>Ga0272448_1000034_pt1 | contig 190788 bp, 149 predicted proteins | sample YNPCB0191_FD_202220 | JGI IMG/M metagenome (GOLD analysis project Ga0272448, IMG submission 202220) | Hot spring sediment microbial communities from Yellowstone National Park, WY, United States - YNP-CB-019-1 | ecosystem: Environmental > Aquatic > Thermal springs > Hot (42-90C) > Sediment... | reverse complement strand
GGCGTTTTGCTTGGCGTTTCAGGGGGGAAAATCTGGGACTTTGCGGGACGGATTGGGACAATCGGCGAGGCCTTCTCCGTCGGACGCGGAGACGCGAAAAGGCGCGGAAATAGAGGGGAAAATCAATACTGCCGCGCCTTCAGTTACTGGTGGGCCCAGCAGGATTCGAACCTGCGACCTAGGGATTATGAGTCCCCCGCTCTGACCAGCTGAGCTATGGGCCCCCCTCCGGCGTTCCATACTACAGTCGGCGGCGATTCGCGTCAACGCTCCACGCCCGGGAGGGGAGCGAGCACTTCGCTCCTGGGGGCGTCCCGGCTCCTATTTTCGGGGTCGTTTTGCCCGGGGGTGCGTATCCAGCAAGTAGGTAAGTTGCCATCACGCTCCGACTGATGAGGGTGTTAGCGAGTCGCCGTTGATGTGCGCCTTTGACAGACTGATAAGCCGTACGTCATAATAGATTTGTGGCGCTGGCTGATGAACGGCACAGACGATGGTAGTCGAATCCGTCTCTCCACGGACCAGTTGACTTTGAACGCTGCGACACAACAAAAACTCGATTCCCTCAAGGCGCGCTTCGAGGCGCTAAGGGGGTCGCTTTGACCTCGAGGGGCTCCGGAGGCGCTCAGCCGAACTCGAGCGCCGCATGGCGGGTCCCGATTTCTGGGACGACAAGGAGAAGGCGCGCGAGACCGTCGCCGCGCTCAAGGAGGTAAAGGCGACCCTGGAGCCATTCGAGTCCCTGTCATCCGCGATCGAGGAGATATCCGTCCTCGCCGAGATCGCGCGCGAGGACCCGACGGCCGAGCCCGAACTGGAGGCGGCGCTGACGCGGGCATCCGAGACCCTCGATCGGTTCGAACTTCAGCAGATGCTGAACGGGCCCGATGACCGTCGCAACGCGTACGTAACACTTCACGCCGGCGCGGGCGGCACCGAGTCTTGCGACTGGACGGAGATGCTCCTGCGGATGTACCTTCGATGGGCCGAGCGCAGTGGCTACTCGACCGAGATCGTGGCCGCGACTCCGGGCGAGGAGGCTGGCCTGCGCCGCGCCACCGTGCACGTCGTCGGGCCCTATGCCTTCGGTTACCTGCGCGGAGAGACCGGAGTGCATCGCCTGGTGCGCATCTCTCCGTTCGACGCGAACAAGCGTCGCCACACCTCCTTCGCCTCTGTGGATGTGACGCCCGAGATGGACGAGGAGGGCGAGATCGAAATAAACGAGAAAGACCTGCACATAGACACGTATCGGGCGGGTGGGGCTGGCGGCCAGCACGTCAACAAGACGGATTCGGCGGTGCGCATCACCCACATACCCACGGGCATCACGGTGCAGTGTCAGAACGAGCGCTCCCAGCACAAGAACCGCAAGACCGCGATGAAACTACTGATTGCCAAGCTCCATGCCCTGCGCGAGGCTCAGAAGCGGGCCGAGATGGCCGCTGCATACGACGCGAAGGGGGAGATTGCATTCGGCTACCAGATCCGGTCGTACGTCCTTCAACCCTATCAGATGGTGAAGGACCTGCGGACCGGCGTGGAGACGGGCAACGTCGAGGCTGTCCTCGACGGGGACATCGGGCGTTTCATCGAGGCATGGCTGCGCCAGAACCTTGCCCAGAAAAGTCGGCCCGCGCCTGCGAGACAGGGGGGCTGTGGCTAGGGCGCCGTTGCGCCGCTCTCGGCCGGCTGGGACTCGGCTGCGGGGTCGCAGTGGACCTCGATGACGTCTAGTTCCGCGCAATCGCATGGCACGCCCAGGAGCCATGAGACCGATGGATGGGTCCGTCCCTCGTCGCCCGAGACGAACTCTTTGATGTACGTTCCTGCCTCTGCACGTAGCGTCATCTCGAAGTTGGCGACTGTTCGCATGTCCTCCCGCGGCAGCGACGTCTCGATATGACGTATCGTTCGATGGCGCACCTTGTTGGCGCGACGGTGCAGCACGCGACGCGGCGTCTCCTGCGCGATGTGGAGGTCCCTTATTTGTCCGAGCCACCTCACCCTCTCCGCCGGCACCGGCGAGAGGCATGCGACCACGGCGCGGTAGGACTTGTCTGCGACCGTCGAGTTGACCCGGTCTTTCAGTTCGGGTGTGGCGATGCGCAGCCCCAGGACCTCAAAGTAAGCGCGGCAGGCGGCATTCACCTCGCTCTGGAGCGCGGAGAGGTCGAGCGAGCGGCGGCGTGGCTCGAGGATTTCCAGCACGAACGGGCGGCCGTTGCCAAGCGTGCGCACATCCACGTCCTCGCGCCCGATGCTGTGGAACCGGGTTCCCCGTCCCCCGGTTGCTGCGAGAAAGGGCGCCGCGAGCATCTCCTCGATCGTCATCGTGAACCTTCGACCGGTTCCGCCGCACAGGTCGCACCCCCGGCCACGGCAGCGCCGGCAGTGCCATCGGCTCTGAGGTATCTCCCTGGAGAACTTCCGGTACCGCCCGTAAACCAGGAGTGAACGGGGCCGGATTGTCGCCGTGAGTTCGGGGTAGTGGAGAAGTATGTTCGCATCGGGCGATTCCGGTGTGGAGTCGAGGTCTGGCCGCAGTTCGAAGACCCGCGAGGCCACCCGACGGGCCAGGAGGGATTTCGTCGCTACGGCTGCCTCGGGCGTGATGGGCCCGTGGAGTCTAACGCCCAGCCAGAAGGTCGCGAATTCGTACTCGCCCCGTAACGCGACGACGGCCCGGGCGAGGCGCTCGATGTCTTCATCACGAATCTCGTGCCCTGCCTGTTCGGGGGCGACCGGCTTGCGATCAGCGTCGCTGCACTGGCTCACGGTGCATGCTTTCCTTGCGTCATTCCCGTCGGTAGACAGATCCTGCGCTGGGGGTTCCAGCGACGATCGCGGACCCCTTCAAGATACCGCCCGTGACAGGACTGGGCAACCGGGTGAGGTACACTGGGTGACTTGCACCGGGGTCGGCGCTCCGGTATGCTGTATATGGCGCAAGATTCGCTACCGCGCGAGTGACCGGGGGCCGACGGGGCCATGCTTGACGAGCAGAGTGCGTTGACGCTCCTTGGCGAGTCGGCGGATTGGCTGAAGGACAATTCTGGTGGCTCCGTCCGGGACCGTCGCCTCGCCTGGCTCGAGGCCTATCGCTCGGCATGGGACACGCCCGAGGATGAAACCCGCCACGAGGCGCTGAGGGCAGCGTCGGTCCCACTCTTCGAGGCGCTCCGTCACAATCACCTGTACCCTGACGAGCATCTCCTTGCCCCCGTGGATCAGGGAGCTGCCGCGTTCCTGCCGAGCCCCGCTAGCGCCCGGAAGGACTTCGAACGGATTCGCAGTGTGGCGATCGTCAACAAGTTTGGCATAGGAGAGGTTCACCTACTGTACCTCACCTATCTCCTCCTGAGGATGCTCTCGAGCGACGATACCCCATACGATTCTCTTCTCGAAAAGCACGTGGGCGACGTGATCTTCTTGCGGGAGCCGCTTTTCCGGGCCGACAACCAGGGCGTGTTCAGTTCCGAACTCAAGGCGCGTTACCACGCGGTACAGTTGATGCGCTGCATGAAGGCCATTGGCCTCCTTGACGACAAGCCGATCGGGAAGGTGAGGCCGGAGGATCAGGCCGAGATGCGGCGACTTCTCGCTGATGATCTGTCCCAGGAGGCAGGGCAGGTGATACCGCCTCGGCATCACATGTCTTTCGTGATACTCGATGCTGCCACCGCCCTGGACTCATTCAGCCGTGCTCATGCAGGCAACCAGGCACCGGCTGACGAGCGAACCCCCGAGGAACTTTTCCGGCGGCTGCGCCGTCACGTGCGCCGGCTTGCGCGCCGGGAGGACGTCGGCCCCGAACGGCGGGAACGGCTCCTGAGACTGGCCGTGGCGGGGGTGGTCCGGGCCATCGCGCACGTGGACCTGCCTCTCGGACGTCAGATGTATTCGTTCCTGCGGAGTAGCCGCTATAAGCGCCGCATACGCCACATGACGATGTTCCAGATGCTGCCGAACACCGCCGAACGGCTGCGCTTTTTGAATTTTCTGTACTTTAACGGGCAACAGGACCCGACATTCTACGTCGAACGATTCAAGGCCGTGTTTCCGAAGCGTAACCTTCGCTTCGTCAGCAAGAGCGACGGCTTCACGTTGGAGCCCGCCGCGACCAGGGACGAGTAGTCCGCTCGCGACGCGCCGCAGGATTCGGATGCGGAGCGAGGTATCCCGGCATCCTCGGCGGCACGGTAATTTCAACGCTCAAAGTTCTCGTGGGCGGCCGCGGCGAATTGAGAAGGACTGGGGTCGAGCGCGCATCGGGGAGCCTGGCCGGGCGAAGGAAGAGGCCCATGAACCCATCGCGCGACTACACCAGGTACGTGCGGCGAACGCCGAGTACCATCTGCGCCATAGTCATCGAAGGTCTCGGTGACGTGCCGTTCCAGGGGCGTACTCCGATGGAGGCGGCGCATTGCCCGTGTCTGGACAGGCTGGCCAGCGAATCGGAGTGCGGCCAGTTGCTTCCGCTTTCGAGCGGTCTGTCGCCGGGGGGCGCGACGGCGCTCCTCGCGTTTCTGGGATACGATCCCGCAGAGTTCTCCTTGCCTGCGGAACTCGAGGAGGTCCGTCCGGACGAGGATGGTCGAGCGCGCCTGCCCCGGAATCTTCCGGCGATGGACGAACGCTACTTGCTTCGCCCGGCAGTTGTCACTTCGAGCACACTCGCGCGCGACGTGGCGGTGTCGGTCGGCATGGAGGTGCTCGAGACTGGCCCCAGTGTCGCGGAACACTTCCAGACGCTTCAGACCTGTTACGACCATCACGACTTCTTCCTGGTTTACCTTTCGGTGGCGCGGGGGAATGGCGCTGAGGAGCGGTTCCGGGCGAAGGTCGCGGTGCTCGAAGCGGTTGACCACTCCTTACCCGTGGTGTTAGCGCTCGAGCCTGACGTGATCGTGGTCGCTGGCGACTGCTCTGTGCCTGCGGTGTTGGGTCGGGCCTCCTGGCATCCCGCGCCGTTTCTTCTCTGGTCGCGCTACTGCCGGATGGACCGGGTCAGACGGTTCACCGAGAAGGAGTGTGCCGGAGGCACGCTCGGTACCATTCCGGCGTGCGATGCAATGCCTCTCATGCTCGCCAACGCGTTGAAACTCTTACCGATTGGTCCGTAGCGGGATGTGCGGTCGGTTCACGCTGACGCTTGACACCCTCGGTGGCGGTTGGTAAGGTCATCGGATGCCGCCGGGTGGGTAGCTCAGTTGGTAGAGCACAGGACTGAAAATCCTGGTGTCGGCGGTTCGATCCCGCCCCCACCCACCAGCGGGACCGGTTCCCGACGCGTGCCGCAGACAGGAGGAGAGCAGCCTCGTCGGTCGGGCCCGCGGGCACTGTCTGGCCTGGCCCCGACAGGGGCGGTGCCGCTGGCCGTTCCTGAATGAGACCCGGCGATTGTTCGCCTCGCTTCGAGGAGTGTTCCATGGCGCGCAAGAATCTGGTGCTGTTCCTCGCAGTTCTGTTCGCCGTCGCACTTGGCATCAGCCGCGCCTTCAGCGAGGAGAAGTATTACGACCAGATGCGCGTCTTCACGAGCATCCTGGACCACGTGATGCGATACTACGTTACCGAACTCGACGAGCCGAAGATCAACGAACTCTTCGAGGGCGCGTACAACGGGATGCTCGGACGCCTCGATCCCTACACCCAGTACATGAACGTCACCGAGACACAGACGTTCTCCGAGGATACGGAAGGAAAGTTTGGCGGCCTCGGCATCGAGATCTCCGTGAAGGATGGGCTTCTCACCGTCATAGCGCCGATAAGGGGGACGCCGGCCTACGAGGCGGGAATCCTTGCGGGCGACGTCATCCTCAAGATAGACGGTCGGTCCACCGAGCGGATGCCGCTCGACGAAGCGGTGAAGATACTCCGTGGCAAGCCGGATACGAAGGTGACCCTGACTATCCGCCATCCGGGGAGCCTGGTTGACGAGGAGATAACCATAACCCGTGCCGTCATCAAGCCGACAGCCGTGGAGTACGGGATAGTTGACAAGGAGAACGGCATCGGCCTGATGCGGGTGGTCTCGTTCACGGCCCACGTGATGGAGGACTTCCGCGCGGGCATCGCTGAAATGCGCGAGAGCGGTCTGCGCGCCCTGGTCCTGGACCTTCGCGGCAACCCGGGTGGGCTCCTGGATCGGGCAGTGGCCATGTGCGACGAGTTCATCGCGGATGGCACGATAGTTTCCGTGCGTGGAAGGCAGAAGGAGCGGGATCAGACCTTCTCTGCCCGTGCCGGTGAGGGCCTCGAGAACATCCCGCTGGTGGTCCTGGTTGATGGAGGCTCCGCCAGCGCATCGGAGATCGTTGCCGGTTGCATGCGCGACCACCATCGTGCGGTGCTCGTCGGTACGCCCACCTACGGCAAGGGCTCGGTGCAGAACATCATCCCGCTCGGCGACGGCGCTGCGCTCAAGTTGACTACCGCGCGTTACTACACTCCCAACGGCCAGCCCATCGAGGACCGCCGCGGCATAGTGCCGGATATACTCGTTCCGATGACACGCGAGCACCTTATCGCGCTGCGCAATCAGGAGCGGGAGGACAAATTGCGCAACCGCTATCACCTGGGGAGCAACCTGGAAGAGGGCGAGGAGGTCGAGCCAGAGCCTCAGGCGAATGTCGAGGGGGATGAGGCGCCTCCGACGCCTCGTCGCGGCCGCGTCATTGATATCCAGCTCCGGGCTGCGGTGAACCTGCTTAAGTGGCGGCTCGCGGCCGCGAAATGACCCGGCCCGGGTTTCTCGCTGCGTGGCCATATCGTTTTCGGCAATGGGGTTCGCCTTGCTCCGGCGCGAGCGCAACCGACAAACAAGCCTGAGTAGATGCGGATACTCGGCATAGAAACCTCTTGCGACGAGACGGCGGCGGCGGTGGTCGAGGATGGGCGCACAGTCCTCGGCGAGGTGGTCGCCTCGCAGGACCGCCTCCACGAGCCATACGGTGGCGTAGTTCCGGAGATCGCCTGTCGCGCCCACCTGTCCACGCTTCTGCCGGCGATCCTGGAAATCATTCAGCGTGCGGGGCTCCGGCGCGAGGACCTCGACGCGGTTGCCGTCACGAGCCAACCGGGCCTCATCGGCGCCCTCCTCATAGGCGTCACGACGGCAAAGGCGATCTCGTGGCTTTACGATCTGCCGCTGGTACCGGTGAATCATCTGGAGGCACACGTCTATGCCGCGGCACTGTCTCGCGAGGAGTTGCCGTTCCCATGCGTGAGCCTCGTGGCATCCGGTGGGCACACCGTCATATTTCACAGCCGGGGTCCTTGCGACCACGTCCGCCTCGGCGCGACGCAGGACGACGCTGCCGGCGAGGCGTTCGACAAGGTCGCCAAGATACTCGGGCTGGGTTATCCGGGCGGTCCAGCGATAGACAGGGCTGCGCGCGATGGCAACCCGCACGCCGTGGAGTTCCCGAGGACCTGGCTGGATCCCCACTCGCTGGATTTCTCTTTCAGCGGTATAAAGACCGCCGTCCTCTATCGGGTCCGCGGCCAGAATGGTACGGCGCCGCCGGCACGCCTCGAAGCGCGCGAGATCGCCGACCTTGCCGCAAGTTTTCAGGAAGCGGTGGTTGACGTCCTCGTCGGCAAGGTCGTCATGGCTGCGGAACGATGCGGCGTTGGGCGCGTGGTCATCGGTGGTGGTGTGGCCGCGAACTCGCGACTCCGCCAACGGCTTGCGGATGAATGTGTCAGGCGCCGCCTTGACCTCATCATGCCCCCTCTGCGCTATTCGCTGGACAATGCTGCAATGGTGGCGGGACTCGGCTACCATCTCCTGCGGTCAGGCATGACGAGCGACTTGACACTCGATGCGCGACCGACGGCCCGCCGTTGCCCCAAGCCTTCGATAGCGAGGACGTCGCAAATATGAGTCGTACGGGAGAGATCGAGCAGATCCTGCTGGCGGTCGAGCGGGGGACGCTCACCGCGGGCGAGGCCATGCGCCGGCTCCGCAGCCTCGCCTTCCACGACATCGGGTTCGCCAAGGTGGACCACGGGCGCGAGGCTCGCTGCGGGGTTCCGGAGGCGATCCTGTGCGAGGGCAAGACCCCCGAACAGATCGGCGCGATAGCGCGTGTCATGGTGGAGAGAAGCGGGAATCTTCTGGCCACTCGCGCCAGCGATGAGGCAGTTGCGGCCATTCGCGCTGTCGCGAGCGATGCGGTTCACTCCCCCGTCGCGCGAACCGTCACCGTGAAGCGGAGGCCCGGTCCGGTGGCGCCTGGCGAGATCGTCATAGTGTGTGCCGGGACCGCGGACATACCTGTGGCGGAGGAGGCGCGCGTTACGGCAGAGTTCCTGGACAATCGCGTGAGAACCCTCTACGACGTGGGCGTGGCGGGGCTGCACCGGCTCATGGACAATCTGGACGTTCTCCGCAGCGCGATGGTGGTGATCGTCGTCGCCGGCATGGAGGGCGCGTTAGCGAGCATCGTCGGAGGACTGGTCCCAGCGCCTGTCATCGCCGTCCCCACGAGCGTGGGGTACGGGGCCAGTTTTGGTGGACTCGCTGCTCTCCTCACCATGCTCAACAGTTGCGCCGCCGGCGTGGCAGTGGTCAACATAGATAACGGTTTCGGAGCCGCGTGCGTTGCCTCCTTGATCAACCGCGCTGGCCTTCGCGGTGCGACCGGTGCGTCCGGCAGCGGAGGGTGAACCGCATGGGATGGAGGGACGGAGAGGCCAGGCGCGAGGGGCCCCGCGCGACGGCAACCCCCGACGCGGTCCCGGTCCGACGCATCCCCTCGCTTCCGCCCCGGAATCGAGAGGCTCACAAGGGCGACTTCGGGCGAATCCTCGTCGTGGCCGGATCGCGGGGCATGGTCGGAGCGGCCGCCCTCGCCGGGGACGCTGCGCTGCGGGCCGGCGCCGGTCTCGTAACCATCGCTACTCCGTCCGGGGTGTATCCGATCCTCGCGGCGAAGGTCACTTGCTGCACGACGCATCCGTTGCCGGAGACCGAAGCCGGAACGATAGGCCGGGCCGCGCTCCCGACCCTCCTATCCCTATCCGGTGCGTTCGATATCGTGGCGCTGGGTCCCGGTCTGGGAAGACACCCCGAGACGGACCGTGTCGTCAGGGCGCTCGTGGGTCGTGTCTCGGGGCCGATGGTGATAGATGCAGACGGACTGAACGCACTGTCCGGCAGGGTCGGAACGCTATCGCGGTCCGCAGGACCGCGCATATTGACTCCGCACCCGGGCGAGATGGTCCGGCTCCTCGGCGATGCTGAGGGGCGCGATCGTCTCCGCACCGCGCGGGAGGACACTTGTCTTCGCTTCGCACGCGAGCATCGCGTGGTGCTGGTTCTCAAGGGCCACAGGACGTTCGTGACGGACGGGGAGCGGTTCTACGTGAATCGCACCGGCAATCCCGGGATGGCCACGGGCGGCACGGGCGACGTGCTAACCGGGGTTATAGCGGGGCTTCTGGGGCAGGGGCTGGAGCCGTTCGAGGCGGCGGTGCTCGGCGTATGGGTGCACGGGCGCGCCGGCGACATAGCTGCCCGTGCGAAGGGAGAGGTCTCGCTCATCGCCAGCGACGTCTTGGACGCGCTTCCGGTCGCCTTCCGGTCGCGAGGGCACGTCAGGGGTTAGCCATCTGGGCCGATCTGGGGCCGAGGCCAAAGCGCCTGATCACAGGTCGGGCGCGTGCTCCAGGAGATACCGCTCGGCCTCCGCCGACCACAATCCCTGGTTACGCTCGCATATCTCCGCGAGCGCCGCGTAGAACGGGTCGGTCTTGCCTCGCTCGGCGAATTCGTCTATCGCCACGAGGGGCAGCCGCTTGTGGGTGTAGATGAGTTTCTTGCCGCCGGGAATCTCAGGGAGGTGCATGATGGTGTCAATGGCGCTGTTCAGGCCGCCGATGTGGGTGATCATGGCGGCGGGGTTCAAAGAGCCGCGCGACATGAGTTCCAGCGCCTGGCGCATGTCCTCGGTGTTTCCGCCGCTGGTGCCGAGGACGTGATGCATGCTGTAGTGAACGTGGTAGAAATTGAGGCGTGCGCTGAACGAAGGATCCGTGGGACCGGCGAAAAAGTTGAGGCATCCATCGAAGGCCAGGATCGCATCGGCCTGCTCCACGACCGAAGCGACTGGCGCGAGGACGAAGACGTCGTCGTATCCGTGGCGCTCGTCGGTCAGATCGAGGAGGAAGTTGACGGGGTCGGACACATCCCGGGTGTTCACGTAGACGAGCCGGACGCCGCTCGCGGCCGCGCGTTCAGGAGGATGTATTCGAGCGGCTCGCGCCAGTCGCGCGGTGTCTATGTCGGTCACGACGAGAAGGCGGGGGGGAATCGGTCCATGGAGCGCGTAATCAATGTGTCCTATCCCCATCGGGCCAGCGCCCGCCAGGATGGCCATGTTGCCGCCGCGGCGCGTGCCCATGTGATGCTCATACGAGCCCAGGGTCTGATGGTAGCAGGCCCGATGGGCGCCGATTATCGTGCTCATCGGCTCGGCGAGCGACGCCTTGAAGAATGCATCGCCATCGTATGGAAGGAGGCAGTCCATCTCCATCACCTCGCGCGGCATGATGCAGTAGGTCGCGTGCCCGCCGCAGTAACGGTAGGAGTATCCAGGCGCGGCCAGGGATCCCTTGTAGTTCAGGGCCGGCTGTATGCCGAACTTCTGCCCGGGTCGGAACCTGTCGGCCCAACGCGCCCCCACCTTCTCGATGACACCGGCGAATTCGTGCCCTGCTATGGTGGGGTTCTTCGCCACGTCCGGCGGCACCCTCTTGTGGGCAGGGCCTGCCTTGACAGCCTTGTAAGTGGACATGCATATGCTGTTGGTGACCACCTTGCAGAGGATCTCCTCGTCGGTGATCTCGGGCAGTTCGAAGGTCTCCAGGCGCAGGTCGTCGCGACCGTAGATGCGAACGGCGGTTGTCATCCGACCCATGTCGCGCCACCTCAGAGTTTCAATCTCGGACCGCTGGTCCCGCCGGGCGGTACGATGTTAGGCGGCAGTTCACCCGGGGTTATGATCCGGCTCTGGGCCCTGCGTCGGAGTTCCTGGATCTGCTCCTGGAGTTCGTTCTTGGCCGCCTCGATCTCCGCGTCCGCGATGGATTCGAACTTCTGGAACGCCTCCTCGACGGTCGCGGCGGGGATCTCGAACGAGATCGGCAGGGTCGTCATCCCCATGGGTGTCTGTAGCGCGAGGGTTACGCGGCCTATGTGCCGCTTCTCGCCGCCATTCAGCGCCGAAAGCACTTCCACCTGCTTGACCGGATAGTTCTTGCTAGCCGGGTCCTCTTGCACGAACTCCTCGCGCTTGTAGATCATCGCCTCTCCCCTGACGGAAACAGTGGTACCATTGGCCTACGATACCCCCCGCTCGTCGAAAATACAAGCCTTGTCCGTGTTCTTGAGTTTGCCCCATGGTCTCTGTATATTTCGTGCGAGTGCAAGCGCGATAGGGGGTCTGGAGGCAAGGCGAATTGCGTGTGGTGTCGAGAAACGGGGGCAGTGACGCGGAGCGGCGCTCCAGCGTCGTGCATACCCGTTTGACCGCGCCACGGGCGTCGAAGGTGGAGTCGCGATCGGGAAACCGGAGACATGGTGATGACCGTCACGAAGTCGGAGATAGTTCGGAGGCTGCGAGCGCTTGGACTGGAGAAAGGCGACATACTCGTGGTGCACTCTTCGCTGTCGGCCTTCGGTCGCGTGGCCGGCGGCGCCCGCACGGTCGTCGAGGCTCTCCTCGAGGTCATCGGCCCCGAGGGTACGCTCGTAATGCCGTCCCTGCCGGCGCCCGGACACGAGCCGTACGATGCGCGGACGACGCCGACGAACATGGGGGCGATCGCCGAGTATTTCCGAAGGATGCCAGGTGTTGAGAGGAGCCTCAGCCCCTGCGTGCCGGCGTGCGCGTTGGGCCCGCGCGCCAGGGAGTTCGTGGCCGACCACCATACCTGCCGCTCTCCGTACATCGGGGGTCCCTGGCACAAGGCGGCCATGGCGGGTGGCTACGTCCTCCTGCTTGGAGTTGACCAGGACCGGAGCACGACCCTCCACGTGGCGGAGGCGCTCGCCGGCATGCCCTACATGAACCCGGTCAGGGCGAGGTATGTGGACGGGAAGGGGCGTATCCGGACCTACCGGGGAATACTCTACGCCGGGCCGCATCGAAACTTCATCGGCATTGACCCGCTGCTCGAGAAGGCCGGGCTGATGAAGACGGCGAAGATCGGCAAGGCCGTGGTGCGCCTCATGAAGGGCAAGGAACTGATCGACTTCTGCATCGAGCGGCTGAAGGAAAACCCGACGCTGTTCCTGACTTCCAACGACGGGTACTACGACGGGATCATGCAGCGCGGGCTGGTGCGGCGGGACCGCCTCGATAAAACCGAAACCTTCAAACTCCTCGCGAGGAGCAGCACGGCGGGTCGCAATACCGAGGAAGTTCTCTGGCATGCTCAGCGGGCGGGCGTCTGCGCGCTCGAGGTTGACCTTGTCGACGGGCGCGACGTGACGAAACTGGCGCCGCGCGAACTGACGGCCTTCCTCAGGAGGGTAAAGCAGCGCAACCTCCGCGTTGCAGCGGTTCGATCGTTGATTGTCAGCGATGCCGCGTTCGAGGCAAGTCTCTCCGCCGCGAAGTCGCTGGGCGCGAGCGCCGTGATCGCTCCGCTCACCGGTCCCGTCGAACTCCTTCGCGCGCGTGCGAGGTCTGCCCGCAGGGCGAAGGTCAGTCTCCTGCTCGAGAATGTTGCCATCTCCTGGCAGGCTGCGAAGCAGATGATGAACAGTCTCGCGCCCGACGCGGCCCTGGCCTTCAACCCGGCCAACTTCGCAGGAACCGGTCAACTCCCCTTCCTCGAGTGCTTCCATCCGCTGAAGAAGTACGTGAGATACCTGGCCATCGCGGATGCTTCCCCTCTCGGTGTGCCATGTTTGCCGGGCCAGGGCTATGGGGAGGTGAAGGAGATCGTGAGCATACTTCGTTGCGGGAGTTACGACGGATTCTTCAGCCTGGGGGCTGCCCCGTCGGCGTCCCTGGATTTCGACGCTGTCGCTGATGCTTTCTTCAGGCTCCTTGACGAGTGCTGACGGAAATGCGCGTAATTGACGTGACTGGACCCATATACCACGGTATGTGGACCTACGGTCCCCCCTATCCGGATGTGGTGGTGGAGGAGATACCGTCGCCCCGCTGGGTACCGTACGAGACGTATTCCTGGAGATTTGTTCTCGGCGGCCAGACCGGCACCTATCTTGAAACCGGCCTCCACATGAAAAGGGGCCGACCGGCTATCGCCGATATTCCGGTCGAGTCGCTCGTGAACCGCGAGGCCGTCGTATTGAAGATACGTGGCAAGGAGTGCGCGGATGATTTCATCTCGCGCGATGAACTCGTCGCGGCATGCCCGGATGCCATTCGCCAGGGCGACTGCGTACTCCTCTCCATCGGCCGCGATGTGAAGTGGCGCGATCCGGATTTCGTCTCGGGCTCCCCTTACATCCTGCGAGAGGCCATGGACTGGCTCATAGACCGGAAGCCCTTTCTTGTCGGCGCGGACTGGCCGAGGCTCGACAGCTGGCAGCGGCCGCAGAAGTTTTTCCCCCGGTTTTTCGACGAAGGTATACTGCTTCTCGCTCCACTCGTGAACCTGAGCAGGATCGCGAGAAGCCGAGTGAGACTCACCGTCCTCCCGCTGAAGGTCGAGGGCTCCGCCGCTGCGCCTGCCCGGGCTATTGTCATTGAGGAGTAAAGGGACGTTCAGGGCGACCGCCGGCAGGCGGGTTCCTTGACACCCATGACACATGGCTCGTATATTCAATTTCTGGAAACCAAACGGTCCTTCTCGCCTCCTTTGCAAGGGTAACCGATTCACGAAGTTATGGCCAGGTCCGATAAAAGTCTGGGCAGTTTCCTGCTGCGCCTTTTTGGCTCGCGCAACGAACGCCTCGTCAAATCCATGATGGGCACGGTCGAGGCGATAAACCGCCTCGAGCCGGCGATGCGCAGGCTCTCCGACAAGGACCTGAGCCGGAAAACAGAGGAGTTTCGCAACCGCTTCCACGATGCGGTGAAGGGCAAGGATTTCACCCGCGAGGAGGCCGATCGAATCCTGGAGCCGATGCTTCCCGAGGCGTTCGCGGTGGTGCGAGAGGCCAGCAGACGCGTCGTGCGCACGCCGGATCCCGACAACCCGCGCCCCATGCGCCATTTCGACGTGCAACTCATAGGGGGCATCGTGCTGCACCGCGGCTGGATCGCTGAAATGGTCACGGGCGAGGGCAAGACCCTCGTCGCCACACTCGCAGCGTACCTCAATGCGATACCGGGCAAGGGCGTGCACATAGTGACGGTCAACGACTACCTCGCCCGGCGCGACCGCGACTGGATGGGACCGCTGTACGAGTTCCTTGGCCTCACCGCGGGCGTTATCCAGAACCAGCAGGACTATGCCGAGAAGCGCGCCGCCTACGCGTGCGACATAACGTTCGGCAAGGACTCCGAGTTCGGGTTCGACTACCTGCGCGACAACATGCGCTGGTCGGTCGAGGAGCAGGTGCAGCGCCGCGGCCTGTACTACGCGATAGTTGACGAGGTGGACAGCGTCCTCATAGACGAGGCGCGCACACCGCTCATCATAAGTGGGCCATCCGAGGAATCCACCGACAAGTACTACGTTGCCGATCGCGTCGCGAGACGACTCCGGAAGGGCGAGCACTTCGAGGTCAACGAGAAGGATCAGACGGTCACGCTGACCGAGAGCGGCATCGCCGCAGTCGAGAAGGCGCTCGGCGTCGACAGCATCTACGCTGGTCGCAACGCCGACTGGCCCCACCACATCCAGCAGGCCCTCCGCGCCCATCACCTGTTCAGGCGCGACGACGAATATGTCGTGAAGAACGGAGAGATCATCATCGTTGACGAGTTCACGGGCAGGCTCATGCCCGGTCGTCGGTGGAGCGATGGGCTGCACCAGGCCATCGAGGCCAAGGAGGGCCTCCGCATCAAGGAAGAGGACCAGACCCTCGCTACCATCACATACCAGAACTTCTTCCGCCTTTACAAGAAACTCGCGGGCATGACCGGCACCGCCATGACGGAGGCGGCCGAGTTCCTCAAGATTTACAACCTCGATGTCGTCAGCATCCCCACGAACCTCCCCCTCATCCGCCACGAGTATCCCGATGTGGTCTACCGCACCGCAAAGGAGAAGTTCGACGCGATCGAGGAGGAGATAGTAAGCCAGCATGCAACCGGTCGGCCGGTCCTCGTCGGTACCATCTCCATCGAGAAATCCGAATACCTCTCCGAGCGTCTCAAGCGACGTGGCATCAAACACGAGGTCCTGAACGCGAAACACCATGAACGGGAGGCGCAGATCGTCGCTCAGGCCGGCCAGATGGGTCACGTGACGATCGCGACGAACATGGCCGGCCGCGGCACGGACATCGTACTCGGCGAGTTCTCCCTGGAGGAACTCCTCGAACACTGGAAGTCCCACGACCTCGCCCCGAAGGACATACACGCCGGCATGCCCCGCGACGAACTGGAGCGGCGCCTGACCGAGCACTGGGCGCGGAAGTTCCTCCCCCCCGAGGAACTCGAGAAGACCCCGCCAGAGGCCTGGGGCGAAAAACTCCAGAAATACTGGAAGCGCTACAACATTCCACCGCTGAAACTCTGCCGGAGCGTGGCCGACCTCGGCGGTCTGCACATCGTCGGAACGGAGCGCCACGAGGCAAGGCGTATTGACAACCAACTTCGAGGGCGCGCTGGCCGGCAGGGCGACCCCGGGTCGTCGCGTTTCTTCCTGTCGCTCGAAGACGACCTCATGCGCATCTTTGCCTCCGACAGGGTCAGCGCCATCCTCAAGCGCATCGGGATGGAAGAGGGGATGGCGATCGAGCACGGAATCGTCACCCGCTCGATCGAGCGCGCCCAGAGAAAGGTCGAAGAGCAAAACTTCGAGATACGCAAACACCTACTCGAATACGACGAGGTGATGGACGAGCAGCGCGAGGCCGTTTATGGCCTTCGCCAGCAGATCCTGGAGAACTCCGACACGAAGAGCGTGGTCCTCGAGATGATCCGGGATCAACTCGAGGAGGACCTCGATGAGACCGTGCCGGATGACTCGGATCCCGCAGACCGCAACGGGCGGCCGTTCTGTGAGTGGGCGCGCTCCTGCGGTGTCATCCTGACTCCCGCCGAGTGGCTCGAGATGGACCTCGCCGCCCTGAAGCGGCATTTCCTCGAAGCGAAGCGCCCCTCCTGGTCGAGCATCGAGGCCGCAGCCACCGACGTCGTCGAGGCTGCCCTGGGCATCTTCGCCCCCTCCGACGTCCCGTTTTTCCGGTGGGACCTCCCCGCACTCAGCCGCTGGGCGCGCCGCATCGGCCTGGCCGTCGAGGCCGATGAGACCCGGCGTGCGCTGATGGATCGCGTCCTCGCGATCGTGCGCCAGACCGCGGAGAAAGTTTACGCCGGGCGCGACCCGGCGGAGGTTGCGCAGCGCCTCCTCGAACAGGCCATGGATGCGTACCTCGCCTCCGCCGTTGCAGTGGAGGAGTGGGATCTCAAGGGCCTCGAAGGCTGGGCGGCCGCGGCGGGGATCTCGCTTCCGATCGCCCAGTGGCAACGAGCGGAGGACGAGGAGGCAGAAGCCGACCTCCTCCAGCAGCGGCTCGATGCGGCCCGGGAGAGCATCAGCCAGCGCCTTGAGCGGCGCCTGCGCCAGGCGAATCCGGCCGAAATAGTCGCGTCGGTTGCCGCATACGAGGCTGCCCGACGGATCGGGTTGCTAGCCTCGGAGGAGAAGGGCGGATTGCACCGGGTCTTTGCATGGCTCGAGAAATCGCTCGATGTGCCCGTGCCGGACGCGGATGCGGAGGCCGCCCTCGCCGCGGAGCGGCTGAGGATCAGGGATAGCCTGTCGCGGCAACTCCTTGGCAGGATGGAAGGCCGGCCGACCGACGAGATACTCGCGTTCTTCGCCGCCAACATGGTCGAGACTTTTCTCGAGCACGACCTGGCCGCACCGGGACGCGACCTTGTCCGCTTTGCCGGACAGCAAGCCCGGAAGTACGGCGTGTTGCTCGACCCGTTCGAACTCTCCAAACTCCCCGCAGCCGACATAGGTCGCCTTACCCTCGAGCGCATACTCGGGGCCTATGCCGCTCGGGAGGAACGGCTCGGATCCGAGCGCATGCGCATGCTGGAGCGCTTTCTCCTTCTCCAGAAGATAGATACAAAATGGAAAGACCACCTCCTTGCCATGGATCACCTCAAGGGGGGGATAGGTCTTCGCGGGTACGCGCAGGTGGATCCGAAGGTCGAGTACACGCGCGAGGCCCGCATACTGTTCGAGCAGATGCAATCCTCCGTCCGCCGCGAGGTCACCGACCTCATCCTCCGCCTGGAGCCCGCGGGGGAGGAGCGGCAGAGGTCCGCCATATGGGCCGGGGGTCGTGAACGTCACGGTCCCCAGACGGAGGCGGAATCGGTTGCCGCTGGGGGCGCCATCCGCCGTCAGCAGGAGGCCGCGATAGCCGCGACGCAGACCGAGGAAAAACCCCGTCCCATCCGCGTTGTCAGAGGCGTCGGCAGGAACGACCCCTGCCCATGTGGCAGCGGGAAAAAGTACAAGAAATGCTGCGGACGCGCATGAGGAGGTTCGACATGCGCCGTGTACAGCCCAGCGGGATCGCCGTGGAACGCTCTCTCTTTATGCGCGATGCTCCGGTTCATGCGTGTTCCTGGTATCCGACGCCCTGTGCTGCCACCCGTCCATGACCGCCCTCCTCGACGTGCTCTACCTGATCGCGGGGATTCTGATCGCCCCCTTCGCCATCGTGAAGATGGCCGTCTCGGAGCGGTGGAGAGCCGGATTCCTGCAGAGGCTCGGATATGCTCCGGTTCGCCGCGGCGATGCACCCTGCGTCTGGGTCCACGCCGTGTCCGTCGGCGAGGTCAACGCGGTCCGACCTCTCGTCGAAATCCTTTCACGCGAGAGACCCGACCTGGACGTGCGCATCTCCACGACCACCGACACTGGTCAGCGAACGGCCCAGAGGTTCTTCGGTGCGGACCGGTGCTTTTACTACCCGCTGGATCTGTCATGGGCGGTCAGACGGACGTTCCGTCGCGTGCGGCCCGACCTGGTCGTTCTGGTCGAACTCGAACTCTGGCCCAACTTCGTCCGCGAGGCCCGGCGTCGCGGCGTGCCGCTGGTTGTGGTCAACGGACGCATCCGCGAACCGACAGTCCGGTTCTACCGGCTGATGCCGTGGCTCTTCCGGCCGGCCATGCACGAGGCGAGTCGCAACCTGTTCTGCGTCCAGAACGAGACGTACCGCGAGCGGTTTGTGCGGGCCGGTGTGCCGCCGGGTATGGTCCATGTCGTCGGAAACATGAAGTACGACGCGATGCGCACCGAGCGCGAACCGGACGCTTCGAACCGCCTGCGAGTTGCGCTCGGCCTTTCCACCGGAGATCGCGTCTGGGTCGGTGCGTGTACCTGGCCTGGCGAAGAGGACATATGCCTGCGGGTCCACCGGCGCCTTCTCGAACGGGAGCCGGGGATGCGCCTCGTGCTGGCACCGAGGCATGTGGAGCGCGCGGACGATGTCGAACGGTGTATCATCGCGGCGGGGTTCGAGTGCCGTCGGTGCAGCCGGGGCGGTGGCCCAACCGGGGCGGATACGGTCGGCCTGCTTGACTGCATCGGCGTGCTAGGATATTGTTACGATTTTGCGGAATTCGCTTTTGTCGGGAGGAGCCTGACGTCGGGGGGCGGGCACAACATGCTCGAACCCGCGGCGCTCGGCGTGGTTCCTGTCTTTGGACCGCGCACAGAGAACTTCGAATCGGAGGCGCGGCTGCTCCTCGAGAGCGGCGGTGCGGTGCGAGTGGAAGACGAGAAAGACCTCGAGGCGGCCCTGACGCGCCTCGCTGTGGATGCACCACTGAGGGAGACGATGGGCCGACGCGCCAGGGAGGCAGTCCTGGGAAGGCGCGGTGCCGCTCGCCGCCATCTGGACGTCCTCTCCACGCGCATCCCCGCGCCGGTCGAACTGGGATATCCGGAGGATCGTTCATCATGAGCAATTACCTGTTTACGTCGGAATCGGTCGGCATGGGTCATCCGGACAAGATAGCGGACCAGATCTCCGACGGCATCCTCGATGCGATAATCGCGCAGGACAAGTACGGCCGCGTTGCATTGGAGACACTCGTCACCACCGGCCTATGCATGGTCGCGGGCGAGGTGACCACGAGTTGCTACGTGGATGTGCCCGCGGTTGCACGGGAGATCATCCGCGATATCGGCTACGTGGATGCCACGATGGGCTTCGACGCGGACACCTGCGCCGTCATCACGAGCATCCACGGGCAATCGCCAGACATCTCCCAGGGAGTCACCGAGGGCGAAGGTCTGCACCCGGAACAGGGCGCCGGGGATCAGGGCATCATGTTCGGATACGCCTGCCGCGAGACGCCCGAGTTCATGCCGATGCCGATCCAGTTCGCTCATCGTCTCGTCGAGAACCTCGCGATGCTCCGCAAGACCGGAAAACTCCCGTGGCTCAGGCCCGACTGCAAGAGCCAGGTCACTGTGGAATACCGCAACGGCAAGCCAGCCCGTGTCCACACGGTCGTGGTCTCGACCCAGCATGACAAGGATGTTGACCACGACACCATCGAGAGGGAGATCATCAACAAACTCATCCGCAAGACGATCCCCGCAAAGTACCTGGATTCGAGCACCATCTATCACATCAATCCGACCGGGCGCTTCGTCATGGGCGGGCCGATGGCGGACACCGGTGTCACTGGCCGCAAGATCATGGTTGACACGTACGGCGGCCGCGGGCGACATGGTGGCGGCGCGTTCAGCGGCAAGGACCCCACGAAGGTGGATCGCTCCGCGAGTTACGCTGCCCGCCACTGCGCCAAGAACATCGTGGCCGCCGGACTGGCCGATGAATGCGAGGTTCAACTGGCCTATGCGATCGGCGTCGCGCAGCCTGTAGCGCTGTACGTGGACACAAAGGGGACGGGCAAGATCTCCGACCAGCGCCTGCGGAAGATCGTCGAGAAGTATTTCGACTTCACGCCTAAAGGCATGATAGACAGGCTGGACCTCCTCAGGCCGATTTACCGCGAGACGGCGCGCTTCGGTCATTTCGGGCGAAACCGTCCGGAGTTCACCTGGGAGCGGCTCGACATGGTGGAGGTGCTCCGGAGCGCTGCGGGCATCTGACGCCGGCCGGCTGCTGCCATGAAAGATACATTCGACGCGAGAAGACGTAACCTGGGCGAGCCGCCTCCCCCCACGAAATCCCGCCTGCGCCATCGTCTGCTCAGGGCGGGTCTCGGCCTCGTCGTTGTAGCGGCAGCCCTCGTGGGGTACGGGATATGGTACGCGAGGACGCACGTGACGACGGTGCGGGCCGCTGTCGCGGCGTCTATCGTGAGCCTTGCCGCGGACGTGGATGCACGGCTCGTGGAACTTTGCGTACGCCCGGGCGAACCGGTCAGGGCGGGCCAGAAGGTCGCACGGTTGGACGACGCTGCGCTGCGCGCTGCACTGGCTGCCGCGAAGGCGGACAGGGCGATCAAGGAGAGTCTTCTCGAACAGGCGCGCGCACACGCGAGGCTGGTCGAGGCGGAGGTCGAGGCGGACATCGAGGTCGCGAAGGCGCAACTCGAGATGGCCGAGAGCAGGGTCGCTCGCGCCGAGATCGCGCTCGCCCTCCGCAAGAAAAAGGTGCCCGAGGAGATCCGCAGCGCCAGGGCATCTCGCGACGAGGCGCTGGCGAGGCTCGATTACCTGCGCAAGGGAGCGCAGCGCGAGGAGATCGAGGTCGCCCGCGCGCGCCTCGCGACCGCGCGCGCCCGCGAGGCCCTCCGCAAGTACCAGGTAGAACAGATCCAGACGCTCGTCGAGCGCGGAGTGGAATCGCCACTGGAACTGGAGGTGATGAAGACGGAACTGGAGACGCAGCGGAACGAGGTGCGCGAGGCGGAACTGCGGCTCGAACAACTTCTCGCCGGACCCACCACCGAATTGATCGAGGAGGCCAAGCAGCGTCTCGAGGCGCGCGAGGCGGCGCTGATGCTCGCGGAATCCGGCGAGGACGAGATAAACTCGCTCGCTGCCGATCTCGAGATACGTCGTGCCGAACTGACCGCGGCTCAGACGGCGCTCCACCGGGCCGAGGCACGCCGGCTCGAAGTCGCTCTCGCGCAGGAGCAGGTCAAAGCAGCCGAATCGGAACTCAAGCGTGCCGTCGCCGCCGAGCAGGAGCAGGCAGCGCTCCTCGAACGACTGACCATCGTCAGCCCCGTCACAGGAACCGTAATACGAACTTTCGAACAGGTCGGCGAGGTCTGCAAGAAAGGCGTTCCCATCGTCCTGGTGACCGACGACAGCGAGGGGCGATGGTTCGAGGGTTACGTGCGCGAGGATGAAGCGGGACTCCTGTGCCCCGGCCAGCCGGCCACCGTGGAAGTCGTCGTGGGGTCGGGCAACTATACGAGGGCTGTGGTGGCAGCCGTGGGGCTGAGCACGTCAGCCATAGACCGCGACAACGAAACAGCCCTGTCGTCCCGGGTGCCCTCGCAACTCGTCTGGGTCAAGTTGTATCCGATCAGAGAGATAGGCGACGTCAGACCGGGGATGTCTGCACTCGCCGTCATCCGGGTCCGCGGCAGGCTCTTGCCGGTCCCGCCGCACCCGACAGTTGGCACCACGGCTCACCAGTAAATGTACCGGGTGAACAGGCGGCGGTCCTGTGGCGGCAGGGCGTTGACGTCGGGCACGATGTATCTGTTGCCGAGCGCCTCTTCCAGCACTTTCCCGTGCTCGCCGTAGTCCTCCGTCCGGTCTATCCGCCAGGGCATCACGAACTGTTCTCGACCGCGCTGCGTCTCCACGTCGAAGAAGAGCAGACCGTATTCGCTCTGGATCTCGTACACTCGCAGGATCATCTGCTCGTAATAATGTCGGCCGAGTTTGGTGCGGACGATTCGCTGTTGATCCTCGGGGAATTCGTCGAGGGCGGGGATGATGCCGACCTCCTCCTCCTTGTTGTTCTCGTTGAAGTACCTGATGGAGATGTAACGGTTGGGGTGGCGTATCGGGAACATGAGGACTGCGTGGACGCCACGGTACGTTTCCCCGTTGACGTCGCAGTCGAGCATGCCGAACTCCCCTTCGTAGAGACGTGCGTTCTCAGGCGTGAGCCAGCGCACCGCCACCTCTCTAGGCAGGGTCGGTGCCGCGTTCGAGGTTCCATCAGGCATGGGTTTCCAACTCCAGTCTCGTCAGCTCCGTCTGGATCTTGACCAGGCGGTAGTACATCCCGCCGAGGGCCAATAGTTCCTCGTGGGTGCCTTCCTCCACGATCTGGCCGTCGTCTATCACGAAGATGCGGTCAGCGTATTTGAGCGTGGAAAGCCTGTGGGCGATGACGATGGTGGTGCGTCCCTTGCCCAGGACCTCCAGCGACTTCTGGATGGCCTGTTCGGATTCTGTGTCCACGGACGATGTGGCCTCGTCGAGGATGAGGATCCGCGGGTCGCGCAGGAGTGCTCGGGCGATGCTGACGCGCTGGCGCTCTCCTCCGGAGAGTCCGGCCCCGCCTTCGCCAAGAGGAGTGTCGTACGCCGAGGGACGCTTCGCGATGAAGTCGTGGGCGTTGGCAGCCTTCGCTGCCTGGATGATGGCGCCAGGGTCTGCGTCGGGGACGCCGTAAGCGATGTTCTCCGCGATGCTCGCCCTGAAAAGGAACGGTTCCTGCAGGACGAGCGTCACCTGCCTGTACAGGTCATCCGGCGAGATATCCCTCACGTCCACGCCGTCGATGAGCACCTTCCCTCGCTGCGGATCGTAGAAGCGGCAAAGGAGGTTCACCAGCGTCGTCTTGCCGGAGCCGCTTGTCCCGACTATGCCTATGAACTGGCCCGGTTCGATCTTGAGGTTGATGTTCTTCAGGACGGGGCTGTAAGGATCGTATCCGAAAGTGACATGCCGGAACTCGATGGCCCCTCGCATCCTGGGGAGGGGGACGGGCTTCGCCGGAGGGCTGAGCGATGGGACCGCGTCGAGGACCTCGAAGACGCGCTGCGCCGCTGAGGTGAAGCCCGTCATCCAGTTTCCGAATACCGTCATGGCGGTGATGGGCTGGTAGAACATGCTCAGATACGTGGCAAAGGCCAGAAGCGTGCCGAGCGTCATGTGAAAATTCAGCACCATCTTCCCGCCCGCGTACCAGACAAGGAGACCGCCCAGGTTGAAGACGAACGCCATCACGGGGTTGAAAGTGCTCACGCTCATCTCGACGGAACGCTGCGCCTCCTGGATGAAGCCGGCCGCCTTCCTGAACCGTTCGCGTTCGCTGTGCTCCTGACCGAAGGACTTCACCAGACGGATGCCCGACAGGAGTCCGGTGAGGAAGCGAGCCATCTTTGCACGGCTCTCCGAGAGCCTGTAATAGCGGGGGTATATGGTGCGGTAGAAGACGAGCGTGCCGCCGATGACCAGGGGGACAGGCAGAAGGACGAGAAGGGCGAGGCGCCAGTTCATGGTGAAGAGCACCACGCCTATCCCGATAACTAGCATGCAGTTGAGCAGGAAGCCCTGCGCCACCTGGATGACGAAACCGTGAAAGAAGTCAACGTCGTAGAGCACCCGGCTCATGAGCTGGCCGGTGGAGTTGCGGTCGTAGTAGTCCACGCCGAGCGAGAGGAACTTGTCCTGTAGGCGCTCCCGGAGTTCTCGCGTTATGCGGGTGCCCACGAGGCTGCTGGTGCGTCCGATGAAGACGTTCAGGAGGGCGTGCGAGGCGCCGACGCCGATGAACCCCAGAAGTATCCAGGGTAAAAGTTCGCGGTTTTCGCCTGTCGCGAGGACCCGGTCCACCAGATAGCGCTGCAGTTGGGGCGGGATCAGTCCGAGGCACATCCCGGCCATCATCATGGCCACGAGGAGAACGATGTAATGGCGGTACGGCGTCATCAGTGCGGCCGCGCGGAAAAAGATGCCTCTACGCGCCGTGCAGCGCGGACATCTGGTGCCCCGCCCCGGCAGCGGCAGACCGCATGTGTCGCAGAGCATCTCGCTCGGCTGAAGGAGCGCATCCAGTTCCACCGGCTCGTTCTCGAGGAGGTTCTCGATCTGTGTCCGCACCCTGCTGAAGAGTTCGCGGAACGCGTTGCTGTATCTGACCACGTCCACCCACAGTCCGTTGATCTGGAACTGCAGGAAGGCGCTGCCGACGGTCTGGAAGGCACGGACCTTTTCCACCTCCCGCAGGTCGAATGGGCCGGTGATCCGCGGTTCGGGCCCTCTGAGCGCCTCTATGGCCACGGCGCGCCTGGGACCCACGAGGAGCCAGACGTCGTGCGGCTGGGCGTCTAGGGTGATGTCGCTCCGGGCTGCGAAAAGGCAATCGGCATCGGTGAAGCCCAGGTCCATGGCCTGTCGCCTCACGGCCTGTGGGATCTGCTTCACCAGGACACTTGGGATGGGTTCGCTCACCGCGACGGACACCAATGAGGGGGAATGGAGCCTCCGACGAACGTCCCGGCGGACCGGCCCCCCCTCCCGGTCCCCGGCCAGAACCGCTAATAGCGATAGTGCTCCGGCTTGTAAGGACCCTCGACCGGAACGCCGAGGTACTTCGCCTGTTCCTTCGTCATCCGCGTCAACTTCACGCCCAGCCGATCGAGGTGGAGCCGCGCGACCTTCTCGTCCAGCACCTTCGGCAGGACGTACACCTGTCTAGTGTACTTGGATGTATTGCGATTCGTCCACAGTTCTATCTGAGCCAGGACCTGGTTGGTGAAACTGTTGCTCATCACGAAACTCGGGTGACCCGCTGCGCAGCCGAGGTTGACGAGCCGGCCCTTGGCCAGGACCGTCAGACGCTTGCCGTTGGGCCACTCCACCTGGTCCACCTGCGGCTTGATCTCGTGCACCTTGAGCGAGCGGTCGTTGTAAAGCGACTCGACGTCGATCTCGGAATCGAAATGACCTATGTTGCAGACAATCGCCTGGTCCTTCATGCGATCCATGTGTTTGCGGGTGATCACGTGCCATCCCCCGGTGGCAGTGATGAAGATGTCGCCCCAGACGCAGGCCTCGTCCATGAGGACCACCGGGAAGCCATCCATCGCCGCCTGGAGCGCGCAGATCGGGTCTATCTCGGTGACCGAGACCTGAGCGCCCATCCCGCGCAACGCCTGCGCACAGCCTTTGCCGACGTCCCCGTAGCCGAGCACGACGCATTTCTTTCCGGCGATCATCACACCGGTAGCCCGCTTGATCCCGTCTATCAGCGATTCCCGGCATCCGTAGAGGTTGTCGAACTTGCTTTTCGTGACAGAGTCGTTGACGTTAATAGCGGGGAACAGGAGCCTGCCCTGCGCGGCAAGTTGATACAGGCGGCGCGTGCCGGTCGTGGTCTCTTCGCTCACGCCCACGATGTTCGCGGCCATCTTCCGCCAGTACCGCGGGTCTTTGTCGAGGAGCCTGTTCAGCAGGCGGTCCACTATGGCGATGTCCCTGTTCTCCTCCGATACGGGCGGCTTGCGGCCAGTGCGCTCGAACTGCACCTCGCGTTCGTAGCCGCGATGCACCATCAGGGTCGCGTCGCCCCCGTCGTCAACGATGAGGGTCGGCCCCTTCGGGTGTGCCAGCGCCCTGTGTGTGAACTCCCAGTACTCCTCCAGGGTCTCCCCCTTGTAAGCGAATACCGGGATCCCTGCCTCCGCGACCGCCGCAGCCGCGTGATCCTGGGTGGAGAAGATGTTGCAACTTGCCCAGCGCACGTCGGCGCCGAGATGCACGAGGGTTTCGATTAGCACGGCCGTCTGGACGGTCATGTGTAGCGACCCGGTGATCCGGGCGCCTCGGAGCGGTTTCACGCCTCCATATTCCTTCCTGAGCGCCATGAGGCCGGGCATCTCGTGCTCGGCCATGCGGATCTCATCCCTGCCCCAGCGGGCGAGGCTCCGGTCTCGGATGCGGTACTCGCGGGCAAATGTCCTTTTCATGCCGTTGGATCCCCCGGGGTCCTCTCGACGACGGCGGTCATATTCGAAGATTGCATTCTATCCCCACGTGTACGAGTTGTCAAAAAAGTCGCGCAAGAGTTCGTTGTCGCCGCTGCCGGCGCTATTTCCATACACCTGCGATGGGTTGTCCGCACTTCGGGCAGCGACCGTCGCGGAGCGTGTTTTGCTCGATGAAATATCCTTTCCGCACGATGAGCCTCTCGCCGCAGTTCGGGCAGTATGTGTCGCGCCCCTGGTCGAGGGCGATGTTGCCAATGTAAACGTAGTGTATGCCGGCCTCTCTCGCAATTCGCCACGCCTGGAGCAGCGTTTCCCCGGGCGTCGGCGACTTGTCGAGCAGGCGATACCGTGGGAAGAATCTGGAAAAGTGGAGCGGCACATCGGGACCCAGGTTCTCCAGGTACCATGCGCACATGTCCCTTATCATATCGGGAGAGTCGTTAGCGCCCGGGATGACGAGATTGGTGACCTCGATCCACATGCCCTCCCTGCGTGCCTGGACGAGCGTTTCGAGGACCGGTGCGAGCGTCGCCCGACAATACTCGCTGTAAAACTCCTCGCTGAACCCCTTGAGGTCTATGTTAGCTGCGTCCATCACCTCGGCCAGTTTGTGGAGAGGTTCGGGGTTGATGTAGCCGCAGGTGACCCAGACGTTCCTGATTCCCTCGCGCCGAGCCAGCGCGGCGGTGTCGTACATGAACTCGTAGAAGATAGTCGGTTCGGTGTAAGTGTACGCGATGCTGGCGCAATTCTCGCGTTTCGCGGCCGCAACAACCTCCTCCGGAGAGACGACGACATGACTGGCCTTTTCCGGGAAGGCCTGGGATATCTCCCAGTTCTGGCAGAAGACGCAACCGAGGTTGCAGCCGGCCGTGGCGATCGAGAGGGAACGCGTGCCCGGGAGGAAGTGATTCAGCGGCTTCTTCTCGATGGGATCGTTGTTGATGGCCACGAGACGCCCATACACGAGCGTGCGCAAAACTCCTCCGATATTTGCGCGCGCGCGACACGCGCCGCGCTCGCCGTCCTTCAGCTGACACCTGCGCGGACACAGCCCGCAGCGCACCTCGTTGCCTGGCAGTTTCTCGTAGAACATCGCCTCCCGCAGCGACAAGTCCGCTCGCCTTATCTCCTCCTCCGTCAGGGCCGGTGCGCGGCGGGGAGGCATCTTCACCCCCGATGTCCCCGTGGACGCCGCGATTGGCCGGACCTTATCGGCCCCGGCAGTCTGGTGCCATCGTGGGACGCCCAGGACCATCGCAGTCATTGCCAGCACGCTCAGTGCGACTAGCGCTCCGAGCGCTGCGTTGTGCCATCCACGTTCGCTCATGGGCTACCGCCCCTCCTGGGACATGATACGATACATTCGCCGCATTCGATGCATCTGTCCGGCCTGATACGGCCGAGAAGCCTGTGCCTGGCCAAGAATGCCATTGCAGCGCCAGCCGGACAGAGATAGCGGCAGAAGAATCGGAACACCAGGGCAGAGGCCACTGCGAGAAGTGCTATCCAGCCGATCCGGAGCAGCCTGTCCGCGCCCGGCCGGAGAAAGCCCAGCGAGAACGCATCTGCGAACGGCTCGATGCTCAAGACCCTGCCGCTTCGAGTCGCCCCGTAGGCAAGTGCCAGAACCACGAATATGGCGTATTTGAGCCATCGCATCCCGCGGTCCGTGCCTGGGCCGGGCCTGACGGGCGCGCAGGTGAGCCTTCCCAGAAACTCGGCGGCCGCCCCGAACGGACAGACGTATCCGCAATAGATGCGGCCGTAGATCAACGCCGACCCCAGCGCCGCAGCCGCAACGAGGTACCAGTCCGCACGCTCGAGTGGAGGCGGCCAATGCCCGACGAGCATCTGGAACACCTGGTGAACGGAAAAGAACCTCTGCCTCCAGATTCCCAGATAGCCCAGCGAGACCGCGAGGATGGGGAGACGCAACCGCTGCCATTGCCGCCACTCGGCAACGCCAGCCAGAACGATGAGGACGAGGATGCCTGGCGCCCAGAAGTCGAATCGCAGCGTCCGCGCCTCGCCAGCCGGCGACGCAGGCCGCGGGAGGTCCGGGGCTTGCGCGCCTCCGGCGTAAAGCGGCAGGACCCTTTCGGTCGCGCGTCGAACCGTCAGTCGTACCGCATCCACGATGCCTGCGGATGTGTAAGTAGCGCCCGTGACAGCGTCAACGTCCTGCCCGATTGTAATGGGATCTGCCGCGGTCTTGCCTATGAGGCGCTTGCACAGGTCCGACTTCGCTACGAGTTCGTATTGTGCAGGGGACTCCTCGTGCTCCGGAAGGAGCGCGACGTCGGTTATGCGTCCAGACAGGTCCAGCGTCACCGAGACAGGCACGTGCCCATTGGATCCTTGTGCTTCAGGTGCGAGATCCCTCGAGAGGACCACGACCGCGGAGGGCCGGTCGCCGCGCATGACAACGATGTGCCTGACAGGCTCGTACTTCTGGATTGTTCTGAGGCTCGCCGGCGCCTCGGTAACGGCCTTCGCGAGCGCCAGGCGCGGCGAAACCTCGTCAGCAAGGTAACCCGCAGACCTGCAAAGGAGGGCAAGGCCCACGGCGGCGCAAAGGACGCGGGCGACCGACCGGACACCCGGCAAAAGGTTGCCGAAAGATAGCACCAGCATGGGTGTCAGCACCAACGATGTCGCGAGGAAGAAGGCAACGAAATAGAGCGTGCCAGCGAGTGCCCCGCCGAACTCCATGACGTCCTTGACGGCTTTCAGAAACGGGACGCATATGTTGAGGCCGGTGAGGAGCCCGAGAAGGAGGGGGAAGCGCCCCGCAGTGCCCCACCGGTGGATGGCGAGGCAGATGAAGTTGCTCCGCGCGGTGTGCGAGAAGGCATACAGGAGGAGCGCGGCGCCCAGAACGAGGTTGACGGCAATCGTCAGCCAGGGCCAGTTACCACTGAAGAGGGACCCTGCCCAGCCGGCGAGCGCGCCGATCGCCGCGTAGCCGACCAGGCGCCCGGCCAGGAACTCGCCAAGGGCGATAGCCCTTCCTCCCCGTCGCGACTCCTCCCGCGAGAGTATGAAGGAGAGGAAGATCGGCGCGCATGTGGCCGCGCACAGGTGGCCGGTCATCAGCCCTGTGACGAATCCGTCGGCCAGAAGCGCAAACATCTGCCGCTCCACAGCGTTGTCCAGAGGCCTGCTCGGGCCCCTTGGCCATTATATTCGCCGGGTCGCGAGGCGAACAAATAATCTGGTGTCGGACGTGATTTCGCACATGGAATCCTGTATGATTATGATTCCGCGACCGGGGGAATGTGTTGGCTTGTCTCCAGCCGGAGGAGGTCTTGTATGGGATACGGCGAGGTCGAGGTCTCCGACACCGTCGGAGTGTCGCTTCCCTCGCGTTACTGGATCGGTGTCGAGGGGACGGTTCGCGACCGGTTCTGGGTATTCTGCTGTCCTGCCAATTCGGATTATGGGTCGCTCGGACGCCGCTCGGTGATGACCCCCGCCGAAGCGGCCTTCTACCTTGACGTGCCGAATGTGATCGTGGTGCAGTCCGGAGAGCCGGAATCCAAGTACGGTCGCTTCGAACCGCCATTCGCCCAGTATGCCATCGCACTGCGACCTTTCCGCAGGCTGGCATGGTCCGTGGTCGGCTCGTGTGGGTTCACATCCGAGTCCGAGACAAAAGAGGTCCTGGACCTCGCCAGGAGCACCCCGAACATCGTTGCCCTCATGCTCGACGATTTCTTTACCGGAAGGAACGAGGAGCCGCGCGCGCGCCTTGGCCTGGAGGACCTTCGCCGCATACGCCACGAGGCCACTTCCGGCGGAAAGAGACTGGACCTTTTCGTCACCTACTACTATCGCCGTTTCCTCGGGCTCGACCTGAACGACTACCTTGAGATGATCGACGTCGTGACGCTCTGGGCGAGGGAGGAGGAGATCGGGGATCTGGAGGAGACGCTATCCTCGGTCGAACGGGCCATGCCGGGAAAGCGGATCATGCTCGGCTGCTACATGTTCGAGTACACTCACAGGAGACCAACGCCGATAGCGTTGATGGAGATGCAGTGCGAGACCGGCCTGCGCTGGCTCAGGGATGGCCGCATCGAGGGGATGATATTCCTCGGGAACACAGTTGCCGACTTCGATTTCCCCTCGGTCGAGTGGACGAGACGGTGGATCCGGAATGTCGGCGACAGGCGGCTATAGGTTCGAGAGGGTTATCTCAGCATGGAAGCGCCATCGCCAGTTTTGAGGCGGGCGGCAAACCCCTGCCCGGACGTCAGCGAGTTCCTCGCCGTGATCCGCGGCGAGCGGAAACCTGGTCGGGTGCACTTCGCGGAACTGTTCGCGGATCAGGAGGTGATGCAGGCGATTACCGAGGGCGTTCTCGGCAAGCGCTGGGTCCCGGGATCGCGGGACCTGATCTATCGCGGACCGGAGCGCGAGCAGATGGAAAGGCATTACCTCTGCCAGATCGAATACTGGTATCGCATGGGATACGATTACATCCGCGTGGGGGGTGGAGTGGATTTTGCATCGAGGGAGCGCATGTCGGCCGCGGATACTGCCCCGCTTTCGCGCGGCGAGCGTGGATGGGTCAACGCGGCCATCGCGCTCATCACGTCATGGGAAGATTTCGAGCGCTACCCGTGGCCGGAGGTGCGCGACAGGGACCTCTGGCATTACGAGTTCGTTGCAAAGCATCTGCCGGACGGCATGGGTATCCTCGCATGTCCTCACTTCGGGCTTCTCGAGATGTTGTGCGATTGCCTCATCGGATACGAGCCACTCTGCTATCTCCTCGCTGATCAGCCCGACCTCGTTGCCGCCGTGGCCAGACGTGCCGGAGATATACTGTACGAGGTCTATCGCCGTCTGGTGCAATATCCTCGTGTGGTCGGTTTCTTCCAGGGCGATGACATGGGGTTCAGGAGCGGCACAATGGTGTCGCCCGACTTTCTGCGGAGTCATATCTTCCCATGGCATCAGCGCGTCGCTGAACTCGCCCACGAGCACGGGAAGGTCTATTTCCTGCACTCGTGCGGACGGCTGGATGCCATCATGGAGGACATCATCGAAGGGGTCCGCGCGGACGCGAAGCACAGTTTCGAGGACGCGATCGAACCGGTAGAGTCGTTCGCCATGCGGTACGGGCGACGCATAGGTGTCCTCGGCGGCGTTGACGTTGACCTGCTCGCCAGGGCACCGGAGGGAGTCGTCCGGAGGCGGACCCGCGAGATACTCGAGGTGTGCATCCCCCTCGGTCGCTATGCCCTGGGCTCTGGCAACAGCGTGACCAACTATGTCAGGGTCGAGAACTTCCTGGCCATGCTCGAAGAGGGACTGACGTTCTCCGCTGCGATGCGGCCATGAGTCGGCTCGCGGCTACTTTGCGGCCGGGGCTCGGCCTGATATACTCTTGTGCAGGATGGATCGCTCCGGCGCGCCGGAAGGGCGGAGCATGGCAAAGCAGATGATCGAGGACCTGCGGCCTGGAGAGCCGGTGGACTCGGTGTTTCTGGTCGCAGAAAGTTCACTTAGGACGGCGCGGAACGGCAGTTCCTACCTCGCAGTCCGATTGCAGGACCGCTCCGGGCAGATCGAGGGGCGCCTCTGGGACGCATCGGAGGCCATAGCCGGGTCCCTACAGGCCGACGACTTCGTGCGCGTGAAGGGCGTGGCAGAACTCTATCGTAACGAACTCCAGATCAACATAAAGGCGATAACCCGTGCCGAGGCCGAGTCGCTGCGTCTGCGCGATTTCCTGCGCGAGAGCGAGCGCGACACGGGCGAGATGCTCGCAGAACTGAAGAAGTATCTCGACGCAGTCACCGACCCCGACCTGCGCGCGCTCCTCGACGCGTTCTTCTCCGACGAGGAGTTCGTCCGGGGTTTCCGCACCGCGCCTGCTGCCACGAGCAATCATCACGCCTGGCTCGGCGGACTCCTGGAACATACCCTCTCGATGACCCGCCTGGCGTTGAGGCTGGTCGAGCACTATCCGCGGCTGCGAGCCGACCTCCTCCTGGTCGGCGTCTTTCTCCATGACATAGGCAAGATCAGGGAACTTTCCGCCCGGCGCACCTTCCAGTACACGGTTCCGGGTCAACTCGTCGGTCATATCGTGCTCGGCGCGCTCATGCTGGAAGAGAAGGCGCGCGCCATAGAGGGCTTCCCGGCGGAAAAACTCGATGTGCTTCGCCATCTCATCCTGAGTCATCACGGTCAACCCGAGTACGGCGCAGTGCGCCCGCCCATGTTGGCCGAGGCCGTCGTACTCCATCACCTCGACAACATTGACGCAAAGGTCTGTGGTTTTTACGATTTTCTGGAGCAGGACGCCGGGACCGATCCCAATTTCACGAGCCGCTCGCTGATGTTCCAGACGCAACTTTACAAGGGATGAGCGTTCCGGGTGGAGAATCCCCTCGGCAGAGCGAACGTCTGCGATGCGAATTTACCTCGCCGCGCCCCTCTTCAGCCAGGTGCAGCGTCAGTACAACCGGCGACTGGCCGGCGCGCTCGAGGCACTCCTTCCGCGCAGCAAGGTCGTTCTTCCTCAGGACTTCCGGGTCGGGCCCGCCCATGCGTCGTTCAATGACCGTCGGTATCTCCGCGCGCTCTATCGCAGGTGCATCGAGGAGATCGAGTCTTGCGATGCGATCGTGGCTCTACTCGACGGTGCCGACGCCGACAGCGGCGTCGCGTTCGAGGTGGGTTATGCCCGGGGCCGTGGCAAGCCTGTCCTCGGTGTGCGCACGGATTACAGGCAACTCCAGATGAAGGGACTCAACGTGATGCTCGCCGAGGGTTGCACGCACGTGCTCTGTCACTTCAGTTTCAACGAGCGACTCGAGGACCTGGCTGCCAGGATAGTCGAGCACCTGGAACGGCTCGCGCCGCCAGAAGGGCAGGAGCGGGCGGCTTCCGACTGACCTGAGGGCGCTACAGCGTTGACACATCGGCGCTTCCATCGGCTGTTCAAGTGCCTGATCCTGGCCGCGGTGGCGGCGAACCTCGGTTACTTCTACTATCGGATCAGCCGCACCATCAACTACGACGCGCTAGCGTTTTCGCTCGTCTTTCTCGCCGCTGAGGTGCACGGCTTCGTCAGCCTCTGGCTTTACTTCTTCGACCTGTGGGATCCGACCGGCCCGCCCGACCCTCCTCCGCCACCGGAGAACATCTCGATAGATGTCTTCATCCCGACCTACAACGAGGACACGTCGCTCCTTCACAGGACGATCCTTGCTGCGAAGGAGATGCGGTTGCCGCACAGGACCTGCGTTCTGGACGACGGTGACCGGCCCGAGGTGCGGCGACTGGCGGAGGACCTCGGGGTGGACTACATCTCGCGCCCCCACCGCGAGCATGCCAAGGCCGGCAACATAAACTATGCGCTCGCCCGCACGAACGGCGAACTCGTTGTCATATTCGACGCGGATCACGTGCCCGCGCCGAACTTCCTGGAACGCACGGTGGGCTACTTTCGCGATCCCAGGGTAGGCTTCGTCCAGACCCCTCACGTATTCTACAACTTCGGTTCCTTCCAGACCGCGGCCGATTTCCGCGCGCGCAAGTACTGGGACGACCAGCAACTCTTCTTCCGCCTCATCCAACCCGGCAAGAACCGCTGGGGCGCGGCGTTCTTCTGCGGCAGTTGCGGCGTCATCCGAAGAAAGTGCCTGGAGGAGATCGGTGGCTTCGATTACCGCACGATCACCGAAGACATGCACACGAGCCTCCGCATCCAGGACCGCGGCTGGAAATCGGTCTATCACGACGAGCGCCTTGCCACCGGCCTGTCGCCCGGCGACCTCGGCGCGTACTGGAAGCAGCGCATGAGATGGGCTGTCGGCAACCTCTCAACCCTGTGGTACGATAACCCGCTCTTCAAGCGCGGCCTGAGCCTCGCCCAGCGCATATCCTACTTCAGTTCCATCTGGGCCTGGACAGTGGGCCCCCAGAAACTCGTCTTCTACCTCACCCCTCCCCTGATGCTTTTCACCGGCCTCTTTCCCATGGCCCACTTCGATTATCGGCTCCTGACCATCTATGCCGCCAACCTCGTGTTCAGCCTCTTCGTCTATAAGATCGTCAGCCGCGGTTACGGCCGCATACTCCGCGGGGAACTCTACAGCATGATAAACGCCTTCATGCTCACGGCAGCCATGGTCCGCGCGGCGCTCGGACTCCGCACCCGGCGATTCGTCGTCACACGGAAAGGCGGTCGCTCCGAACACGTCCTCACCTACGTCCTGCCACAGGCGGCCCTTGTCTTCATCACCTACTGGTCCGCCTTGTGGGCGTTCCTCCGGTACTATTACAACCTCGCCATGAACATGACCCTCACGACCGTCGCCGGAGCGTGGTCGGTCTATAACGCCGCGCTGGCGGTGACCGCGGCGCGCGTGGCCTACAGGCGCATTGACGTGCGCGGGAGGTTCCGCTTCCTCCATCGCCTGCCTGTCACGTACGGAGTTCAGGACGTGACAGGCGCTGAGCGCAACGGCATCGGCATGGCGCTGGACCTCCACGATGGCGGCATGGCGCTCAGGACGATCGAGCCGATACCGGTCGGTGCGGCACTGGCGATCACCCTTCACCTCCCGGGCGGTGACACGGTCTGGTGCGAGGGGAAGGTGCTGCACAGACGGCCCCGTCGCGGTGGGCAGTCCGCCAACGACTATGGCATCGCGTGCACGCGCATCTCTCCCGATGACCGTGCACGGCTGGACCGTTTCATTATCCGGTACGTCATCCCTGCCATGTTCGCCAGGCTATCCCCCGTCCCGATTCGCCGGCGCCGCTGGCTCGCTCGACTGCTCGGGCCCGGCCACAGCAGGCGCCGCTTCCCGAGGAGAGGCGTGCAGGTCCTCATGTCCTTGAGTGAAACCGCCGACGAGTGGCGCGACAATTGGTTCGTCACCGAGGACCTCAGCGAAGGCGGTCTGTCCTTCCTTTCAGCCGCTCCGGTTGACGCGGGCGAGGAGACCCCCTTCACCCTCCTCACACCCGAGGGGAAGATCACAGGCCGCGCCCAGTTCGTCAGAGCGGAACGATGCACCGTCGGCGAGGTCCCCATGTACCGTTATGCCCTGGCCTTCCTCGATGTCTCTCCCGATGCCAGGCGGCGCCTTCGCGCGCTCGACAAGTACGCCTTCGAGGAGGAGGCTCCAGACTGATGCGCAGACCCATTGCGGTCGTCTCAGTCCTATTCATCACCACGACCATCCTGGGGTTCCTGTCGTTCCGCTGGTACTACCGCGACTTCTTCTACCTCCGCAGGGTGTACCGGGCGCCGCAGCCGCAGGACCGCAAACACCTCCTCGCGATCCTCGAGAAGGGCTATCATAACCGGCCCGGGAACGTGGCAATGAGTCTGATGCTGGGCGAGGCGTTGATGCGGGTAGGAGAGACCCGTCGCAGCGTGGAGGTCATCCGCAGACAGGTGAAACGCTACCCGGACTCGGTCGGCATCCTGTGGGCTTACGCGAACGCCCTGGCCGCCGATGGACAGGCCGAGGAGGCCGACCGCGTATTCCGCGATCTCATGACCAGGCTATCCGGGCGGAGCGATGCGCCATCCGCCTCCGGAGCCGCCCTGAAGGAGGTCCGACCGTGAGGCCATCGCCCCTCCTCCAGACCCTGTCCGACTGTGCGTTCGCCATGATACTTGCGTCCGGGATGCTCTTCGCCCAGGACGCCGGCGAGGTTGTCAGCCGCCGCGAGATACTTCTCCGCGCCGCGCGCAATCTCGTTCAGGCCCGCCAGTACGGGGACGCAATCCGCTATTTCAAGGACTACATCGCCGAGTGGCCGGATGACCTGCCCGTTGCGATCGAGTACGCCGGCGTCCTCGTGCAGGCAGGACATGTCGAGGAAGCCACCTCGATCCTTCAGAGCATTCTGCAACGCGAGCCCGACAACCGGCGGGCGCTGGGACTTCTCGTTGACGCACTCATGATGAGAAAGGACTTCGCCACCGCTGCGGCGCTCCTGGAGGGGGTTGTGGCGCGCCGACCCGATGACACCGAACTCAGGCGCAGGCTTGCCGACGCCTGCGCCTGGGCCGGACGATACGACGACGCGCTCAAGCATTACCGGATCGTCCTCGCCGCGTCCGCCGCGGAGACGGGAAAGGCCGGCGATGCCGCCATCCGAAAGAGGCTGCTCGATGTCCTGTACTGGGCCGGCCGTTACGACGACTACCTGGCTGAATCCACGAACTATCTCAGAGACTATCCGAAGGATTTGACCGTGCGCCTGGTGAGGGTTGACCTGTACGCCGCGCGTCGCGACTTCGCGGCCGCTGCCGAGGAGTGTCGGGCGATTATCGCGGCCCAGCCGGATCATCGCGTCGCCCGAGCGAGGCTTGCCCAGTTCCTTGCCTGGCTCGGCCGTCGCGAGGAAGCAATCCAGGCCTACCAGGAAGCCCTTGCGATCTCGCCCGAGGATGTCGGCCTCAGGCGCGAATACGGAGAGATGCTTCTCTGGAGCGGCAGATACGAGGAAGCCCTGCCAACGTTCCGCCGACTTCATGCCGACGTGCCCGCGGATGAAACCGTTGTGCGCGAGTATCTGGAAGTCATCGCGAACCTGAACACGGTCCAGGATGCGGAGAGGCAGTTCGTCAGCAGAGTGCACGAGAGCAAGTTCCTCGCCGGCTCGCCCCTGCATCCGGGCACCCTGGCGGCTCTGGCGAGGGCCCTGCGCAACATCGGTCGTGGAGAGGACGCCCTCGCGGTCTTCCGTCGTGCCGTCGAGGCCACACCGCGCGATACCGTCCTCCGACTGCAGTATGCCGACCTCCTCGCTGCTCTCGGGCATGCGGCGGAAGCGGAAAGGGAATACGAACTCCTGCTGGAAAAAGTCGGGAGGACGACCGGGGAGAACAACCCATGACCCCCCTCTCATTCTTCCGCGATGTCCGTGCGATGCTCGCAGCGGCGGCAGCGGGAATCGTGATGGCCTCCCTCGTGTGCGCAAATGGACCGCCCGCCCAGCCGGACGCAGAAGGAGTGGTCTCCCGCGCCGAGTTGCTCGTCCGTGCAGCGCGGGCGGCCGTCGCGCAGCGGGAGTGGCAACGGGCCCTGGAGCGATATGCAGAAGCGCTGGAGGAGACCCCGGATGATGCCGACCTGCGCGCGGAGTACGCCGGAGTCCTCTTTCATTCCGGTCAGGCCGGGCGAGCGCTCGATGAGTACGAACGCGTTCTCCAGGCGAGGCCGGACCGCGTGGACGTGCTCGACGCTGCCGTTGACGCGGCGATGGCGATCCGCGAATTCGATCGCGCACTGAGCCGACTGCTCTCCTATCCGGCTGATCTGCGTTCGGGCTTTGAATATCGCCTTCGCCTCGCCCGCACCCATGCAGCGCTGAAGCAGCCGGAGCGCGCAGCCCCCCTCTTCGCGGGCCTGGCCGCCGAAAAGCCTGACAGGCGAGACATCAGGCTCGAATATCTGGCCGCGCTCGCGGCAAGCGACGACTGGGAGCGTTTTGCATCCGAATCCGCAGCGTACCTGGAGCGTTGGCCCGGCGATGCGGCGGCGCGGCTACTGCGCGCGGACGCACTCCTGCGCGAGGACCGGGTCACCGAGGCGCGGGCCGAATTGGAATCCGTCGCTGCATCCCCAGATGCGCCGCCGGAGGCGTGGCTGCGCCTCGCTGATGTCCGCATGGCGTGCGGCGAGGCCCCGGCGGAAATCCGTGCTGCGCTCGAGTCCGTGACCGTGGAACGCCCATCGCCGGATATCCGCGCACGCATTGCGATTCTCTACGCGCACGACGGCCGGTTTCACGACGCGTTCGCGAGCCTTGACCGGTCCGCCAGCGAGGGAGCGAGCGAGGTACTGCTCGCTGCTACCCGCGCGGAAATATACTCGCTTGGCGAAATGCATCGAACGGCACTCTCGGTCTTCGAGTCCATTGGCGGCCGCGCGGACATCGCCGCTCGCGTGCTGAAGGGAGCCGCAGCGGATGCGCGATCCCTGCGCCGGTCCGATGCGGCGAAGAGTGCACTGCGTCGTGCGGTCATCCTCTATCCCGGTGACATGGACGCCGCTTACAGGTACATCGCCCTTCTGGAGGAGCGTGGCGAGTACGCGGAGGCGATGCGCGTCGTCAGCGCGATCCTCCAGGCGCGTCCGGAAAATCTCACGGCCCATCTGCTCCGTGGGCGAATCGCCAGCGCTGCCGGGGATGCCGCCGGCGCGGAACGCGACTTCGAGTTCGTTGCAGACGCCGTGGCGGAGCGCGGACCCGACGCGATCGTCAGGGCCGGTCTCATCGCGAAAGGTCATCTCCATCTCGTCCCGTCGTCGGTCTGGCGTCGAGTGTGCGCCGCTCGGCCCGCCGATGGATTGGCGTTCGCGGCCCTGGCCGAGGCGTTGTACCGGGAGGCGCGTCTCGGTGACTCGGTGACGGCCTGGGAGAAAGCGGTCTCCCTCGTTCCTGGCGAACCGCGCCTCCGCGTCGGACTGGTCGAGGCCCTCGCCGCTCTGGGTCTGACTGCTGTGCCCGAGCGTAAACGCCGTGTCGAGGAGGAACTGGCGCTGCTTCTCGGCGATGATAGACTCGCCTATGGGGAGATGACGCGCCTCTCCGGTCTCCTGGTCAAGATGAACCGCTGGGACGATGTGCGTCGCTTGGCTACTCGCATGGTGTCGGAACGGCCGGACGACGGCTTTGCCGTGGCATTGCAGGCAGCGGCGCTTGCATCGCTCGGGCGCTGGCACGACGGTGAGGAAGCGATCCGCGGTTACCTTGCCCTGACGCCGGACAACGTGGTGTCCCGGTATCGTCTGTGGACTCACCTCGGCTCGCTCGCACGCAGTGCAGGCGATGCCTCTTTCATCGCAGCATGGGACGGACTGCGCGACCTCCTTTCGCGCGATCCCACGAACGGCGATCTTCTCGTCGGCCTCGGTCGGCTGGCCGCCATACACCGCCGATACCCTGACGCGCGCGAATACCTCGGCACCGCGCTGTCGCTGTACCCCGATGACGCTGAAGCCCTCCTGTGGCTCTCCCGCGTCGAGAGCTGGGACCGACGATACGATGAGGCCCTGCGTCTCTATGATCGCTACGCGACGTCGAACCCTTCGGATCGCGTCGCGCTCCTCGAGCGGGCGAGAGTCCTCGGCTGGGCGTTGCTCTACGAGCGGGCCTTGGGCGCGTACGGGGAGGCCATCGCGCGAGAGGGGACAGGCGATCCGCCCGGCCCTGGCGCTCCGGAGCCGGCTCGAACGCTTTACCTCGAGCGCGAGGGAAAGCGCCTGAGGTGGGAGAAGCGCGATCGTTCGGCAGCGCACATTTATGACGAACTTCTCACCCTCCGGGCCGACGACCCGGAACTCCTCTTCGACCGCGGCCAGATCGAGACGCGCCTCGGCTTCAGCCGACGCGCAGCCGACCTTTACGAGCGTACCCTCCTCGTCAGTCCGGGACACGCTCAGGCAGCGGACGCCCTGGACTACGAACGCCATCGCATTAGCGGATCTCTTCAGACCGATTACTCCTTCCGCAAGGAGGACGGGTTCGGCAAGGCATTCGACATCGAGGAGCATCTCCTGTCGCTGACGGCGTGGACTCCCGAACTACGCGAGTGGTGGGAACTCTTCTGGATCGGGGCCGGCGTGGAAAGAGGCTGGTACCATTTCGACGGGTTCCCGGATCCGGCCGTATGGCGGGGCCGGGTTCTCGCTCGCAAACGCTTCTATGGCGGCCTCCAGGTGGACCTCTGGTACCAGCGCGCGCACTACACCGAGGTCGGAAACGACACCGACAACTGGGGAGCCGAAGCGCGCTACAAGTTCGCCGATTTCCTCGATGCGCTTCTGAGTTACGTCAGGGAAGACATAGTCGAGAACTACCCGACGCTCGATTCCGACCGGCAGAGGGATGTCGTGAAGGTCGGGCTCGGCGCCGACATCACTCGTCGCTGGCGTGCGGATATGTGGGCGGGGCTGGTCCACGTGGACGACGGCAACTACGGCCGCAGAGGGCGCGCAGACCTGTCCTACGAGATACTTTCTTATCCCACAATCCTGAAGATAGCCTGCGGGGCAGAATACTGGGACTACGACCGCCAGGGCCGGACCTACTTCGCGCCGGACGAGTTCTGGCAGTTCGGGCCCTCGCTGCACTGGCGGCACTACCTGAACCGCCAGCACTATGCCGGGGCTAACGAACTGTATTACGGCGTGAAGGCCCCCCTGGTCTTTGACAACGAGGGCGAGGTATACCCGGGTCTGGGTCTCGAGTTTCTCTGGGACATCACCCACCAGTGGCAGGCGGGAGCCGACGCCTCGTTGACCAGAAGCCACCCTTACGATGGCACTCTCGCAAGGGTGTGGTTGCGATACAGATTCTGACGGGCGAAGAGATGTCATCGCATCTCCGGCGGTTCTACGTGGACGAGATACCCGACGCGGGAGACCGGCGTGAAATAACCGGTGACGAGGCGCATCACATCTCGAACGTTGTCCGGCTGAGACCCGGTGAGGAATTGACGCTGCTGGATGGTTCGGGAAGGGAGGCGAGGGCGCGGCTTGTCTCTGTGCGGCGAGGGGTCGCAGTCGTAGAGGTGCTCGACGTCGCGGAGGTTGACCGTGAAGCGTGGTGCAGGCTCACGGTTGCCACCGCTGTGCCGCGTGGACCGCAAATGGATTTCCTTGTGCAGAAATGCTGCGAACTCGGGGTGGCCCGGCTGATACCAGTCCTGACCGAGCGGGGCGTCGTCGACCCCACGAGGCGCGGCGAGCATCACCTCACCCGCTGGCGTCGCTTGGTCCGCGAGGCCACCAAGCAGTGCGGGCGGACACGACTGATGGAAGTGGAGCCGCCTGCTTCGTTCGGCGAGGCGGTCGAACACGCCGGCCCCGATGACCTGCGCCTCATCGCGACGTTAGAACCGGATGCGATACCCCTCGGAAAAGCGATCCGGGGCATGCGCGCCAGACCCGGGGTCTTCGCGCTGGTTGGTCCAGAGGGGGGATTCACGCCCGGAGAGGTCGCGCTCGCCAGGCGCGCTGGCTTTCGCCCCATCTCGCTGGGGGCGCGCGTCTTGCGCGTCGAGACCGCTGCTCTCGCCATCGCAGCGGTTATCCTCATATCGGGAGATGGCGATTCCTGACGCGCGTGTGGGGGCGCGCGGCAGGTTTCCCGCAGCGGCGTGGCGGCCCGTGTCGTCGGATGGAGGCATTAATTGTGCGCGGGTGTATCGGAAGGATGGGATGCGAGACGGGCGGGCTGTGCACCGATTTTCCCGCTCGGGGCGGGAGATGTTCCCTCAACATCGTCGCCAGTCGAATACCACGCCGAGCGCCTTGCCCGGGCGATCGGCGAGCATCTCGTAAGCCTCCTGACACTCCTCCGGGCTGAACCGGTGTGTAATGAGGTCCGCAATGGAGAGACGGCCACGCGCCATCAGGTCGAGGAGGAGCATCCTGTCGCGCGGCTTGTTCCAAGGGTAGTAGATGTGCTCCGAGTCGGGCGCGATGGGCTGGCAGGCGCCGACTAGCGTCACCTCGCGCTTGTGAACGTCGTCGAGAAAATCCATCTCCACCTTGCCGCGTGGTGAGCCGAGCGCGATGACCCGTCCTGCCGAGCGCGCGAGGCGAAGGGCGGTCGGCAAAACTGCGGGGTTGCCGCTTGCCTCGATCACGATGTCCGCACCGTCCGAGGCGCAGTGCCGGCGAACCTCGACGGGGAGGTCCGGCGTTGCGCCGGCATCGAGCGTCAGGTCGGCCCCTCGCCCAGCCGCCCGCTCGAGGCGGAACGGGTCGAGGTCCACGGCTATCACCGGTATGGCGCCGTGGAGATGGACCAGGGTCACCGCGATCTGTCCAATGACTCCCAGCCCGATGACCACCGCGGACTCCCCGAGTTCCGGGCGTGCCTTTCTTATGCCGCGGAGCGAGACGGCGGCGAGCGTTAGAAAGGCCGCATCCTCGGGGCGGACGCCATCGGGAACGCGATAGCAGTTGGCGCGAACGAGCGAGTGGCTCGCGTGCGGGGCCTGATGGGCGACGCGGTCGCCGGGTCGCACATGACTCACGCCTGCGCCGACCTGTTTGACGATCCCGACCGAACTGTAGCCTGTCTCGTACGGGAACGCCGTCGAGACGCCACACTGTCCGTGGTTCCACCAGTGCATCTCCGTGCCAACGCTCACTGCGCTCAGTTCGTTCTCGACGAGGACCTCCCCGGCGCCTGGCTCCGGCAGTTCGGATTCCTGGAGGATCGTGCGGCGTGGTGCGGTGACTATCATGTTGCGGGTCTTCATCGAGTATTCCAGCCTTCTGGGTGCGGGGCTGATACGCCAAAATGCCTTGCCGCGCTTTCTACCACGTGGAAGAGATCGCGTTCGACATCTTCCGGGATATTATGGGGGTGGTGTTCTTCCATGACCCGGATACAGATATCGCGAGCGAGATCGACGTCCGTCCGCGCGCCGCTCGCCAGCCACGCGTTGAGCGATTCCCGGCTGAAAAGCGTGGGCTGCCAGTGCTCCTTGCGGAAAAGCCGCGCCGTGTGCTCGAGCGGGGTGAAGATGCCGCCCGGTCCGACCTCCCGGATCGCGTCGAGCGCAAGGGTCTCGTCGTTGACCTCCAGGCCGCGCGCAAAGCGTTTCAGCGCGCCGCAGTAGTCGTTATCTATGACCAGTTGAACAGGGGAGTTCATCTCTGCACCGGAGAGCAGGCCGAAGCACTCGAGTCCCAGGGAGCCGGCGAGGATGGCCGGCACGGTGTTGAACGCGCTCTGCAACCCGGCCTCCAGGCTCGGCGCCTTCGCATCGGGATATATGGCGCTTGCCCAGAGCCCTGCGCCGAAGTGGCGCGCGATCTGGCCGACGGCAAGTATCATCAGGCCGCGTTCAGGTCGGCCGAATGGAAACATCCCACTCCGCATGTCCATGACCGAAGAGTTGGTCTGGAACCAGAGTTTTCTCAGGCCGTAGCAGTGCCTGTAAAGGAGGTTGATGAAGAGATTTTCGGCGAGGTTGAGGACCAGTGTGCCGGCCAGCGTCACCGGCGCCGTACCACCGCAGGAGTGCATGAAGCCTATGCCGCACAGGAGGTCCCTTCGCCAGAGGTCTACGAATATATCCGCCTCGCACCGCGCAAACTTCAGTGGCGATATCAGTTCGACCTCTCCGAACGCGTAGTCGCGGAGAGGTCGCTCCTTGTAATCCGACATTATGGCGGCCATGTCCACGATGTAGGGGATCAGAGACGCATCCCGGACCTCTCCGCTATTGCTCTTTTTTCTCTCCGCATACTTCCATGCGATTACCCGCTGATACAGCGGCCCGAGTTCTCCAGGCACATCTGACGGCACTCCCATCGCGCCGAGACGGTCTATGTTCGGCAACCAGTCGGCCAGGCGCGTCATGTCAGCCACCGATCGCACGGTGTGGTCTTTCACGTGTCCGTCGAGGTCGAGCATGACGGTGGGGTAGGTGCCTGCGGTGCATTCGATGCCGTTGGAATATGCGGCGCGGTCGCCGAACGGTAATGTGCACGACGCATCCAGACCTGGAAGGCGGTCGTACTCCTCGGAGGAACCCGCTACCAGTTCGTCGAGCACCCGCGGAGGAAAACGGACGATGTCGCTTGTCTCCCCCCGGACGGCGCCATGGTGCTCGAGGATCCCCTTGAGCGTCTCGTTCTCGACAATGTTCCCGACTTCCTCGAGGATGCGATACGCTCCACGCACAATGAGTTCAACTTCGGAGTCATCGAGAATCCGTACCTCGGCATCAAGGCTCATCGCCAATCGCTCCTATTTTGCGTACCGTCCGAATCCGGCCATCGAGATTCACGAATGGCTCGAGTGTCCTAACACCTTGCGGTGGTGATGGTTATCAATGTGAAAGAAAATCCGAATCAATTGCTATTGACAAACGAATCATCTTGTGCTAGATTGTGTATCACATTGAGCCGAGTATCGTCAAGCATGTTGTAGGAGTTCGTAGGGCTTGTTGGACAGATCCATGGGACAGACTTCATTAGTGAAGGAGCGGGGCGCGCATTCGCGCGGAAAGATCCTGTATCTGGCGATACGCGACCAGATCGCGAGGGGGGTGCTGAAGCCGGGGGATCGCCTCTTGAGTTCGCGTGAACTTCAGCGGCAATTCAACCTGAGTTACCATGCGACGCTCGAAGCGCTCGAGCGACTGGAAGAAGAGGGGTTTGTCGAGCGCCGGCCCGGTGCCGGGACGTTCGTGGGATCGGCTGAGGTCCTGAACTCGATCCGGCAGAGAAGCAAGAGGATCAAACTCATCATTAGCGGAGAGTCTGTTGGCCAGGGGTTCCTGTCGCCGCTGGTCTCGAGTCTGAAATTGCGGCTCGATGAGATGGGATGTGACTACACGGCGGTGCAGCACGATGACGACCCGCGGCCGCCGTTCGAGGAGGGAGAGGCGGACGGGGCGATATGGGTCTGCGCGCACATGCCGTGGAGGTTCGATCCGCCGCCGATGCCGATGGTTCTGGTCTCGCACGACCTCGCCGTTGCGTGGCACATATCGGAGGGGTATGACATCGTGACCGTTGACAACCGGCAGGGCGGAGCCGTGGCAGGGCGATACCTGAGGGAGATCGGCTGCAAGAGGCCGGCAGTCCTGGGTGCGCTATATCGCCCGACCGGGGAAAAACCATGTCCGCTCACCGAGGTGCGTCTGCGAGGGTTCGAGGAGGGATGGGGAGAGACGGTGCCGGCCAGCCGCGTATTGCTCGCCGCCGGGCACGCCTTCCAGGAGGCCGCGAGGATGGCGATGGACCTTCTCGCGATGGAGCCGAGGCCCGATGCCGTCTTCGCGACGAGCGACGACTTGGCGGGCGGGCTCTGCCATGCGCTGGTGGCGCATCACATCGAGGTCGGAAAAGAGATCAAGGTGGTCGGCTTCGACGGACAATCGCCAGCCTATCGTGGGGAACCGATGTTGACGAGCGTTCGTGCGCCCCTGGAGGAGATGGGGCGCGTGGCAGCCGAACTGGGTGTCGAGCGGTCAGCCGACCCGAAGGCCACTTCCAGGCGGGTGCACCTGGCGTGCACGCTCCGGATGGGGGAGACAGCCTAGCGGGACGCCGGAAAGGGGGTGGGTATAGCGTGAAGGCCTCTCAGCATGAAGCGCACTCGTGAAGGATGAATCATCGAAATGGTAGGAGGCTCGAAATGTGAAACAGGATTCCTAGCGTGGGCGAGGGGATGATGGCGGGCCTCGTCAGCGCCTTCACGCTGATAGAACTCCTAGTGGTCATCGCCATTGTGGCCATACTGGCAGGGCTGCTCCTTCCGGCGCTTGCCGCGGCCAGGGAGAAGGCGCGTCGCACGGCCTGCCTCAACAACCTCAGCCAGATGGCCAGAGGGCTGGAATCCTACTGCGGCGACTACAGCCAGTACTTTCCCGTCTGGACCGGCTGGGGGAAGGATGTTGCCGTGAATTGGGACGCCGTTCCCGCGACGTTCACCACGAGCCGAGGCAGGAGCCTGCGGCCGATCTGGGACTCGGGGCTCTATAAAGACGCGAGGGACCCCACGGGGGTCGTGTACGTCGCCCAACCTGCCGGACATGCGACGGCGGACGACTACCTGAACCCGGTCATTTGCTTCAGGACGATTTTCCTCGGCAGCCGGGATAACGGTGAATTGGGCACAGCCATTCCGGGCCAGTTGAACCTCGCGCCCAACGGCCTGGGGTTCCTGATGCCCGGTGGCTACATTGCCGACGCGGCTACGTTCTTCTGTCCGACCGCCGAGAACATGCCTCCGCCGCGGTTTGGCTCGAGCGGTTGGGTCGCCCAATCGCCGGTGGTCGCTGCGACAAGCGTGAACGACCTCCGTCGCGCTGGCGGGACGGATGCGAAGTCCATCATGTTCGGCGACTGGAGTTGGCTCGGCGATGTTGACTGCGCATGGGCACAACCCGGAACCACCAGTTTGCCTCGCACGAGAGTGGTTCTCTCCCAGTACGCTTACCGCAACGTGCACGCACACGTGGCATACGCGTATCGAGACCTGCCCACCTATCCGATCAAGCAAACGCCGACCCGGGTGCTCTGGATGAAGCCCGACGTGATGCTGACCCCGGGCGACCCGCTCTTCAAGACCCAGAAACAACTCGGCAGCCGGGCGATTGTATCCGACTCCATCGGGAAATCGCTCGGTGAACCGGCGTATGTCCCCGGGGACGGATGGTGGAGCCACAGGGACGGCTACAATGTCCTCTATGGCGACTGGAGCGCGCGGTGGTACGGCGACCCGCAGCAGAGGATTGTCTTCTGGCCACCCGTCACTTCGCCCACGTGGCCAGATTACTGGGGCTTCTGGCAGAACCTTCTCGCGGATGTCATCTATCCGAATAACTGGGGATATCCGGGCGGCAGGTTCCAGCAGAACGGCGCGGTCGCCGTCTGGCACCTCTTCGACCTGAACAACGGTGTTGACGTTGACGCTCAGTGAGATCTTTCGACAGGGGGCCGGGAGGCGGAACACCCCGGCCCCCGGATTTTCGCGAGGAGTGGCCCCCATGAAACACGCGCACCGTGCCATGGCGACCGTTGCGCTCGTGCTGATCGCTGCAGGCGCAGCGTTTTTCGGCTCGAGGTTCCTCCTTCTTCGCAATCGTCCGCCCGAGTGGGTCCGCGGTCTCCAGATCGAGCGGATAGACATCGAGACCCTCGAGACGATTTCTCTGCCGCACGGTCGCTGGGAGACCCTCGGCAAGGTGGGCGACAAGTTTCCCAGGTACAAGAACCCCAAGACTGGCCGTTACACGATGGTTGACGTTATGACGTGCAGTTCGTGCGGCCAGAAGATACCGGTGTTCATTCCACCCGAGGGAGAGACGAATCCAGACCGGATTCTCACACTGGCTCTCCAGTACAAGTGTCCAAGATGCGGTGCGAGAGCCGCAGTGGAGGGTCCACCATGACGCGTCTCGGAGCAGATTTTCGTGATGCGGGACATTTCGCCCGGGCTGCTCGCCCGTGCGCCGAGGTTCTCCTTGCCGTGTCCCTGGTAATTGCGTTCGGGGTCTTCGGTCACGCGGCTGGCGAGGCCGGCGTGACGCAGGGGCCTCGCGCGGACCGGGCGGCTCTGCCGGCCGCGTCCGGCAGGTCTTACGTCCTGATTTTCTCGTTCATTACGCAAAGGTACTTCCCGAAGAATGACTCGATGGGCGAGTGGATTGCGCTTCTCAACGCGTCGCCTTACGACGGTACGGCTGTCTGGCTGCGGGACGCTTACGACGCGCGCCCCCTGCCTTCATGGGAGGAGACGGAGCCGCTCCTGAGGCGGTTCAAGGAGACGTGCAAGAAGGATCTCTGGTTCACCGTTTACCTGAACTGGCTCATCGAACACGATCCGCAACATTCCTCCCAACACGCACAGAGTCAGCAGGTTCTCGACTATTCCTCCCGCCCCAGGGGCATGGACCTCGACGGCCGCGCAGGGAACCTGGCGGATTTCATGGAACATCTGACGATAGCGCTAAGGTCTGCTCGATATCTTGGTGCACCGGGCATCATCGTTGACCCTGAGGCGTACAACAACCACGCGATGTATCGCCTTGAGGACCTCGCCGCAAGACGGGAGGAATCGGTTGCCGAGGCCCGCCGCGAACTCGAAGCCTTGGGCAGACGGATGGGCGAGATAGTTGAGAAGGAATATCCGGATGCGGTAATGCTCTTTCTTTTCATCGAACCCGGCCTGACGACAGAGAACATTGCCAGGGGCCTTCTCGATCACCTGAGAGAACGGGGACTCGGCGCTCGTGTGATCGAGGGGGGCGAATCGAGGCGCTCGCTGGGCTACGTGAATTCCACACTCGATGCCCTGCGAGAGAAGATGGCGCGGCGCACCAGACTTTACTCGGACCTCCTCGCGAGGTACCCTGACAACTTCATGCTGGGAGGGACCATTGCCCTCGCGGATACCCCCGAACGCCGAACGGGCTGGATCAAGGAGCAGTACGAAAAATCGCCGATCCGCAGCGTCGAGGACCTTATTCCGCACCTCGAGGTCCTTTTTGCCTCCTATCCTTACGTGTCGGTGTATGCTGCCGGTGCTGCCGATTACCTTCCGTACGAGCCGGACAAGGCTAAACGCTTCGACGACGCGGTCCGCAGGGCGCTGGAGAGCGTTCGATCGACACGGGAGGAGACCGCGAAATGATGCCACACGGCACGTGGCGCTGGCGCAGATGCAGCGCATGGTGGGCGCTCGCGACAGGGGTGGTCGTCGCGTTCGCCGTCTCGGCGGGGGCAGAGGTCCCGGAGCGGAAACCCTACCTGCTCCTCGTCTCGTTCTATACGCCGCCGCTCGCCGGCGTTACCGATGAGCACCTGGCGTTCATCCGGGAGTCGGCCTATGACGGTGTTGCCATACCGATAGCGGATGCCTACGACGCGGCGCCCCTGGCCGAGATCGTCCAGATTGCAGCGCAACTCGATTCTGCGAGGGTGAAGTCGCAAATGGACCTCTGGCCCTGGTTTTACTTGAATCGGTTCGTCGGGCGGCCGGAAGGCCGTCACGACGCGGGGGTACAGGTGGGGGACCGCGCGGCTGACTATTTCGGCCGCATCCGGGCACTGGATCTCGACGATCGGGCGGGTGCCCTCTCGGACATGATCGGCCTCTGGCGATTGTCGCTTCGGTCTGCCAGGGCAAGCGGCTCTCCGGGTGTCGTGGTTGACCTTGAACTTTACAACGACTACCGTTGCAGCAATGTAACGTTCGTGGCGAAACAGCGTGGCGAGACGGTGGAACAAGTTCGCAAGCGGCTTCGCGAGGTAGGCCGTGACATGGGACGAATCGTCGCCGAGGAATATCCCGATGCGGTCCTCCTCGCGCTTTTCACTCGGCTCGGTGAAACCGGAAGTGGGGGCACAGCCCCCACGGAGTCCGAGTTGTCGGAGGGCCTTCTCGGATTTCTGGCGGAGAAGTCGGTTCCCGCTAGACTTCTCGATGGCGGCGAGATCAGCCCGGGCTATTACAATCCGGGCGTGGAGGCGTTGAGGCGCAGGATCGCCGAGCGGGAGGAGCATTTGAGACCCTTTCTCGAGAAGTATGCCGGCCGATTCGGCTTGGCGGGTACCATCGCTCCCTATCATGATTCGAAAATACTCGAATCGTGGATCGCGGATGCTGCTGGGACGAATCCGCCCTTCAGGAGTCTCGAGGATTTCCGTCCGATGCTGAGAGAACTTTTCGCGCGCTATCGCTACGTGTGGATATACGCTGCCAAAGCGGCCAAGGCCAATCCTTACGACCCGGCTATCGCCCCGCAGTACAATCGAATTTTCGCCGAAGTCATCGAGGAGGTATCGGGAAGCCATGTTCCCGTGGGCCGCTGACGCAGCGGTCGCCGGCCACGGGTTCTGCCTAACGAGAAAGCCATGAGTCAGTCAGTGAAGGCCAGACGAAGGGTTCCACAGAGGGCGCTCGACGCCTACACGTTCACCGAGTTCCCCGACCACGAAACGATCTGGGCGATCGCGGCGGGCTTCGACGCCAGGATATACGTCGCACTGTGCTGCGAGACGACCGGTGGAGGGACGGTCCAGCTGTACACCTATGATGTGGAGCATCGCAAGATGAGGCACATGCTCGATGTCGCCAGGGCGCTCGGCGAGCCCCCGGAGAACGGTCACGCTCCCCACGGCAAGATCCACTTCTCACTGTGCCCATCGAGCGATGGCTTCCTCTATGGCGCCACTCACTGCTCCACGCCACCGCTCGGCGACAGGTACTGGGATGCCCACACGATGCTGAACGACCGGGAAAAATCGTTCAGCGGCGCGCATTTCTTCCGGTATCATCCGGACAGGGACGAGTTCGAGGACTTTGGCGTCCTCTTCCCGGGAGAGGGCGTGGGCGTGATGCTCCTGGACGAGAAAATCCAGCGTTGCGCCGGCATCACGTACCCGACGGGCCGCCTCTTCTTCATCCAGACCGATGGCACGGACCTCGTGGATGCAGGTCGCGTCTCGGAGAGTTACACGCTCAGCATGATATCCAACGGTCGCGGCTTTGCATTCGCCACCGACACCTACGGATACTTCATGCGGATAGACATGAAGAGGCGCTCCGTCGAGCACCTCCAGTCGCGGATACCCCAGAGCGGGAACGCCAGCGGACGCTATACCGCTATGTGCGACTCCGCGCTCGGCCCCGACGGATATGTGTATGCGGTGGCGTATCAGATGCCCAACCTTTTCCGGTTCAGGCCGACCTCTGCCGGGGCCCTGGTCATCGAGGACCTCGGCACCTTCAACTCGGCGGAGGAACCGGTCACCGGCCTGGTCTTCGCCGACGATGGCTTCCTTTATGCCCGCGTGGGTCAACGCCTGGGCCGTTTCGACATCCGTAAGCGGAGGGGGGAGGACCTCGGAGAACTCTACCTCGACGGCGCGACGCATCGCTTCTGGCGATGCGTCAGGGGCAGCGACGGCCGACTCTACGCGGGCGAATGCGGCAGGAAGCCCGTGAAGATGATCATCATAGATCCCCGCAAACTATGAAGTTCGGGTGACGCCACATGAGAAGAGGAACAAAGGGAACACAGGTCTCCATCGTGGGAGTTGCTGTTTTCGAGACGCGTGAAGCGCAGGAGGAGCGACGCAGGAGGGAGAGTATCCTGTCGCCATACGCGGGGGAGGGGGCCGTTTATGCCATCGGTCTCGCGTACCCGCCGCCGGGCGTTCTCCCTGCTGGCGAGGCGGCGATATGTGCGCTAGCGGCTGGCGGCAACGGCGAGATATTCGGGGCGACGTCGGGACGGCGCGCGCATCTGTTCAGGATGAGCAAGCCACTCATGGTCGGACACATGGCGACCCTGGACGGTGTGCAGAGCGTGGCCGCGAGCCTGGTCATCGCCGATGATGGCCGACTCTACGGCGCCGCGCGTGCCAGGGGCGGGCCGCTCTTCGCGTGCAACGCCGGAGAGGGCGAACTCGGACCATATCACAACAAGGCGGCCAGCGTCGAAATGCTTCTTCCTCCTTTCGAAGACGACTGCGCGGCGAGCCTCGCCGTTTCTCGCGACGGCCGGGTAATCGCGGGGGTGGCGGAGGGATCGGGACGGATATTCCTCATGACCACAAGAAAGCGCACGCCCAGGGTGCTCCGCGGTACGGCCGCCGCGAACGAGGCATGCTCGCGCATCCTGGGCGCCGGTCCGGACAACTTCTTCTATGGCTCAGGCAAGGATGGCCGGCTTTACAAGGTTTCCCCGGAGGGGGACGTGCAGTGGCTGTCGTGCTGCGTTCCCTGCCGCAAGGGGAAGGCGTACCTCGCCAGGGTGGTCTCCTTCACCGTCGCCCGCTCGGGCCTCCTCTACGGCGGTACCGAGGACGGTTACCTCTTTTCGTTCGACACCTCGACCGGCGAACTCGTATCGCACGGTCGCGCGAACGACATCCCCGACCTTCATTCGCTCGCCGAGGGCGCAGACGGCCTCATCTATGGCATCGTCGGTCGCGGAAGGTATGCATCGCGTCTCGTCAGGTTCCATCCGGGCCGCGGCGAGTGGGCCGACCTGGGGCTCTTGCGGTCGCACGGACACTACCCCTGGACTGGCTACCAGGTCGGCTCGTTGACAGCGGGGTGCGGCGGGATGCTGTGTGCCGGTGAGAACGACAGGTTCGGTCATCTCTTCCTCTATCATCCCCCGTCCGCGGACCGGTGAACCGCAAGATCCGGGATATGGCACGCGATATCGCCATCGTGCCCCAGCCGAAGCGGATAGCGACGGGCAGCGGACCGGCCTTCGCCGCAGCGGGTGCGGTCCGGCTGGAGTGCGAGGCGTTCGAGGAAGAGGCGAGGCGCGGCCTTGCCGGCCTCGGACTGATGATCTCTCCGCGCGCCGGACGCCGGGTCACACTCCGACTCGTTTCTCGTCATCCCAGCGACCAGGCCTATCGTCTGGTCGTGCATCGTGACTCGATCCGTATCGAGTGCCGCGCCGCGGTCGGTGCGTTCTATGCGTTCCAGACGCTTCGTTCCCTCTGCCGGGACGGTGCTGTTCCGGAGGTGGAGGTGGACGACTTTCCCGACCATCCCCTGCGTGGCGTGCACTGGGACATGAAGCGATTCGCGCCATCTTTCGAATATCTTCGCGATACCCTGGCCCGCCTCGGGAGGCTCAAGGTCAACGCGGTCCTCGTCGAGTACGAGGATAAGTTTCCGTACAGGCGTTATCCGGAGTTTCGCCATCCCGACGCACTGACGCTCGCGGAGTTGAGTGCGCTGCACCGCGCGGCCGCGGACAACCACATCGAACTGGTGCCCCTCGTGCAGACCTTCGGCCACATGGAAAACTTTCTGCGCCATCGGCGCACCAGGCATCTCCAGGAGGTCAGAGGAAATGCCTGGTCGCTCTGCCCATTGAACGGTAAGGCGCTGCCGTTCGTTCGCGGGCTTCTCGAAGAGATCGTCGAGGCGCATCCCGATGGAACGTACGTGCATATCGGATGCGACGAGGTGTACGAACTCGGATCGTGCAAAAGATGCAGGCGGTTCGTCAGGCGTCATGGTGCATCGCGGCTCTTCGTGCATCACGTGAACCGCGTGGCCGAGGCGGTCGCGTCGCTCGGCAGGGTGCCGGTAGTCTGGCACGACATGCTCGTCAATCACCCCGAGGCTATTGGGGAACTGGATCGGCGCATCGTGGTGGCCTACTGGGAGTACCGGGACAATGCGCCAGTTCTCGACGAGGATGCCATCGTTGCTTGCGGGCCGAAGTGGAACGGCCATTACTTGAGGCGCAGCGAGTTGCGTGGCGTGCCCCATCGGATACGTCAGATGTTCCGACGATACTGGTGGACTCGCGACGGGCGCCCGCGCGGCTTCGCTTATCTCGAGTTCTTTCGCGATCACGGCTTGAGGACCTGGGGCTGCTCGTGCACACGTTGCCAGGAGGCCGGCGTCGTGGATTTTCGAGAATCCTTCGACAATATCGCTCACTTTTCCCATCGGGCGCTGGGGGCAAGCGCGGCGGGTATGGTGAATACCTCGTGGGCCGCCAGCGGCATACCCTTTGACCTCGCATGGTATGGCTTTTACTGGGCCGCGAACTGTTTCTGGAACGTCCGGGCCGACCGCAGGACCTTCGACGTTGCCTTCGCACGAGATTTCTTCGGACTCGAGGATACGGAGGTAGTCCAGGCGTTCTGGCTCCTTTCCGGACAGGATTGTCCGGGTGATGTCCACGCTATTGCCCGTGCTCGCACGCTGGTAGGGCGCTGGCGAGGCAGCGTCCGCAGGAATCGCGCGCACCTTGACCTCCTCATGCTCCAGATCGAGAAACTCATGCTGCGAGTCAGGATCGGATGGCTGCTCTATGACACCATCGAATACCAGGCCCTGTCGAGGGCGCTGCCGCTTCGCCGCAAGGTGGAGAAGGTTCGCGGACTCATCACCGGGCTGTTGTCGGAGAACGACAGACTCAGGGAAATGGGCGAAGAAGTTTACGCAAAGTTCGCGCCAGGGAGGACCATCGAGGAGGAACTCGCGTGGGAGTTCGACTATCTCGCGCGTTTTCTCGGGACGCTGTCGCGCGGTCTGCCTGCGATACTTGCAGCGCCCGGTGAGCGCCCAGGCCGCCGGTCCACTCCGGCCCGTGGCGATCCAATGAGGAGGTAACGCATGGGAGTCATTGCGACGTTCTTCGGTGCGGCATTGTTGTCGGCCGTGGCGTCGTCCGAGCCGCTTTGCCTGATGGACTTCGAGACCGTCGAAGACGTCTCCGCATTCCGTCCCGGTCCCGGAGTGAAGGTCGAACTGGCCGAGGAGCACGCTACTCGCGGTCGCTGCTCCATGAAGATAACTTTCCCGCCATACGAAGCCGGCAAGCCGATGTGGCCCGCCGCGACCGTCCGCTTCGAACCGCCCTCCGACTGGTCGGCTTACCGTTTTCTGACGGTGGACGTCTTCAACCCTCATGATGAGCAGGCCGAGATCGGCGTGAACATCGCAGGAAACGTCCAGTATTTTTCGATACCGGGAGGGAAGGGAGAGACCATATCCGTGGCTGCCGACCGTTCGAAGGTGGACGCTCTGAGCCTGCTCATGCGGCTCGGGGTTTCCAGACCAGCGCGTTCGACAACCTTCTATGTGGACAACGTCCTCCTGCATCCGAAGTCGGTCCGGGATGCGAGCGCCTTCACTCTTGCGATTCCGCCCCCGGTCCTCAAGGGTGGACGCATACCGGCCAGCGTGCCGGTCGCTGATTTTCCCCTGCGGTTCATGGCCGATCTGCCGGAGGACGTTCGGCGGGGCCTACGGCTCGTGATCCGGCTGGGGGACTTCGCGAAGACGATACCCCTGGATAACGTGGAAACCGAACTGCGCGTCCCCACTCCTCCAGGCGACGATGTTCTTTCCGTGGAGGTTCTGGATGCAGACGGCAAAGCGGTCTGGTCGCGGGAGCAAACCCTGACGCGCCTCCCGAAGTCGCCTGACGAGGTCGCCCTCGACGAACGCGGTATCTGCCGCGTCAACGGGAGTCCGTTATTCCCGATCGGCATCTTCAATCCTGTCCTGGAGGACTACGGCCTGTACAAGAGCATGGGTTTCAATTGCATCGGCCCCTACATCCGGGCGACTGACGAAGGCGTGATAGAGTCGGCGCGGCGGCTCGGCCTGCGCGTCCTCAGCGACGCGGGTGCAAAGGTACACCTCCGGTTGTTCGGCTCGGAACGCCTCGCTGATATCGCCGAGTTCGTTGCGAGAGCGAAGGGCAGCGATGTGCTGCTCGGGTACTACCTCTTCGACGAGCCCAGTCCCTCCGAGGTTCCACGCGATGTCCTCGAGGCATGCGTCCTCGCGGCGTGTTCCGCGGACCCGTATCATCTGGCCACCGGTTGCAACAACCGGTTTCAGGAGGTTTACGCGGGCACGGCCGATGTGATGATAGTTGACGGCTATCCGATTCCGAAGAACACACGGTACGTGGTGGACCGACTCAGGCACACGAAGAACTCCCTTCGCGGGCGCGGTACCTGGTGGCTTGCACCTCAGTGCTTCGGATGGGAGGCCTACTGCATGGCTGGCGACGACGCGCCGAAGGACGAGACGGGGCGTGCCCCCACCTACGAGGAACTTCGCGCGCAGTGCTGGGCGGGCATCGCCCTCGGCGCGAAAGGCGTAATCTTTTACTCTGCGCGCATTCAGGGCTTCCAGTCACGGTTCGCCTGGCCCGTCACATGGAAGGCCCTCGAGGCTACCATACTGGAACTCGCCGCCCTCCAGGATGTTATACTCGCGCCGGAGATAGAGGTGGATACCAATGACCACATGACCATGGCGATGGCGCGGAAGTGGAACGGCGGGGTGTTCCTCGCGTTGACGAACTTTAACGACGAGCAGCGAACGGTCGCCGTTACCGGTCTGCCAGAGGGTGATTACTCCCCGCTCGACGGAGGCGACCGTCCTTCCTTCGTTGGAGGGGCGCTCCGGGCCGTTCTCCCCGGCAGGGCCTCTCGCCTCTACGCTACGGTCCCTCCCGGCGTCCCCCTGCCCGATATCGTCTCCACGCGGGACCGGATGAACGCGCTGGAGACCGAGCGCCGCAGAGTGCGCGACCTCGATTTCGCTCGTCACGAGGCCGGTGCCACCATCGAGACGTCATGGGGCCTGCCAAAGGACCTGCCCGAGTTCGTCTGGAGACGTGCAATAGACGGTTACCGCGGGACATCCTGGTCTCTCGCCGACGCAGGCTGGACGCTGAGCCGCCAGGGCTTCAAGTGGCCCGATACCGCGTTTCGAGGCGAACGGTGGATAGAGGTTCGCCTGGCAGGGCCGAGGACCGTGGAATCGGTCGTCGTGGTCAGCGCGAACCTGCAATTCGAACTCCTCACTGGCGCGGGGGATGAACTCTCCGCCGTGCCCGTGGATATCTCCAGGAGCCGCGAGTATGATGCTCAGGAGGTGGACGTCGCCACGGTCCGATTCGACACGCCGCGGCCGATCGACCGCATCAGGCTTCGCCTCACTCGCGATGCCCAGCCGCAGAAGCCTGAGCTGTTATTCGAGATAGAGGCGAACGCTGCGGCGCATTGAGCCAATCGCGCAGTGCCGGGTCCCGTGCCGGAGGTCCAGTGCAGGCTGATCCACGAAGGAAGATGCTCCATGGAACGCGAACGATGGCTGGACAATGGTGGCACGCTCTCGATTCTTCCTGCTGGACCGGTAGAGGTCGGAGCATCAGGCACCTGGACCATCGAGTACCGGCTCGGGGCCGTCCACATCCGACAGGGCGGGATCGTGCGCCTCGATGTGCCAGCCTGTTTCACGCCGCCGCAGCCGAACATCCGTCGGCCCGGAGGGGTGGTCGTGGAGACGACCAACCCATGCGTGAAACTGGTTCTGGAACCCCACGCGAACCGCGGTTGCTCGCGCAAGGATCGCAGGGCCGCGTATCCGTACCGGCATCAGACCGTCTTCGCCAGGGTCATCGAGGGCGAACTTGGCGATGGTGACCGCGTCCTCTTCCATTACGGCGTCCAGCATTTCCTGGAGGGTGTGGCGACGGCGCCCTCATTTGTCGGGAGGCACGAGTTCCGGGTGGCCGTTGATTGCGATGGTACCGGTGCAGCCCCTTACTCCGGCTTCTGGCTCGTCGCCGCAGCCACGCTCGTGACGGTCGCCGGACCCGCCTCGGGACTTCATCTGCTCGTCCCTTCGACCGTGCTTCCGGGGGAGGAGGTACCGTGTCTCGTCCGCGTTTGCGACGCCCACCGCAACACATGCGAAACCTTCGAAGGCGATGTGCATCTTTGCACAGGCGAGGGCGCGTTCGAAGTGCCGGGAAGGGTAGTGTTCACTCCAGACGATCGCGGTGTGAAGCGCGTCATGGTCCGCGTCACCGACCGCCCCGGTGGGAGGGTACTGCGCGCCAGCGACGCCTGCGAGCGACTGGCAGGCAGATCGAACGTTGCAACCGCTATCGCCGGTGGCGAGGAGCGCATATTCTGGGGCGACCTGCACGTCCATACAGCGCTCTCCGATGGGCTCGGGACGCCCGAGGAGTGCTACCGCTACGCTCGCGACGAATCGGGGTTGGATTTTTGCGCCTTGACGGATCACGCCCAGTACCTAACCGATGAGGATTGGGCCCGGATCCAGGACGCCGCTGGGAAATTCAATGTCCCCGGGGCCTTCGTGACTCTCCTCGGATACGAGGTAAGCCACAACGATTCATCCCTGGGTGAACGCTGGATGGGCGACAAGAACATCTACTTTGCAGGAGACAGCGCGCCGATCCTCAGGGAGCGTGAGTGGGACGCCGATGCCTACAACGACATCGTTCCGTTCATGGAGAAGTGGAAGGCAGCAGGGGCGATGATGATCCTGCATCAACACGCATACAGGTCGGGCGCCTTCTACGACCCTGACTTCGTCCGGCTGGTCGAGATATACTCATGCTGGGGCATCTCGGAAAAGATGAACGATTTGCGCCCCCTCTTCCCGGCCCGCGACCATTTCGGCAGGTGCGTCAGCGTGCCACACCTCGATTATGTGCAGGACCTCCTCGCGAAGGGATGGCTCCTGGGCTTCGTCGGCTCCAGCGATGATCATGGCGCACATCCGGGGAACACCCGCTGGCTCAGGTATCGCAATGGCTACTGGGGAGGCCTGGCGGCGGTCCTGGCGAAGGAACTGACGCGTGAGTCCATCTGGCAGTCGCTCTGGAACAGGCGATGTTACGCGACGACTGGCGCGCGCATTGTCCTGGACTTCCGTGCCGACGGACACCCCATGGGAAGTGCGCTCGCCCGCGCCGAGCATCCCATGATCACCATGGCCATAGATGTCCACGGGACCGCTGACCTGGGTTCAGTCACGCTTGTCGGCGACAATACCGACATCTGCACATGGACCTCCGAGGGGTCCACGCTCAGCGCCGTGTACGCGGAAACGCCCGGCAGGCTCTGCTCCGGATACTATGTGAGGGTGGTCCAGGCCGACGGCGAGATGGCCTGGAGCTCGCCCATATTTCTCCTCGACCAGAAGGCACCTGACGGCGCTCGATGACCGCCGCCGTCGTTGCGGCCGCTGCCGGGGTGCCGGATGGGTCACCCTTTTCGGCCTATTTTCAGGGACCAGGGCGCGCGGCAAGTCAGTCTGAAGATGTGGCCACGCGGAGTGGATTCGGGCAGCACTTCGCCGCAGTTTCCTTTTGCATCCGTGAACATCGCCCTGTTTGCGTCGGTGTCCAGGATGAGAGTGGCGCATTCGGTCGCAGCGGCACCGGCCTGCTGAACGAAGTGCAGTTCGATGAGTCTCCGGCTGTCATCCAGCCTGTATTCGATCCTCCCCATCCGCGAGGGGTCTTCCAGGATCAATCTGAAGGGCCGGCATGCGAGGAAGCCGTGTACCAGGAATCGTCCCCTTCGGGGAATCTCGGGCGGCCGGCGGTGAGTGCGCAGGTGCTCCAGCATGAGCGGCCATTCGGCCGAATCGTGACCGGAGTCGTTGTAATGCACCTTCACCTGCGCTTTTCCGAGCGACCGTGACCTGCGCTCATACTCCTCCGTGTGGCGGACTGGCACAGCCACATCGTTGCGCCCGTGTACCAGTAGGAGCGGGGTCAGCAGGTTATCCAGGACGTGCAGCCCGCCGCGCGACAGGTAGCCTTCCGGATTCTCGTCCGGTGGACCGCCGATCCACACATCCATCTCGTCGCGGTAAACCCCGGCAGAATCCTCGCGATACCACAGGGCATAGTCACTCATGCCGGCCCAGGAGACGGCGGCGGCGAAGGTGTCAGGAGCCTTGCCGACGAGAGCGAGGACGTTCCCGCCACCGCCGGAACCGCCCACGGCGAACGGCCCGGCGGTGTCTTCGACGAGATGGGGCCACGTGCGGCGCGCGTGTTCGAGCGCGTCGAGGCCGTCGATGAGTTCAAAGCCGGACGCGTCCGGGACACCGCTGCTGCCTCCTCTTCCCCTCATGTCAACGTTCACGACGAAGAACTCCGGGAGGAGGGGAGAGATCGCGCCTGCCTTGCGCGACTGCTCAGCGGTCATATGCCAACCATGGAAGAAGAGGCAGAGTGGCCGCGGCACGTCGGGCACGTGGAACTCGGCGCCGAGGCGGAGCGAGGGATCCAGAGAGCACGTATAGTAATCGTATCGCACACCATTTCCTGTCGCGATGCGCCCGCATGGATGTGCTGCGCTTATAGCATCGCCGGGCGATGGGAGTCAATCGGCGATTGATGTCCATGCGCGCCGATGGTACCATCAGTGATGAAGGCCGCATGGGTGCGGCTGTTGGCGGTGGGCACTTCTCTGGGGGATAATAGGGATGGCCAGGTCCAGGGCGCAAAAGAGGGTCGTTCGAGAACACGCGCTGTTCAAGGCGCACGGGGGGCACGCCGATCATCTGTGCGAACTTACCTCGAAGCGGATGATGGACAGGGTTGCAACACTTTCCAAGAACGCGAAGTACGTCTGTCATATTTGCGGCCGTGCAGCGGCCAGGGCCGCAAACCTTTGCGAGCCAGTCGAGATCTGACAGACGCCGGGCCTGCTGAACGCGACCTGCGAGAGATGTTGTTCGACGCGGTTTGCTATCATATGCACGTGCAGTTTTTTGCGCGTGCGCGCCGCCGTTTGCAGTGGCGCGCACCGGTGATCGCCCTTCTCCTGTTCGCTGGTGCCCATTCCGTTGGCTCGTCAGCGGACAGGGTGGAGGTACCTCACGTCACCGTCTTGCTCGTAGGGAATTTCCGCGACGTGCGTCCGGGCAAGGATACGGCCTGGATCGGAGCAGCGGTGGTCGAGGAACTTCGCGACCGCCTGCACACCGTACCGGGGCTTGTCTCGTTTTCGAGGGTGTGGATCGGAGAGACGCTGCGCGAGCCGCCGATGGCGGGGGTTGACCTCACGGCCACGGGCGACATCGCGCGGCTGGCAAGGCGGCTGGGGTCGAGACGCATAGTGGCTGGCACATGGGCAGTGCGCGGCACCACCGTACGTTTCGCCGCGCAGGTTCTCGACCCGGACACTCTCGCCGAGGTCGGATCCGCTGCGGTCAGTGTATCTCTCTATCGTCCGGCCGATATCGCGTGCCGCCTGGCAGAGGAGTTGGCTCCGTTGTGTGCGGGGTCCGACCTGCCCCGCAGTGTTATCGCTCGCATGTCGCGACCGGCGACGGAATCCCGGGAGGCATACGAGGCGTTCGGCCGCGCGTGTGCCGCGTCCGATGCAAAAGAGCGACTGAAGCGTTGCGGAGAGGCGCTCCGGCGGGACCCGCGATTCACGAGTGCCCTCCTCCTCCGGGCGCGCACCCTCCACGAGATGGAAAGGCCCGAACAGGCGGAGGCAGCCTACCGCGACGTGTTCGCGGTCGAGCAGACCTGCGAGGCGGCCCGCGTGGAGATGGCGCACCTCTTCGCCGGTTGTGGTCAGGTGGACGTGGCGTGCGCTCAACTCGACCTCGCCCTCGGGATGAAGTCCGAGGATACCTGGGCTCGCGTGCTGCGCGCGCAGTACCTGGAGCAGCAGGGTCGTCTCGACCTGGCGGAGACCGACCTCGACGCCGCTGTGGCGTTGGGGTACTCGGTTGCCGAGATTCATACACTGCGGGGCATCATACATACTCGCCGGGGCGAGTATCCGCAGGCGCTGGAGGAACTGAACCTGGCCGTGGCCGGGGCTGCGCAGAACCTTCGCCTGCACGTGGCCCGCGCCACGGCATTGCTCGGTGCCGGCGAATACGCAGCCGCCTTGGAGGAGGCGGATCGGGCAGTTGCACTTGCTCCCGATCAGGTGGCGTCCCTCGCCACCCGCGCCCGGGTGCTGTCTGCCATGAAGGAACCGGAACGCGCCATCGCTGACCTCGACCGTGCGATCGCGCTTGCTCCTAGGGATCCAGAGCTCATTCGGCTGCGGGCAACGGAGCACGAGAGGGCCGGCAATATCAGCGCGGCCATACGCGACTGCTCTCTGGCCCTCAAGATAGAGCCGGCCAGCATCGCTCTCAGGCGCCTCCGGGCGAGGCTGTACTGGCTCGATAGCCAGTTCGACCGCGCCGTGGAGGACCTCGACCAGGTCATTGCTGCGGGGGAGGACGCGGCGGCTTATCACGCGAGAGGGAGCGCCTACCTGCGGAAGGGCGACCTCGAGAGGGCCTTCCGTGACCTGGATCGCGCGATCGCGCTGGACGGAGCCAACGCCGAGTTCTATGCCACCCGTGCCCGCGCCTGGCTGGCGAAGGGTAATTATGCCAGGGCGTGGGACGACGTTGCCAGGTGCCAGGCCCTTGGGGGCACGGTGGAGCCCCGATTCTTGCGCGATCTCCGCCAGGCATCCGGACGGGACAAGTAGAGGCCAGGCCGACGCGATTCATCCTTCGCGCAGCGCCGCGTCATACCCTGAACAACTGTCCCATCCGCCGGCCGAGAAAGACGCCCGCAGTCATGATCGCAAGCCCGAGGAACACCATCGCCCACACGCCCAGGGCACTCGCGAGGTAGGTTCCGTCCTCGATGCGCGCGAGGAGCTGGTAGATCGTCTTCGCGATGGGGAAGAACCGTTCCTTTATCGCCAGGATGAGGCTGTCGCTGACCTCGAGGATTGCGAAGGCGAATGCCAGTACGCAACCGGCGATCAGGTTCGCGCTGGCGAGGGGGAGCGTGATGCGTCGGACGGCGCGGAACGCGCTCGATCCCAGGTTGCGCGCGGCCTCCTCCAGCGCCACGTTTATCTGCTGGAACCCGGCGTAAGCGGCCCGCACCATGTACGGGAGCCTTCTGATCGCGTATGCCGCCACGAGGAGGGGGACCGGGTTCTCGCGCGGGTCGAGCAACGTCCCGGAAAAACTCGCGACGTATCCGAAGGCCAGTACCAGCCCAGGTACCGCGAGCGGCAGCATGACGAGCGCATCGAGGACGTCGCTTGCCAGCGAGCGGAACCGCACCAGCGAGTAGGCGACCGTCACCCCGATAACGACGTCAACCCCCGTGCTCATCGCGCTGAAGAATATGCTGTTCCTTATGCTCGGCAGGGTCAGACGGTGGCCGATCGCATCGCGGTAGTAACGCAACGTGAGCCCCTCCGGCAGCACCGTCATGAACCATTTCTCGCGGAGGCTCGTCAGAACTACGCCGAGATGGGGGATACAGGCAGCCGCGACGATGGTCAGGAGGAAGATGACGATGGCAATGCGCGCCGGCGCAGGGGGGACGACCTCGGTTGCCCGCGCCCCTCCCTTGCCGAGCGTCTCGAACCCCTTCTGCCCGAAGAAGCGCTTGCTCAGAAGGAATGCCGCTGTCGTCAGTAGCATCACCAGCACCACGAGGGCGTGGCCCTCCGGGTTGTCGCTCTCCGTCACCCGATCGAATATCTGAACTGCGATGACGCGTCTGTACTCGAAGACCAGCGGCGTGCCAAGATCGGTCAGCGTCCAGATGAAAACTATTGTCGCCCCCGGGAAGAGTCCCGGCATCAGGAGCGGCAGCGTGACGCGTCGGAATACCCGCAGACTGCTGGAGCCGAGGTTAGCCGCGGCCTCCTCGAGAGTGGGGTCTATGTTCGCGAGCGCCGCAGCCACGTTCAGGTACATGATGGGATAGAGATGGAGTACCTCGACCAGCACGACGCCCCAGAACCGGGCCGAGCCCAGCCAGTCTATGGGCATCGAGATAATCCCGGTCCGCAGTAAAAGGAGATTGATGGAGCCGAAGCGAGCCAGGAACTGCTTCATCCCGATTGCGCCGACGAACGGTGGCATTATCATCGGCACGAGAAGAAGACCCGTCAGCAGCCCCTTCGCAGGGAACGCATATCTCACCGAAACGACCGCCAGTGGTATCGCGAGCGTGGCCGTGGCGAGGGTCGCGCAGATCGCAAGGAGGAAACTGTTGGCGACCGCTTCGCGCATCACCGGATTGACGGCCACGTTGCGGAAGAAAGCGAGGCTCAGTCGTCCCTCCGGTAGGACCGCCGCCCTGAAGACGTAGGCGAGAGGATAGACGAGGAAGACGGCCATGAAGACGGCCGTCAGCGTGAGGGCGTCGCGCCTGTGGAACCATTTCCAACGCATCGTTAGTGCTCTTCGATCGCGGGAAGCGCGATTGCCTCGTCCGGCCTGAACGATAGAGGGACCTCCCACCCCGTTTGCGGTGTTGTCTCCCCTGGATTCGCGATGGCCGCGAGCATGGGAAAGCCATTTGCGTCGAGAACGAACTGTTCGAGCTCGCCGAGGTATACGTTGCGGACCACCCGCGCGCGGAAGGAGTTTATCTTGGCCTCTTCGAGGCGGAGGCACTCGGGACGGACCATGAGTTGGACCGGCATCCCGGGGTGAACGGGCACTGTCGCGAGGCCGCGCAGGTCTCCGAGAGCTGTCCTGACCACGCATTCATTCCCGTCTCGCTGGACGATGCTGCCGGGGATGAAATTTGCCTGACCGAGGAAATCGGCGACGAATCGGTTCGCAGGCCTGCGGTAGAGCGTGCGAGGGTCGCCGACCTGCTCGACCCTGCCGGTGCTCATCACCGCGACCCTGTCGGCCATCGAGAGCGCCTCCTTCTGGTCATGCGTGACGTAGATCATCGTGATACCTGTCTCGTCGTGTATGCGGCGGATCTCCGAACGCATCTCCAGCCTGAGGCGGGCGTCCAGGTTGGAGAGCGGTTCGTCGAGGAGAACAACGTCGGGTTGCACCACCAGGGCGCGCGCGAGCGCCACCCTTTGCTGTTGACCGCCGGAGAGTTCGTTGGGCATCCGGTCAGCGTGCTCCTCCATCCTCACGGTTCGAAGGGCGAGGCGGACGCGCTCGGCGCGCTCCGACTTGGGTACGCGCCGCTCCTCCAGTCCATAGGATACGTTCTGGGAGACGTTCATGTGCGGCCAGAGGGCGTAGTTCTGGAACACGAGCGCGGTGTTCCTCCGGTGCGGTGGCACGGCGCTCATCGGGCGGTCGTCGAAGTATATCTCGCCGGAGTCCGGCAGTCCGAAGCCGGCAATGAGACGGAGAAGTGTGGTCTTACCGCAGCCCGAAGGCCCGAGGATGAAATAGAGTTCGCCCCGGTGCACCTCCAGCGAGACGTTCTCCACCGCCGTGATGTTGCCGAAGCGCTTGGTGACGTTCTTCAGCGTTATGGCTACCATCAGTTATTCCCCCGCGATGCGCCTGTATCGTTCGCGGGCCTCTGCGGTCCACCTGGCCCTTGTTCGCGCGCGGAACTCCGCGTCGCTCCAGTTCTCCCGTGCCATGCGGAGGAGATCATCCTCGCTCACGGGCGGGCGGGTCAACTCTGCTATCAGTCTGCTACCCGGGGGCCGGTCCTTCACTGCTCTCCATGCTGCGACAAGGTCCTGGTGGGTGTCGATGAGCGTGGCCCCTATCAGGTCGTTCAGTATGATCCACCGGAGCGACCCCTTGGCTGCGTCGTACGTGAAACCACCGCGCCACGTGAAGGGGTCGAACGTCACGGCGGCGTCGTCCGCCCGCTCCCTCGCGAGGCCGGGTATGACCGGCAATCGCGCGAGTGGGAACTTTTTCGGCCCCCCGGCGACGCCGGGCTTGAGGACGAAGAGGAGCTGCCCGTGTTCGGAGAGGACGAACGCGACGAACTTCTCGGCCAGGTCGCGGTTGGGCGCTCCCTTGAGGACGGCGACGCTGTCCGGATTGACCACGGTGAGACCCTCCGGAAGCACGAATCCCATGCGTTCCGGCCCGACCTCGGAGATCTGGCGCCAGGCATAAACGTCTATGGCAAGCCCGCAGGCCACCTCTCCGAGCGCCGTCTCGACCGGGACATCTCCGCCTGATCGCGAGAAATTCCTGACGTTGGCTGCGGTCCGGACGATGTTGGCCCAGCCCTTTTCCCAGCCATAGGCCTGAAGGATGATCTCGTATGCCATGTGGACGCTGCCGCTGGAGCGCGGGTCTCCTGAGCCGACCCACGTAAAGTACCTCGGATGCGCCAGGTCCGCCCAGTCCCGGGGCTCGGGGAGGCCGAGAAACTGGAGGACCTTCCTGTTGTAAATGATGCCGAAGCCGGAGAGGCAAGTGCCGAACCAGCGGAGTTCCGGGTCGTATATCTCGATCCCGCTGTGGTCCTGAGGGATGCGGTCGAGGATTTCCGCTGGCAGGCGGCAGGGGCTGAGAAGCCCTTCGCTAGCGAGTTGGAGGTACGGGTCCAGTCCGCCTCCGAAGAACAGGTCAATGTTTATGCCCTCGGGGGAGCGTTTGAACTCGCTCCGCACGTAGCGGAGCGCATCGGAGGTGCCCCCGACGTCGAGCCACTCGATTCTGGTTCGATGGCCGAAATTGTTCTGGGTCCACTCTGTAAAGGCGCGGGAGAACTCCTCGCGGATGCCCTCCCAGTGGGGGGAAATTATGACGAGTTTTCGCTCGGGGAGAGGAGCGACAGGCTCGGCGTGCCTCTCCTCGGCGGGACGGAGGAGGAAAGGCAATGCGAGGACCGCGAGGAGGCTCGCGAGCAGAATCCCCTTCGACACCTTATCGGCCCTTCCGCGGATGAGCGGTCCCGCGCCGGACATGGCTGGAGTCGGGGCGTCCTACGCAGCTCGCGCGTTCAGGACCGGGCCCCTCGCTCCCAGACCTCGCTGAGGCGCACGGTCCTGCCGCTTTTCTGGGCCCTTCGGGCGGCCGTGGCGACGGCAATATTCTCCAGCATCTCGTCGTACGGCACCGGCGGTCTGCGCGTGAGGACCATCCTCTTCGCAAGGCGCACATTGATCGCTGCACCCTTTGGGAATACGAAGTCGCTGATCGGCCCCGAGTGGATTGCGCCCTCGGGTCCGAATGCGCTCGCGTAGAAAGCGCAGTGCCATGTCGGGCCCGTGTCGCAGTTGAGCGTGACGCCGTGCGATGGCCGGTCCTTCCGACCACCGTAGTTCAGGTGCACGAAGCCGAGTTCGTTCTGCCCCATGGCCTCGACAGATTCGACGCCGTCGCCGAATATATGCTGGGCCAGGCTTATGGCATGGATGTGGCCGGCCATGCTGATTCCCCCGCCCCGGATGGAGCCAAAGGCCAGGCCGCCGACCTCCGGAAGCCTGCGGCGGAACAGTTGCGCCTCCGGCACGGTTCGCAGGATGGAGATGGACAGGATCGGCGTTTGCCTTCTCTGGGCGAGTTCCACGATCTTCACGGCGTCGTCTATGTGGTAGGCGAAGGGCTTGTCTATGAACGTCGGCACTCGCTTATCGAGTCCGGGGGTTGCCAGCCTCAGGTGGTCCGACCCGTCGCCGTTGCAGTCGGCGATGAACACCAGGTCCACGTCGTCGGAGACCTCCTCGTAGGTGTCGCAGACGCGGGGCTTGTCGAGGAATATGTCCGACATGAGTTCGGCGAACTCGCGTTCCTCGTCCCAGAGTTTCGTCAGGCGGAAGCCGGGCACGAATGGGGCGGTCATCTTGAGGGGTTGGTTATACAGGAGGTAGTGGTAGAAATATGCGCCGCCGGTCTGCCACGAGTATTTTATCTTGCCGGACTTCGTCTGATGATGGTGACGGAGTTTGAGGGGGTCGTGGCGTGCGAAGAGCGCGGCATAGTAGGCTGCGTGCAGGTCGCAGCGTATGATTCCGACGCGTATCGCTTTCATTGGTCTTTCACCTCGATCTGGGTCAACTGGGGGAATCATATAGGTTCGGGGCGCGCGGAGCAAGGGATAGCGAGGACAGCGATGAGCCGGGTGGAGTCCTATTCCATCCAGCGATAGACTTCGAAGCAGGGCCGCTCGATGAAAGCGGCTGCTACGCCAGCCCGCGCGTAACGTTCGGCGGGTTTGGGCGGGACCTCGATCCTGAGGACCCGTACCTTGGCCCGAAGGCTTCGGAAGAGTGGGCCTGCCCCATAGCCTGACAGCCCCGACAGGCGCATCGCGAGTTCCTTACCGACCTCGAGGCCTTCCCATTCGCCGGTGTGGAAGTACACACCCCCTGCCGAGACATTCGACGTTGTACCCGTGCGCGGTGCCTGGCGCTCCTCCCCCTCCTGAAGGAATTCGACGTTGAGTTTCAGGTCCAGCCTCGGGCTCTGCCGACGTTCCATGAAAGATCACCCATTCCGCTGACCGGGCGGCGGGAACGTCGCCGCCCCGTACGTCGTTCCTGCTGCCCGACTGTGCGGTCATGCGGCCCCACAAGGCGATGCGCTACGTCTTGTACGCCAACGTCCAGCGAGTGTCAAGCAACGCCGTCGCTTGCATCGCGGCCCCCGACGGCGCCTGACACGCACCGCGCGGTGGAAGGCTCACCGTGATCCAGACCGTGTTCGCGGATCTTCTTGTAAAGAGTGGAGCGGCTGATTTGAAGGCGTCGTGCCGCATGCTGCTTGTTCCAGTTGACCTCCTTGAGGACTTCCAGGATGCACTGTCGCTCTGGCACCCGGAGTGCCTCGCGGAGAGGATGGAGACCCACCCAACGGTTGGTGCGGGAGGAGGCATGGAACCTGGTGAGCGAGTCGGGCAGGCATTCGCGCGTCACCCGCTCGCCGCGGGCCAGTATCACCGCGTGCTCGACGACGTTCCGGAGTTCCCTCACGTTGCCGGGCCAGGGGTAGCGGACGAGGAGTTCGGTGCACTCTGGCGAGAGGTCACGCGCGGTTCGGCGGTACTTCATTGCCGAAAGGCGCAGGAAGTGACGCGCGAGCAGAGGAATGTCCTCTACGCGTTCGCGGAGGGGCGGGATGCGGACGTGTAAGGCGCTCAAGCGGTGGTACAGGTCTTCGCGGAAATGCCCCTCGGCCACGCGTTCTTCCAGCGACTCCCTGGTCGCCGCTATCACGCGAACGTCGGTCCGGTGCGTCTCCGGGTCTCCGACCCGCTCGAATTGTCCTGACTCGACCACGCGGAGGAGGCGCGCCTGGAGGTGGAGCGACGCGTTGCCTATCTCATCGAGGAGGAGCGTGCCTCCGTCGGCCAGTTCGAACTTGCCCATGCGATCCCGGAGAGCCGAGGTGAATGCACCTCGCACATGCCCGAACAGTTCGCTTTCGAGGAGAGATTCGCTCAGCGCGCCGCAACCGACCTCCACGAAACGCGCGAACCGGCGCGCCGAATGTTCATGGATCAGCCGTGCGAGCAGCGTCTTGCCCGTGCCACTCTCTCCTTCGAGAAGGAGTGGGGCGCTGCAATCCGCCGTGCTGGCGAGAAGGTCGCATATCGCCAGGGTCCGATAGTCGGCAGTTATGAAATCCTCGAAAAACCTTCTCCTCGTTGCCTGAGGTCGCTGTACCCATGAGCCGGGCTTGAGTGTGCGATCGATTGCATCGCGGAACCTTTCCGCCCGGAACGGGACGACAGCAAGGTAGTCGCCGGCGCCAGCCCGCACGGCCCGGACTGCATCGCGGATGGACGCGCGTCGCGCCACGGCGATCACGGGTGGGCCCGGGCGGAACCCGAGGCCGTCCTCCAGACGCACCGAAACATCGGACCCCGCCGCATCGGTCTGGACTATCAGGAGGTCCACGGGCTGTTGGTTGATGGCCTTACCGGCCTCTTCAAGGGACGCCGCCACGATGCAGTCGTGCCCCATGGACAGCAACAGCCGGCGTATCGCACCGATCACGTCGGTCTCGGTCGAAACTACAAGGACGGTTGCGCGGGGCGTCATGTCCTCGGCTTCTCTGGTCGTGGACCCATCGCGGTCCTATCCGGCTCACGGGTTCGCAAACCTTATGCCACCCGGTCAGGCTCCAGTCTCGGGCTGCTGACAATTCCAAATGGAGAAGGTTCCGGGGTAGGCGGTCTCCGTAATTTATTACGAGGACGTAAGATGTGACTTTCCTCCGGCGTGCCCCCCAAAAATGGCGTCGGGTTCGCACCAGTTGAACATGCTCCGGCGATGTCCAGATTGATGGACTTGCCGGGATGCTGGTTGTCCTATTTAGACATTTGCCCGCGAATTGGTGATGCCTTCGAAGAGCGAGCCCGTGGGCAACGCGTGGATCGAAGCAGTCGCAGGATCCGGAGAACGCTGGGGGATGTCCTAGTAGCGCGTTCGGCTCCGCCGCGGAGTTCGGGACATGCCAGCCGTTTTTCCGCAATTGACAATGTGGGATGCCGCCAGTAGAATCAAGTGCGGATGTTCCCTTCTAATCGCGCCTGATCCCTGCTCGGGTCCGCCGGATGACTGGAAAGTCCTGGCCGCCGCTCGCCCTCGGTGCTGCGCTATCGCCACCCGATTTGGACCTGCGGCCTGCGGAATCTCGGGATGAACTCGAGGCCGCCTATCGCCTTGTTTATCAGTCATATGTGCGCCGCTCCTACATTGACCCACATCCAGGAGGCGTGCGCGTCACGCTTTTCAACGCCGTGCCCGACGCGGTCACGTTCATCGCCGCACTGCGGGGTGAGGTCATTGCGACCGTGTCGCTCCTGCCCGATACACCGGCCGGTCTACCGATGGACGAGATATACCATTCCGAACTCGACAAACTGCGCCGGGCGGGGCGTCGCCTCAGCGAAGTCACCATGCTGGCCGACCGCCGGCTGGAGATCCGCCGCACGCTGCCGATGCTTCTTCAACTGATGAAGTTGGTTTTCGATTACGCGACGCGCGTTCTGGAGGCCCACGACCTGTGCGTGACGATAAATCCCAGACATGACGCGTTCTACAAGAGGTATCTCCTTTTCACCGATATCGGCGGACGGAAGATGTATCCGAGTGTGCGAAACAACCCCGCCGTGGCAAGGAGACTGAACCTCTTGACCGTGCGGGACAGGACCCGGGGCAGGGTGGCCCTCCAGACCACGTTTTTCGAGAACCGCTACGACAGGGAGTTTTTCAACAGACGCTACCGCATGACGGCCGAGGACATCCAGTATTTCCATGGTCTTTGTGGGATGGTGTCGCGTGCCCCCGCCGGGCTAATCGAGTGGTTCAAGTCACTCTATCCGAATCTTCCGTGGGATGAATGGCGCAGTCACCCGGCCTCCCCATAGGCACTGCGGCGTGGCGTAAGTCTCATTCAGGATGACCTATCGGCGGGACTCTGGCGGCTGTCGCAGATACTTCTGATTGCTGGGACCGCTGCCGTCGCGGCCATCTCGCCTGCGCGAATTATCTCGCCTGCTGCCTGAAAGTCGGTCTGCCGCAACCCTGAGAAGTCAGGCCTTATGACGACGTCTGCCGCGAGATGCCTGCTCTTCAGCGCCCAGTGTATGTTAATGGCCTGACACTGGATTGCGTAGGAGAGGATGCTCGACGGAGGCGATGCTCGCCGGCGGCGCGCTGTGAGATCTACCGCGACCACCACATCGGCTCCCATGTCGCGGACGAGGAGGGCTGGGACATTGTTCGTCAGGCAACCGTCCACGAGCAGGCGACCCCCTATCTCGACAGGCCGATTTATGACCGGACGCGCGCAACTGGCGCGTATCGCCTCGATCAGATCGCCCTGCTCGAAAACGACGTCCGGGTCGTTGACCAATCTTCGTGAGCGCAGTCCCGGCCCTCCCTGGAAGACGACCATCTCGCCTGTGAGAAGGTCGGTCGTTACCAGACGAAGTGGCATCTTCAAGGCGTCGAATGACCTCACCGGAAGCGTTCGCTCGAGAAATCGCTTGAGTGGTTCATTCGTGCTCAGGGCAAGGAGAGGCAGCGTCATCCTTTGAAGCATGCGCCAATTCATGCGGTGCGCAATACGTTCCATCAGCGCGACCGGAGCACCCGCGGCATAAAAAGACGCGACCAGCGCGCCTGCACTGCTTCCGGCCAGATATCGTATCGGGAATCCGTTCTCCTCGAGTGTTTTCAAAACCCCTATGTGTGCGAGGCCGAGTTCCGCGCCACCCCCCAGGGCAAGGCCGATCGTGTACTTCTCGGCACGGGCATCCGCTTCGGCCGTCGAGGTTCTCATGGCGAGTCCGTTTTCTGGTGCGCGGCGACCCGGCTGCCTTCAGAGGCTAACACTGTGGCAGGGGCGCGTCAACTATTGGGTGCCGGAAACCCCCACAGGCTGCGCCTGCGTGAACACCAGTTTAGACACGCTGTTGCGGGAACTGGACACTGGCGTGTCCATTTGCAGAGAAAGCATAAGGCGTATCGGCCAAGGGGAAGCACAAAGGCATTATATAGCAAAGAGTTAGCGCCTGTAGTCGGGTACCATCCCTTCGGCACGCGCTTTGCGAATCGGGATCAGCACGATGCAAAGCAGACCGTTTCGAGAAGCCCGGTTCTCCGCTGGAGTTTTGATATGACCCTGCTCCGCAGATTCGCGTTCGCGGGATTGCTCACTGCCTCCGCTCTTCTTTACGGATGTACCACGTACGTCAAGGACCTGAACAAGCGGCTCACCTCGCTCGACATCGTACAGAAGAAGGAACCGAATCTGACCTACGTTGTAGATCCGCCCGACGTCCTGAGGATCGAGTTTCTCGATATGCCAACAGAGAGCCGCACCGTAGTGGTGCGATCGGACGGGTGTATAACCCTGCCTTACCTCGAGGACGTCCCGGTGGGTGGACTGACGACGCTCCAGATACGCGAGAAACTCGAAAAACTGTACCAGCGTTATTACACTGAGCCTCGCATTCTGGTCACCGTGATAGGCTACAACAGCAAGCGGGTTTACGTTTACGGGGAGGTGGGCAGGCAAGGCGCGTTGCCATACACTGGGACCCAGACTGTTGCCGATGTAATAGGCGCTGTGGGTGGCGTCACAACCCGCGCCGCGGCCTGGCGCGTGCGGGTGATAAGGAGGGATGTGGATCACCCCGAGATATACAAGGTAAACCTCGTGAAACTCCTGCGGGAAGGGCAGGGCAGGCAGGACGTGTCGCTCGCCGAGGACGATGTCATTTACGTACCGCCCACATGGCTTGCATGGTTCGCGTACCAGATCGAGCAGATCCTGTTCCCGTTCAGCGGAGTGCAGAGAGCCGTGGGCGCTGCGACCTGGGTGGCCTCGCCGCCTGTGCCGGGGAGCACCACACCGTAATCGTGGGAGCGAACCGTTCGAGAGGGACTCTACTCCGATGTACCTGGAGCACTTCGGCCTAAGTTGTTATCCGTTCAGCACGACGCCGGATCCGCGGTTCTTCTATCCGAGCACGAAGCACCGCGAGGCTCTGGCTTGCCTTCTATACGCAGTGGAGCAGAGGAAGGGATTCGCTCTCATCACTGGCGAGGTGGGCGCCGGCAAGAGCCTGCTGTGCCGGGCGGCCTGCGACCGACTCGGGGACAGGGTCTCCACCGCGCTGATAGTCCACACGTCGCTATCGCCCAAACAGTTCCTTCAGGCTGTTTGCGCCGAATTCAACGTGTCCTATTCGAAGATGTCGAAGATGGAACTTGTCCACGCGATCAGGGACTATCTACGGTCCGAGCACGAGCAGGGGCGCAACGTGGTCCTTATCATTGACGAGGCGCAGGACCTCAGCCCGGCGGTTCTCGAGGAGGTGCGCCTCCTGGGAAATCTCGAGACCGCCTCGGAGAAACTGATACAGATTTGCCTCATCGGCCAGCCCGAATTGCGCCGCAAGATCGCGACGCCCGAGTTACGCCAGTTGAATCAGCGATTGACCGTCAAGTTTCACCTCGGCGCACTCTCCGAGGCGGATGTGGCCGGATACATTGACCATCGTCTTCAGGTGGCGGGCCACGCAAACGGGCGGAGCATTTTCGACGACGAGGCGAAGCGGGCCGTGCATCAGTACACCGGTGGCATTCCTCGCATGGTCAACGTCATGTGCGACCAGGCGCTCCTGCAGGCCTACGTGAACGATGAGCGGTGCGTCACCCTGCGCGTCGTGCAGAACGTCGTCTCGGAAATGGAAGGCTATTACATGGACACGCCCGCTCCGATGCAGCGCGCGAGCGTGCGCGTCCACTGACCGCGTAACCTGATCCCGGCGCTTGGTCGGACGCAGCGCGTTCGGGTCACCTCGAAGGAGCGTCGCCTTGACTGGCAACTTCGTATCCGTAAGGGACTACCTCAGGCTCGTCTTCCGTCGCAAACATGCGCTTCTCATCCCGTTTCTCATCTCCATCCTCGCGGTGGGCCCCATATGGATTCTCGCCCCGATCACATACCGGGCCGAGGCGATAGTCAAGCGCCAGGACCTGGGCATGGCAGAGCGAGCCGGCGCTTCGTCCACGTCTCCCTCGGCAGCTTCACCCAGGACGCTGTACATCGAGATCGTCACCCCGAATAATCTCGACAGGGTGATCCGTCAACTGAAGATGGACGTGAACCTGAAAACTCCCGCCGACTGGCAGCGGAAATACGATGAACTCCGCAGGAACATCACAATCGCCTACAAGGCGCGCTCGAAGGGTCTGGACCTGATCGAGATAGCAGCGGTTGCCGATACGCCGCGCCTGGCTATGGATATTGCGAACGCGGTCGCTGACAATTATGTCGAAGAGAGCAAGCGGAGCAGCCGCGAGGCGCCGGAGATGGCCATTGACTACCTCGACCGGCGCGCGGCCGAGGCCTTGAGAGACCTCAAGGCCGTCGAGGCAAAACTCGACAAGTACAAACGCGAATACCTTCAGGAGTTGCCCCAGGTCAAGGATGCCCTCTTGCGCCGCATCTTCGACCTCGAGACGCAGCAGGCCTCTGCGAGCATACTCCTGGAGGGGCTTCAGAAGCGGCTCGAACTCATCGAAAAGCAAATTGCCGAGACGCCGCCCACCGTTACATCGGAGGTCGTGACCGAGGCGAACCCGGAATACGCTTCGCGCGAGGCCGAACTCTCCGAACTGCGCCGTGCCAGGGACCGTATGCTGACCGTCGGCGGCAGAACGCCGGAGCACCCGGAGGTGGTCAAACTGGGCAGCGAGATCGCCCGTCTTGAGAAGGAACTGGCTGAGACTCCTCAGTTCAAGACCGGCTCGGAACGGCAGGTGCAGAATCCGGCCCTCCTCGCCCTTCAGCAGGAGCACCAGCGTACCCAGCAGGACATCCAGGTCCAACTCGCTCAGATAGATCGTATCAAGGCCGATATAGTTGCCCTCCAGTTGCAGGCACGGAAGATGGTGCAGGAGGAACAGAGTTATGCCGACCTCCTCCGGGAGAAGGAACGCTGCGAGAGCCAGTATCACATGTTCATGCGAAACCTCGAGGCCGCACAGACCCAGTACGACGTCGAGACGAGCAAGTTCGGCGTGCAGGTTGACATGATCCAGAGGGCGATCGAGCCGGCTGCGCCGTATCGCGTGCCCCGCGTCAAGATGGCGCTCTCGTGCCTGGGGGCCGGTCTGATTGTCGGAATCGTGCTGATGTTCGCCCTCGAGTTCTGCGATCACTCGTTGCGCGGGCGGGAGGACGCAGCGAGTTTCCTTCAGGTGCCAGTTCTCGGCTGCGTATCGCTCATCGAGGCGCCATCGGCAATCGCCCGGCGGCGCCGCAGGAGCATCGTCCTCGCCCTCGTCGCCGTCGCGGTGCTGATCGCTGGCGTCTGCGCAGTGGTGGCCATCGAACGGTTGCGGCCCGGGGCGCTGGAGCGACTGGCCGAGACTGCCCGCGCCTACCTCGCGTGAACGCCGCGTCGGACCTATATCAGAAGGGAGTTGAACTCGATGTCCCATGAAGGCAAACTCGCCCGCGCTATGGCGAAGGCAGGGAGCGGCGACAAACTCACGAACGCGCCCTCGGATCCGGCCGCCGCGTCGTCGGTCGTGCCGCAACCCCGCGTTGAGACAGTTGCGGACACGCCCTCCCGCGCCAGGGTCTTCCCCATACGCCGCGTGCCCTTCTCCGGCACTCAGCCCGAGTATGAAGCGGTGATGATCAGCGACAGGACCAGCGAGGCTGCTTCCCAGATACGCGCATTGCGCGCGAAGATCATCGCTATCAATAACAGCCACCCTCCGCGCACGATAACCGTGACCTCGGGCACCAGGCAGGAGGGCAAGACTACCATTGCCGTCAACCTCGCTGCCGCACTGAGCGAGATTGACCTGGGACGCGTCCTCCTGCTCGACGGAGATGTCCTTCAGCCCAGCGTGGCCAGGATGCTGCACCTCGACGTTCAGACAGGCCTCGGCGAGGTCCTGTCCAACCCCGACCTGTCATTCGATGGACGCATTTACGAGACTGCCCTACCGAACCTCGACGTCCTTCCGACTCGCCCCATCGCTCCATCCGACACGCCGGAGGCCGCCCTGCACCAGAACATAGAGCGGCTGCTCGGGAACCTCAGGCGATTCTACTCCTATGTGATCATTGACACTCCGCCCGTCATAAGCGGAAGCCAGGCTGTGTCCTTCGCCAAATGCAGCGACGGTGCGGTCGTCGTGTGCAGGCTCGAGAAAACGCCGCGCCACGTCGTGAAGCGTACCATCGAGGATCTCACATCGGTCGGGGTGCGGGTGATAGGCTGCGTACTGACGCATCATCGCCACCACATCCCGAACTTCATCTACCGCTTCTTCGGGACTCCTCCGTCGCATTACCATCGTTATTACCACTCCAATGGCTCCGCTCATCGCGCTGGTGTGTCAGAGTCGGATGCGACGGCGGGTGACCAGCCCGCATCGCAGCCGGACGGGGACGAAACGCGAGAGCAGGGAAAATGAGATCATGAAGGTTGCCTTCTGGGTTGCAGTGATCTCGCTGGCGGTCCCCGTATACGCGTACGTGGGTTATCCGGCGGTGCTTTTCGTATCGGCAGCGCTGGTGCAGGTCGCGCGCGACCTGCGGTATCTCATGGCCCGTAACGAGCGCCGCCGTCGCATCCGACGGCTCCCCACCGTGAGCGTCATTATCGCTGCCCACAACGAGGAGGCCGTCATAGAAAGGACCGTTCGCAGCCTCCTTGCAGCCGATTATCCTTCCGAGAGATTGGAAGTCCTCGTCGGTTCGGATGGTTCCACAGACGCGACTGTGTCGCTGGTCCGGCGAATCGAGGACGACCGCGTCAAGGTGTTCGAATTCGCCCAGCGACGGGGCAAACTCGCCGTGATCACCGACTGCGCGCGTCTGGCGCACGGCGAGGTGCTCGTGTTCTGCGACGCCAACACCCTCCTACAGCCCGACGCCATTGGCCGGCTCGTGCGACACTTCGATGCTCCACACGTGGGGGTCGTCTGTGGTGAACTGCGGCTGCGCAACCCCGAAGGGGCGGCCACCGACGAGGGTTTCTACTGGCGCTACGAGGTGACGTTGAAGTTATTGGAAAGCCGGCTCGATGCCACGCTCGGCGCGAACGGTGCCATCTACGCGGTGCGACGCGACCTTTTCCCGACTCTGCCGACGCATCTCGTGACCGATGATTTCGTCATTCCCATGAAGATTCGTGCGCGCGGCTTCAGCGTGGTGTACGATCCGGAGGCCGTCGCGACCGAGGATGCCCCCGCGGCAGTGTCAGGAGAGTTTCGCCGGCGGGTTCGCATCGGCGCCGGCAACTGGCAGACCCTCTGGCATTGCAAGGAACTCCTGCTTCCGTGGAGGGGCTTTGTCGCACTCGCATTCTGGTCGCACAAGGTTCTCAGGTGGCTGACGCCCTTCGCGCTCGTTCCTGCGCTGGTGGCCAGCGGGCTTCTCATCTCTCTCGACCCCCTCTGGCCGATAATGTTCGGAGTGCAGGTGGGTTTCTACGGCGCTGCCGCGGTAGGGGGGCTGATGAACGGTAACCGCCGTATGCCCGGTGTGTGCAGAGCGGCTCACTATTTTCTTGCCATGAACGCCGCCCTCGCTCTCGGGATGATCCGTGGCGCCCTGGGACTCCAGCGCCCCACGTGGCAGCGCACGGTTCGGCACGCCGCCCAGGGCGGAGCCTAGTCGTGAAAGCGTGGCTCTGGATCGCGCCCGTCGGCATGGCCGGTCTGGCCTGCCTCGCGTGGGGTGCTCTGCTCGTGCGTCGCCGGAACGCGATGATCTGGCTGCCGGCCCTGATCAGGGGGAACTGGGCCGGCCGCCGTCAGGGGCGAACCGCGCGTGGCATCCGGCCTCTGCATCTCTTGTTCTGCATCGCTGATCATTTCGAACCTGCCCACGCAAATGCGACGCCCTACGTTCAGATCCAGCGCGTCAACGAGTGGGTGGAAGAGTATCCCCGGATATTCGGTTCCTTTCGCGACGCCGATGGGATGCCTCCCAGACACACATTTTTTTATCCCGTGGAACAGTACGCGCCCGACCTGCTGGAGAGACTCTCCGCGCTCGTGGAGCGGGGATTGGCCGAGGTGGAGGTTCATCTCCATCATCACGGCGACACCTCTTCGCATCTGCGAGAAACGCTGCTCGCTTTCCTCGAGCGGCTGATGTCACATGGTCTCGTCGGCACGGAGCCAGGCTCGGGCCGTCCCAGGTACGGCTTTGTCCATGGGAACTGGGCCCTCGATAACGCATTGCCGGATGGAGGCTGGTGCGGCGTGAACGACGAGTTGCGCGTACTGGGCGAGACGGGGTGCTACGCCGACTTCACGCTGCCCGCGGCCCCGTCCGCGGCCCAGACGCGCCGCATCAATTCCATCTACTACGCTGCGGACGACCCCGGTCGCCCGCGCTCTCATGATGACGGTGTCGAGGTGCACGTGGGCAGCCATCCGTCCGGGGACCTGATGATCGTCCAGGGTCCTCTTACGCTACGCTGGCCAGGACGCAAGGCATGGGGTCTCCTTCCTGCGACGGAGACAGGCGATATCTCGGCCGCGGCCCCGCCCACACGAGCGCGTGCCGACGCATGGGTCCGCACGCGTGTCTGCGTGAGCGGCCGGCCTGACTGGGTGTTCGTCAAGGTCCACACGCATGGGTGCAACGATCGCAACCGCCCCATCCTTCTCGGAGAGCGCATGAGAGCCCTGCACGATTACCTGACGGAACGCTACAACGATGGGTCCCGCTGGCAGTTGCATTACGTGACAGCGCGGGAGATGTACAACATCATCAAGGCTGCCGAGGCGGGGTTGTCCGGTTCGCCCGGGCAATACCGGGACCTGGTTGTTGCGCCACCCGACGCGGCGCGCAGGCGCAGAGGTCAGGGCGGTGGATAGTACGACAGACAACAAGAAAACGTGCTCCTCGGTCTCATCCCCGCGGCTCTCCGGAGGCGAGGTGGCGATCCTGCTCCTCAGCGGAGGACTGTTGGTTGCGTGCTTCTGGTGGACTGGCCGCCGTCTGGCGATCCGCTGGGAGCAGCAAAGCGGTTACTACAGTCACGGCTGGCTGGTGCCTGTGGTGACGGTGACGTGGCTCTGGTACCGACGCAGGGCTCTGGCGGCCGCGTCGAGGCGCCCTTCTGGCATGGGCTTTCTTATTCTGGTTCCATCGCTCATTGTGCACGTCCTGTCCGTTCGAATGAACTGGGGCGCTGCTTCCGGTTTCGCGCTTCTTGGCGCCCTCCTCGGGCTTGTCCTGGCGCTCTTCGGCCGTCAGGTGTTTCGCATCGCACTGCTGCCCATGTCCTTTCTCTTTTTCATGGTGCCGCTGCCGGAATCCGTCATTGACAGGGTGAGCATCCCACTGAAGGTCGCTGCGGCTGCGTCCGCCAAGAGCGTGGTCGAACTCATGGGCATAACCATCATCCGCAGCGGCAGCTACCTGGATATAGCCTCCGGTTATCCGGAACCCGTCTGGCAGAGGCTGGTGGTTGACGACGTGTGCAGCGGATTGAAATTCCTCATTGCGCTGACCGCTTTCGGGGCGCTGTATGCGGGCGCGTTCTCGATTGGCCGAAGGAGCGCGAGGCTGGTCCTGTTTCTCGCTGCCATGCCGATCGCGCTGGGCGCCAACGTGATCCGCGTCATACTCATGGTCCTCGTCGCGTTCTTCTGGAGCACCAGGGCGCTCGAAAACGATCTCCTGCACTACGGGCTGGGAATAATGGTGTTCGTCGTGGCCTACGTGTGTCTTTTCATCCTCGATTCCGCACTGGTCAAAGTGATCGGCGCGGCGCGGCGCGAAGAGGAACTGGTGCCGCAACATGACCCCGCTGGCATCATCGGGCGGACAACCTCTTCGCCGCTCCCGGCGACAAGCCGCACAGGTGGCTGGGCGTGGCTCGCGGTGCCGCTCCTCGCCCTCGCTGCGGGCGCTACTGCATGGGCGCTGCGAGTCGAGCAGGGGATCCCGAGCAAGGGCATCCTCGAAAGGATCCCGAGCACGATCGGAGAATGGGTGGGAGAAGAGAGCCCTATCTCCGATTACGAGAAGAAGGTCCTCGGTACGCAGGACGTCAGGGCGATTCGCTACACGAGCCAACGCGGCGACCAGGTGCGGCTCCTCATCGTGGTAGCCGCACAAGCGCGCCGTAGAACCCATGACCCCCAGGAGTGTTACACCGGTGAGGGCTTCCACGCTCTCAGCAGCAACGTGGTGACGTGTGCGGTGAAAAAGGGCGGAACGGCCATCGCTATCCCGTTCAGGGAGGTGGTGTTCGCGCAGGGTGACCAGGTGCGCCTGGTCTGGTACGTATTCAAGGGCGGTGCGAGGTTTGACACCAGTCACCTGCGACATCACATCGGCCTTGCTATCGCCCGACTCAAGGGTGATGACGTTGCTGATGTCCTTCTGCGCGTGGACACGCCAGCGGCGGGGGCGGACCTGGACCCCGCGCGTGACGCTCTCCGGCGGTTCCTTTCGGAAACCCTTCCCTCAATTCTCTATATCCTGCCATAAGGCATTGTCCAGCAGGACCTTGTGGTTGGGGCTGCGGGCTGGTTCCCTCTGCCTGGGGGATGTCTAAACACTCGGAATCCGTTGAGGATGGGCAACATGTCGCAAGTCACTGTGCAGACAATTGATACGACGATGTGCGGCATATTGAGCCTCGCTGGTGTTCAGGGTTCACAACAGCTGGCGGCCCGAATGCTTGGCAACGCCGAAATCCTGGAAGAGAGGTGAACCGGTACGCGTGTCGTTTCACGCGGTGGAGTAACGAGTTATGAGGACGTGGCCCACTCACCTTGGCCACGCGACAATGCCGGCATATGCTTTGCTGAACGTCAGTCCAATGCATCCTATCTCCAGAGAGGAAGTGCGCGCATGCCTGAACCAGCGACAATGACGCTTCTGGGTACCGGGTTCGCCGCAATGGCGGTGCAGTATCTGCGGCGGAAGTATCACAGCGTCAAGCCGTGGTTCGACCGTTGTGTCGCTGCAGTGTTGCTCGTAATTTTCGCTCCCGTCTTCGGGATATGCGCGCTCCTCATCAAACTTACGTCGCGCGGTCCCGTCCTCTACAAGCAGGAGCGCGTCGGGGAAAAAGGACAGATTTTCGAGATCCTGAAACTCCGGACGATGCACGTGAATGCCGAGAAGTGCACCGGGCCCATGTGGTCGCCTGGCGATAACGATCCGCGGGTCACCACATTCGGACGTTTTCTCAGGAGGTCTCACCTTGACGAGTTGCCGCAGCTCGTGAACGTTCTCCGGGGCGAGATGAGCCTCGTGGGTCCCAGGCCAGAGCGGCCTTACTTCGTCGAACAACTCAGAAAGGTGGTTCCCGATTACGAGAAGAGGCTTGCGGTCAAGCCCGGGATCACAGGTCTCGCGCAGGTACGCAGCGGCTACGACCGCACCATCCGCGACGTGCGGAGGAAGGTGAAACTCGACTCGATGTACATCCGCCGGATGTGCTGGTGGGTGGACTTCGTAGTGATGGCGAGGACTTTCAGGAAGTTCGTGGGATGATAATTGGAAAGGAGGGGTCGAACGCACAAAAGACGAACCATCTGTAGGTATTGTGTGTCGTTCGCACTGTGGCCGTTATCGTTTACTCGAAGCCTCTGAAAGGGGGTGAGAACAAGTGAAGAAGGCATTCTTGGCAGGAGTTCTGGTGGCCGTTGTCGCGATGTCGGTGTATGCGGTGCCGCTGTTCCCGATGGAGCCTAACACGTTCAGTGGCGCCGGCGTAGCCGAGGACGCAGGGTACCTGGGCGCTCCGCCGGGCTCGCAGGCGGCGCTGTTCGCCTATCCGGGGTCCGAAGTCTCCATCTCCCGGAATCCGGCCGGAGGGTTGCTGATCAACCTTCCTCAGGCTTCGGCTGCGGTGGGGGCCGCGCTCGGTTTCGGCGTGCCCGTCCCCACGCCCGCTGGTTTCATCTTCGAGACCACGCAGGTGAAGGATGGCGCCAGCATCTCCTTCGGACAGGAGATGACGGCGGTCGTCGGCGGCCTATGGCCCACCGCGCTCATACCGTTGGTTCACGGTGGAGTGCTGGACAACGGCGCCGCGCCGGGTAGCACGGCGGGCGACGGGATTCCGGACCAGTTGGTGCCGTTCCCGTTCCCGATTGTTGGAACGATGTTCACCGTGACATTCGGGCCTGGGTCCACTGGCCTGGCGAACTACCCGTATCCTACCCCGCCCGTCTTCGAAATCTACGAGGACATTCCGCCGGGACTGGATCTCAACATCGGCGTTGCCAGTCCGCTGGTGGAGACCGACTACGATTTCGATGGCGCTGATCCGACGCCAATGGTCCCGCCGTTCGTGGGTCCTACGGTGCCGCCGCCCACCGCGTCGCCGAGCCAGTTCGTCGTCGGTGGCGAAGCGCTGAAAGCGGTTGACGGTTCCCTGTTCGCCGCAGGATACATTGACGTCGCCTCGGTCGTGTATACGTTTTTCGACCCATCTGTGATCGGTTCGGGTGGATTCGGAGGCGGGTACGTTTACAAGATCGACTTCACCGCCAAGGGCGTGGTGACCGATGGTTCGATCCTTAGCACCAACGGTCTCATCCCGCCGGATCCGAACGATCTCTCGGCGTGGGCTGGCGAGCCGATCAACATCACCTTCGCGGGGACGTTGTTCGGCATCGCATATCCCGCCGGTACCTATGGTGGCGTCGATCCGTCCGCTGCCTGGAATCTGCGCACTTCGCTGGCGGGCAACTCGGGCGATGCGTCGTTCACCATCATCCCGGCGCCTGAACCGGCCACCCTGAGCCTGCTTGGTCTGGGTCTGTTCGGTCTGGCGGCGTTCCGCCGGAAGCGCAGCGCCTAGGCTACGCAACGGCCGTTGTCGAAAGGAGGGTCCTCCCCGAACGGGGAGACCCTCCGTTCGTTTAAGGCCCTTTACTCGACTGGCCCGTGGACGACGTAGATTTGCTCCGCGGACGAATTCACGCGGTGCCAGGCAAGGCAGGTCCCCACCTGGTATGCGGTCGCAGTATCTTCCGCAGGCGTCGGAGGAGTTCGTATTCGGCCAACTCCCAGTAGAATGCCAGTCGCCTCTCTGTCAGGTGCTCCTCCCGCAGATTGCAGGCGCGGCACATTGGCAATTCGGAAAGGGATAATGCATCCTTCGCGGCATTGGTCTGCTCGATCGCGTGCGTTCTCACGTGCCCGACCGCCACTTCCTTTCTGAAATCGTTGCAGCACAGGTACACCTCGCCTCGCCAGCCTATGAATGTCATCAGACTCTTTATGGCGCACTGGAAGCGACTTCTCGCTGCTATCTGCCTTTTCTCCGATGGAGAAGGTTGCAGGAGATGCTCGATGTTTATGGCTCGTCTGTGACAGTGACCACGCGAAGAAGTTGGAGTGGCTGGTGACCGTTCCAGGCGCAGGAGGCCGCCGCGATTCGCGGCACGCGTGAACTCGAAGCAATAATCAATTCCGTGTCGCTCCCAGTATCGGATTATCTCGTCGCGTTCCTCCTGCGTCTCCGGCGCAGGCGAGATATGGAGGTTGACCTTGCACGAGGTCCCGCGCGCGACCTCGATCGCGCCAAGGAGGTTCTCGCGTACCCGCTCGAAGGATAACCCCCGCTGTACCCTCTCGTAGGTCTCCTTGCTGTAACCGCCGACGCTCACGTTGAGGTTGTCGAGGCCAGCGCCGACCAGTGCGTGCGCCATGGCGCGCGTCAGAAGCGCCCCGTTCGTGACCACCGAGACCGTCAGTCCGGCAGCCTTCGCCTTCGAGACCCAGTCCACGAGACGGGGGTGCAACAACGGCTCGCCCAGGCCGGCAAATGAGAAGTTCTTTATCCTGCCATACTCCGCGCATCTTTCTAGGACGCGCGCGAAGACCTCCTCATTCATCATACCGAGGTCCCTGACCGCCTCCCTGGGACACATCGCGCAGTGGGCATTGCAGCGGTTAGTGACCTCGATGTCCACCGCAATCTTCAGACGTTCGCTCATGGCACGACCTGCCGGCGACGAGATCTCGCCCGAAAGCCTGTGGCCCGGAAGGGTGCAGGGAGCAGAGATTTTCCTTGGAAAGCACGGGGTGGCACGCGGGCCGCAGGCGGCGCGCGGGTGTGCCGCCCCAGGATTCCCCCTCCGGCACGTTCCTTCCCTTGGGCAGCATCGAACAGGCTCCGAGGGTGGCACCGGCTCCCACGCGGCAGCCGGGCGACACGACAGACATCACACCAACAGTAGATCCTGGACCCACCGAAACCTCCCCCAGGACCACCGACGTTCCCTCGATGAAGTGTCCGAGGAGCAGCGCGCGCTCGCCTATCGTGGCATCCCGGCCAACGCGCGTGAGCCAGGGGTCGGTCAGCCGGGCGCCATATCCTATTCTTACGCGCCACGCGATCTGCGCTCCCATCATTCGATAGAAAATCACCGCGAACAGCGGATAATGATGTACCAGCGCGAAGAATGGGCTGCGGGTGGCGATCTCGCACAACGCGAGGTTGCGCAGCCAGCGACGCGCTTCCGGCGACGAGAGCGGGTAGGTTCCCGGTCGTACGGGCCCACCCAGGACCCATCTCAACCCGGCCACTGTCAGGATCACGCAGGCGCCCCACAGGTGGAATCCGACGCCGATTGCCACCGCCCATCCGACGGTTCCGAATCGCGTGCCGAGCCAGCGCACAAGGGGGACGCATGGCAGCGTAGCGATGGCATAGGTGCATATCTGGGCCACAAGGAGAACAATCTGAGGCACCGCGTGGAGGTGTTCGCGGCTAGAACCGTCGGTGGGAACGATCGAAGATCTTTCGCACGGCTCAATCATGGGCGGATTCTACCATCGGCGGAGTGGCTGCACTGCGCCCCGGCCGGGCGTATCCGTGACCGCGCGTCACTATCTCGATCAAACTGGCGGCAGTGGCGGGCCCATCCCATTCTGATACGATGTTTTTCATATCGAGGGCCGCTTCTGTGTACCGCGGATTGTCCAGCAATTCCTCGCAGGCGGCGCGTACCGTGCGGGGGGATATCCGGCTGGGGCAAATCTTCAGGCCGACCCCGCAGGCGACGACCCGGTCGGCATGGATTTCCTGTTCCACGAAGGTCGGCAGGCAGAGCAGGGGCCGCCCGGCAGATAGCGCCTGGTAAATTGTGCCGCTGCCCCCGTGACATATCACGAGGTCGGCACGCTCTGCGAGGATTCGACCCGGGGCATACGGCGCCCAGTGGAAGCGCGCGCGCCGCCGGTCGTCCACGGCAGGACAATCGCCCACTATCATCACCTCGACGTCCAGCGTGCTCAGAGCGCGGATGATGGCCTCCGTAACCGGACGTCCTCCGCCTGTGCTTCCGAGCGTCACATAGACCTTCCTTCGCCCCTCGGGTAGCCTCTCCAGCCATGGTGGCACGGGCAGCGTGGGGTTCCAGACAAGCGGCCCGACGTACCTGAAATGGCCCGGGAGGTTGCGGGTCGGTGCGAACTCCGGCACGTCGGCGATGAGGTTCATCACCGGCGACTCGAGAACCTCCATCATTGTCGCCACTGGTGCGAGATCGTGTTCCTCTCGGTAGCGGCGGAAGGGCGCCGCCATGCGGCTCAGCATCATTTTGCGGAGTCCGGGCATCAGGCGGGCTGAGAGGCGCTTCCCGAGCCATCGCGTCAGCGGCACCGTCTCGGGCGGAGGGTGCGCGGCGGCGTAGTATCTGGTGAAGCATGCGTTCGTGATCGCGATGTACGGTAGCTGCATCAACTCGGTGGATATACCCAGCGTTGGGCGAAGGTCGCCGAGCACCGCGTCGGGACCCACTTCGCGCATCACCCGGCACTCGTCCTCGACGTAGGCCGCGAGCATCCGGTCGTCATCGGCGTAGCGCTTCCCCTGTCTTACCCGCGCCAGGGCCTTCTCGGGTGTTTCGGTGATGACAGGACAGTGTTCGAAGCCTTCGCGTTCGAGGATCCTCCCGTATCGTCCGCTGCAGGCGAAGATAACATCGTGCCCGCGTGCGCGGAGGGCCTTCGCGACTTCGAGGGCCCTTGTGACATGCGCCAGCGCTATACCATGGGGCGCAGCGAGGAATCTCATTGCGTTTTTCCCACGCAGGCAGACCCTGAGTAACGCGCGCACCGGGCGACAAGGTCGGGAAGCGATCGCGCATAGTCCCAGTCTTGGATCAACTGACGGAAGGTCTCCGCCCTTTCCGCGTACGTTTCGTCGCCCAGGACCTCCTCCACCGCCCTGGAGATCCTATCGGGCAGATTGGGACCCGGCGGCACCGACAGTCCCAGACCGCACGCAACTACCCGCTGCATCTGGAACTCCTGGTCATGGAACAGTGGCACTCCGACTATCGGCTTCCCCCGGGAGAGCGCCTGATATATGGTCCCGTTCCCCCCATGACAGACGACAACGTCGGCCCTCTCGCACATCAGGGGGCCAGGAGCGTAATGCACGGCGTAACAGCCCTTCGGAGGGTCAGGGATGATCTCCGAGCCGGTTGTGACAATCACCTGGAAGCCCCGTTCCGCCAGGGCCGCGGCTATCGGGCCGACCGCAGTGCCCGTGCTGCCCATCGTGACATATAGCGTGGGCCGCGAATCGTCGAGCCGTTCCATCCACGCCGGCATCGGCTCCTCGGGAGTCCAGACAACAGGTCCCATGTATTTGTAGTTCTCGGGGAGGCCGTCGCACGGAAAGAGTTCGGGCAGGTCGGCGATGAGCGTGAGGTTTTCGGAGCACATGCAATCGCGGACGTCGTCCTTGGGGGGAAGGCCGAACTCCTTCCGCAGCCGGTTGAACGGTCCGGCGTAGTGGCGGAACACATATTCGCTGAGGAGCGGGACGAGACGTCGGAGTACCGGCTTCCCGAAGATTTTCGTCGGCCACCACGAGTCGGGAGGGTCGGGGAGGAATCGGTAATACGGCGTCCAGACGGCGTTGGTCACGCATACGTATGGTATGCGGGCTATCTCTGCTGATACGGCGAGAGACGGACGGAAGTCGCCGACCACGATGTCGGGGTCGAGGCGGTCCAGAAGCGGTATCTCATCCTCCACGTATGCGCGAAGGGTGGCGTAGTCGAAAGCGCTTCCGCCGCTCTTGAGCCGGCCGAGGAGTTCGTCATCGGGCCTGGTGACGAGCGGGTGCAGGGGCCTGCCGGTCTCGGCGAACCTGGATGCGTAGCGGCCGGAAGCGGCAAAGGAAACCTCGTGCCCCGCGGATTCGAGCGCTCGTGCAACGCACAGCGAGCGGCCGACATGAGCCAGGACGCTGCCCTCGACGGCCACGAGTATCCGAAGCCGAACCGCTACTGCCGCTGGCGGAAGGGGTCGGGTCCGGGTTGTCGTTGCCGTTCTCATCGTGCCGTGGTGCGGCACCCCTGTCCTTCGCCTGACAGGAAGCCGCTCTCCTCGCTACGCGTGCCCGCTGACGGGCCGGTCGGCGCCTGCTGGCAACAGCCGGTCGTCAGAGGCTGCACGTTCCTGTTTATTTTCGCGACAAGGTCGGCAATGCCATCGGCGTCGCCGCTCAGGAAGAGGGCGCGGCTCAGATCGCGGAACCCCTTGAGGTCGCGCCGGCGGCCGCTGGCCGCCGCCATGAGCACCATCTCGTGGGGCACATGCGTGAGAATCCCTTCGTGTTCGAGCGCGTCCACGAACTCGGCACACTCCCTCATGAGTTGCCGCGAGGTCTTGCCGTTCAAATGGTATGGCAGGGGCTTCCACAGGCTCGGAGGGTAGAGGAGTTTTATCTTGTAGGAGAGCGCGTAGCGCCAGAAGTCCCTTCGGCGCGACTTCTCGAAGCCGTAACGGAGCGCATCGGTGTCCCATCGGGTGCCCGGGATGAGGCCGGGTATGGTGACCGGCACGCTATCGGGCCGGAGCCTGATGAGATATTCGAACGTCTCCGCCCGGCTGCAAGGATCTTCGAACGGAGCGGGATAAATGATGCTGGTTATCGCCGCTATGCCGGCGTCCATCGTGTGTCGGATGACTCGCTCGGCGAGGTCGAGGTCCAAAGGCTTGTTGAACGCCTGTTCGAGGATCCGGCGGCTTCCCGATTCGAGTCCGTAGAAGATAGCCTCGCAGCCGCTCTGTTTCAGGACGTCGAAGTCGGCGCGGGCGATGCCCTGCACGTGACCGAAGCACCCGTAACGTACATCCATCCCGGTGCGCAGGATCTCGTCGGCGATGCCCACTGCGATGCGCGCGGAGGTGTTGCTGCCGGAGTACACGAAATACCTGGTCCTGATCGCGGACGCGAGACGATTCATCTCCTCGACGACGCGCCCGGGCGTCTTCAGACACCACTTTCCGCCGCTCTTTATCGGGTGAATGCAGAACGCGCAGCGGTTTGGACAGCCCCGGCTTTCGTCAACGACCCCGATCCGTATCTTCTCGTCGCCTCGTATGGCCGGATAGACCTCCCGATCGTAAACCGGAAGAGGCAGGTCGTCGAGATTGTCGAGCGGCCTCGGGGGGTTGGCTGAGATGCGGCTTCCTTCGCGCCAGATGACACCGGGAATTGCACGCCAATCGCGGTTCGCCTCCATGGCAGCAATCAGTTCCGGCAAGACCCGTTCGCCTTCGCCCTGCACGAGTACATCGAAGACGGGGAAGTAATCGAGGATGTGGCGATTGAAGTAGTCAACGTGAGGGCCGCCGCCTATTATCCTCGCCTCTGGCAGGCGCGCGCGCACGGCCTCCGCGATCATCACGGAGCCGAGGAATCCGTCGCCATTCCAGAGTTTGAGGCCAACAAAGTCGGCTCGATAGGATGCTGCTTCTGCTGCGACCTCCTCAGCAATTTCGCGAAGGCGCTTCGACTGGATCGCATCGAGGAGGTGTCCGTGGAGGACGAACGCAGCCTTCTGAGGAGCGGACAGTTTCCGACGCTCGACGAACATGCGCACGGCCAGTGGTCGCACCCGCCGTGACAGCCACTCCGGATAGAGACGGCGTATGGTGCTCACGGTGGCGTAGTCGAGCACCTTCGGTTCGTGGCCACTGGCGATGAGCGTGCCCGCGAGGCTGGCCAGGCCGTTGTCGGGGAGAAGGCTGCTCGGAGTGTACGGGTAGCCAGGAAAACTGACGAGAAGGACCCTTGCCATGCTGGCTTGCCTTCAGGACTTTCGCGCGGTGTAGCCGGATTCGAGGGGCTGGGCCGCAAGGACCGTGCCAATTTGGCAAAATACCATAACGTTCAGTCCAGCAATAAGTTGCGCCAAGGATGGCCTTTCTTTCTTGTTTCCAAATCAGCGACGCTGCACCGACGCACTAAGATGCTATCTGAAAAGACGTTACGGAGCACCGACGCCTCTTGTGGCTTCCCGGACTGTTCAGAAAGAGGACACCAAGCGCGGACACTCACTTCGACCTCGGCGCAAGGGTGGCGAGCACCTCGCGGGCTTGCTCCGCTTCGTCAAAGTTTTCCGAGAGGGTCAACGCGTCCTCCATCTCTGCCCTTGCCGCGTCGCGCTGGCCGAGTGCGAGGTAGACCATACCCAGGTGGTAGCGGACCGTGGAGACATTGGGCAGACCTTTCTTGGCGAGTTCCAGGTGCGAGACGGCTTTCTCTGCGTCTCCGTTCAGGTAAAGTATCCAGCCGAGGGTGTCCAGGATATGGGGTTGATTGGGGGCGAGGCGCGCCGCCTCCGTCGCATATGGGAGCGCCGCTGCAGGGTTCCGTTTCCCCGTGGCGAGGAGCCACGCTATGTTGTTGAGGAGTACCGGATCGTTTGGCCGGGTCTTCAACGCCTCCTCGTAGTGCGCGAGGGCCGTATCCCATTCATCCGATTCCTCGTATCCCTTGCCGAGCCAGGCGTGGATAGAAGCAGCGGTCGGACCTTCCGCTGTTGCCAGCGCCTCCTCGAGGAGTTTTATTCCTTTCTGCAAGTCGCCCCGTTGCATGTGTAATCGAGCCAACGCAAGGTTGGCAGCGAGAAACCCGGCGCGAGTGGCGAGCATGTCCTCGTAGAGCGCCTCGGCCTCCCCGCGCTTACCGGCTTTTTCCAGTGCCTGTGCGAGCCAATAGCGTGGTAGCAACTGGTTCGGGACGAGTGCATCGAGAGCGCGTTGGCACTCTGCGGCGGGCCTGTCGAGGGCTGCGTAGCAGAGCGTGAGAAGGAGAGCCGTCTTCTGGACGGCTTCTCTGCGCTGCGGTGGTTGGAGCGCGGAGAGCGCTTCGATGAACTCCTTCCGATCCTCGGTGGTGCCGAACTGGTCCCCCACGACTTGCGAGTTCATGCGTGTCGCGCTTTCCATATCTCCGCTGGCGACCAGGGTGATCGCGAGCACCCATCTCGGAAGGTCCCAGTTGGCGTCTTGCGGGGGCGCGGATGACAGGATGTCGCGCAGACTCGAAGCGGCCTCTTCGGTTTGGCCATCGGCGCAGAGTGCGAACGCTCCGTACATTTTCGCGGGAAGCCAGTCGGGCAGCGCCTTCACTGCGTCGGCGAAGAGCGAGACCGCAGCGCTCGTGTTGCCTTCAGCGAGTTCCAGCAATCCGAGGGTATATGCGTTGCGATTGAGCGGGTCGAGCGCACGGGCTCTCTCGAGTCGGTCGCGGGCCTCTGCGAGGTTTCCCTCTCGAAGAAGGATCTCGCCGAGAGTGGCCTGCGGCTGGGATTTGTTGGGCATGGCATCGGCCTGTGATCTCGCCAGAGCGACCGCATCCTCTCGATGTCCCTCCACCATGTAAAGATGCAGTAGCCAGTCGTGCGTGAGGCCCACTCCGTGCTGCGCTGCGAAGTCGCGAAGCCACTCCGATGCCTCGCGGTGCCGTCCGGCCATCATGAGCGTTGTGGCCTTTTCCGCAGCCGCCTGCAACGGCGGGGGTCGGCGTTCGAGGAGGCTGTCGTATATCGTAAGCGCATCGGCGTACTGGCCCAGCCTGACCTTTAGTCGCGCGAGTTCCAGTCCGTAATCAGCCACGTTCGGGAAATCGTTCCAGAGTTGTTCGTAGGTCGCGATCGCATTGCGGTAGGATCCCTTTTCCACCAGGAGTTTGGCCATGAGGCGGCGCAGGATGGGCACTGGGGCGCCGGGCCTGGCGAGTTCCTCGCGTGTTCTTTCCAGCGCTGCGTCCACACGACCGCTGGCGGCAATGCCCCAGATGTGTGTGGTGAGGAGTTGCGCGAAGGTCTTGTTCCCGTCCTGCACTCTGGAGCATGCCTCTCGTGCCAGCTCCAGCGCCTCGGCGCGGTCGGGGAACAGCCTCAGGGCGCGTGCTGCGTACTCGAGGGCCTGGGACGGAGACGAGACCATGGACTCTCTGGCGAGGGCCAGTGCCGCGCCGTACTTGGCTTCCCGCTGGCGCAACGCTCCTTCCTGGTTCGCCACCTCCTCGAGGTTGGCATCGTCGAAGACCTTTCGGAACTGATCGAGCGCCTGCTCCTTGCTCCCGATCTTGAGCAGGGCCTGCGCCAGTTCGTAGCGGGCCTCCGACCAGCGGACGTTGGGGTCCCTGAAGGTGTTCTGTAGGAGGATTGCTGCCTCGGATGGCCGGTCCAGACGGAGTAGGGCTTTTCCGCGGAGGAGCGCGGCGCCCGGGAATTGCGGTTGTCCGCCTGCGATGCTCGCAAGGCAGGTGTCGACCTCGGCCCATCTTCCCAGGTCAGCCAGCGCCTGGGCCTGGAGTATGGTAAGGGAGACGTCGCGCTTGTCGGGCGGTATATTCTTCAGGAGACGCAAAGAGGCCTCCGGGTCTCCGCTGAGCCGGAGTGCGTGAGCCATGATGCGCAGTGCGTCCTGATCGTCGGGGCGGCGGGCGAGGATCGGCTTGACCAGGTCCATTGCCTCGCGAGGTCTGGGTACGAAATCCTGCACCAGCATGCTGGCAAGTGCCAGCCGGGCCTCTCGCGTGTTCTCGTTGAGTGAGAGCGCTTTCCGGTATGCGGCGGCTGCCGATGCAGCCGCGGTCCTGGTCCCGCGGAGCGCCTCCTGCGCCTGTTGGATCCGGTCGCGTCGCAGCGCCTCCTGCTTCAGGACCCGCGCGGTTTCCGCCTCGCGCACGAGGCCCCGACGGCGAAGTTCGAGGCACCGTCCTCTGAGTATCTCCAGGTTGCCGAGGATGACATATCCCTCCTCGGGCCTCCTGAGCCTGGGCGCGTTGTCCTCGCACAACTTGATCGCTGGTGCGATCTCCTTCGCGATGACGTCGAGGCAGAGGGCAGGGGTCACATCGGCGCCAGCAGCCGATATCCGGTGCTCGGCGCGTCGCAGGAGGATATCCGCCTGAAGGAATGCCGCCTCGGCGTCGGGATATCCGTGTTGGCGTGCTTCCTGCAATGTTTGAAGGGCCTCGGCGAAATCCCTTTTCATGGCCAGAGCGCGGACAAGCCCCCCGTAGGCATCGAGGTGCTCCGGGTACTCCTTTAGCGCAAGGCGGAACTGCTCCACCGCTGCGGTGGAATTGCGCAGTTCCAGGTAGCGTAGTCCCTTCCGGTGGAATCTTTCCGCCCTGACGACTTTGCCGCCGAAGAGGAACCCGGGTCTGCCGGTCATGAGGCCGACAAGAAGGCCAAGTGCGATGATCAGGAGGACCCCGACGACCGTCCAGGCGCCGACCATGCGCCTGTTCTGGCGGGGTTTGTTCTTCGGCTCAGCGTTCGGGTTCATGTTCCGTCCGTCCTGACTCGGTATTGGTTTCGGTCAGCCCGTTCTCGCGCGCCGGCGGCGTTCTCCGATCCAGCGCCTCGGCCAGTTCCCTGGCCTGAGCGGCTTCCCTGAAGGGGCGGCCGAGGGCGAGGACCTGCTCGAGTTCAGCGAGCGCCTCGGCGTCTTTCCCGACCTGATGATAGGCACGTGCGAGGCGATATCGGAGACCAGGTTCTGCCGGCATGCTCCTCGCCGCACGTTCGAGCAGCGGGAGCGCCTCTTCGTGATCGCCCCGGAGGAAAAGTATCCACCCGAGCGTGTCGAGAACCGGAGGTGCGTCCGGTTCGGCCTCGTGAGCCTTGCGCGCGTAAGGCAGGGCGCCGTCCAGGTCGCCCTTCTCGGTCGCGAGGATCCAGGCGAGGTTGTTGTACGCCCACGGTGCGGTCGCCGGCGATTTTGTGGCAGCCGTGTAATGCGCGATGGCCTCATCGTACCGCCCCAGGGCCTCGCACTGGACGCCGAGACTCCAGTGGACGCTGGCGCGCTCGGCATCGGTCAGGCCCATCCGGAGGAGGGCCTCGAGTTCGCCGACGGCAGCCTCGCGCTCGCCAGCGGCGATGTGGCTCTGCGCCTTCTGCTGCCGGGCAAAAACACTATCGGGATGGCGCTGAATAACGCTCTCCAGTTCGACCACTGCATCCTCGTGGAGTCCAAGGCGGTCGAGGATTCGGGCCTTCTCGAGGCCAGGGAGCGGACTTCCCGGGATCAGACCCTCGACCGTTCCGACCTGGACGCGGGCCTCGTTCAGGATGCCGGTGTTCATCATGAGGATCATGGCGTTGAACGCGAGGGAAGCTCGCTGGCGGTCCGCATCGGGCAGGTTGCGGATGGCGTCGAGGAAGCGCAGGATCTCTTCGTTGCTGCGCGATGGTGCGCGGTCGCCGATGGACATTCCCTCGGGGGCGGGTCCGGCGGGCTCGTTCGACGGTGGACCGCCAGCGGCGGGCACAACACCTTCGCCGGCCTGCAAGACCTCGAGGATGAGGGCAGCGGTCTGACGCATATCAGGCGGCAGGCGGACGTCCTCCAGGGCGCGCCCGAGCGCCTCCTCCGCAGTGGCTGTCTTGCCCTGACCCTGCAGCGCCACGGCGAGGATGACGTTCAATGTGGGTGCCTGCGGGTACCTCCGGAGGCCCTCATTGGCGAGGTTCTCCGCATCAGCGTATTTCTCTTCTGCGAGGTCGAGCAGCGCCCGTGTGAAGGCCCATGGCGGGGGCTTTTCGAGCGCGAGGGCCTTGTCGAAGTAGGACCGCGCCGAGGCACGGTCACCTTTCTCCCACACGAGGTTCGCAGCGAGGAGGAGGAGAGTCGCGTTGTCGGGATGCTGTCGGAGTTGCGTCTCGACGAGTTCCATCGCGGCATCGAGTCGTTTCCCGCGGAGATATACGTAGAGCAGAGGGAGGCCGAGTTCGTTCACGCGCTCGTCGCTTGCGCGGCTCGAAAGGAGGAGGTCGTTGGCCTCGTCGAGGCGGTTTGTCGCGACGAGTAGGGCGGCCAGCCCGCGTACGGCCCTCGCGTCGCCGGGCGTCTCGCTCAGGATTTCGCGGTAGATTCTTTCGGCGTCGGCTGGCCTCTCGAGTTGCAGGTAGAGGTCCGCCATCTCGAGTTGAAACTGCTGTCGGTCGGGCGACCTGGTCTCCAGAAGACGCTCGTATATGGCTATCGCGTCGCTGAACTGCCCCTTGCCCACCAATGCGGCTGCAGATAGACGGTCGGCGTCCGTCGGGTTCTCTGGTATCAGGCGGTCTGACCGGCACACGGACAGCGCATCATCCCAGCGTCCGGCGGCCAGGAGCGCGCGGACATGGGCCAGGAAGAGTCGGTTCAGGCCGGTGCGTTCCTGAGCGGCGAGCAGGATGTCCCTGGCGAGCCTGTAGTCCGCGCTGGAGCCAGGATCGAGGTCGAAAGCGGCGAGCGCGTAAGTCACCGCCTCTCTGCTGGAGGTGAGGCGTAGTTCGGAGGCCAGGAGGGTGCATGCGTCGTGTTTCATTCTGAGGAGTTCTTCGCGTTTGATCGTCGCACCGGCGAGGGCAATGTCCGCGTCGGTGACAACGTCACGATATGCCTGGAGTGCCTGTTCGCGCTTACCGGACGCCATGAGGGCCGTGGCGAGTTCGAAACGCGCCTGTGGCCAGCGGACGCTTTCGGAGGCGAAGATGTTCTGCAACAGGGCGATGGCGCGGTCTGAGTCTCCGGCGTGCAGGAGCACACGCGCGCGCAGATAGGCCACCCACGGATGACTCGGATTTGTCTCGGCGAGATCGCGAGTCAGTCTATCGGCCGCGTCCCAGTTGCCGAGTTCGATGTGAGCATCGGCCTCGAGGATCGTCGCCTCCATCTTCTGGGTGGCCCCTGCGGGCACTCTCTGCAGCAATTCGACAGCGCGCCGGGTGTCGCCGAGCAGCCTTTCCGCCTGCGCGAGGAGGACAATGGCCCTGGAGTTCTGGGGGTCTGCCTGGAGGACCGGCTCTAGCACCTTTTTCGCCCTGCTGGCATCCGGGACTGCCATCACGAGATACTGTTCGGCGAGCGCCAATCTCGGCGGGACCCCTTCCGGGTCGTTCTCGATCGCACGTTCGTAAGCGCGGCTTGCGAGAAGGTTCTCGCGACGGAGTTCGGCGAGGAGGTCAAGAACCCGGACCCTTGTGGCCTCGAGGTTCTCCTTCTGCCGGAGTTTCCGGGCCTTTTTCCATTCGTCCTCGGCGCGTCGAATTCTGATGCGGTGAACCCCCGCCTTCTCGACATGAAGATCGCCGAGTAGCGTCCACGCGTCCGCTGAGCGCTCGTTCTGTTCCAGGACTCCGCGCACCAGCGCAGTGGCGGGATCGAGTTCAGAGGAGATCACGTCGCTGCACAGTTCATCAGTCAACGCGTTCCGGGCGGAGGCGATGCGATCCCTGGCGCGGGCGCGCAGTATGCCGGCTCTTCGCAAGGTCGCCTCCTCCTTGCTCATGCCTGCCTTCTCGGCATCGGCGAGGGCGGCCAGCGCGGCGTCGAAACCTTTCTGGGCCACCTCAGCCTGTATCAGGGCGCGATGGGCCGCGAGATTGCCGGGATTAGCGCGCAGCGCCTCGCGGAACGACGCAATCGCTTCCGGGTACCGGTGGATGCGGAGATAGCCCACGCCCCGGTTATACAGCCTCTGGTCCCGCGTTCCGCCCCGGCTCAGTCGCCATATCAGTCCGCCTGCAACAGCGGTGAGGATGAGGCACGCGACTATGACCGACAGGAGAATGAACGTCCGGTCGTGGGGGGAAAAAGACGCCCTGCTCTGCGTTTCACCAGATCTCTTCAACATCGCACCCCGGATGGGATCACTGACAAACGGCGCGCGCAGCGTATCTTATCACAACCATATATCGGAAAAAAACGAGCGGCACAAAGAAAGCGGCATGAGGGACAGAACACAGAGAGGGGGACCGGGGTGCGAGTCGAGACGGCGTATCAGCCCAGGCTGTCGGGGCCTTCCGGGATGGCGTATCCATATCGTACGAGATGGAGGAGCCATCTGGTGTAGGCATCGAAATCGCTCTTGTTGGCGAAACTCAACTGAGCCCAGTCGGAGTCTCCAGCGCCGACGGCCAGGAGATGCACGCCGCGGTTCATCGGGACCGAGTGCGCGTGCTTCACGAGGCTCTCTGCGCACGCCCGGAGCGCCGCGAAGAGCATCTCCGGAGCGGGCTCAGATTCGGTGAGCGCATAGGCATTGGTGTTGTAGTCCAGCCTCAGGCGCCTCCACGGATCGTTCAAGATCACGTCTATCAGGAACTCGTGGCGGGTGATGGTTTCGAGTACCGGCACGAACCGGTCGAACGGGTTCGGGCTTTTTTTCCGACGGGGTTCCTCGACTTCGGAGACCCGCTCGACCTCGAGCCGGGCGCACGAGACGAGAAATACTTCCTCCCATCGTGCCGCAAGGTCGGTCGTCTGGTCCCACGTGTAGGCCTGACAGCGTATCCCGGCTGCGTCGATCTGGATCTCCCTCATGCGCATCGCCTGGGGGAGGGGCAGACAATCCGATTGGGGAAGCACGAGTACCCGGATGTCGAGTTCCTTCTCGAGGCGTTCGGCGAGTTCCACCGCCTTGTCGGCTGGTACGCCGGAGGCGATGAAGCCGCGACTCGCCTTCATGTTTCGTGTCACGTCGGGGAGCGGTGCAGAAAGAAGTTGTGCGACGGTCCTGCCGGCACGGGGGATTTCGAGGGGCTTGCCACCCGCGTATATGAGCGCACAGGGTCCCCGAAGGGATTCCCGGGCCGGTGGCCGGATCGCGCGTGACTTCAGGTCGGGCGCCGTTTCCTCTGCCCTCGGCAACGGCTTTCCGCAGTATGGGCAGTAGAAAGCGCCCTCCAGGCTGCGCTTGCCACAATAAGGACAGAACGCGATCTCGCCTGTCATGCCCCGGGCTCTGAACTATCGGGTGGGCCAAGCACCTCGCGGGATTCTATGGGGCGCGGATGAGCGGTGTCAAGGCGCCGGTCCTGGCGAGAACCTTGTTCGTCGCTCCGCCGGCGGGCATTCATGGCCTGGATGGCCTCTTCCTCGGTCGCATAGGCGGGGATGATCGTGTCCAGTCGTGTCACCGCGAGGGCGCGCAGCGGTTCCGGTCTCATGCGGCAGATTGCGAGGCGTCGTCCCCCCTCGCGCAGTCGCCTCGACAGGTCGGCGAGGATCCCCAGGAAGCCGCTGGGGAAATAGTCGAGCGCCCCGCAGTTCAGAACGATGTCCCGCACGTCATCGCGCCTTGCGATTGCGTTCAGTTCCTCAGCAATCATGTCCATATCGCCGGCGCTGTGGAGCCGGTGGAACCGGAACTCGACTATGCCCACACCATTGGAGACGCGGACATCCACATATCGAAGAGCACGTCGGCCCATGCGAGAGAGCCTCCAATCCTGACATCCGCATTCTATCAGACTTTCTCGCTGGACGGGAAATTTCGCCGCTGTGGCGGTGCCATGGTTTGGGTCACCTGCGGTGCCCCGCCTTCGGTGAGCCGTGGGACCTGGGTATGTGACGGACCGCGCGGCGGTTGACTGGATGCGGGTCGCGTGGTAATGAGTCAGCTTTCCGCCCATGCTCCGTCGAGTGAACGGGGTGCGCGATCTCGGATGATCTACTTCATCCTGTCGGTTGCCGGGATGACGCTCACCGCGGTGCTGTTCCGGGCTGCGATGGCGAAGCGGGGTACGCCCATTGGCTTCAACGTCGTCTACCGCATCAGTACCGCGGTTTTCTGGCTGGCGAGCGTCGTTCCGGCGCAGGGAGGGTTTGACCTTCGGGCCTATCTCACGCCCGCAGGATTGCTGGGACTCGTGGCGCTGGGGGTATACATCGTATCCGGAGTCAGCGCAGCCTACATCGTGCGACTCGGTCCGCTCGGCGCGAGTTGGACGATCCTCCGGTGCAGCATGGTCTTCGGTACGTTTGCGTCGCTTTTCTATTGGAGGGAGGTCACGCCCGCGACACCGGTTCTCTTCGGGGCGCGTCTCGCGGGCGTCGCAGTCGCCGTGGCGGCGATAGCGTGCTTCGGTGTGGAGCACTCGCGGCGCGTTGAAGGTGCTGCCGCCTCGGCTGGCGACCGACGCAGGCTCAAGGCCTGGTTCGTGTGGATGGGCTTCGCACTGCTGGCGCAGGGGGCATGGGAGATATGCCTCCGCGCTACGAAGGATGTGTGCCCCGACGATGCCAGCCGCACGGCGTTTCTCACGGTAGTCTTCGTGGGCGCCGGTGCGATGGCGATGCCGCTCGCGCCGCTCAGGCGCACACGTCCCAACCGGTCCGACATCCTTTTCGGGATCCTCGCGGGCATCACGGGGGCGGTTGGTTCAGGCATGCGCCCATGGGCCATACGCGACCTCGGCGGCGCGTTCGTCTTCCCTGCCACTGCCATCCTGGTCACGCTCGGCGCCCAGGCAGCGAGCCGGATGCTCTGGAAAGAGCGGTTCGGACGCCTTGGCGTGGTGGCCACAGCGCTGACCATAATCGGCATCCTTCTTCTCACACTGCGTTTCTGACCCCGCTGCCGATGCCCTCCGGAACGTGTTTGACGCGATGTCGCGCGGCGTAGTAAGTTCAAGGTGTGAACAGGGCTTGTTCGGGACCGGCGATGTGACAGTTTCTGCCATCGGGTTGCGGAGACTTGCGGCGCTCGCCGCCTGTGCCTCTGGTGAAAGGATAACGCAGCGAGAACTCGCGGCGCGTCTCGGCATCTCGCTGGGCCTGGCCAACGGCCTTCTCAGGCGGATGGAGCAAGAAGGACTCATCTCCATCTCGGAGGCGGGCGGGGCGCGTTCGTTGCGCTATTCGATCACCGCGAGGGGACAGCGCGAGATGGGACGGTTGAACCGCCTGATGGCCGAGCAGGCGGGGAGGTTTCTCGAAGGTCCGAGGATGCTTCTGGAGGAGCGTGCGCGGGTGCTGAGGCGCATGGGACGACGTAGAGCCCTGTTGTGTGGCAAAGGGCCGCTGGCCGACGTCGCTGCCTCCGCGTTGCTCAACGCAGGGATGAGGTTGTCAGGAATTGTGGCCTTGGATGTCGAAGGCACGAGGGTGCGGGGGATCCGGGTAATTCCGGTGGCCGAGTCCGGGCGCATCGGTTGCGACGTTGCAGTGGGTGTGACCGCTCGCGACGCGGCGGCGCTGCGGCGTGCCGTACCCGCGAACGTGCCGGTGATCGCCTTTCTGGCATACGGTGCGGGGGGAGCCAAGGACCGTGCGTGAATCGCACCTGGTCTCCGCCGTGATTCCCACATACAACTGTGCGGATCTCGTATGCGACGCCGTCGAAAGCGCGCTGGGCCAGACCTGGCCCCGGTGCGAGGTGATAGTCGTTGACGACGGTTCGACGGACGATACGCGTAGCCGACTCGCCCGGTTCGGGAACGCGATATCGCTCGTCGCACAGGACCACCGCGGACCTGCCGCTGCGCGGAACGCCGGAATCCGGGCATCGAGGGGGGATCTCGTCGCGTTTCTCGACGCTGACGACATCTGGCTGCCCGAGAAGGTGTCGCGGTCCGTCGAGGCGCTCGACCGACGTCCCGAAGCCGGCGTCGTCTTTACCGCGGTGCGGGTATGCGAGGTGGAAACTGGACTGCGGTACGTTCTCCCGCAATACGTCCGTGACGGCTGGATGGCGAGAGACCTGTTTCTCGAATGTCGGGGTGTAAACACCTCGACGCTCGTCGTTCGGCGCGCTGCGCTGGAGCGGGTGGGACTTTTCGACGAGTCGCTGTTCCGTGCGCAGGACTGGGACCTCATGTTGCGCCTCGCGGAGGAATATCCGTATGTGCGCGTGCCGGAGGTCCTGACGGAGCGGCGGATTCACTCTCGTTCTCTTTCCGCGACTCATGCCCACCTCTACAAGGAATACAATCTGCGCGTGATCGAGAAGGCCCTCGCGCGCCGGCCCGAACTGTACGGCGCCCTTCGTCGCCGCGCCCTCTCCCTCGCCTACCTTCGATTCGGCCTCGCCCATTACAGGGAGTTTCGTCTGCGGGAGGCGAGGCGAGAGTTCGTCCGCGCCCTGACGTGGCGGTGGAACATGACCGCCCTGGATTACCTGCTGCGGACATTCCTTCCGGCGGGCCTGATCCGGACCATGAGGCGGGCGAAGATTGCGCGACAGGCGGCCGCCTCGAATCTCGGGGAGAGTTGAAGAGGATGTCGGAGAGCCGCGCGCGGGTGCTCCTGGTGGATCCGCCCAGCGTTTCGCCCAACGAACTGAACCTGGGCCTGGCAAGCCTCGCGGCTGTGCTGCGGCAGGATGGCCACGAGGTGCGCGTTCTCGACCTGAACAGCTGGCACGTGCCGGGACGTATCTCCGCGCGCCTGGGGGCGGCGCTCGACTGGAAGCCCGACGTCATCGGCGTGAGCATATTCCCCGCCTGTCACCTCACGTATCGCGGCGCCGCGAACGTGCTGCGGCGTGCCCGCTCCCGACTCGGCGACAGGGCGCTCCTGGTCTGCGGCGGCGTCGGGATCAGCATCGAACCGGAGCGCGCGGCCGCACGATTCGCCGGCCTTGCTGACCTCTGCGTCTATGGGGAGGGCGAGGCGACCTTCTGCGAGATAATTCGCCGTCGTCTGGCGGGGGAGGGGTTCGAGGGCGTTCCCGGCACCATCCACTACGATGGAGCAAGGCCGATCGTCGGACCGTGGCGCGATTTCATCCGTGACCTCGATTCGTTACCGTATCCCGCCTACGAGGCGTTCGATAGCGTCGGCGGCAGGTTGCCCGAATATCCGATGATGACGAGCCGTGGATGTCCTTTCAATTGCGTCTTCTGTCTCAACAAGACGCTCACGCGGCGCACCTTCCGCTGGCGTTCCGCGGGTAACGTCGTGGACGAGATCGCGTATGCGAAGGAGAGATTCGATTTCGATGCGCTCTATATATGGGACGATCACTTCAGCCTTCGTCGGGAGCGGGCAGAGGAGATATGCAGGCTCATCATCGAGCGGAGGTTGAACATATCTTACTTCCTGCCCGATGGCATCCGCGCCGATTCCGTTACGCCGGAGTTCGCAAGGCTCCTGAAGGAGAGCGGGTGCAGGGGCGTCAGCATCGGGTTCGAGGACGCCAATCCGGAGACGTTCAGGTATATCGAGAAGGGGGAGAAGTACGAGGACATCGTCAACGCCATACACGTGCTCAAGGCGGCGGGCGTGCCAGTGCGAGCCAGCATGGTCATAGGTCTGCCCCACACGACCTATGCTTCCACACGCGTGGCGATGGAGAACGTGGCCAAACTGGGGATACACGCAGAGTGGTATCTGGCGACGCCGTTCCCTGGTACAGCGTTCTACGATTGGGTCCTCGAGAACGGCAGGTTGCTGGAGGACCCGTTGAGTCAGAGGGCTTTGACGTTCCGGAGGGTGGTCTTCGAGACACCGGAGTTCTCGAGGCGGGAGCGCTATCGCGCGTTCTACGAGGCGTTCGCGTATTTTTCTTTTCCCGAGCGGGCTTTCTACGGCAAGGTCTGCAACCCATTGACGCAGCAACGCTCTCGCGTGGAGAAATATATTGTGTCCCCGTTCGTGGTCGCACGATACATACCAAGCAGGTTCCCGTTGCACCTGTGGCACCTGGCGCGCGACCTGGCCTCCGCATTGGTGCGCAGGGCCCGCTCCAGCCTTCGCAGGGTGTTCGGCAGATGAGGCGACAGCGTGTCATCTTTCTCACCGGATCGCTCCGCGTCGGCGGGACGGAACGGAACGTAGTTCATCTTGCGACTGGCCTCGATCGGACGCGGTTCGACGTCGAGGTCTGGAGCGACTACGAGGGCGAACCCCTGCAGTTGCAGTTGAGGCGGTCCGGCGTGCGATGTCGCTCGCTGAAAGGGGCCCCGTCCCTGGGAAGACCCTTTCACGTCCGCCTCCTGCGCCACAACCTGCCCTATCAGCGAAGGCTACTCTCCCTCCTGAGGGAGGAGCGCAGGTCCGTGATACATGCGTTCGGCTTTCCGATGGCCTACTATGCTGTGCTCCTGGGGCGCCTCGCTGGCTGCCGACGGATTATCTTTTCGGTTCAGGACTGGGACGTGTGGAAGCGCTCCGGGATATTCAGCGCGCTGGATCGCATCTGCTCGCGTCTAGCCTGGTGTGTCGTTGCGGATGGGCGAGGTGCGTGCCAGTTTGCGGCGTGGCGGCAGGGGATGGCGCCGGAGCGGATGTTGACCATATACGACGGTGTGGATCCGGACGAACTCCGACCTGGTCTCGATGCGGCCGCGGTCCGGAAGGAACTCGGCCTCTCTCCGGACCGCCCCACGGTGGGCATGGTGGCACGGCTCGATATCGTCAAGAAAGGTCAGGACGTCTTCATCGCGGCAATTCCCCGCATAGTGCGGGCGAATGCCGATGCGCAGTTCGTCATCGTGGGTGACGGCCCGGACCGGGCGCGCGTCGAGTCGCTGGTGGCAACCCTGCCCGGGGCGTGCCGGCCGGTGCTGGCCGGAGGCCGGGAGGATCTGGCGAACGTGCTGAATGCCCTCGACGTTCTTGTCATCCCCTCCCGGTGGGAAAGCGTGCCCAAGGTGCTTCTCGAGGGCATGTGGATGGAGCGCCCCATCGTTGCGACCCGGGTGGGCGACATTCCTGAAGTCTTCGACGAGACGTGCGGCGTTCTGGTGGAGCGCGACGATCCGGGCGCGCTCGCACAGGCTGTATCCGGATTGCTGGCCGACCCGGCACGCGCGTGCAGACTCGGCTGCGCAGCGCGCCGCCGCATAATCGAGCGCCGGCTTACCCTTGACGACACAATTCGACGCTACGAGGACCTCTACACCTCATGGGCTCGTTGAAGCAGGACATTGACGGGGGAGGCTTCGACCTGTCGCTCTTCGATTACGATCTTCCCAGGGAAATGATCGCGCAGATGCCAGTCGAGCCGCGCGACAGCGCCAGGCTTATGGTCCTCGACCGCCAGACCGGTGCAATACGCCACGCGATATTCCGGGACCTCCCTGAATTTCTCGAACCCGGCGACCTGCTTGTCATCAACGATACGCGCGTATTCCCTGCTCGCACGTTAGGGCGCCGTTCGACGGGAGGCAGGGTGGAGGTACTGTTCATCCGTCAGATCGCCCCCGGAAAATGGGAGGCCCTTGTGCACTGCCACGGTGTGCCGAAGCCCGGGGAACAATTGATGCTCGAGGACGACGCACTGGCGATCCGACTCATCGAGAGGGTCCACGCCGGAAGATGGATCGTGTCCCTGCCGCGTGGTGTTGACCTGTTGGAACGGCTGGAGGCGATTGGGCGCGTGCCACTGCCGCCGTACATTCGCCGCGACCCTGACCGACAGCGCGAGCCGATGGACCGCGAGCGATATCAGACAGTCTATGCGCGCGAACCGGGGGCGATCGCGGCGCCGACGGCCGGTCTGCACTTTACGGAACGCCTGATGAGCGCGCTCGAAGTGAAAGGTGTTCGTGTCGCCCGGATTACGCTACACGTCGGTGTGGGAACGTTCCAGGCGATTCGCGTGCAGGACATACGCAAGCATCGCATGGAACGGGAATATTACCGGATTCCGGCCTCCACTGCTGCGCTGATCACCGAGGCGAAGGCCGCTGGCCGGCGCGTGGTATGCGTCGGCACTACGACGTGTCGCGCGCTCGAAAGCGCGGCCGACGAGGCAGGCCTGCGGCCCAGCGAGGGCTGGACGGATCTCTACATTTACCCGCCGTATCGGTTCCGGGTCGTGGATGCTCTCATCACCAACTTCCACTTGCCGAGGTCCACGCTCCTGGTCATGGTCAGCGCATTCGCGGGGCGAGAGAGGATCCTTTCCGCCTACGAGGTTGCGAAGCGCGAGGGCTACCGGTTCTACAGTTACGGCGATGCGATGCTGATCCTCTGAAGGTACCTCGGATTGACACATCGCCCGACCGAAAACATAATCTGTTCCCGACCGGATGGTGCGGATGTGGCAGAGGAGGGGAGCGGCGCGGACACGCGTGTCCGCGCGAACCGCCCGACGGGGGATATCTTTCCGGAGTTGTCCGGTACACACGGCTCCGAACAACGGACTGAACATATGGCGCTTGCCGAGGCGTATCGCGTCGAGGAGCCGGAAGAACCGCAGCCGTCGGCTGTGCTCGTCGTGTTTCTCCTCGTGGTGACCGGCTCGACCGTTCACTGGGGGGCCTTCAAGTGGCATGCGCTCCTGTTGATGATGGCGGCGGCAGGATGGGCGGTCTTTGTGCACCTCCGACCTCGGTTTCGGGTCTGCCCGGCAGATGCCCTCCTCCTCGGTGCGCTCATTGCGTTCCTCGCCATGATATGTTGCATGCCGGCGGGTCAGGCTGAGACTAAGGTCCCCTACCTTCTCGAATGGGGCGGTTGGCGTCTTCCGAAGGAACGGGTCAATGGTTTCGGCATGGCAATACATTTCCTCGCGTCTGCCAGCCTCATCCTGGCGTTGACTTACCTTGTTCGCGCGTGGGACGTGCAACGCCTGGCACGATGGCGGTTCCTGGCGCTGGTGGCAATGGCGGTGGCGTGCCGACCGCTGATACTTATGTCATCCCCCTCGCCGAAGATAGACGTTTTCACGAGCCAGACGGCTGGCGCGAAGGGGCTCTTGATCCAGGTGGCTCCGAGGGACGAGAGGGAGTCGCTCGTCGAACAGTATGCCGCGAACGCCGACGAGGCCCGGACGCTACGGGAAAGCCGCAATGTGTATGCGATGGTGTTTCCGTCGCCGTACTGGGACACGGCTCGGGGAGGTCCGCGGCTCGACGAGAAAGGGCGTCGCGCCCCTGGTGCCTGGTTCGATCATTACGGTTATCCGCCCGCGACGGTTTATGCCAACGCATTGAGTTGGTGGGCGTTCAAGGACGTGCGCGCGGGCTGGGTGCTGTGCGACCTGGTCGGCGCGCTATGCCTGTATCTCGTTGCATGCAGGATGAGCCCCGGCGATGCAGGGAGGCGGGAGATGGTGACTCTGTGCTTTCTGTTCCTGCCCCGCACGCTGTTCGTTCTGGAACAGTCGTGGACGGAGCCCCTGATAGTGGCCACTATGGGCGTTTTCGTCGTCCTGCTCTGCCGGTCGGCGCACGGCGCATGGTCGGGAACATGGCTCGGATTATGGCTGAGCAGCAAACAGTACGTGGTACTCGCAGCGCCAATGGTGTTGAAGTATCGCCGGTGCAAATGGTGGGTATGGGGAATTGCCATCGCGATAGGCGCGGTTCTCATTGCGCCTTTCGCTCTGTGGGACTGGAACGCGCTCTATCACGACGTGCTGGGGTTCTTCTTCACGTCCGATATCCGGCCCGACGCGCTCTCGCTGGTCGCTGCCGCGCAGCGCTTCGGTCACGACGTACCGTGGTGGGTTGTCCTCCCTCTGTGGTGCGCGACGGTGGCATTCTATACCGCGACCATGAGGAGGACGCTGTCGGGGATGCTGTTCTCGACGGCGAGCACGTGGCTGACGTTCTTCCTGCTCGGCAAGCAGGCCTTCATGAATTACTGGTACGTGATCCTCTTCGTGCTTCTCATGTCGGTGGCTGCGTCGAGGAAGGAATACTCAACGTGCCCCGCGGAGGCGAAGCCGGCAGCGACCCCGCCGGCTTCGCCCGCGGTTCATGGGCAGATATAGGGCGGCTGACGTTCAGAGCGCCGCTTCCTTGGCCTGCTTGGCGATCCTGAACTTGAGCGCGCGCTTGGCGGGGATGGTGATCACCTCTCCCGTCTTCGGGTTCCGGCCCTTGCGCTCCTTCCGATTGACCACGACGAGTTTGCCGATTCCGGGCAGGGTGAAACCATTCTTTGCCTCCCGGTAGGCCATCTGCGCCAGTTCGTCCAGCAGCGTGGCAACCTGCCGCTTGCTCAGACTGCACTTCTCGGCCAACTCCTTCACGATCTGCGTCTTCGTCATCGCCATCGGCTCTCATCCTTTCGCGTTTCCAAGGTCCCCTGCACCCGGCGCGACGCCTCGTCGCGCTCATACTGCCCATTCGTGGTGGAACGCGCACCCCACGCGTTCGGGCGACAGCATACCAAAGCCACTGGTTCGATGCAACAGCGTGAAGGCGATTTTTCAAGGATTTTCCGCCCCGCACGCTTTCGGCGATCTGCCAGACACGGGTAGAATGACTGACCCGGAGGCATACGAGACGAAAGGGAGGTTCCTTGACGGATAAGTCAGTTGCCCGGCGAAGGTTTGTGACGACCGCCTCCGATGCGGGTCAGCCCATCGAACATGTCCTCGCTGGACGGTGCCCGGAGTTACCTGCGGGATTTCTGAACAAACTCCTCCGCAAGGGCTACGTCCTGGTGGACGGCCGCCCTGCGGAGCCTCGGTCGCGCGTGGGGGCGAATCAGCGGGTCGCCCTCATGCTGCCCCCCGATGCATTCCTGGTCGCGCCCAATCCTGCCGTGCCCTTCCGGGTAGTTTACGAGGATCCGTACCTGGTCGTGGTCGAGAAGCCCGCCGGGGTCGTGTCGGAGCCGGGCATAAAGCACAAGACCGACTCGCTGCTCAATGGGCTCATCGCGCGCTACGGCCATGAACTCGACCGGCTCGGCTCCCGCTGCGACTTTGGCATGGTTCACCGACTGGATCGCGATGCGTCCGGCCTGATGGTCATCGCGAGGCAAAAGGCGGTGCACGGAGACCTGGTCGAGGCGTTCCGCACGCGCCTGGTGGACAAGCGCTACACAGTCCTCGTTGCGGGCATGCTCGATCGGGATCGCGGTGAGATCCGTCTCCGCCTGGGACGCACACGTCGCGGCAGACGCGCGGTCGGTCGTGTAGGCGGAGAGGAGGGACAAGAAGCCGTGACGGCCTACTCGGTCGCCCGGCGTTACGGCGTCGCCACGCTCGTGGAGGCCCGACCCCGTAGTGGCCGGTGGCATCAGATCAGGCTGCACTTTCGGGCTATTGGTCACCCGGTGGTCGGGGACACAGAGGAGGGCGATGAAGAGGTGAACCGTCTGTTCCGCGAGGCGTACGGCCTGCGCCGCATGTTCCTACACGCGAGCGCGCTCGTCTTCCGCCATCCATGCACGGGCCGGGTCATGCATTTCACGTCGTCGCTGCCCCCGGAGTTGGAAGGGGTCCTCGTCGCCCTGGCCAGGCGCAGCGACGGTAGCCCGCGAACCGAATAATGTGGCGCATCGCGGAGTGTGCCCAGAATTCAGACAGGTCGTTGATCGCAGCGCGCTTTCTTCGTGCGGTGGACAGCGCGCACTGTTTTGTCCTATAATGGCGTTGGTCGCGCCGGTCGCGCGGCCTTTTTCGATGTCGGCGATGTCCGTTTCAGTGAAAGGAGTGGTCCGTGGCCTACGTCATCACCGATGACTGCACCATGTGCGGAAAATGCGAGTCGGTCTGCCCCTCGGAGGCGATAAAGAAAGGCAATCCGAAGTATCACATAGATCCGGATGCCTGTGTTGAGTGTGGCCAGTGCGAGGCCGAGTGTCCTGTGGGAGCGATCAAACCGGGTAACTGAGTTCCCGGGGAATTGTAGGAGGTCGGGGGATGGCGAGACAGCCGGAGACGCCACCTCCGGAGTGGCAACTGGGCGACTGGACCGTGGGCGACTGGGAGAAGGCGCTGACGATCCACGTTGGCACGGCCTACATCTGCCGAATATGCAATAACCTCGTCATGATAACGCGCGGCGGAGTCGGCGTGATGGAACTCATCTGCTGCGGCAGACCCATGGAAAAGGTCGAGCCGAGGGCGATGAATGCCGGCAGGAGGCCCGGATGAGCCTGCCCCGACCTCGTGGCCTGGTGTATCGCTGCGCAAGGTGCGGCTCGGAACTCGTGGTGCTTGCGTTCGCCATCGGGCGATTCGAGCCAGTGTGCTGCGGAGAGCCGATGCAGCCCAGACCGCAGCGCGTCACCTTCTATAGATGCCCTGTGTGCGGCGCGGAGATAGCGGTACTCAAGAAGGGTGAAGGCGTCTTCACCCCGCGATGCTGCAACGTGGCCATGGAGCGGATGGCGGCATAGGAGTCGCGCGTTGGCGTGCGACCCGCCCGACGGGGGGCCAGGGTCAACCAGTTATCTCCACCACGTAACCGGAGTTCCTCCCCGACTCGCGTGGGACGGCGCACGCGGCTATGGCGACAAGGCAGTCCATCTCCGCGCGCAGCGTGATGCAGTCGCCCGGCTTCGAGCGCCCAGGCTGGACCCTCAGGCGGCCGTCCTCTCCCGCGCGGACTACGAAGAACAGGTTGAGCGGGTCGGGCACATCCCGCATGGTGATGCCCCACGGTGCCAGCGCGCGTGCCAGGTTTTCAAGGCAACCATCGCGCACGACGTGGAACCGCTTCTCGAGCGCGTACCGGCAGCACGGTGCGTAGAGCAGATCGTGGCCGCCGGAGGTGTCCTCAACGATCGTGAACATGATCTTCGGCGGCTGGCCATTGCTCCAGAGGTGGTGTCCTGTCGTTGCAATGAACGAGCGATTCTCCACTCGCGTGCGGCACTGGCTGAACCTTTCGGAGAGATCGTTAGCGTTGAAGGCCACGAGATCTCCTGGCTGACCGCCGTCCGTGTCGGTTATCCGGATGGTCACCCCCTTTGCCACGCTGAAGGCGCGGGCGGAAAGCGCCGGAATCACGATGCGCCGCACGGATGGATTCGGGCGTTCTGCCGAACTCATCGGGTCCCCAGCAGTGCTGCGGTCTCCCGCAGCCTCTCCATTATCGGCACCCGATTGGGGCACTTCGGGAGGCACCTGCCGCAGCGCCGGCAGGCCGCCGCAGACTTGTCGCCGTCCCTGTGACGCCGCAGATGTTGGAACCTGTCGCGTCCCGACTCGATGAGGCCGAGGATCTTCGCCCTCGCAAGGAGGAGCAGGTTTTGCGGTATGTCCACGCCATGCGGACACGGCATGCAATAGCCGCACGCGGCGCATACCTGCATCTGACTCGCCCTGATTCGCTCCGCCCGAGCGAGCATGTGCTTTCGCTGCCGGGCCGTCATGTGAACCCGGCGGGAGGCGATGCGCACATTCTCCTCCACCTGTTCCAAAGCGCTCATTCCGGACAGCGCTGTGGTCACGCCAGGAGTGGAGAGCACGAATCGGAGCGAGACCTCCGCCGAGGAGCGGGCGCCGGGAAGAAGACGCAGTATCTCGGGAGTCGTCTCGCCGAGCACTCCTCCGCCCACCGGGTTCATTACTGACACGCCCATGCCCTTGTCCGCGGCATACTCGATGACTTCTGCCATCTGGGGGTTCAGCCAGTTGTAACTTACCAGCATGGCAGAGAACTCGCCCGTATCTATGAATGCCCTGACATGCTCCGGGGTGTCGTGCGACGAAAACCCTCTGTGTCGCAACGTGCCCTTCTTCATGGCCCACTCGGTCAGAGCGAAGAACGCCCGGCCGCGCCGCTGGAACGTCTCCATGGTCATGGAGTGAAAGAGCAGATAGTCAATCTGACTGACGCCGCACTTCTCCAGCGCCTGCTCGAAGAGTTTCTTGAACCACGACAGGGGCTTGACCATGTACATGGGCGTCTTCGTCTGGATGACGATCGGCCGGCCGCGCCAACCCTCGAGGGCGCGGCCAATGGCGACCTCGCTGAGGCCGTTGTGATAATTGTGGTGGCTGTCGAAGAAATTGACCCCTGCCTCCATCGCACGCCTCATGAGTGGCACGGCCCGGCTGAAGTTCACGCTGCCCCACTCGCCTTTCCTGCGGGGCGGCAGACGCATCACGCCGAAGCCGAGCCGCGATATTTCAGGGCCGTCTTTACCATATCGCGCATAATGCATTTTCATCTCCACGAAAAGTCCAGGCCCGACCACGCCGGACCGCCCCCTGTCCGGCGCGAGCGTTCCGCGGCCGCTTCCCGTCGTCAGATATCCGCCTCCCTTACGGGGTCGGTAGGGGCGACATGTTCTCCGGCAAGGACCGTTGCGGCGCGTAATCCTCCGACTCTCCCGGACGCTCCCGCTTCCTCGTCGGAAGTGCCAGCCATTCCTCCGTACCCCTCAGTCGCAACCGAAGGGTAGACAGGGTGGCCATGGGATCCTCGGGCCTGAGAATCCAGAGGATGCCGACGGCGGGGCGACCCGCAGCGGGTGCGGAGAACTCCTTCACTTCCCAGCCCTCCGTGCTCTCCCAGTCGGAGGCGGTCAGTTGCTGCGCGATTTCGGCCAGCGTGCCCCGAAACTCTACCTTCGCCACTACCCAGCGTCCGGAGACACCGGTGCGCGTGCCCTTCCAGAGGACGAAACTGGTCACCTCCCATGGGAGAGGAGTCGGCGGTGGCGGTGTCGGGGGTGAAGCAGGCGGCGGTGCCGGCTCCGGCGCCTGTGGTGCAGCGCGAGCGGGTGCTGCGCCTTCGCTTCGGGTCGCCGTGCCTCGCCTGATCGGAAGCGTGCGCCATTCATCGCGACCCTTCAAACGCAGGCTCACCGGCTGGGCTTCCTGACCGTTGCCGTCCGGCAGTTCGAGCACGAGGAAACCCAGGAACCTGCCGCGGGTTATCTCGGTGTGGAATTCGCGCACGATGGCGCCAGCCGTGACCTCCCAGTCGTCCTCCGTCAGTTCCCGGGCAGCGCGGGGGTCGCTGAACTCCAGCGTCGCCGTTGCCAGATGCGCCGTCCTCCCCTCCCGCTGTTCCAGTGATACGCGGACGTTCGCCACGCGCCACTCGAGCGGACGGCGGGCCGATGCGAATCCGCCACGCGAATCCTGCGCGGGCGGGGCTGGTACCTGTGCGGCCGGCCCAGGCGCGCGTTGCGGCCGGCTGGCGTTCCACCGTTGCCAGGCGAGGTGCGCCACGAGAATGCCGGCGGCCGTGACGATGAGCCCGCCAGCGATCAGCCCAAGTCGCCGGCGCATTCTTCGCGATCGCGGGACTGCTGGGTCCGTCGGCGTGCGCTCCCCTGCGTCAGCCGGGCGTTCCGCAGCGAGCGGGCGCGGCGGTCCGGAGATCTTCGAGCGGGACGCATGCTGCGAACCCTGTCGCATCGCCGGAACGCTCATGAGTATATGGGCCGGTGGCGCATCACGATGCTGCCGACGGCGGGGTAGCGCGGCGCCGGACGCAGTGGCAGGTGCAGTTCACCCGCGTCATTTCGTGCGCTGGCCTTCACCGGCATGATGCACCAGATATCCTTCCTGAATGATAGCACTATCGAGCGGGCCGTCAAGGCATTCGTGAGAACGAGATTGGCGCAGCGTGCCTGCGGCGGCAAGCTGTGGACTCGTGGCATGCCGATCCGGAGGCGGAGCGCCGATGTGGGAGTGGTGCGCGAGGCAGGGCCCCTCCCGGGGGATTGGCTACCGGTCCGTCGTTCAGGACACAATGGGATGAGAGTATCTCGCGGACCGGTTTTTTGGGCATCGAGATTTTTCCGGGAAGCGCCCTTGACACGCCGGAAAGCGAATGCTAATATTCCAATATACGAATATATGCGCGGATGCCCCGCGCTGCTCGCAGGGTTGCAACAGCATGGCACCGAAGAAAGAAACGACACGTCCGGGTGCAGCACCATTCCTCAGCCGGCGCCGGCGGATGCAGGCCGAGGTCTTCAAAGCCATGGCGCATCCCTTCCGCGTCGCCGTCGTGGAGTTCCTCGGGCAGGGCGCACGGTGCGTTTGCGAGATCGCCCGACACCTTGGCGAGACTCAGCCCAACGTCTCGCGCCACCTTGCGCTCATGGTGCGCGCGGGTGTCCTCGATAGCCGAAAGGAGGGGCTGAAGGTCTATTATCGGTTGCGGACGCCGTGCGTGATGAACTTCCTGAGATGCGTTGACGGGGTCTTGCGTGCGCGGCTCCGGGCGACGGAAGCGGCGCTGCGACGGCCCGCAATGACTGGATCGGCGTGAAGGGGCGGTGCGACTGGAGGTCGCTGTCATGAAGACCGACTGGAGGGCTGAATGGAAGCCCCTGGTGCTCATCGCGGTGGTCTTCCTCGCGTGTTTTTATCTGCCCGTGGGATGGCCACGCTTCGATCAGGCCGTGATGGAGTCGTTGCATCTGATCAAGTGGTATGCGCGAGAACACGTGCTGTTGTGCCTCGTGCCAGCCTTCTTCATTGCCGGCGCGATTGCGGCGTTCGTGAGCCAGGCGTCGGTCATGAAGTACCTGGGGCCCAGGGCGAACAAGGTCCTCGCCTATGGGGTGGCTTCTGTGTCGGGCACGATACTCGCAGTATGCTCATGCACCGTTCTGCCGCTGTTCGCGGGGATCTATAGGATGGGGGCCGGTCTCGGGCCGGCGACCGCCTTCCTCTATTCTGGCCCCGCGATAAACGTGCTCGCGATCGTCCTCACGGCGCGCGTCCTCGGCCTGGAACTCGGGGTCGCGCGGGCGGTGGGGGCGATCGCCTTCAGCATCATCGTCGGGCTTCTCATGCACCTCATCTTTCTGCGGGAGGAGAGGGAGAGGGCCGTGGCCCAGATGAATATGCCGGAGCCGGAGGTACCGCGTCCACTGTGGCAGACAGGACTCTATTTCGCTTCCATGGTGGGCATACTCGTATTCGCCAACTGGGGCAAGCCGCTCGAGTCGGCAGGGTTCTGGCACATCGTCTGGTCGGCCAAATGGCTGCTCACGGCTGCCTTTGGTGTGGCCCTGGCAGGCATACTCGTCGCCTGGTTCGGCCTGTCGTGGTGGAAGGTGGCAGCGACAGGAGCCGCGGCGCTGGTTGGGGCCCTTGTTTTTCCGCGCGAACCGATGGTGCCGTTCGCTCTCGGGGCGATCGGGCTGGGCGTCATCACGAGCAACGACGAGGGCGAGGCAGGGGACTGGTTCAATCAGACCTGGGGGTTCGCGAAGCAGATACTTCCGCTGTTGTTCTTCGGTGTGCTCGTGGCCGGCGTGCTCCTCGGTCGTCCGGGCCATGAGGGGTTGATTCCCTCGCGCTGGGTGAGCGCTGCGGTGGGCGGCAACTCGTTCCGTGCCAATTTCTTCGCCTCGTTCGCTGGCGCGCTCATGTATTTCGCCACGCTGACCGAGGTGCCGATACTTCAGGGTCTCATCGGTGCTGGCATGGGAAAGGGGCCGGCGCTTGCGCTCCTCCTGGCGGGTCCGGCCCTCAGCCTGCCCAACATGCTAGTGATCCGCAGCATCATCGGTACGACGAAGATGCTCGTGTACGTCTCCCTCGTCGTCATCATGGCCACGGTGACCGGCATGATATACGGGGCGGTCTTTGGATGAATCGCATAGGTCTGGTCCGATCAGCGTGCCTGGTGTGTGTGCTGACCGCATCGGTGTCGGGGCCAGTGCGCGCTGCCGAGCCCTCTGAGGGGCTCCTGACGACCGCGGTAGGCGGGAGTCGCGGCGGGAGCGCATCCTCGTTGCCTGTCTCGCGTGTTCCAGCCACACCCCTGACCCTGAGGCAGTGCATCGAGATCGCGCTGGCCAACAATCCCCAGGTTGCCCAGCGACGGTGGGATGCGCAGGTGGCGGAGGCGCAGAGGGATGTCGCGGCAGCCCAGCGCTGGCCATCTCTGGAAGCAGTGGGCGGATACCGCCGGTACCTGGATGACCAGCGGCTCGTCGCGGCGAGGAAGCCCAGCGAGGTGGGCACGTGGAGTTCCGATATCTTCTCGGGTGACCTGGTGGTGAGCATGCCGCTTTTCGCCGGTGGGCGAATCGTCAACGAAATTCGTGCCGCAGACCTCGCGAGCCTAGCGGCCAGACATCAACTTGCCAGGACTCGCAGCGAGGTCGTTTTCAACGTGTCGAGTGCCTTCTACACGATCCTTGGCCAGAAGAGCGTCATCGAGTCGCTCGAGTTCTCGCAGAAGACCCTCCAGGAGCACGCCCGATGCGTGACCGATCTCATCGCCGTTCAGAAGGCCGCGGCGGTTGATTTGCTGCGGACCGAGGTACGCCTTGCGGACGTGGAGCAGAAACTCGTCTCGGCCAGGAACAGGCTGGCGGTTCAGCACCGCGTCCTGGCGGCACTGATGGGCATTCCCGATGCGGGCGACGGCCTCGAGGTATCCGGCTCGCTGACCCTGGAGCCGGTGGACGTCGAGGGGGATCCCATCGAGTTGGCCCTCGCGAGGAGAGACGACCTGGGGGCTGCTCGCGCCGAGGTCGAGGCGCAGGCGAGAAGGCTCCAGGCCGCCAGGGGTGCGCGCTGGCCGAGCGTATCGCTCTCCGGTTCGTACGGGGAGAGATGGGCGGCCGGGGACGTCACGCGCCAACCCGGCTCGAGCGAGTCGGAGGATGTTGGGAGCGTGGGGGTCAGCGTGACGCTTCCGTTGTTCGAGGGCGGCAGGATCAGCGCGGCAATCCGTCGGGAAAGGGCCAGGCTCGCTTCCGCCCGTGAGGCCCTCCGAAAGGCGGAACTTCAGGTACGTCTGGACGTTCAAACTGCGCTGTTGAACATGGAGTCGAGTCGCGAGCGCGTGCGCTCCACAGAGAAGGCGATCGAGCAGGCGAGGGAATCATTGCGGATCGAGCGCGAAAAATACGAACTCGGCAAAGGCTCGATCACCGATGTCCTCGATGCTCAGTCGGCGCTGCTCGATGCCGAGACCACCCACGCGCTCGCCCTGGCCGACTATAACATCTCTGTCGCGCAGTACTGGCTGGCGGTTGGAGAGGAAAAATGAAAAGGGTCGTCCTCATCGCCGCGATCGCTGCGGGCGCATCAGTGCTCCTGGCTGGATGCAAGCCCGGCGGTGCGGGAGGCAAGGCCGGCGAGGCGAAGAAGCCCCCGCTGGTGCGGGTTGTCGCGGCCAGCCGGCAAACAATATCTCGCGAGATCGAGGTGACCGGAGATGTGGTCTCCACGAACGCCATCACCGTTCGCGCAGTCGTGGATGGGCCCATTGCTTTCTGCCCGTGGCGAGAGGGCGACTCGGTGAAGCAGGGGGAGAGGCTCGTGGAGATCGATCGCCCCCTGTATCGCGAGGAGGTGCGGTCGGCCGAGGCGGCGCTCGCAGTGGCCCAGGCCAGGCTCGACGACCTGAAAGCTGGGGCAAGGCCCGAGGAGATCGCTCAGGCCGCCGAAGCGGTCGAGCAGTTTGAGGAATGCTCGGCGTTCGCGGAGAACGACATGAAGCGCATAGAGCAGATGGTCAAGAGCGGGTCGCTCCCCGGCGAGGCGCTCGAGAAGGCTCGTGTGGCATACGTGAATTGCGCGACTCAGTTGGAAGCGGCGCGAGAGAAACTGAAGATGCTCCAGGCAGGCCCGACAGCCACCGCGGTCGCCGTACAGGAAGCGCTCGTCAGAGAGGCGGCGGCCCGCCTGGACCGCGCCAGGGCCGCGCTGTCGGAGTGCATTCTGACGGCGCCGTTCGATGGCATCGTCACGCGTGTGTACGTTCGACCAGGAGACCTGGCCACTGCCAAGGCGCCGCTTCTCGATCTGATGGAGAAAGATTCGCTGGTCGTTCGGGCAGGCCTGCCGGAGACGGAGTCGGCAGGTGTAAGTGTTGGCGCGAGCGTGAGGATCTCCTTCGATGCTCTGCCGGGCCAGAGTTTCGGGTCCAGCGTCACGCGAGTCTATCCCGAACTGGATCTCAAAACGCGGACGCGGACGATCGAGGCCAAGGTATCGCAGGATATCGGAGTCGCCCCCGGCATGTTCGCGCGAGTGGCCGTCTCCGTGCAGACGGAGAGGGACGCAGTCGTCGTGCCAGAGGTTGCGGTGCTGACGACTCCCCGAGGCGAGAAGATCGCGTTCGTCGTGAACGAAGGCAAGGCTGTCATGCGCCGCGTCGAGACGGGTCTCGAAGCAGGCAACCTCGTCCAGATCGTGCGCGGCATCGAGGTCGGCGAGAACGTGATAGTCGCGGGCCACGAGACGCTGAAGGACGGGGCGCCTGTGAGACTGCCGGGCGGTGCCGGACAGGAACAGCCTGAAGGTGCGAAGAAGAAGAAGTCATGAACTTCACCGCCGCAGTCCTTAGGCGTCCGGTCGCAATCACCGTGCTGACCATCGCCGTCGCCGTCGTCGGCCTTTTCGCCCTCGAACGGCTTGACGTGGACTACCTGCCAAACATCACCTACCCGATGATAAAGATCCACATCTGGTGGCGGGGGGCCACGCCGGACGACGTCGAGACGAACCTCGCCGAACCGATTGAGCAGGTCATGGCGACGGTTGACAATGTGGACTACCTCGAATCGTCTTCCATCGAGGGCATGTACACGCTCCTGGTCAACTTCCAGTATGGCACGGATGTTGACACGGCGTACGAGGATGTGATGGCTGCGATGGGACGGGTCGCGCGGGGGTTGCCGCCAGACATAGATCCGCCCGTCGTCATCAAGGCCGACCCCTCGCAGTTGCCCGTGATGGAGGTGGCGATCTCCTCGGACGTCCATTCACTCGTTTGGCTGAGGGACTGGGCCGAGAACTGGCTCACGGACCGGCTCACGGCGGTGCCCGGAACAGCCGGAGTCGAGATTGTCGGAGGGCTCGAACGCGAGATACGCGTACATCTCGATCCCCAGCGGATGACTGCCTATGGCCTCACGCCCGCGCGGATTGCGAAGGCGCTGTCCGAGGAAAACCGGCAGATGTTCGCCGGCCGTGTGACAGTCGAGACGCGCGAGATCATAGCGCGCACGATGGGCGAGTTCGAGAATCTCGACGAGATCCGGAACGTCGTCGTCGCCCTCGGAGCGAACGGTGAGAAGGTCTATCTGAAAGATGTGGCATCCGTAGAGGATGCGCACGAGGAGATGCGAATAAACACGCGCTTCAATGGTAAACCCTGCGTCAAGTTGAACGTCCTCAAGCAAGCCCAGGCGAACACTGTCTCCGTTGCCAATGCTGTGAAGCGTCGGATCGCGGAACTCCGTCCGGAGATACCTGGCGACATCGAGTTCGGATTCGTCGAGAATCAGGGCGACTACGTTATGGGCGCCATACGCAGCGTCGAGAGTTCCGCCGTTCTTTCTGCCGTCCTCGTGATAGTCGTCATCTACTTCTTCATCGGCCGCCTGCGCCAGGTGGTCGTTATGATGATCGCGTTGCCCGTTACCCTTCTCGCCAACTTCTTCTTCATGAAGGTCGCCGGTTTCTCCCTGAACATCTTCTCCCTGGGCGGACTCGTTGTCGCCCTCGGCGTCATCCTGGACAACTCCATAGTCGTCATGGAGAACATCACCAGGCTAAAGGCGGAGGGCCATGAAGACTACGCCTTGAGGGGCACGAACGAAGTGGCCTCGGCCATCCTGGCCTCGACGCTGACGTTCCTGGCCATCTTCGTTCCATTCCTTCTCGTCCCGGGGCTTGCCTCCCTTCTCTTCAAGGAACTCGTGCTGGTGGTCGCCGGGGTGGTGCTGATCTCGCTGCTGATCGCGATGACGCTCACGCCCCTCTTGACCGACCGGCTCCTGCGGCGCGAAAGTCGGGGTGGCGTGCGAGGCGTTGCGCGGCTCTTCGACGCCATGGTGGGGGCGAGCACACGCGTGTACGCATGGGCCCTCGGCCGGTGCCTGCGTGCGAGGTGGCTTGTCGTCGCCGCTGTCCTGTGCGTCTTTGCCCTCAGCGCCTTTCTCGCCGTGAGAGTCGGGTCAGAGTTCCTCCCCGCACTGGATGACGGGCGCGTCATGGTGAAGGTCAAGATGCCAGCGGGGACATCGGTCGCGGAGACCGACCGCATTCTCGCACAGATCGAGAAGCAGTTGACCGGCCTTCCCGAGATCGAGAGCGTGTTCACTTTGGCCGGCGGGAAGGTCTGGGGGCTCGCCACTTACGAGATCGCGAACGAGGGGGAGGTTGACATCCAACTGGTTCCGAAGTCGCGCCGGAATATCTCTACGCAGGCGTTCGTCGAGAAGATAAGGCCGCTGGTGGCGAAGGTTCCCGCGCCTGGTGGCAAACTCCCGGTGATGCAGATGAAGGTCAAGGGAATCCGGCAGATCGGCGAGCAGCAGGTGGAGGTCGAGGTGCGCGGTGATGAGGTCGAGCCGATCTACGAATTCGCCAAGAAGGTCGCAGCGCGGCTGAGCGAGACGCCGGGCCTAGCGAACGTGAACATCTCCATGGACATGACCAAACCCGAGTACAGGGTGTACGTTGACCGGGCGAGGGCTTCTGCGCTGGGGATATCGGTGAACCAGGTGGCCGCTACTCTGCGCACGCTAGTGGCCGGCATCGTCTCCACTCAGTATCGCGAGGGGAGCCAGTACTACGACATCCGCACGATGGTGCCGGAGGTTCGCCTCGCGTCCAAGTCGGACCTCGAGAACCTCGTACTCGACAGCATCGGCGGCAGGCCTGTGTACCTCCGTGACGTGGCCGAGGTTCGCAGGGCTGTCGGGCCGATCGAGATCGTCAGGAAGGACCAGATAAAGCAGGTGGTCGTGCGAGCCGACTCCGCTGGCATCAGCGTCGGTGAAGCCGTCGCCCGTGCCGAGCGCGTCACGGCCTCTCTCGAGCGTCCCGCCGGCGTCACGTTCGCCATGGGAGGCCAGGCGCAGATGATGGCAGAGAACCGGCGGACCATGGGATTCATCATCGCATTCGCGGTCCTGTTCGCATTCGTGGTTCTCGCGATACAGTTCGAGTCGTTCTCGCTGCCGTTCCTCATCGTGGTGGACATCCCGCTTGCGCTTACGGGCGCCTTCATTGCCCTGTATCTCGCGCAGATACCGATCGGAGTGACCGTCCTCATCGGAATGGTGGTGATGATGGGCGGTATAGTGTCGCAGGGGGTGGTGCTCCTCACGCTCGCCGAGGAGTATCGCATGGCCGGGGCGACTCCGGTGGAGGCCATGCTCCGGGCGGGCCCCATCCGCTTACGGCCCATACTCATGACGCAGTTGACCACTGTCCTCGGCGTTCTTCCGCTTGCCCTCAACCTGGGGGAGGGCGGAGACATGCTCATGCCGATGGCAGTCGCCGTGATCGGGGGTCTCGTGTACTCGCTGTTTCTGACGCTCTTTTTTCTCCCGGCCGCATATACCGCCATGCGGCGAACTGGAGGGCGAACTGATGGGCAGGGTTCCCCGCAGGATGAGGAACGGAAATATGTCACAACAACATGAGCGATTTCGCGTACGAGCGATCTTCGTCGTTCCTCTTCTTTGCTGTTTCGCTCTTCTTGCGGGATGCTCGATAACGCATCGCTACCAGCCCAGTGCCGGGGGTGGGGGCACGGCCGTCGAGGAGGTCTCTTATGTCCGGCGGTTGCTCAGGGCTGCCTGTGGCAAGTTGAGGGAGGTCAGCGCGGGGGGCGACAGCGCGGTCCTCCTGGCGGAGGCGGAGCAATTGACATCGAAGGCCGCAGAGGAATGGGCCAGGTTCTTGCAGTCTCACAGCGATGCGCCTCCGTATGACTACAGCGCCCATCCCGACTGGCACGTCGCGACTCGCGACCTCTCGGATGCAATCCATGGGATGCTCGAACGCGTCAAGATGCGCGACGCTCCCGAGGCGTTCAGGGCGTGCACCGTGGCTTGCGGCAAGTTCGTCTCGCTCAACGAGTCCGCCGGAGTGCGCCGCACGAGCGACGTGCTTTTCCGGTTTCGCAAGGCGGCCAAGCCCCTGTCGGGATCGGTGACGAGCGGTTCCCTGGAAACGGTGGCGATGGCCATCACGAGACTCGAGGAGATACGTGACGAGGCGCTTCGTGAACCCGTAGGCGGCGTGGGCACGCCCATGGAGAAGCGCGCGGCCCTCCAGGCGTTCTCGGACGCTGTTGACGACTTTGCGGCGGCGGTCAAGGCTCGCGAGGCAGATAGGCTTCGCCCCCTTTTCGACCGCATGATGTCGTCGCTGGAGAGGGCGTATGACCTTTACCTCTGAACGGAAGCCGGCCAGGGGCCGGAAGGCGGGGTTCGTCGTGCGGCCTATCGGAGTCATACGAACACCCTTTCGGGATTCCCGCGGCGCGCCCCGGAACGTGCGGAACGGCAGAGGGGTGCAGGGCCAGGTTCGCGTGTACAGTCGGTATGCGGCCGGTCTGCGGGACCTGAAGGGCTTCGATAGAATTTGGCTGATCTTCTGGATGCACCGCGCACGACGCGGTCGCCTCATAGTCCGCCCCCCGATCGGCGACAGCGAGCGAGGCGTCTTCGCCACGCGCTCTCCGATGCGGCCGAACCCTATCGGCCTGTCTTGTGTCAGGCTGATGAAGGTCGAGGACAATTTGCTTCACGTGAGCGATGTGGATATTCTCGATGGGACGCCACTTCTGGACATCAAACCGTATCAGCCGTCGGACAGGTACACGAGAGTCCGCTTCGGGTGGATGGATGGCGCGTCCTGTCAAGGTGCGAAAGGTGGAGGGCCGAAGCGCGCTGGCTAGTGTCGGAGGAAGCCCATGTCTCTGAAGGGTGCAGTTCTCAGGATCTCGGAGGATGAGCGATTGGAGATGCAGGCTGTAGTTATGGACCGTGACAGTGACGGCGCGCTTCGGCTGGTCAAACGGTTGCTGGAGCGTATTGCCGCAATCGAGAGGCGGGAAGTGACTTCCCAGCCTGGTAATTGAAGCGAGGAGGTCGCTGATGAGGAGGATTCAGATTCTCGGTACGGGCTGCCCGAAGTGCAAGAAACTCACGGAGAACGCCGAGGCCGCCGCGAAGGCGCTCGGCATCGAGTACGTCATCGAGAAGGTGACCAACGTCAACGAGATAATGAAGTTCGGGGTGATGATGACCCCTGCCCTCGCTGTGGACGGCGAGGTGAAGGTCGCCGGGAAGGTGCCCGGCATCGAAGAGATCAAGTCCATGCTCTCATAGGGAGGCGCTGAGATGTCGAGCAAAGACAGTTGCTGTGCGCCGCAGCCGCGGAAGGAGGCAACTTGCTGCGAGGCCGGCCAGGTGAATATCTGCCTCGCATGCTCCGGCGGATCGAACGTCGGCCAGATGACGAACGAGGTTGCGAAGAGGTTGGATGTGGCCGGCGACGCCAAGTTCTTCTGCCTCGCTGGTGTGGGCGGCCACGTCAGCGGGATGGTCGCGTCCGTGAAGGGAGCCGACAGGGTGCTGGTTCTCGATGGGTGTCCGGTAGGCTGCGCGAAGAAGTGCACCGACGCGGCCGGGATATCGGGATACGAGTACCTCGTCGTGACCGAGCTCGGCATACAGAAGAAGCACGACTTCGACCTTCCGGAGAAGGACGTGGAGAAGGTGCTGCTCGCAGCGCGCGACAAACTGGCTATCGCGGTCGAGCCATCGAAGTAGGCACCCTCCCGGATCGGTCGGCGCGGGTTTGATGGAGGTTTGAACCGATGGAGGGCGGGAGGGACGACACCTCGCGCGTTTCGGACACGCTCTTCGATTCCGGTGGCGGATCTCAGACACCGGTGGGACCGGGTGGGAAGCGGCGCTCGTGGTGGAAGCCGCTGACGGTGATCCTGCTCCTGATAGTGGTGGGCGCGGTGATCCTTGCCAAGTCGCGCCGTGGCTCCCCGCGAAGCGCCAGCGGCCCCCGGCCGAACGGTTCCACCGCTTCAGCGCCCGAACGGGCTGTCCCGCCCGAGACGGTCCTCGCTATCGTCAACGGAGAAAAAATCACGGCGCGCGAACTCGAGGAGACGCTCCAGGGGATGCCGGACGAGTACCGGACCGAGTTCGCTCGCCAAAAGGATGCGCTCCTCGAGGAGATGATCCTCCGGAAACTCCTCGTGCAGGAGGCCCGGAGGACCGGGATCATGGAGACGGAGGAGTATCGTCAGGGGATGGCTGCGCATGCAGCACACCCCGGCCACGAGGAACACGTCCTCGTTGATGCGCTCCTTCGCCGGGACGTCCTCGGCAAGGTGCAGGTTACCGACGATGACCTGCGGGCGTTTTACGATGAGTACCGGGATCAGTTGCCCGGCAAGCCGGGGTTCGACGAGGCGAAGGAGATGATCCGGCCATCGGTCATGCAGCAGAAGCAGTACGAGGCGCTCGAGGCATACCTCTCGGGGTTGAAGGAGCGCGCGAGCATCGAGCGCAACGAACAATGGGTCGAGGCCCAGAAAGCGGCCGCTGCCGACAACCCCCTCGACCGTGCCCTGAAGAGCGGTAAACCCGTCCTGGCCGATTTCGGTCGCGGTACCTGCATCCCGTGCAAAATGATGAAGCCCATACTCGACCGGCTCGCAAAGGAATTGGAGGGTCGGATCCATGTCCTCGTGCTCGACACCGGCGAATATGGTTACCTCGCCCGGAGATACCGCATCCGCATGATACCCACCCAGATATTCTTCGATGAGAACGGAAAGGAAGTTTTCCGGCACGAGGGGTTCATGTCCCGCGAGGACATACTCACCAGGCTCAAAGAACTCGGGATGCCCACCGGGTGACGTCCGTCGGATCGCAGGGGGATAGCATCGCATGGAGCGTCTCTTCGCCGCCTTGACGAGCGCCGTGGAAGGCGCACCGGTGCTCGCGTGCGGCGCCGCATTCCTGTGGGGTGTCCTTAGCATTCTTCTCAGCCCCTGCCATCTCGCGAGCATCCCGTTGATTGTCGGCTTCATAGATGGGCAGGGGCAGATTGGCACTCGGCGTGCGTTCGCCGTATCCACGCTCTTCGCGATCGGAATCCTCATCACCATCGCGGCCATCGGTGCTGTTACGGCTGCTGCCGGACGCATGATGGGAGACGTGGGTAAATACGGCAACTATCTTGTGGCGGTGATTTTCCTGGTTGTGGGGCTGCACCTTCTCGACGTCATCCCCATGCCGTGGTCCGGCCCCGGCCGCGTAGGGTTGAAGCGCAGGGGCGTCCTCGCGGCGTTCGTGCTCGGGCTTCTGTTCGGCGTCGCTCTGGGGCCCTGCACCTTCGCCTACATGGCGCCGATGCTCGGCGTGACGTTCAGACTGGCGAGCAGCAGCGTATCGTACGGGATATTGCTTCTTGGGCTGTACGGTCTGGGCCATTGCTCGGTGATCGTGTTCGCAGGCACGTGTACCGGCGCGGTCCAGCGGTACCTCGACTGGAACGAGAGGTCGAGGGGCGCCGTGGTGGTGAAAAGGGCGTGCGGGGTTCTCGTCCTCGCGGGCGGCGTGTATCTGATATACACCGCAGGCTGAGCGAGGTCTATTGACATGTTCTCCGGGCGGGGGCTATAATTCGTTATATGGCGAAATATGATAACAATTGCCTTCGCACCGTGCTCGACCTGGCCAGCGCGCTCGCAGATCAGAACCGCTTGCGCGCCCTGTGCGCCCTGCGCAGCCGCGAACTCTGCGTCTGCCAGATAACTCGACTCCTCGGCCTCGCGCCCTCCACCGTCTCCAGACATATGGCGATTCTCCAGCAGGCCAACCTGGTGGAGAGCCGCAAGGAGGGTCGCTGGATCTACTATCGCCTCCCCCGCACGCGTGGCGGGCCGGTCCGCGCAGCGCTCGCGTGGGCGCTGGGGGCTCTCGCCGAAGCGGACGAGATCCAGGACGATCTGCGCTCGCTCAGGTCCATACTCCGCCGCGACCCACAGGATCTCTGCCGCGAACTGGCACGACGGTGGAAGCGTAAACGTGGCTCGTGCGCCCCTCGAGTATCAGGCCGGGCGCCGCGCGGGATGCCGAGATGAACGATCCGAGGAAGGTCCCGCCGCCGGTTGGTTATCCGCCCGAGGAGGGCTGCTACCTCAGGGGCAACGACTATTCTCCGGTGGCGGTGGTCGTGATACTCAAATGGATCAGGGAGGAGACACCCCCCGAGATAGAGCGGCTGGTTCGTGTGGCCGTCGAGAGCGGCGCAGCCCTTGCGGGGACCCTCCAGACCGAGAACATAGGCATCGAGAAGGTCGTATGCAACGTCGTTGCCAACCCCAATATCAGGTACCTCGTCGTGTGCGGACCGGAGTCGCCCGGGCACCTCGTGGGCGACGCGATACTCTCCCTTTCCAGGAACGGGGTCGACGTGAACCGCCGCATCGTGGGCGCCCAGGCCCCAACCCCATATCTCTTCAACATCCCCATCGAGAGCATCGAGCGGTTCCGCAAGCAGATCACCGTCATCGACCTTGTGAACGAGGGTTCTCCAGAGTTGCTTCGACAGGCGGTGTGGAGCTGCTATCAGGAAAAACCGACTGATTTCAGGGGCTACTCGCTGTACGACACAGGAGCGTGGCCCGAGCCGGCGATATGTACGAAGATAACCTGGCGTGTGACGCAGCCCGAGCGCGAACCGAAGAGCGACGAGGAACGGGCTCAGGCCGCGAAAGTGCAGGACCTCGCAGAACGCATACGCCAGTCGCTGGAACGCAAGCGGGGCCGCTAGTCGCAGGCCTGATCGTGGAGGGGAGATATGGTCCGAGCGAGCATACATGCCGGAGTGTGTGGGTTCCGGACGCAGGCAACCGTCGAGAGTCAGGATGGCCAGCACGTGACCTTCCAGGTGGAAAGCGATTGCGAAAAGGTGCGGACCTTCGCGGAGCGCCTCGCGTCACGCCAGCCTGTGGACGCCTTTGACGAAATATCGTCATCACGCGGAGGGCAGATACTGCGAACCGCGGCTGAGTGTCTCACAGGGTGCTGTGCAGCATGTGTCGTGCCGCCGGGCCTGTTCAAGGCTATGCAGGTCGCGGCCGGACTCGCACTTCCTCAGCGCGCGACCATCGAGATATCGGGAGAATGAGCGGCATGCCCGATCGCCTGCGAATCCTGTTCCTGTGCACTGGCAACTCCTGTCGCAGCCAGATGGCCGAGGGATGGGCGCGAAGCCTGAAGGGCGCGACCATCGAGGCGCACTCCGCGGGCGTAGCCCCTGCTCAACTCGACCCGCGAGCGGTGCAGGTGATGGCAGAGGTCGGTGTGGACATCAGCGGCCAGCGGTCGAAGCACGTGCGTGACCTGGCGGACCTCGCCTTCGATTATGTCGTCACGCTCTGCGACGAGGCGCAGGAGGCTTGCCCCGTCTTCCCAGGTCGGGCGAAGGTAGTGCACAGGGGCTTCGATGACCCGCCTCGCCTCGCGAGAGGTGCAAGGACGGAAGAAGAGGCGCTTGCGCACTATCGCCGTGTGCGCGACGAGATTCGCAGGTTCGTGGAGGCTCTGCCTCGGGTGCTGGAAGGCCCTCGAGTGGGTGGTAATTCCTAGATGAGCGAACGCGACGCGCCTGCCGATGCACCGAGAGACGTCGTCAGGGCCGCCTATGCCCGAATAGCCACTGGGCAGAGGGGCGGCTGCTGCGGGTCTTCCTGCTGCGGCGCCGCCGACCCGGGTGGATACGCCAGGGGTGTCGGGTACTCTGACGACGAACTCGGTGCACTGCCGGAGGGGGCGAACATGGGCCTCTCCTGTGGCAACCCGACTGCCCTGGCATCGCTGAACCCGGGCGAGGTCGTCCTCGACCTCGGCTGTGGCGGAGGGCTGGATGTCTTCCTCGCGGCGCGCAGGGTGGGGCCGACCGGACGCGCGATAGGGGTGGACATGACTCCGGAGATGATTGCCAGGGCGCGTCGCAATGCGGTGAGGTTCTGCCAGGAGACAGGCCTTGCGAACGTCGAGTTCCGTCTCGGCGAGATAGAGTGCCTTCCCGTTCCCGATGAGAGCGTGGACGTCGTCATATCGAATTGTGTCATCAACCTCTCGCCCGATAAGCCTCGCGCCTGGCGCGAGATCGCGCGCGTCCTCAGGTCTGGAGGGCGGGTGGCCATCAGCGACATTGCGCTGCTGGAACCCCTTCCTCATGCGCTGCGCGACTCCGTCGAAGCGCTGGTTGGCTGCGTCGGAGGCGCGGTGCAGGTCGAGGAGACACGTCGAATGATGGTCGAGGCGGGACTCGAAGATATTGTTCTCGTGAAGAGACCGGGTGTTGTTGAGGCAATGATCTCCGGTGCGGAGAACCTCGCTCCGGAGGTGCGCGCAGCCCTGCCCGCCGGGCGGAAGGTCGGGGATTACGTCATCGCCCTGGATATCAGCGCCTGCAAGGGGCGCCGCGGATCGGTTCAGGAGGGTCACGAGTGAGCACTGCGACAGCGGAAAGGCAAGAAACCCGGGTGCTCGGATTCTTCGAGCGGTATCTCAGCGTGTGGGTCATCCTGTGCATAATTGCTGGTATTGTCCTGGGCAAGATTGCGCCCGGCGCGGCGAGGTTCCTGGACAGCCTTGCCATCCGGGTGAACGAGGCTCCCGTCGTCTCCATACCGATAGCCGTATGCCTCTTCTTCATGATGTTCCCCATCATGGTGAAGATAGACTTCGCCGAGGTGCTGAAGGCTGGCAAGAGCGTCAAGCCCGTGGCGCTGACCCTCTTCGTCAACTGGGCCATAAAGCCATTCACGATGTATGCGATTTCGCTCTTCTTCCTCGGCACGCTCTTCCTGGGCGTGATAGGGTCGAAATCCGTGGATTACGTCAAGATGCCGCTGGGGCAGGACCTGGACGTGGGTGCGAGTTACGGGTCGGGCAAGGTAGTGCTCTACGATCCGGTTTCGCGACGGGAGGTCTCGGACGATGAGGCCGGCAGGGCTGCGGTGAAGATGCTGCGGGTGCCGCTCTGGCGCAGTTATCTCGCTGGCTGCATCCTCCTTGGCATTGCACCGTGCACCGCGATGGTCCTGGTCTGGGGTTTCCTGGCGCGTGGCAACGACGGCCATACCCTGGTCATGGTCGCTATCAACTCCCTCACGATGCTTGTCCTGTATGGTCCCCTGGGCGGGTTCCTCCTCGGCGTAGGGCGCCTCCCCGTCCCCTGGCAGGCGCTTCTCCTCTCCATCGCTATCTACGTCGCGCTGCCGCTGGTGGCCGGTTACTTCTGCCGCCGCTGGATCATAGGCGCGAAGGGGGAGGAATGGTTCAGGAAGAAGTTCCTGCACCTGCTGACTCCGGTCACGATCATCGCGCTCCTTGTGACTCTGGTGCTCCTCTTCTCGTTCAAGGGAGACGTGATCCTCTCGAATCCGTTGACGATCCTGTGGATCGCGATACCGCTTTTCATCCAGACGAACCTGATATTCTGGATCGCGTACGCCCTGGCGAAGGCGATCAGGTTGACATATCCTGACGCGGCGCCCTCCGCGATGGTAGGTGCGTCGAACCACTTCGAAGTTGCGATCGCCACGGCAACGATGCTATTCGGCCTTCAGTCGGGCGCCGCCCTGGCGACGGTGGTCGGGGTCCTCATCGAGGTGCCCGTGATGCTGCTCCTCGTGAAGATATGCCTCCGGACGCAGCACTGGTTCCGCCCGGCAGTCGCATGAGGGCATGGCGTGGTCCCGGGCTGAAGCGGGTTCTTCTCTTTTGAGCGGGGGTCTTGGGGACCGTGGAACCGCGGACGCCGCGCACGGTCCCTGTTCCGCTAGCGATCGCGCTTCCGGATCGTGATCCAGAAACTCGCCACGAGGACCCCGCCGATGAATCCGACGCCGGTGGTCAGGATGATGAACACCGCGACCGGGATTCCCGGTTCAGGGAAGAACGGCCTGAAAACGGCCCTCTGAGGGTTGAGCACCAGAAGCACGAGAACGGCCACGACGATCGCGATAATGACGATGAGCCTCACCCACTGCCGCGTGGTCATCGTACTTGCTCCGGTATCTCTGCCCCGTGGCTCCTCGATGTCATGCTAGGCATCGGACTAGGGTCATGTCAAGGGAGTGGGGCACCCCCGATGATCTCCGACCGGTTTTCGTCCGTACCATTGCCAGGAAGGGCCGTTTGGGGCGGGGAGCGGGAAGCGGCAGGCCGAAACGCAATCGCCACGAGCGCCGTACGCGGAAGCAGCATGGGCTGCGCGGCAGTGCTGTCTTCCAGGCGGCACGGCAGCCGTATAACTCTTGCGTCCGCCGAATCGGGGGACATGTCGAACCTGCCCTCCGCCACGGCCTGCAAGCATCTCGTGAAACGATAGGTCTCCGCGACGTCGCCGCCCGCCGGTTGTCGAACCGTTCTCAATTCCTCCGTCCTGGCGCGGAACAGAGGTGGGCCGCTGACCTTCAGGCGGCACTCGATGCTCGGTGACTCGTGCTCGCCCCTGACCCATCGCACGCCGATCCGTACACCTGCGGTGGCAGTACCGATGTCGAAAGCGCTGCCAGACACCACTCCATCGGTCGGTCGCGACAGACCCATGACGTAATTCACCGACTCGGTCATCTCGTACGAGGATTCCGAGTTCTCGACGGCTGACAATCCGATCCAGTCGAGGTCTTCGCCTGGCTGCATGAGTGCACGTAACTGGTGCGCTGTGACCCGCTCGGCCGAAACCGGCCCGCGCACCGACGATGAGCCGTGGCTGGCCTCGTCGAGAACCTCTTCGGTGATACCGGGTGGTAGTCGCCACAGCAGATGGAACACGCCGTTAGCAGGAAGCGGTGTCGCATCAGCCGGGGGCGCCTCGGTTTCCCATCGGCCAACCCGTTGCACGGTCATGACGAAGAGCAGGTGTTGGGGCGGGCCTGCCTGCTTCTGTCGGACCCAGTGGGCGAGGACGCATGCGTGCCCGTCCGCGACCAGACCGGAGGCGACGACCCGTCGCAATGACTCGCGCGGAGTCTGAACGGCTATGCCACTGGCCCTTCGCCCGCGGGTCGCTGCGCGCGGCGCCACTACCCGCGCCTCCTCCAGGGCGCCAGCGGAAATGGCGAGGTCCATGCTGACCAGAAAGGTCCCGGCCACGCCCGCTTCGCTGACTGTGAGGGCGAGCCTCGAGGAGGGACGCATGCGCTCTGTGACCACCGAGCCCACGCCCTCGGAGTCGAAGCGCCAGTTCGCGATGTATGGGACCGCACCCCCGCGCACGATCTCCTGCCTTCGCCCGGGTTCGGCCAACGATTCGAACGCCCCGACGATGGTGGCGGAGCCATCAGCAAGGTGGCCATCCAGCCAGGCACGATAGGACCCCTCGGGCCACTGCAAACCAGCCAGCGATTCCAGGGCATCGGTAGCGCGGAGGCGGTTGCCCTCGAGGTTAAAGCCAAGACAGGGCGTGGGCGAGTTTGCGATGTCGCCGCGGTGGCTCCGCACGGAGACGATCTGCATCCGGACGAATACCTGACGCTCGAGTTGTGATAGGTCGGGCGTCATATCGAGCGTTGCGATGGGGCGACTCGTCGTGCGACATCCCAGGAGCACGATGCAGAGGATCCATGGTATCGCCCGGGGGCATCTGCGAAACGCTAGCAGGCCCGTGCCGGCGCTGTCGCGGATCCGGGTCAGGGCTCGAGGTCGAGGGGATCGAGGGCGCATCTGAACCCTGTCTCCGGGCCGCGATACAGCCGCGGCAGTTTCAGTGTAGCGGTCGCAGCGCACGCTATAGCCGTGTCCTTGAACGACCCGCCGCGGACGGGGGCGAGATCCGGAAGAACGCCCTGCGGCTCATCGTCGTCCGCGACCCATTCACGTGCGTTGCCGGCCATGTCTGCGATTCCGTAGGGGCTCAGACCCTTCGGAAAACTTCCCACGGGCTTCACGTCGGAAGGGCGCTCCTCGCCGGACATGAATACCTGCGGAAGTGCATTGCAGGCGGCATCGTCCCAGGATGAACCCCAGGGATAACGTCGGCCGTCCTGGCCACGCGCTGCCTTCTCCCATTCCGACTCGGTCGGGAGGCGCTTCCCCCGCCATCGCGCATAGGCGTACGCGTCGAACCAGTCAACGCCGACCACGGGGTAGTTGGGCCGGTTCTTCGACAGGGTCTCCCAGTCGAGGGGGACGTGATCGGTCTTCGAGGGGGGTTGTGCTGGATGGTCGAACTCCTTGCTGCCAGTGCGGCTCAGGAACTCGAGGAACTTCTCGTATTCGGCATTGGTCACCTCGTGTACGTCAATGTAGAAGAGGCCGAGGTATTTGCGCTCCGGTTCGGGGCGGCGCTTGCCGTAGATGAACAGGCCGGCGGGGACCGGCTGCATCCCACCAGCCAACGCCGTCTGGATTCTGCCGAGCACAGCGCGAAGTTCGGTCCGTCGGCTCCTGTAGAAATCGGTGTTTCCGTACTGGCGCTTCAGGTACTGGAACAGTTCGTAGGCCTGCCGGGGCTTGGACTGATCCAGGAGCGCGGAGATGGCGGGGGGTATGGAATTGCGTTCCAGGGAGACGAGCGATTCGGGAAGGTCAGCGATGCCCGTCTGGCGGAGGGCGCGCATCTCGGTGCACACAGCGGTGGGGAGCCCGCGCGCATCGAGGATGGCTGCAAGGCCGCCATGAACGGTCAGGGGCCCTGCGCCTCCAATTGTGGCCAGGGCCACGATATCCTCGGGGGCGAGGTCGGTGAAGGCCAGAGAGCGGTCCTCCGTGCCGATCCGGACCACGATTTCACCATCGCGGCTTCCGAGCACGCGCGCGCCTTCGGGACTGCCCTGGAGCGAATAGGCGGAGGCGAGTTGCGCGCCCACGAGGACGGCATCGCGCAGGTCTCGCACCAGTTGCAGGCGTTCGGCGATGTCCCGGGCCGCCGCATGCATCTCGGCATAGTTCTGATTGGCGAGGAATGTCTGGCACGAATCCTCTGCGGATTCGAGGACTCCGGTGCGCAGGGCATCCTGTGCCGCCTTTTCGAGCACGAGGAAGGCGCGGCGCGCCTCGCGACGCTGCCGTTCCGCCGCAAGCATGCGTTGTCGGTTCTCAGCCTGCTGGAGCCTCGTCCTGCCGATGCGAGCCACTGCCTGCGTCTCGGGCAGTCCCATGGCCTCGATCCGGCGGCATATGGCATCCGCGGCACGCAGGTCATTCCGTTCGATCGCGCGTTCCATCTCGTCCATCAGTTCCTGAGCGGCCCAGCGGGCGCGAATGCGGACGTTCTCGGCCTGCGCCATCGCGACCTCGGACCAGCGTGAGCCTGCGGCGCGCGAGGCGTAATCCGTGTAGAGGCGGAGGGCCTCGTCGAACTCGCCTGCCGCCATCAACTTATTGGCCTCCGCATCGGTCCGTTTCAGTTCCAGTTCCAGCGCCGAGGCTGTCACGTCATCTTCGGATGGAATCTCGACCATGGGCGGAGGCGGCGCCTCGACGGCGGTTCGTGCCCGTTCCCCCCGGCGGAGTTCGAGTATCTCGCGGCCGTATCTGGCAACCAGTAGCGCTGCCCCCAGGGCCGACAGGAGCACGAGAAGCGCTGCTCCGACAATGACTTTGGGCCAGACCCTCGTCGGCTCTTGCGACTGGGCGGGAGCGGGCAGGAGGCCGGAGGCGATAGGTGGGGTCCGAAGCCGGGACAGCGCATCGAGGTCCACAAGGAGCGCAGCTGGGTTTGCATATCTCTCGTCACGGTTCGTCGCCATCATCTTCGCAATGACCAGGGAAACGTCGAGTGGCACACTGTCGTCGGTAGTGTGCGCCGGCGGCACGTTTCCGGCGCGGACCTTGCGCAGGACCTCGCGTGTCTCGTCTGCCTTGAACGGGTTTTCTCCGGTCACGAGTTCCCGGAACGTGACGCCGAGCGAATATATGTCGCTTCGGCAGTCGAGATCAGTGGCGCCGCTGAGTTGTTCGGGCGACATGTAGGGTGGCGTGCCGAATATGACTCGCTTCCGGGTCCGCAGCGTGTCCTCGTCTTCGACGTGTCGTGCCAGGCCGAAGTCGGCGAGTTTCGCCAGCCCGGTGCCGGTTATCAGTATATTGGCGGGCTTGACGTCGAGATGCAGCGTACCGTGGTGCGCGGCGTACTCGAGGGCGCGCGCTATCTGCATGACGATCGTGCAGGCCTCCAGCGGGGGAAGACGCCCCCTCTGTCGCAGGAGTTCGCTGAGGCTGCTTCCCTCGACAAACTCCATCACGAAATAGTAGGTACCGTTCGCCTCCCCGACGTCTATTGCCTGAACGATGTTGGGGTGGCTGAGCCTTGCAGCAGCGCGTGCCTCCTTGAGGAAGCGCTCGACGAAAACGGGGTCATCGGTGTACTTTCTGGCGAGTATCTTCACTGCGACGGTGCGGTCCATGCTGAGTTGGAGGGCCCTGTACACGGCCCCCATCCCTCCGCGGGAGACGCACTCGATGAGCCGGTAGCCGGGTATCAGGTCCGGCGGCGCGTTGTTCTGGTCGGCGGACATGGCGATACCGTTCACTGGCGTCCGGAGCGGATGGCGAGGTCAGGAGTGAGGCCAGACCTCTCCGCGCAGGGCCCACCGCACATCGTGGAGAAGGTGGCCATAGCTCCGGTATCGGTTCTCCACTGCCGGATCGACCATCTTCTCGATGATGCGGCAGATGGAATCCGGCACAACTGGATTCACGGACCTGGGGGAGACTATCCGTCCTTTGGGATCCAGCGTCGGCCGCTCGCCGGTGAGCATATAGTAGAACGTCGCCCCGAGGCCGAAGATGTCCGTGGCCAGAGTGCAATTGCGCTCACCAGCGCGCTGTTCCGGAGCCAGATAGCATTCTATTTCCGGCGAGCGACGAGCGCCCGGCGCGGCAGGGCCATTGTCGAAACCGAGGCCGTTCAACTTCGCGAACCGCTTCTCATCGTAAAGTATCTTCGTCGGCCGCACGCCCAGATGCAGGATCCCCTGGCTGTGGGCGTATTCGAGGGCGCGGGCAACGTGCACCACCGTCTCCAGAGCCCGCTTCACCCCCGCCAGCCCCTCCTCGCGCACTCGCGCGAAACGCTCGATCGCGCTCCCGCCATCCATGAATGCGGTGTAAACGAAGAGCACTCCACGCTGGCGTCCGCCGCCGAGCAGCGCTACCGCATCCTCGTGGCGGAATTCGCCCGCCCGCTTCGCCCCCTCGATGAACCAGCGGACGACGTCGGGGTTCACCGCTGCCCACGAAGCGAGCATCTTGAGCGCCACCACCCGGTTCTTCGCCGAGTGGATTCCCTTGTAAATCACCGTGCGCTGGCCCTTCGCGATAGCCCCTATCAGGCGCACATCGCCGATTACCTGGCCCACCCAGGCGAGGTCCTTTTCGGTGAAGAGCGGTTCGACGACCGCCGGTTTCGCCCCAGCCGCCTCGGGCTGGGGGGCGGCCACGGGAGGCAGGATCGCCGAGGAAGGCGATTTTTCGACTGACGCGGGCTTCGGCTTGATGATGACCGGTCGCGCCGGCTTCGCTTCCGCTGCTGGCCTGGTGCGCCGCTCGTCCTCCATCACGAACTCCGCCCGGAAATCGGCGATCCGTATAACGTCCTTGTTTCGCAAGGTCTGCGTGGTTATCTTCTTGTCGTTGACCAGCGTGCCCGCCTTGCTGCCGAGGTCGGTGATGAGGTATTGGCCGTTCTTGAACTCTATGCGCGCGTGATTGCGGCTAACTTTGCGCGACATGATCGGCAGGTCGCGGCGGCTGTCCCGACCGATGGTGAACGGGCGGTCCTGAGGCAACGCGATCTCGTCGCTCCGCACGTAGCCCCGGATGACCTTCAACTTGCCGATCGCCGCCATGCCTCGTCCATCGTCTCCGAACCGGTTTCAGAGGTAACGGTCGAGTCCACGTCTTTCGAGCAATTCCACCAGGCGCTTCACGTCGCCCGCGTTGCGTCGGTCGCACACGAGGGTGGCATCGGGGGTATGGACCACGATGAGCCCCTCGATGCCGATCGTGGCGACAAGGTGTTCGCGGTCCCCTGCGATAATGCAGTTGCGCGTCGCGATCCCCGCGTGCAGACCCATCACGGTGTTCCCATCCGGGTCGGCCGGGTTGTGGCGCGCTACGGCATCCCACGACCCGACGTCGTCCCACTGGAACGTCGCCTCTATGACGAGGCAGTTCGACGCCTTCTCCATCACGCCGTAGTCAATGGAAGTCTTGGGCAGTTTCGGGTACTCGCGCTGAAGGACGCGCTCCTGCTCGGGGGTACCCACAGCGGGAACAATCCTTCCCAGGGCGGCATGCAAGTCGGGCATGTGGAGTCTGATTGCGTCCAGGATGTCGCGCGCGCGCCACACGAAGTTGCCGCTGTTCCAGTAGTATTCGCCCGACCGGACAAATTCCTCCGCCATGGCGCGGTCAGGCTTCTCCTTGAAGGCGGTCAGTCTGAAAACCTTGACCGGTCCGTCTCGGACGGGCTCGCCCCTTCTTACGTAACCATAGAGTACGCTGGGACTTGTGGGTGGCACGCCGAAGGTGATGAGTGCCCGGTACTCGACTGCCAGGTCCTCCGCTGCATGAAGACACCGCATGAACTCGTCATCGGGGGTGACGATATGGTCGGCCGTCACGACAGCCATGACCGCGTCCGGGTCCGCGGATGACACGAGGATGGCGCCGAGCCCGACGGCTGCGGCGGTATCGCGCCCCACCGGTTCGGCCACGATCAGATGGGCCGGGATATCGGGAAGTTGCTCGCGTATCGCCTCGGCGTGAACCGCGTTCGTGATTACGCGTATTCGTTCCGCCGGGAAGGCCCTGCGCAAACGGGCGACCGTCTCCTGGATCATGCTCCGCCGGCCCGTTATCGCTATCGCCTGCTTGGGCCGCCGGCGCCTGCTGCGCGGCCAGAACCGTGTTCCCGATCCTCCCGCCAGAATGACGGGGTACAGCATCGGCACTGAGCCCACCATCGAAGGTTTCGGGATACATTATGGTCCTGCACCGCCGCAGTGTCAAGGTAAACTCCAATCATGGCGTCCAGCGGACTCGCGAATGGTGAGCGGACCACACGACAAGGCATTGTGGTATAATGCAACAGGCAATTATGCATCGTGACAGTTCCAGAATACGGGTTGTGCCGGTTACCAGGCGCGGATCGCTGGCCGCGGCCGCTGCGGTGATCGAGCGGGGTGGCGTGTTGGCATTCCCGACGGAGACGGTTTACGGCCTGGGGGTGAGGGCCGACGATCCGGCAGCGCACCGCCGGCTCAGAAGACTCAAGCGCCGCACTCCTGGCGCCCCGTTCCAGCGTTTGGTGTCTGGTGCCGATCGGGCTATGGAGATGTGCGGACGATGGCCCGATGCGGCGGCCGTGTTGGCTCGGGCGTTCTGGCCCGGTCCTCTCACGATGGTCATCAGGGCGTGGCGCGGTGGATGGATCGGCTTCCGCGTGCCGGACCATACCGTATCGCTTGCGCTCCTTCGAAGGGTCGGCGGTTGCCTGGTGGCGACGAGCGCAAACATTTCGGGACATCCGCCCGCCCGCGACGCGGCCGGCGTTCTGCGGCAGTTTCCGAGCGGAATTGACATGGTACTCGACGGTGGTCCGGCTCCCATCGGGCGTGCCTCGACTGTGGTGAGGATTTACGCATCGGGATGGGCTCCGATCCGCGAGGGCGCGATTCCACTGGAGAAGATCCGGGCGCTCCTGGGCCGCGAGCGCCGAATCATGAGGAGGTCCCGATGAAGATAGCGTGCGGTTGGGATCACCGCGGAAGAAGGTTTGCCGGACGCGTGGAGAAGGTGCTAAGGGCGCTCGGTCACGAATGCATAATGATGGGCCCGGACAGCGAGGGAAGCGTGGACTACCCCGATTACGCCATTCCGGTCGCCGAGGCGGTCGGCCGTGGCGATGCCGACCGGGGCGTGCTCATCTGTGGCACAGGTATCGGGATGGCCATCGCTGCGAACAAGGTGAAGGGAGTCCGTGCTGCTGTCGTCCACGACGTCGAGAGTGCGCGTCTGAGCAGGGCGCATAACGACGCGAACGTTTTCTGCATCGGCGAGTCTGCTGCGCAACGCCAGGACTTCGAGGAGATCCTTTCCACCTGGTTGAAAACGCCCTTCGAGGGGGGGCGTCATGCCCGCCGTCTGGAAAAGATAACGGCCTACGAGGGACGATGCTGCGCCGTCGGGAGAGAGAAGCAGGCGGGATGAAAGGCCAATCTGCGACCAGTCCCTCTGCGCGCGGCGGAACGATACGCTATATCGTCGCGTGGCTCGTCGTTGCCGCTGCGTTCCTGCACGCGACGCAGGCCTCTTTCGCTCTCCCGCTCGGCGTGGCGCACAGGGTCAACGTCTCACTCGTGGATGTCCTTCTCGCCGTGGCCCTTGCCATGCGGATTGCGTGCGGCCTCCTGGAGGGACACAGCACGCGGATATCGGTTCCGTGGGCGGCTCTCGCCGGTGTGGCGTGGCTCGGGTTGTCGTTGGTCGGTGCGCTGAAGGGGCGAGGCCATCCTGTCGTGGTCCGGCCCGTGGCGGGCCTGGTGAACGTGGTGCAGTTCGCCGAGTACTTCTTGGTGGGCTGGTTCCTCTTCGCGGAGACGTTCGAGGATGCGGTCTGGCGACGACGGGGGCTCGCGGCGCTGGGAGGTGCGTTGGGGCTAGCCCTGCTGATCGGGGCGGTCCAGTATTTCGACCGCGATTTGTCGGTGACAGCGGTGTGTGGTTCCTGGTTCGCCGACCGCAACACCTACGGCATGTTCGTCGCGCTGGCGTTGCCCGTGATGTGGGGGATCGCGCTCTTCTCGCGGCATAAATGGGCGCTCGCTATCGGCGGTGCGGCACTCATGGCGGCGGTGTTCGTTGTGCTGTCGGGCGGAATCTTCCTCGCGATTTGCATCGGTGTCCTCGTAGTGTCGGCGTTGCGGGGGGCGAAGGCTTTCTGCGCAACGGCGGTGTTCATCGTGGCTGTGTGCGTATTTGCGCTGCCGCGCCTGCCCCGACGCAATGCGGACGTCCTCCTGGATTCGGTTCTCCTGTACAAGGTGAGCGATCCTCACAACGTGTTCCACGGCGAGATGGAGCGGGCGGCCTCTCGCACCCGGGAGAGGCTTGCCGCCCTTTCGCTCAAGGTATCGCACGGGGAGAGGGTGGCTCGCGGTGACCTTGTCAGCGAGGAGGACCTATCCTGGAAGTGGCAACAGCGATGGAAGGAGTGGCAGGCTGCGCTCGGGATGATGGCGCGAAGCCCGCTGTTCGGCGTCGGTGCAGGAGCCTATCAGGACAATGTCAACGCCTGGTACAACCCGATGCCCAAGTATCCGAGGAACCTTCTCGAGCCGGACACGTTGAGCGGCTACATGGTGTGGGGGGCAAGCGCGGGGATCCCATTCCTGGTGATTCTCATGGCGATGTACCTCCGAGCTGCGCGAGGCGCCGCAAGCGTGTTCGCCTCTCCTGCGCTCGACGCAGATCATGGGCTTGCAGCCGGCTTGATCGGGGCGCTTGTCGCCATGGCGGTCGGCTGCTGCTTCACCGATCCTCTCGTGCGCGGCACGGGCGTGACCGTGTCGCTCCTCCTCGGCCTTCCTGAGGCACTGCGCCGCAGCCTGCTTGCAGCACGTGGATCCCGCGAAGGGAGCGTCGTATGCGGCGACATCTTCTCCTCTTCTTCCTGATGCTCCTGGTGGCGCTCGTTGCTTGCCGGGGCATCTGCCTCGCCCTGGATCCCGGCACGGGAGCCGGGGCGCTCGGCCGCGACATCTCGGCCCTGATAGCGGAACTGCGCGAGCGCGAAGCGACGCTTCCCGAATCGGCCCGCCTGGGCCCGGGGCCACTCGCCGAGGTCAAACTGGCGATCCGGAAGATAGAGAAGATGCAGGCTCGCCCGCTCTGGCCGGAGGACATCGAGAGGATCCGCGGTCTGCTCTGCGACGCGCGCCTGGCCCTCCTGAGGCTCGGTACGGCCGACATCTCACCGGCAGGGCGCGTGGGCTTTCAGGAGCGCGCATACATCTCCGAGATAGACGGGTCCGCCGAGCCGTTCCTGCTCTATGTGCCGACCCGCTACGATCCGGCACAGATGTGGCCGCTCCTCGTCTTTTTGCACGGCTACCATCACGCTCTGGACGTGGCGAATTGGCGCGACCTGATGTACAGCGTGACGCTCCAGGAGGTGTGCGAACGGGAAGGCGTCATACTCTTGATGCCTTATGGACGGGGCAACACTGAGTTCATGGGCATCGGGGAGCGCGACGTCCTCGATACGATCGCTTGCGTCGAGCGGGAGTACCGCGTGGACCCCGACCGGATCATACTCTCCGGCGCCTCGATGGGCGGTTCTGGCGCGCTATCCATCGCATGCCACTGGCCTGATCGCTTCGCTGCGCTGGTTCTCATCACGGCGCGCGTGGACTTCTATCAGTGGATGCGACGGCCGCGAGAGGCGATGCCGAGGTTCAAGCAGGTGCAAGCCGATACCGATTATGCAGGCGCGTTGATGCCCAATCTCGCCCACGTGCCCGTTCTCGAGTTCCACGGCGAACTCGACACAGAGTTTGCAGCCCAGGCGGCGCGACTCGAGGCCCTCTGCGAGATTCACGGCGTCAGATGTCAGATCGTCGAGTTTCCCGGCCAGGATCACTACATCTGGAGCAGCAGTTTCACGCATCCTGCCTTCCTGGAGGTCCTTCGGTCGGCCAGGCGGGTAAGCCACCCCGAACAGGTCGTGTATCGCACCTACACGGTCAAGTACCCCGGCCCTTATGGCCTCCGTATAGGCGGTCTCTGCGAGTGGGGGCGTCCGGCGCAGGTTCGAATCGAACGTGGCCCGGATGGCTGTATGACGCTGCGGGCGGAGAATTGTGCGTCGGTTACACTTTTCCCGCCCCTTGCCAGTATGGCGCCACCGGAGCGCTGGAACGCCTTGCTGGACGGCGAGGAATTGATCGGAGAGCTGGGCGGCGACGGAAAGATCGTCTTTTCGAAACACTCGACTGAGCGGGTGGCCTCGGGCCTGCGCAAGACTCCGGCGCTGTGTGGACCCATCCGCGAGGCATATGCGGGGCCTTTCTTGATCGTGTTTCCGGCTGGGAAGGCGCCGGGGTCAGACACCGACCGCGGGCTTGCCCTCCGGCTCGCCGAGGAGTGGCGCGACTATGCCCAGGCTGAACCGCAACTGGTTCCGGACAGTGCAGTGACCGGGGCAATGATCAGCCGCTACAACCTCGTCCTCTGCGGTTCTCCCGAAACGAACGCGGTTCTCGCGCGCATCGCGCCTTCCTTGCCGATAGCCATAGGGCAGCACGAATACGTCGTGGCGACGCATCGCTACCCGATCCGGAACAACGGCCTCCAGTTCATCTATCCGAATCCGTCTAATCCACAACGTTACGTCCTCGTCGTTCACGGGGCCCAGTGGGCGCCCAGGGTGGAGCGCAATCACAAGATGGACTTCTTGCCGGACTTCATCGTTTACGCCGCCGAGACCGAGGAGGATGGAACGCGGTTCCCGACCAACCGTGTTCACTGCGCAGGATACTTCGACACCTTCTGGCGCATCTCGCCAGCCTCCATGTGGGTTGACGGTCAATAGTCGTCGGCCGTGTGTCGAGAGCGGCGGGCAAGCCGTTGTTGACAGCCCCTCCGCGACGGCATTATAGTCGGTCCGGAAGTCCTGCGAAGGGATGGCGATGACGCTGGATGAACTCCTCCGGGCAATGGTGCGCGCGCGAGCATCGGACCTGTTCCTCAAGGTGGGTTCGCCCCCTGCGGTTCGGGTTGACGGCGCTGTGCGCCGCAGTTTCCTGAAGGAATGTCCCGCCGTTGACGCTGCCTTCATGGAGGGGATCCTCGAGAAGGTGCTCGACGCGCGAGACCGCGAGACCTTCGCCCGAACCGGGGAGGCGGATACCGCGTACGACGTCGAGGACCTCGACAGGTTCAGGGTCAACGTGTTCCGCCAGAGAGGGCGGACAGGATGTGTCTTCCGCCACATACCGAGGGTCGTGCCAGGGTTCGAGGAGTTGAACCTCCCCGGCGACCAGTTGCGCAAGTTGTGCGCTTTGCAAAGGGGGCTCGTTCTCGTCACCGGGGTGGCCGGCAGCGGAAAGTCCACCTGCCTCGCTGCGATGGTGGACTACATAAACTCGAATTTCCCACGGCATATCATAACCATCGAGGACCCGATCGAGTTCGTGCACGAGGACAAATGCTCCGTCATCGAGCAGCGCGAGATAGACATAGATACGGATTCGTTCGCGGCGGCGCTAAAGCATTGTGTCAGACAGAGTCCGGACGTCATCCTCATCGGCGAGATGCGCGACCAGGAGACGATGGAGGCCGCGCTGAACGCCGCCGAGACCGGCCACCTCGTGCTCAGCACACTTCACACCGTCAACGCCGTCCAGACCGTCGAACGCATCATGGGATATTTCCCGCCCCACCTCCACGCCCTCGTGCGAATGCAACTGGCGCTCGTCCTGGAGGGAGCGATAAGCCTGCGACTCCTCAGGCGCAAGGATGGGCCGGGACGTATCCCGGCTGTGGAGGTGCTGATGTCCACCCCGACCGTGCGGGAACTCCTCGAGCAGGGTAAGACGCGCCAACTCCCCGCCGCCTTGCGAGACGGTGGGTACTTCGGGACGCAGACGTTCGGTCAGTCGCTGAAAAGCCTGCTGGATCGGGGCCTGGTGAGCACGGAGGACGCTCTCGCGGCCGCGGACAATCCGGAGGAACTCAGGCTCGAACTGAAGGGTGTGATGCGGGGTGGAGACGTACGCCCCACCCGATGAACATCGGGATCTCGACCGACACCATGCGCCACTTACTCGAACTCTTATCACTCCTGATGTTGCTCGCCGTCGGGCACGCGGCGCTGCATGCCGCGTCCGGCGTTGCAGTCAGGGCCCTCAGAGCATTCGTGCTCTGGTCGCTATACGCGGGCGGTGTGATCGCAGTCCTTGCTTCGCCAGATGTCGCCACAGCGCTTGCCCGCCTTGGGCTGGTGGCTCTGGGGGCGTATGCCGTGCGCCTGATCGTGAGCGGTATCGCCGAGTCCATCAGGGGTCCTTTTCTTTTCATGACGCCGAAGGCGGGGGAACTCGCGATCATCGTGCGGCGGCTCGGAGGGCTGGACCGCCGCCGCGCGCGCAGTCTCAGCCGACGGATGGTCTCTCGGTATGGCGGTGACTTGTCGCTCCTCGGACTCATCGAATGCTGGGAAAAAGAGAGCGGCAGCCTGGCCAACCTGGAGGAGGCATGGCCGCGCGAGTGCGAGCGCGCGCTCGCGAAGGTGCGGGAGATGGCGCTTGTGGCGGGGAAGCAAGGCACAGCGGACGATGGCCGGTTGTACCCCGCCGACGCGTCGTTCCTGGCTCAGGCGTTGTGTCTGTACGAGCCGCGGTCTGTCGAGCGTGCGTTGTCCGCTGCCGGGTCGCTGCCGTTTGGCCGGCGCTCGACGCGCCTCGAGGTTGCGAGGACCTTGCGACGCGGTAGCAGGACCCGTTCAGCGGCGGAGTATCTGGGGCTGGTGGTTGCGGCCGCAACCCGCGCCGGGGCTAGCGCGCGTGCGTCCGAGGGCCCGGGGCTCGTGGCGTTGCTCTGGCCCGCACTCGGGTTGAAGCGACTCGGCTTCCCGGGACGGGCTGGGGTGCTCGCCGTGGTCGAGGGCCTTCTTCTCATCTATGGCATATTCGGGTTGTCGCCTCTGGGCCGCACCGGGGGCGTTCCCGTCTGGGGGAGTTCGGGGCTGGTCTTCGCGGTGAGCGCCGCCGTCGTCCACATCGAGGCGCTGTTCGCCCTCGGTGATTTCCGGCGCCTCGCTGCTTGTCTCGGCATTGATAACGAGCCGAGGGGGGATGCGCCATGACTGCAAGGCATGTCCGTCGGCCGGTCGTCGCCGGGCAGTTCTACGAGGGCTCCGCCTCCGCATTGCGGCGAGCGGTGGCCGGATGCCTGGGTTCGTACGAGCCTCCGTCGGACCTCGGCGAAGTAGTGGGAGGCGTTGTGCCGCACGCTGGTTGGATGTTCTCGGGCCCGACGGCGGCAAAGGTTTTTAGGACGCTGGCCACTCGCGTGCAACCGGATGTTTACGTGCTTTTCGGCGCGGTACACCGGTGGGGCGTTGACGGACCGGCGGCTTACCCGGGCGGAGCCTGGGCCACGCCGCTCGGCGAGGTGGCGGTTGGTGAGGAATTGGTGCACCGTATTATCTCCCGTGGGAAGGGCCTGGTGATCGCATCTGCCGAGGCGCACGAGGGGGAGCACTCCATCGAGGTGCAGATCCCGTTCATACAGGTTCTTTCTCCCCGGGCGACGATCGTGCCCATTGCCGTGCCTCCCGTGCCAGAGGCAGTCGCCGTCGGGCAGGCTGTGGGGGAAGCGGTGACCGGGTTTCCGCGGCGCGTGGCGATCGTGGCGAGTACGGACCTGACTCACTACGGGATGGGTTACGGGACGCCCGACCGCGGTCCATTGCCCGAGGCCATGCCGTGGATGCGCGAGAACGACCAGCGCATCATCAGGCTTATGGAGTCGCTCGATGCCGAGTCAATCTGTCCCGAGGCGGCGCGCCATTACAATGCGTGTGGCGCCGGGGCCGTGGCCGCCGCAACGAGCGGTGCGCGAGTGCTCGGGGCGACGAGAGGTCGCGTTCTCGAGTACACGACGAGCGCCGACGTGATGCACGAGCGATACGCCGACCGGGCCGTGGGCTACGTCGCTGTGGTATTCGAGAAGTCTGCCCGATAAGGTCCTTATCTGGATGGACGATAGATCCGTCGGACATGCATCGGGCGGGACGGATGCGCTGGTGCGCCGGGCCCTGCGCCTCGCCCGCCGGGGCAGACGCGAGGAGGCCATCCATCTTCTCGAGGAGGTCGTGTCCAGGTCTCCTGAACATCCGTTCGGCCGGCTGCATCTGGCGGTGGCGCTGGTCGAGGAAGGCCGCGAGGAGGAGGCCGTTGCCCATGCTGGATGCGCCCGCGCTGTGGCACCGGAGCGAGCCGCGGTTCACCTCATGGCAGGAAGGGTATTCTTCGATGCCGCGCACCATGCCGTCGCGGCGGATGCCTTCGCGCGCGCGGTGGCGCTCAGTCCGGAGAATGACCTCGCGGCGGGGTTCGAGAGGCTCAACGCGTGGGCGATGGGCGACGCTGGCGCGGCAATGGGGCTGCATCCCGACCGTCTCCCGGATTCACCTGTCTTCCTTGCCAGGCTGCTTTTCATGATCGAGTCAGCCCTCGGCGGGCGACGGGTCGAATACGAGATGCCGGACGCGCGTCCGCGTTTCCTCGACCGAATGCGAATCTCGATCCTCATGTGGCGCGGGATGGCGCTTCGCAGGAGGGGCAAGCCGCTCGAAGCCATGTTCGTCACCGATTCGGCTCTCGAGATGTGCCCTGGTCACCCCGCTGTCGTGCGGTTCCAGCGGGATTGCAGGTCGGAAGCCCTGGGTGTGGTACGGAGGCTACTGGACGAGAGGCCCGATTCGTTCGAGGAACGATTGATGCTGGCGAACCTTCTCCTGGAGGAAGAGGATTACTCCGGGGCGGAGGCTGCGCTCGCGGGCGCGGATGGGACGCAGGCAGATGCGCCTCACGTGCATAGAATCCGGGCGAGGATCGCTTTCGGCCTCGGACGTGTGGACGAGGCGCTGCGCGAGACTATCGCCGGCATGGAGCCGGGGTTCAGCATGCCGGAATCGAATTACCTCCTCGGCCTGTGCCACGCGGCGCGTGGGGAACGGCGACTCAGTTTTCGGGCGTTCGAGGACCTGGCGAGGCAGGTCTGCTGGGCGGTTCCCCTGCGACTCCGGGAGTACCAGGCGTGGGCCCGCGGTGCTCCTCGTCCTCCGCAACCGTCCGCCGTCGGAACATGACGTCGAGGAACAACGTCAGGGCGTTGCGCTCCCTCTCGATGAGTGCGATCTCCCGCTTGCCACTGTCTGTCTCTCCGCGGGGGCTGTTGCGGAGTTCGGCGAGTTCGCGCTCTAGGTCAGCGAGAAGTCTATCGCTGAACTCGCGGGTTGCGACGGCCCTCTCTCTGCGGATTGAGATGAGTTCGTCGCGTTTCTGCTTGTCATCCATGTCCGGATTGGCGAGGACTCGCGCTGCACGTTCGCAGAGGCGTTGTTGTTCGCGGACGAGAAACACGTGCAGGCGGTGCCAGGAGGGTGTGCGGGGTTTTCTGGGGGCCTCGGCCACGGGTGCTGGCTGTTCCTCCCGGGGTTTCGGTGGCCGAGGCGGTCCCGGTGCACGGCGCGGTTTCAGCGCGGCGCTGGCGGCCTCTGGCGCGGACACGGGCTTCTCGGAGTCCATCTCCTCCAGGGTCAGCGGCGTAACCAGGACAGTGTGACACTTGGGACACCGGAAGGTAACGCCGCGCATGTTCGCAGGAAACTTGACGCGCTTGCCGCATCCCGTGCAGCGCATCCGGATCTTATCGTCCTTCATTTTGGCTGGTCCGTTCCAAGAGGTATCGGCGAAGCATGTCGAGGGCGCGCATGACGGCGCGCTCGCGCACCTGCTGGCGTTCTCCGAAGAAGTGTGCCTCGTCGCTGCGTATCTCCGCTCTGTCCGCCAGCGCCAGACATACCGTGCCGACCGGCTTTTCTGCGCTGCCGCCGGATGGGCCGGCGATCCCGGTCACGGCGAGCGCCACGTCGGCCCCCGCAACCTCGAGCATGCCGCGCGCCATGGCCTCGGCCACCGGCCGGCTCACAGCGCCGTGTCTGGCGATCAGGTCGGGCGGTACTCCCAGTTGCCGGACCTTCGCGTCGTTGCTGTATGTGACAGCGCCCTCGACGAAGACTTTGCTGACACCCGGGACATCCGTAACGCGTGCGGCGAGTTCGCCACCAGTGCACGATTCGGCAACGGCGAGCCTCAGGTTCAGACGTTGAAGGAGGTCCACAACGACCTCGGCCAGCGATCGGCCGTCGCGGTCGAAGACGGCATCGCCGAGCCGCGGAACAATGTCGGCCTCCGCCTCGGCCAGTTGGGCTCGCGCGCTATTCTCGTCGCTACCGGTTGCGGTGATGCGCACGGTGACCACTCCACGGCTGGCCTGTGTGCCGACCTCGACTGCGCCGCTCCTGGTCATCCAGTCGCGAAGGCGTTCGCCTATCACCGATTCTCCCAGGCCGTACACCTGGATGTCGCGGGAAACCGTGACTCCGTGCGACAGAGACCTCAGCCTCGGCACCACGCTCTCCTGTAAGATGCGTTTCATCTCCGAAGGAACACCAGGCAGGACGAAGATGGTGCAAGGTCCGAGACGCGCACTGAAGGCAGCCGCAGTACCCACCGGATTGGGAATCCATTCCGCCCCTTCGGGTATCTGAGACTGGATGAAGTTCGACGGTGAAGGCTCGCGTCCTATACGGGCGAAGAAATAGCGGATATGCTCCTCCGCCTCGGGCACGGTGACGAGCGGAGCACCACAGAGGTCGGCCACGACCTCGCGGGTCAGGTCGTCAGGTGTGGGACCGATGCCTCCGGTCGCCACCACGACCCTGGCGCGCCGGGCGGCGGATTTGATGACGTCGCGTATGTCGCGGCGGACGTCTCCTACGACCGTGATCCGGCGCACGGAGAAGCCGAGGCGGCGCAGTTCGCCGGCGATGAATGCAGCGTTAGTATCGGCAATGCGGCCTGCCGTGAGTTCGCTGCCGATGCTGATTATCTCGGCGTTCACGGCTGCCGGTCCGCGGCGGAGTCCGCGTCGAACCGCGCCCGTCGCTCCCCCTGCGCCTTTATCTCGAGGTTGTAGATCTCCAGGAACCCCTCCGCCGCCTCGTGATGGAAAGCGTCGTCGGTCCCGTAGGTCGCCAGGCGCTTCTGGTAAAGGGAATACGGCGACTTGACGCCCGTGACGGTCGCTTGTCCCTTGAACAGCCGAACGCGCGCGGTGCCGGTGACGAAGCGCTGTGTGACGTCGAGGAAAGCGTCCAGGGCTTCGCGCAGGTCGGTGAACCAGCGACCCTCGTAGATGAGGTCGCTATAAACCCGGGTGACGTGGTCCTGCTGTCGCATCACCGCGCGGCTGAGCGTCAACGATTCCAGCGCGCGGTGTGCCGCAAGGAGTATCGTCGCCGCGGGCGCTTCGTACACCTCGCGAGACTTGATCCCCACCACTCGGTTCTCGATGAGGTCGTAACGTCCGACTCCATTCTCGCCGCCGATGGTGTTCAGGCTTTCAATCAAGGCCACGCCGTCGAGGGGTCGGCCGTCGAGGGAGACAGGCGTTCCACGCTCGAACCCGATCTCGATTTCGGTCGGCCTGTCCGGGGCATCCTCGGGCGCGCGGGTGAGCCTGTAAGCGTCGGGCGGAGGCGCTCTCCACGGGTCCTCCAGATCCCCGCACTCGATGCTGACACCCCACAGGTTGTGGTCAATGGAGTAAGGGGATTCCCGTGTAACGGGCACCTCTATCCCATGCTCGCGAGCGTAATCCACTTCCGCCTCCCGACTCTTGAACGACCACTCGCGGACCGGAGCGATGACCTCGAGGTCCGGCGCAAGCGCGGCCACGCCCGCCTCGAACCGTATCTGATCGTTGCCCTTGGCCGTGCAGCCGTGTGCCACGGCCCGACAGCCACGCTCACGCGCAACCCGGACAAGTTCGCTGGCGATGAGAGGTCGCCCCAGGGCAGTGTTCAGCGGATAGCCATTCTCGTACACCGCATTGGCGCGAAGCGCGGGGAAGACGTAATCCTTCACAAAGCGATGGCGCAGGTCCCTCACTTCCGCAGCGTCCGCGCCGATCTTGCGGGCACGCTGTATCGCTGCCGCCGGATCCCCCGGCTGTCCCAGGTCTGCCATGAAGGCCACCACATCGTAACCTTTCTCCCGCTTCAGCCAGTGGATGGCCACGGAGGTGTCGAGCCCGCCGGAGTACGCCAGGACTATCTTGGACATCTCCCCATACCTCCGCATGATTGCACGTCGGCGTGTGCGCCTCTCGAAACGGCCGGCGATGCGGCGCCGGCACCCGGACAAGGAGCCGAGATCCGGTTGCATGCCGGAAAAACTATAATATACCCGCCCTCTTCCCGGCGGTCAAAGCGTAGCGCCTTGGCACCTCTTCGCGGCCTGCCCTCGAGGGCTCGCATCTCCGCTGCTCCAACGGCCTTCTGCCCCTTCCGCGGGAGCTGCCCATGCCCCCGGCCCGCCGCATCAGCAGGGCGCGCGATGCCGGCGCAGTGCTACCTGGAGCAGCGATTCCGCGAAGTTGCGGTCGTTTGCAAGGCGGGGCACCTTGTGCTGACCGCCAAGTTTGCCCAGCGATTTCATCGTCTCGAAGAAAGTGCCCGCGGGGAGGGGGTGGATCTCCGGCGGCAGCATGCCGGCGTTGCTTCGGCGGTGGGCGGCGTAATCGTCGTTCCGGCGCTGGAGGACGCCGTCGGCCACATCTCGGAAGGTGAGCGCGTCGGCCGGCGGACGCTTGAACTCTATGAGCCACTGGTGGACCGGTCGCGAGACGCCTCGCTCCGGGAACAGCGGCGCTATATGGAACTCCTGCACCTCTGCGCCTGTCGCCTTGCAGGCCTCCGCGATGGCCTCCTCGACCTCCTCCACGATCACGTGTTCGCCGAATGCGTTGAGGAACTGCTTTGTCCTCCCCGTGATCCTCAGACGATGTGGTCGCAGTGACGTCAGCCGGACTGTGTCACCGATCACGTAGCCCCAGAGCCCGCTGTCGGTGGTCAGGACGATTGCGTAGTTGACCCCGGTCTCCGCGTCCGCCACTGTGAATCGGTGCGGCTCTGGATGTCCCAGTTCCTCCACCGGTACGAACTCGTAGAATATGCCCCGGTCCATGAGCAGCAGGAGATCGTTTTCGTCTGGACGATCCTGAATGGCGATGAAGCCCTCGGATGCGGCATAGACCTCCAGCGTGGTCACCGGTTTGCCGATGATATGAGCGAAACTCTTCCGATAAGGCTCGAAGCTGCACCCGCCGTGGACGATGAGCGAGAGGTGTGGCCAGACCTCGGCGAGCGCCTCTGAGGGTCTGCCGCTGCGGCTGCGCAGTTCGAGGACGCGCTCGAAGAGGCACATCATCCACGACGGCGTGCCGCTGATGCCGCGGACGTCCTGTGCGAGCGCTTCCTGCGCCATGGCCTCGAGTTTCTTCTCCCAGTCGGCGATGAAGTTCACCTGCATGCTTGGCAACCGGAACCGATGGACGAAGCGCGGTGTCTCGATTGCGGCGATGGCGCTCAGGTCGCCGATGAGGGTGTCGTTCGGGCCGCGCCTGAGGTCCGTGCTTCCCCCCAGGTAAAGGAACTTGCCGGCGAACAGGTCGGTGTTGCGGGTCAGGGCGAGGTAGAAGAGCACGGCGTCGCGTCCCGAGCGGATCTGGCTGCGCACGCCCTCAGCCGAGAGTGGTATCAGTTTGTTGCCGGCGGTGGTGCCCGAGGTGATGGCAAAGTACCTGATGCGCCCTGGCCAGGTCACATCGCGCTCGCCCTCGAAGAGCCGGTCCCAGTACGGCTTGAAGTCCAGGTATTCCCGGAGCGGCACGCGCGATTGGAAGTCGCGAGGCGATCGGATGCTCTCGAACGAGTGCTCCCGACCGAATCGCGTGTGACGGGCCGCTCGCACGAGAGAGAGCAGGAGGCGTTCCTGGGTGGTCGCCGGGTCCTTCTTCCACCTCGCCACTCGGTGCATGCGCAGGCGCGAGTGAAGGAGCAGCGCCCGGCCGATCCAGTGTGTCACCGGTAGCCGATCTCCCTCAGGAACTGCTCGGCGAGAAGGTTGAATGCCTCTGGCTGCTCGATGTTCGGGGCATGGCCGCAGCGGTCCAGGATGTGGATGCGCGCGTCCGGCATCCGCTTCGCGAACATCTCGCCTGCCTTCACCGGCGTTATCGTATCCTGCCTTCCCCAGACCAGGAGGGTCGGGCATTTAATCATGGGGAGTATCTCGTGCATGTTGTACTGGCGAAGGGCACGGGCCAGTTTGATGAGGCGCAGTTTGTTCCGGGTGCTCGAGAGTATTGTCAGCACCTCGTCCACGATCTCGTCGGTCGCATGGGCCGGATCGTAGAATATCTCCAGAACACGCTCCCGGATCCATTCGCGCGAAGGTTTCAGAGGTGTACGGCCATCGGCGAGATTGCGTTCGAGGAGGCCGGCCGAGCCGGTGAGCACCAGCGCCGCCACACGCTTGGGGTACTCGTACGCCAGGTTCAGCGCCACCTGTCCTCCCATCGAGTTGCCGAACAGCACCGCCTTTCGCACGCGTCTCTCGTCCAGCCGCCGTCTGACGAACTCCGTGAGCGACTGAACGTTGTAGTATGGGGCCTCCGGTTCGTACAGGGGGAACTCGATGGGGATGAGATGATAGCGATCGCGAAAATGCCGTATCGTTGCCTGCCAGTTAGTCACGTTGCCCATCATGCCGTGGAGCAGCACGATCGTGCGCTGCCCGCGCTGGGTCGGAACCGGCGAAGTCGGATTGCGTCGTTGATCCAGGGTCAGTCGTTCCATCCGGTCGTCCCCTCAGCGCACCGCCGCGGCCATCCACGCCTTTCTGCATTTCTCATGCGCGTGCGGCGCACCCCGGCATCGGCGCGGCGTAGTATAGCACAAGACGACGCCGATCCGCCATTGTCGGAACGCACAAACCGATAAGACAAACGGCACCCACTTGTCAAGCGGACGCAGGTTCCGACCCCCGCCAACTTGCGACCGACGAGTCACATGCCGGAGGTGAGATGCGACCCAGAACTCGCTGATTGATTTGGCCCCGGGGCGACTGTAAGATGTCCCTTGCGGACTCGCGGAAGCAGAGACATCGCCCATGGGGCGAGTGGCGGAACGGCAGACGCATCGGACTTAAAATCCGATTCCCGTGCTGCGGGAGTGGGGGTTCGAGTCCCCCCTCGCCCACCTGACATCGCAGGCGCATCCGGAGCCTCGCGACGGGGCGATGGGGATGCCGTTTTCCGCTTGACACACCTTCGGCGGGTGTGCTAGAGTCGCGCCGACATGTGACGGAACGAGACGAGTGCGCCGGGTGCGAGTCGTAAGCGAGTAGGTCGCAATGCCGCGGGATCCCGGAGCGCTGAGGATACTGACTGGACAGACGGCATCAGGCAAGTCGGCAGTTGCGGTGTATCTCGGCGAGTTGGTGGGCGCCGAGTTGATCTCCGTGGACTCTATGAAGTTGTATCGAGGTCTCGACATCGGGACTGCGAAGCCCTCGCCGGAAGTCAGGAAGCGGGTGGTCTTCCATATGATAGACGTTGCCGATCCCCGGGAGACCTTCAGCGTGGCGCGCTACGTGAAAGCGGCCACGGCGGCAGCAAGGGAAGCCGGAGAACGCGGGCGCGCTGCCCTGTACGTCGGCGGCACGCCCCTCTATCTGCGCGCTCTCCTTTACGGCATCTTCGAAGGGCCTGCCGCACAATGGGACCTCCGCGAGACGCTGAAGGCGAGGGCGGAAAGGGAGGGAGTCGAGACTCTCTACCGTGAACTGCAGGCACGCGATCCCGTGACGGCCGACCGCCTCCATCCGCGTGACCTTGTCCGTATCATCCGTGCGCTGGAGGTCGTTTATGCTACGGGCCGCCCTATCTCCCAGCATCAGCGCCAGTACCCTGCGCCGCGTCCAATGGTTCCCTATCGCATGGTGGCGCTCGAGAGGACCGCGGAAGACCTCCGCGCGCGCATAGCGAAACGCACCGAGGCCATGTTCGCAGCGGGCCTGGTGGAGGAGGTCCGCCGGACGCTTCGCGATGGCGGCTTCAACCGCTCCGCAGCAAAGGCGATAGGCTATCGCGAGGTCATTGCGTACCTGCGGGGCGAACTGTCGCTGACCGAGGCGATGGATCTCGTCAAACGGAACACGTGGCGTTTCGCCCGCAAACAACGAACGTGGCTGAAGAGTTTTCCGGGCGTTCAATGGTTGATGGTGCCTCCGGACGAACCGCCGGAAGTTACGGCTTGCCGGGTCAGAGGTTGGCTCTTCCCCGATGAGAGCATGAACTGAGGTTGTCTGGAGAGACGGCATGTTCAATCTCGGGCCGGTGTGGGGCGTTGACATCGGCGATTCTGCCATCAAGGCGGTGAAGTTGCGGCGAGTGGGAGAACAGATTGTCCTGCTCGATTTCCAGATCATCCGTTACTCCGACCTCACTGGTGAGCCAGGGACCCGTCGCGAAGAAGCCCTCACACAGGCACTCCAAGCCCTCAAGGCCGCCGGCATGGGCAACGACCGATGCGTCGTCTCTATCGCCCCCCAGAGCGTGTTCAGCCGGTTCATCAGCCTGCCCCCGGTAGACCGCCGCCGCATTCCCGAAATCGTCCTTTACGAGGCGCGCCAACAGATACCGTTCAGCCTCGACGAGGTCATCTGGAACTATGAACTCGTCCGAAAGGAGATAGTCGTCGGCGAGGAGATCGAGATCGGCCTCTTCGCCGTCAAGCGTGAAGTGGTGGACTCGTACCTCCAGGATCTCGCCCCGGTTCGCAATCAGTTGCACGGCATACAGGTCGGGCCTCTCGCGCTCTACAATTTCGTCCGGCACGAGATGGACCTGAAACAGCCGACCGTGATCCTCGACATAGGCGCGCACTCCACCGACCTCCTGATAATTGACGGCGACAAGTTCTGGATGCGCAACCTCCCCATCGCGGGGAACTCGTTCACGAGCGTCCTGGAGAAGAGGTTGAACATCCCGCGCGGCGAGGCGGAAAAACTCAAACTAAACATCGCTGACTCGCGCCACCGGAGAAAACTCCTCGAGGTGCTCCGTCCCACCATGCGAGACCTTGTTGCAGAGGTCCAGCGCTCCATCGGGTACTACAAGTCGCTCGCACAGGAGGTCAAGTTCGAGGATATAATCATCCTCGGCGAGGGCTATCGCCTGTTCGGCCTCGACCGTTTCCTGGCCGAGCAGTTGCAGTATCGGATAAGCCCTCTCCAAAGGCTCGAACGCGTACCCTACCAGGGTTCGCCCGATCGGATGGATGAACTCGGGCGGAACGTAGCGACGCTCGGGCCTGCCATAGGCCTCGCCTTACAGGGTCTTGGCCGCGCCCGGGCGACCATCAATTTCCTGCCCGACGATTTCGTCATCCGGCGCGAACTTCATTCCAAACGATACAATGCCCTGATCGCAGCGGCGATCATCTGGGCGATCGTCGGCTGCCTCTGGATTCGTCAGAGCAGCGCGATGAAGGCGCTCGAAGGCATGACCGGGCGGGGCGAGGATGTCCTCCGCGAAGTCGAACCGCTCCAGCGACGTCTCAACGAGGCTGAACAGCGCCGCAAGGAAGGTCGGGCGAGGGCCGAGTCCTTCAGCAAGATGGGCATGTTCCGCGATTACTATCCTCGGGTCATCGGTGCCATAGCGTCGGTCCTGCCGAAGGAGGAGGTGTATCTCGAGGGCGGCTTCGTCTTCTCGCGTCCGACAGGCGCCACGATGGGTGGTGGTCCGGAAGGCGAGATGCCCATGGAACGCGGCATGGAGATGCGCCCGGAGGTGGGCCCCGGCGGAAGGCGCATGCCGTCGGGATTCGGCCCGATGCGAGGCGCGGGTGGTCAGCCACCGCGAAGCGAGGCCGAGGCGGAGCGTATCGGCCCCGACGATATCGTCCTTCAGTTCCGCCTCACCGCTGCCGAGCGCGAGAAGGACTTCTTCCAGCGCGACCTGCCTGCCTATCTCAAGGAGGCGACCATCTATCCGGAGCGGCTCCCGGTCGTCACAGCCGTCGAGGTCGGTGAGATCACCCGGACCGAGGTGGTAGGGCTTGCCGAGGCCGGCGAGAGCGTCAAGCCAGGCCTCACGGCCCAGGTTTACGTTGGGCTGATACCGCCGGAACGCCTGGAAGAGGCCCTCGAGAAGCACAGGCAGGAACTGGCCAGGAAGGCCGCCGAGCGCGCAGCCTCCGGTGCGCCATCCGAAGGCGCGACTCCTCCACACGCGGGTGTGCCGGGGGAGCGCCAGAGCGGGGAGCCTCGACCGGCCGGTTAGTGGAGTGGGACTGAGTCCGGCATGAACGCGATGCGAAAATTCGGGCCCGTCATCATTGCCGCGGTGCTCGTCATCGGGGCGGTGGCGTTCTACGTCTCGGTTGTACGAAAACTGGCGGCCAAGCGCGGTTCGGCGATGTCAGACCTGGAGAGCCGACGAAACCGCCTCAAGGAGATCGCCCGCCAGGTTCCGAACCCCGGTCGCATAGATGCGGCGGAAGAGGCGGCTCGCAGGGAGAACCTTCAGGCCGACCGCTGCGAGGAACTCCTGGGCGACCAGGCCCGTCTCTGCCATACTCGTCGCTTCTTCAAGAGCGAGGAGTTCGGCCATACCGACTACGGCAAGCCCATTGAGGGCGAGGTCGAGTGGCTGAGGATGTACACCCGCGAGAACGAACGCCTGCACCAGATGCTCTATGACGCGAACATGGTTGACTGGATCGTCGAGGAGAACTGGGGCGAGCGCCTTCCGCTCGATGAGGAGATCCAGGAAGCGCAGGAGATGTACTGGTTCCAGCACGACCTCGCTGAACTCCTCACCGACAACACGGAGGCTGCCTTCCAGCACCTGATCGACACGCTGGTCACGGGGGAGGACCGGTTCCCCAAGACTCCCGCCGACCTCGTCATCAACTTCAACCCATCCCGGCTCGACGAACTCCTCAGGGCTCTTCCCATCGAAAAACTCGAAGCGGTCCTCGAGGCTATCGTCATCAACGAGGGCCAGGCCGACCTCGCGACGATCTTCGATACCTACCTCTCCTCCGAGGATCCGAACGAGGATTTCTCCTGGAACCGCGTGCTCGGCCTCACCATGAACGAGCGCCAGCGCCTCTTCCTTGCGCAGATCCGCCCCACCGACCGCCCCGACCTCTCCTACCACCAGCGATTCGTTGACTACGTCATGGACCTTAGAAGCGTGCGCTATCAACGGGATGTCGTGGGGCTCCTCGAGCGCCACGGATTCAAGGATGACCTCGCCAAGAGCATGACCCGCCTCACGCAGGAGGAGCGGGAGCGCATCCGCGAGTTAATTAAAGGTTGGAACCGCACCCGCCTCGCCCAGGCCATCGCGAATATCGTCTCGGTCCAGGACGAGAAGGATTACAGCCTCCTTCGCGACAACCACAAGATGAAACTCGCGGAGGTCGGTCAGGTCAGCATCACTCGGCCTTACGCTGCGACCACGCGTGGCGTCGAGGGCGGATTGGGGCCGGCCGAGATGGAACCGATGCGCGGCGGCCCTGGTGAGTTCGAGCGCGGAGGACCGATGCGTGGTGGTCCAATGCCAATGCGCGGCGGCGTCGGCAGGGAAACGATGGCGGCACAGGCGGGCAGCGACATCGCCAAGGTTACGGAGTTCTCGCTGAGCATCAAGGTCGAGTTCGAGCGCATACCCATCGTGCTCCGGCGTCTCATGAGCACCGATTGGCGATATGACGTGGTGGTTACGCAGATCCAGCCCGTCGAGGGTACCGCGAGCCTCTCCGCCACGGGCGAGAGACTGGGCGAAACCTATCGTCCGATGGCTGGCCCGGGCCGTGCGGCGCCGCTGACTGCGCCAGCCCGCACCGCTGTGCCCCGCGCGGCGCCGTATCCCACGAGGCGACCCGAACCCCGACCCACGACGCCGACACCTGGGCGCATCTCGCCCCGGACGACCCCTGGCGCGCCAGGAGCGACCATGCCGCCTGGCCCCGGCGCCGAACCAGGTGCCGCCCCGCCCGGAGCAGAGGTGGCAGTGGTCGAGGGCCGTCAGTACGTCTGGGTGGACCTCGAATGCAGAGCGTATCAGTACGTTCCTCTGATGGAGAAGATAAAGGCTCGCCGTGAGGGCGCTAGCCGCGAGACCCCTGCGGTGCCGGCTAGACCGTTGGGTGGCAGGTTCCGATGAAACCGAAGATCCTTGCCGTCAAATACTTCGATTACGCCATCCTGGCCGTCCTCGGGGTCCTTCTCATCTACGGTCTCATCCAGGCCTTCGTAGTCAGGGAGAAGAAGGTCGCCGAGATCCGCGACGAGATAGACTCGCTCGTCGCCAAAATTCGCAGGGAGATGCAAGAGGAAACGGCCCCTCCGATACCTGTCCCCGACCACCTCAAACAACTGGAAGCACGCTACCAGCATATGCCCGTCATCAGTGCCTACGCCGTCAACCCGTTCAAGCCTCGCAAGATCGTTCGCGGGGAAGACATCTATCTCGCCGAGGGCCAGACGAAGACGATTCGCTTCAAGGGCATTCGCATAGACAAGGTTGATGCAGCCAATCCGAACTACTTCACGCTTAACGGCCCCAACTACGACCCGGAGACCGATACGACAACCGTGGAGGTCGTCGCCAAGTCCGCCAGCGACTCCTATCTACGCCTTCGCGATGCCCTCGATACCGTCTATGCGCATCGCGTCGTCGTGAGACGCGAACCCGAACTGCCGCCGCCCCGCCCGCCGCTCGCTGTCGCAGTCCAGACCTATCCTCCCACGGAGGAACCTGGCGGCTATCGCACCCGTCCCAAGGTCGTCATCGCCGTTGTCCCGGACAACCCCGAAACCCCGAGGAAGGACTACGGCTTCACGAATCGGATCCAGGTTTACCGGAAACCATTCGGTGCCGCGGACATTGATTACATACTCGTCTCCGACAAACTGGTCCCGCCCCTCACCGCCGAGACAGCGGGAGAACTGCGCAGGGCGCTCAGGATGGACGAGTATTACGGTGCGGAGCGCAGAGGGGCGGAGGTTGGCGCAGGCCGCCGCGCATACGGTCCGATGGGGCCCGAGGCCGCGGAACCTATCCCCTTCGAAGAATGGAGCCGTCAACAGCGCACCACCCCCACCGCCGGTCGAGAACCGGCAGCGCAGGTGATGGTCTATTCCCTCGACCAGGCCATTGTGGAGAAGAACTTCGCGTTCGTTGACGACACCGTGGACGAGGGCGAGACATACGTTTACAAGATAGTCACAGTCGCCTACGCGCCACCTGCGCCCATCAAGGAATGCCCGGTGCCGTACGTCATCGAGAGCCCCGTTTACGTTCCCTCCCTCGTCGAGTTCGCCATCACCGGCATCTCGGCGGCTGGTGCCACCTGTGACGTCACACGGCCCCACCCCGAAACCTTGCAATCCATCACCCAGCGTTTCCGCGTCAGCAACGGTATGCTCATAGGCGCGCCAGTCCAACTGCGAGAGGAGATACTTGACGGCCGGCCCGGCCCGAAGTATAAGATGACGCTCGCAGACTTCAGCACCGATTGTGTGCTTGTAACCTGCCTCGGCGGTATGCGGCAGATCGAGTACAAGATCGCGTGGGATCGCAAGGAACAGAAGTACACGTATCGGGTCGGACTTCGAGCCGACCCGAGGGCCGTCTATCTGACGCCGCGTGGCTTCCTGCGGTGGAAGGGCAGGTCCGAGGTGCCTGGTATGGGAACGGAGGAGCGGCGACTCCCGGCTGCCGGAGAGATGCGCCTGCCGCCCGGCCCAGAATCGCCTCTCGGCGAGCGCGAACTGGGCCCCGGTGCGATGCCGCCGCCCGCCGCCGTGCCACGTGGTGCCGCGCCACCTGCCGGTGGAGTGCCCCGGAGAACCTTGCCAGGTCGGGGAACGACGCCTGAGGAAAGGATGCGACCCGGTGGCTACTGAACCGAGTCCCTTGCGCCGGCCAGAGCAAAGGAGATATGCGTTGATTTCCAAGACGCCGCGACTCCATCCCGGAACCATCTCGTGGATCTCCATCGTCGGCCTTCTCATCCTCCCCTTGATGGCGGCCAGTGCCCAGCAGCCAGCGTCGCCTCCCACGAGCGCCCCCGCCAAGGCGCCCTCCGCCTCTGCCAAATCTGCCTCTGACCAGGCAGCCAGAGCGAAGGCCGCTGAGGAACAGCAAAGGCTGAAGATAGAGCAGCAGCGCAAAGAGGCAGAGGCGAAGAAACGTCAGGCTGAAGCCGAGGCGCGTCAGCGGCAAGAAGCCATCCGCAAGGCTTACGAGCAGAAGGTCGCCAGGCTCGCCCAGGAGCAGTGGGACGCGCTCAAGAGGGCGAGAGAGGCCGCGGCGGCAAAGGCTCGCAGCATCGCCGAGAGGGAGAAACGCGAGGCGGAGCGCAAGGCAGCAGCGGCCCAGCGTCAGAAAGAAGCCGAGGCGAGGAAACTTGCTGAGGCGCAGCGCCGCCAGCAAGAGTTGAAGGAAGCCTACGAAAAGAAGACCGCAGCCCATGCCGCGAGGGCGCAGGCCGCAATCGAGGCGAAGAGGCGCATCGAGGCGAAACCGCCCGTCGCCGCTAAGCCGGCCCCTCCGGAAAAGCCGCCCGTCGCCGCAAAGCCGGCGCCTGCACCCGTCGAGAAACCGCGCGTAACGGAGAAGCCCGCCCCGCCAGCCGTCGCGAAGAAGCCAGTCGAGGCGAAAAAGCCGGCGCCGCCTGCTGTGGGGGAGGCGGAGCGCAAGGCCGCAGAGGCCGCCCAGCGGGAGGCCGAGCGCAAGAGGGCCTACGAGAGCAAGGTCGCGGCCGACGCCGAGAAGGCCTGGGTTGCCCTCCAGTCTGCGCGGTCGGCCGAGGCGCTCCGGCTCGCTCGCGCCGCCGAAGAAGAGCAGAGGCGCAAACTGGAACAGGAACGAGCCGAGGCGCGGAAGCGGGAGGAAGAGCGCAAGCGCGAGATGGCCATGAAGATGGAAGAGGAGCGCAGGCAGAAGGAGATGCAGGCGAAGCGCGCCGAAGAGGAACGCAGGCGCGCCGAGGAACAGAAACGCGAACTCGCCCGAAAGCAAGAGGAAGAGCGGAAGCGGCAGGAACTCGAGGCCAGGCGGTCCGCCTATCGCACGATCGCAGACGCGACCAGGGCCGCTGCCCAGTTCGATTTCGGGCTGTGATGAGTTGCGCGCATCGCAAGTTGGCACACGTGGTCTGAGCGGACGGCGCAGGGCGCCGTTCGAAGACATAGGCAGCAGACGACGAACTGAGATCGAACCTTCAACAGGAGGAGCCCGGTCGTGCGCAGGGTTATTCGAAGGGCAGCGGTTTTGACGGCGTTCCTCATCTTCGTCGGCGCCCTCATAACGGCTGAAGGCGCTGCGCCACCCCCGGAGGCAGCCCCCTCCGCTTTCGATGCCGTCTGTCGGCAGGCCGAAGGCCTCCTCGATCGCGGAGCGTATGGCGAGGCCCGGGAGGTGCTCGCCGCCGCCCTGCCCTCGGCGAAGGGACCCGAGGCTGAAAGGGGCGAGCGGCTTCTCAAACGCATTGATGCGGCCCTCGAAGCGCAGTACGAGGCCGAACAGAGGGCCCTCAAGAGCGCTGAGGCGCTGAAGGCGCGCCGGGCCGACGAGATGAAGCGTCGTCGCCAGCAGTGGCAGGAGATGCTCGCTCAGGCCGACAGGCTCGTTCAGGAAGGTCAGGCAGGCGAACCGGAAAAGATTCTCGAGGCCGCGCGGATCCGCTCGCGGGTCGCCACCGAGCGCGCGATCGAGGCGTATGACGAGGCCGTCGCGCTCTACGAGCAAGGGCGCTACGAGGAAGCGAAGCGCATGCTCGGGAGGCTCCGGGAGTTCATCGAATCCGTGAAGGACATTCCGGCCGACCTTCGCCCACAGATCGGTGCCGACAGGGAAAAGAGAATTACGGAACTCCTGGCGAAGGCCGACCTTGCCCTGAAGAACCAGCAGGTCTTCGCGAAGGTCCTGGATGCCCGCGCTGCCCAGGCACGCGCCGAGGCCGAGAAGGCGCGCAAGGTTGCTCAGGCCAGTGCCGCGTACGAGGCAGGCATGGCACTGTTCCAGAAGGGTGACATGGACGGTGCTGCGGCGGAACTCCGCAAGGCCCTGGCCTCCGGCGTAAGCCTCGGCGCCGCCCGCGATGCGAAACTGGCCGAGACCCTGAAGACCATTGACGCGAAATTGACCGAGGTCCAGGCCTCGCGCGCTGCGGCCATCGCTGCGCTCAACGAGGCCGAGAACTGGGCGGCAAAGGGCGACTGGCGCAATGCCCAGGATTTCTGGGCCAAGGCGCTCGATAAGCGTCAGTACCTTTCCGCAGAACAGCAGGAAAAACTCGTCGCCCTGGGCAAGGATATCCAGCGCCTGCGGGACCAGGATACCGCGCTCCTCGCCAAAAAGCAGCAGGAGGCCAAAGAGACCAAGGAGCACGAGCGCATTGCACAGGAATGGCTGAAGGAAGTCCGGGCCAGGCTCGACGTGCTGCGAGAACAGGAGAAGGCCCGGGCCGAGGAGGAACTCAAACTCGCCGAATCGGACTATCAGCAGTCTCGCCTCGACTCCGCGCTGCAGCATGCGAAGCAGGCGCTCGTTCACGACCCGGAGAACACCCGCGCGCTGCAACTGAAGGAGGAGATCACCGCGCTCATGGAGGGGCGGGAGCCACCGCCCATCGTCTGGGGACCCAAACTCTCGCGCTCGGTCCTCGCAAACATCGAGGCGGCGCGGTTCGACTATGATAGCCATGTCCGTATGGCCAAGGTCGCCTACGATGAAAAGCGGTACGATGAGGCGATCAGCCACCTGGAGACCGCGGAGAGGCTCCTCGCATACCTGAAGCGGTACGAGGCTGATGCGGGCCTGGAGCCAGCGCTCCAGAAGCAACTCGAACAGGCGCGGGCCGCGAAGCGAGAGGCCGACGCTGCCACCGAGCGCGCGCGTCAGCAGGAGGCCAACCGTCAGGCCGAGGAGGCCGCCCTTCTCCAGCGTTCCATGCGCGACAAGCAGAAACTTGCCCTCTTCCAGGAGGCCACGGCCGAATATGCCCGCGGCAACTTCGAAAACGTCCAGCGCATGTGCGATACCATCCTCGAACGCGACCCCGAGAACACCGCCGCACTCGACCTCAGGGAAAAGGCGCGCGAGGAGATACGCCGTCGGACGTGGGATGCGATATACAAGGCTCAGAAGGTCAACTGGGAAGATGAGCGCCTGCGCCTGAAGGAACGCCTGACATGGCCGGCCGCTCACATCCAGTATCCCGCAAAGGCCGTCTGGGAGGAGATCCTCGGACGGGGCGGCGTGGAACTCCCGTCCGCCCGCGCCGTGAAGACCCCGAAGGAACTCTCGCTCGAGGCCATCCTCGATACAGAACTCGAGGGCTTCACCTACGAGGAAACACCTTTGCCGGACGTCATCAACTTCTTCAAGTCGCTCTTCGGCGAGCAGATAGACTTCCTCATTGATCCATCGCTCGCCAAGGAGGACATACTCATCACGCTGTCGCTCAACAAGGTCACGCTACGCCAGGCCCTCCGCGCGATGCTCCGTCCCAACGGGCTCGATTTCGTGGTTTCCTCCAACGGGTACATCTACATTTCGACGCCCGACGGCTGCATCCGCGAGGAGGCGCAGGACTGGAACCTCTCTCTGCGACAGTACAACATCCAGGACCTTCTCTTCGACATCTCCCAGACCGCCGGTGGGGGGAACGCCGGAAACCAGGGTGGCCGCAACACGAGCGGCGGTAACACAAGCGGCGGTAAGACAAGGGGCGGCAATAATCAAGGCGGGAACAATGGTAACCAGGGAGGCGGCGGCGCCAGCGCCCAGAGCGTGATAGACTTCATCCGGCTCTTCACGGGGGTCGGCAACTGGGACATCGCCGTTGCGATGACTACCGGCGGCGGCAACCAGGGCAACCAGGGCAACCAGCAGCAACAGGGTGGCCTCAGCAGTCTCTTCGGTGGCCAGCAGGGCGGTGGTGTCGGTCGTGGTGGCGGCGCCGCCGCGGGCGCGGGTGCGCTGGGAGGCGCTGCGGCGGCAGCAGGCGCCCTCCCGCAGGGACCCGGGCGGATCATGATCGAACGTCAGGGCTGGCTCATCGTCAACCATGTGGACCGCATCCACAAGAAGATAGAGGAGGTTCTCGAACTCCTGCGGTCGCAGACGACCGTGCTGGTGTCAGTCGAGGCCCGCCTGATAACCGTTACCGACAACTTCTTCAGGGAGTTCGCCATCAACTTCCGCGAGGGCAATCAGTCCGGCTGGTCGCACCGCACGGGGAAACTGACCTCGAGCAAGGACGAGGACCTCTGGGATCTGCCCGCGGCGAACTGGGTCTTCAGTCTGACGCCGCTCGCTCACGCGGCGCCGACAGGCACGCTCAGCGCCGATATCTTCACGGCTTCGGCCAGTTTCCTCGGCCAGAAGCAGCGGCAGATAATCCTGCGGGCGGTGAAGGACAGCGAGTTCGCCACGACCGTGTCGGCGCCGCATGTGATATGTTACAACACGCAGGAACGCGACATCAGCCTGACCCGCACGGGTACATACGTTTCAGGTTACAGCGTTCAGGATGGCATCGCGATACCGGAGATCAGCACTTACACGGTCTCCGACACCTCTCTGACGGTGAGGCCGGTGGTGTCTGCCGACAGGCGCTACGTGAACCTTTCGGTGTCCCCTGATATCACGACCGGTACGCTCGTGCCGACCACGATAGTGATCCCGATCCGTGCCGTGGGAGCGGAGGGGGCGGAGGCGGGTGGCAGAGTGGAGGCGGAGATCAACACCGTCGTGGAGGAATCCCAGTCCATCGAATCCACGATAAAGGTTCCGGACAGGGGGACGGTCGTGCTGGGCGGTCTTGCCACCGCTGCTGAGAACACCGGCCAGGGCACGGTGCCCATACTCGGCAACATACCGATCCTGAAACGGCTGTTCATACGCAGCGCGACCACGAAGGCCCGGACGCACCTGATCTTCATGGTCACGCCGACGATCCTGATGGACGAGGAACTGGAACCCTAGCAGTCTGCCCCGGGAAGGGGGTGTAGTATGAAGTGGACGCGCGAGCAACTCGTCGTCACCGGCCTCATCGCCGTCGCAGCGGCTCTGGCCGCCCTTCTGGCGCGGGAGGTCCTCGCGCCGCGCGAGGCGCGGGCGCAGGCGGTCAGCGAAGGCCGGGCCGACTATGTCACCGCAGTGGTGGGCCCGATCAACGAATCGCGGGTGCCGCTGTTCCTGGTTGACAGCAAGGCACAGGCGATCATGGTGTACGAGTACGACACCGGACGAAGGCGGTTCTACCTGAGGGTGGTGCGGAGTTTCAGCAACGATCGCCGCCTCCAGGATGCCTCCTTCGGCGAGCAGAGGGTTGATTCGGGTCCCTCGGTTCGGGACGTGGAGAAGTACATTCCGCGGTGAGGGTCGAATAACACCCGTTATCGGGGTCGAGGCCGCCGGTCGCCGCCAGGCGATCGGCGGCCTTGCGTGTTCACGTCTGTTCTGGCCCCGGGTTCGCCTGGCTCAGGTCATTGCCTTTGCCTGAGACAGTCCCAGTGCCTTGAGGAAGGTGGCGACGAGGGCTGGGTCGAACTGGGTACCCGCGTTGCGCTCCAGTTCCTGCGCCGCCTCGTCGTTCGACAGCGTCTCGGGCCTGTAAGGCCGTTCGGAGGTCATCGCGTCGTAGGCCTCGGCGATTGCGAGTATGCGTGCGCCCAGGGGGATCGCCTCTCCCCTCAGTCCGTCCGGATAACCGGACCCGTCATACCGCTCGTGGTGATGGCGCACGATGAGCAGTTCCTGGTCCGACGGGACCAGGTCGCGCAGGAGGGCCTCTCCGATCTCCACGTGCCGACGGACGATGCGCTGTTGGTCGGAGGTGAGGGGGCCGGGCTTGTTGAGCAGGTGGAGCGGAGTCACCACGTGGCCTATGTCGTGCAGCAGCGCGGCATAACGGAGCGACTCCTCCGTTCTGGCGTCCAGGCCTACCAGGCGCGCGATCTCCGTGGCGGTATGTGCCACTCTTGCGCTGTGCTGGCCGAGTTGCGGAGCACGGCGGCAGAGCGCGTCCAGGACGGGCCGGAGTGCATCCAGGAAGCGTTCGCGCGCGGGGGGAGCGCGCATCGCTCTCTCGTCGGGATGATCCGGATCCTTGCCGAACACCTGCTCCAGTTCAGGTGGCACCTGGGATTGCACTTCGGTCCACAGGCAGACGTTGTTGCGTCCGCGGCGTTTGGCCGCGAGGAGGGCCTCGTCGGCCCTGCGGTGCAGTTCGTCCTCTGTGGCGATATCGGGTTCGAGGGCGCTGACGCCGAGGCTCACGGTGATCCTGATCTTGCCGTGGCTGGTCTCTATTTCGGTGCCGCCGATAGCCTCCCAGATGTGCTTGGCGCACTTCGCTGCGCCGGCGAGGTCGGTATTTGGCAGGAGGACGGCGAACTCCTCTCCGCCGTATCTCGCTGCCACGTCCACCGCGCGCGTGGCGCTGCGGATGAGGTCAGCGATGCCCCTGAGAACCTCGTCGCCCACGAGGTGCCCGTAAGTGTCGTTGACGGTCTTGAAGTAGTCGGCATCTATCATTATGCAGCCGAGCGGCTGATGATACCTGCGTGCACGCATGAACTCGTATGTCAGGCGGTCATGAAAGAACCGGTGATTGAACAGGCCCGTGAGGTTGTCGGTGATGGAGAGCTGTTTGAGGCGGTCGAGGAGTTGGCGCCGCTCCGTGGTGTCGCGCGCGATGGCGATGAGGCATGAGGTCCTGCCGCGCCGATCGCGGAGGACGGAGAGGGATACCTGCACGAGGATATCGCGTCCGTCCTTGCGGCGCGCCGGCAATTCTCCGCTCCAGGCACGGCCTTCGGCGCCTGCGCGGAGCATGGCGTCGCTCTCTGCGCGGGCCGAGGGGTCGGGGAAGAGCGACGTCATTTCCTGGCCGATGAGCGCTTCCGGCTCGTGGCCGAAGACGGCCGCCACTGCGGGGTTGGCCGTCATGATGTGACCCTGCAAATCCATCGTTATGATGGCGTCGGAGGCATTCTCGACAATTCCCTGGAGGATCCGTGCGCGTTGTTCGAGTTCGTGTCGCTGGATCGCCTGATTCAGGTTGAGGGGTAGCCCCGCGAGGTTCTCCTCGGTCTTCACGATGTAGTCATAGGCGCCGAGTTTGAGTGCCGACGCTGCGATTTTCTCGTCGCCGTGTCCCGAGATCATGACGGCGGGGACGTCTATTGCCCGCTTCGACATCCACTGGAGGAGTTCGAGCCCGGAGCCGCCGGGCATCGAGTAGTCCACGATGACCGCGGCGTAGTCGCTGGCCTCGAGGCGATCCCTCGCCTCCTGCGCTGTCTTGACGTGTTCCACGCGGAAATGCTTGCGTAGCGCATGCTTGGCGATGAGCGCATCTGTCGCCGAATCCTCGACGATCAGGATGGGTCGGTCATTCATGAAGCAGACCTCACTGTCTCTTCGAGGCGGGTGTTCGGTCGGATGCTGCGCCTTTCCGGCAGAGAGAAGCAGACTCGGGTTCCCTTGCCTCGCTCCGACTCCACCCAGATCGAGCCACCGTGGCGCTCCACTATCTTCTTGCAGATCGCCAGGCCGACCCCGCTTCCCTGTGTGCCGTTTCCGTTCGAACCGCGGCAGAAGAGCCTGAATATCCGCTCGTGTTCGTCGGGCGGGATGCCGATGCCGTTGTCGCGCACCCAGAAGAGATGTCCTTCGGGAGTGCGTTCCGAGCCGATTTCTACGACCGGTGGCCGGTCGGCGGAGAATTTCAGGGCGTTGCTGATGAGGTTATGGAAGACCTCCGCCATGCGCACGCGATCCACCCACATCGTGGGCAGGCGTCCCCGCACGTGGATCAGGGCGCCGCTGTGCTTTACGTCGTACCGGAATCGCTCGATCACCTCGGCCAACAGATCGTTGAAGTCAACCTCCTGGCTCGGATAACTCCGGGTCGTTCTGGCGATCCTCAACAGGTCGCCCACGAGCCTCTGCATGCGGAGGCCGGAATCCCTGATGTGTGCGAGGTATTCCCGTCCGGCCTCGTCGAGCCGCTCGCCGTACTCCTCCTCGAGCAGCCTGCTCAGCCCCTCTATTCCGCGCAGGGGCTCCTTGAGGTCGTGCGCCACCGTGCAGGCGAAGTCGTCCAGTTCCTTGTTCAGGCGGATCAACTTCCTGTTGATCTCAGCTATCTTCCGGGCTTTCTCCTCGAACTCGCGGCCATATGCGGCAAGCGCATTGTTCTTCTCGGCGAGAACGAGATAGAAGAGCGAGATCCCGAGGAGGAGCACCAGACCGAGCCCCCAGATGACCATGCGGGCGAGGTTCGATACGCTGCTGGCGGTGGGACCTGGATGGACGTAAAGGCTCCAGTAGGAGTCGCCGGACCAGAAGGTCGTGCGGTGGCGGGCGACATGGCTGGGGAGGAGGGAACAGTTGGACAGGATCGTGTCGTAAGGATCCTTGATGAACACGAGGTACTCGCTTTCTCGCCCGATATTGAAAAGGCGGCACGCGGGCTGCCACAGGCTGTAGCATGCCGTCGCGGCCTTCACGCGGTCGCAACCGTGGATCGAGGTTGGGGTGGCGACGAAAAAGATGTAATCGCCCTCCGGTATGGGAACTGCCCTGCTGACCGCCACGCCATCCGAGGCGATCGCTCGGCTCATCGCTTCGCTCAATACGGTGTGGTACCGGACGAACAGGGTGCGCCAGGGGACAGGCGCCCCGCTCTTGTTCCACACCACGACCGGGTTCGCATCGCCATCGAGCAGCATTGCGAACTGGCTACCGTCCAGTGGCCCGAGGAGGTTATCCGCGAGGGAGGCAAAGCGCCGTGCTTCGGGGTCCCCTACCGGTGCGTTACGGCTCACCTCGTCAACGAGCATCTCCAGCGCCGTCGTGCGTTCTTTGAAGAAGTGGGTGAAGTGCAATGTGAGGTCGTGCGAGGTCCGGGCAAGGGCGGCCTGGAGGCGGCGGCTGGCAAGATCCGCCTCGAGTCGGTCGAGGCAGAAGACGACGAGCGCCGTCAGGGCGATTATGCCCACGAATGTGGCTCGACGGCTGGTGACTTGGCCCTGTAGTCTGGTCTGGCGCACCGCCTGGTCCTGGCGTCCTGCTCCGAGGGGAGAAGAGAGCGCAAATTATCGCCCGTAAGGACGCAAAGTGGGTGCCGACCGCGGACACCCGTGGCGCAGTTCGAGAAGGTATGGGGTGATTTGTGATAAGCGTTGTGCTTGCAGTGAGTTACGGAAGAGCCACCACAGGGGCTTGCCGCCGCACGGTAACGTTTCGCAGCGGCGATGTCCCAGAATGGAACACAGCACGATGCTGCTGGAAAGATTCGGCGCAGGGCGCCTGACCTCGATTGGCGCCCCGGCTCTCCCGGGAGGGTGGCCCGGAGCGGTCAAAGGTCAGCCGATTCGCACCTCCCACGTGCCGTTTGAATGCGCCCTGAGGGAAGAGCCCGGGCCTTCATTTTCGTCCTCGGGCTTCGCGCACCCACTGGAGGACGTTTCGCACGCGTTCGGTGATCGCGGCGTAATTACCCGCCTCGATATCTTCCTTCCGGATGAGGTTGCTTCCTATGCCGAGCGCTGCTGTGCCCGCCTTGATCCACGCCGTGACGCTTTCGCGCGTGGCATCCACGCCGCCGGTTGGCATGAGGAGTGTCCACGGGCAGGGGCCGAGAACGGCCTTTACGAAGGACGGTCCGCCGACCTCGGCGCCAGGAAATATCTTCACTATCTCGCATCCGAGTTCATGGGCGGTCTGTATCTCGGTGACGCTTCCACAACCGGGCGAATAAGGAACTTTTCTGCGGTTGCAGAGACGGGCTATCTCCGGGCAGAGCGTGGGGCCGACGACGAAGTTCGCCCCCTCGGCGATGTAAAGGGCAGCGGTCGGCGCGTCTATGACGGAACCGACGCCGAGTATCATCTCGGGGTGCTGCTTGGCGGCGTACTCCTCCAGGTGGCGAAACACGTGACACGCGCGGTCGCCACGGTTGGTCATCTCGAGGAGGCGTCCACCTCCAGCGGCGACGGCATCGAGCACCTTGCGCGCCACCTCCGGGTCGGGGTGATAGAAGACGGGGACGAGACCCTGGTCGAGTATGGCGTTGAGTGTCTGGAGACGCGCGAACCTTGCCATTGCCTCTCTCCTTATCCTCGGGTTTTGTGCGGGAGACCTGCGGGTTCGGCTCGGCGCGGGAATTATAACCGCGTGGTGCAGGGAAGGCAATCGTTGCCAGGGGTGGCCGCGGCCTATATAATCGCGCTCGGAAACGGTGATGCTCTCAAGGGGTGATGTCCTGGTGAAGTCTCGCGAGGGCCGGCCGGAGGGTGCGGCGTCCGCGCATGAGCCGGATACCCGGCGACTCAGGCGTTATCACATATTGCGGCGGAAGAGGGAGTTCGACCGGGTCTTTAGCGAGGGTCGGACCTTCCGCTTTCCGGAGATGGTCGTCAGAGCGGCGCCGAACGGCCTTCCCTGGTCGCGCCTCGGTCTGATGGTGGGGCGCAGACACGGTTCCGCCGTCCGACGTAACCGCATGAAACGTCTCCTCCGCGAGGCGTTCAGACTGAATCGCGGTCTCCTTCGCATTCCGTGCGACGTCGTTCTCGTCCCGAACAGCGGGTGGCAGACGCTCACCCTGTCCGCCATAGAACCGGTTGTCCGGAGAGCGTTCGAGGGAATCCGGAAGGCGCTGGGCGATGGCTGATGGGAGGGAGTGCCGCTGGCTTCGATGGCTCACCGGGCTGCCGGTGGCCCTCGCGGTATCGCTCATCCGGCTCTATCAGGTGTCAGTGTCGCCCCTGCTGGGCAGGCGATGTCGCTTCTATCCGAGTTGTTCCGAGTACGCCATCGAGGCCCTGCGTCGCAAGGGTCTGTTGGTGGGATCCGCGAAGGCTCTCTGGCGGCTGATGCGTTGTCATCCCTTCAACCCTGGTGGGTACGATCCGGTGGAGAAGGAAGAAGCGTCGGGGAGCGGGACCTGCGATGGGGATGAACGTTGAGCGTCTAGAAGCGTGGCCGCGGGACAGGATCAGACTTCATATCCTTCGGGAAGCCAGCAGGTGCTGTGGGAGACTCGTTCGAAGAGCATGTAGAAGCGGAAATATCGCGAGGGGCAGAGATACTGAAGCCTTTCCAGCGCCGACGGGTCGGCAAGGTCGTCGTAGAGAGCCGATACAGGTTCCGTCGCAGTCTTGGAGACGTCCATTTGGCGGTGCTCCATTGGTGTTCGCGGAGTCAGGTCCGCAAATGCCGTGCCGGCTCGCCGCCGCTGCTCCCGCTTGAAATTCCGCCTTGCGCGGCAATTGTTTCGAGGCGACGACGGGCCCTGCGCGCATACCGAGGGACGATGCAGAATTGGACTTCTGTACGGTAACGGCACACCGTGACAATCTGAGAGTCGGACGGCGGCTGCGGCTGGAACCGGTGGGGCGCGAACGCCGCCCGCGATGCAGGACCGGTCCGCCAGTCTGGATTGGCGAAGCGGACGATGGGAACCCGTTAAATCCACCGGAAACCCCCTTGCGCGAACGTGGCTTCGATTGCTATAATCTCGCCGGCTTGCCTGCGAAGGCACGCGTTCCGAGGCGATTGTCTGACGGAGTTCGGGTAAGTATTCCTTCCGGGACTCTGCCCCACGACCGGGGGCATACGGCCGTCTCCTCGGACGTAGATCTGCGGGGTCGTATCATAGCGAGGGCAGTCATGCGAACGTGCCACACCGGATACGCGAGAACCGTCGCGACGATTGCTGGTCTGGCTTCTTTCGTCCTTTTCCTCGCACAGGTGGACACGGCGGCCAAGGTGGGTTACCCGAATCCGAGGCCCAACTCCGCCATTCGGCTGGTCGGCGGCAACCGCACATTTACTTTCAAGGACGATGGGAGCAATCCCGCGGGCACCACCTACGAATTGTTCGTCAGCGAGTACGACCCCGACAATCCCTCCAGCCGCAACTGGGCAAGCCAGGGCACGTTCACCAAGACGACCCCGCTCGGTGAGGAAGAGACCTTCAGTTGGAACAGCAGCACCGCCACGGTCAACCGGATGATTCCGTGGCCGTATAGCGACCCGACACTACCCGACCCGCTTGGAGATCCATACACTGGCCTCCGCGGAAACATCAGTTACGTCTGGCGCGTTGACGTGAACGGCTCGACGGGCGATGAATGGATCGTGCACATCCCGATGATCCAGCCGATGCACAGCGCAACTCGGGTGGGCGTCTATGTGCGGTTCGTCTGGGACGCGCATCCGTACCTCAGCGCGGGTCAGGTCCAGGAAAAACTCCTCCTCGTGGACTACGATGAAGGCTCCTCGTCATACACGAAGTCATGGGTGACGAGGGATTCGAGCGGCAATATCACCGGTATAAACACGGACCGCGTCGTCAAGACTTACAACCCTCTGAACACACCTTACGGCCATCCGAACGTCCGCGAGTTCTGGTACAAGGACAGCGGCTACCTGCGCCTCCTCCCGAACAGGCGCTACCGCTTCCGCATCGTGTATTGCGACAAGGACGGTAACCCGCTCTTCGACGATGCCGATGACAACAACACCCGCAACCAGAACGGGAGCGAACCTTTCCTGTGGGCCGACGGACACAACGACGACTGGCACGGGTGGGAGATACGGACCGTGCCGGAGATCTCGAGCGTGACCGACAGCAACTGCGAGTCGGTGATCATCTATTACGAGAGCATGTACGGGACGCTGCCGCGCGATCCCGAGGAGAACGACTACAGTTTTCAGGGCGTCGCCAGCCACATCAAGTACATCCACGAGTCAGTCCATCACCCGGCGATCTCCACGCGAATCTATGGGACCGAGGAGATCACGGCCTCATACGGCGGCCTGCACAACGATAGCTCGCAGCGGGCGTCATGCACCGCACAGCCTGAGTGGGTGCCCGAGATAACCCAGTTCCCTGGCTGGTACACGATGACCAGAGCGCAGCGCGCCGATGCGGGCTTCCCGCCGGAGTACACCTACGAGTACGATGCACAGGACAAGTACGAGGAGTGGACCGCGCGCGCCATCCGTACCTTCCTGCTCGATGCCGCGAACGGATGGGGCTTCGGCGCTGACGACGACAAGGCCCGGCTGGAGAACCTCCAGTACGTGATCCTCGTCGGCGATGCCGACCGCGTCGCGCCGAGTTTCTGGTACTACTATCCTATCGCCCGGTTCGGAAGCACCGAAAATCGTTGGTTGCCGACGGACTTCTTCTATACGTCCCAGAACGGCACGTCCCAGGTCAAGACGACTCCTCACTACCAGGTCAGCCGCATACCGCTGCGGGCAAAATACTATTACCGGACGGTGGACCGCACAGGAACCACCTACGAGCCTTACGAGCCGGTCGTTGACAAGATAAACGATTACGCCACTGTCCTGAACTCCGACGCCAAGAAGAGCACCGCATACCAGAACTGGTTCGGCAGGGCCGTGATGGTCGCCGCCGCGACGGAATACGATGCATGGCACCAGTTCTTCCCGGGCTTCGTCCAGGAACTCATTAGTTCGCGCGTCTTCACGGGGGGGAGCACCTACCGCGACACCTTCTCGGGTATCAAGGTCCTCGCATACAACATCTGGGGCAGCACATCGTCCGAAAGGTTGACATCGTCGAACATCCTCAAACATCTAATCAATCCGACGGACGCGACGGAGGTCCCGGGGTTTGTGTATCTTCTGGGCGAAGGAAGCGATTGGTCGAGTTCCACCTACGGGCGGGACTTCTCGTACACGCCAGTCAGCAGGATCCGCGACACGGATTTCCCCGTCCTCTACGACGCTGACGTCACAGACGGCAGGCGGCCGCTCGTTATTTCCTGCGCAGGACTCATCAACCGTTTCGATAACGCGATATGGGGCAACGACACCTACCGGTCCCTCGGCGAGGCAGCCGTGCTTGCTCAGGGAGGACCCATCAGCGTCATCGGCTTCCACTCGGCCGATTACCAGATAACTGTTGACTACACCGCCCGCTACCCTGATGGCACGAGCGACGTTTTCACCGTCAGCGACGTTTTTGGCACCAGCCTCGACGATCGCGAGGGGCACACGTACCCGGTGCTCGAGAACGGTGTCCTGGCGCTGAAGAACGACGGCAACGCCGACACAGCGGTTCACGGAAAAGTGGAACTGGTGCAGCGCATCGCGAAGAGGTACCAGACCACGACGCAGCCGCGCATAGGCGGTATCTTCAATCAGGCGCTCGCTGAATACATCACCGCCCATCAGACCGAGTTCACTACCGCTACTCATGCGGTGAACAAGCGTGTGACCACCACGATCTTCGGCGCCTCGATCCTCGGTGACTGCGCACTTGTCATGCCGCAGCGCCAGCGGCCTGCCGCCGACAATGCCCGACCTGTCGTTAGCGACACGAACCCGAGACCCGCGGCGAGCATTTCGGGTTACGGCACCATGCCGCGATACAATAACTCCAATATGCCGGTACACGTGATACCTCACTACACGGCCACCAACAACGGCGTCAATGTCGAACTCGAGATACAGACAGACGCTCCTTCCGTGCGCGTTCGCGTTCTCACCCCGTTCCGGATGAACACGTCCTACACGCCGGGTTACTGGTACGACACGAGCGGGGAACACTGGAGCCGCACCGATCCCGATGCCGATGGCGACGGCGACCCAGAGACCAATCCCACCGTGGGCGGTCGCTGCACCTATACCTTCACCGTCTATACGCCATCCGTTTACCTCGTGGTGGTCCAGGCGCAGAATCCGAAATGGACTACCTCGGATGGTCCGCTGTGGCGCTGGCTCACCGAACGCTGGATATACATCCAGGCCGTCAACGAGTTCGTTCGCGACACGGAAAACAACGTCCTCGTCGTGGATATGGATCAGCCCGACCGGTACTATCTGAACGGGCACCGCACCAACTATGACGACGTCGAGGACTACTACGTCAACCCGAACCGCGAGGGCGCGGGTTACGAGATCGGGGCGGAAGACCCGCGCAACTTCATTGCCCTCTATGGCCTCATCGCGAATCCGGTTTTCCCGATACTCAACAAGGAGATGGGTGAGGACCTCGGTAGGGACCCGCCGTTCCGGTATCACTTCTGGTGCACGAACGTCTATCATACGCTCGCGGCCAACGGGGATGCCCTGAAGGCCGGACAGTTATACCACGGAGACCTCACGCCGGATGTTCTGAAATCTTTCCAGGACTCTTACGGGACGGTTGTTGTCTTCACCGGCGATTCGCTGTGGTCCCAGTTCGGTTACGTCCGTCATGGCCCGCATCGCTACCTCTACCGTTATCAGTCCATGGGCTATAACGAGGTCAAGAGCCTCCAGAAGTACCTGGATAACGGTGGCGATCTCTTCCTCAGCAATCAGACGATCGTTGACGAGACCGCTGGCACGATTCCGTACATGGAGACGTTCGAGGAAGAGTATCTCGGCGCGCTGACGAGGACCCGCGACACCGACCTGACGAACATGGACGGACTGATCGCTGGCACGTTGAGCGAGATGATAGCCGACGTGAACATCGCAGGCGGCGACGGGCACAACAATGCGACGCGCACGGGCGAGGTTGACCCGAACGGGACCGAGTCGGCCACGATATTCACGTGGGACGAGACATCCGGCCCCGGCACCGTGGTCGGCACGAAATCGTCAGCGATCCAGAACCGCCTCCTGACCAATGGTGCCCGCACCATATTCTTCACGTGGCCATTCGAGGCCATTGATAACCTCGGGATCGTTGGCGCGAGCGAGTCCGGTCGCGTCAACATCATGAGACTCATCGTCGAGTGGCTCCGCAACGTGCCCAAGGCGGAGCCGGTCAATCCGCTCGACGGGGCAGCCGGCGTCAGCCGCAGCGTGGTCCTCCAGTGGACGCGGGTCCCGGAGGCCGCTTACTACCGGATCTACATCGGTAAGGCCTCCGACGGCAACCCCACCGGTCCCGGGACCATCGTCACGCGCGACAACCCGTACTTCGACCCGGCCAATCCTGAAGATCCCGGCGACCCCCGCCTCGCCCCGAACACCCGCTACTTCTGGCGAGTTGATTGCGTCAACCCGGACCTCTCCAGCGTCACTGAGGGCGACGTGTGGTCGTTTACCACCGTCTCGACGGCGCTCAAGGTCACCTCGCCAGACCCGATTGACGGCCAGACGCAGGTGCCCGTGACGCAGACCTTCTCCTGGAGCAATCCCAACCCGGGCGAGACTACCTTCGATATTTATATCTGGCCTTCGACCGTGGGTGGGCCGACCTTCGATCCGACCGGCGGAGGCGCGGGCATCATCAGCGGTACGAACCTGACGGCGACCAGCTTCACGCCGTCTTCGGCGCTCGCCCCGAAGACCACCTACTACTGGCGGGTCTACAGCAAGAACGAACTCTGCAATCCGCCGCCCGATGGACTCGGCCTCTCCCCGACGCGGGGCGACACCTGGTCGTTCTCGACCATAACCGAGCCACCCAAGCCCACCGGGCCCAACCCCGCGGATGGGGCGACTAACGTGATTACCACCGTCCTCCTGACATGGAACGCCACCGAACGCACCGACAGTTACGACGTGTTCGTGTGGAAGGACGGCACTCCTGCGCCCGGAACCGATGATGTCCCGAGTGGACTCGGTGGCAACACGACGAGCAACTCGTGGGCGCCCGGCAACCTCGACACCAGCACCGTGTATCACTGGCAGGTCCGTCCGCGCAACGTCGCAGGGCGCCAGAACACCGTTGACACATGGACCTTCACAACTTCCAGCGTGAAGGCGCCTGACCGAGTCACGTTGCTCACTCCGGCGAACGGCGCGACGAGCGTCTCCATGCGGCCTACCTTCACCTGGACGACGGTGACGACGGCGGCCACCTACAACCTGCACTACGGCATCGGTTCGGTTCCCACCGCTCCGACGGTCACCGGCCTTACCACCGGCTCGTACACGCCGACCACCGCGCTCACCGGCGGTGAGACGTATTACTGGCGCGTTGACAGCGTGGCTTCCGACGGGCTCACGAAGACGGAGAGCCTCGTCTGGAGTTTCACGGTGGCGGTGCCCGGGGCTGCCTACAACTTCAGCCCCGCTAATGGCGCTACCAATGTGAACCCGACAGTGACGCTCTCGTGGAGCGGCACGGGTTCTTCCTACGATCTCTATCTCGGAGAGGGATCGCTGCCCAGCACGCCCACGGCAAGCGGCCTCACGATGACTTCTTACAAACCGAGCACGCCGCTTACCGCGGGCGCGACGTATGCCTGGAAGGTCGTGAGTAAGTTCCCGGATAACTCTCAGGTTGATGGTCCTACCCTGACGTTCACGGTCAGGACCGAGGCCGGTGGCGGCGGCGGAGGCGGAGGAGGCGGTGGCGGTTGCTTCCTCGCTACTGCTGCCCTCGAGTCGAACTCCAGTCCGGCGGCCGGGGTGGTCGAGTCAAACTGCACCGGCGACTACGTTCTCGCGCCTGAGCGAGCGGAGCAACTCGACCGCATTCGAACGTTGCGCGACAATTTCCTGGCCCGGTTCGAGGCAGGCCGTGCCTTCGCGGCGTGGTACTACGCAATCGGGCCTCACGCTGCCCATGCGATCAGAGGCAACGAACCGGCCAAGTCGGCCGTGAGGTCGCTTCTCCTCGACCCGCTCGCCGAGATCGCGCGGAGCGGCGCGGAATGACGCAGGTGACATGTTGGAGCGTACGAAAACCGATCGTGCGCTGAGCGGCGCGATCGTCCTACTGGTCGGCGCGGCGGTCTTCGCTGCTTATACTGCGGTGAGACCGCTGCGCCGCGTCACTTTGGGGTCTGAGGCGCGCACCGTGCAGCGGAACGCAGCGGCGCCAGCTCCGGAACTCAGCGAGAAGGACCTCGAGGTCGTCTGGCGAGGGCGTGACCCCGACTGGACTCCGGCGTCCCAGACGCCGGGCGGATCAGCGAGGCCGGCAACCGAGGCGCCTTCATTCAAACTCCGGGGTGTCATCTTCGCGACCGACGGGGCTTCCTGCGCGTTCATAGAGTCGGCGGGGCGCATCGGTCTGTACGAGCCAGGAGCGACAATTGACGGCTGGAAAATTGCGGGCATCGAGGTCGGCAAGGTCCGCGTGGTCAGGGGCGAGGAGGAATGCACGCTCCAGGTCGAGGCATCGTATGTCAGCCGGCCCTTGCCCAGGGTAAACGCGCCAGCGGGCGATCAGGGCACTTACGGTGCGACCGCGGCAAGCGACCGGGCGCAGTCAGCGTCGGGGCCGGACGATGGGAGGGCCTCAGCGAAGCTTGCTCCTGGCACGGTGTCTCCAGCGCCGGTCAGTGGCGGGAGGACTGTCCGCCCTCCGCCATCGCCGGTCGCCGGGGCCGATGGGCAGGTGGCGGTGCCGCGGGAACTCGTGCAGACTATCCGCAATGATCCGCAGAGCGTCAGGTTCGGTGTGCGGTACACCCCGGAAATAGCGCCGGACGGGACGATGCGTGGGTACGCGATAGACCACGTTGAACCGGGTTCTCTGGCTGCTCGCTACGGCCTCGCCCCCGGCGATCGGATACTCGCGGTCAATGGCATACCTCTCGATTCGCCAGCGCGCATAGTGCAACTCTACCAGCGTTTTCGCAATAGCGATTCGGTTCGCGTTCGACTGCAGCGCGGTGGCTCCGTCCGCGAGTACGTCTATTTCGTCAAGTAGCGCTGCCTTCAACAGAACATTGCTCTTCTCCCGGGACCATCCACACATGGCCAGACCAACCGATGTGCGAGTGACCGGCGTCGGCCTCTACTTCATTCCGCTCAGGCTGCGCGTGCCTTTCAAGTTCGGGATCGGAACCTACACCACATGCACCTGCGCGAGGGCATGCGTCGAGGTCAGAGATTCGCGCGGGCGCAGGGCCATCGGTTGGGGCGAGACGCCGCTGAGCGTCGGGTGGGCATGGCCCAGCGCTTACTCTTACGACGCTCGCGAGAGGAGGATGATGGAGTTCTGCGTCCGGCTTGCGCGCGCCTGGAGCGCGTTCGACGTTGCGGGGCATCCTATCGAAATAGGTCACGCGTTCCTGGAAAACGTTCTCGACCGGCTATTGAAGGAATCCAACTCGGAATACGCCGGTGAGGAGGCCATGCCGCACCTCGCCGGGCTCATCTGTTGCTCCCCTTTCGATATCGCAGTTCACGACGCCTTCGGAAACCTTCTGGGTCTGCCGACGTACGAGACCTACACCGGCCGTTTCATGAGCACCGACCTGTCGCATTACCTGGCGCCGGCGGAGGGAACAAGGGTGTCTTTCGAAGGACGGTATCCCGGGGAGTTCCTTGTCTTTCCTCGGCCCGACCGGCTTGTGGCATGGCACCTGGTCGGTGGGAAGGACTTGCTCGATGCCTCGGAACTGACCGGTGCCGAGCCGAACGACGGCTATCCGGTTCTGCTTCCGGACTGGATAAAGCGGGACGGGTTGAAGTGTCTGAAGATAAAACTGCGGGGAGACGATGCCGCTTGGGACTACGAGCGCATAGTGCGGGTCGGCCGGATCGCCGTCGAGCACGATGTCACCTGGCTGACCGCCGACTTCAACTGCACCGTGACCGACCCGGCCTACGTCAACGACATTCTCGATCGCCTCATGCGAGAGCAGCCGAGGATATTCGGGATGATCCTCTACGTGGAGCAACCGTTCCCCTACGACCTCGAGGCGAATCAGATTGACGTGCACAGCGTCTCTGCGCGGAAACCGCTTTTCATGGACGAAAGCGCCCACAACTGGCGGCTAATTCGGCTGGGGCGCTCGCTGGGATGGAGCGGGGTAGCGCTCAAGACTTGCAAGACTCAGACGGGCGCGCTCCTGAGCCTGTGCTGGGCCAAGGCGCACGGCATGACCCTGATGGTCCAGGACCTCACCAATCCTATGCTCGCCCAGATTCCGCACTGCCTCCTGGCGGCGCACGCGGGCACCATTATGGGGGTCGAGACGAACTCCATGCAGTATTACCCCGATGCCTCGCGGCCCGAGGCCGAAGTTCACCCGGGCCTTTACCAGCGCCGGGGCGGTTGTGTGGACCTTTCCACTCTGGGTCGCATGGGTTTCGGTTACCGGGTGGGCGAGATTCGACGGCAGTTGCCGGCGCCTGCGGTAGAGATGAGCACGGTTCAGCCGCGGTGACCGGGCGACCCAACGCGCGCCATGGCGATGGGTCACGAGGGCCAGCCGCAGCAGACGACAGTCCTTCGACCCGACGTCCCGTTCACCCGTCGGTTGCCAGGTCTGCCGATCCCTACTTGAGGCGCACCCTGGGAGTAGGCTCGTATTCGATCACCGCAGGGCGAGCATTGTTCAGGATGCTCAGCCTTCCCGCCTCGATGACGAGTTCGTTGTACGAACTGTTGGCGGGCGTGGCGAGGATGCCCTCGGCGTCTATCTCCCTGATGATCTCCTGCCGCGCGGCGAGATTGTCGCCCGCCGATTCCACGCGCGCGACGGCGTTGATCAGCCCCTCGATCGAGCGGTACCCGTAGCCCACCGGGTCGAGTCCCTTTCCCCCGCGGTACACGAGTTTGAAATAATCGGGGCTCGGTTCGTGGTAGTACTTGCCATCCAGCGAGTTGTCCTTGAAAGAATACTTCACGCCCCGATACTGGTCCTCGTGGAAGATGAGGCAGGCGTCATGGCCGCCGTGGCAAAGCATCTTGAGACCCTGCATGTTTCCTCCGGGTGCGACATTCGGGTAGCCCATTGCGTCTATCACGTTCAGACAGGCGCCGTTGCTCCATATGACCCGCGCGTCGGTCCAAAGGAAACCCTCGTTGCCGTTGGGATATTTCTCCCGAATGCCGTAAACCGAGACCTCGACGGGCATAAGGCCGGTGATGAAGTGGACCTGGTCAACGTAATGGCAACCGACATAGGTGAACATGTCGGAGTTCTCGCAGGTGCACCAGTTCATGAAATTGCTGTCTCGATAGTACCACGGTTCGACCATGCTGGCCTGTCCGAGCCGGAACTCGCCGAACCTCCCGGCGCGGTAGTGCTGGCGGGCCATCAACGCGCGGTCGTCGAAGCGCTTGTGATACTCCACCCCCACGAAAAGGCCCTTCGAGAACGCCAGTTTCTCGATCTCCATGGCCTGGGCGTACTTGAGGACGAGCGGTTTCACCGTTATCACGTGCTGGTTGCACTCGATGGCCTTTTTTATCGCCGGGTAGTGGAGTTGATCCGGCAGGGCGACGAACACGATGTTGCGAGGGGGCATTTTCGCCAGCACCTCCTCGAACAGAGTCGGGAACTTCTCGTTCGGGTCAACCCGCCGGAAGTCAGGATAGGGTGTGAAAGATTGGCCCGGAAAGGCCGCCTGCAGCGTCTTGTCCTCGGCAAGGACCTTGAGCGGGGCGCCGTTGAGCGCGCACACCGCGATCTCGCCGAGCCGCCCCTGACGCTGGAGGTAATATAGCGAGGGAAGAATCTGGATCTGGGTGATCATCCCACCACCGACGACCGTGATGACAGGGGGCGAATTTTTCATGGTCCGGTTCCTCTCCATGCATGTCCTCGACGTCCGATGAAACTGCGCGAGACATTCTTATACAGCATCCGTGCGGTCTTTCGCAAAGGCAAGGCGGCGAGTCCGTTCCTGTCGAACGGGAGGCGTCAGCGGCGTCGAACGCCGGCGAGAGCCTCGTTGCGGAGCCGGTTGACGCGGGGGACGGCGGCCTTTAGGATTGAGATAGCCGCCGGCCGCCGGGGCCGTGCGAACATACCGGTAAATGAGGAGGAAGCCATGCCCGACCTGAAAGGCACGAGGACGGAGAAGAACCTCTGGGAGGCGTTCGCGGGCGAGTCGCAGGCCCGGAACAAATACACGTATTTCGCATCCGTGGCGCGGAAGGAAGGGTACGAACAGATCGCGGCCATCTTCCTGGAGACCGCCGAGAACGAAAAGGAACACGCGAAATTACATCTCAAGGCGCTCGGTGGCATAGGTGACACCGTATCGAACCTCGAAGCGGCGGCCGGTGGCGAGCATGCCGAGTGGACCTCCATGTATCCCCGTATGGCCAAGGAGGCTCGCGAGGAGGGGTTCGAAGAGATAGCGAAGGTCTTCGAGGGAATCGCAGCGATCGAGAAGGCGCACCAGGAGCGGTACAAGAAACTCCTTCAGGCCGTGAAGAAGGGTACGCTCTTCCGGAAGGCGAAGGCAGTCGCATGGAAGTGCCGAAACTGCGGCCACATTCATCGAGGCAAGGAAGCGCCTGAACGGTGCCCCGTGTGTAACCATCCGCGGGCATATTTCGAACTCCTCACCGAGATCGTCTGATCTCGCCGCATCGGTCCGATGCGTCCTGGTCGAGCCTGTTTTCGGTGCATGGGGCGGGAGAAGGATTTTCCCGCCCTCATGTTCGAAGATGGAGGTTGGATGTGCCTCTGACGATAGAAAAGTGCGTCGCATATCGCTGCGAAGCGAGGGCTCGCCGAACGCTCGCGTACAGCACAGGCGTCGTCGAGAAACCCGTCATGGAGATATTTGTCGTGGAGGTGATCTCCGGCGGGATCTCCGGCTTTGGCGAGTTCTGGCCGACGTCGGCCAACTATGCTCCGGGTTTGGCGGGCCGATCCGCGCTGGGTGAATGGCAAGAACTCGTCGCAACGTGCGCGCACCTCATTGGAAAGGACGCGTTGCAACTGAGGCGCCTGATCCCTGCCGGGTACGACGAGTTGGAGGATGCGAACGGCCTGGTGGATGCGCTCGACTTTGCCTTGCATGACCTTGTGGGACGGGCCTGCTCTCTCCCTGTCTGGGCATTGCTCGGCGGCCTCCGGCGCCGCGAGGTGCCGGTCATGCCCGTCATCCATACCGATGATGACGATGCGATGGTCCGAAGGGCAATGGAGTGGCAGGAGCGATGGGGGATTCGCTATTTCAAGCTCAAGCCCCATGCTGAATTCGACGCCGACGTCAGGCTGCTGCGGACTTTCTCACAGAGGCTTCGTCCGGGCACTCGGTTCCTGCTCGACGCGAACTTCGCTTACAGGAGCGTGGAGGAAGCGGTCAAGACATTGGCTGAGGTCGGACGGTACGGTGTCTTCCTGGCCGAGGACCCGATCGAGACAGACTATGCGACCCTCAGGGAGCGCGTCAGGCCGGTCCTGAACCGCGCGGGAGTGAAACTTATGCTCGACTGCCAGGCGCGGACCACGCGAAACGTGTTCGACATCGCGGCTGCTGCTTGCGCCGACGCGATCAACTTCCATGCGAACTGGCATTCCGGTTTCGCCTCGACGCTGGGTCGCGCAGCGATCGTGCAGGCGGCCGGTATGGAGAACTTCATCGGCTCCTCGATATACATGGGCATCGCCGACGCCGCGAATATAGTGCTCGCCTCGGTTTGCCCCGCGCTGATCTGTTGCGAGCAGGTCCGGGGGACGGATTTCTACATCTCGGAGAGCGACTCCGTCGTGGACGATTTCTTCCCGCTTCGCGAGGGCCTCTATCGCATTTCCGATGCGCCTGGCCTCGGCGTTGAGGTCAACCGGGCGAGGCTGGAAAGGTTGACGGTCCTGCGCGAGGAGGTCTCTGGCTAACGGCGGTACCCACGACACTTCTCGCCGGTGAAGCGAAAATCACCACGCCCATCGTTGTACTGGTCGCGAGACTGCGCCTATCTGCCACCTCCTCCGAGGCGGAGAAGGGAGAAGTCCATGGCCGGGATTGCGAGCGACACGGTTCCGTCGTCAAGTTTCATCTCCCTTCCGTCGAGACAGTCGCGGAGCGTCGCTGGTGCGTTTTCGATTCCGAGGGCCCGAAAATTCAGCCGAAGAGCGACGCTGGCTTCCTTCTCCGTCAGGTTGGATACGACGGCGAGGAGACCGTTTCTGGGATGTAGATACAGGCTCGCATACGTGCCCTCTGGAAAGGTCTGCACAAAGTCGCTGTTGTTCCAGTACGGTAGCCACCGCGCACCGCTCCGGTCGAACTCGTCCATCACCTTCCATATGCGTGCAGCGAAAGCGAGATCTTCCAGCCCGGGGCCGAGTATGGGCCGGACAGGGACATCGTGGATCAGTGTGAGCGCCCAGGTCTGGCGGAAGGTCAGAGGCTGACCGTAGCAAAGGAACTCGGCTGGCACGCCCCACTGCCGCCCCATGAACTCGGCCCTGAACGCATCGAGGGGCAGGAGGCTGCCCACGTCCGTTCCTCGCGGGATATGGCCGAACTGCTCTCCGTCCCAGTAACTCGTGGCCCAGGCCAGGGTGGGGATGGTCATGCAGGTCGAATTATGCACGTTGACCTGCCCTTCGGGACGGTGGGAGAGGACCACGCGGTAAATCCTCCGCATCGCGCTGCGCACTGAGAAAATGGGATATGTCGGGCGGATGCTTCCATCGGGATGCAGCGCGCCGCAACCGTGCTCCGTGTTGCAGCAGCCGAACGGGTACTCGGTGCCGTCCAGGTAAACCCCGTCCGCGCCGGACGACCTCAACGCCTCTGCGATGCCCGAGACGAGGCGGTCCTGCCACTGACTCCGGAGGCAGACGCGCCATGCCGCCTGCTCGGGCTGCGGAAGATAGTGGAAGACGGGGTAGCCGCCCTTTGGGATGATGACGGACTCCTTGCCGAACATTTCCCATTCGGGCGCGATGTCGGATATGAGAAAGGAGAAATAGAGGAGGGCCTGTAGGCCCCGGTCGTGGCAGGCCCGGACCACCTTCGCGAGGTCTTCCCGATGTGGCGTGTCCACGTATCCTTCAGCGTCGGTCCAGTACTCGAATATCACTACGGCCCGCACGCCCGCTTCGACCAGGCGGTCGAGCAGCGAATCCGAAACGGATAGTCGCGGCGTGAAGCCGGGGGTGTTGGCGCCGATGCAGACGGTGCGATAGTCCCACGCATCGCGCTGGACAGGCTTGACCGGCGTCGCCTGGAGACCGAAGGTGTAGCGCAATCCCCGGATCGAGCGGCTCTTCGCGAAGAGTTGCGCCGCCTGGCCGAAGCCGGTCAGGTCCGAGATGTGACCCGGGGCAGGGAGGAGACGTACGGGCATCGAGATCATGTCGAGCCGCAGCGTCATGGCATCGCCGTCCGGGCGAATCTCTATGAGACCGTCGGGATCTTTCCAGTACCAGCCCTCGTCCGATTCGGCGAACCACGCGAGGCCGCGGTCTTCGTCGCCAAGCCAGATAAATGGCCGGAACCCCATCGTGAGGCCGTCATGGGGAAGGGCACGGACGTTTTCTGCGCTTCCCCAACTGCCAGGAAAGTAATAGAGGTACTTGGCTATTTTGCGCGAGATCGGTATCTCCAGGGACAGCCGGTTGATCTCGACTGGCTTCTCGGTGTCGAAGGTGCAGTCGACGCGCATCATGCCATCGAACTCGAGGGTTATGCGCGAATTTATCGTCGTACCTCTGTCCGCGACCCTCTGTTCCATCACCACCTTTTCCGCATCTTGCGCCGCGATCCGCAGTCCCTCGGTTCTCCACTCTGTTGCCTTGCCATCGATCACGGCGTGCCACCGCATTGGGCTCGCGAGCACAGGTACGTCTCCGGAGGAAACTTGCGTCAGCCCGTGCCTTCCGTCGAGGACATAAACCCGGTTCCAGCATCCAAGTTCAAAGGTGCCGGCGGATGATTTGACCGTGACCGGCGTCCATGGGGACGGCACGTCGCGGGCGATGCCAGCCGGCGATCCGAGCCAGTCGGCCTCGCCCGGGTCCTTGTCGTGAAGAACGCGGGCCTTCCACTGGAGTCCATGCCTGTCCCGGACGGTAGCGCGAAAGCAACAGCAACCTGAATCTGTCTCGCCCAGGTCGAACGAGGTCGCTCCGTTGCACCTGAGGAGGTCCGGTATCTCACGGGTCGCCACGACTTCGCCCGTCTTTTCCCGGACGAGTTCCAGCGTGACGCGCATTCCGTCGGCCAGTTCGGACTCTCCCACCAGGAGAACGCGGGCCCAGATGGTCCGCCCCTCGTATCGCGAGCAAACCTTCAACGTTACCTGCCCCGGCGAGGATTCTGTCAGTGTAGCCATACGGGATTCCTCCTTACCCTGCGAAGCGGAGGCGAAGGCGCACACCGCTGAGCCCACGATCAGAACTCTTGCGGCAATTGCGGTCGCCACGACAAAGGTGCATGGCCTTGGCAAGAGCGGAGGTGCGCCGGCCTGCAGTTCACAGGGTGTTTTCATGCTACTCTATGTGGGGTTGGATCTGAACGAAGTTCAGCGAGATCTCTTGCCCGATCGGTCCGCCCGGCTGGTCAGGAGAAGACCAATCCGATATCGTGAGCCGAACGGTCGCTCCGGTTGGACGGAACAGCGTGCGATGATAGTTCTGCCACGTCCGGGTTGTGGCCTCCGCATCGTCGTAGGGGCCGAGGTGATAGTAGGAGAAGTTCGGGTATGGATGCTGAAAGGACCGCTCGTCGAGGACCTCTGCGTTATCGAGCAGGACGGATACGGCATGCTTCTCGGCCTTCGTTTTCCCCTCCAGGAGTGCCTGGTAGTCGGCGGTATAGAACTCGATGGAGTACAACCTGCCGGGTTCCAGATTGAGTATCTCCTGGGAGAGGGAATTGGGCTTCAAGGCCGAGCGCCGCATCACAATGAAGGTGTCACCGGCGCCCGTCTCCAGCCACCGGCCCTGGGCAAACCCGTAACGCTCGAGGTGGCGGACCTCCAGACTGCCTTCCTCCGCCGGCAAAAGGGTCCATCCCTCTGCGCCGCGCTCGAAATCGGGGTTCCTGACGTGACGAAGTTCGTAATGGTCCTTCGAGAGCAGATCCCTGTTGCCCTCGATGAAGTAGTGTCGAAAAAGGCGTCCGGCCCACTTCACCGCCACGTCCGTCGCATAAGGTGACTTGTACCACATTACGCCCGCGAGACGCCGGAAAGCCGGGTGGTTCGCCAGGAGATTACACTGCATATCCATCAGGACCGGATAGTATGCGCCTGGCTCCACGTCCATGCGCTCGCCTGGCGAGGTGAGGTAGCCCAGGGCCAGTATCATGCGGCCGGTGCAACCAGGTACGGCTCGTTCCCACGCGGCGATCTCGTCCGCGAGTTGCGCCTCCACGAAGGATCGCGCCATCTCCTCGGTCGGCTGCTCGTGCAGATAACGCGTCCAGACCAGGGTGTGACCCATCTCGAGGACGTCGCGGGCGAATCCTTCGCTGGCGGTTGCGCCATAGAGACAATCGCAATAGAAGTAGAGGGCCTTGCCGTGGTACGCTTGCTCCCCGGCGACCCTGCGGAGGGCATCCGAATAGCGCGCATATGCCTCGCTGTGGCTTACATCGTGGGTATCCAGGACCATGCCGTCCATGAGCGGATGGCTCATCGCCGGCTTCTCGATGAGGCACCGGTAGAAGTCCTCGACCGTCTCGCAGGCTCTCTTCCGGGTGGGATCGTACCAGGGGGCTGTATGCTCGGCGATCCATCTGCGACCCCGTGTCCGCCACTCTCTCACGCGAGAGAGTTCCACGTCAGGCGGGAGGCCCACGATAGTCGTGACGTTGGGCAGCACGTCCTTCTGCAGGAACTCCCATGAATAGGTGCCGTATCCTGGCACCACCGGGTTCGAGGGATAGGTTGCGTAAACGAGTTCCGGGATAGCCCTCACCGTGATGCGCTCTATGTTGGCAGGTCCGGTCGAGCGAACGACGAGCACGTGAGGGCCCGCCGGCAGACGACGCATGGCCTCGGCGACGTCGGGTCTTGCAATCGTCGCCAGGACATCCTCCGTCGAATCGCGGAGTGCAACAGTCACGGTTGCTCCCAGGCTCGGGTTCGCATGCGCCGAGAAAAATACCCAGCCATCGCGCGGGTTCGTGAAGCGGTATTCGAGTAGGTTCGCATCGGGCGGCCGTTCGACATCGAGAAGTTGCGTCACCAGATTGTTCAGCGGTTTGAGACCGTTCCCCTCGGCGGACGGCCCGGGGGCACCGGCGTTCGAATGACCGTCGCGGCCCGAGAGGTAGCGGCGGAAGACCTCGTCACGAGATAGGCATCTCGAGTACACGGCCACGTACCCGATGGTTCCCCTGAAATGGGCCATGCCCAGCATTCCGCCACCGATGAGGAGCCGGGTGCCCCGATCGACCGGCGCATATCTCCATACTCGCACTCCTCCTGCCAATGCGCCATCCACGTAGATGCGCAGACGTGTGCCGTCGCTCGCCGCGACCACGTGGTGCCAGAGGAGTGCTGGTGCTCGCGCACGAGACATTCCGGAGACGGCGGCGGAGCAGAAATAGATGCGGGCAGGATACATCCCTCCGGAGTAGTGAAGGAGGTTCTTGCCGGACTCTTCTCCGATCAGGAGCCCCTCTCCGCGAGGGAGACCCTCCGGGCGTAACCACATCTCGATGGAGAGAGGTTCCACAAGACGAGGCGCCGCGCCGGGGGCGCACTCGACGTAATCGTCCTCGCCGTCGAAGGCTACTGCAGCGGCCTCCCGCGTTCGAACCCACTTCCCGCCATGAATGCGGCCGTGTCGCCCATTGCCGCTGGTGTCATGGAGTGTGGCACCGTCTCCTTCAGAAAACTCGTATTGCAGGATCAGGTCCGCCTCCTTGGCGCCCGCGCCCGAACATAGCACGAGGACCATCGCCACGAGCAGGCCGCGCCCGGCAATGTCCCGCATCGAGTGAACCCCCTAACGCACCATTATCCAGTCCACCTGGACGGTGTTGCCCTCGCCCGGCGCTTCCGCGAGGCAGATCTTGAATCCCGCCGTAGTCTTATCCTTCACGAACACGATCAGACTCCCCCTCGCGGGTGTGCCCGACCCCGATACGGCCGTCGCTGTGACGAAGTAGTTAGCATCTTCCTCGGGCGTCCCGAATGTTACGGCAGCCTCGGTGCTCGCACCGGCGATTGTGACGCTGCCGCGCATGTTCCGGGCGGGGACGTCGCTGCCCGAAATTCCGCGCGCGAAAAGTGCCTTCGTCCTGAGAAGATCGGACGGCTCCGTCTCGTCGAGGATGAGCGTAGTGCCGCTTGCGTTCTCCACGGGCGCGGCCACGCGGCTATAACGCGGATTCAGCACCGTGCACTCGCTGGCCTCCCTGGCTATGCGGATGCCGGTGCCCGATTCCGTCCCGTTGGCGAAGTAGAGGTGGTGCATATGGACTGTGTCTCCGCGCTGAACGTCAATGCCCACCTCGCGAAACCCCTCGATGGACAAGCCGAAGATATCGAGTTCGTTGGCAGTCGTGACAAGGACGCCGGTATCCACTGCGCCGATGTTGCTCCCGATGAGACTGGTCTTTATCGCGCTGTTCCTGAACTCGATGCCGACCTTGCAGCCGCCGATGGAGAGGCCGTACATGTTGTTGTAGCCGCAGAATATGGGGCCGTCGAGCAGGATGCCCGTCGTGCACGAGGATACGGAGGTTCTTTCGATGACACTGTAGCAGGTGTTGGTGAAGTCAATGCCAACGTCGCAGGTTTCGCCGTCAGCGCCCCTGCCGTTGATGCTCAGCCGCTCGATGAGGACGCTGCCGCTTCTCGCCTGGGGGTTGGCCGACTGTAGGACCGCAGGCAGCTTCCGCTTGCTCCACAGCGTCGCGGGACCGACCAGCGAGATGCCGCTGTGAAAACGGATCGTCTCCCCCACGCGATGCGTTCCGTTCAGGAATTTCACCGTGCCCCCGCGCGGCAAGCTGGCTATGGCCGACTGAATCGCAGGTGCGTCGTCAGTCTTTCCGTCGCCTCGCGCGCCCCACCACTGTGGATAGACCTGCTCCACGCTGCCCGGTTCGAAGACGACCTTTCCGCCACCGGAGAATATCCGTGCGATTGGCGCCTCGACCGGGCCGGCGATGGTCAGCGTGACCCCCTCCTTCACGTCGCAGCAGCCGCCCATTTCGAACGAGATGCGCACGCCGCTCGGTATCGTGACGTCGCTCTCGACTGCTTCTGTGCCAGTGATCTTTACGGTCGCAGGACCCTGCCCGAGGTCGTAGACGCGGAGCGCCAGTCCCGTGAGTCTCTCTCTGGGCACCGGCGAGGGCAGCGCGATCTTCTTGTGTTCCTCGTCGTAGTGCGAACGTATCTCTGCCTCGGAGAGTGGTCGGTTGTATATGCGGACATTGTCCACCATGCCGCAGAAGAAGCCCCTTCCGCCGCCTGCACCCTCAGAGCCTATGACGGCACTGCCGCCGCGACTCGCGATCGGAGTGCCCGGCTCGGGCATTACGAACCCGCTCACGGGCTCGCCATCCACGTAAAGGCGCATCCGGTTCCCGTCGTACGTCCCCACCACATGAGACCATTTGCCCATGGGCAGTTCCGTGTTGCATTTCCAGTGGCCTGCGGAGATGTAGAACATGAGCGAAGTTCCGCTCCACGTAAGCGCGTACGAGTAGATACCCTTTCCGACGATTATCGGCTCGCCCAGAGATGGCTTCTCGGGACAGACCCATGCCTCCAGACTCACCTGCCGCGTGATGTCGAGCGATGCGGTGGAGCCGCAGTCAACATAGTCGTCAACGCCGTCGAACCGCAGCGCAGTGCCAATCCCGTCCTTTACCCGCACAGGACCGTGGAGCACAGCGTTATTGTTGTTGTCCGACGTGTCGCGTACCACATCTCCCTTCACTTCCTCGAACGTCCACTCGGCGACAAGCCCCTCGGCAAGGTCCACCGCCATCGCTTCCGACAGGGCGGTCGACAGTACGACGGCCGCGACCATGACGAACCAGAGTCTGCTCAGCGACATGCCTCTCCTCCTCCCCAGTGCCGAGACCCTCATTTCGGACCCGCGATCCTCTCGACTTTACCTTCCACTTCGATACCCGCACGCCCGTGGTGGTCGAGATTGAGCGGACCGATCTTCATCGGACAATCGAAGGTGTCCGGGATCCACGACGTGCGACTGCGGATTGTATCATCCTCGTAGATGAACTTGTAGTGCGCAGCCGACACGCCGATGAAGAGCGCTCCGTTGTCAGTGAACCGGGCATCGGCCTTCTGACAGCCCTCCATGAAAGGCGCGACGATGATGGCGCGCGTGTACGAATCCAGTCCAACCTGGCAGGTCTCGAAGATCGGCCGGATCAGGAGGCACGGCGCCGCACGGTTGTAGAAATCCGTCTCGGCGTTCGTGAAATACACATCGCTGATCGTCGCGGTCGTACAGCCCTTGTTCAGCGCCTTGTCCCCGAGTTTCAGCCCTACTGTTCCGTTCGCTGCCCCCATCCCATAACAGCCGATGTAACCGTACTCGAGACTTATGTGCATGCCCTGGGCGATGTAGATCCCTGTCTTGAAGCCCGTCACGAAGAAGTTTTTCATCGAGAAATAACGCACGTATTCGTTGGTTCCGTTGATGCCGTAAGCGTTGTTCTCGCGCGTCGCCCTGAGCGACAGGTCTTCGAGGCGGAACCCCGAGCACTCGACCGGCAGAGTCACACAGGAGCCCTCCGACGGAGTGAACACCAGGCACGACGCGCCCGGCCCTGCGCCCTGGAGAGTCACCCAGCTCCGCGCGACGACGCCGCGGTTCGCATAATCGCCGGCGGGAAAGAAGACGATTCCCCTTTCGATGCTGTCTATGGCAGCCTGTATCGCTTCGGTGTCGTCAGCCGCTTCATCGCCTCGTGCTCCCCACCATTGCGGATAGACTTTGTCCACCCTGCCGCGTCCGAAAACGACTTTGCCTGCACCCCAGAAGATTCTCTGGAGCGGTGCCTCGAGGGACCCATCGATCTTCAGCGTGACCCCCTCCGCCAGGTGCAAGCAGCCGCCGTTCTCGAATCGCAGGGAGACGTTCCAGGGAATGGCGAGGTCCGCTGCCACCTGTCGAGGCTCCGAGATCGTCACGGTCCGATACGGAACGCCGTCCGGAACGGTCAGGTCCCCGGCGGAGAGGGGTTTCTGCTGTGCTGCGCCAGTAGCCATTCCGATCGTCAACGACGCGACGATTCCGACAAGCGCTGACCCGAATCTCATGGCAAAATGTCTCCTCTGACTTGAAATGCGACGCATCGACGGCATCTCGAGCCATCCTATTTAACCTTGTAAGATCACGCTGCCCGCACTTACCACCCGTCGCGAGTTCGGTTTCACCTCTCGCGGTCCTCGGGCGGTCTTTCGGGCGGTGTTGCAGGGAGCGTTACACGCGGAAGCGGTGGATACGCCAGTTTCCCGCACTTGGGACACCTGTAGGTAGCCATGCGGCTCTGCAAGACTGCGGGGCCTTCCGTCTCGGGGTCCACCAGGACCGGAATGATTTTCTCGCCGCAATTCACGCACTTGATAGGATCCACCATTGTGTATTTTTGCGTCTTTGGGTTCTTGTATTTTCCCTTCCTCGCTCCGAGATCGAGCCATTTCTCCCTTGGTAGGGAAATGATTTCGCCCGTCTCGATATCTATCTTCTCGAGAATGGTCTCCCGATACTCCTTCGGGGGAACGGCCGATCTGAACTGCTTCCTGAATATCCAAAACGCAATGAGGGCTATGAGTATCAAAAGCCCGATGATCGCAAGGGCCTTTTTCATCTTTCTGTCTCCACACCTTGACCCGGGAGAGCCGCGCACGCACCTTGCGAACTGGAACCCCCGCGCTTGCCGGTCGCAAGGGCAGGTGCACCTGGCCTCCTGACCCGCCGCTTCCCGTAGACGTCAGGCAAGGAACGCACCATATTGGGTGCGTCCCTCGCCTGTTCGCCGATCGTCAGATTCTCAGTACGGGAACGAAGCGTCAACGTCCACTCCGTTCGCAGAATCGAATATGTGCCATGCGTGTACGCTCGAGACGAACTTCCTCCCGTAATAGTAGTAGAACGGATGACGGTTATCTCCGAGCACGTCCTCGAACTGGTTGATCGTGTTCAAGTCAATCGAGGTATGTGTCGCCACCCAGTCACCGAGCCCGCTCGGGTACGCCCACCATTGATCGTCCCCGGGCCACCAGATAAACCGGGTCTGCGGGTCTCCGTACCACTTGGCACTCCAGTCGCCGTAAAGGACGTTGTACCCGTCGCGGTGCGCAAACCAGCCCTTCCCGGGGTGGTAACTTGTCCGGACGTCGTAGCCCCCTGGCGCATCGCGATAACTGAACGAGGTCGAGAAGGTATCGGAGACTATAGCCCGGGCCCCAAGGAGCTTCGATGTCTTGAATACCGGGCAACCTGTCTCGGCTAAAACCTTGGGCTTCGTCATTGCGATGTAAACCTTGCCAAGACGCGGGTCGAACATGTCGGTTATACCCATACGACCCCAGGGGTCCCTCCAGCCTAGGGTCAGACAGGGGACGTTGCGATAGTTGTAGGTGCACTGGACAACGAGACCGGGCCAGATGCTGCCGCGCGCCCACTGGTTGGTCTGCCAAGTCCAATTCCCGGATGAAATGGACTTGTGGTCGAACCCGCCTGCGCGCGCCAGCTCGGATAGAGTGGTCGCCGCCCCGTCATTCGCCGTGGTGGGATCGTAGGGCCAGTCGTCCCAGGCGTAGTCGGAGATCATGTTCTCACCTGCTGTAGGGCACCATAGCGCTCTCGCGTCGGAAATGTAGTTGCCCTCGATCAAATGACCAAGGCCCACGGGCCCCATGTTGAGGCGCCCCGCGGTCTCCTTCAGGAACACTCTGTTCGTGTTGCGGTCGTACGTCCGATGGAGGCCGCAGTAGATGGTACGAAAACGTACCCAGGGCGAGGCAAAGCAGCGCAGTTCTCCGCTCGTTGCGGTCCCATAGCCGCCGGCACCCGTCTTCACAAAGATGCCCGTCTTGGGATCCCCGTAGATGCCATCGTCGAGGATTCCCATCTCGTACCATGCGCTGCCGAGGTGACCGGTGTACCCGATTCTGGTCTGCGCTCCGTAGGCCGGGAAGGATGGAAAGTAGTCGCTGTAGTCTCCGAGGTAACTTTCCAGACCCTTGGAAATTTGGTTGAGGTTGTTGAGGCATGCTGTCCGGCGCGCTTTCTCCCGTGCTGCGGCCAAAGCAGGCAGCAAGAGCCCGGCCAGAATCCCTATAATCGCGATAACCACTAGTAACTCGATCAAGGTGAACGCCCAGCACAGAAAGGCATTAATCGCGTACCAAGCAAGTGCCTTGCCGGTCCTTACCAATTGACGCAGCATGTCACTCCCTCCTCATTGAAACTTGACTCACGAAACCCTTCCCTTGTAGCACCACCAGACTCCCTTTCCGTCCCTTTGCAAGTGTGGCATTTTTTGGCCCTTCGATCACCCCCTTTCTTCGGCGACAGCCGGAAGTTCCATTCTCACCTTTTGCACTGAGGCCGCTCTGGAACACGGACCGATCGTCTGACCCTCGTGGAAAGTGGGGGGATAAAGACAGTGGCGAATGTGCTTCTCGCTCGGGGCGGACTCCAGTATGTCGAGGGTCTGCTCAGCCATCTCCGTGAATGGGGGAACCGTAGCGGTTAGGTCGAGCCCGTCCGGAATTTCCAGCGGCAAGCCATTCACGTTTGCCAATGACACATCCTCTGGCACGCGAACGCCGCAACGATGGAGTTCCCTCAGAAGCGGAAGAGCTACCAGTTCGTAGATAGTTACCAGAGCGCTCGGCAGACCCGATTTCCTCGCCAGAAGTTGTCGAACTGGTGGGGGATTGTACAGCTCGTACAGCAACACTTGGCCGTTGTCATGGGGCAGGTTGTGCCGCCGCAAAGCACCGAGAAAAGCACTTACGGCCCGTACGCGAGGCCACCCCTTGCTCTCTACCAGCATGATGTCTCGGTGTCCGAGCCGCACCAGGTGATCCACGATCATCTCCACCGCCTGGCACTCGTCGTAGGCGACCAAATGATCCCTCCGGCAGTCACACCAGAAGTCGTTGACAACCACAAAGGGAATTCCATAGAGCCGCAGGCGGTCTCGCGTCGCATCCTCGCATTCCGGGTTCGTGGGGAATTTGACCACCCCCCTCACTCGAAGGCTGGCCAACTCCTCGATGAACGCGGCCTCCACGTTTGGCATGTCATTCGTAACACCGAGCACTACCCACTCGTTACGCTCGCGGCATATATGCCACAGAGCGCGCACGAAACGTGCTGTCTCGGCGTTGAAGACGTTGGGTACGATCGCGCCCACGCACCTCTTTGACGCAAGGCCTGCCTCGGTGCCGTGATGCGGGTCGAGAACATACGTCCCGGAGCCCCGCCGCCGCTCGGCCTTCCCTTCCTTCACCAGGAGTTCGACCGCCTTTCGCACTGTCCGCCTGCTACACTTGAAATTCTGGCAAAGTTCCATTTCCGTGGGAAGCGGATCACCCTTCTTCAGTTGATTTTTTTCCATGAGAAAGCGCAGATACCTGTACACCTCTTGGTGTTTCAGGTTGCGCTGGCGAAGACCACTCAGATACATGTCTCACCCTAAAGGAATTGTATCATTATGTTGCATTTTGACTTGACCGTCACAGTTTGCCAACCCCCTGGGCTGATTTTTCGGGCGAGCCTTTCAAGGGGGAATGTATTTGTCCTTGACTTCGCTCTGTATGGGCGGCCTCGGCAGGTGCAGATCACCCGCATCTGTAGACGGGGCTTTCTCATGCAGCTTTTTCCGTGGCACCGGGGTCGGAGGGCGTAGCCACCGC
>Ga0272448_1000033_pt1 | contig 191090 bp, 198 predicted proteins | sample YNPCB0191_FD_202220 | JGI IMG/M metagenome (GOLD analysis project Ga0272448, IMG submission 202220) | Hot spring sediment microbial communities from Yellowstone National Park, WY, United States - YNP-CB-019-1 | ecosystem: Environmental > Aquatic > Thermal springs > Hot (42-90C) > Sediment... | reverse complement strand
GCTATGTAAGCTCAACTTACACAACTTCACACACAGGCTCTTACACTGGTGCTGCTACTTATAATAACAGCGGCTATTATAAACCAACATACAATGGTGTTTATTATAAAAATGGATATTCGTAAAAACTTGTAAAATAGATTGCATGATAGCAGTTGCTTATTAGGAATCAATTAGGGCTACTTTCTTAGCAAGCAATATTATTATCTTGCTGCTAACTCAATGTTAAAATAGAGGCTTAAAGCATGCACGCCTCTAGTTACGGCACTGCATCACTGGATTGCATAGTGAATTTTTGCACATCTCGAAAGCGGCATTATTTGGCCTTTTTATTTCAGGAATACCAAAATGCAGCTTTGAATGCAAGCATGGCCTCTTTGCCTTAGCTTTTACTTAACTGCAAGCCTTATATCTTCTGCGGTTATCGTTTTTCTTTTTGCATGCTCTGCAAGCACTTTTGCCTTTAAGGAAATCTTCAAGCCTTCTTCTTCAAGTATTTTTGCAAGCTCAACTGCAGCGGAATTGCTTACCCTAAATCCACTGCCTTTTCTTATAATTCTGTCAACCGCAGCAAGTGGCAGTTCACCCATGCTATCACCACTAAAAAATAATCCATCAAGAAATATAAATCTTTCCTTTTTTAAGCTTTTTTACTTTTTTAAAACAAATGTTTTAAAAATAGCTCTAAAAAAGGTAAATTTTTGAAAATTGGTTTAATTGGTAAGTTTTTAATAAAAAATGTGCAGCATATTTTACGCTTCTAGCAAGCAAGTATTATCAATAACTTCTGCCTATAAGCGCAATCTTTTCAGTTGGCTTTCCGCAGATTGCACACTTGCCTTTGCTGTGCTCATAGAGAAGGCTTCCAGCTGCTTCAATACCTTTCTCTAGTCCAATAAGCTTTTCATGGCATTCAGGGCTTTCGCACCAATGTATTTTTGCCGTGCCACCTTTTTTTAACCAATCAAGCGCATTTTTTAGATCTTCAAAATATTTAATCTTAGTTTCATAAAAATGCAAGGCCTTTTCATAAAGATTCCTTGGAATTTCATCTTCAAGAAGCCTTCTAAGCAATTCAACAAGCTCAGATTTTTTTACCAAAATTCTTTCCTTTGTGTCTCTTCTAAATACAGTAAATGTATGCGAAGAAACCTCCTTTTCGCCAACCTCAATCCTTATCGGCACACCTTTTATGTCCCAAACATAGAATTTTTCGCCAGCGGTTTTTTCTCTATTTTCATCAATCTGCGCTCTTAAGCCGCTTTTAACAAGCAAATCTCTGAGCTCACTAGCTGTTTTTTCTATGGCTTCGTTGCCCTTTTTGTATATCGGTATTATAATAACTTGAACAGGCGCAATCCTTGGCGGAACAACAAGGCCTCGTTCGTCGCCATGAACTGCAATCGCTGCCACAAGGTAGCGTGCACCATTTCCTGTGCATATCTGCCAGCAGTGCTGCTTTTTACCATTTGCGTCCTCATAGACAAGATCGAATTTTTTCGCATAGGCCTGGCCAAGATTGTTTACAGAGCCGTTTTCAAGCATGCGGCCATCAGGAAGGATTGTGTAAAATTCAACAGCAGATTCTGCACCAGGAAAGAGCTCTTCCTTTGGTTTTTCAACTGCAATATAAGGTATATTTAGAATTTCCTTCCAGATTTGTTTGTTTATCTCAATATGCTTTTGCATTTCTTCATATGCTTCTTCTCTTGTCTTATGCGCTGTGTGTATCTCATACCAGAATGTAATTTCCCTATCTCTTATGAGCGTATGCGTTGTTCTGCCTTCAAGCCTAAAAGAAGAAACCGTTTCATATATCCTTATCGGTAGTTTTCCATCTTTAATCCAGAGCTTAAACATAGGATATATTGCCGGCTCACCTGTGGGCCTAAGTATAACCCTTTCAATCTCTCGCTCATCTGATGCAAATGGCACAACAGCATATAGGTTTTTCTTAAAGCCTTTGAACCACATCTCATTTTTCTCCGCATATTTCAATGGTACGAACAATGGGAAATAGGTTTCCTCAATATTGTTTGCCTGAAAAAGAGCATCCCATTCTCTAACAATGGCTTTCATAAGCTTTAGGCCATAGGGCAGCCATACAAAGGTGCCTTTCACACCATAGCGCCTGTCAGCGATGCCGGCAAGCTCAATAACCTTGTTATACCATTCAACAAAGTTTTTCCTCGGGGGAAGCCTTTTTGGAACGATATCTTCGCTCATTTCCAAAACCTCACATCTTTGTCAGAGCCTCAAGCTCATCAAGCATCTTCTTTACCTTTGGTTTTTCAAAGTGTTTTCTTGCAGGTTTTAGGATTTCGATAAGCTTTTCTGCGACTGCATTTTTTAAGTCCAAAGGATGAAGCCTTTTCTCAGCAAAATCCTTCTCAAGCTCCTCATATGAATTGTAGCTTATGTTTCCGCCAAACCTTGCGGGTCTTTCTACATCTAAGCATGCATCATCTCTGGCAAATATTACATGCTTTGCCCAGTTAAGCACAGGGTTAAACTCTATTTCACCTGCTGGGCAAAATGCATTTTCAAGTTTTCTCTTTATCTCTTCTGGCGAGTCATGGATAAATATGCAGCTATCCGGTTGCGACTTGCTCATCTTCATTGCAGAGAGAAGCTCTTTCATCTGCTCTTTTGCAACAGGCCAAACAGGTGGTTTGCTGAGGCCAAGAAGCAATGGGTTGTGAACTGCAACAGGTTTTATCTTGTTTCCATCATTATCAAGCAGAGGACTTATTTTCATTTTAAGTGCGACCTCTCTAGCTATAACATGCGCTTTTCGCTGGTCAATGCCTGCATGCGCAAGATTTATGCCTTGAAAGAAGATATCTGCGACTTGCATCGGTGGATAAATAAGCTTTGCAAAATCTATGCTCGTGCCTTCTTTGCGCCCCATAATGGTAATGCTTCTCATAATCCTTGAAAGTGTTGTGTGCTTGCTCACCTCAATAACGGTTGCCCAGTATTCATCGTGATTTTTGTAAAGCTCTGAGCCAAGCACGAATTTTACCTTTTCTGGCTTGCCACCAGCGCATTTTATACCTGCTTTGAGGCCCTCCTTAAAATAGCCCTCAGCAATCTTTTTTATTACATCCTTTTTGCCACCGAGCTTGTCATTAATCCACGTGTGCCAGTCAGCAAGAAAAATCGAGACATCAACATCCGCATTGGCAAAATCAACAAGCTTGCTCATTGTTGCAAGGCCTGTGCCAAGGTGTATCTTGCCTGAAATCTCAAACCCAATATAATGCTTCAACTTTAGCCCTGTTTCAATGTAAAGCCTTAGGTCTGCTTCGGTAAGGATTTCCTCAGTATTTCTCGTTATGAGCTCGAACCTTTTTTCCGAATCCATAAAAATCATTACTTTAGCACTTTATTTAATTCTTTGGGAAAAAATTTGCAGAGCAAAACCTTGAATTGCTATGCTTCCGAAAACCCCAAACCAAGCTATGCCATCACCTTTATTTTTCTTATGCCTTTTGCTTAATCTTGAAAAATTTTCTTATCGCAAGTGCGACAATCTCAAAAACAGCGTCCTCATCTAGATTGTCTGTTTTTAGGACAAGATCGAAAGGCGAGCGATCATTGATTATATCAACCTTGTAAAGCTTTTTGTAGATCTTCGCATCGCTTAGGAATCGCTTTTGCATCGCATCCTTGATTTCCTTAACATCTTTGTTATCGCGCTTTGCAATCCTTTGAGCTCGTACATCTTCGCTAGCATCAAGCCAGATCCTAAATGCACCATCGCCTTTGTATAGCCAAGCCATCATTCTGCTATCAAAGATTGCCTTTTCTTCAGTCTTCGCAATCTCAAGAAGCTTTTTGTCAAGTTCTAAGTCATAGTAGAAATTTTTTTGCCTCTCTTTTACAAGCTTCTGGCCTTCTTCACCTTCCCAAAAGCCGCTACCTTTTTCCGCCTTTTCAAGATCAAGCTTTGACGCCTCTTTAATCTGCTTCATAATGCCTGAAGCAAATATACGCTTTAGGCCAAATTCTTTTGCAAGGCGTTCTGTTAGAGTGCTTTTACCAGAGCCTGGAGTGCCTGAAAGCAATACAAAAATTTTCCCCATAACATCACCACAACGTAAAAACTAATCTTGGATAAATTAAAAAATAATACAACAAAAAAATAAATAGATATGCGCAAAAAGCGCACAAAACCACATGATGTGTTAGCGGTGGTATCTTGGCCTTAGCTAAAGCAATAAGAGATAATGCGCAAAGCATCTCTGCGAGCAATTTTGCAAAAAGCGTTTATGAATTAACAATGCTTATTCCAAAGGGCAAGGTTGCTGCTTACAAAGATATTGCAATTGCGCTGCATTGCAAAGCATATCGCGCAGTGGGAAAGGCTCTTAGCGTAAATCCATTTTCAAATGTGCCATGCCATAGGGTTGTAAAAAGCGATGGAAAAATAGGTGGCTTTAAGGATGGCATAGCAAAAAAGATAAAACTTCTGGAAGAAGAGGGGCTAATGGTCAAAAATCATAAAATCTGCGATTTTAAAAATAGAAGAATTTCATGGCATGAGTTAATTTTGCTGAAAAAATCAAGAAAAAAATGTTAATTTTTCAAAGCTATATGTTTTATATATAAGGTATGCGAATATATTATTATTGGGTGGTGGGAAACACTCCGATTTCTTTCCCAAAGGAGGAGGTAAAAGGCAAAGGAGGGGCAATGCTCCTCCTCTAATTTTTAATTACCATTCTAGCAAATCTCCGACTTCAGCGCAGCTGAATTTTTCTTGCGGAAGTTCTATGATATATCTGCAAGGTTTTTTTGGCGTGTAGTTCAATGCAAATGGCTTAAGCAATGCCTTATCAACAACCCTTTTCTTTTCATCGACAAAAAACACTGCGATTGGGAAAAAAACAAAAAGCATATGTATGCTTGCTCTGATTCTTGAGTCCTGCGAAAGAGGCATTACGAGAGCATAATTGAAATTGCTTCTATGCTCAAACATGAGGCCGCGCAACCTTCCAAAGAAGCTTTCAGCTATGCGCACATCTTCAACAATTGCTATGGCCTTAGTGCTGTTCCTAAGCATAGAATCAGCTTTTTAGGCCTTTGTCCTTAAGAATTTTCAATGGCGGTACATCAATTTCCTCAAGGAACTTCACATTCTCTTTTGGAGTTAGAAAAGACATCTTCTCAGCTTTAACCAATGCCCTTGCCTTGTTTATCATCTCCATCTCTTTCTGTAGGTCTTCAAGCAGCTCTTTTAGCTCACCATGCTTTTCCTCAATTCTCTTGACTATCTTTTCGCGCTCTTTCTGCGGCAATAGAACCTCTTCTGGCATAAACAAATAATATTAAGAAATAAACTGCTATTTAAAGATTTCCATATATTTAATTTTTAGGTTTTGAAATATTTTGCAATTGCCAAAACAAATTTTTTTAAGAAAATCTGAGGCTATATATATGGAAGTTTTTTCTTAAATTGAAATGTTTGTCGGTGCTTATAATGCTTAGGTCAATTGCATTCATCCCTGATGGCAACAGAAGATATGCTAAGCGCGCAGGCCTAAGCCTTGCCAAAGCATATATTCTTGGAGTAAAAAAGGCCTGGCAAACCCTTACATGGCTTGAGGATTACCCAAATATAAAGGTTGGAAGTTTTTATGCCCTTTCTCTGAAAAATCTCCAAAGAAAAAGGCATGAGCTAAACCTTCTTTTCAGGATATTTGAGAAGGAATTTAAAGCAATAAAAAAGAGCAATTACTTCGAGGAGCATGGCATAAAGATAAAATTTATCGGCAGGCTTGACCTGCTTAGCAGTAGGATAAGAGCACATATTAGAGATATCGAAGAATATACTGCGAATTTTAGCAATAGGCTGATCAATATTGCGCTTGGCTATGATGGCCGCCAGGAAATAATTGATGCAGCTGTGCGCGTGGCAGAAGATTATAAGGAAGGCCGCCTTGATATTTCGAAACTTAATGAGGAAAAATTCTCAGATTATCTTTACTATAATTTTCCAGAGCCGGACCTTATAATAAGGACAAGCGGCGAGCATAGGCTGAGCGGCTTTCTTACATATCTTTCAACATATTCTGAGCTTTACTTCTGCCAGAAGTACTGGCCTGAGTTTGAAAAAACTGATCTGGAAGCAGCAATAGAAGATTACGAAAGCAGAGAGCGAAGGTTTGGGAGATAAATTCTTGATTAAAAAATTCACCAAATAAGACACCTTTTTTAATTATTATTCTTGTATTAAAAATATTTGAAAAGCCCCGTGGTGTAGCGGCCAAGCATGCTGGCCTTTGGAGCCAGCGACGGGAGTTCAAATCTCCTCGGGGCTAATATTTCCTAATTTTAAAATTGCATGCAATCAGCAAAGTTATTTTCTCAGGCCTTTTCTTGTTAAAGTTTTTATCTAAGTCTTAAAAGCAGAGGCAGCATGCCCCAGAATCTTGGTTTTCTCATCGCCTGCCCTATGAACCTGCTTGGCCAATCCATATCGCCGTGCTCTGAAAGGAATTCCCCAAGACCTAATCTGTTAGCTTTTGCTATCAGCTTATCTATGCTTGCATCGCTGAGAGAATTAAGATATGAGCGCAGCTTCCAATGAGTCCAGAGATCCTTGTTGATTGGCTTTAACATTTTCACATATTCATCTAATTTTGCCTCGCCTCTTAGATGCGCAGCTATCGCATGCGCGCATTTTTCAGCTGCGTTCAGCCCAATTATAACGCCACCACCAGTGCTTGCCTTTGCTTGAAATGCCGCACTACCTACAAGAAGGATGTTTTTTATGCAAGGTTCCTCCAATGGAGGGCCGCATGCAATCATAAAACTTTTTGCTTCAATGGTTTCAAATTCAATCATAAGCCTTTTCTTAAAATTCTCAAAGGCATCTTTTGCATTTATGCCGAGCAATGTTGCGATGCCTATCCTTGCAATGTTTTCGCATTCAGGAATAACCCAGGCAAAAAATCCAGGTGCAAAAGAGCCCAAATAAACCTTGACTTTTTTCCTCTCAAAAGAGCCTTGAACGCGCTCTTGGTATGACTGCAAGAAAAATCTCTTATCAACAGTTATGCCTGCAATTTCCCTTGCTGTTGAAAGCACGCCATCTGCACCAACCACAATTTTCGCCTTTCTAAGCTCGCCGCGTTTTCCACGCTGGAAGAAGATATTTTCCTGGCGCACATCAATCAGCTTGGAGTTCAACTCAACCTGCGCGCCATTTTTTATGGCTTCCTCAAAAAGCATTTTGTCAAATTCAGAGCGTTTTACAACCACAGCCACAGGTTCATTTTTTTCTATTGTAAGCCTCTCGCCAGAGGGCGAAAAGATATCTGCGCCATAAATCTCATTTACTGTGCATGCGCTTGCATCTATGCCAAGCTCCTTTAGTCCAGAAACAGAAAAAAGGCCTGAGCAGTTTTCTGGAATGCCCACTTGGGCATGCTCTTCAAACACTGTTACTTCCCAGCCTTGCTTTGCAAGCAATGCTGCAGTTCTAAGACCTGCAGGGCCAGCACCTGCAACCACCACTGTGCACATGCTAGGATTAAACCCCAAAAAAAATAAATTGCTATTGACTGTGCACTATTCATAAGCCAATATGCCTGCTCAATCAAAACATTCAATAAGCAACCGCGAGGCAACTTTTCCCGTGGCTACATAGTAGCATTGCTCATAAGCAATCAAAACATTAAATAAGCAACCGCAAGCAGCATGCAAGCTAAACACTGTTTTTTTGCTTTTTGTTTTTTTGCTTTTCCAAGTATGCTTTAAGCACTTATTTTCCCTTATACGCCCATCTACCAGGCCCTCTTCTCTCTGGCTCTTCCTTCTTTAGCCCAACGCCGAATTTTGGCATGCCAGTCTTTGCATAATTGAAATAAACAAAAAGCAAAAGGGCAATGATAACTATTGCAAAGATTGCAATTATCAAATAGTTTATATAAGGCAAACCAAATGTTGCAGGAATCTCTATTACCTCAACTATTGCAAATTCTGTTGGCGCAAATGCACCTTCTTTCTTAAGCTCTTCGTATTGGCCCTTTGAAAAGGGCTGTTTTATGGAGTATTCCAATGTTGTTTCGCCAGCCAGGTTTTCAAGTCTAAATAAGAGCACTGGGTCTTCTTGAAGAACCTCAAATGAATTTTCTGAGCTTATCTCTGCTGCACTTTTTGCAAGCTTCTTTGGAACAAATTCTATTACGTGAGCGTTGCTGGCATTTAGCTTAAAGTTTAGCAAAACCTTCACGTAATAGTTTTCAGTATTGTAGTCATGCACGCTTATAACCTTGACGATCTTTTTTGCGCTTGCATTTTGCGTACTGTTTATAGCCCTTGAAATATATTCCTGTGGGTAGCCCTGCTCTGCAAGAAGCTTGCTTACCTCATCTGCATTGACATCTTTAACATTGCTTTCCTTCTCAGAAAAGCTATATTTGCTTGCAAGCTCATCGAATTTTGCAATCGCTTCATTTGCTTTTGATAAGGCTTTTTCATAGTTGCCTTGTGAGTGGTAATTGCTTGCATCTTGCATTGCTTGAGAAGCCTCTTCATAGAGCTTGCGTGCTCCTTCGCTAAAGCTGAGGCCATAGCTATTGATTCCATTGAGCAGTGCTATCGCTTGGCCTTTTTTTGAATTTGCTTCTGAAAGCTTTCTTTCACTAGCTTCTTTGTTGGCTTCGATAGCGCTTTCCACAGCAATGCTTATAATTGCATTAGCCTCATTGCCAGCCTTATCCAAAACAACAGCTTTCAAGCTGTATGTTCCTGGGCTTAGTGCAGTGGTATCCCAGTTTGCAACCCAATAGATGTTTTGCTCTGATGCCTGGGTTACATCAGCAATCTTATTGTTATTATAATAGAAGGTTACCTTTTCTATTTTTGTTTGTGGCTTATCGGTCTTTATTTTCAGCAGATATTTGCCTTTTATGCTTTCGCCTGGCTTTGGGTTTATCCAGGTTATCTCTGTTGGCTTTGTGTCAATCTCAAAGCCTTTTTGAACCTCACTGCTAAGGTTGTCTGCAGTAACCTTTATCTTGGCCAGCCCATCGTCGCCGCTTTCAATTGAAACATCGGCGCTGAAATCGCTGCTTGTTATTGGCCCGCGGATTTTAAGCCATGCAGTATCATGTTCCTTTTTTATGTATACATATGCGTTTGTAAGAGTAATGCTTGACCTTACCCTCACAGTGATTGTGCCTTTTTTTGCATAAGCAGGCACATCTATTGTAACTGAAATCTCTTCTGTTGTTATGCTGACGCTTGCAGCATCGCTTTCGTTACCTGCATTGTCAACTGCAATAACCTTGTAATAATATGTCTTTCCTGCTTCTGTATCTGTGTCAGTCCATTCGGTGCCTGTAACTGTTGTTTTTCTGTTGCTCTCGCTTGGTGTGAAACCACTTGAGGTTTCACGGTATATCCTATATTCTTTTATACCACTATTTGCATCGCTTGAAGCGCTCCAGGTAAGCTTTATATCTCCATCGCTCTCAAGGGTTGCATTAAGATTGCTTGGAGTACTTGGCTTGATAGTGTCAATTTTTACAATAAATGTAGAAATGCCGCTGCAGTTGTTATTGGAAGCACAAGCTCGCACTTTAAGGTAATAAATGCCATCGCTGAGGTTGCTCTGCTGCAAGCTTCTACTTGTGCAGTATGATTCATTGCTGTCTATGATGGTGTCTGGATCAGTGCCTGCTGTGCCCCAAGTACATGAATAACCCTGCGCGCCAGAAACAGCTTGCCATATTATTGTTACATCCTTTTTGTTGCTCCATGAATCATTGCTATGAGTGCTTGAAGTCAATGTTGGTGCGCTAGGTGCTCGTGCAGGATTTGGCTGCACAGGCATGCAGCCTTGAGATAGCTCGCTCTCATTTCCACTATAATCTACAGCAGAAACCCTTATGTAGTAATTTTTGTCAGAATTAAGGTCAGTGAGAGTAAAGCTTGTATTTTTTGTAAAGCCAGCATAATTTGCGTTGCTCTTGTTAAAATCGCATGTCTGCGTAGTGTAATATATCCTATAGCCATTTAGGTCATTTTCTCTGTTTGCTGTCCAAGAAACAGTTATGCTAGCTGAGCCTTTCTCATATGCAATTCCAGCTACTGCCACAGGTGCGTTTGTGTCAAGATATTTTACTGTTTTTGAGAGCCTTGTTGCAGAATTTCCAACCTTATCCTTTACATCTAAGTCTATGCTATAAGAGGCTTCGTTTTTAACAATTGCAAGCTCATTGTAGTCACAACGATAATTAGAATTAAATTTTATGCAGTGCTGATTTGCATTAAAATACTTGCTTGCTTCGCCTTGAATTGAAATGACAATTGTTGCTATGTCAATGCCACTTGCAGCATCATTGACATCAAATGCTATCCTTTGGTTATCTGTGCAAAGTATTGAGTCACAAACCCAGTCTGGATAAATGAAACTTATTGTAGGCTTGGTATTATCAACATAAAATGTTTGGCTTGAGTTTTTGTTAGAATCCGCTGCTACGTTTGTATCGCTGTTTTTAGTATCATAAACATTCAAATCAATATAATAATTTCCATCAGCAATCGCTGGCAAGGTCCAATTTATTGAGCAACTCGTATTATCGAGAAAGTTTGTATCAGAGCAATATTCCTTTGAGGAATCTGAAAGGTTGTAGTCGCCAATAAAATTCTCGAAGCCTTTTTGAGTTGTGCTATAATAAAGCTCTACGCCAAGCCATCTTCCAGAGTTTCCATCAACATCAGTATCTTTTACAGTGAATACAATTTCAATTGTATCAGAGCTTTTTGCATATGTGCCAGCTGAAGGTTTTGTTACACTAACCTCTGGGTTTGCTGCAAAAGCATTGCTTAGCAATGCCAAAAGCAAAAATGCAATTAATACAATTGCTTTATTTTCTTTCAAAAAAAATCACCGCCAAAGAATTTCAAGATATTTTTTCCTCTTTTATTAAATTCCCTCTGAAAATGTTTTTAATACTTTTTAAAGTTTCTTTATAAAGGGGAGCTATGCTTGGGGTGCTTGGTGGCACTGTTTTTCTTAAAAAGAATTTTTTAGATTTCAGTTCTGAAAAGAAGATAAAAACGCCTTATGGCACTGTTGATGTCAAGCTTGGCGATGGTTTTGCTTTTATACAAAGGCACAGCGCAAAGAATCTGCCACCGCACAAGACAAATCATCATGCAAACATGCTTGCATTCAAGGCACTTGACATAAAAGAAATAGTTGCAATAAATTCAACAGGCAGCTTAAAGCGCAGCCTAAGGCCTGGTTGCTTTGTTGTTCCGCATGACTTCATGCAGTTTTTGCCTAAGACGTATTTTGATGAAAAAATGGTTTCAATTACGCCAAGGCTTTGCGATGCGTTGAGAAAAAAATTAATAAATGCTTGCGAAACGCTCAGCATCCCTGTGGTTAAGCATGCTGTTTATTTCCAGACCATAGGGCCAAGGCTTGAAACCATTGCAGAGGTAAATTTCCTTAGGAGATTTGCTGATATTGTTGGCATGACGCTTGCAGATGAGGCAACCCTTGCTCAGGAGCAGGGGCTTTGTTATGCAAGCCTCTGTACGGTTGACAATTATGCGCATGGAATTTCAAGGTCTCTTACTTACGAGGAGATTGTTGAGAATGCATCAAAAAACGCAGAGAAGATAGCTGCTGTGATAAATCAGATTATTTCTACAACTCAATAAAAAGGTGCTTGAATGAAAATTTTTATTAAGAACGTGCTGCTTCCTAATGGAAAGCGTGCAAACTTGCTTATTGAGGAAAACCGCATTTCTGCAATAAATCCCAAAAGGCCAGACAAGAGCGACAGTGTAATAGAAGCAAAAAACATGCTTGCTTTACCAGGCCTTTTCAATATGCATGCGCATGCTGCGATGATTCTCTTCAGGGGCTATGCGGATGACTTTGAGCTTCATGAGTGGCTTACAAAGTATATATTTCCGATCGAAGCAAAGCTGAGGCCAAAGGATGTTTACTATGGAACCTTGCTTGCTTGCGCTGAGATGATTCATTCAGCAACAACGTGCTTCAATGACATGTATTTCTTTGAAGAAGAGATTGCAAAGGCCGTTGAAAAATCAGGCATGCGCGCAGTTGTGAGCAAAGCTTTGAGCAAAGCAAGCTACAAAGAGAACGAAGCAAGAAAAGCTATAAAAAATCTTGGAAAATACAAGCGCGTTATGCCTGCCCTTGGGCCTCATGCCATCTATACCACAGACACAGAAACGCTAAAAGCTGTGAAAGAGCTTGCATCAGAGCTTCGCGTGCCAATCCACTTTCATCTCAGCGAGACAAAAAAAGAGGTTGAGGACTGCATAAAACAGCACCATCTTAGGCCTGTATATTATCTCGAAAGAATTGGCTTTCTTGGAAGCAATCTCATAAATGCTCATTGTGTATGGCTAGAGCAAAGCGAAATGAAGGTTCTTGCAAGGCACAATGCAAAGGTTGTAAGCTGCCCTGTCTCAAATCTAAAACTTGCAAGCGGCATAGCACCTCTTTCAGAGATTATCGATGCTGGCGTAACTGCTATGCTTGGGACAGATGGCTCAGCGAGCAACAATAGCTTAAATATGTTTGAAACGATGAAGCTTGCATCAATACTGCAAAAATACAGATATAACGATGCAACGATGCTACCTGCAAACAAAACCTTTGAGCTCGCAACAAAAAATGCTGGGGAAGCATTGGGCATTAAAGCAGGCCTGATAAGAGAAGGCTTTCTTGCAGACGTTTGCCTCATCAATCTAAAGCACATCTCAATGATTCCTTGCCATAATGCTATTTCTAACATCATATTTTCAGCAGAGCCTGCCTGCGTTGATACTGTTATATGCGATGGCTATATCATTATGCAGCATGGGAAAATTCCTTGGGAGGAAAGAATAAAGGCAAAGGCCTCAAAAGTTGCAGAGCGTCTTTTAAGCAGAGCAAGATGATTTTTATAGCTTAACAATATTGCTTAAAAAAACAATTGCAGTTTAGCTTTAAGTAGGTGATTCAATGGCGGGAGGCTGTGGCAATAAGACAAAAAAAGGAAAATAAAATGATAATTTCAAATGAGAAAACTTCTATTTCTTTTCTTCTTTATTTTTCCTTTTATATTTTTTCTTTTTCTAAATCACTTAAGAAGTTCCTTTTTTATTACTACAATTTCTGGCAGCCCTCTATATAGGCCTGCATAGTCAAGCCCGTAGCCACCAACAAACACCCTTGGGATTTTAAATCCTATAAAATCAACCTTCGCTCCCTTTGCAACCCCTTTATCGAGAAGCACACATGTTTTGAAGTGCTTGCCCATATCTTTCAATTTTTCCTGCAGTACTCTAAGCGTGCCACCAGTGTCTACGATGTCCTCAATAAGAAGCAGATTGTTTCCTTCTATTGGATCAAATTTATAGATATCAACCTTGCCGCTTGATTTTGAGCGATTGCCATAGCTTGAGCACCTTATAAAATCAATCCTTGTTCTTATATCGCTTTGCTCATCAAGGGCCCTGAGCAGATCGGCTGCAAAGAACATTCCGCCTTTTAGAATCACGAGACATGTTATTTCGCCTACATTTCTAAAAGCTCCATCGATCTCTTTTGCAAGGCATTTTATTCTTGCATCGATGCAGCCTTTTGTTATCAGCACCTTCTCAATCTCTTTTGCATATTTTTCTCTAACCTTTGGCTCTGCTTCATTTGGAAGGCGTATGCCATCATCTGGCACAACAACTACTTTTGAGAAATCCTTTACAATTTTATGCATTGAACCACCTTTTATAAAACCGAGTATTCTTTATTGCCCTTTCGTACCGCTCCGCGGTATCTGTTGGGAACCACTGCCCAACAGCTTGACATCCATAAAGTTTTCCTTCGAAAGCAAGCCTTGGAAAAACATCGCGCTCTAAGCTGAACTTTCTCCTTTTTGGTATAAGCTTCAGAACCTCTGGCTCAAGAACATAAGCGCCTGCGCTTACAATTTTGCTCATCGTTTCGCCTGCCCTTGGCTTTTCCACAAAGCGCACAATCTTGTTTCCAACAAGCTCCACAACACCAAATTGTTCAGTATCTCTAAGCTTTTTTAGCGCGAGCACGCCAAGAGCATGCTTTCTCTTGTGAAGCTTAAGCATAGCTGTGTAATCAACATCTTTTATCTCATCGCCATTGCATATGAAAAATGTGCTCTTGAAATAGCGCTCTGCTTTCTTCAGCGCGCCTGCTGTTCCCAAAGGTGTTTTCTCAACGCTATACCTTATCTTAGCTCCGCAAAACCTCGTGCCAAAATAGTTTTTTATGAACTCTTTCTTATAGCTGACACCAAGCACGATTTCTTTGGCTCCATGCTCGATAAGGTTTCTTATGTTGTATTCGAGAATAGGCCTGCCCTTTACAAGAAGCATTGGTTTTGGGAGCTCATATGTAAAAGGCCTAAGCCTTGTACCAATTCCGCCTGCAAGCACAAAGGCCTTTGAAACAGCTTTCATATTTCTTTGAAGTCACGATAGTTTTAAAATTTGAATTTTTTGCCCCTACAATAGCAGCTGCGCCTTTTCCAGGTCAGCTTTTTTATTTACATTGAGGTAAAGGCCTTGAAATGGATATGCATACAAAAGGCCTTGCTGCGCAAGCCTTGGCAATATGTCCCTTTCTAAGCTCCTATCCTTTGCTTTTATGTAGGAAAATATTGCAGGCTCAAATATGAAATACCCTGCATTGATGAGATAGCTTTCAATGCTCTTCTTCGGCTTCTCAACAAAGCCCCTTATCTTTGTGCCCTCAACTGTTGCAACGCCATAATGCTTGGGCTCATCCACGCTTGTCAGCGCAACAGTTGCGATGCTTGAATTTGCCTTGTGAAACTCGTACATATTGCTAAGGTTAAGCCTACATATGGTATCGCCATAGGCAAGCAGAAATGTGCTTTTAAGATAAGGCCTTGCCAACAAAAGCGGCTTTGCTGTACCAGAGGCCTTTTTTCCAGAAATGAAGCGCACGCTGTAGCTAAGCGCCAGGGCGTTGAAATATTCTATTATTTCCTCTTTCTTGTAGTCCACATAGACTAGGAAATTGGTTATGCCCAAGCTATGCAAGTGTTCAAGCACTAGCTCGAGAAGTGTTTTTTGCCCTATTCTTGCCATGAATTTTGTTGTCTTCCCAAGGCTTATATCCTTTGGCTTTCCACCGGCAAGCACCAATGCTGTGCCTAGCCTTTCGCCAAGCATCTTTGTGAGCAGAAACTCAAAGGCCTGGCTACGGCTTCTTATCGTAACGCCATCTATCAGGGAGTCGACTCGTGAGAGCATATCCTGCCTTATGGATATCGTAACCCTTGTACGCCTCGAGCTAATAGTCATACAAACTCATACAAAGTATGAATCATTCATTTATTTAAATATTACGCTGATACTCTGTATTGTGGTGTTTGTATGAAGGTTGCTGTTATCGGCACTGGTTACGTAGGCCTAGTTACTGGCGCATGCCTTGCTGATATAGGGCATGAGGTTATATGCGTTGACATCGACAAGAAAAAGATTGAGATGCTAAAAAAAGGGCATTCTCCAATATACGAGCCAGGCCTCGAGACAATAATTAGAAGAAATAAAAAGAAGGGCAGGCTCTCTTTTACAACAAATACCGGGGCTGCCGTAAAAGATTCTTATGTAATTTTTATTGCTGTTGGCACCCCTCAAACAGCGAGCGGAAAGCCAAACATGAGCTTTTGGAAGCAAGCTGCAGAGAGGATTGGAAAGGCGATGCAAGGCGAGAAAATAATCGTCAACAAAAGCACTGTACCAGTAGGCACAACAGAGCTCCTGAAAAAAATAATTTCAAGGTATTATGATGGAGAATTTCACGTTGTTTCTAACCCGGAGTTCCTGCGTGAGGGCACAGCTGTGCAAGATTTTATGAAGCCTGATCGCATTGTCATAGGCTGCGAAAGTGCAAAGGCAAAGAAGGTAATGAATGAGCTTTACAAACCCATAAAAGCAAAGAAGCTCTATACAGACCTGCGCAGCTCAGAGCTGATAAAGTATGCATCGAATGCATTTTTGGCAACAAAAATTTCCTTTATAAATGAGATCGCAATGCTTTGCGATAATACAGGCGCAAATGTGAAGGATGTTGCAACAGGCATGGGCCTTGACAAACGCATAAATCCTTTGTTCCTAAGGGCTGGCTGTGGCTGGGGCGGATCATGCTTCCCAAAGGATGTAAATGCTTTAATCCATATGGGCAAGGAGCATGGAGCAAGGCAGAGGATAGCTATTGCAGCAAGCGTAGTGAATGCAAGTGCAAAGGTTTTGCCTGTGAAAAAGGTTATAAAGCATCTTAAAGCGCTTAAGGACAAAAGGATCGCTGTTTTGGGCCTAGCTTTTAAGCCAAATACAGACGATATGCGAGATGCAAGTAGCATCACAATAATTAGGGAATTAAGAAAAGCAGGTGCAATTGTTTCAGCATATGACCCTGTAGCTTTAGAAAATGCAAAGGCAGTTATTGGCGATATTGAGTATCACAAGAACCCTTATGCTGCGTTGCGTGGCGCAGATGCTGCCATACTTGTAACAGAATGGCCTGAATTTGCAAAGCTTAATTTCCGCAAGGTAAAAAAAATTATGAAAAGGCCTATAATAATCGACGCAAGAAACTTTTTAAATAAGAAAATGCTTAAAGATATGGGGTTTGTTTATGAAGGCATTGGTTTTTAGCGTTTAATGCTCAAGGAGGTAAGAAAATGGGTTTGATAACAATATCTTGTATCAAGGCTGATGTGGGAAGCCTTTCTGGGCACATAACTGTGTTGCCAGAAATGATGGATATGATGCGAGAGCATCTTGAGGATGCAAAGAAAAAAGGCATCATAATAGATTACTATGTTTTCCACTGCGGCGATGACCTTGAAACAGTAATTACTCACAGAAAAGGACGTGACAACAGCGAGATACATAAGCTTGCATGGGATGGCTTTGTGAAGGTTGCAGATTATGCAAGAAGGAGAAAGCTTTATGCTGCAGGCCAGGACCTATTGAGCGATGCATTTTCAGGAAATGTTCGCGGCCAAGGTCCAGGCATAGCTGAGATGACATTTTCTGAAAGAAAGTCAGATCCTGTGCTTGTTTTTGCCTGTGACAAGACAGAGCCAGCAGCATTCAATCTTCCATTGTTCAAGGTCTTTGCAGATCCTTTCAATACAGCAGGCTTAGTTATCGACCCAAAAACAACAGTTGGTTTTTCATTCGAGGTTATGGATGTGTACAAGCACCTTAAGATAACATTGAATTGCCCTGAAGAGATGTATTCTCTTTTGGCCTTGCTTGGTACCACAAGCACCTATGCTATAAAGCGCATATATAGAAAAGGCCCAGAAGCACCAGAGGAAAGAATCGCTGCTGAAGTTTGCACTGAAAAGCTGAATGTGATTGCAGGCCAATATGTTGGCAAGGATGATCCAGTGTGCATTGTTCGAGCACAAAGCGGTTTTCCTGCAGTTGGTGAAGTCCTTGAAGGCTTTTCTTTGGGACATTTAGTTAGCGGATGGATGAGAGGATCGCACAAAGGTCCTCTTATGCCTGTTTCTCTAAAGGATGCAACACCAACGCGCTTTGATGGGCCACCAAGGGTTGTAGGCCTTGGATTCCAGGTTTGCGATGGCGAACTTATAGGCCCAAAGGACCTTTTCGATGACGTAAGCTTTGACAAGGTGCGCGAGCGTTGCAACGAAATTGCAGATTATATGCGCAGGCATGGTCCTTTCGAACCTCATAGGGTCAGCGAAAAAGAACTCGAATATACAACATTGCCAGAGGTCCTAAAAAAGCTTGAGCCAAGGTTTAAACACACTGATGAGTAATCGAGATGAAGGCGATAATACTAGCGGCAGGCTATGGCACAAGGCTTAGGCCTTTGACCCATTATGTGCCTAAAGCACTTGTTGATGTAGCAGGTAGGCCAGTGATTGAGCACCTCTTAGATAAAATAGAGGAACTTGGATGCATTGACACAATATACTTGATTTCAAACAATTACTACTATCTGCAGTTCCAAAGATGGCTCAACGGCCTTGATAAGAATGCTTACAATTTTACAATAGAAATTATAAACGATGGCACAAACAATGAAAATGAACGCCTTGGTGCGATAGGCGACAAGATGCTTGCAATAAAACAGAAGGACTTGCATTGTGACCTTCTTGACATAAGCAGCGACAACATATTTGATTTTTCAATAAAGCCCATGCTCAAAATGTTCAAAGAAAAAAATGCATGTGTTATTGGTACATATGATGTTGGCTCTCTTGAGCTTGCAAAAAAATATGGGATTGTTGCGGTTGACGAAAACAATAAGATTATTGATTTTCAGGAAAAGCCGGCAGAGCCAAAATCAACGCTTGCAAGCACAGGCATTTATCTTTATCCAAAAAAAACCTTGAAACTTCTCGAAGAATATGCAAATGCTGGCCATGCCCTTGATGCGCCAGGGCTCTTTATACAATGGCTTCACAAGCGCACCGATGTTTATGCGCACACATTTAAAGGGAAATGGTTTGATATTGGTTCTATGGAGTGCTTGGAAAGGGCAAGGAGCGAGCTAAAATGCGCGCATTAGTAACTGGCTGTGCTGGTTTCATCGGCTCTCATCTCTGCGAGTATCTGGCCGAAAAAGGCTATGAGATAATTGGCATAGATAATCTTTCTACAGGCTCTAAGAAAAACATCGCTTGTTTGCCAAAGAAAAGTTTTAGGTTTGTAAATGCTGATATTGTAAATGCTAACAAAATGCAAAGAATAAAGGGCAGAATTGACGAAATATACAATCTTGCTTCCCCAGCTTCACCATCGCACTATCAAAAGCTCTCAATAGAAACGATGCTTGCAAACTCAATTGGCGTAAAAAATATGCTTGACCTTGCACGCAGAAAAAATGCAAGCTTTTTGCATGCTTCAACATCAGAGGTTTATGGCAATCCGCTTGTGCATCCGCAATCTGAAAGTTATTTTGGGAATGTCAATCCTGTAGGCCCAAGGGCATGCTACGATGAATCAAAGCGCTTTGCTGAGGCGCTCATAATGAATTATCACTGGCGTTATGGCATGAGAACAAGAATTGCAAGGATATTCAACACCTATGGCCCAAAAATGTCAAAGGACGATGGGCGGGTAATACCAAACTTTATAATACAGGCCTTGCAAAACAAACCGCTTACCGTCTATGGCAAAGGGCTGCAAACAAGGTCTTTCTGCTATGTGAGCGACATGGTTGAGGGGCTTTATAAACTAATGCATTGCGATTATAGCTTACCTGTAAACCTTGGAAACAGCAATGAGATAAAGGTAATTGAACTCGCAAAGATGATAATAAAAATAACTAACTCTAAATCGAAAATTGTTTACAAAGAAATGCCAAAGGATGATCCGGAAAAGCGCAGGCCAGACATTTCCCTTGCAAAAAAGCTGCTGAAATGGAAACCCAGGGTAACATTGAAGAATGGCCTTAAAAAAACAGTCATATGGTTTTCAAAAGAGGTTTATTGCTAGCAAGAACAAAAGCTCCTGCAAGCGTTAGTATTAAAAAAACTTTAATTTTTTTTATTGTAGGTTTGTATGGCCGAGCTAAAGGAGGTTCTGAGCAATCTTGATTTTTACCTTAATTCCTGGCTCGATTTGGCGCATGGCTTGCATGGTTTTATTGTTGATCCAAGGCGCATTCAGCTTGCAGTGATAGAGCCTGACAGCGCCTCACAAGCAGCGCTGATTTTGGGGCATCTCAACTTGTTTGAAAAAACAGGCAAGCAATCATATCTTGAGCAAGCAATGAAGGAAGCCGAATGGCTTGTAGCAAATTATATATGGGAAGCAAATATCTTCTACAATTCATGCTTCGAGCATAAGCCTGCTAGCAACGAGGCATATACAACACTCTTTGGCAATGCCTATGCCACACTTGCGCTTTCAAGGCTTTGCAATGTGCTGAAAGGGCAAAATAGAGATTACACAAGATTCTTCAATGTTGCAAAGAACAACATGGAGCGCTTTATAATTGCAAGCGCTTGGCATCACAGCAAAACATTTGTTGAATTCAGCTATGATGAAATGATATTTAATATATGCTCTGCAGCAACAGCTATTCGTGCTTTGCTGGAATATTCAAAGCTAACCGATGCTGCTTCAATGGTAGATGAATACTGCGTGCCTACTGCAATGCAGATTCTCAAGTGGCAGTACAAGGATGGTTGCTTTACCCTTGATGAAAGGGATGAGTTTGCACCTCTTTTCAATTGTGCACTTACGCTGGAAGGGCTTGCAGAGCTTTGCAAGATCAAAGAAAATAACCTTGTGCTTAGCAGGATAAAAGACGCTGCTGCTTTTATTGAAAAAAGCATTCACCCAAATGAAAAGCTTTTTTACTATGGTTATCACGGAGATAATTTTATGAGGTATCCGCTTTACATAGCGCAGAGCGCTGTTATTGCTTCGGTGCTAAAGCGGCTTTCCAATCTAGGCCTAAGCTATGCCTCTGCAGACGCTGTGCTTGAAAGCGTCTATTCAAAACAATTGCCAAATGGTGCCTTTCAGTCATTTGTTAGCTTTTGCAATGTGCTTGAGGAAAAGGAAAACAAGAGGGCAAAATATGTGCAATGGCAAGATGTGCTTCCATGCCCATGCTGGAATGCATTTGCATTTGAATTCCTTTCAGCTTTGCTGCCAGAGAACACAGAGATGCCTTTGCCAAGTGCAAATTTCCCTTGCAATTATGAATCAAAAGATTATTCCATAACTGAGCGCGATTCAACGCTTGTTTTCTTTGCAAAAGATGGCTCGCTTGCAGCAAAGTGGTTCAAGGCGCACAGCACATGGCTCTTTGGCAAGCTTTATATTACAAAGAGGCCTATTGAGCAACCCCAAGAGCCTGTTGTAAAGGAAAAGCCAAAGGTTGTGATAAAGCCAAAGCCTGTGATAAAACGCGCCAAGCCACAAAAGCCTGCTCAGAAGAAATCCTTTTTTGGGCTTTTTGGAAGATAAAGAAAGTTGAGCAGCAATTGGCTTATGTGCGCCTGCAGAAATTAATTATTTATAATCTTAGTCGCCTTTTGCTTATTATGAACCGCGTTGGCTTTGTCCTTGAAAATGCAAAGGGCAAAATCCTAGATGTTGGCTTTAACGCATGCTCTTTGCACGAGAAGATTGTTGAAAAATTTGGCAGCAATAATGTTTTTGGAATCGATATTTTGGTTGATAAAAAATATAGGGGCAATTACGCAAAGGCAAGCGCAGAGGAAATGCCTTTCAAAGATAAGGCTTTTGATTCAATAATTGCTGGGGAATTAATTGAGCACCTAAAAAAGCCAGAGCTTTTTATAAAAGAAGCAAAAAGGGTGCTCAAAAGCTCAGGCATTCTCATTATAACTACGCCGAACAGAAAAAGCCTAATCAACAGAATCTTTCATTCTTATGAGGCGCCGCTTCATTTCTCTCTGTTTACAAGAGAAGAGCTTTTTGCACTGCTCGAAAAGAATGGCTTTGCGATTTCCTGCTTTAGATGCTTTCCATATACCGAGGAAAGCAGCGCAGGCTCAAGGCACAAGAGATTGTTTTTCCTTCGCAAGCTTTGCCACTATTTTCTGCCAAAAGGGTTGCAGGAAAACATGTGCTTTGTAGCAAAAAAGCTCTAAAGCAAGAATTGGCATTTATTTTAATTCATTTCCTAAGAATTTCTTCCTTATGAAAAAGTTTCTTGTGCTTATTGGCATCGCACTTTTTGCAATTATTCTGCTCTCCATTGATTTCGAAAAAACCATTGGCATTATTTTAAAGGCAGATATTTCATTTATATTCCTTGCAATCCTTTTCTCAATCCTGACAATTTTTGTGCGCTGCTTTAAATGGCTTTTAATTCTTAGGCATGAGAACGTCCAAATAGGCCCCTGGAAGGTATTTAAGTACTATTACATAGGCATTGTTTTTGGCACATTTACCCCAGGGCGCCTTGGCGAGTTTGCAAAGGCGCTTTACTTAAAGGAGCCTGGCATCAGCAAGGTTCTTGCAACAGTGCTTATCGATAGGCTAACTGATATCGCAGTTCTTTTCTTCATGGGCCTTATCGCAAGTGCAATTTTTTCTTTTTATTTTGGTGTTGCAGTATTTTCATTTGCAATGCTGGCAATTCTTTTGATGGCTTTTATTTTTTCCTTTTACATATTTATGCAAAAGCCTCTTCTAAAGAGAATCATGAGGCCTTTTTACAACTATCTTGTTCCGGAAAAATTTAAGAGGTCTCTTAGGCAAGGCTTTGATAGCTTCATGGAAACAAGCTATTCTGTGCTAAGGGAAAAAAAGCTTATCAGCATCAGTGGTGCTATAAGCCTTGCATCATGGGCGATGATGGCCTTTGTTTTCTACCTGCTTGCCCTCTCGCTCAATCTTTCAGTTCCCTTAGATTTCACCTTCCTTGTTGTGCCAATTTCTACCCTTGTTATGCTTGTTCCAATAAGCATCTCTGGCATAGGCACAAGGGATGCAGCAACAATATGGCTTCTTTCATTTGTTGGAATAGCAAAAGAGTCTGCTCTTGCGCTTTCGCTCCTTTACTTCTTTGTCTCAGTTATTGTTGCTGCTTTTGGCCTTTTGCTTTTCATAAGGTCTTGCGAAGCATTATTTTAATTTATACAACTTAATGCTTCCGTGCTCAAGCACTGGGGTTTTGGCAAGCTTTGCAGGGAAATATTTTTCATCTATTACCACATAGGCAAGGTTCAAATCATAGATGCAAGAGATGCATCTGCTTTCAAGGATCTTTTGCTGAGTTTGCGCTCTTTGCACAAGCTCATGGTATGCGCTGTCTTGCTTCACTATGTGCTCTGCAAAAGGCAAGAAAAAGCCAACTGTGGCATCATATGGAATCTTATTTGAAAATTCAGCAATTTTTGATGCACCTGGTGTAAGGAAAAGCGTTTCCTTAAGCTCAGGGTCATAGAGCTTAAATTCAAATGCAAATTTTGCCTGCTCAGGCGTTATCTTGCTTCCCAACCTTAATTTTGTAAGGTATCCAGAGGAGAAAAAAGCTATAAGGCATAGAACAACCAAAAGTGCTTTTGTGTATTTCTCAAGCTCTTTGCTTTTGAACCTCAAGTCAGCGAAAAATAGGCCTCCAAAGATTATTGCTGCTAAACCTGCAAATTCCATTGGAACATTCGCAGAAGGATATCTTATTAAGACAAGTAAAAAATATGAAAGCAAAAATGCAGAAAGAAGGGCAAGGGGAAAAACGCCTTGCTTTGAGAATTTTCTTTTGCATAACATCCAGAGAAGCCCGATGACAACTGCTGCAAGAGGAACCCAGCCAAGCCACAATGCAACAGAAACAATCTGGCTATAAAGCTCAGCTATTGGCAGCATCTCTGCCTTGCGCCATTGAAACGTATTCAAAAAGGTTGGCGCATATGAAATTGCAAGCGAAGGCAAAGCAAGGGGCAAAGCAATTGTTGTTTTCAATAATGGCAAAAAATTTTCTCTATGGAAAAGCAAGTAAATAATCGAGAAAAGCACAGCATTGAAGAGCATGCCGCTATGCACAATCGCAAGTGCAGGCAAAAAAATCATGCATAGGCGATTGTTTTTAAAAAAGAAAATAAAGTAGAGCAAAAACAGGTCCATTGCAAAAAGCCTTGGCCACATTCCAAAAAACATATTCTGGTAAATCATCTTTGTTCCAACAAAAAGAATTGCCGAGTAAAAAGCAGCTTTTTCGCTTTTGAAAAGCTCTTTTGCAAAGAGGTAAATCAAAATTGGTTGCATTGAGGCAAAAAATAGCCCTAAGAGCCAAAGCACAAGATAATCAGGCACAAATGGAAGCAAATCGCACAGAAGCTTTGCAAACAGATGAAAACCGAAGGTATAGGTGAAGGAGATGCCAGCATAGGGCTCAAATGTTTGAGGTATCTTTTGGTTCATCTGAAGCAATCTGACCATTATCGTATGAAATGCGTCATTCGATGCAGGGTAAAATGGATGGATCAAAAGCAAAGGGTGGGCGCAGAGAACTGCAACGGCAAACATCAAAAGAAAGGTTTTTCGCTGAAGTTCAAATGCAAATGGAAATTTTTTGACAAGCGCTATGCAAAAAATTGTTGACAGTGCTATTATCAAAGGAGTGTTAAGAAAAAATAGGCCTAACCATTGGCTTAGGATTGTAGCAACTGAAGCAAAAACAAAAAAATAGATGAAAGCATTCAAAACATTTTTACAAAAAATCTGCATGCTCTCAACCCTTTTTGTTGAAAAACCCAAAGCTGTTGAGACCTCTTGCAAATGCATGTTTGAAAAGAGATGCAAAAAAGCAAATATCTTTAAATCTGGGCAAAATTTTTATCTCAAGGCCAACATCTTTTTGCTTTAGGTATAAAAAGGAAAATACTATAAAGTTTGAAAGTATTTGAGCTAAAAGTAACCCGTAAATGCCATATATTAATATCAAAAAGTAGCCTAAAAGCGATGTGGTTGCAAGCATCAAAATAGCGCTTTTAACAAGGATGTCTGCCCTATTTATGCTTCTGTAGGCATTTGTCAAGAATGTTAGGGAATTAACCAAATAAAATAATATGAACAGTGGAAGAAGCCAAAAGGCTTCTGCAAAATTGGGAAATAAAATACCTAGCAGAAATTTGCCAATAAGCAAAACAAAAAATCCTAAGATAATACCAAGGATAAGAGCAAGCTTTATGTTCATAGATATGAAGCTGCTCAACGCTTTTTTATCTTTTGCCTTTCCGCTTGCAAATGGAAGCATCGCTTCAGCAATTGCAGTTGTGGGCATCTCTACTGCACATGACGCTATTTTTTCAGCAATGTAATATAACCCCATTGCCACGCTTGGAATGAAAAGGCCTATATACAAAAGCACAACCTGAGAATTAAGTTTTTTCAAAATACTCATTGCAAAAATATTTTTCACATATTTTTTCACAGCAATGCTGTCGATTTCTTTTTCCTCAAATCTGCACCTACTAAAAAGGTAAAAATAGATAAGCAATGCAAATGCAACAGATGTTATCTTTGCAAATATCACGCTCTCAATGCCTTGGTGCAGCACGATAAGAAAAAATGCAGCAAGACATAAGTTTGCAATGCTTTCTGCAACAGACACCTTGAGCACTTTTCCAAAGCTTTTCATGCCTTTGAATAATGCTTCAAAAATAAGGAAGAAAGGGAAAACAATGAAAAGTGGCAAGGCATATTGAAACAGCAAAGCATTGCCTCTGCCAATAAGTTCAGGGATTTGCGGTGAAAAAAGATAGAAGAGTACAAACAGAACCAAAAATGTTGCTAATAAAATCTTTGCAAATTTTAAGAACAGCCTTTTTGACCTGAATTGCGGCATAAAAACTATCAGCGCATCGCCAAAAACCTCTACGCCAAAAAGATAGACAAGGTTTCCTATAAAGGCCAATACAAACATCGCTTTTCCATAGCTTGCAGGCCCCAATGCATTTGCAATTATGTAGGTATATAAAAGGCCAATCAAAGCCAAGGCTAGCTTTGTTGAGTATGAAAAAAATCCACTCTTGAAGAACAACCAGCCCTCATCGCTGAACATGCTACCAATATAAGAAAGCTGTGGCAAGGTTAAAAATGTTGTTGGTACAAAGATTGTTTTTAATGTGAGTGTGGCATGGCAGTATTTTAGGCATCGGTTGTTAAATTATTTTTCAAAGCAAATGGTTTTTATAGATCCTTTGGCTATAGTACAAGCTTGACATAAAGGGTATTCTCTCTTGAAAATTTTCTTCTTTCGCAATGCATATTCTTTGGATTTTAGGATTTGTTTAAGTTTCTTCTTGAAGACATTGCCATAGGTATAATCTCCAAGAAGCTCTGCACAACAAAGACCAACGTCACCATTTACAAGTATGACTCCCATGCCATGGATGTAGCCACAAAAGTCTCCAGCATCCACTTTAAATGCACGCCTATATTCTTTCTTTTTGGGCAAAAGATCGTCAAGTCTCTCTGGATGTAATATCATTGAATGCATGGATTTGAGAACAAGCTTGTCAGCGCCAAGCTGCTTTGCAAGTTTTTCAGCTTTTTCGATAGAGTTCTCATTGTAACGTGTTATGAGATAGCCGACTCCTACAATGGGATTTTTTTGATTTCATCTGATTTTTCTTATCGCAGAGAAGCTTTATGTTGTTTTTCACTCTTTCAAAATCGCCACCTACCCTTAGCTTGAGGTAACTTTTGCTCTCGACTGCATCCAAGTCTATCAAGATTTCATCGAGGCCAGATTTAATTATATCATCGACATATTGATCAATGAATGTTCCATTCGTAGAGAAAAAAGTTTTAATGCCACTATCATGTGCAAGCTTTACCATCTTTAGCGTATCCTTGTTTAACAATGGTTCGCCACAGAAATCAAAATCTATGTGATTCACACCAATCTCTTTTAGTTGCGCTAGAATATGTTTGAATTCCTCAATACTCATGTTTCGCTTTTCTCTCTTAAGGTAAGGATTATTGCAGCCTTTACATTTCAAATTGCAGATATTTGTTGTTTCCACTATAAAGTGCTTGGGATAAGGCCTAATCGCACCATACACATAGAAGAAAGCTTGCGGAAACGTTTTGATAAAGCCTCTTTTAACATTATCTAATATTTTTGGAACCATTTCAATACCGCCACCAAAATTATAAATATCTCTCTTTGAAAAAACTTTTTAATGATTGGTGTAAAGTCATTTGTAAAGTTTGTACCAGTAACTATTTAAATAAAAACTTTTAGTAAGTTTGTAGTGGTGCCTTGGCTCTTGAGGAAAACATCGCTAAGCTTTGTCAATGGCTAAATACAATGAAGCAAAGCAATGGCTATGGTGGGCCTGTAGCACACTATTGGTCTGAATCTCTGCATTACATATGGCCTGCCGTGGATTGGCGATACCAGGGGTTAATAGAAGGTTTTGTTTCATTGTATAAAAAAACCGGCCAAAAAAAATTTCTCAATGAAGCAGCAAAGTGTGGGGATTTTATCCTTTCAGGAACAAAAAGCGATGGCTCTTTTCTGAATGACCATTTTGAGGACAATCCCTCTTTTGGTAGGAGGAGCCTTGTGCATGACGCTGCTGTGGACATAGGCCTGCTCAAACTTGCTTTTTTGCTAAGGGAAAAAAAGTATTCTTATAAAAAATATCTTTTTGCAGCAATGAACAACCTTGAAAATGTTCTTTTTCCTTATTTTTTTGATAAAGAAGAAAAAACCTTTAGGCAGTATGAAATCGGTACATACTACCTGAAAGAAAATCTTTTTGTTCCAAACAAAATTTGCACTGCTATAGAACTTCTTTTGATTCTTTATAACAAAGGCAAAAAGAAAACATATCTGAAGCTAGCTGAAAATGCCGCCAAAAAAAGTACTTGCGCTGCAGGACACTTCAGATTGCGATGGTGGGATTTTTCAGAGCGATACAAAAGAGAAGATTATCACATTTTATGTAGCAAGGTGTTATTTGTGGTCAAAAGATGGATTCGAATTTGGCTATATTTATTCTGCTGAAAGAGAAAAATATGTGCGGTTAAAATACCCCATATTTTTAGCACCTTCTGCAGATGTAATCTATGGCCTAATGGTTTCAGGAAATATTGATAAGCCAGAGCAAAAAAAGTACTTGGCAGTTTTGGATAGAGCTCAAGACTCCTCTGGCGGATTCAGGACTGCGCTCGGCCTAAATGGCAAAAACAATCCAAATTTCATACTTAAAAAACCTTGTTGGCGAGATGTTTTGCATGTTGTTGGGTGGAATGACAAGGTTCTAAGGCTTTATTCTTTGCTTCTTGAAGAAGGTTCGAGTATCACTGACATAAAAGAATTCAACCCTGATAAGATAAGCTGCGAAGATGCGCTCTACATTGAAACTAAAGAAGCAATCCGCATTGCTGGCAGAGAGCAATATGTGTTTGATAAACAGAAGATTTTTTCGAATAATGCAACATTTTTAAAAAATATTTTTTATAATCTTGGAAATAAGAAGCACTTCTCCGGACGTATTAACTCAAAACTTTTTGAGTTTTTATGTCGTGCTGAAGAAAAAATATTGGGGGTTGTTAACAATGGAGCTGGAGAAAGCAATACGTGAAAGGCGAAGCATACGAAAATTCAATTCAAAAAAAGTCCCGGACAAACTTGTTGCTGAAATAATTGACTTAGCACAGTGGGCGCCGTCTGGAGGAAACCAGCAATTGTGGAAATTCATAGTTATCAAAGACATGGAGCTTAGAGAGCGGCTTGTAAAAGAAACAGGCTCAACGCCCCTGCTTACAAAGTGCGACAAAGCAATACTTGTCATATATCAGAAAAATTACCTCACACACTACCAGACTGATATAGAAAGTGCCTCTGCTGCAATACAAAACTTGCTTCTTGCGGCTCATGCTCGTGGAATAGCAACGCTTTGGGTCTCAACAGAAAAATTGAATGAGAAAAAACTCAGGGAGATTTTGAGAATACCAAAAGATTACTGGATTGTTTCCTATGTTTTGATTGGTTATGCTGATGAAAATCCGCCAGCACCAAAGCGCAGACCGCTTAAAGATATCATGTGCGAAGACTACTTTAGCTTTGAAGATGAAAAAAACTTATCCAGCAGATATTCGCCAAAGAATTGGACTTTTGGACAGCTTAAATACTATTGGAACACATCAATACTTCATACCTCACCAAATATTGCAGGTGTATTTCCTTTTGGCAGAAAAGAAGATTTTGAGCGAGAAGTTGAAGAGGTAACAAAACTGCTTGATGTTGATGAAGCAATTGAAATACTGCCATATGCGGGCACTCATACTGTTAAATTTCTAAAAAATGTTCGTTTCAAGAAATTTTTCTTCTTTGAAATTTCAAAACAAGTAGAGAGCTTTCTTAAGCGTCGTCTTGATTTTTTTAAAATCGATCAAAAGAATGAATTTTTGGTGTCAGATGAATTAAAAATACCGGCTAAAGATAACTCTTTTTCAGGGGCTGTATGCTTCCAGAAGTTAGAGATGTTACCAAGTCAGAAGCAACTTTTGGCCGAGATTTATAGAATTCTCAAAAAGCAGGGCATCTTTGTTTTGAGTTTTAGAAATTCTTTAAGCTATTATGGCCTTTGGTATATTTACAATTACAAATTGCGAAAACCAATGGATTGGCAGATATTTGAGCCAATAAATTATTTTAAAATGAAAAGCATGCTTGAAGAAGTTGGCTTTGAAATTGCAGAGACTATCGGAATATCTCCAACGCCTTTCAGCAGAGGCGTGGCAACAAAGCTCTTTGCACCGATGTGTAAGCTTGTGATATTCAAATGTGTGAAAAAATGAGTTAAAAATTGCAATAGTTGGCATTAGATCAAAGCTACAAAGATGGGACTGATGAAGAAAAAAATTGCACTTATTTTTCCCTATGCAAAACCTGAGGCTGGTGCACCTATTGCTAGAGCGGTATTTTTTACAAAAGTGCTTGAAGAAAAAGGTTTTGAAACTTTTATCATTGCTCCTGCAAAAAAAGGCATCGATGAAGTTGAAAATATAAAGCGTTACAAAGGCCTTATAGGCCTTTTTACCATACTTTTAAAAGAAAAACCGGTACTTGCAATCGCCTCTGGGCCACCAGCGCCTTTAATTTTATATACCGCTTTATTTGCCAAAATACTCGGCTTTCCAATTATTGCTGATGTACGTGATCCTTGGGTCAAGGCAAAACTTGCTATAGGTCTGCTCAAAGAAAATTCCTTTAAGTATAAGCTCCAACGAAGGATTGAATATATTGCTTACAAACTTTCGTGCAGAATCTTTGCAGTTTCAGAGGCAATTGAAAAAGAAATTGAAGAGCTTGGCATAAAGAAAGAAAAGATAAGAGTTATAGAACACGCTGTTGATATAAAAAATTTCAGAAGAGTTCAAAGTGAAGGCGAAAAGGTAAGGAAAGAATTTGGGATTGGAAAAAGGCCTGTGCTAATTTTTGTTGGAAGTCCATGGGTTGGCGTAGAAACCATGATTGAAAATATTGCAAAACTATTAAAGGAAAAAAATGCTTTTTTGCTTCTCATACTTTCAAAGAGCGCGTCAGATTCTGAGCAGATTTTTAGCAAAATTCACAATGCGATTAAAAAGGGCGGTCTTGAAAAAGATTCAAAAATAATATTTAATGTCCCACACAAAGAGCTATTCAAATATCTTTCAGCTGCAGATATAGGCCTCAATATTATACCATCTGGCCTTAATTATCTCATTTCAAATAAAATAAAGGAATACATTGCATGTGGCGTTCCTGTAAGCTGCAAATGTGATGCAGCGTGCTACTCCAAGAACTTTATAGAAAGCAAAGGAATAGGTGTTGTTTCCACCTCGTGGGAGGCATTCTCAGAGAGAACAAAATGTCTTATCGGCTCAAATGAACTTAAAAAACTTAGAAAACAAGCCTTAAAAATCTCAAAAGAGTTCTCTTATGAGAGAATTGGAAATAAGGTTTTAGAAGAGATTGAAAGCATACTTGAAAACAAAAGTTCATGCTATTAAATTCTCATATATTTTCAAGAGTTCCTTTGTTGCATTTCTCCATGAAAATCCCTTTGCATTTTCTAAAGCCTTTTGGGCCATTTTTCTTCTTAGCTCAGAATTCTGAAGCTTTTGCAGGGCTGCCTTTATCTGCGCAACATTTCTTTTCTCAACCAAGAATCCATTCTTTCCATGCTTGATTGTTTCCTCTGCGCCAGTGCCTTTTGAAGCGATGCATGGCAATCCAAAACATTGAGCTTCAGCATAAACTAGGCCGAAAGGTTCATATAAAGAAGGTACGCACAATACATCTGCCGCGCTATAATATTTTGAGAGCTCTTTTCTATCAAGATAACCTGAAAAATGAACCCTATTGCCAAGTGCATTTTTAATCCAGGGCTCATTATTTTCAGCTAAGCCAACTATGAGGAGCTTTGCTTGTTCGATTTCCTTGAGAGCCTCAACAAGGTAATGCAAGCCCTTGATCCATGAGGCATTGCCAACAAAGAGAACAACAAAGTCTTTCTCAGCAAGGCCAAGCTCTTTTCTCGCTTTTGCTTTTTCTATTTTTTTGAGCTCAGCGCAATTAACAGTATTTGGCAGGATTTTTGGTTGTACATTGTAGAATTTCTGCGCTTCTTGTGCCACTGTGCGTGATACAGAAACAAAGGCATCTGCCATTTTCATTGCAAAATATGCCTTGAAAACAGAAGCAAGCAGATAAAGGTCAGCAAAGCCATGGTTTGCTCTTTTGAGCGCCAACTCTTTTTTCCACTCTTGTCTGACTGCTTTATCCAAGCCATGCAGGTGCACAAGCACCTTGTATTTTTTTCTCAGTAGAAAGCGAGCGAGTACTGCATCAAAGGCCCCTTCTGGCGTATGAGAATGAATGATATCATAATCTTTATTGCGAATAAAAATGGCAAAGAGTATTGCTGTTATTGGAGTGTGGCGCAGGAAATGAAAAGGACCTTTGAGAGAATTCAGATATGAATACATGCCCTTTGGCGCATCATAGCCAAAAACATAATCTATTTCAACGTGTTTCTCAAGTGCTTTTCCTAAGCCAAGGACAACCCTGCTTACGCCTGCTGTTTCAGAATATGTGCCATTGTAATGCACTAGAATTCGCATATATTAATTCTTCTTGGGTGCAGTTTAAAAACAATTATATGCCTGATAAAAACTTTATTTTTTGCATTTGTACCAAATATATTTTTAAATACCGCTTCCTTAAGGATTTATAGTGGTTGGGATGCGATTGCTTGTTACTGGTGGTTGCGGCTTTATAGGCTCAAATTTCATAAGATACTACATGCAAAAACACCCTGAAGCTACCATTGTGAATTTAGATAAGCTCACTTATGCAGGAAGGCTTGAAAATCTGAAAGATATTGCAGATAGAAAAAACTATGTATTCATAAAAGGGGATGTTTGCAATGCAAATGATGTAAAAAAAGCAATGAAAGGTGCTGACGCTGTGGTGCATTTTGCAGCTGAATCCCATGTTGATAGATCCATCGAGGACCCACTTTCATTTCTGCGCACAGATACAATCGGCACCGCAACGCTCCTTGAGGAAGCGCGCAAGCAGGATATTGAAAAATTTGTCTATATAAGCACCGATGAGATATTTGGCTCTATAGAAAAGGGTTTCGCTTCAGAGGACTGGCCTCTTAACCCAAGCTCACCTTATTCGGCCTCAAAGGCAGGCGCAGATAGGTTGGCTTATGCGTACTATTGTACATATGGTGTGCCGACAGTGATGCACAGAGGTTCAAACAATTTTGGCCCATATCAGTTTCCGGAAAAGATTATCCCTCTTTTTATAACAAATCTTTTGCGTGGAAAAAAGGTTCCTCTTTATGGAAGCGGGCTTAACAAAAGGGATTGGCTTTATGTTGAAGACAACTGTGCATCGATTGCGCTGCTTCTTGAAAAGGGAAAGCCAGGCGAGGCCTATAATGTTGCGGCACATAATGAGCTCACAAATATTGAGCTTACCAAGATGATTCTTAAAGAGCTAAATCTTGGCACAGAGATGATTGAATACGTGAAAGATAGACCAGGGCATGACAAGAGATATGCGATGGACACAAAAAAGATTGAGGCCCTTGGCTGGAAGCCAAAGTGGAGATTTGAGGATGCGCTGAAATATACAATAAAGTGGTATAAAGAAAATGAATGGTGGTGGAAGCCACTTGTGAAGTAAAAAGGTGAGCTTATGCGCGGCTTGATTCTCGCAGGTGGTACTGGATCAAGGCTTTTGCCCCTTACATCTGTCACAAACAAGCACTTGCTACCTGTCTACAATAAGCCCATGATATATTATCCTCTGCAAACCCTCATCGATGCAGGCATAAAGGATATAATGGTTGTAACCGGCACAGCGCATGCAGGTGACATCTTTTCTCTTCTTGGCTCTGGAAGGAAGTTTGGCGTGCGCTTTACCTATAGGGTTCAAGACGAACCAGGCGGCATTCCCCAAGCAATAGGGCTTGCCGAAGATTTTGTTGGAGATGACAAATTTGTCTCAATAAATGGTGATAATATTCTCTTTGAGAACATAGGGCAATTTGTGAGAGAATTTGAGAAAGGCGATGAAGAATCAAGGGTTCTTCTTTATAAGGGCACTAAGGAGCAATGCAGGCAAAGCGGTGTTGCAATACTTAAAGGAGAGCGTGTTGTGAAAGTAATTGAAAAACCTGAAAAGCCACCAAGCCCATGGATTGTAATTGGCGTATACATGTACACGCCACACGTTTTTGAGGTAATAAAAACCCTAAAGCCAAGCGCTCGTGGTGAACTTGAGATAAGCGATATTCACAACATTTATATCCAGAGGGGAACGCTAAAGGCAAGCAAGCTAAAGAAGCAGTGGCTTGATGCAGGCACAATTGATGAATTGGCTGCAGCAAACCGGATTGTTGAAAAACTCTGCAAAAAGCAAAAAACGAAAAATAACAATGCAACTTTTTAACGCAAAAACGAACACCAGCAATGTGCAAATCATAATTATAGTGTGCCCTATTTAATGCGAACCTTAAACCAGTAATAGGCAAAGAAAAAAGGGAAAAGAAGGTCTCGCATGTAAGAAAAGAAGATAAATGAAAAAAATTCCAGAATGCTAAACCTTTTGTTTTTTATTTCTGCAAAGAATTTGAAAATAATCGCAAGCAGTAGGAGTAAAATTGCAGCAACATAAAATTTTAGCGAAACTGAAAGAAAGATAAGCGCAAGCAAAAACCATGCAAAAGAGCTGAGCTTGAAGGCACCTTTGCAGAGAAAACCAAAGTGTTTCTTGTAAAGCTCTGGAAACTTTTTGAAAAGCCTTATGTCACCTTTTATCAGGAAAAGCTCTTTTATTGGGAAACTCAAAGCCTTTTTTCTTGGCGGGTGATAAACCCTGACTTCTTTATCAAATACAATCTTTTTGCCTCTGCTAAGCACCTTAAATGCCAAATCTGTGTCTTCGCGAAAGAAATTATAATTTTCATCAAAGCCAGCCACATCTTCCAGAACAGATTTTTTAAACGCATAATTGCACGCAGGATACTTGTTACCTGTTAAGTTCTCAGTCGCATGGCAATAAAGCCTTTTGTTGTCGTTCCATGTTAGGCCTTCAACGCCAGAAATTGTTTTGTCTCTTTCAAAGGCCTCATTTATCTTTTTCAACCAATTTTTCTCTGGCAGGCAATCATCATCTGTAAATGCGATTATTTGGCCACGAGATTTTTTTATCCCGAAGTTTCTTTTTTTGTCCGGAAATTTAGAATCAATGGTAAAGAACCTTAGCCTTTCATCTGAAAATTTTTTCTTTACATCATCAATCGTATCATCTTTTTTATAACCAACAACTATTATTTCATATTTTTCTTTCGGATAATCCTGCTCAAGAAGCCTTTCTATTGCACTGCTCAGAAAGCCCACTCTATTGTGCGCTGGAATTACAACGCTTATCTTATTTTCCATTCGAATCAACCGTTGATGGTTATCGTAAAATCTTATAGATTCTTAGATAAAATTTCTTATTTTCATCATACACAAGCTCAAGCCTCTCCTTGTTCTTTTCAATAAATTCCTTTATTTTTGCGCGTTCGTTTGCAATTGTTTGGTAGCGCATATCCTGCCTGCCAAAGCGCGAGCTATATTCAAGGTCAATTACATATGTTTTGCTATCGATAAATTGCTCAATGCTAAGCCCTTGTGGATTTCCAGCAAGCCCTTGATTTAGGTCAACGTTGAGGTAGCGCCTTTTTGGAAAAAAGCCATTGAGAAAATACATGCAATCATCGCTGCTTCCAATAATAAGTGCATCTTCAGGCGTTTTTTCATAAAGGATTTCAAAGACTTCCTTGCGTTCTTTTAAAAAATTGCTGTGAACATATGCAGCAAAAATGCTGCCTATGAATAGCACTGCAATAGCTATCCAGTAAGCCCCAAGAATAATGCCTCTTTTTGCTTTGTATTTTTCTATAATTTCTTGCAAAAACACAGCATAAGGGATTAGCAGCATACCAGCCAATGGCAGTGCATAGCGCATCCTCAAAGGGAGCGTAAGCAGGGAAAGCTCAAAGTGGAAAGGGTTGTAGCGGGCTGCAAGAAAGATGTAAGCAAGAGAAAAAAATGCAAACTCAAGCTTGAATGGAAATCTTTTTGCTAAATATGGGCTTGCAAGCATCAAAGGATAGAGCAAAAGCAGGAAAGCGATGTAGAATAAAATGGAAATTGGCTGAGCGCCAAAGATTGTTGAGTATAAAAGGCTAAGGCCTGAGTCACCATAGCCAGTAGCTACTGCGCTTCCATATGCAAAGTTGTTGAATAAAAATATTGCAAAAAATACCGGCAAAAATCCGGATAGTACAAAAAGAAATATCTTTCTATCCTTTAAAAGCAACGCCGCAAGGATTGCACCTATGCCCAAGGCAGCGTCATATCGCGAGAGCATTGCTAGGCCCATAAATAAGCCACTAACAACCAAGCACTTGCGCTTTTCGGAGAGGAGAAAATAAAATGCACCTAAGAAGGCTGTAAGAACAAGAATATCTGCGTAAATTGCACGGCTTTGCCAGAAAATTACAGGGTAGAAAAGATATGGCAAGGCAAAGACCTTATCAACCTTCATTTTGTTTAATATAAGCAAGAGAAGTGCAAAATTTACCAGATGAATAATAAGGCTTGATAATATCACTGCGCTAAGGCCAAACCATGTGAAAGGAATCAAGAAAAGCGCCCTGCCGATATATTGGCCATAAACATAGCCATTGCTTGTATAAAGGCCTGCATTGCAAACATTTGTTGGATCTTTTTCTGCGATTAGGCCTTTTTGTATAAGAAGCGCATTTGCAATATTATGGTGCTCGTCGCTCGAGGAATAGAACGCTGGGAAAAAAGCAAAATAAACCGCAATATAAAAACAAAGCAAGATGAGAATTAATTTATTTTCCTTTATAAAATCTATGGCACGCCGAAAAACGCCTCTTAGCATACAATTAAAATCAAACGATTGTAATTTATTATTTTGTGCATAGTGTGAATTATGGCTGAAAGAATGGATTTGCTTAGAATAGTAAAAATTTTTTCAAGCCTTGCAATTATTCTTTGGTTAATCTGTTTTGTTGGATTAGAAAATATCGCTTCAACCTTCACAAGTTTTAAAGCTATTTATCTTGCTCCAGCAATGGGGATGATTTTCATAACGATCTTTCTTACCGCGCTCATCAATTGGATTTTATTGATGAAATTTCATAAGCTTTCATTTTCTCTTGTCCTTCGAAATTACCTCATAAGTTGGGGCTTGGGCTTTCTATTGCCAGGCAAATTGGGCGAGTTTTCTTTAGCTGCATTTATAAAGGACAAAGCAGATGTTGGTACAACGCTGGCGTGCCTGCTCATGCAAAAACTCCTCTTTCTCTTTTTAATTGGTGTTTTTAGTTTAGCTGGGCTTGCAGTTTTTTTTGGCTTTTCTCCAAATTTCATGATTCCAATTTTTTTTCTATTGGCAATAGTTGCATTCTTTGCCCTTTTCTCAACACCGAGGGGAAATCAGACTCTCAAGAAGATTTTCATTGAAAAATTTAAGCATGGCCAAAGTTTTTTTAAGAGCTTAATCGCACTTTCCAAAGATGCAAAGATGCTTGCTGTCGGTCTTTCAATTTCGCTGCTGCGCATATTTGCACTTGCGATTGAAATCGGCATCATTTTTTTTGGGTTTGGAATTCAGGCCGATATGTTTAAGCTCTCTTTTATAGTTTCAATAACAACGCTTGCCACATTTATCCCGTTTACAGTAAGCGGGTTAGGTTTCAGGGAAGGCCTATTTGTTATCCTAGCAAGCAACATTGGGATAGCTCCGGAGATTGCAACAACCGCTGCACTACTCTCCACGGCTTTGACCTATGTTGCAGTACTGCTTTGCGTTTTGCTTAGCGGCTCAATTTCTATGTTATCTAAATTAAGATGAAGGCCTGTTTAAAGGCCAATAAATTTGTTCCAATCTGGCTGAGTGAAAACAGAGTAATAATAGCAGATTGCGATGAGCCAGAAAAGGGCAATTATGATATTTGCTATTGCTGACTTTTTTGAACCAATGGAGAAAAGGCCTTTTGAGAGAAAGAGAACAAATACAGGCATAGTTGGGGAGAGATATCTAAAGCTCGCAAGCATTGGCGCTTTTAGAGATGCAAAAAAGAATAGGGCTAAAGAAAGCAAAAAATAGATGCTCAAAACCCTTGCTTTGGGCTCTTTTTCGTGCAAAAAAAGCCAAAAACCAATGGCTAAAAATAGTAAAACAAGCACTGCCGCAAACAAAAGCAGTGGGCAAAAACTCAATGCGCTTGAAATGTTAATGCCGACTGCAAGCTTGTAAAAAATATAGAGATAACTTGAAAGGTTAAAGGCATTTTTTTCCTTATAATAGTGAGTTTGCGTAAAATGAGAATACTGCGATAAGGCCAGCGGCAATAGAAGAGCTAGGCAAGCTAAAATTGTCGCAATTGCCCCGAGAAAAATCTTGAATTGAGTTCTTTTTCTAAAAAATATAACGATTAAAATGCCAAATGCAAGAACATAAAGCCAGGAAGTATAATGTATGTAACCCATCAAAATGCAAGCAAATGAAAAAAGCAATATGTGCTTCCATGAAAATTTTTGCAAGAGGCTAATGAAGCAATAGGCCGCCAAGAGATTCAAAAAAATTAACACTGGATACTGCCTGAGATGTGCTGAATAAAAAACATTTAAGGGCATGATTGCAAAAAGCATTGTTGAAAGCAAAGCCTCTTCCTCTTCAAAAAATTTTTTAGAGAAAAAATAAAACAAAAGCACTGCAAAAGAGCTGAGAATTGCTAAAAAAATCCTTGTGCCAACGACTCCAAAAGAAGCAAGCAGGGGAACAAATAATGCATGTGAAAGCGGTGGATAAAAGTCTGAATTCGAAAAAGCTATGGCCTCTGAAACACTATTTGTTACTTTTAGCGTTAGCTCTTCATCAACACCAAAGGCTTTATTGGGAAGATTCCAAACTCTTATTAAAAAGCCAATTAGAATGATAAAGAGGAGCAATGCGCTATTTTTTTCCAATTTTATCTTTAAATCTACCATCAAAGGATCACATCTTTTTCAGTTTCTTTACTTTTTCTTTAATCTGTAAAGGATTTCTTCCTCAACCTTTCTGTTGAATTTTACAATCTCTGCCACAAGGCCTATTATTACAACCTCAAAGCCAAGGATAAGAAGCAGTGCTGAAAGAAGTGCCGTTGGCAGATAAGGCCCAACAAGGCCTGTTGCAAGGTAATGGAACAAAACCCTTAGGCCAGCAAGAAGCCCTGCGAGGATAAGCACGCCACCGATGGAAAGAAAGAATTTCAGCGGGTGATAGCTTAAATATGCAAGGAGTATAGTAAGTGCAACCTTTTTTGCATAGCCCCATATGCTTGATATAAGCCTTGATCTATCAGCACGCTTGCGAAATTCAACCGGCACTTCTGCAACCTTAAACTTGTACTCCGCAGCTATCAGTAACGTCTCTTGGGTATAGGTGTAATCGCTTAGAATATTCATGCGCAGCGCAGCTTCTCTTGTGAAAGCCCTAAACCCTGTTTGAGCATCGCTTATCCTATAGCCAGAAACAAAGGAAACAACCTTTGTGACAAGCTTATTACCAAGCCTTTTGCTCAAAGGCATTTCTTCAATCCAACCCTTGAAGCGCGAGCCCAAAACAATGTCTGCTTTTTTCTCAAGGATTGGTTTTATAAGCTCAGGTATCTGCTTTTGATTATATTGAAAATCAGCATCAGTATTGACAATGATATCTGCACCTCTTTCAAGCGCAGCATCTAGGCCTGTTTTAAAAGCAGCTGCAAGCCCCCTATTTCCATGATGCTTTAAAACAATTGCACCTGCTTCTTCTGCAATTTTTGCGGTGTTATCTGTGCTCCCATCATCAATGACAATAATTTCAATTGAATTTATGCCTCGAATTTTTTTTGGAATCTCCTTTATGACCTTTGCAATTGTCTTCTCCTCATTGTATGCTGGAATTGTCACAACAAGCTTCATGCTTGCACCCTGCATTTTTTAAGCTCTTTACAGATAAAATCGATCTGGCTATCTTTTAGCGTCACGCCAGAGGGCAAACATATGCCTCTTGAAGCAAGATATTCGCTTACAGGAAATCTTTCTTTGGTTTTATAGAAAGGAAGCTTTGTAAGTGGGGTGAAAAAAGGCCTTGTTTCAATCCCTGATTTCTCCAAAATGCTTGCGACCTTTGCAGCATTTGGAAAATTCTTTCCGAGCAAAATGCTTACAAACCAATAGCTGCTCTTTGCCTTTTTTGGAATCTCCTGGAAAGAAATGCCTTCAATTTTTGCTAGATTATCATAGTAGTGCTTTGCAATCTCCTGCTTTTTTCTAAGTAGCTTCTTTATGCCTTCAAGCTGGGCAAGGCCAAAAGCTGCTTGCAGATTTGTCATGCGATAATTGAAACCAAGAACATCATGATAAAATTTCCTCTTCTTGCTCTTGCCTTGGTCTTTGAGCAGGTTTGTGCGCTCGATAAAGCGCTTGTTATTGCTTGTAACCATTCCACCTTCGCCTGTTGTGATTATTTTGTTTCCATAAAAGCTGAATATTGCCGCATTTCCAAGAGCGCCGCATTTTTTGCCTTTATATTCCGCACCATGCGCCTCGGCAGCATCCTCAAGAACGAAGATGTTATGCTTCCTTGCAATTTTATTTATTCTATCCATCTCTGCAGGGCAACCATAGAGATGCACAGGAATTATTGCCTTTGTCCTTTTTGTAATCTTTTTCTCAACCTCTTCAGGATTTATATTCCAAAAATGCTTATCCACATCGCAAAAAACAGGTTTTGCGTTGCAAAAAACCACTGCGTTTGCTGTAGAAACAAAGGTAAGGTTTGGCACTATCACCTCATCGCCTTTGCTAATACCTGCAGCAGCAAGAGCGACATGCAAAGCTGCAGTGCCATTTATAACAGAGCTTGCATATTTTACACCGCAAAACTTTGCAAATGAGCTCTCAAATTTTCTTACAAAAGGCCCTAAGCTTGAAATCCAACGCGTGCGAATGCATTCTTTCAGATACTTAAGTTCGTTGCCAACAATGATTGCTTCTGAGACCGGAATTTTTTTCCTCATATTTTTCCTCGCATTTCTTTACTTTTGCCAAGGCCATTTCTTGCCATTTTCATTAAACCAAGCAATAGTGCGGCGCAGCCCTTCCTCAAAGCTTATCTTTGGGGTCCAACCTGTTAGCCTGAATAGCTTGAAATAGTTCGCCTCAAGAACCTGGACATCAAGAGGCCTCAAACGCGTCTTTTCAACAATGATTTTAAGGTCTTTTATTCCGATTATTTCTGCAATCTTCTCTGCAATCTCCTTCACGCTCCAACATCTTCCATAGCCGCAATTGAAGACCTCACCCTCGGCCTCTTTATACTTCATCAATTCCACAGCAGCCCTAGCAGCATCGCTTACATAAGTAAAATCGCGCTTTGCATTTATGTTGCCCAAATGCAGCGTGTTTCCTTTAGAAAGCTGCGAAATTATCTCTGGAATTATATAAGGATGCGTTTCCCTTGGGCCATAGGTGTTAAACTGCCTTAGAATTATCACAGGCACTTGCTGCTCGTGATGAAGCGTGAAGCAGAGCCTATCTGCAGCAACCTTGCTTGTTGCATATGTTGATTGTGGATTTATCGGGTGAGATTCATCCATCGGCGTATATTGTGCACTACCGTAAACCTCGCTTGTTGAGTACTGAATCATGCGCGTTACGCCGGCTTTTTTACATGCAAAAACAACATTCAATGCACCAACAGCATTTATGTCAAAGAAATCTGCAGGTTGATCATAGCATTGCGGAATATAAGGCATTGCTGCTAAGTTAAAAACAAACTCAATCTCGTTTTTCGAAAATATCTCTGCAAGGTTTTTGTCACGTATATCGCCTTTTATCAGCGTTATTTCCTTTTCGCATTCCTTCAAGTTGCCCATGTTACCGCTAAGGAAATTGTCCAGAACAAAAACATTTGCATTTTCCTTAAGAAGCTCTCTTACAAGAGCACTTCCTATAAAGCCAGCGCCACCTGTTACAAGCACATTTTTTCCTTCAAATTTCATAAAGACCCCCTGTAAGCTATAAACAAGGTAAGGATTAAAAGGCTATAAATGTTTTGGTACAACCAAAAAATCTTAAAGCATTGCAAGAAGAAGCAATTTAAAATAAAATTTGCTTTATCTGATAGTATGCGTGTAGTTGTTATTGGACCAATAGTGCCATTTAGAGGTGGCATTGCTCACTCAAACACAACACTCTGCAAGAACCTAGCCAAAAACAATGAGCTTCTTGCAATTTCATTCAAAAGGCTCTTTCCAAGAATTCTTTATCCCGGAAGATTTCAAAAGGAGATTGGAGAGGCACCAAAAGAATTTAAAACTGAGTTTATAATTGACTCGATAAATCCGCTAAACTGGAGCAAGGTCGTAAAGCGCATAAATGAGTTTGGAGCAGATGTTGTTGTGTTTCAGTGGTGGACAACATTCCTTGCGCCATGCTATTGGTTCATTGCAAGGAGGTTAAAGAAAAAGTGCAAGATTTCTGTGATATGCCAAAATGTGTTGCCACATGAAAAGAGCTCAATGCATTTAATGCTCACAAAAATCTTCTTTGGACAGGTTGACAATTTTATCACTTTATCAAAGGCTGACGAAAAAACTCTAAAAGCGGTTATGCCAAATGCACGAATTAAAACAATTGTTGAGCCAACTTATGAGGAAATCATAGGCGCAAAAAGGCTTCAGAAAAGTGTTGCAAGGAAGAAGCTTGGCATAAAGCACAAAAAAGTGCTTTTGTTTTTTGGTTTTGTCAGACCTTACAAAGGCCTAAGATACTTGTTAGAAGCAATGCCAATCTTTCTTAAAAAACATGATTGCTTGGTAATTATTGCTGGAGAATTTTGGGAGCCTAAAGAAAAATATATTGAAATAATAGAGAGGTTTGGCATCAAGAAAAATGTCCTTATTGTTGATCGCTATATTCCTAACGAAGATGTGGCTCTTTATTTCAGCTCAGCAGATGCCATAGTTCTGCCCTATGTTTCTAGCACAGAGTCAGGGATAATTCAGCTTGCATATGGTTACAATCTGCCAATTATAACTACTGATGCTGGCGGCAATACAGATTACGTAGATGATAAAAAAACAGGCCTTATCGTTGAGCCTTGCAACAGCAAAGCGCTTGCAAATGCAATAAATTATTTTTATGACAAAAGATTGGAGGCGAAATTTAGAAAGGCGATGAAAGAAAAAAGGAAAATCTTTGAATGGAATAAGGAAAAAGAAAAGGCAGTCCTTGGGATGTGATGATGGCATGCCTTATGTCTCCATAATTCTGCCTACCTATAATGAAGCAGAAAATATAGCAAGGCTTATACCAAAACTTGAGGCCGTGATAAAAAAGAATGGCCTAAATGCTGAAATAGTTGTAGCGGATGATAATAGCCCTGATGGAACTGCAATGATTGCACAGAAGCTAAACAAAAAATACGGAAACATCAGGGTGCTTTTGCGCCAAAAAAAAGAAGGCATAGGTGCTGCAATGAAAGATGCGTATGATTTCGCAAAAGGCGATGTGCTTCTTTCAATGGATGCAGATTTGCAGCTCAATGCTAAAGATGTGTTGAAATTGCTTAAGCACATACCAAAGTATGACATGGTTATCGGCTCAAAGTATCTTGAGCCTTGGAGATATCAAAAAAGAGGTTTTTCAAACAAAATGCGCTATTTCATAAGCAGGTATGGAAACCTTTATCTAAGCGTTGTAACAAGAACGCCTTTTAGGGATTTTTCGCTGAATTTCAGGGCTCTAAAAAAAGAGGTTTGGTATGCGATAAAACCTAGCGACAAAAGAAACTTTTTCTTTGTGGAGATGATTGTGCAAGCACATAGAAAAGGTTTTAAAATAAAAGAAGTGCCGGTCGAATTTAAGGAGCGCTTGCATGGAAAATCGAAAACAAAGGTTTGGCATCAGATGGCAGTATTTATCTTGAAAGGTTTAATGTATGCATTCAAGAATTGAGCTTTTCTTTCCAATAATCAACAAGATCTTTTAAGGTTTTTTCCAATCTTATCTTTGGTTTCCAGCCAGTGGCTTTTCTGAGCTTTTTGTTTGTGCTTGCAACATATGGAACATCTATCTTCACTACCTTTTTCTCATCGCGCACAACTTTGATATCTTTATCTGAAAGAGATAAAATCATATCAAGAATCTCTTTCATCTTTAAAGCTCTTCCAGAGCATAGATTGTAAGGCTCTGCTGGCTTGCATTTTTTTATCGCTAACCAGTATGCTCTAACAGCATCTCTCACATCGGTAAAATCGCGAATAGCATTCAAATTGCCTATTCGTATCTCTTGTTCTTTTAAGCCTAATTCAATCTGCGCAACCTGCTTTGCCCAATCGCTGCACACAAAGCTTTCTGGCCTTCTAGGTCCTGTGATATTGAATGAGCGCAGTACGATTGATTTAAGGCCATATTTGTAATAGTAGTTATATCCCAAAAATTCCATTGCAAGCTTGCTTACAGCATATGGGTTTATGGGTTTCGGCTGATGTTCCTCTGTTATCGGCAACTCTGATTTTTTTACCGCACCATAGACCTCACGGCTGCTTGCCAGCATAATTCTTGAATCAGGCACATGCTTGCGCGCAGACTCAAGAAGGTTAACAGTGCCTTCAACATTTATTCGCACAGTTTTCTGCGGAATCTGCCATGAAAGCACAACGTTTGACTGAGCTGCAAGGTGAAATATGCAATCTGGTAAAGATTCTTTTATAATGTTGTCAAGCTGTTCCTGATCCATTATATCGCATTCGCGCAAAACCAATTGGTCTTTTATATGCGTTAAATTCTCCAAGGACTCGTACTTAAGGAATGTACCATAAAGCTCAACATCTTTCTGGGAAAGTATATAGTCAGCTAAATGCGAACCTATAAAGCCAGCAATCCCTGTGATAAGAACGCGCACGATAGCACCTTTTTGCTCAAGTCATTGCATTGTAAAGTTTAGATGCATCAAATTAATAAAGCTTTAGATTTGCTTGAATCTTGCATCTTCAAGAAATGAAGCAACCTCATGCCTCTTTGCATGTTTGCCTTGCGGCTGAGAGATATAATATGCTGCAACTGCATGTGCAAGCATAAGCCTTTGAACCGCTGGCAATGAAAGGCACAAACCAAAGATATCGCCTGCTGCCCATGCATCGCCAGCACCTGTAAGGCGCAATGGCGAAACATTGAATGCTGGCACCTTCTCTGTTGTAAAATTTTTAGATGCGCTCATGGCATAGCTTGCTGTGTGTAGCTCAACCATGGTGAATTCTTTAAGAAAATCAATGGTGCCATATCTTATGACCTCATTTTCATTAACGCTTAGCATGTCTATGAGGCCTTTTGCAAGCAACCTATTTATGCCTTCTATTTCCTTATGCTCTTTTCCCCCTTTTGGAGATGGATCTCCTGGATCAAAAAATGTTTTTGCCTTGCCTTCTTTTGCAATAGAAAAAACATGTTGCGCAAGCGCAGTGCCTTTGTTGTTCAGCCCCCAATCAGAGATGCAAACAACATCTGCTTTTTTTATTATCTTTTCATCCCTGCTGCTTATGGATTCTGGGCCAAAATTTTCGAGGGAGCCCGCATAGCTCAGCATGAGGTTTGAGCCCTCAAGCTCCAAGGCAGTTGTAAATGCAAGCCCTCCGTCTTTTGCAACATGCGAAAGCTCAACATCTTTGCCAGCAAAAAAATGCTTAAGAAGTTTATAGCCAAGAATGCTTGTCTTAGCAATCAGGGTTACATGCAAGCCCAATGATGATAAGGCAGAAGCACAATTTGCAGCCTTTCCCCCGCAATGAAGCTCCTGGCTAAAGGTGATATTGCCTCCTCCTTGCGCCAAAAGTGCTTTCAGATTATTTATAAAGATATCTGGTTTCTGATTGCAATGAACAAAATTATCTATGCAAAAATGTGGCATTACAACAATATTAAAGCGCTTGGAATTCTTTTTCCTAAGCACTTTTATAAGGTTCTCTTTTTCATTGCTTAAATCCATATCAACACCTTCTTCCTTGCAATAGCTTTGAATATAAAGCTAAATAACTTTTTGCGATGTTTTTTGGCTCAAATTTTGATGCATATTTAATTGCTTTTTTTCTTTTTTCCTCTTTCTCATTTTTTGGCAAAGAAATTATTCTTTCAAGTGCCTGCGCAGCTTTTGCTGAATTGGAAAAATCCAAAATAAAACCATTCCTTCCATTTTGCACGAATTCCTCAAACGTTGCTATGCTGCTAAGCACTGGGATGCAGCCAGCATGCATTGCTTCAATAGCACTTACCCCAAAGCTCTCGTATTCTGAAGCAGATATAAAGAAATCGGATTTTGAAAGAACCTCGTAAAGTTTTTCATGAGGAAGCATACCCAAAAAAATGATTTTATCTTTTGCTCCAAGGGTTTTTACCTTAAGCTCAAGGTTTTCCCTTAGCCCGTCAAAATCACCGCCAACTATATAAAGCACGGCATCATTTTTTTCAGAGGCCTTTGCAAATGCCTCAATGAGCAAATCGATGCGCTTGTTCTTGCTAAAGCGCCCAACAAACACAAATGTGTTTGGTTTTTTCTTAGCGATTTGGATTTTTGGCAAATCGACTGGCACTGGAAGTAAAACAATTTTATCCCTGTTCGAAATCTTCAAAAAAAGTTCCTCATCGTGCCTGCTTATCACAACAATTTTGTCTGCTAGTTTTAGCAGAAACCTGCACCAAACATAGAAGTAAAAGTTTTTTAGAGGATTTGCACCTGTGTGAAAAATCCCACCATAAGAGCTTACAACAACAGGCTTTCTGTGAAGGAATTTTGTGAGCAAAAACATATCCGAAAAAAAGCCAAGGCCATGCACATGGATTACATCAACATCTTTTGCATGCTTAAGAAAGCCAAAAGCGATTTTATATGCTTTCAAATCAAGAAAAGGCCTTCGAACAATTTCAATGCCTTCGCAATCTTCGCTTTCAGGCAATCTATCTTTCGAATAAGCGCACCTGTTAAGGCACAAAACCCTGCATTTTTGACCAGCTTTAGTTAGCTCAACGCAGAGGGTCTTGAGCGATGCCTCAATTCCGCCAATGCATGGCCAAAAATGATGCGTTGCATGCAATATCTTCAATTTTGAGCACCTCTAAGCGCAATGTGCCAAAAGCCCATGATAAGGCCTAATAGAAAAACCGCGCTGCGAAGAAACAAAATTATCGGAACAAGTAGGCTAACAGCAATGTCGCGTTTTATTGCAAAGGCAAAAAATGGAACCATTGAGATAAACATTATTGCTAGCGCAAGAAAAGCAAATTGAAGAAAAATACTTTTTATGAGCGAAGCTATTGAAAATATTATCGCTAATGCCAACATGATGATCTGAAGCTTTAATGTTTGTGGCGTGTAAGAATCGCTCACCGCTTTTTCTTTGTGCATATCGTACAAAAGAACGCGCCAATACGCATGCTGGAATTTCTTTCTCAGATAGGTTGGCAAGCTCTCTGGGTGCCTATGGTAAACGATTGCATTTGGATTAAATACAAGTTTATAGCCTTTTTTCTGAAGGCGATACGAAAGCTCAGGGTCTTCGCCGCTTGCCCTTGGAAATTTTGTGCTGAAACCGCCTTCCTTGAGAAAAATTTCTCTGCGATATGCTGCGCTGTAAGAGCCAACCCAATCAATGCTTTTAGACCTGAGCATTTTTTCATAGCGATGCTCTATCTCTATCTGCACAAACCTTGCGATTAAGGAGCGCTGCCTTGTCTTGTAAGCACCTTGCACAGCAGCAACGCTTTTTTCGGAAAAAGGAGAGAGCATCTCTTTGAGCCAGTTTTTCTCCGGCAAGCAGTCGGCATCAGTAAAAACAATTATGTTGCCCTTTGCTTTTTTCGCACCATTGTTTCTTGCAGCAGCCGGACCCAAAGGCTTTTGTTTTATAAGCTTAATACCTTCAAAGCCCTTAACAATTTCACATGTATTGTCTGTGCTGCCATCATCAATAACAATTATTTCATAGCTGCCTTGAAAGTCCTGCTTGAGCAAAGCATTTAAGCAATCGCTTATCACAGCGCTGCCATTTCGCACAGGTATGATTATGCTTGCATCCATTCTAATATTTTGGATGTAAAAATTATAAAAATGGTTACAATAGGCCTGGCAAAAAACCGGTGAAAAGCATAAAGTCACTTCAGCAAGCATTACAAATGCATTGTGAATGAGCAAAATATGGCAAGTGAAAAGCGCAAAGCACGTATTATATTGAGCAGAATTGAAAGCTTGCAAAAATAAAAGAACGAGATAAAGCTATTTTGTGCGTGATGTAAGATACTTTAAAAATGTTCGAGATGCCTTTACAAGCCTTGGAATTTCCTTTGGGTTTTTTAGGCCTCTTAATATTGTTTTTGTTATAAATTTTGGTCTCATGTAAAATTCCCTGCGCCCTCTATCGCACCATGCTACAAGCTCCTTGTTGCTCAGCCCAGGCCTTGAAATCATGCAATTATGAGTGCCTTCCTCTGTAACCCATTGCGAAAAATCCTCAGTTATAAGAAAGCCCTCCTTTTTGTAATATTCATAATCTTCGGTGCCTGGGTAAGGCATTATCGGGAAAAACTGCACGGTATCTGGATCAAGCTCCTTTGCAAATTCAATTGTTTTTCTTATTGTCTCTGGAGTTTCGCCTCTGTTGCCAAGGATAAAGCAGCCGTGCACAAGCAAGCCAGCTTTTTTCGCATCCTGCATGAATCTCCTTATGCCAGCTATTGTTGTGCCCTTGTGAATCTCATTGAGAATCTTTTGCTCAGCGCTCTCAATGCCTACGCATAGAAGCCTGCAGCCTGCTTCCTTCATCTTTTGAAGCGTTTCATAGTCAACATCTGCACGAGCATTGCAAGACCATGTGACTTCAATACCTTCCTTAATTATGCGTTCGCAAAATTCTCTGACTCGATAGCGGTTTGCGGTAAAGGTATCGTCCTCAAAAAATATTTCCTTTGCTTGGGGAAACTCTTTCTTTATGTATTGAACCTCTTCGATAAGATTATCTATGCTTCTTGTTCTATAAGCGCGACCAGTCATAACCTGAGGATATACGCAAAAGGTGCATCTGTGAGGGCAACCTCTGCCTGAAACGATCGTTACTTCAGGGTAAAGATTTGCAGGATAAAAATAATTCCATATGTTTAGATGCTCTTTATAAACCTTTGAAACAAAAGGAAGCTCATCAAGGTTTTCTATAAAAGGCATATCTGGGTTATGCACAATCTTATCCTTCCTTGCATATGACAAGCCCTTAACCTTTTTAAGCATTGGATTTCTTTTCTCAAGCTCCATTGCCAAATCCCTTATGATGTAGTCATACTCATGCCTAGCAACAGCATCTATCGAAGAGCTCTGCCTTAATGTCCATTCTGGCATTGCGCTCACATGAGTGCCAACAAGAGCAACGAAGCAGCCTATTTCCTTCTTTATAGCATCTGCAACCTTTATGTCGTTCATTATGCTTGCGGTGCTTGTATCGAGAACAGCAAGCTCTGGCTTGAATTTCTTTGCAATCGCAAGGGTTTCCTCAAGGTCCTTGTTTTCTGCAGGTGCATCAAATAGCATAACCTTATGGCCTTCCTTTTCAAGAACGCCTGTTGCATAGGAAAGCCATATTGGATAATAGACGCAACCGCCCTTGCTGACAGCCGGGCTTCTTGATGTGCGCGAAAAGCGCGGTTTAAATGGTGGGTTTAGCATAAGAACTTTCATATAGTGCCCTCGGCAAATCTCTACAATTCAAAATATATATATTAAGTTTTAAATAACGCTATTTTTTTACTTCTTTTGCCTTTTGGCCCTCTTTAAGTTAAAATAAGCAAGCACAATAAGGCCACAGATTATAATTGCCATAAGAACAATTGTTATTGCGTTTACCACAGCGCTTTCATCTAAAGCAATACCCTTTGTTTCAGTTTTTATAGGCCTGTTTTCTAGAACTTTTATCTCTTCCTCAAGCACCCCAAGCCAAAAGGTTTAGTGCTTTTAGATGTTTTTGCAAAAAATGTACTAAGGCAAGCTTTTAGCCTATAATCTGTACAATAACCTCTCGTTCTCTTGCTTGCGTGTCAAAGTCCATGAGAACTATCTGCTGCCATGTTCCGAGCAGGAGTTTCTTTTTCTGAAAAGGAACCACAAGCGAAGGCCCCAACAAATTTGCCAAAATGTGAGAAGCACCATTGTTGTCATGCCATGTTTTATGATGCTCCCAATTGTAATTGAATGGAGCAATCTTCTGCAAAACTCTTGGTATATCTTTTAGCAAGCCAGGCTCATACTCCATTGTTGAAACACTTGCAGTAGAACCGGGAACAAAAATTACTGCAAGGCCATTCTCAATATTAGATTCTTCAACAGCATTCTGCACCTGAGCCGTGATATCTTTTATAGAAATGTCTTTTTCAGTTTGAACAGTAAAGCGTTTTAGCTGTGAAACCATTCTTTCACCAGGCGAAAGCTGTTTGATAACCTTAGCGAAGATTTTGAATTTTATTCTGGTATTATTTTGTAAATCTCGCATCCTTCCTTTGCAGGTTGCTCAAGCTTAAGCCCTATCTCTTGGCCTGCCTTTGCTTCACTAATCTCTTTGTGCTCAATCTGCATGCTTGCTGCAATCTGCTCAAATTCTATGTCCTTGCCCTTTATTTTTATCTTATCTCCTTTTTTCAGCTTGCCGCTCAGCTTCACAACAGCCACATTTATCTTTCCATAGATGTGCGTTATTTTTCCAATAAGCTCTTCAGGCAAACCTTCACCCCCTTAATATGTATGCTGTGTTGTTATTTAAAGCATTTAAGTTGGCAAACTTAGGCATTTAGAAATAAAAAGTAGAAAAAAGTTAGGCCTTATCGAAAAAAGTATTGCTTTAAGAGGCCTTTGCTTTTTGAGCCATTCTTCCTACCCAGATTGTGGCAACTACTGCTATTATCGTTACCAATATTGCATATGCCCAAACACCGTATTTTGCCACGAAGTACAAGGCTCCACCTTCCGCAAAAAGGCTCTGAATTGCCTGGTTCCATGCCAGTGCAGCGATTAGCCCAAAAGCAGATGTCATTAGCGTTGCTATCTTTTCAATTACTTCAGACTTGATTTTTCCAACCTCCTCTTTGACTTCCAAAAACATCACCCATAAAATTTTTTAAAAAAATATTTATAAATTTGATTTATAATTGCTTTTTTTGCATTATATCAAAAGCTTTCCGAGCTTGATGCTCGCCCAAAATCTTGCAAGTTTAACGGCAACTACATAACCTATGCCTGCTAGCACTATTGCAAATGCATGCAGCGGTGTTTTATTCTGAATAAAAACAATCCCTCTTGGAGAGCTTAGCTCAAAACTCCCTTTGTTTTTCCAGAGCCCTGTTGCAACTTTAAAATCATAGATTGGGTCTACTAAGAAACCAAATCTTATGTGCAAGAATTTTCGCGTGAGCTCATTGGGGTGCTTTTTGTAAAGCAGAACATCGTTCTGGTGATATCTTAGGCGCTGAAAAGCATACTTTAAAAGGCCGAAAAAGCCATCTGGTTTTGTTTCTATGTGATCGTGGAAATAATCTGCCTTCACAAGCTTATATTCATAGCCAAGCTCAATTATTTTGAAGGTAAGGTCAGTGTCTTCGCGATAGTATCTGTAATCCTCATCATAGCCGCCAACCTTTTCTAAAAGCTCTTTGCGAAAAGCAGTGCTTGTACCCCCAAAGCCTCCATAGCTTGAAACAACACCAACCTTTTTGCTTGTGAAACCCTTTATCAAATCCCTTAGCCAAGTTTTGCTTGGGATGCAATCATGGTCCATATTTACAACGATTTCATAGCGCGCTAGCTTTATGCCTTCATTGCGCGCTTTGCAGACACCTTGATTTTTTTCAAAGTTTACAATGGTTATCTTTTTATTGCCAAGAAATTCTCTTGTGAGCATCTCCTTTGTATTGTCTGTGCTTCCATCATTCACAACGATTATTTCATATCTGGCAGGATAATCAAGCTTGAGCATTGCCAAAAGAACCTTTCTTAATGTGTTTGCCCTATTATAGGTTGCAATAACTATGCTTACATTTGGAAATTTTAATTTCTTTTTTTGCAAGAGCACTCCTCCAGAAAACCCTTGATTCTTGCAATTAGCTTCTCTTTGTCACTCTCTGTTTTTGGCTTGAAATCTTTTGCTTTTTTTATAGCATCCAACAATTCATCAGGATTAAACACAGCGATTGCTTTTTTTCTCTCATCAAGTGCTTTGGCAAGATCGATCTGATGATCATCAGTGTGCTCGCCAAATTTTTTGAGCCTGGGTACAATGATAAGTGGTTTGCGATATTGCAGAGCGGTAATGATTGAGCCTGCACCAGCATGAGAAATAACAACATCAGCATTTTTTATCTCCTTCTCATACTCGTCTGGCCTAAGAAATCTTGCAAATGGAAAGTGCTTTGGCTCATAATCAGAATTCCCGATTTGTGCAAATATTTTTGCATCAATGGCTTTGCTTCCTGCTATCTTGTCCATGGCTTTTAAAAGCCTATTGAACTGCTGCTTGTGCGTGCCTAGGGCAATAAAAATTTTCATCAAAACACGCTCCCAGCAAATTCTGCTTTAGGAAAGAGCTTTTTGTTTTCTGGCCATTGCACAAGGAATAGGTCAGCAAACCTGTACATTATGCGAGCACTTAAGCTTGCCTCTTTTATCCTGCAGAATGATTCTATGAAAACAACCTTTTTAAGGAAAAGCTTTGCCAAGAGGCATATGGGCACTGCAGTATCTGCGCCAGTGCTTATTATGACAGAAGGCCTTTCTACAATCAAAATAAAGAGCGACTGAAGAAGATTTGCGAAAAGCTTCAGAGGATTCCTGCGCGGGCAAATGACAAAATAAACCCTTTCTCTCTTGCTCAGCTCGATTGCATTGCTTCTTTTGTCAGAGACATAGAAATGCTCATAATCCTGCCACGCCTTTTCAAGCTGCAAAAGCTCAGTAAGATGGCCTCCTGCAGAGCATGCCAGGCAAACCTTCATATGCGCACCTAATGAATAAAGGCCTTGAATTGTTAAAAATATTATGCAGGTGTGCAAAAACACCTTTGCCAAAAATAACTATGTTAAAAAGATGCCAAAGGCAAACATGAAAAGGCCTAGCAAGCAAATAATTGCTTGCATAGAGAGCAGCACAAGCACAACCTGCTTTTCAGTGAATCTGCCCATGCGCATAACAACATGCGTCAATGAACCAATGCACTCAGGCGCCTTCAAAGTGCCATCTTTTTGTGGAATTCCAAAAGATTCCGCTGCAAAGCGCGTTCTTGCCTTGAGGAAGAGCTCTACAAAATAGAGGCTCATAAGAAAAACGCCTAGCTTTTCCATATCGCCAATTATCGCAATGCTTGCTATTCCTGCACCGCCCATCAATGTAAGAGTGTCGCCGCCAAAAATTTTTGCAGGAAACCAGTTGTAGCGAAGGAACGCAAGGAATGAGCCAAGAAGTGCAGTCGCGATGACAAAGGCCTCGTATTTATCTGCCATAAAGCTTGCTGGCACAAGAACTGCAAGTATTAGAGAGATAAGCCCTGCCTCAAGGCCATTAAGGCCTGCAAGCATGTTTGTTGCATTGCTTGCCCCTGTGATGCCGATTGGAACAAGGACAATGGAATAGATTAGGCCAAATGTAACACCACCAACAAAAGGTAGAAAGATGATTTCTGGCATCTGCCCAAGCAATGGCAAATGCATAGGCGCATTTGTGATTTCAATTGCCATAAGTGGTAAAGCTGCAAATAAGGGAAAAAGAGCATGCTGCCACTGCTTTAGGCCTACTTTCCAACCAATAAGGTCGTCTATGAGACCTATAAAAGCAATTATTATTATTGTTGCAAATGCTGCAAGCAGCACAGTAAGATTGAGCTCAAACAATTCAAGATAGGTATGCATGAAGATTGAGAGCATTACACCCAAGGTAAAACCGATGACAACGAAAATGCCACCAAGCTCTGCAATCTTTGGTTTTTCTAATTTGTTCATATCAATACCAACAAGGCCGCGCGCCTTAAGCCTTGGAATAAGCACTGGCGCAACAAAAAATGTGACTAGAAAAGAAGCTGTAAATATAAAAAAGCCTGCTAGCAGCATAAGCATCATTTAAGCGCTTCTTTATTCAGCTTATAAAGCTTAACAGTTGTGCCACCAATTTCAACATGAACAAGCTCAAAGTATGGCTTAACATCATCGGCATTGAACCAGATCTTTGCAAATACAGAATTGTTTATAGAAGATTCAACAATGCATATTGCGTTATTGTCAATATCCCTGTAAATCCACCTAGGTTTGCCTTCTTCAACATATGATGGTTTTGCCTGCCATTTATTTGGAAGCGAAGCCATTTGCTCTTCAGAAAGCACATTGCTGCCGCAGATATATTTGTTGCTGTCCCCAATAGAGCATCTCATATAGTTTCCAGATGCTGCTCTTACCTTTGTCCTTGTCTTTGGGTCATTGAGAAGTTCATCCTTGTGCACTTTATATGCATAGATGTACATTGAGTGAAAACCATAAAATGTGTCGCTTGAAAGCAGCAGATAATCTGGCTTGTACTTGCGCATGATGTCAAGCGCTTCATTGACATCTTCTGTAACAGCAAATCTTGCATATTCACCATCGCTTATCTCCCAGTCTATATTTCTGTTGTCTGAAAATGCATTGCGCTCGCCTATGAATGTAACCCAGTGCCCATAGCTCCACCAGTTGAAAATCTTTGCATCCTTAGGTGTATTATCGCGAATCCACCATAGCATTGCTTTCCATTCTGGTGCAGTTTCTATGTTTGGTGGGTGTTGAAGCATAAAGTAATATGAAGCTGCAACGCTACCCACAAGAAGGAAAAGGAATGATAGTATGAGTGGCTTTACAAGGTACTTCAAAGCACTTCCTTTTTGCTTTCCCTCAAGATGCTTTATTATAAAAAATAGCATAGCTGCAACAACACCTGCTGCAAGCGCAACTGGCAGGCCAAAGGCGTAGGTAAACTTAAGCTTGTGCCATGCCATGAAAAGGCTAACAGCAATCCATACAAATGCATATGGGCTCAGCCACTCGTCTTTTTTGAAAAATACAAAGAAAGGAATGAAGAAAAGTGCGAGCCATGGGAAAACTATCTGCATGTTGTACTTGTAGCCAAAGGTTGACTTGCCAGGGCTTTCCTCCCCGACAGTTGACATGAAGATTCCTTTTTCAACGAAGCGGTTGCTAAAAAAGCCATTAGGGTCTATAACTGTTGCGATAAAGACAAAAACGAAAGATGCGAATAGAAGGATTGAAGCAAGTGCTCTTAGCAAAACAGGCATTGCATGCGAACTAGCGAAAACCTTAAAGAGAACTACAAGAATGAATCCTAAGGTGAAAAGCACAAAACCAAGGCCGAGATAAAGGCCAAGGCCTGTGCCAGCCTCAAATGAAAGTGCGGTTGAAATATAAGAGAATACTGCAGAAGGCCAGCTAAGGCCTCTGAAAGGAAGCAAAAGCAGCGTAAATAGTGTTATTGATACTACGAAATAAAGCAAAAACGATGTAACTTGGCCAATATTTTTCTCATTGAGCGCTTTGGCAAGCAGCAAAAGGAACACGAATGGAAAGGAAAGCAGGAGTATAATAGAAATTATTGGATAGAGAGCCCAACTCCAGCCCATGAATGCAAAGAAAAATCCTGCAAGGAGTGCATTTATTATGCCTGCCTTTGTTATGCCCTTCTCCTTTACTGCTCTGAAAAAGAATATGAACCCAAGAACAAGCCCAAGGAAACCAAGCGAATCATCCTCAAAGAAGCCGCCCATGGTTCTATATGCATATGCCTGCATTGTGGCTGTGGCAAATGCAGTTACAAAGCCAACCTTTCTACCAAAAAGTTCTTTTGCAAAGAAAAACATGAAGAGGCAAACCAAAGCGCCATAAAATGCAGGCAATACTTTGACTGTTTCAACAAGAAGGTTTTTATCATAGCTTGCGCCAAAAGAAAATAGCTTGTAAAATGCAGCACTGAAATACCAGAAGAATTGGCCATCAAAATGCACCTGCTTATATTGATCTGGAAGCTCGTAATACGCAGCATTGTCGATTTTTGGAGGAGCTCCATTCTGCAATATATAGCCGGTCATTCTTGTATGGTAAAAGCTGTCAAATTCAAAAAAATAGTCATATCCAGGTTGGAGGTTTTGGCATCTTATTGTATAGGCAAGCAGGAATATGAAAAAAAGAATCGCAGATGTTTTCTTGTCAACGCCAAAATAGTTGAGAGCTACAAGAATAAGAGCTGCAAATAAAATTGGCTGGAAAAACATTAAGTAATGTAAACCTGAGGATATGAATATGCCAAGAAGCGCTATCAGAATGATAAGAAGCAAAATAGATATATTTAGCAAGAGCGTTGGCTTAAAATGGTAATTTTCGTTGGCTTTAGAATTCTGCCCATTGCCTGCTTCTTCATCTCTATGCTTTACCATAGAAGCACCATTAAGAAATATAAAAAATAGGAATATAATTAAAATGTAATCATTTCTGATTTTGCTAGTTCCTGTCTTGATATAAAAAAGAATTGGCGCAACAAGCTAGGCCTTATCTGCTATTTCCAATCTTTTTTTCCAAATCAATGAAATCCTTGTAGCGTGCTTCTATCTCTGCCATATCTTTTAGAATCTTCTGGTGCTTCTGCTCAAGTTTTTCTGGAATAGGCCTATTGTGTTTTTTTAAATAGTCGTATATTGCTTCATGCAATGCATCAACTGCAAGCAGAGAGCAGTGAATCTTTATTGGTGGCAAGCCCTTTAGCTTACGCACGATATCCTCATTTGAGAGCGCAATTGCCTCTTCAATTGTTTTTCCTCTTGCAATCTCGCTTACAACAGATGATGTAGCTATAGCAGCAACGCAGCCAAATGTCTGCCATTTTATATCATCGATTATCTCCTTGCCTTCGCTGTTTTTTACTACTTTTATATAAAGCCACATCACATCGCCGCAGACAATGTTGCCAACCTTGCCAACACCGCTTGCATCCTCAAGCTTTCCCATATTTAATGGGTTTCGAAAATGTTTCATAACTTCCTCGGTATACATATTATTACCTCTTTGCCTTCCAGAATGGGCTTATTGAACGCAGCTCATCAATTATGCCTGGAAGGACTTTGCAGAAATAATCAACCTCTCTTTTTTTATTGTATCTTCCAAGGGAGATTCTTAATGAGCCATGAGCATCGCTTGGAGGAAGCCCCAATGCCAGAAGAACATGGCTTGGCTCGAGTTTTGGTGAACTGCATGCAGAGCCTGTGCTTGCAGCAATATTGTGCTCGTTTAGCTTCATGATGATGCTTTCGCCCTCTACGTATCTGAATGAGAAGTTTGCATTATTTGGCAAGCGAATCTTTGGGTGACCGTTGAGCCTTGTTTCTGGAATCTCAAGGACGCGCTTTATGATCTCATCCCTCATTTCTTTTTGCCTCTTGCTTTCCTTTGGCATCTCCTTGAGCGCAAGCTCTAATGCCTTTGCAAAGCCAACTATGCCTGCAACATTCTCTGTGCCAGAGCGCAAGTTAAACTCGTGGCCTCCACCATGCAGGAGTGGCTCAAGCTTTATATCGCTTCTCTTCATAAGCAATCCAACGCCTTTTGGGCCGTAAATTTTATGCGCTGAAAGCGCCATCATCGAAATGCCTTTTGTTTCCACAGGAATCTTGCCGAATGCTTGCACAGCATCGGTGTGAAGAGGCACACCTTTAGCTGCACAGATTTCTGCAATTTCTTTAATCGGCTCTATCGTACCAATCTCATTGTTTGCATACATCACTGAAACAAGAAATGTCTTGTCATTTATAGAATTCTCAAGTTTTCCCAAATCCACAAAACCATATGAATCTACTGGCAGATAAGTAACATCAAAGCCATTTTGCTCAAGCCATTCTGCTGCATTCAAAACGCAGTGATGCTCTATTTTAGAAACAATAAGATGATTCTTCCCTTCTTTTTTAGCTTCGAACGCAAGGCCTTTTAGGGCAAGATTGTTTGCTTCCGTTGCGCATGAGCAAAAGATAATTTCGTTTGGTTCAACAGAAAGAATCTTTGCTATGCTTTCCCTTGAAGCCTCAAGCGCTGCGCGAGCATTTTGCCCAAGATCATGCAATGATGACGCGTTTCCATAGCTCTTATCAAAAAAAGGCATCATTGCCTTTATCACTTCTGGGCGCATGCGAGTTGTTGCAGCATTGTCAAAATAAATCATCTTGTGCACCTCTTTATTTTTGATTTGCAGTGCTTTTTAACATGCACTGCAATAATTTCAAAAAGATTGCCTTTTACCTTTATATCGTGCAGAATGCTTTTCGTGAGCGAGTAGATGTTTTGCCTTCCTTTTCTTTCGCTCCTCACAAAGCTGCAATTTTTAAGGTTTAAAAGCGCATGCGAGACCTTGCTTCTCTCAACACGAAGCTCATGGCTTAGCTCAGTAACTGACATTGGCCTCTTGCATAACGCCTTAATTATTCTTAAACGCAAAGGGCTTGAAAGCGTCTTAAAGCATCTTCCATAGGAATACTTCTCCATATGTGAAAATATTTTCACATATTCTTTTAATAATATGTGTTGGTCTTTTTTTGCAAATGCAACAGTAGTTTTTAGCATCTTGCAAAAATTTGCGAGCTATGCGCAGCATTGATTTGCTTGCTCTCATATTAAATTATTATTCGTTTCATAAAACATTAATGCAGGAGCTTAAGGAGAACTATAAAAAATTTTGCAGCATAATAAAAGAGCGCCTTTCAGAGTTTAAGGCAAACTGGCAAGATGAAGACAGGGTATTTGCTGAGCTTATTTTCTGCTTGCTAACACCGCAGAGCAAAGCAGTTGCATGCAATGCTTGCGCCAATGAGCTCCTTAAAATAGGCCCAGAAAATTGGAACCTAAAGCTCATTGAAAATGTGCTTAAAGGGAAAAGCAGGTTTTACAGGATGAAAGCAAAAGCAATTATGGAAGCAAAGAAATTATTTTTTCACAAAGGAAAACCAATGATAAAAGAAATCCTGCAAAAGCAAGGAATAGAACAGGAAAAGTTTAAAACGCGCATTTGGTTGGTTAAAAATGTGCGTGGCCTAGGGATGAAGGAAGCAAGCCATTTCCTTCGCAACATCGGCTTTTATGAAAACATTGCAATAATAGACAGGCACATACTGAAAAACATGAAAAGATATGGCATTGTAAAAGAGATTCCAAAGGCCTTAACAATGAAAAAATATTTGGAGCTAGAGCAAAGATTAAGGGCCTTTAGCGCTCGCATTGGAATTCCAATGGAAGAGCTAGACCTTCTCTTTTGGGCAGCTGAAACAGGTTTTGTTTTCAAATAAAATTCGCATCAAAAAACGCAGGCATTTAAAAACATTAAAAACATTACGCTAGCAGCTTTAAGCCATTGGCTTCAAGCTTATCAACGCTTATTGCCATCAAAAAATTGCAATTAATTAGGAAAATGGTTGGCAGCTTGCAAGGTGCTCCACGCAGAGCGCAGTGCAACCTAAGCCCTCGCGGGTCTTAACTTCCGGGTTCGGAATGAGACCGGGTGTTTCACCCGCAGTATGGCCGCCAACCAATATAATTGCTGTTTGGAAACATTTAAAAAACATCTTGCCGAAAGGCAAGCGCAGAGCAACTACTTTGCCTTCTTTTTCACCTTGCCGCGCATAACTGACCTGATTATCTTTGCTGCCTTGAGAAGACCTTTCTTAAGCAAAGCCTCTGTCTTTGCACCTGCGCAGATTATCTTGCCATTCTTGAAGAGAAGCAATGTGAGCTTAGGATCATAAACCCTAACTATCGCACCTGGGAACTGCTCTGGCTCATATTCAACGTTGTCAAGTGTAAGTGCAGCCTTGAATAGGTCAACCTCCTGATTTAGGCTTGCTGTTGCAACAAGGTTAACTATAGTGTATGTTGCCCTTTTAAGTGGCTTGATGCTTGGCTGTATGTCATGGATAAGCTTTGATGCCTTTTTTATTCCAAGCGCAATTTCCTTTTCGCTTGCCGCACCACTGCAGATTATCTTGCCATTCTTGAAGAGAAGCATTGAAACCTTTGGCTCTTTCAGCTTAAGTATCGCACCTGGGAACTGCTCTGGCTCATATTCGATATCTGGGCTAGCCATAGCAAGGTTATACAAATCCAATGTGCCATTAAAACTTGCAGAAGCAACCAGATTTACAATTCTGTATTTCATGCCAATCACGTGCCTTTTATAAAAATCATATTAAAAGTGTATCTAAAAGTGTATTGGAAACATTTTTAAACCCTTTTTAAAGGGCATCGTTAAGCATTTTTTAGAAATTCCTTTTTGCACTTCTTTGGCGATAAGCGTTTAAAAAACTGCAATAAGCTATTTTAAATAGTTTTCCATAGAAGATATAACTTATTAAAACATTTTACCTAGCTATAGGTTTGTATAAATGAAAGAGTGATTGCGATGACTGGGAAAAGATCGAAAGGTTTAAGGTCAAAAACAAGGCACAAGCTTAGAAAACACGGAAAAAAGGCAACTGTAAATAGGCTTTTGGAAAAGCCTGCCTTAAATTCAACCGTGCAAGTAAATATAAATAGCTCTGTGCACAAAGGCATGCCACATGCGCGTTTCCAAGGTCTTAGCGGCAAAGTTGTTGGATACAGAGGAAACAGCGTAGAGGTGAAGATAAAGGATGGGAACAAGGAAAAGTTGCTTGTGGTTCGCCCGATACATCTCAAAATATTGGAGGTAGATAAAAGATGATTGGCGAGCAGCTTATATCAAGAGAGCCTGTGACACTTTCAAAAGTAAAAAATCTTCTTGAGAAAAGAAAACTTGAATCTGAGCTCAGCTATGAGCAGGAGGAAGCACTGAAATATGCAAAAACCTTCTCAAAGGTCACAAAAAAGCAGCGCGACAAGATTTTGGAGGAACTTCTAAAGCTTGAAACTATAAAAAAAGATCTTGCAGTTAAGATCGTTGATATATTGCCACAAGAGATCGAGATAATGCGCCTGCTTCCTGAAAAAAAAGATGAGGTAAAGGATGAGGATCTGCAGGCAGCACTTGAGATAGTAAAGAAGTATGGACCAAAAAAGAAGGAGAAATAACGATGGCTGAAAATGAAAAAGGCTTTATGGAAGAATATGCCCTAGTGCTTGAATACACGTCAAAGGGCATTGGGCGTGCTGAAGAGCCATCAGCACAGGTTATTGGGAAAAGATACTTTACGTTGCTTGAAGTTGTGCCTAGCTCCGAGATGAAAATATTCGAAACCGTGTATGTTGGAAAGGAAAAAAGGGATAAGATAAAATCTATAAAAAGGCGCCTAAGCTATGACGAGCTCACAGGCAATGCAAAGGCAGAGCTTGAATCTGCTGTCGAGCAGATAGTCAAAGAAGATCAAAAAAGGTTTGTTGATTTTTATAATAGCTCAACGCCTATAAGCGTAAGAATGCACCAGCTTGAGCTATTGCCAGGCATAGGCAAAAAACACTTAAATCAATTGCTTACGGAAAGGGAAAAGAAGCCATTTGAATCATTCGAAGACATAGAGAAGCGCATACCATTTTTGCCAAATCCATTTAAGCTAGTGGTGAAAAGGATCTTAGAAGAGATTACAAACCCAGATGAAAAATATTATCTTTTTGTAAGGCCATTCAAAAAGAAACGGTTTTAGGCCATGGGTCTCTTTGCTGAACTTAACGACCTAATCGCAAGATACAGATTCAGGCCAAGGAAAAAGCTTGGGCAACACTTTATAGTAAACGAGAAAATAATTGAAGAGATTGTTGACCTTGCAGAGCTTAAATCAGATGATAAGGTTCTTGAGATTGGCGCTGGTACAGGTTTTCTTACAAGGGAGCTCTCAAAACATTGCAGTGTCTTTGCAGTGGAGATAGACGAGACGCTCTGCGAACTGCTAAGAAACGAGCTCAGAGGCCTTAATGCAACGGTTATATGTGGCGATTTCCTTAAGATTGCATTACCTGAATTCAACAAGGTTGTTTCTATACCTCCTTATTACATAAGCAAGAAGATCATGCTAAAGCTTTTCAAGCACGGATTTGAGCTTGCTGTAATGGTTTTTCAGGGTGAGTTTGCTGAAAAATTAGTGGCAGAGCCTGGCTTTCCACAATATTCTGCAATAAGCGTTTTTTCCCAGTACAAGGCAAACATAGAAATAGTTTCACCTATAACCCAGAGCGCATTTTTTCCAAAGCCAAAAGCAATATCTTCAGTAGTGAGGATAAGGCCTGTTGAAAGAAAAGAAAAGGTTGCTGACGAAATGCTTTTTTATGGCTTTGTTGCTGAGCTCTTCAGATATAGGAAAAAAAATTTGGAGAATGCGCTTGCATGCGCAGAGGATTTTATCAAAAGGAATTTCAACACAAACTACGATGGCACAATGAAAAGGCTTGCAAAATTTGATTTAAGCAAAAAGGTTGATCTCACAGAGGTTGTTGAATTTATTAAAATCTTCAACGCTCTTTATGCTTGCAGCAGCGCAAAAGGAAAATCAAAGAAAAGCCAATAACCAAAACAAAAGGCAGTGGCTGCTCTGGAAGAGATAAAATTGAAATAACGCTTGGCCTCACATTTACATAGGTAAACATCATTGCTGGCTCAAAATTTGGGCCCATTGTTGCCTTTACCTTATATATGCCTGCCTTTAAATTAGTGAAGGTAACACTAGATTGGGAAGCCTGATTGCAAGAAATATATATTGAAGACATTTCGCGGTCATCAGGGCCATAGAGTGCCACAGTTACGATGTCAGTGTTTGACTGCTTGCAATATACTAAGACATCAAGTGTTTCACCTTCATCGATTGGTTCTGCAGATATTTTCACAAGCCCATTTGGAACATCAGCATAGGCAGCAAAAAAAAGAATCAGAAAAAAGAAACACAAGAAAGCATACCTCTTATTAAACATCATAAAACACCATTTGCCTTTATGCTTACCTTTCAAATAATTATAACGTACCTTTTATTTAAACTTTTAGCCCAGCTTTTTCAATATTATTTGGCCAAGCTCAATACCGTTGTTTGCCATGGCTTCTTTTATGGCAGCATCTAGCTTTCCCTTATTTTCTGCAAATATTTCATAAAGTTTTGTACCCTTTTTTACTCGATCGCCGACACTGACGCAAAGAAGAACGCCTGCTTTTTTGTCGTATGGTGCACCAGCAAATCTTGCAATACTTGTCAGGCGCCTTATGTCAATTCTTGCGATTGCACCATCCTTTTTTGAAATTATTGACGCCTTATATTTTGCCAATTCAATTTCATCTGAGTGCAGTATGCTGCCATGCTGCGCTTTGATTATCTGCTTCATCTTTTTAAGGGCTTTTCCAGATTCAAGGATTTTTTTGGCCAGCTCTGTGCCTTTGCCCTGCTTTGCTTTTCCTGTAAGCTCGAATAGAACGCCTGCAAGCTCACAGCTTTTCTGCGCAAGGTTATCAAAGCACTTGCCTTCTAGGATTTGCATAGCATGCCTTGCTTCAAGCGCAGGGCCAAATGCTGGACCTGATGGTTGATTTCCATCAGTGAGCACTGCCTCTATGTGCATGCCAAGCTTTTTGCCAACCTCTATGAACTTGCCAGCCATTATCTCTGCATCAGCTTTATTTTCTATCTTGAGGCCTTGCCCAATTGGTATATCAATCACAACATACTGCGAGCCCACAGTGGCTTTTTTTGCAAGCACGCTTGCAATTATCTGCCCCTGCGGATTTAAAGAAAGTGGATACTCAATCTTTATTATCTTCTCATCAACTGACACAAGGTTTAGAGCGCCGCCCCATGCGATCACACCACCAATGTCTTCAGTAATCTCCTTTATTTCCTCTGCTGAAAGGCAAACATTTGCAAGAACTTCCATAGAATCTGCTGTGCCGGCAGCTGATGTTATAGAGCGCGAGGATGTTTTTGGGATATAAAGGCCTGCTGCTGCAACTATGGGCACGATTATCATCGTTGCTCTGCCATTTGTACCGCCTATTGAATGCTTGTCAACGATCGGACTTATTTCAAACTTTATGCAATTGCTCTTTTCTATCATAGCTTTTGTCATCGCGATTGTTTCAGCCATATTATAGCCATGTACGTAAACTGCACTTATAAAAGCGCCTGCTTCAATGTCGCTCAGGCGATTTTGGTCAATATCATCCACTATTGTTTTTATCTCCTTTTCATTCAGTGAAATGCCCAATATCTTCTTTTTTATGTAGTCAACACTCTGCGGCCTTTCTGCTGCGCGCACGTACAAAACCTTTTTTTCATCTATTTTGAGCTCTTCGCAGAGTTCCTCAAAAAGCCCAATCTCGCTGCTTGAAACAAACTTTTTTGCGATGTCAACTATTGCAATCACACGCTTTTTGCTTTCAGGATTTGTTATTTCAATCCTATCCAAAGGCATTACGCCAAGCTCTCTTGCAGTATCAGCATGCACCATAGCTACTGGCTTTCCAGCCCTTATAGGGAGAATTTTTGCGGTAAGACGCAAAGCATAGCCATCCATAGGATATCACGCAAAGCATTAAAACGTATAAAATTACTGCACCATTGTTTAAAAACGTTTTGCAGGCAAAAAAGAAGAAAATAAGCATGCTAAGCAAGCTTGCAAAGATACGCTACTTATTGCCCCATTTCTTCAAAGCAACCATGAGCTCCTTGTGCTTTGATGCAGCATCTTCAAGAGAAATTCCTTCGAGTGCCGCGCTTAAGGCCTGCCTGCATGCCATAGCACCTGCTTTTGTGCCAGATGGATGAGCATGTATGCCTCCACCAAATTGCAGTATGATATCATTGCCAAATATCTCCAAAAGCTCTGGAATCATTATTGGATGCAAGCCACCTGAAGCGACAGGAAACAAAGGCTTTATGTTATGCCACTCTTGTGCAAGAACATTTGCAGGGTAATCCTCTTTTATACTTTTAAGAACACACACATCTCTTGCTGAAAGAACCTCTGATTTTGTGCCATGCATCTTTCCAACCACTGTACCTATGTGAAGCTGATCGAGCCCAATAAGCCTTGTTAGCTTTGCCACCACGAGCATGCTTAGGCCATGCCTCTTGTTTCTTGTCATGGCAGAATGCATGCAGCGATGCGCATGAATCACAAGGCCAAGCTCTTCGTTTGCTTCTCTGAGCGTTTGAAGAGCAGTCCAGCCTGTTGGTATAATATCTATCATTATGTAAGAGCTTCCAAGATTCTTTGCAATCCTTGCTCTCCTCAACATCTCTTCACATGTCGGCGCAGTAATATTGCAAAGATACTCCTTTCGCTCGCCAGTTTCCCTTTCTGCTTTTTCCTTTGCCTTCATAGTAAGCTTGAGCCTTTTCTCAAAAGGATTAAATTTTTGATTTGTTAGATTCTCGTCATCCTTCACAAGGTCGCAGCCTCCAAGCCAAGATTCATATGCTACCTTTGCATGCTTTTCGCTTGAAAGCCCAACCTTTGGCTTTACAATAGTTCCAACAAGTGGCCTATCCTTGACCTTCAATACTTTTCTTACCCCAACCATGCCAAACCTTGGACCTTTAAATGCTTTTAGCATCTGCTTCGGTATAGAAACGTCTTGAAGGCGCAGATTTTCAACTACCTTCATGCTGAGTATATTTCCAGCTATGCTGCTCAAAAGCTGCGGTACAGAGCCCTCTTCAAAAATTTCAGGCTTATATGCGATTTTTATCATGTTTCTATTTTTGTCGATAAAAAAAACGTGCGGTTTTAGTTTCTTGGCGGTCTCTGGGGAAAGTGTAAGTATTTCAGACCAAGTGTCTATGGAGCTTTCTCCAGCGATATGCGTTGCGGCTTCTTCCAAGCCTATGCCTTTTGCAGGCTCAACATAATACTCGCAAACAAGCTCCTTTTTTGAAGGCGCATAATTTAAATCCACGTATTCTTTTCTCATAGAATCACCAAAAATCAAAATATATAAAACTCTTTTGTTTAAATACTTTTGTTTAAATACGTTTAACTTTCTTTTTCATAAATGCCCTCCGACAAAAATTTTTCAGCTATTTTGCCAGAAAACACAGGCCCATCTTTGCACAAAAGCTTTGTGCCAACTGCACAACAGCCGCATATGCCCAAAGCGCATTTTATCCTTTTCTCAAGTGAAAACTGAGCTTTTAATCCTAAGCTCTTGCACTCCTTGCTAACCACAGCCATGAATGGCTCAGGGCCACAGCAGTAAACATAATCATAGTTTTTTGTTTTTGCCAAATCTTTTAAGGTCGATAAGGTTTTTTCGCACTTCTTCTCCTGTATTTTTCTAACTTTGCATACCCTATTAAGCCTTTGCAAAAAAACCATCTGCTTGAATTTTTTTGCAGAGTAAATCAAATCAACATCTGCACCTAGAAACGCTAACTCTTCTGCGAGCCTTACTAAAGCAGCAATGCCTATGCCAGCAGCTATTATGCATGCGCTCTTAACATTTTTGGTCTTAAAAGGTTTGCCATATGGGCCGCGTACACCAACGTAAGCTCTTTTTTCTAAACCAAAAAGCTTTTTTGTAAAAACGCCTCTTTTTTTCACAGCAAGCTGCATAATCTTTCCTATTTTTGTGGGGCTAAAAGGCCTTTCTCCAAAACCTGGTATCCAGAGCATTATAAACTGGCCTGGCCTAGCATTCAATTGTTTTTCAAGCAAGATGTCAAAAATAGCGATATCCTCACAAATTATTTTTTTAGAAAGTATTCTGCCCTCAACAAATTTGTTCTTTTCAAAAATTTCGGTGCGCAATTCCAACCAGCTCCTCTATGCTCTTATATTGGTGCTTTTTCATCCAGCTTAAAATCTCAAAAGCGCATTTTCTAAAGACAGAGTTTCCTCTAAGCAAAACGCCCGTAGCTATGCCAACAGCGCTAGCACCTGCCATTATAAGCTCAATCGCATGCTCGCCTGTAGAGACGCCGCCTACGCCAATGATTGGAATCTTGATTTCCTCATAAATTTCATAAATTGCTTTAACAACCATCGGCCTTATTGCCGGCCCAGAAACACCGCCCTTTTTGAATGAAAGCACTGGTTTTTTCGCATTTATATCTATAATCATTCCTGGAAAGGAATTTGAACATGTAATTGCATCTGCACCGGCTTTTTCTGCACAAGTGGCAATTTCTAAAAGGTTGGGCAAGCACGCATTTATTTTAAGAAAAATTGGTTTTTTTGTTTCTTTTCTGCATTTCCTTAAAACCTTTTCGATAAAAGCTTTCTCGTTTTGTTTTGAAAGAAGACCATAGCCTGGCGTGTGCGGGCAAGAAACAGGAAGTTCTATGGCTGCAAAGTCAAGTTCATCAAAAGCCCTTACAATCTTTGCGAAGTCTTCAGGGGTTTGCGCAGTACAGCTGCCAATAACCGGAACACTAAAACAGCTCAAGTCATGAAACTCATTTAAGGCTTTTTTGAGGCCGCAGTTGTTGTATCCGAATGCATTAAGCATGCCTCCTTCGAAAAAAGCAACATTTGGGCTCTCATGGCCTATGCGTTCTTCAATGGTGATGCTTTTTAATGTCAGTGCACCTGCACCGCCATTTTGCGCTAACAAAAGGGTTTTCTTATTAAGCCCAAGAACACCAGAGGCCAAAATAAGAGGGTTGTGCAGCTCAATACCGCAAAGAATCGTTTTTAATGGCTCACTCATCTTTGCACCTAAATTTTATTTCATCGTTTAATTCTCTAAGCGCTTTAACTGCAGCGCCAGCATAATCATTTGTAGCATATTTTTCATAGGCATAATTCAGCGATGCAGATGCATTAATCCTTACTATGCCCAAATCATAATCAATATCTTTAAGTGCTTTTGAAACCTCTGATGCAGAGCCACCCTGCGCACCAACGCCTGGTATGAGCAAAGGAACTTCCAAAGTTTTTTTGTAGAATGAAGCAATATTTTTCAACTCATCTATGGATGTTGCACCAACTATTGCACCAAGATTATTGTTGCAATGAGAACTCCATTCGGCTATTTTATGGGTTATTTTCAGGTAGTATGGCTGCCCTTCGCAGATTAAACCCTGGAATTCCTTTGCACCTTCATTTGAACTTCTATTGAGCATATATGCTCCATAACCATTTGCACAAGCATCAATAAATGGTTGCACGGAATCTGTTCCGAAGAAAGGAAGTATGGTGCAAGCGTCTGCTTTAAAAAAGTCAAATATTTCTTTTACATAAGCAGAACTTGTTTTTCCTATGTCTGCACGTTTTACGTCAAGTATTACCGGAACAGATGTTTTTTTGCAAAGCTCAATAATTTTTATAAGCGCACGTATGCCTTCAAAACCATGCTTAGCATAGAATGCATAGTTTGGTTTGAAAGCAGAAGGCAAGCAATCTTCAGAAATGCATGCATCGATGATATCTGAGTAAAACTTGATTATTGTCTTTTCTGCATTTTTCCCTTTGATTGGTATCTTCTGAAGCACTGGGTCAAGGCCCATGCAGACAATCGTGTCTTTTTCTTCTGCAGATTTTTTAAGAAATAAAACAAAGTTTTCTTTCGCGACCATGTTTAAACCTCAAAGCCAAATCTTTTGCCCCAATTTTCAGGATCTGCATTCCATTCCTTTGCAATAAGAACTTCTTTCTCGCTTAGGTAACCCTTTTCTTTGGCAACCTTCACAACAGTGCTAAAAGTTGTTAGAGGGTAAAAAGAAATTCCTGCATTTTTGAAATTTTCGGAAGCTTTCTTCATTTCATAGGTGAATATTGCAACGCAATCATTTGCAATGAAGCCGGCATTTCTAAGAGCTTCTATTGTGGCCAATGCGCTGCCACCTGTACTTATCAGGTCTTCAACATTGACAACTTTTGCGCCTTGCTTTATAAATCCTTCAACCAAATTTTCTTTTCCATGCTCTTTCTTTTCACTCCTAACGTAAACCATTGGAATCTTCATTAAATCTGCGAGCCATGCTGCGTGCGGTATTGCGCCAACAGCAGTACCTGAGATAAACTCAGCTTTTATATTATTTTCTTTGATAACATCTCTCATTGCTTTTATTATTCTTTTTCTTTCTTTGGGATATCCCATCAAAAGCCTATTATCGGTATATATTGGTGAAAGTATTCCTGAGGCATATCTAAAAGGTTTGTTTGGTCTCAAAGTTACTGCACCTATTCTTAGCAGTATTTCTGCGATCTTTTCGCTTCTCAATCAATCACCCCCAAATAAATTGACACCTTTCGTTTGCTCCACAATGGAGCCATTTGCATAGCTAACAACACCTCGAATGATCGTCATCTCAACAGCACCCTTTACATTTTTTCCTTCAAAAACGCTCCAGCCGCATTTTGTAAAAAGCTCATCGTTGCGTATTTTATGCTTTTTATGTAAATCAACAATGCAAAAATCAGCATCATTTCCGACTTCTATTGCACCTTTGCGTTTTATGCCAAATATTTTTGAAGGATTCGTACAGCAACAGTCAAGTATTTTCTTTAATGATATGAGGCCTTTGTTGTAAGCATCAAGCAGCAGAGGCAATGTTGTCTCTATGCCTGCAATTCCTGCAGGTGCGCTATCATAATCAAGATTTTTTTCTGAAAGAGAATGAGGCGCATGGTCTGACTCTATTATTTTTACCAAGCCAGAATTTAGAGCAAGCCATAGCGCTTTTCTGTCATCCTCAGTCTTTATCGAAGGATTCACCTTTGCCATGTTTCCAATATGCGCAACATCTTTTTCGGTTAAAAACAAATGGTGCGGTGTTACCCCGCATGATGCCTTGCCAGCTTTCAGCATTGGTTCGAGCTTTTCAAGCCCAAGCTTGCTTGATACATGGCAGACGTGCAAAAAAGCACCAGTGATTTCTGCCAATTTTGCTGCATTTTCTATGGCAATGCTTTCGCTTTTGTCATTTCTTATCAGATGATGTTCCCTTATGCTCATACCTCGAAATCTTTCCTTCATCTTGCATATCTCTTTTTCATCTTCTGCATGCACTGCAATAGTTTTTTTCAGCAAGGCTGCCTTCTCAAAGGCCTTTCTCTTGATCCTCTCATCCGTCACCAACAATTCGCCTTGAGCTGATGACATATAAAGTTTTATACCAGCAATTTTTTTGGCAAGCGAGATGCTAAAATCTCGAGAAGCTTTAGATGCTCCAATGTAAAGGCCATAATCCACAAATGCCTTTCTGCGAACTATTTTCATTTTTTTATCAAGCGTTCTTTCGTCTATGATTGGCGGGTTGTTATTTGGCATATCAAGTACGCAGGTGTATCCGCCATGCAAAGCAGCTGCACTGGCACTATTCCAGTCTTCTTTATGCTCGTGCCCAGGAACGCGAAAATGCACATGCACATCTATAAGGCCTGGAAAAACAAAGAGGCCTTTGCAGTTGATATTTTCAAAACCCTTTCCTTTTTTGCAAACCTTTGAAATTTTTCCCTCATCAACTTCAATATCAACCTGCCTGATTTTGCCTCTATAAAATGTTTTGCAGTTTTGCAAAACAAGTGTCATGTTAAACCCTCAGGCGATTTATGTATTCTTCTCTTTTCATTGTTTTTTCGCAGTAATAGCATCTTGCTGTGCCGCTGTCGTCTATGTAAAAAATAGGTTCAACATTCTCAATATTTGTGATGCATTTTGGATTTATGCAGCTCATAAGGCCAACAACCTTTTTTGGCATTTCAAGGCGAGTTTTCAGCACAACCTCATTTTTCTCAATGATGTTCAATGTAGCGCCTGGTGCAATCAGAGCAATCTTAGCAATCTGTTCATTGCTCAGCAACTTATTTTCAACAAAAACCAAGTCCTTCTTTCCAAGCTTCCTGCTTGGAACACCAATTGCAAGCGTTATGGCATCATCTGAGCTTCCAACTATTTTTAGAACATGAAGTGCAGTACCAACTGGCAAATGATCAATTGTTGTGCCTCTTTCGATGGGCTTTATATATAAACCATCTCTTGTTTTCTTCACCATTTTTTCACATCCTTTAGAAGATAGAGCAAAGCTTCACGAACAACAACACCATTTTTTGCTTGCTCAAAATATAAGGCATGGCTTGTTTTGTCTATCTCAGCGCTAAGTTCATCAACCCTTGGCAATGGATGCATTATTTTAAGGGTTTTCTTGGCTTTAGCGATGGCGCTTGGTGTTACGCAATACTTGCCGCGCACTTTTTCATAATCCATTGGATCCACAAACCTTTCCTTTTGGATCCTTGTCACATACAAAACATCCAAGCTCTCAATGAATTTGCTTAGCTCCTGAGCTTCTTCGTATTCGATCTTGCCCGCAATGGAACTTTTAACATTATCAGGCAGCGATAGAGTTTCAGGGGATATTAGCTTAAGCTTCACATCATCGAAAAGTGTAAGCATCTGCACCAAGCTGTGAACAGTTCTTCCATATCTGAGGTCTCCAAAGAGGCCTATTGTCAAACCGTCTATATGCCCAAAAACTTTGTTTATTGTATACAAATCAAGAAGTGTCTGGGTCGGATGCTGATTTGCACCGTCGCCTGCGTTTATAACAGGCCTTTTGCTTACATCTGCCGCAAGCCTTGCTGCACCTTCTATGTAATGCCTCATCACAATTATATCCGCATAATCAGAAACCACCCTTATTGTATCAGCCAGCGATTCGCCCTTCTTTATGCTTGAAACATTTGCATCCGCAAAACCGATAATGCTAGCCCCAAGATTTTGAGCAGCAGTATCAAAGCTAAGCTTTGTTCTTGTGCTAGGTTCAAAAAACAGGGTTGCAACAACAAAGCCGTGAAGAATTTTTTTCTTTTCTTTGATGTCTTCCTTTTCAAGCCAAGAAGCGGTGCTTAGAACAGCTTCAACATCTTTGCGCGAAAAATCAGATGCGCTTACAACATCAGAAAGAGAAAAATTATTTTTTGGGCAAATGTGCAGCGATTTCTTTGCTCCTTTTTCAGCTGCCAATAAACCCACTATACTCTATCACCCAAAAGGTATTTAAATTTATGGCATGCGAGGTCTTAGGTTGAATAAAAAATTATAAATATTTGTCGCACATTAAGGATGCATATGAGTTACCCGGATTACAACGCGATAAAAGAGTTCATAGAAATGAACTTTAGGCATTTCAATGCGTATGCGCTCAAAGCTGCTGCTGAAGCTTATGCTGAGCACATAAAAAAAGGCGGAAAAATGCTCTTAGCGATGGCTGGCGCTATGAGCACTGCCGAGCTTGGCATAACGCTTGCAGAAATGATAAGGGAGGAAAAGATTCATGCTATTTCATGCACTGGCGCAAACCTAGAGGAGGACATCTTTAATCTTGTCGCTCACAATTTTTACGAAAAGGTTCCACACTACAGGCAGCTTTCTCCAAAGGATGAAGAAAAACTTTACAAGAGACACCTTAACCGAGTGACAGATACATGCATCCCTGAAGATGAAGCAATACGAAGGATAGAAAAAGCGATACTTTTAGAGTGGAAGCAAGCAGAAAGCAAAGGGCAGAGGTTGTTTCCACATGAGTTTTTTTACAACATTCTTAGAAAAGGCACTCTCAAAAAATATTATCAGATAGATCCAAAGCATAGCTGGGTTCTTGCAGCATGTGAAAAAAACCTGCCAATATATGTTCCTGGTTGGGAGGATTCTACCTTAGGGAATATATTTGCTGCGCATTGCATAGCTGGAGATATTAAAAATCCGAACATTGTGCGCAGTGGCATTGAATATATGATTGAACTTGCAGATTGGTATATAAAAACGAGCGCTAAGCAATCCATTGGCTTTTTCCAAATAGGCGGAGGCATAGCCGGTGATTTTCCAATATGCGTTGTGCCAATGATTGAGCAAGATTTAGGCAAGAAGGTTCCAAAGTGGGGTTACTTCTGCCAGATAAGTGATTCAACAACAAGCTATGGTTCATATTCTGGCGCAGTGCCAAATGAAAAGATAACATGGGGCAAGCTTGCAGTTGATACACCAAAATTCATAATAGAAAGCGATGCAACGATTGTGGCTCCGCTAATTTTTGCCTATGTTCTTGCAAGCAAGTAGTGTGTTTTATGGCGATAGTCGCAACTCTTTGTTTTATATGCAAGGATGGAAAAATTCTTCTCCAAAGAAAAGCAAATGGGCGATTTGGCGCTGGTAAATGGAACATGCCAGGTGGCAAGGTTAAAGAAAATGAAAGCATACAAGATGCGGTAAAAAGAGAGGTGGAAGAAGAAACAGGGTTAAAGTTGAAGGATGTTTTTCAGGTTGGAAAGATAAACTTCTTTTTTATTGGCCAAAAAGAGCCTGCTTGGGTTGTGCATGTTTTTGAAGCAAATGGGTTTGAAGGCAAAGAAATTGCAAGCGACGAAGGGGAGCTTAAATGGTTTGATAAAGCAGAAATCCCATTTGAGCAAATGTGGCCTGATGATAAATTTTGGTATCCGCTGATGTTAAATGGAGAAATCTTTGAGGGTTATTTTTATTATACAGAGGGCTTTGCTAAGCTTTTGAAGCACAAAATTCTTAAGGTAAAGAACTTTAATTTACTCGCTAGGTAATGGCTCGAGAATGCTCCTTTCGCTTATCTCTCCACGCAGGTTTTTTTCCATAAGCTCTAAGGCCTTTTCTTTGCCAAAATTCCCAAGCAACCAAGCAAGCTTTATGTATGCTGTTTCCGCAAGCATGTCATGGAGAAAAATAACGCCTGCTTTTTTCAGTTCTCTGCCTGTGCTATAAACATTCGGATTTACTTCGCCAAAGATGCATTGCGTTGTCATGCATACAATGCAGCCAGATGAAATCAGCGACTGCAATGCTTTTAGGTTATCCTTGTTTTTAGCTTCCGAGATGCCAATATGGCCTAAGCCTGTGCCTTCTATTATAAGGCCTTTATATGCTTTATCTTGGAAAAATGAAATTTCCTCAGGAGAAATATTTGGCCTTGCTTTTAAAAGGCCAACCTTCTCTTCAAATTTAGCATATAGCTTTAATTCGCCACCAGTATATTTTGGATAAGAACCGAAATACTCTAAGCGATCTTTGCTAATCTTTGCTATTGGCCTGCTGTTCACTGCTCTGAATGCATCCCTTCTTGAGCTATGCATTTTCCTCGTTTTTGTTGCTGGAAGGATATGGCAAGCGTTGCTATCAAGGCCTGAGTGCATGCAGATTGCAACACCTGCAAAATCGGTTTTTGCTATGAAGCGAGCGGCATTCACAAGGTTGAGCATCGCATCTGTGCTTGGCCTGTCACTGCTTCGCTGCGAACCCACAAGAATTACCGGAACTGGAAGATTCTCAAACATGAAAGCAAGGGCGCTAGCTGTATAATGCATTGTGTCAGTGCCATGGGTAACTATTATTCCCTTTGGTTTATCCTTTAGAAGAGCAGTTATTTCCCTTGCAATAATTGCATAGTTCTCAAATCGCATATCTTCTGAAAAAATATTTGAAACAAAAACAGAGCTTATCCTTGCGACTTTCTGAAGCTCTGGGAAAAGTGAGACTATTTCGCTTGCATCAAAGCTTGGCGAAACACCACCTGTGCCATAGTCAACTTTGCTTGCAATAGTGCCGCCAGTATGAAGTATAACAATTTGTGGCAGAGAAGCATCTTGCTCTAGCTGTGCTTGTTTTGCCTTAATTTTTTCTTCTGGAGTTGCAATAATTTCTAAGCTTTTTATGAGCTCTGGATTAAACCCCACATTGTAGCCATTATCGAGCTTTATTTGAAGAAAATCCTGTGAAGGCAAAAGGATTCCTTCGAAATCAGCACCATCAACCCTTAGCTTTACTCTGCTTTTAATCTTTAGATTATTTTTTTTGATAAATTCACTAGCGTCCATCAGTTTGAATAAAACTGAAAATGTTTTTAATGGCTTCTCTTAGGCGGCAAAGAAAGCATTAGCAAGAAAAAGCATTTGAAGCGTTGCTAAGCGGTCCTTCAAGCTCACAGCAAACGCACAGCAAAGCATATTAGCGCTCACTGCTACCTTTCGCGAACATCGGCCAATATTCGAAACTCTAACCTCAGAAGCCAAGTGAGAAACATCGATAGTGCTGTTGTAACTAGGATAACAAAGATAAGCTCAGGCCAGCGGTCTGTCATAAAAAAAACCTTTGTAAAATCTGAACCCCATATCCTGAAGCGGAACATTCCATAAGTTACTATTGCAAAGCTTATGATGAAAATTATTGCTTTTTCCAAAAAACTAAGCAGCCTTGACACTATGCTTCACCACCTTTTTCGCTCCCAGAACTTTGCTCAGTGGCAATTGAGCGCTGCATTTTAAACATTTCAATCATTTCCTTTGTTGTTGTTGCGTCTTGTGGCTTGCGATCAATCCTTAGCTTTAAAACCCTTGGAAATCGCAATGCAAGGCCTTCGCCCAAAGCATCTTTTGCACATGTATGCACAGGGCTTTTTGTTATCTCGTCAGCGATAACCTCAATAACATATTTTGGTTCAACCCAATGGTCTGGCTCAAGCTCGCAAACAACAGAGGCCGGTTTCTTTGGAACCTTTATCTTGCTTAACATTTTTTCAAATTCGACCATCTGCTCTTCGGTAAGGCCTGAGCCAATCTTTGCAACAGATTCAAAGGTGTCATTTTCTTCATTGTAGACAGCACCGAGCAATGTGCCGAGGCCGAATTTTGCCCTTGTGCCTTTGCCTTTATAATAGCCGATTATCACAACATCTATTGTGTCGCTCAATTCACCCTTATAAGAGCGCTTCAATTTTATCCATGCAAACTTTCTTGCACCTGCAATGTAACGCTCTTTAAGGTCTTTAGCAATTATGCCCTCAAGGCCTCTTTCAATGCAGCTGTTGAAGAATTTCTCAAGTTCTTTTGCATCAGCTGTTATTATCATCTCTGTGAGGTCAACAACCTTGCCCTTTTTTACAAGGCCTTCAAGAAGTTTTCTGCGCTCGAGAAAAGGCATTTCCATGGTGTTTTTGCCATCAACATACATAACATCAAAAAGAAATAGCTTCAATGGATACCTCTCAGCAAACTCGCTTATTTCATATTTTCGCTTTCTCTGTATCGTGACCTGAAATGGGAAGAAATGGCCTGTGTTTTCATCAAATGCGATTGCTTCGCCCTCAACAATCGCTTTTTTTGCCATTATCTGCTCTCGAACTCCCTGAACAATCTCAGGAAACATAAATGTCATGTTCTCTTGTCTGCGTGAAAATATTGTGACATTATTTTCATCTTTGTGAATCTGCATCCTGAAGCCATCGAGCTTTCCCTCAACAGCGCATTTGCCAAGCTTTTCTATTATTTCTTCAGATGTTGTTAAGCGTTCTGCAAGCGTCGGCCTTATAGGAATGCCAATTGTAATGTCAATGGTATCAAGCGCAGAAATACCATTTTGTTTAAGTTTTTTTGCAATGGCGCCAAGGTCTGAGTGTATGTTATATTTTGCCTCGATCTGCTCTCGAAGGCGCGCTCTTATCTGCCTGTGAAGCTCTTCATCTGAGTAGCGCTCGCTTAGCTCCTTCACAAGCCTTTGGTTTTTCCTCTTGAACTCATCCATGTTTATCTCTGCCAGCGCATCAAGCATTGTGGGATCGCCTATGCCAAGACGTAGCGTATTGAGAGGGATCCTTACAATGAACTTTGCTTCAATGGGCTTTGCAGAGTTAAGAAGTTCGGAGAGAAGTTTTATCTTGAGCTCTTGCGAACCTGGGCCTGAGGCATAGCTTATTTTCAAAAAATTTGAAAAGACCTTTTCAAGGGTCAGCTCCTCAACAAAAAGTGACTGCTGCTTTTTCTTCTGGACAAGCTCCTGGGCTGCAAGCCCTAGATCGCCTTTCTCTTTGTAAATTTTTGAAACGGTTTCATTAGAATATCCTGTGATCTTTGCAATTGCATCCATAACAAAGTTTTCGCCAAGGCCGACCTCGATGCCTTTGTAAGCGGGTGCAACCCTACCCTGAAGCAGATAGACAATCTTGTCAATTTCATCGGCAGTAGCTTCAGAAAAAAGCCCTGCAAGCTCATCAACCATTTCAATTCTTGAGCTTATGCCTTCAAGCCTTTCCATGGCTTCTGCCAATTTAAGGAACTTCATAGTATTTATAATAAAGATGGAATACTGTTTAATATTTTTGGCATAGCATCCTAGCAGAGCTTAGCCTTAAAAAGCAGATTCGAATTAGAAAAATGGGCTCGACGGGATTCGAACCCGCGACAGCCAGATTAAGAGTCTCACCCTGTTAAAACAGTCTGGTGCTCTGCCAACTGAGCTACGAGCCCAAAATCAATATAATTAAATAAGAAGAAAACAAATTAAAGCTTTATTTCTTCAAGCCCAAAGGCATATCTTTGAAGTACCTTTGGCACTAAAATCTTGTTTTCCTTTGCAACATAGTGGTTCTCAACAATCGCACATATCGTGCGTTGCGTTGCTATTGCTGTCGCATATATATTTGTAGTTGGAAACCTTTCATGGTGCCTTGTTGTATAGCGCATCTTAACCTTTTCTGAAACCCATGTGCCCATCGTTGCAATAGAATGAGTTTCTCTGTATGCGTTCTGCGCTGGCATCCATGTCTCAATATCAATCTGCTTCAATGCGCGCATATCAGTATCAGCTGATGCAAGAACAACACTCCTATTAGGCAAGCCAAGAGAAAACATGAACTGCTGGATATCACATCTTAGCCTTTCTATCTCTGCAAAATCTTCGTCCTTCTTTGCTATTGTGTGTATCTCAAGCTTATGGAATTGCTTTGTTCTAAAGATTCCTTTTGTGTCCTTTCCATGTGCGCCTGCTTCTTTTCTGAAGCATGGCGACCATGCCATAATGCGCAATGGAAGTTCCTTTTCTTCAAAAATAGTATCTGCATAATATGCGACGATTGTGTGCTCTGAGGAAGGTATAAGGATCAAGCCTTCCTTTTCAAGCTCAAATATCGTATCAGCGAAGCTTGTAAAATATGTTATTTTCTCTTCGATGTTTTTTTTCATTAGATATGGAGTGACCATGAGCTTTTTTGCATAGCCTTTTTTTCTAAAAAATTCAAGTGCGTACATTGTAAGCGCAAAGTCAAGCAGCACAAGCTCATCGAGCTCGCAGTAAAATCTTGAGCCAGCAATTTTTGCAGCAGTTTCTTGGTCGATAAGCTTTCCAACAAGGTCATAGTGGTGCAAGAAATTTTCAGAGCTTGTTGCGTATTTTGCGCCTGGGTATTTTTTTTCAAACTCGTTAGCAAATTTTTCGTTCACACGTGGTATGCCAACATACTCTATTGCTCTTGCATCGGCTTCGGTACCTTCAGGAACATCATCTGCTAACCAGTTTGGCAATGTGAGCTCAATCTGCTGAAGCTTAGCATCTATTTCAGATGCGCTTCTTTCTAAGGCCTCAATCTGAGCTTTGACCTCTTCTGCTTTTTTTAGCAATGAACCATCTTTTGTTTTTCCGTATTCCTTGCTCAGCTTATTTCTCTCTGTGCAAAGCGCTTGTATCTTCTGTTTGAATTCGCGCTGCTGCTTATAAAGGCCTATGCCTTTTTCAAAATTCTCAAAAATTTCTTGCGATGCATTTCTTTTCCTTAAAACCTCTCGGTATTTTTCCGCATTCTCAATAAGCGCCTTAATCATCGGCATAAAAATACCTGTATTCACTCAGTTTTCTTTTTTGGAAGCAAGAATGGGAAAAGCCTTGAAGGCTTACTTTCCTCTTTTTGCTCACCTTCCATTTCAATGACGGTTTTATGTGCAGGCTGCTGAGGAGCATAAGGAGGCATTTCTTTTGTGACAACAACCTCTTCCTTTGGTTTCTCTTCTTTTATCTCTATTACCTGCTCCTTGCGCTTTGGCAATGCAAATGGAAGCTCGTATCTTGGCTTTGGCTTTTCCACGGCAAGCTCCTCAACTCCAGGTCTTGCCTCGGCAACAGGCATAGGCTTTGGCTTCTGTTGTGGCTGCAAAACCTTTATCTCTTCTATCTCTCGCTCTTCTTTTTCCTCTTCTTTCACTTGCTCTTTTACTTGCTCTTGCTGAATAAATCTTTTTTGCATGCCAATTTCTGAAGTTTTCTTCAAATAAACAAAAAATACCCTGAAGCCTATTGTTGCAAAAACAACGAGAAGAATTAAAATCGTGATAAGAGGCCAAATGCATTGTCTTGTCTTAACACTGCTGCTACCAGAAAAGTTTCCAAAGAGCACAAGTGCGATCTGGTGCTCACCTTCCGGAATTGGGTCATAGAGTTCTGCAACATAGATGTTATCTGTTTTGAGAAGTGTTACTATGCTTTCAGTGCCATCAACAATAAGCTTTGCAAGGAGCTTGTCATTTTCAAATGGTGCACCGTTTTTGTATGCAATTTTTGCCTTAATGCTTTTTATTGGCCCGCAAGAAAAAGGGCTCTCTGATGGCTCGAGTATGTTCAAAACAAGCTCATCAGTTAGCACGATATTTAGGCGCCTCTTTGTGCTTATTGGCTGACCAATATCTGCCTTAAGCTCAAACTCCACAAAAATCCTTTGAAACTGTTTGTTCTCTGGCATCTTAAGGTTGAGCTTGAATGTATCATGCGAAAGCTTTGAAAAATACCTTGTTTCACCGGTCTCTAGAATTTTAACCATAAGCGTTATGTCCCTTGCTTCAAGAAGTTTTGGCCCAGAGATTCTTGCAGTAAGCTCAAGCGACTGGCCATAGTTCAATTGTATTTCCCTGCTCGCAAGTATGTCTGGCTCGAGCGTAAAATCTAGAAGCTGCGCATTTGCATAGCTAAAAAATACCGCTATAAAAATGGCTCCTATGAGCAGGCATGCACTTTTCATAATACCTAAAAACTTAAGTTAAACCTATTTATTAATCTTTTTCTTTAAGGAAAAAAGGCTCATTATTGGGAAAGGTAAAAATTTCTGGAGGGAATTAAAATTTGGCTTTAGTGCAAAGCAAGGAGGCTCTCTATAAAATTTTAAAAAATTTAAAGATGGCAGCGGAGAGTAAGCCGCCTTCTGTTAGGCCTGTTTACACAGGCTTGCTGGCATTTGTCTAAGCGCCTTTAAGGCTTGCACCCTCCTGAGGCACGTTGCATCCACTACAATGCGCTCAGTTTTGATCATCGCTTGCATTGGAGTGGTTTCGTTTCTGTTCCCCAGGCCTCCCTCTCGGGAGTGCGCTTTTCACGCTTTTAAAAGGTGGGCGGACTTTCCTCAGGGCAAAGCCCCGTAAGCCAGCCTTCCGCTACCATAAGGATATTTCTCCAAAAAAAATTTAATTAAGATGAGTAGGCATAAGGCAAAGGGTTATAGCGGTATGTTGAAAATTCTGGAAAATATAATGTTCAAAACAATGTTTGCAAAAAAGTTGCTCAAAAAATTTCTTAGCAAAAAGCCTGATGTTCTAAGCCGATGCCAAAATTAAAACAAGCAAAAAATAAAGACGACAATGTCTGCATAGACGCTAACAGCACAAACCTCGAGCTTTTAGTATCTGTGGGCTGAAACGCTCGCCGAAGCTTGCGTCTTACACCCCAGACCTATCAAACCGCTCTTCTAGCGTAGCTCTCGCCCCTAGCCTTCTTGCGAAGGTTCAGGGATGGTTGGCTCTTTTCGGGGTTCGCTTCGAGCTTAGATGCTTTCAGCTCTTATCGATTACAGCGTAGCTACCCGGCGTTGCCCTGCCGGACAACCGGTAAACCAGAGGCTGCGGCCCATCGTTCCTCTCGTACTAAATGGACCTTACCCTCAGCCAACCAGCACTTCCAGCAGATAGTATCCAAACTGGCTCGCACCGTTCTCAACCCAACTAACGTAAGGCTTTAATGAGTTAACACCTCCACCCTTGGCTGCTTATGCACAGCCAGGATGCCTTGAGCCGACAGCGAAGTATCAAACCGCGGGGTCGATGTGAACTCTCACCCGCGACAGATCCGTTACCCCCAGGGTAAGTTCATTATCAGACCGGGGCCCCTTTAAAGGGCACACCAGTGTTCGCTAGGCCGTGCTTTCGCAACCAGGTTTCTCGCTGTGCGAAACCTGGTAAAGCCTGCTTTTACCCTTATATTCTACGGCGGATTTCTGACCCGCCTGAGCAGACCTTAGGATACCCCTGATATCCTTTCAGGGGTGTACCGCCCCAGCCGAACCGCCCACCTAGCGTTGTTCTCTTTCGAGTTAGCGATATAGTTCCTAAAGGGTGGTGTCCCATTGATGCCTCCATGTTCCCTAGCGAGAACACTTCGATGGCTCCCACCTACTCTTCACTTCAGAAACCATATCACAGCACCAGGCTGCGGTAAACTTCCGTGGGGTCTTCTCTTCCCGCTGGAAGTCCGCGGCTTGCTCACCGCGCAGCGAGTTCGCCGGGATCATGCTAGGGACAGTGGGGATCTCGTTACCTCCTTGGTGCAAGCCGGCATTAAACCGGCAAGGTATTACGCTACCATGAGAGCCTCAGAGTTAGGCCCGCTCTTCACCAGGGCTTAGCTCCCTTGGAAAGGAGTTTCACCTACTGGCAGTGAGCAGAGGTCGGTTCCTGTACACATCCTTTCGGACTTGCAGGAACCTTTGTTTTTAATAAACAGTCGGACCCCCCTAGTCACTGCGACCTGCTTCTTGCGAAACAGGCACCCCTTCTCGCGAACTTACGGGGCTAATTTGCCGAGTTCCCTTAGCACGGTTATCCCGATACGCCTTAGCCTTTGCAGCCAGGGCACCTCTCCCGGTTCTCGGTACGGTTGTCTGAAATCCTTTCCATGCCCCTTTTTACGAATCCTGAGCCTCAGCCGAACCTTGCGGCCATTCCCAGCTTTTGTCTCCTTCTCACCATGACGGTTCTCCAGAGACTTATGCTGGTTAGATTCCATGGCAATGGAACTCAGCTTAGCTCAAGATGTCAGAGCATGGACTTTCGTTGCCGAAAACGTATTCAGACAGTACGGGAATATGAACCCGTTTCCCATTCCCACTACTCGTGCTACGGTAGTGGTTAGGACCGACTAACCCTTAGCTGATGGTCAGCGCTAAGGAACCCTTGCCCTTTCGGCGGATGGGATTCTCACCCATCAATCGTTGCTACTAGCGCGAGGATCCATAGCTCTAGCGGATTCATTGCTCATCGCTGAGCAACTTTTTTTCCACTAGAGTACCCCCCTACCGCCTCTCAAAAGAGAGGCCACAGGTATCGGCAGCCAGTTTTAGCCCAGATTATTTTCGGAACCTTTGTCCTAGATTGGTGAGCTATTACGCACTCTTTAAAGGATTGCTGCTTCTAAGCCAACCTCCCAATTGTCTTAGGACAAAGATGTCCTTCGCGGTAGCACTTAACTGACATTTATGGGCCTTAACCTGTGTCTGGGTTGTTCCCCTCCAAGACATGCAGCTTATCCGCATGCCCCCACTCTGGCTGTCTACGAGGGCAATAACTTTAGAGTTTGATAAGAAGGCCAGGCCTCTCGGCCCGTTACCCTCTAATCAGTATCTTTACATCATTGCCACTCTCGAGCCAGGCTAGCCTGAGAGCTACTTCGGGGGGAGCCTGCTATTGCCGAGTGCGAGTCGTATTTCGCGCCTATTCCCAGATCACCCGAACAGATAGACTAGAACCGGTTGCAGGCCTCGACCTTCTGGAAAGAAGGCTTCGCCTTGTCCAGGAATAGATCACTCGGCTTCAGGTCTTGTCGGTGTGACTTACGTGCTTTACACGCTTCCCCTCACAGCAAAAAGCTGCTGCGGGAACTCGCTTTCACTACGGCTTCTGCCTTTATGGCATTAACCTCGCCACACCAACAAACTCCCTCGCCCATTATTCAAGACGGACGATGCAACCCCGATCTGCCTTTCTTGCTCATTCCCTTGCGGAAACTTGCTCAAAAGGCTTCTCTTCTTTAGAGCTGCATCCGCCTGTCGCCGTATAGTTTCAGACGCTTTTCAGCCCCCGTTAGGGGTGCTTTTCAACTTTCCCTCACGGTACTAGTTCGCTATCGGTCTTGAGTTGTGTTTAGGGTTAGGAGTTAAAGCCTCCCACGTTTGCGCGCACAATTCAATGCACGCTACTCTGGGATCCTGAGACTAGCCATAAGCTCGCTGCTTACGTGGCTTTCACACTCTATGGCGGTCCGTTCCAGGACACTTCAGCTTAAAGCTCACAGGCTTACTCAGGCCCAAACACCACATCCCTGCATGCTTTCGCATGAAGGTTCGGTTTGCCCTCTGCCGCGTTCTTTCGCCAATACTGACGGCATCGCGTTTGCTTTCTCTTCTTGCGGTTACTAAGATGCTTCAATTCACCGCATTTCCGCTCCTCGCGGAGCAATTCGGGGATCCTGGGTTCAAAGCATACATGCGGCTCGCCCAGGCTTATCGCAGCTTGTCACGCCCTTCTTCGGCACTCAAGCCTAGTCATCCCCTATACGGCTTCTTGTTCATGCGCGGTTAGCGTCTATGCAGACATCATCGCATGCAATAATAAGCATGCTAGTCAAATGCTCCAAAAAAGCTTGGAGCATTTTAATGGACCCAACGGGATTTGAACCCGTGGCCTCTGCCTTACTCGAAAAACTCTGACTTACGGAACAGCAGCATTGCTGCTTGTTCTCATTTGTCTGAGTTTTTAAAGCACTTGCAAGGGCAGCGCTCTCCCACTGAGCTATGGGCCCCCATTAGGAATTGCTGCAAATATTTTAAAACACTGTTGCCCAGATCACACTGGTCTTGCACACGGGTTCATTTGTCCAAAAGTCATTTGGGTACGATACAGCAAAAATTAAGGAGGTGATCCGTCCGCAGGTTCCCCTACGGACACCTTGTTACAACTTAGCCCCCCTCACGGAACTTAGAATCGACATTTCCGGATGGAAATGCCTCATCCGAGTTCCATTCGGTTGGCTTGATGGGCAGTGTGTGCAAGGCGCAGGGACTTATTCACCGCGCTTTGATAAAACGCGATTACTGGGGATTCCAGCTTCACGAGGGTGGGTTGCAACCCTCGATCCGAACTGAGGCTGGGTTTAGGGGATTGCCTTGCCCTTTCGGGTTCGGAGCCCATTGTCCCAACCATTGTATGTTGCGTGTAGCCCAAGGCATTCGGGCCATACAGATCTATCGTCGCCCACTCCTTCCTCCCCATTGCTGGGGCAGTCCCCTTAGAGAGCTCCCCCTACATCTAGAGGGATGGCAACTAAGGGCATGGGTCTCGCTCGTTACCTGAGTTAACAGGACACCTCATGGCACGAGCTGACGATGACCATACAACACCTCTCAGCGTGTCAGGTAAGCCCTTCAGACTGACCATCATTCTGCTGTCGGCCCTGGTGAGTTGCCTGGCGTTGTGTCCAATTGAACCGCAACATCCACCCCTTGTAGTGCGCCCCCGCCAATTCCATCAAGTTTCGGCCTTGCGGCTATACTTCCCAAGCAGCAGACTTAACGGCTTCCCTTCGGCACCCCGGCAGCTTGCGCTGTCGGAACACCAAGTCTGCATCGTTTACGGCCAGGACTAACCGGGTATCTAATCCGGGTCGCTCCCCTGGCTTTCGTCTCTCACCGTCAGGTCCGTTCTAGGCAGGCGCCTTCGCTACCGGTGGTCCTTCCAGGATCTTCGTATTTCACCACTACCCTGGAAATACCCCTGCCTCCTCCCGGCCTCGAGCCCGATAGTATCGCCCGCGCGCCACTCTGTTGAGCAGAGTGATTTCACAAGCGACTTTTCGGACGAGCTACAGGCGTTTTAGGCTCAATATAAGTGGGTACCACTCGTGGAGTACGTGTTACCGCGGCGGCTGGCACGTATCTTACCCCCCACTTATTCGCCGAGTTTTTTAGACTCGACAAAAGCCAGCAGAGCTGGCACTGGGAATACCCTTATCGCGCTTTCGCGCATTGTAAAGGTTTCGCGACTGCTGCACTCCGTAGAGCTAGGGCCCTTATCTCAGTGCCCTTCTCCGGGCTCCCTCTTCCAAGGCCCGTACGGATCTTCGGCTTGGTGGGCAGTTACCCCGCCAACTACCTATTCCGCCGCAGACTCATCCTAAGGCGCTACTGTAGCATGAAACAGCAGCCTTTCGGTAATAGGACATTCCAGTACCTATTACCTATGTGGCATTAGCCCCAGTTTCCCGGGATTAACCCCTCCTTAGGGCAGATTGTCCACGTGTTACTGAGCCGTCCGCCAGAGTGCTTCATGGCTAGCACTCTTAGACTTGCATGTCTTAGTCGCATTCCCATAGCAGTACCCGCCAGCAGGATCAGCTGGAATTTGCGAAATCTTGATGGATTGCTTGCGCTGTATCGTTTGACCCTGACTTTTGGACAACATCACATCCAAGAAGCTTGGATGCTCATCAATCACGTTGAGCATTAAAAATAATCGGCCTAACGTAATAGTCAAAGTTTAGGCCTAAGTGAAAATGTGTTTTTGCCTTTGCATTCCCAAAAATGCAAAAGGCTATGCACTCACACACTACCCTACTATATTAATAGTGTAATCAACTTATTTAAAAAGCTTTCGATAAAGGCCTGTTAAACAGGCCTATTAACTTATTTTCAAAGAACACATAATGCCCTTTAGGCAAGCTTTAGGCAAATTTCTGGCAATTTAAGGGCCAAATAACTTAAGGGGATTAAAAGTTATAAAGAAATACCTTACTTCTAAAGAAAATTCAATAATTTCCAAAATTTTAAAAATTTGCGCAATTTTTTGATTTTTTTATTTAAATAAACCCATTTGCATTTATAAAATTTTGTAAAAATTTAAATAAATTTAAATCAATTTGTCTCCAATTATTTCTATCCAACGCTATAGAATATATAGAATAACAACATAGAATTTATGAAAGAATTTATGAAAATAGAATTCAGGGAAAACATGTGAAAACATATGAATTACTTGGGTTGCTCAGGCTGGTTTTATTGGCATTGGAAAGGAAAATTCTATCCAAATGAGCTGCCGCAAAGCAAATGGTTTCAATACTATGCAAAGCATTTCAACACAGTAGAGCTAAATTCTACATTTTACCATTTTCCAAAGTTATCAACCGCAAGGAATTGGTACAGGCAAGCACCGGAAGGTTTTGTCTACACGCTCAAGGTCAACAAAAATATTACGCACATAAAAAAATTTCACAACACTCAAAAGATGATAGATGACTTTTATAAACTTGGGGACGAATTGAAAGAAAAGATTGGCTGTTTTCTTTTTCAGTTGCCGCCGAGCATGAAATTTGATGAAAAAAAATTAAAAGAAATCATTGCGCAACTTGATTTGGAAAGAAAAAATGTTATCGAATTCAGGCATAGAAGTTGGTTCAAACAAGAGGTCTATGATGAATTGAAAAAAGCAAACATTATCTTTTGCATGGTAAGCTCGCCAATGCTTCCTGAAGAGTTTGTCAAAACAAGCAAAGACATATATGTGAGATTTCATGGAAAAGCTGCATTGTACAGGTACAATTATAGTGAAGAAGAATTAAAGGAATGGGCGGAAAGAATCAAAAAAGCAAAGCCAGAAAATTCATGGGTTTATTTCAACAACGACGCAAATGCTTTCGCAGTTGAGAATTGCTTGCAGCTTAAAAAACTTTTAGAATGATGCCAAAAAATTTTGCTCATGTTGCAAGCCAATTTTTAATCCTTTTTCACATTAGTAATCTTGATTTTATGCACGAATACTCTCTTGCTCAGGCAGTGATAAATGCCATTGCAGAGTTTTGCGAAAAAAACAAAATAAAGCACCTTGTTGAAGCTACTGTTGTTCTCGGCGAATTGCAGCAAATCGACAAGGGCATATTCAGAGATGCGCTAAATGAGATAAAAAAGGAATGCGGCTTGCGAGCAAGGATAAAGATAAAAGATGAGGGCGCAAGTTTTAGATGCAGGGCTTGCAACTTCGAATGGAATTTTTCCAAGGGAAAAAACAACTTAAATGCAAATGATGCAGAGCGGATTCATTTTTTGCCAGATGTTGCACATTGCTATATGAGGTGCCCAAGATGCCATAGCCCTGATTTTGAGATTGTAAAAGGCCGAGGCATATACATTGATAGCATAGCAGTAATTCACAAGAAGGTTTCATCTAAAAAGAGGTAAGAAATTGAAGAAAAAAAATGCAATGATAGATCCGAGGCTCAGCATTGTTGAGAAAAGGCTTTCAGAAATAAAAAGGGTCATAGCTGTTTCTGGCTCAAAAGGAGGCGTTGGCAAAAGCACCATTGCCTCTTTGCTTGCTCTCTTGCTTTCAAAAAAAGGGCATAAGGTTGGCCTCTTGGACCTTGATTTTTTTAGCCCATCGCAGCACATAATGCTTGGCACAAAGAAGGTTTCTCCAAAAGAAGATAAGGGAATAATTGCTCCAGAAATTGCAGGCATAAGCTTTATGTCCATAATACATTTTACTGGGGAAAATCCTGTATTGATTCGAGGCAATGATGTTTCAAATGCAATAATTGAATTGCTTGCAATTACTCGCTGGCCTGAGCTTGATTTTTTAATAATAGACATGCCACCTGGTATTGGTGACGCTACGCTTGACATTCTACGCTTGGCAGGAAATGCGGAATTTATTTTAGTTACGACTGATTCAAAGCTCTCATTAGAAGGGGTAAAAAAGCTTGCAATTGCGCTTAAGGAGCTAAACATTCCAATACTTGGAATAATAGGCAATATGAGCAAAAGGAAAGATAGAGCAAAGGAGTTTGCAGTCTCTCTCGGCATAGATTTTCTTGGAATGATATGCTACGATGAAGGATTAGAGGATGCGACAGGAAAAAGGAATAAAATCCTGAAAACACTGGCTGCGAAACAGTTGGAAGAAATAATAAGAAGTGGTTTAATAAAAGATAAATGGCAAAGCTATGAAAAAAATTTATAAGAAGACGCCTAATTTGGAATGGCGAGCTTACACTAAGCAAGTCGTGATACTATGAAAAAATTTATAAGAGATCCAATAAATGTTTGCGCCCTTTTGCTCCTGCTCGTTTTTTTCATCACATGCATAACATCGGTGCTTAACAAATACACAACTGTTGATGAATCGCTCTATATTGTGGCAGGCTACTCATACCTAAAAACAGGCGATTTCAGGATAAACATTGAGCACCCAGTATTTATGAAGGCCCTTTATGGCTTGCCTCTGCTTTTTTTAAATCCAAAATTGCCTATAGAAAAAAATGAAAATTGGAATAAGAGCGCAAACATAGATGTTGTTGCAAACTATGCCTTTGCATCTGATTTTTACATAGAAAACCTCAATATGTTTCGGACAATAGTTTTTAGCGCGCGTGTTGTTGCAATCATCCTTGCAACAATCCTTGGTTTTCTAATTTTTCTTTGGACAAAAGAAGCGTTTGGAAAAAAGGCATCTTTGCTCGCATTATGCATCTACTGCTTTGAGCCAAACATCATTGCACATGGAAGCATCGCAGCACTTGATTTACCATTAACGTTGTTTGTTTTCGCAAGTTTTTACTTTACATGGAAATTCGCAAATTCTGGCAGGAGGAGATTTTTAGCGCTTTCCGTTATAAGCATAACGTTTGCGGTGCTTACAAAATACAGCGGCCTTATCTTTATCCCATTGCTCATGGCTTTCTCACTATTTTATCGCAAAAAACTTAATGAAAAATTTGGAAGCAAGGCAAAGACATACTATGCAATATTTTTCATTGCAATTCTCATCACGCCAATTATTTTTGCAAATATCATCTACGCATTTGATCACTACAAAGAAAACATCTATCTTGTCATCCCAAGCAGGGTTTTTGAAGGCTATGATTTTATGAGGCATTGGGTTGAAGGAGGACGTGATGGCTGGTTCTTTTTTGAATACAGAAGTTATATACCAGAATATTATCTCGGGGCTTTTCTAATAAAGACCACTGTGCCAATTTTAATACTCACTGCGTTAGGATTTTTGCTATTTGTGAAAAGGCCAAATATTGAGGTGCTAAAAATCCTCTTGCCTGGGCTTATCTTTTTTATCTTGCTTTCCCTTTTCAGCAGATTTTACATAGGCCTTCGATATGCTCTTCCAGCATTTCCTTTTTTATTTGCTTTTATTGCAGGAGCTTTTGCACCCTATCTGGAAAAAACAAATTATGGTAAAAAAATTCTTCTGCTTATCGCAGTGCTTCTTTTTTGGCACATCATTTCATCATTATCAATCTATCCGCACTACCTTTCCTATTTCAATGAGCTTATTGGTGGCCCTGCGAATGGCCTGAAGTATCTTAGCGACTCAAACATCGATTGGGGTCAGGATTTCTTTTATTTCATGGAGTTTGCAAAGGACCGAAATTGGGAAAACCCTCACCTTATTTATTTTGGCTGGCCTTATCCATGGATGTTCATGCGGTTCCACTGGGAAGATATTTGCGAAGCAAAAAAGGAAAGGTTTGCAATAAGTGCAACAGCAATCATAGGGGTAATCAAGGATGCAAATTGCCACAGATGGCTCCTTAACTATGAGCCGAAAGAAAGGATTGGATGGAGCATTTATTATTATGAGATAGATTCAGAAGACATTAATTCAAAGACAAGCTAGCATGCAAATGAAGAAGTTTTTGCTGTGAAACATTAAGGTTTAAAACCATTCAAATGCTATTTATTTTTGTTCTAACAGGCAGGGCTGGTAGCTCAATGGCAGAGCGCTTGCTTCGCACGCAAGAGGCTCCGGGTTCAAGTCCCGGCCAGTCCAAATCGATAAAAAGAAGCAATAACGTCTGCGCGATACAATTTAAATTTATTCTTTTGTATTTTGTTTTTATTATAAAACGCATAGCGGCGATTTCATGGAATTCCCAGTAAGGCCAAATTTCAATGAATTAGAGCCAAGAATTGCAGAATTTTGGGCAAAGGAGAATATCTATAAATTCAAACCTGGCTCCAAAAACTCTATTTACAGCATCGATACGCCACCACCGACAATAAGTGGAAAGCTTCACATCGGGCATGCGTTTTCATATGCGCAGGCAGAGTTCATAGCACGCTACAAGCGCATGCGCGGCTTTGAGGTGTTTTATCCATTTGGATATGACAACAATGGCTTGCCAACAGAGCGCCTTACGGAAGAGATGCACAATGTGAAAGCAAAGAACATGCCAAGGGAAGAGTTTGTTAGGCTTTGCCTTGAGACATCGCAAAGAATTGAGCAACAATATGAAGAGGTTTTCAAACGCATGGGGCTCTCATGCGATTGGACGCTAACTTACAGAACCATTGAGCCAAGGGTTCAAAAAATTTCTCAAACCTCATTCCTAAAGCTTTATGAAAAAGGCCTAGTTTACAGAAGACTTGCACCTACACTTTGGTGCCCAAAATGCGAGACCGCAATAGCCCAGGTTGAGCTTAAGGATAAAGAAACAGAGTCAATGTTCAATTATATCCTTTTTGAACTTGAGGATGGGAAAAAGATTGAGGTTGCCACAACAAGGCCAGAGCTTCTTTCAAGCTGCTGTGCGATTTTTGTTAACCCTGATGATGCGCGTTACAAGGATCTGGTTGGCAAAAAAGCAAAGGTGCCGATATTCAACTTTCAGGTTCCAATAATTGCAGATAGGCGCGCAGACCCAAACAAGGGCACTGGTATTGTGATGTTCTGTACCTTCGGCGACCTCACAGATGTAGAATGGTTTAACGCCTATAATTTTGAGCCAAAGATAAGCATAGCAAGCGATGGCAGGATGAATTCCTTGGCAGGAAAATACAAAGGGCTCAAGGTAATAGAGGCAAGAAATGCGATAATTGAAGACCTTAAAAAAAAGGGCCTGTTAACAAAGCAGCTTCCCTTAAAGCACACTTTAAATGTGCATGAGCGCTGCGATACAGAAGTGGAATTTCTGCTCACAAAACAATGGTTTGTTAAATACCTTGATTTTAAGCAAAAGTTTATCGAAGCTGGCAGGAAGATAAAATGGTGGCCTGAGCACATGCGTGTGCGCTATGAAAATTGGATCAAAGGCTTGCAATGGGAATGGTGTATCTCAAGGCAAAGATATTTTGGTGTGCCTTTTCCAGTATGGTACTGCAAAAGATGCGGCAAGGAGATTGTTGCTGATTATGAACAATTGCCTGTAGACCCAATTAAGGACAAGCCAAAAAAGAAATGCTCTTGTGGCAGCGAAGAATTTGAGCCAGAAAAGGATGTCCTTGATACATGGGCAACAAGTGCATTAACGCCTTTAATAAATCTTGGCTGGGGCGAAAAGGGTGAAAAGCAAGGGCTATTCAATAGGGCTTATCCTATGGATCTGAGGCCTAATGCACATGACATCATTACATTTTGGGATTTTAACACAATTGTCATGTGCCTTTTCCACACAGGCAAAGTTCCATTCAAAAACATAATGATATCAGGGCATGGCCTTGACAGGTATGGTCGCAAGATGAGCAAGAGCCGAGGCAACGTTGTGTTGCCGCTTGACATTATGAAAAAATATTCTGCTGATGCGCTGCGATGGTGGGCTGCGAGCGTAAAGCTGGGCGAAGATCTAAACTTTAGAGAAGAGGACTTGCAGGTTGGCATGCGCCATGCGACAAAGCTTTGGAACACTGCGCGCTTTGCATCAATGCACTTGGATAAAAAACCTAATAAGCCAAAAAGGCTGCACATAGTAGATGCATGGCTTCTTGCAGAGCTCCATGATGTCATTAAAAATTGCACAGAGGCATTTGAAAAATACGAATATAGCAAAGCTAAAGCCACAGCAGAGAATTTCTTCTGGAATATTTTCTGCGATTATTATCTTGAGATGATAAAGCATAGGCTTTATGCTAACAAAGAAAAGGCCTCTGCAGTATGGACTCTTTACAATGCACTCTTAATACAGCTCAAATTGTTCGCACCTTTCATCCCATTCATAACCGAAGAAATCTACCAGCTTATTTTCAGGAAACATGAGAAGGAAAAAAGCATTCACATCAGCGCATGGCCTAAAGCAGAGAAAAGCTGGAAGAACAAGAATGCACTTAAGCTCGGCCGCATTGCAGTTGAATGCATTGCAGCATTGCGCAAGCTCAAGAAGCAAAAGAACATTTCGCTTGCAGCAGAGATTGAATGCGCAACTATAACACATCCGAAAGCTAAAGATGCGGAAAAGATTCGAGAAGAAGTGGAAAAAACAATGCATGCGAAAAAAGTGGTATTCAAAAAAGGCAGTGAGATTGTTGCAGAATAATGCAAAAAAATCAGTGGTGCTGAATTTTACTGAGCAGGAAAAAGAGGGCATAAAAGAAGCTCTTAAATCAGCCACTGAAAGGCCTGTTACTGCTTATTTTGAGGAGAAGCGCTGGTCTGTTGATGGCTGCACTGTAACGCTCTACAAGTCAGGTAAGCTTGTTGTTCAAGGTAATAATTGCGAAGCTTTAGCCAAAAAGCTTCTTGGCAAACTTATCACAAAAGAGGACATAGTTTTGGGCATTGATGAAGCAGGCCGCGGTGAGCGCACTGGTGTTTTTACAATAGCTGCAGTGCTTGCAGACAACAACAAAATGCGAGAGCTTCGCGATAGTAAAAAAATTGACCCAAAGAGGTTTGAAGAAAAGGCAAAGATTGTTGAAGAAAACTGCTTGGCAAATGTTGTTGTCAGCTTCTCACCAGAATTTATCGATATTGTAAGAAAAGCCGGCTTAACGGTAAACGAGCTTCAGAAAAGGTTTATATTGCTTGCTCCAAAATTGTTTGAAAACAAGGCAATCAATTTTAAGACAAAGGTTGATGGCGCACCTATTGGCGATGTTGAAAATGTTGAATTCATCATTCATGGCGATGACCTGTGTGCAACAATCAGCGCAGCAAGCATCCTTGCAAAGCTTGCAAGGGAAAAATCGCCAAATAAGAGGATAAGAAAGACCTGGAAAACAAAATCACTGGGTGCAACTATGGGATAGCACAACGACAAGCATTCCTTGCCGTCAGAAAAATCTGGCAAACAAAATCACTGGGGGCGGCCTCTGAAAATTAAGCTTCTTATCTTCTCTTCCATCTCTTTATCCATTACTTCCTTCTTCTTTTTCTGTTTCCCTTTAAGATAATCCTTCAATGCTTCAATGGTTATTAGTGCATCTCTTCTGAAATCCTCAAGCCTTTCAACCTTTTTGATCAGCTCCTCATGCGAAACCAAAGAAAAGCCATTGCTTGAGAGCGCATTTTCAAGCTTGTTTATCCTCTGGAATGCATATTCAATTCTTGCGCAATTTTTGTCAAGCTTATGCTCTATGAGCGCAAGAGACCTTTTTATTTCAGCCAAGGCTGATGAATTATTAGAGTTCCCAAATTGAATGATTGAGCTGCGAGCCAAATTGTTTGGCTTTTCTATTAGTTCCACTTCATGCTCTTTTTTTGGGAAAATGTAAAGCAAAGCATTGGCTAAAAAAAGCACAGCCACGAGTGAAGCGAGTACAATGGTAATCATAAAGAATTCCCAATTATTTTTTTACAGTGAATATTTTAAATTGATTTTGGGAAGTATTAAAAATAGCTATGGCTAGGTTCTTTTCGCGCACTCTTTTGCTTTTTTCTGTTTTTATCGCAATTTTTTGCATTTTTATTGCAATCTATCCGTTTTATTTTCAGGAAAACGAGCCTAAAGAAACAAAAAGTGTGGTTTTTCTAGTTCTTGATGGTGCTGGTGCAAAATACATTGAGGGTCTTGATGCCATGCCTTTGGAAATCGAAGGTGCCAAAATAGAAAAGGCTAAATTGTTAAGCATTGCATCTGCGTCTTTTGCAACTGCAGAGCAAGAATTTACTGAAACAATCTCCGCGCATTCGCTCTACTACATAGCTGGCGACTGCGGTAAGCAGTGGCAAGATATAAAATATTGCGTTGATAATTCTGGCACAACAACGATATGTGATTTTTACAGGTCAAAAGGATATCTTTGCATAATGGTAAGCGAAGCAGGGGATTTTAAAGAGGCGCGAAATGAATTTGATGTTGTTTTATATGATAAAGGAATATTTAGCTTTGATGTTGAGGTTAACAGCAATTCAAAAGAAGCTGTTGGCGTTGGTGAGTTTCTGAAGGACATTGTCAAAGCACAACACGAGCAGCAAAGCAGCGATATCAACTTTTATGTGATGTATTCTGCTTTTATAATTGAAACAGATGCAAAACTAGTGAAATTTATGAGGGAAAAATTCCCTTCAAAGAAATTTTTTCTTTTTTCAAATGCAAAAGGCATTGACCTTTGTGGCCATAAGCTTGGCTTAGAGGCATATATATCCTGCATCGAAGGCCTTGATGCAACGCTTTCATCCCTTGCAAATTCTCGGGACTCAAACACAATTATTTTTATCACAGCAGACCACGGGATGGTTTTTGATTGTGCCAACTGCAAGGGGCATCATGCAGATAGCCCAGAAAACCCCTATGCTAGGGAAATACCGCTTATCTTATTTGGAAGTAATACCTTGCTTAGAAAAGGCACTGCAAGCGATATCATGGCTACTGTTTTTGAGATAAGCGGATTTCCGAATGCGTGCGCCGAGATGCGCTACTGCGAAGGAAAATCGCTATTGGTTTCAGAGGCAAATTAATATTTTTTGCATATTTCAATTTTTGTTTTTAAATGCTTGCAAAACTTCTGCAAATTATTTATTAGTTTTGTAGCTTTTGCATATTATGCGCATCGTTGTTGGAACGACAAATGCTGCAAAGATTGATGCTGCAAAATCTGCTTTGCGCCGCATATGGCCTGATGCAGAAGTAGTTGCTGCTGAGGTAAACTCAGGTGTAAGCGTTCAGCCAAAAAGCGATGATGAAGCAATAGAAGGCGCGCTGAATAGGGCAAAGGAAGGACTAAAAAAGGTGAAGGCAGACTTTGGCCTTGGGCTCGAAGGCACAACTGTTGACACAAAGTATGGCATGTTTCTCTGCGGCTGGGTTGCAGTTGTTGATAAAAATGGCACCTTTGGCCTTGGCTGCACCTCAAAAATACAGCTTCCCGAAAAGGTTGCAGAAGAGATACGCAATGGAAAAGAGCTTGGCCCTGTTATGGATACACTTTTTGGAGAGAAGGACATAAAGAAAAGACAGGGCGCAGTTGGTGTGCTCACAAAAAATTTGATAACGCGCAAAGATGCGTTTGAGCAAGCGATCATTAGCGCATTTGCGCGATTCATAGTGCCAGAATACTATTCCAAGTAAGCCTAATGCTTTATAGCAACCTAATCTAAACACAGCTAAACATCTTTTCAGATTAGTATTTTTAACCGTTTTTTTGGTTATATTTTTTATGCCAACAAATGTGACTGTTGAGTATGCGCTTGCACAGAAGAAATATGAAGAAGCAAAGACCCTTGAAGAAAAGCTGCAAGCACTGCTTGAGATGCAAAGAACCGCGCCGGACCATAAAGGCGCAGAGAACCTGCGAGCTGAGATAAGCAGGAAAATACACAAAATTCGTGAGAAACTTGAGAAGCAAGAGGAACAGAGGAAAAAAATTTCCTCGCGTGTTGTCGGCATAAAGAAAGAGGGCATCGCTCAAGTGGCTCTTGTTGGCATGCCAAACTCAGGCAAAAGCACGCTGCTTAAGGCGCTTACAGATGTAGATGTTGAAATCGCACCATATCCATTCACAACAAAGGAGCCAGCAATTGGGATGATGGACTACAATAAAGCGCAGATACAGATTGTTGAGATTCCTGCGATTGTGGAAGGAAGCAGCGCTGGAAAGGCACGTGGCCAGGAAATGCTTAGCTTAATTAGAAATGCAGATGCCATTGTGCTTGTATTAGATGCGGCAAATGCGCTTTATGAATATGAGGTTCTTAAAAAGGAGCTCTCAAGCGCAGATATTCTTTTAAATGTAGAAAGGCCAAAGGTTGAGCTGAAGAAATCGGAATTTCAAGGCATATCAATAGTTGGCGAGAAATTTCTTTTGATGCCAAGAAAGGAGCTTGAGGCCTTTTTGAAGGCACGCGGCTTTCATAACAATATAAGCGTGATAGTGTCTGAGCCAACTGACTATAAAAAAATTGAGATGGCGCTTAACAAGAGGCTCGTTTACAAAAAAGCCATTGCAGTGTTGATGGACAAGTTTGGGCAATGCTTAGTGCCAGAGGAAATAAGCAGAAGCATGCAAGCGATTCTTGTGAGGCAAATCGATGAAAGCTGCATAGCGGAAATAAAAAATGCTATCTTTGGCCTCTTGGATGTTGTGCTTGTATATACGAAAAAGCCAGGAGGCTGTGTAGCAGATAAGCCACTTGCGTTGCCAAAAGGCTCAACGGTTGAAGATGTGGCAAAGGTTGTTCATAAGGAGCTTTACTATAATTTAAAATATGCCAGGGTTTGGGGCAGCACAAGGTTTGCTGGGCAGAAGGTTGCAAAAGATTATGTTTTGCAGCATGGCGACATTGTTGAGCTTTACTAAAGAACGCAGCCTTTCGCTTATGCAAAAAATTTAGAAGCCGCGCTTATTGCAACTAGCCTTTTTGCTTTTGCTCAGAATCTTTTGCTTCATGCTTCTTTTCATTCTTCAGCACAAGATACGCAACAATCAAGCCAATTATCAATGCAATTGCTATTGTTGTTCCAAGCTTTATGCCTTGCACCTCGAGCTTGAAATTTTTTTCAATAGCATGTGCGCCTTTTGAATCAGTGAACTCAACAACAATAGCTAAATAATGCTGGCCTGTAGAATCAGGTGCTGCCTCAAAGGAAAAGCTCTTCTTTATTGATTCGCCCAATTTGAGAGCGCTTACCTTGTAGCTTTGCTCTCTTGCATTAAATTTTTCTGGCAGCTGCAAAGAGATAAAGATGTTTTGTATGCCATCCACAGCAGATACATTTTCAATCTCAACCTCTGCTTTATTATCCTCATTGCTTGCCATAAGATATTTTTCAAGGCTTGCTTTCACATTTACTGGTGGTTCCAAAACTTTTACGTATGTTCCTACAAATTGGGTATATTCGCCAGAGCCAAAGTAAACAGTTATTGCATTGCTAACGCCTTCTTTTTCTACTTTATCAACAGGTTTTACCTTTATGAGAACAGATTTTTCTGCGCCGGCTTTCAGAGGACCAAGGCTAAAGAAAACTTCCTTTGTTTCCTCAAGACCTTTTATTATTGCAAGATTTCCACTTGCAACAATCTTGACAAAAAGGTTGCTTACATCTTCTTGGTCAGCATTTGTTATCCTTATCTCATAGCGGCCAAGCTCATCATTGTAAAGCTCTAGTGGGTTTTGCCCTTTCTCCGGCAGAATTTCTGCTATCAATCTTGAATTTGCTGCTTCTGCTATTAAAAATAAGCAAAGCAGAACATAGCTAAGGTTTCCTAATCTCAACCTCTTCATAGTTTTCGCCGCTACGCGCAAAGAAAAAAAGCCCTTTTCTCTTCGCATATCTAAAGCCAATAAGCCCAATAAGGATAAGCACAAGCGCAAAGATTGCCTTGAAAACTAGGTCATAGTTGATACCATTATCATTATCTGAAATCCAGCCATCCCTGTAAACTGAGATTGCATTGTTCATTGCTTTTTTTGCATACTGCAATGCGCCGTCATAGTCATCCTTTTCCAAAGCAGAGTTTACCCTAGACCAATTGGCCTTGAGCTCCTTTAATTGCTCTTGATTAACCCATTTATCATAATACTTCTCGCTCACAATTGTCTCATAGGCCTGTTTGAGATTCAAGAACTCGTTGTTTGTTTCCTTTCGCAGCACATCATTTTCCTCATAAATGAACCGATAGCATTCATCCCTTTTTATGCGAAACGCAACAGCTTCTGCAAAAGAAAGTGAGTTTTGCACCGCTGAATAATAAGCATTTTCAATATTTTCTTTGAAGTGGATGTTGATGGCGCTTGAATACCATAAGTCTATTGTAGCAAATTCTGATGGCATCTCAGATGCCTTTTGCAAAGACTTTTTTTCTTCAATGTCAAGGTGCTGTGCGTTTGCTATATCGAGCCTCAAGAGAGTCAGCTGCGTTTCATACTGCTGCTTGCTTTTGAATATCGCCTCAAGCTTTTCATAGCAGGATAACATCTTATCCTTTAGCTTTAATTCATCACCTGCCTTGATTGAATTTAAAAATTCCGATTCAAAGGAAACAGCATCCAGCTCAACGCTTTTAAGGTTTTCAAGCTCTGATGAGATTTGGTCAAGGATGAGGGTAAGGTTTGAAACCTTTTCGCTTGCATCGCTGCTTTTCATGACATCGGCTATTGTCTGGAGCTCATATTTTTCTGTTTCGAGCGCCTGCTTTATCTGCGGTATCTGGGAGCTCTGAAGTACAAACCAAACATAGCTTGGATTGTCAGCAACCTTTTTCTTGAATTTTGTATAAAGGTCAACGAATTCCATTGTCTGAAAAAGCCGCTTGAGCTTTAACCGATCTGAGACAACCTTTTTTTCAAATCTTTCAAGCGCAAGGTATCCTGCAAGCTGCTTGTTTGCGAGAATTTGAAGCACATAATATGCCTTGCCATCAAGCGTTATCTCTTGCACACTGTCAATGCTTTCATTCTCGCGAAGCAAATGGGTTTGCTTTGTCACATACTGCGCAGGCTCGTATTCGATGCTAAGCATTGCTTTGGGCAAAAGAAACAAAATAAGCGCTACAAAGAGCATTTTTTTCATAAATGCCATCTAATAAATTTAATACTTCTATATTAAAATTGTTTTCTTTGGTAAGAGCTGAAAGGAATTTAAACATTCAATCGCTTATTTCTTTATGCGCCCAATAGTAATTCTTGTTGAACCTGAGTACAGCGAAAACATAGGCCTTATCGCGCGCGCAATGAAGAATTTTGCCCTCAAAGACCTATGGCTTGTAAAACCTTTGGCCAAGCCGGATGAGACAGGCGCGATAAGCAGGGCAATGCATGCGGCTGAGCTGCTTAAAAAAGCAAGGATTTTTGACTCACTGGAGAAGGCTTTGGCCGAAGTAGATTTTAGCGCTGCAACAACTGCGATATGCTGCAAAGATAAGAGGATTGAGCGCAATGCGATAACGCCAAGAGTGCTTGCAAAACATTTTGCCAAAACAGATGCAAAACTAGCAATCGTATTTGGCAGAGAATCCAATGGCCTTACAAATAAAGAGCTTTCAATGTGCGATTTTATTGTAAACATTCCATCAAGCCGCGATTACAGAACGCTGAATGTTTCGCATGCAGCAGCGATAATCTTCTATGAGCTTTTTGTAACAAAACATGCAAATAGATTTGAAAGCGCAAGCAGCGAAACAAAGAATACGCTCATAAGGCTTTTTAAAGAGCTTGCGCAAGGGCTTGATAATGTAAGGAATAAGGAGGCAACTGTTGCATCTTTTAAGCATCTTGTGGCAAGAGCGCCGATAACAAAGAGGGAGGCAAATGCAATAATTGCTGTGCTAAGCGAGCTTAAAAAGAGGAACAATTAAAGATTTTTACCAAATGCCACATTTTAAAAACTTAAGTTAATACCTTCTATATTGCTGCTTTGTTTCTTTTGGTGATGGCTTTGAATTCAAATAGAAATTTGTTTTTTTTATGCATCTTAGGCCTTATCGTGCTAACAGCTGGCTGCATAAGCCCAGGAAATAATGCTGGAAAACCAACGCCTTTGCCAAGCGTTACGCCAAGCTTAGAACAACCTTTGCAAGAATATCGCCTTGGCTATAAATTTGAAAAAGGCGTGGCTTTGTTTCATAGGGTAAGGGTTGAAACAACGATTGATGAAAACCAACAACCAACACAGATAATGGAAACTGTGACTATTCCTTCTGAAATTAATGCTGATTATTCGCACATCAAGGTTGTTATGCTCAAGGCAATCGCCCTTGATAAAAATGGGACAAGAGACCTATGTGGCGAGATTGCATATAGCAGCAAGGTTTCTGATATGAATATTTACATTGACGGAAAGGTTGATTATGGCTGGACTTCGACTACAAACTTTTATATGCCGCAGCGTGCCATTCGTGTTGGTGATGGTTGGAGCTTTGAAGGCATAAGATACAGCGTATTAAAGGCCTCAAAAATTGAAACCCTTGCAGGCAGCTTCGATGTGCTTGAAATAGAGTTTTCAGGAAAAAGAACAAACAATCTCGGCACAAGAAGCGTAAGTGGCACTTTATATTTTGATTACAAAAATGGTCGCATAGTAAAATATGTGCAGGAAGAAAGCGCATTTGCATATAAGCGCAGGATAGAGCAAGAGCTTATAGATATAAAGAGAGAATATTCCGAACCAGACATGCACTGTGCACTTATGATGTCGCAGCTTAGCACCATGCAGAAATATGAGAATGCAAGAAGGTACAACGCGGTTGAGGACTTTGAAAAATCAATTATCTTTGCACTTTCTGCAAAACAGGACCTGCATGTGGCTGACCTTAATGCGGAAACAAGGGCGCTCTATATAAAAATTCTTGAGCTTCTTGCAGACAACTATCACTGGACAAATCAGCGCATGAAACTTCTTGATACAAGATTTGAGCTTGGAAACCTTTACTCGGCAATTCACTCTGAAGAAATTTCAAGTGACATAATAAATGCTAGAAATTACTTTGCTGCAGCATACAACCTTGAGTTTGTTTCAAACTCTGAAAGTGCAAATGCTTCTGAAGCTAAAACAAAGCTTGCTCAACTTAAATCATCAGAGCTTGGCATCGCACGCGGAAAAGCAATACTTAAGGATTCTGGAGATAACACAGGCTTGGTTTCCGAGCTTTATGATGGGAAAAAGAGGATAAGGTTTGAGCTTCTTGGCGAATCCTATTATAACCTGCCGTTGCTCAACATAAACGCATCTCAGCAGGTAGCCCTTTATCTTTACAAAGATGGGTATTATCCAAAGTTTATTGTTATGAATGCCTCGGAGCTCATCTCAAAGAATCGAGACATAATACTTGAGCCATTGAGTGATACAAACAAGGTAATAGTTGCTGGCACATGTTATGATGAAAACGGGTTTGTGCAAGCTGCAAAGCTTTTTTTTAATAGCACGAGCGAAACAAAACAGGTTGAATGCAATGGGTTTTATATTGCAGAATTGAGCGCTGGCGATTACAACGTACTTTGGAATGAGAAAACTCTTTGCTCTGGCATTCACCTTGATGCAAATTCAACGCTCATAAAGCATCTTGTGCTTAGCAAGGGCGATTAAAAGCCTTGATGATAAAAACGGTTTTTGCATATAGAAAAGAAATATAAACATTCAACACCTTTAATTTATTCGTGGGGTCATGGGGTAACCAGGCAGCCCAGCAGGCTCCAGTCATCTTTCTTGAAAAGAAAGAAAAAGGATTGGAGCACAGAGCGAAAGCGATGATGATTTTTCAGGTGAGAATAGGCATTAGCCATGAAAAATTTTCATGGCTCCTATTGGGAGTCACCTGTTAGTGCGGGTTCAAATCCCGCTGACCCCACATTCAATTTATTTTGGCCTTATCCTGCATTTGAGCAATAATTATGAGTTTGGAAAGGGAAATTCTGCAGGGATTAAGCTTTGCCCATTAGGAAAAAGAAAGCAGGTAGCAAGCAGAAAGTTATGGAACGTTAAGCCAAACAACTGCTTGCTTAGCAAGCCAGCACCTTTAATTTTTCGACATACTATTTTGGTTATTTTTAAGCAATAAATTGCGTTAAACCAAAATTTTCAGCTGTTAATTGTTGGGGTATTTTTGAATGCATTTTTTATCTGCTGTATAAACTGCTACGTGTAGTAACCTTTATTAATTAGAAATATCTTTAAAATTTAGGAATATGTGGAGAAAAATACTGCTCGCATGGATATTCATTAGTTTGCTTAGCAATGTGCTTGCACAGCCACAAGCCCCGAAAATCATTGCTTTGGTGCCTAACAAAACCGTGCTCTATGAGGGCGAGCTCCTTGAAATCAATGCTTCGATTGCTGGACTGACAAAGGATACAAACTATGCATGGTACTTCGGCGATGGGCATGGTATTTCAGGCAATATTCCAAAGGCCTATTACGTGTTTTATATTGACACAGAGCAGTATTCCAAGGATTTTAATGTTTCTTTGACAATAACCAATGAAGCTGGTTCTGACACTAAAAGCATAACGATAAAGGTCAAGCGACCATCGCAGGTAAAGGCAAAAGTCCTTTACCCGGACATTACCACCTTTTATACAAAGGACCAACCGCATACATTAACCTTAGCAATTCTTGACTATAGTGGCAAAATAGTGACAAATCCGCTTGTAAAATGCAAGTCAATAACAGCACAAATTAAGGATACAAATCTTGAGCTTAAGCTTGGAGTTGAAGGGAGATTCGATATAACAATACCTCCAAATCACGAATATAACCCAGTAGATTTTCTGCGCATTAAAGCAAGTTGTGGTTTCACGAACCTAGATGCAAATATTCCGCTTTACTTTGAGCCTCTTTATCTTGAAATTGTTGAGCCACCGCTACGCGATGCAAAAATTTACATAGGCGACAACCTTGGCAAGATCGCGTTTCGGGTGAGCGATTATCCAGACAACGGCTCAGTTAAGAAAGCAATTGTTTATGCTGAGCTTTTTGCAGATGGAAATAGCATTCAGGTTGCTCCTACAAAAATTGAAGAGAATTTATTTTATGCGGATTTTAACTATATTTTTAAACTTGAAGATTTCAAAAAGAGGTTTGCTATTAAGATCTATGGTCAAGATGAATTCGGCAATATTATAAAGGAATCGCAATACGAATTCAATGTTTTAAATAACAATCCAAGATTTAACATCGAGCTGCAAAGCCCAAAGCTATATAGAGATGTCACACTAGGTATAATGGAAAAGATTCAGCTCACAGTGGCGCTTAGCACAGATTTGAACATTGACCTAGAAAACGTGAGTGTTTTCCTAAACATGCCTGAGTTTGGAATCACACAAAGATTTAAAAGAAACGGCAATATTTTTTCCCTTGACTTTGTTGCACCAGCACGCTCTGCAATGTATACGCCATTTGAGATAATTGCGCTGGCCGAAGGTACAAATTATGCTGACATTGAGGCTTATCGTGCTACAATTACAAGGGACGTAAAGATTACATTCCTTTATCCATCTGAAAAGGAAAAAACAGCATTTTCTTCGGAAAATCGGCTTATTGTTGAGCTTAGGTATCCTGATGGCACACTCCTTTCTGCTGACAAGGTCAAGGCAACGCTTATGATAGATGAGCGCTCCCAAGAGATAGTTCTTACTAGAGACAAAAACAGGGGATACTACTATTTCAACTTTGCTGATAAATTTTTAGGTGAGCATAAACTTCGTCTGGAGATAAGTGAAACGTTCTTTGGTTCAAAATCAATAACATGCACGATTGAGGAACAAATTCCATGGCATATAATAGTAATGCTGCTTGTGGTGGTTGTAGCATTTGCAATCTTCGCTTATGTGCTGATAACGAGGGCGAAATATGGCGCAGCTGAAAAAAGAAAGCTGCTTAGCAGGCTTTCACAGATAGAAACAGAAATGAAAGATTATCAAGCTGCTCTTTTTTCAAGGAAGATTTCTATTGAAGACTATAAAAGCAAGATGATTTTGCTTCAGAATGAAATGGATACTATTGAAAAAGAGCTTCAAAAACCACATGGCTTTAATAAAGGGGTTTTCGCAAAAAATATTTTCACACGGCTATCTTCAATTGCTCTTGCCATTAAGTCACTTATGCCAAAGCGAGCTTTGGCACCAAAAACCGAAACAAAAGTTATAAAAGAAGCAGAAATGCTAAAAGAAGCGCCAAAAGAAACAATACAGCCAATGCCAATGCGTAATGAGCCTGCGATTGTGCCTGAATGGCCAAAGCCACCACCAGCGATGGAAGCGAAATTCGAGTTACCTGAAGAAATCGTGCCAGAGATAAGGATAAAAAAGATTGAACCCCTCCCAAAGATTAAACCTGCGGAAAAGCCAATTGAGAAGATTGAAAAGATTGAAAAAGAAACAACATTGGCAAAGATGCTTGCCAAGGAAGAGGAAGGCCAAAAGCCAGCAGCAAGGCCTGAGATTTCAGCTAGCATTGAAAGGCCAGCTGAAGAAGAATCAGGCCTTTATTCCAAGGAAGAGCTTGAAACAATCAATAAGCTTTGCAAAACGCTCGGACCAGCAAAGGAAAAATATAAACCTGGTGCAATATATCGAGCACTTATTGAAGAGGGTTATAAACCACACATCGCTCTTGAAGTAGTTCAAAGGATTTTCAAAATTTATTAAAACTTAGCAAATTTTTCATTTTCACCAAATTTTTTAATTAAATGCTTATGCAAGGTAAAAAGACCCTAAGCTCGATGGATGTTAGCAGCACTTTTAATCTTGACAACCCATCAGTGCCTTAGGAACCTTTCAATCTCTTCAGAGCTCAATGAGCAGCCAGCATACTTAAGAGAATATAAAGCGCCTTCAAGCAGATTTGGAACATCGCCAACAATTTTCTGAAGAATTCCCTTTTCATAGGAAAGCGCTATAAGCTCGGCAGACCTCACAACAACAATGCCCTTAAATTTTTTCCTGAAAAACTCAGCCACCTCTGGATTTATCTTTATCTTCTCACCGCGCCTCATTTGAAGCAGATCTTTAAGCCCATATGGATCTTCTATGAGCATACGCATTGTTCTCTCGTCAGTTACAATCCCATTAGCATTAAGGACATATGCAAGAGCCATTATTTCTGCCTCGCCTTCTTGCAATATTGTTATAGGCCCATGTTTTGAATAATAGCTTCTGTTTGCATGCTCCATTATCTGCTTTTTCATGGCCAGAGAGCTTTCATCCAACTTCATTGTGTGAAGCCACCCATCGCTGATTCCCCTGCTTATCCTAAGTGCATTAAGTTCAAACCGCTTTACCTTCAAAGGATAAGAAACGCTTTCCTCCACAACGGAAGTTGAGACAACAAATCTTATGCCAAGATTTGAGAGCTCTTTGATTATATCGAAAAGGCATGATGTGGAAAGAGATATCAGCGAACCAGAATCTATTGTAAGCGTGCCTTGCATTCAATCCCCCAATGCTTTTTTCAGATTTTTAAGGCGATCCTCTATGCCGATCAAAGGTGTTTCTTTATCATAAAACTTTGTCGCACCTATGTATGCTATCAAAGTTTTTTTGTCAGCACCAAGAAGTTGGGCTGCATGCCCAAGCGAAACCCCCATGAAGTAAGCGTCAGCAGCATATTTTACTCTTGCCTTATCAAGAAGCCCCTGCACAAAGCGCCCAAAGTAGTCATCAATCCTTTCAAGGTTTATGTGCAAGTGTGAAATTGTGTTCTCAAAATTCTCGATTTCGCTGCGCCTTAGATAAAGTACCATTTTTTCCAGATCTTCCAAAATCCTTGCCTTGTTTTTTGGCCATGTGCGCGAGCTTATTATGTGCTCTTTTGTGAGTATCTTGTGAAGAACATAGGCAATTACGCTTTGCTCAGCAAGAACCTTGTTGTCTAACTTTACAGCATGCCTTATTAAATCATTTGCCAGTATTCTAAGCTCTAAGGCACGGCCTTTTCTAAAATAAGAGAGTATCGCGCTCATATTTGCGCAGATTTTATTTTCTAAGTAACCCATAATCCTCTAAATAAAATGCCTTGAAGGTTTATATTTCTTTTCCATGCCTAATTTGTTAAAGATGGTGCAAAAAGCACCAAATAATTTAATTTGCTTAAAAAATGCAAGCAAAGGCATGTGCAATTAAAATGGTTTGTGGAATTGGGGCTGTAGTGTAGCCTGGTCTATCACTCTAGCTTGGGGTGCTAGCAACCTGGGTTCAAATCCCAGCAGCCCCAAAGCTTTTTTTATGCACTTTGAATGCAATAAAAAGTTTTTTAATATGGAATGCGAAATATTGTAATGCAAAAGTCAATTCTAATGCTTGCATTTGTATTTCTCGTTTTTACTGCAACAGCGCAGGCCAAAAGTTATTCGATTGAGAAAGCCGAGCTCTACTACAAAATAGGCCAAGATGGCCTTGTGATTGCTGAAGAGCACTTGGAGTTTAATTTCATAGGAAGTTTTTCCTTTGCATATAGAACTATTCCTTTGGATAGTTACAGGGTTCAATCTTTTAAGGTATACGATGTGACAGACAATATCGAGAAGGAGCTAAATGTTACAAAATCATTTGAAGGAGTACGTTTGTCCAATGAGAAAATAAAATACACATGGTATTATTCAGCAACAAACGAGCGCAAAAAATTTGTGCTTAAATACGAACTCGTTGGGGCGGTTAAAGCATACAACGATGTTGCTGAATTCTACTGGAAGGTTTGGGGCTCAGATTGGGAAGTTCCTGTTAAAGAGATCTTGGGTTATGTTGAGCTTCCTGCTTCAGCAGATGATGCAAACAAAATCTACTTCTGGGGGCACCCGAAAATAAATGGAACAATAGAGCTGAGCGAAAACAAGAAGGTTAATTTTCATGCTTTTGATGTTCCGTCGCGCCAATGGGTTGAAATACGAGTGGTATTTCCAAGGGAAATGCTTACCAGCACGGAAAATGCATTTACAATTAATGAAGAAGGCCTTGCCAGCATTCTTTGGCAGGAAAAAAATTGGGAAAAATCTGAAAAAACAGAGGGCTTAGAAATTTTTTCTCTATTTACGATCATAATGCCTCTTATCTTCTTTTTAATTGTCTTAATATCTGGTTTAATAATTTTTTTATCTGTGTTTGGCTCACCTGAGACTGCAGAAAAGTTAAAAAAGGCCCTTTTAATTTTCGCGGTCCCCTCGATACTCATCATTTTCTTTACTTTTCTTTTGTACGATGTAAAATTTTTTTCTTCAATCGCACGTGAACATAGAAATCTTTTTGTGGAAGGGCTTTTGTTTGGTGCTGCAGAAATTGCGCTTTTTGTGCTTGTCTGGTTTTTCTTTGGGAGAGACCCAAAGGTTGATTTGCAAGGCATATATGAAAGAGAGCCTCCTTATGATTATAGCCCTGCCGTGGTTGAGTTTCTTATGAAGCCATTGAAGAACACGCCGACACCAAAGTCCATTGCTGCGGAGGTTCTTGACCTCTGCTTAAAAGGAAGACTTAAGCTTGAAAAGATTAAAGAAAAAACACTTTTTGGTGAGAAGGAATCTTACAAGATAATAATTGTAAATCCGAGCAAAGAAGGTCTCCCGAAAAGTGAGGCGCAACTTTTGGATTTGCTCTGCGAAGCTGCACCATACGGCATAAAAAAACTCTTTATTTTTAGCACACTCGCAAAGGATTCAACCCCAAATGAAATAACTCTGAAAGAACTTTTAGCATACATAAAGGAAGAGCCTTTCACTTCAATGTCTTTCTTTAAAAATTGGCAAAAAGCCACAAGGGAATTTGCAGATGAGCAGCAATTTTTAAGTGAAAAAGCATATTTAATTTTTTCAATTGGCACGGCAATACTTTGCCTCATTGGTTTTTTTATTAGAAATCCAGTTAGCATTGCCATAGTGATGGGCATTGCAGCAATAGCATACACATTTTTGCCCGAAGCGCTGATAGGAAGAACTCAAAAAGGAGTAGAACACTATATAAAGTGGACACGCCTAAAGAGATTTTTGAGCGATTTCAGCAGCCTTAAAACAGTACCTCCTGAGTCAATTGTGCTTTGGGAGAAATATTTAGTGTATGCAATTCCATTAGGGGTTGCAGATAAGGTGGAAAAAGCTATGAAAATAGTATTTGCTGATTATAAGGGAGAAGGGAGATCTTCAATATTTGTTTCAGGAAGCGCAGCAAGTTTTTCAGCAGCTAGCTTCAAATTGCTGAATGAATCGCTATCCTCGGCTTTTTCTCCAGCATTAAGCAGGGGCAGACGTGGCGTTGGTGGGTTTGGTGGTGGCGGTGGGTTTGGTGGTGGCGGTGGTGGGGGCGGAGCTGGATAAAAAAATTAAACAGAAAGCAGTCAACATCAAATTTAAATAGAAGTTTTAATTTTATTATTGGGAATGACTGATATAAGTTATCTTTATTATGTAAGCGTTTCGCCTTACAGAGAGATATTATTAGCGCTTTCAAAGGCAGAATCGCTGAATTTTTATGAAACCTATAAATTCACCTCAGGGCTCTTGCCAAACATTGGCTGCATGCAGCTTGAAATTGCACTCTTAGAGCTTGAAAATTCAGGCCTGATTGTTCAAATCAATGGGTGCTTCTCAATATGCGAGGATTGGATCAAGCAGCTTGTTCTTTTCCTCAATGAATTTCAAGAGCTTGAAAATGAGCTAGACAATTGCAATGCTGTGTTTGAACATGAAACCGTTAAACGAACTGCCAGCATATAAATTTTTAAATGAAACATATGCATAGTCATTCTATATAGGTTATTGCAGACATTGTTTTGCAAAATCTTGTTATTGGTGATTTGCTTGGGAACTCGCTCAAAGGACAGTTCGAGGTTTAAGAAAACCCACGCGCAACAGAGATGGAAATGGGTAAAAAAGAAATACAGAAGAAGACAGCGCAAGCATCGCTATTTGCGCGAGAGAGCAAGGGCATAACCGGGTTTTTGCAATTCTGTGCTTTCTTGGTAAACACGATATTACGAAAGCAAGCATTCTTAGCAAATAGCTAAAGCCATTGTTACGAGCGGATAAAGCAAAAACAATACCTGAGAAAAGCGATGCATGTTTTCCTCTTGTGGAAGCCTAGCTAAACTTGCCTCTTTCTCTAATATGAATGCTTAGCTTGATTGTTTCATATTTGTTTTATGCATGCATAAAAACAATTTTGTTGCAAGTGCTTTTGCGCTATTGCTTTAGAAAAGCACGTAAAGAAGGAAGAAGAGAAGAAAAAACACAAATGTGTGCAAATAGAGCAATGCGTAAATGAACCTATAAACATTTGTTGTGTTCACTTTTTTTGGATTTGCAATAATCGGCAAGTAAAGTGGCACCAGCGGTATTGAGAGAAGTGCTAACCATAGGTATCTTAAGGGCAAGAAACCTATGTCTGGGATTTTAAGCATGCTGTTCAAGCATGCAAAAAAGTATGCAGATATGCCAAGCAATATGCTTGCATAGAATATGTATTTTATTTTCGGTCCGAAAAACACTATGCTGCTTCCATAGCCTCTGCTTTTTTCAAAATCACCAGATATCATTCTGTAAATGCCATAGCCGCCTAGCTGGAGACCAAGTATCATCACAAGAGCAAGAATTGGCGCGTTGAATTCAGGCACGAAAAGAACCCAACCTGAATAAAATCTGAAGAGCGGATTCACGAGAGAACCTGAAATGAGGTCAACAACAGGCCTTTTTTTGAAATTAAAAGGTTTTAAGGTATAAAGGATTTGATTCATTAGCATTGCACAAAGGCAAAGAACAAGAAGCCTATTTAGATTGAAAGCAATTAAAAAAGAAAGCAAGATTAATGCTAGCGAAAAAACCAAGGCAAGCTTTGCAGGTACTCGCCCAGATGGTATTGCTCTTCTTTTCTTCAGAGGATGCAAAGCATCCTCATGCCTATCTGTGTAATCGTTAAGGGTATAGAGCCCTGACCATAGCAAGAATACCGAAGCAGCACCAGTGGCAAAAACAAATGCATCAAATTTTGCCCCATACATGAAACCAGCAAAAACAAATGCAACAATCATGTTGGCCAGCGATTTGCTCCATTCAGCAGGCCTCATAAGCTCTATAAGGCCTTTCAAAAGCTCAAGCATGCCAGGCATAAAAGAAACCTTATGCATATTAAAAAATAAATTGATTTCTATATGCGAAAGCAAATGTAAGCATGCAACTCGCAGGAATCACAATTCTGCATTGAACATAGAAAAGGTTGTAAGAAAAAATTGTTATGCTTTAAGCAAATATTAGATATTGTAGTTAATACAAAGATTATTCGCGTTTGTGCAGCATTGCATTATTATTTTAGAAACTTGCAGCATAAAAAGAAGTTTTGCCTATTCGAAGAACAAGTTGCTTGTCTCTATTTATGGAGTTGGCAGTATGCCAAAATTGATAAGCAAAATTATAATTATGACTATCACAATGACGCCAATTACTAACTCTGGGGTTACCTGCGGTGCCTTTGTCTCTGCATCGAAGAATCGCATTATGCCAAGGGTTCCGCTTGGCCCATAAGTTCTTTTGCCTTTAGAAAGCTTGACCATATTTGCACCTCAAGAGCTAAACAATATAATTTTATAAAGGGAAGAACTATTTAAAAATATGGCTGAAGGCACAAACACAACAGATGTTGGCAAACTTGCAGTAAGAGTGCTAGTTCTGATACTTTTAGTTTTTATTCTTCTATATATCCTTACTTGGACAAATACGCTCAAATGCAAGAGCATTCCTGGCTGGTGTAATGTTTACTATGCGCTGAAAGGAAAGCCAAAGGTGCTTATCGCATTCGGCGACGAAGGCCTTGGAGACCCAGAGCTTTTAACAGCAGCAATGATGAGGCCTGCAGGCCTTGGCGTTAGGCCTGTGGCATTGCACATAGACAACATAAAGCCAGGCAATCTTAAGGAATATGACCTTGTTATTGTTGAAAGGGCAAGAAAAATGAGCTCTGAGAAGGTAAAAATGTTTGTCGACTATGTAAACACTGGTGGCAACCTGATATGGACTGGCGATGCTGCGGCAGAGGCTGAAAGCAGCGATGAATATCTTTACAAAGATGAGCTTGGCGATGAAAATGCGCCGCATGAGATGATAAATGTTTGGGCAAGAAAAGCAGGCAACAATGCAGTGCTCCTAAATGAACTTCTTTCACTTGAATATGTATGCAACTATTCCAATATAAGAGGCCCTAGCACGCATGAAACACTCGTAGGAAGTTTAATAGTGCTCAACCCAGAAAATCCTTTTGTTTATGGAATCTCGCCTTCTCTCAGGTTTTATATCACCCCAGAAACTGACTTTGCTTTTGTGAAGCCAATAGAGCGTGGCACAAGCACAAGCATCATGGTACTTGACTTTGGCTCCAAGGTAACCTATGAAGGTAAGGCTTATAGCAAAACAATGCCATTTATTGTTACAAATGCAAAAGGCAACGTCTTTGGCCTAAAGATTGGTGAAAACGTCGCTTACTACGCGATGCCTTTAGAATACTTTGTGCACGAAGCCTTGAGCCCGGAGCATAGATATGCATCAATTATTGACCGCATGTATATCGGCATGCTTTATGGTTAGGTATCCATGAAGACACTTATTCTGAAAATAAACCCAAAGAAGCCAAGCATTGCAAGGATAAAAAAGGCAGCAAGGTTCATAAGAAATGGCGAGCTTGTGGTTTTTCCCACCGAAACAGTTTATGGCCTTGGCGCAGATGCGCTTAACCGAAATGCGGTAAAAAAAATTTTTGAAGCAAAGGGCAGGCCTCAAGATAACCCAATAATCGTTCATATCTATAGCGTAAGGCAGCTGCACAAGCTTGCAAAAAAAATTCCAAAAAGCGCAATGCTTCTTTCAAAAAAATTTTGGCCTGGGCCTCTGACAATGATTCTCCCAAAAAGAAATGTTGTGCCTGATGAGGTTACGGCAGGCTTAAAAACTGTTGCTGTTAGGATGCCTTCGCATAGGATAGCAAGGCTTCTTTGCAAATATGCTGGCGTGCCAATTGCAGCACCTTCTGCAAATATCTCTGGACGCCCAAGCGCCACATGCGCGTCTCATGCAATAAGGGATTTCAAAGAAAAGGTTGCATGCATAATTGATGGTGGAAGCACAAACATCGGCGTTGAATCAACTGTTGTTGACCTGACATCAAAAAGGCCTACAATATTGAGGCCTGGTGGCATCACTGCGGAGCAGATAAAAGAAATTTTGCCAAAAATAAAGGTGCATGCTGTTGCACGTGCAAAGAAAATGGTAACAGTTGCAAGGTCGCCTGGTACAAAATATAGGCATTATGCGCCAGAGGCAAAGCTGATTCTTGTTGAAGGAAAAAAGGAGATGGCAATCAAAGAAGCTGTTAGAACAGCAAGGAGATATTTGAAAAAAGGGAAGAAAACAGCACTGCTTCTGCTTGGCAGCGATAAAAAGGTAAAAACTAAAGGCCTTAAAATCATCTGGCTGCGCAAAAAGGAGGACATTGCAAGAAATCTTTTTGCAGCACTTAGGATGCTTGATAGCATTGGGGTTGAGGTTATAGTTGCAAATGCCATCGACGAGAGAGGCTTAGGCCTTGCGATAATGAATAGGTTAAGAAAAGCAAGCAGTGCTCAGAAAAAATTGCAATGAAAATCAAATTTATTTGTTAAATTTATTGCACAAAGCAATATTGTGTGCAATTTGAATAACATGCTGAATGTAATAAATTTTTTTCCTCCCAAAGTTTGTAAGGAAGATTATGTGCTTGGCAATTCCAGGAAAGGTCGTTGAGCTGAAAGAAAATGGCAAAATTGCAGTAATCGACTATGGATTCGAAAGAAGAGATGTGGACAATTCATTTGCAAAAGCGAATGCAGGCGATTGGGTTTTGGTTCAGTTCAGAATGGTCATAAAAAAGCTTGATGAAAAGGAAGCTAAAAAAATGCTCGCTGCTTGGAAAAGCACAACGCGCCAGGGGGATTCAGAAAAAATGTAGGCGTATCCAATTGTTTAGGCATTATTTTGTATACCTTGTTATGTAGCTGTAAATGCCATTTGTTAGCTTTGTGCTTCTGCTTGGATTTGAATAACTTGTGCTGCTTTCGCACACTGGCTCTGCGCAATATATCAAGCAGTTGCCATGTTCATCGCGGCACATGCACCTTGCTTGACATTTTGTTGCCGTAGTTACGCATTTTACAGGAAGCATCTTTTCGCATCTGTACTTTGCATCTTCCATTGTGTTGCCGCCCGCAAATGGTAGTGGGTTGCTTTCAGGTGAGGTTCCTGGTGGGCAATTTGGCTTAAAATAATAGATGCACTGCGTACCATAACAACCTTGCGCAGTAACCTTGCAGTCAACAATGCCCCACAATGCTTTTTCAACTTGCTTTGGAACGCACTTTTCATAAACACATGTTGTTGCCCTTATTCCAGTGTCACATGTTGCTCTGTTTTTTGCGATGAACTCGCAAGTTCTTATTGCCTCATCCATATTTTGAGAATTATAGCCCTTTGTTGGATCGCATGTGCTAAAGCCACCAGAGCAATAATCCTTAATCACAAACTTCAAAATTGCTTTTGTCTCTAGCTCTTCTCTTGTGGGGCGGCATTTTGAATAGTCGCAATGGCTAAACTCGTAGCATTGCTTTGCGCTGTTGTATTTGCATGTTGCAGCATAAGGGCAACTGCACTTTCCGCCGTTATAAAACTCACAAAGGTATTTTTCAGCATAGCACTCGGCACATCTTATATTGCTACAGCCGCCAAAAAACCAGTAGTCTGTTTGGCCAAATGTGTAATGGCCGCACATAACAGCATCTCTGCAGTAACAGGCCCATTTGTAGGCCTCTATGCAATCGCTTTCAGCAGCATATGTTTTGTATGGCTTTGGCACATAATAGGAAAAGAGATTGTTGCTTTTGGGTATGCTTCTGTAATTGCTCTGAAAACTCTGCGCATAGCATAGCTCAGCAATGAAAATTAATGCAAGAGCAAAAAATGCTTTTTTAAACAAAAAAGCCCCCTAAATAAAAACTCTGTGCAATCATTTAAAAGCTTAATTTATGGCGATTTTTCTCTATATGATGCAATAATTATTTTTGCCAGCATGCAGAAACAGTTATAAAAACCACTGTGCTAAATCAATTCATGGTGTTTTTATGAGCCCTGAAAAGAAGCTTGTTCTTTTTGATATTGACAAAACGCTTACATATGGCGTAAAAAGCCACCGAGCTGCTTTTCATGGAGCGTTTGAGAAGATTTATGGGGTGAAAACAACGGTTGATATCATCGATCATGGTGGTATGACAGACCAGCAGATTGTTATCGAGGTTCTTAAGAAAAAAGGCCTGAGCGAAAAGCAAATAAAGGCAAAACTCCCTGAGTGCAGGAACTTCATGATAGAAAAGTTCAAGCAAGCTGCAAAAAGAGAAAAAATCTATGCAATAGCTGGTGCAAAAGAACTGCTTGAAGAGCTAAAGAAACGCGAAGATGTTTTGCTTGGGCTTGTTACTGGAAACCTTGAGCCAATTGGTTGGGAAAAGCTTAGAAAAGCAGGCCTTGCGCACTATTTCTTATTTGGTGCATTTGGAAGTGATGCAATTGAAAGAAGCGACCTTGTAAAAATTGCTATAAGGCGCGCGCAAAAAAATTATGGATTTGCAAAGAAAGGAAAGGTTTTTCTTTTTGGCGATACGCCAAGAGACGTAGAAGCTGGTAAAAAAGCAAATGCAATCACGATTGGCGTTGCCACAGGCAACTTCTCATCTGAAGTGCTAAAAAAAGCTGGCGCTGATTTTGTTGTTGAAAACTTAAGCGAAAAAGAGAAAATCCTCGAGATAATATATGGGGGCTACAAGAAGCAGAATCCTCAAAAAATTTGAGCGTTGAAGCAATATTTTTCGATTTATTTAAAAAAACTTTTAAGATTTTTTTATATGGTGAAACAAATGGGTATTTTTAAAGGTACATACAGGGCAAAGCTTGGCTTGGCACAGATGCTAAAAGGCGGTGTCATAATGGACGTAACAAATGCAGAGCAAGCAAGGATTGCAGAAAAAGCTGGGGCATGCGCTGTTATGGCACTTGAAAGGGTACCTGCAGATATAAGAAAAGAAGGCGGCGTCGCAAGAATGGCAGATCCGATCAAGATAAAGGAGATAATGCATGCTGTTTCTATTCCAGTGATGGCAAAGGTTCGCATAGGGCATTTTGTAGAAGCACAAGTACTTGAGGCTCTTGGTGTGGATTTTATTGACGAAAGCGAGGTCCTTACACCAGCAGATCCATTTATGCATATTGACAAACACAAGTTCAAGGTTCCATTTGTGTGCGGTGCAACGAATTTAGGAGAAGCGCTGCGAAGGATAAATGAAGGCGCTGTGATGATAAGAACAAAGGGCGAAGCAGGCACTGGGAATGTGATTGAAGCTGTGAGGCATGTGAGAATTATAACTCAGGAAATAGCTGCGCTAAAAAAGATGAATAAAAAAGAGCTTAAGGTGAAAGCACAAGAATACAGGGTTCCATTAGAGCTTGTTCTGGAGACAAGAAAACTTGGAAGGCTTCCTGTTGTTAACTTTGCTGCTGGTGGCATTGCAACACCAAGCGATGCTGCGATGATGATGCAGCTTGGCTGCGATGGCATCTTTGTGGGCTCAGGAATTTTTAAGTCGCAGGACCCTGCGGCGCGTGCTGCTGCAATAGTTGAGGCAACAACGCATTACAACAGGCCTGAGCTTATTGCAAAGGTCTCTGAAAACCTTGGCGCTCCAATGAAAGGGCAAGACATTGCTGAGCTAAAGGAAAGGCTTCAGGAACGTGGCTGGTAAAAACCAAGCAATTGTTGCTTTTTGACGCTTGCAAAAGGGCAAGAGCAAAGTATAAAGATGATTGAGATGAGAAGGATTGGAATTCTCGCAATGCAAGGCGCATTTGTTGAACACGAAGCAATGCTTAAGAAATGCAAAGCCAAGACAGTGCAAGTAAGGCTTCCTGAAGAGCTTGCAAAGGTTGATGCACTCGTAATGCCTGGCGGGGAATCCACAACAAACAGAAGGCTTTTAGAAAAAAGCAACCTTGTTAAGCCAATAGCTGAGCGCATAAAAAATGGCATGCCTGTTTTTGGCACATGCGCTGGGATAATATTGCTTGCAAAAAAAGTTGATGGCAAAAAAGGGCTTTTTAGCGCGCTTGACATCAGTGTGAAGAGAAATGCTTATGGAAGGCAGATAGATTCCTTTGAAACAGAGCTAAAAATCAAAGGTTTTAAGAGGCCTTTTCTTGGGGTTTTCATAAGGGCACCAATCATTGAAAGCGTTGGGCATGACGTGGAGGTACTTGCAAGCTTTGATAAAAAAGCAGTTCTTGTTAGGCAAAACAATATACTCGGTGCAACATTTCATCCGGAGCTTACGAGCGATACAAGGATACACGAGATTTTCTTAAGCATGGTGAAAAGCTATAAAAGAAAATAGATTGGCGCTTAGTTTTTGGAGCGCGCAAGCAGAAAGCAAGCTTTAAATGAATTCTGAAAATAATTATAGATATGCCCCAAAAGCCCTACAAAAGGCGCAGATATGAAAAAGAGCCAAAAGGCATGGATAGTCTTTTTCCTGTGAATCGAGCAAGGTGCAAAGGTTTAGAAGATAAAAATGCTGCGTTCAAAAAGGCAAAATGGCTTTTAAATGTCATCGATGGGCTTGCTGCCAAGGGCTATATTGAACGTGACCAAAGCCAACGCCTTATAAACGAGGCTAAGCGAATAATATATCTTTATGGAAAAGGTCGCTTAACAGCAGCAAATGCACGTTATTTCCTAGATATGATAAGCTGGGTGGACAAATATTTTAAGGAATAGCTAGCATAGCGCAAAAGTTAAAATGCAATCACCTTGAAAAACTGCAGGTCACAATTATTTTCACTTACTTAAGAAATAATTCCAATTAAAAACATTCCCCAGCAATTTATTATTGTGCGGCATTGATGAGTTGACGATGACTCAGATTTCAAAAGAAAGATGATGAGTGATGGGCGGACTGAGCCGCACATCATGCGAAAAATTGCTTTAATAAATTCCAGTAAATTTTTGATTTGCAAGATTTGATTATATCTTTAAATGATTGAAGGTGATGAAAAAATGAGCTGGACTATTGGCGAAGAAGCACCAAATATTGTTAATGCAGTTATTGAAGTGCCTAAGAATAGCAACATTAAATATGAGGTTGATAAAAAAACAGGCACAATTTCCGTTAGCAGATTTCTTTATACTGCAATGGCATATCCGTTCAATTACGGCTTCATACCAGAGACAGTAGAAAACGACAATGATCCTATCGATGTCATGGTGATAAACGAAGAACAAATTCTGCCAGGTTGCATAATAAAGGTGAGGCCTATCGGCATGCTTATCACAGAAGATGAGAATGGAAAGGACAACAAAATAATAGCGGTTCCAATAGATAAAATAGATCCAACATATGAAAAAATAAAAGATATAAGAGATTTAGATGACCATATAAAAAGAAGAATTGCGCATTTCTTCGAAACCTACAAGGAGCTCGAACCAAAGAAGTGGGTTAAGGTGAAGGGTTTCAAAGGAAAGGCAGAAGCAATAGCGCGCATAAAATATTGCATGAAAAAATATTCTAAGGAAGAAAAAAGAAAGCTCACAAATGCTCGGAACGATTGTAGGAAATAGCTAGGGAAATATTTTCAAGGAGATATTTCTTAAGGTTCTTTTGCTGTTCTTTGCTTATGCTTTCTATTGCATTGTTCCAGTGGATTGAAACAAGCATATCTTTTCTTGGAGATTCGACAAACCTATTTTCTATATTGAATGTTTTCTCTTTTAACTTAAGCTCTCCATTCTCATTCATCAGGCATATGCTTTTTACCTTAAGCTTTCCATTGTTTATATCCAATACCTTGCCCCACTTTATCACACACCTGTCAAGATTTTCTAAAACAGGTTTTAGCCTTGGATTCAAAAAATTTACATATAGCACATGGAATGAATGCTGCACATATGCAGGCTTTTTTATGTATTCTGCCTTTCTCCTCCGCACCTCTTCTGGAATTACTGCAAATTCTTTCATTATCAAGCTCTGAACAGCTTCTTTTGGCACATTTTCAAGAAGCTTATTGCCAAGCCAGTATGCTTCAAGAACAGATTTGTCAAAAGGCTCAAGCGAATTGTAGCGTGCAATCAGCTGAAGATACGCATACATTGCCCTAAATGAGGTAAGCGCATCTTTCACTTCAGCAATAGATGCATTATCTTCATTATTTATAAAATTCTCAAAAAGAGCACTAAAGTTCTTTGCACCGCAATATCCAAGCTCGTTTGGAACAAACGCATATTTGCATGCCATTTTTAGGATTTCTGCTTCATCCAAGAAGGCACCTTCCAGCGGATTTTGCTTATTAAAAGGGAATGGCTAAACAATATAGAAATGCCACTTACGATTAGGAAGGAACCAAGCACAGTTGTGATGCCTATGGTATTTCCAGCTAATAAAGAAAGAAGCATTGTTATCGGCTGCGCCAATACAAGTATGCTTGCAGCTTTATGCAGCTCGAGGGATTTTAGGCCGCTATAATATGTTGAAACATACAATAAAAGCAAGAAGGAGGTTATGAGCAACCAGGCTATTTGCTCAAGATTCAATGAAAATGTTGCAAGCAAAGTATTCGGCATGAAAAATGCCATGGCAAAGAGCATGAACGCACAGCCATAAAACATCCTTGCAAATGCAACCTCAAGGCCACTGATGCCGTTTTCTGCCAAAACCTTCTTTGCGATGAGGTTCTCTGCCGCCCAAAGAATTGTAGCTGTAAGCAAAAGCAGCAATGGGAAATTGAAAGATGGTTTTGCAGGTGCAAAAATATAAAGCCCTATAAGCAGGAGCGCACTAGCAAAAATGAAACCTTTGCTCAGCTTCTCCTTAAGAAAAACAAATGCAAAAATGCTTGCCCAAATAAAAAGCGTCTTGTGTATAAAGCCGGCAAAACCAGCTTCGGCAGGAGAAAGTTGCGAAAGGGCATAGAAGAATAGGAAAAAGGGCAAAGAGCCACCGATAAGGCCTATTGCAAGGAACTTTGGCAGAAGCTTTGGCTCAAAGATTTTTTTCAATCCCTTTTTGGACAAAAAAAGCATGCAGAGAAGCATTGCAGCTACAAGGGTATTTTTTAGGGTTGTAAGCAAAAAAGGGTTGAGCCCTTTTGCAGCAAACGAATTGATGTATATGCTAAAACCGCTAACAATGGCGGTAGCCAAAACAAGAGCAATGCTTTTGTTCATAGCGAGATAAAAAGAAAAAAACAATATAAATGTTACTGTCATTTAGTTCTATCATTAAATATATTAAAATACTGAAGGTGGCAAATTGAAAAGGTTTTTGCTTGCGTTTGCCATGGCTCTTATAGTATATCTCGCGCTTACAGCAGAATCAGGCAATATTATCTTGTGGAGCTTGGAAGAAATTTTGCTTGCGATCATTTTTTCAATAATCGCAGCGCTCATTTTTTACCTAATTTTTAAGAGCTTGAATATCAAATTAAGCATGAAATGGCTTAATCCTGTGCGATGGATTCTTTTCTTAGTTTACCTCTTTGGCCCTTTTCTTTTTGCATTGATAAAAGCAAACCTTAAGGTAGCTTATGCAGTCATAACAGGCAAGACACGTACTGCAATTGTGGAGATCGATCCTATGCTTAAAAATGATTTTGCCATTGCAATGCTCGCAGATTCGATAACACTAACGCCTGGCACTTTGACTCTCGAGGTAAAGGATGATAAGCTCTATGTGCACTGCCTAAATGCAAAAAGCGCAAAGCCAAAGATAAACGAAGTGTGCTCAAGCTTCGCGACATGGATAAGGAGGATTGCGGAATGATTGATCTGTTCATCTTTTTCGCTGCAGCAATAATATTGTTTCTTGCGATGGCGATTTCAATTTTAAGGGCTATCTTAGGACCAACGATTGCAGACAGGGTCATAAGTGTTGATGCCTCTACAACAATTTCTTTAAGCGCCTTCATCTTGCTTGCGGTATTTTACAAGCAAGTGATTCTCATTGATGTTGCAATTGTTTATGCAATGCTTTCTTTTGGAAGCACGCTTTATTTTGCGCATTACTTGGGTGAAAAGCATGATTGAACTGCTTATATATGCAATGCTTTTTATTGGCATAACCTTCCACATCCTTGGCGCATTGGGACTTCACAGATTTTCGGATGTTTATATGAGGCTCCATGCAAGCACGCTATGCACAACCTTTGGAACAATATTTATTGCACTTTCTGCAATAACCTATGCAATAATGTTTTCCTCAATACAGCTGGCTGCACATTCAGCGTTTGCTGTTGTTTTTGTGATGATTGCAGGCGCAACAGGCTCACATGCAATTGCGCGCGCAGCTTACAGGTCAGGTATAAAGCCAATAATTGCGCTTGATGATGCACTCTCAAAGGTGGAAAAATGATTATTCATGCGATTGCACTTTTACTTATAATCGCAAGCGCAGCATTTGCTGTTAAATCTAAAGATTTGCTAGTAAGCACAGCACTTCTTGGAGCCATGAGCCTTGTTTTGTCCCTTGAATACTATATGCTTCAGGCACCTGATGTTGCAATAACGGAAGCAGCCGTTGGCAGTTGTCTAAGCACTGCAATATTTGTAATTGCAATAAAAAATACAAAGAGGTTGGAATAATGGAGATTGTGAAAAAGTTTTTCTTCATATTATTTGGTGCCTTTATGTTGCTTTGCGCAGCTTCGCTTAGGCCTTTTGGCACTCCAACGCAAAGCACCATGGATGAATACATGATTCTTAACTCCCAACGTGAGGCAGCATGCAACAACGTTGTCGCATCAATCGTTTTTGACTATAGGGGTTTTGATACCTTAGGAGAATCCACCGTGCTTTTTGCTGCAGTTAGTGGCATCGTTTTGCTTTTCAGAGGTGCACTTGATTGAGCAAGAACTCAAAGATTGTAGAAATAGCAGCAGCAATGCTTGCTGCACCCATTATTACCTTTGGGCTGTATATTATTGCACATGGCCATCTTACGCCAGGCGGTGGCTTTCAGGGTGGCACTGTAATTGCAACAGCCTTTGCGCTTCTCTTTGTTGCATTTGGCAAAAAGGCAACAGATTCCTTAAGAAAAGAACTTCTTGTTGCACTTGAGTGCACTGCGTTGCTTGGTTTTATAGGGCTTGCATATCTTGGCCTTAGTAAAACATTCTTTTTCAATTTTCTCGCAAACTCAGGCCTTTTATTTGGGGAAACGGTTTCTTTTGGCCCAAATCAGGGCCTTGTGAATACTGCTGGCGTTATTCCACTTATGAACATTTTTGTTGGCGTTGAAGTCAGCTGTGGTTTGACAATAATAATGCTTCTTTTCATGGGGCGTGATAAAAGTGATTGAAAACATTCACTTTATTGCTGTGGCCTTCTTGATGTTAATAGGGTTTTATGCTATAATATTCAGAAGAAATCTCATAAAGATTGCAATGGGGGTATCGATAATTGCTTCTGGCATAAACCTCTTCCTCATCGCTATTGGTTACAGGCATGAAGGCGTTGTGCCGATATTCACAAGTGCGGCAATCAAGGCAGGCGAGGCGCAGGCAAAAATGGTGCTGCCGGTGCCACAGGCGCTAACACTTACAAGCATTGTCATAAGCTTAGCGGTCACGGCCTTAATGCTTTCTTTTGCGGTGGTTATATACAAAAAGACAAATACCCTTGATATCAAAGAGATAAAGGAGGCGCTTAACATTGATTGATTTTTTGCATCAGAATGGCCTTGCTTTGCTCATAGCATTTCCATTGCTTTCAGCATTTCTAATACCCTTGATAGAGAAGATAAGCAAATCCTTGAGGAACATTTACATTTTATTCGCAGTTTTTTCAACAACGTCCTTAGCCATGTTTTTAGCGCAGTCTATCTTTGCCTTTGGGCCTCTTGTTTACACTATGGGCGCTCAGCATCCAGGTCTAACAATGCCAAGCGGCTTAACAATACCTGTTAGAATAATACTGCTTGCTGATGCGTTTTCGGCCTTTATGATTGTAAGCTCAAGCATCGCGCTCATTGCTTCAGCCATATACTCTCTTGGCTCTGTAAAAAGAAGCCTTGGAAAGTACTTCAGCCTTTTCTTTGTAATGAGCGCAAGCATCTTTGGCATTATTTGCACAGGGGATCTTTTCAACCTTTTCGTATTTATTGAAATTTGCTCGATAGCATCTGCCGGCCTTGTGGCTTTCAGAAAAGAAAAAGCAGAGTCTACCATTGCGGCCTATAATTACTTGATTGTTAGCTCTATTGCATCGCTAATGATTCTTTTTTCCATAGGCATAATCTATGGCCAATATGGAGTCCTAAACATGGCGGCAGTTGCAAAGCTCATAAAATTTTCTTTTGTTGATAACTTTGCAATAGTGCTTTTGGTTTCAGGGCTTGCCTTAAAATGCGGCGCAGTGCCTTTGCATTTCTGGGTTCCAGATGCTTATGGGCGAGCACCTTCAGGTATAAGCGCATTTTTGGTTGTGGCAAGCCAGGCATCTCTTTACGCGCTTTTCAGGGTTTCTTTTACGCTCTTCGGAGCATTTTTCCTCATTAAGCTTTTGTCACTTGCCATAATCGTTCTTGGAGTTCTCTCAATGTTTGTTGGGGTTACAATGGCCCTGGCTCAGAAGGATATAAAGAAGCTTATGGCATACCATTCAATGTCGCAGACAGGCTATATGCTTCTTGGGGTTGGTTTAGGCCTTTATTCAATTAACACACCGCTTAGCGATGTTGGATTCTTTGCAATGGCAGGCGGCCTATTTCATATAATCAACAACGCGATGTACAAAGGTTTGCTCTTTCTCACAGCAGGCGCAATAATATATGCAACAGGCCAGAGAGATTTGAATAAGCTTGGTGGCTTAGCGAGAAAGATGCCATATACAACCATATTTTTCATGATTGGTGCTGCGGCAATTGCAGGGTTGCCACCAACAAACGGCTTTGCCTCAAAGCTTCTTATATATGAATCCGCATTTATCTTTAATCCAATCCTTTCAATAGTGGCTCTAATAGTGAGCGTGTTCACCCTTGTCTCTTTCGTAAAAATCTTCTGCTCTGCTTTTCTCGGGCCAGAGCGCAATGAGTTTAAGAACATAAAAGAGGTGCCATGCGCAATGCATTTTGCAATGGCTTTTCTGTCTGTGCTGATAATTCTTTTTGGCATTTTCCCTGATTTGATTTTAAATGCAATTGTAAAGCCAGCCGCAAGCGCTCTCTTGAATTCTCTTGCTTACATGGGGGCGGTTTTTTGAGCACACTTGAAACATACTTTGGCTTTTGGACACCAACGATATTTATACTCTTCTTTTGCTTAGCTATGCTGCTGTGCTACCTGCTTTCATTATTTGCAAAAAAAGGCTTTGCTTATAGTAAAAACAAGGCGCAGCCTTTTGTATCTGGCAATGCTTATTCAGAGCTTAATCTAATAAGGGCCAGCGACTATTTTTGGGGTTTCTTCAAAGCTACCGAGAATTATTATGATTTTATAAAATCCATTCATACAGGTCTTGTCAATGATTACATATCTTGGTTCATTGGAGTGATTTCTGTTATGCTGATTGTTGTATTTGCAGGGGTGATAATTTGGGGATAGAATCCTTGAAGCGCTCGCTCTGGGTCTTTCATGTAAACACTGGCTCTTGCAATGGTTGCGACATTGAGATAATCGCAGCACTTACGCCGCGGTACGATGTGGAGCGCTTCGGCATAAAGTTGGTTGGTACGCCAAGACATGCTGATGTTTTGCTAGTCACAGGGCCTGTTACGAGGCAGATGAAGGAAAAATTGCTTCGCATTTATGAGCAGACACCAGATCCAAAGGTTGTTGTTGTAGTTGGCAATTGTGGCTCTAGCGGAGGGGTTTTTTATGAATCCTATAACATTGAAGGGCCTGTTGATAAAATAATACCTGTTGATGTCTATGTGCATGGATGCCCACCAAGACCTGAGGCAATAATAGAGGGGATTGCAAAGGCATGGGCAAAACTAGAAAAGACAGGGGTGAAAAAATGGATGCAGAAGCTTTCGCAGAAAGATTAAAAGAGCTTCTAAAGGATAAAGTTACAAATTTTAAGATATCAACAACAGAGCATGGGAAAGAAAAAAGAAAGGCATATCGCGTTTGGGCAGATGTTGATACCTTGTATATAAAAGATATTGTAAAAAAGCTCTTTGAGCTTCAGGAATACCCGCATTTTTCCGTATCTTCTGGCTATGATGCAGGCGCTGATATTGAAATCTTGCTTCACTTTACGCTAAATTATGCAAAGCCACACGCTCTTGTAGTTTTTACGCTTAGGACAAGGCTTCCAAAAAACAATCCTGTTATTGAGACGATAACAGATCTAATTCCGGGTGCAGAGATTTCTGAAAAGGAAAAAAGGGAATTCTTTGGAATAGATGTTAAAGGGCTTGCGCCAGGAAATGTTTTCCTTGATGAATCTCTTGCAGGCATTTATCCTTGGCGCAAGGATGAAAAAGGTGCACAAAAGATTGTAAAAAATTTGCATGAAAGTGACAAAGATGGCAAATGAAAAGAGCAAGGAAAAGGTTTGCATCCCAATAGGGCCTGTGCATCCAGCACTGAAAGAGCCTATCCAGATAGAGGTTGAAATACAGGGGGAAAGAGTTGTAGGCACAAATATTACGCTTGGGCATGTTCATAGGGGCATAGAGTGGATCGGGACAAGAAGAAACCCAATACAAACGATTTATATTGCAGAGCGCATATGTGGCATATGCAATATATGCCATCCGCTTGCATTCTGTCAGGCTATTGAAAATGCAGCAAATATAAGGGTGCCTGAAAGGGCAGAATATCTTCGCACAATATATGCGGAGCTTGAACGCATACATTCACATCTTTTGTTCCTTGGTGTTGCTGCCCACGAAATTGGGTTTGATTCTATATTGCACTACACCTGGCTTGCGAGGGAAAAGGTTCTTGATGTAATAGAGATGCTTACAGGCAATAGGATAACAAAAGGCATACTTATGATCGGCGGAGTGCGCAGAGATATTTCAAAGGAACAAGCATCAAAAATTAGGGAAATGCTATCTTATTATGAAAAAGTTTATAAGAAACTCAGCAAAATTTTCCTTGACGACATCACAATAAAGATGAGAACTCGCGATATAGGCGTTGTCTCGAAAAAGGATGCCTTGCGCCTATGCCTTGTTGGCCCAACTGCCAGAGCTTCTGGAATAAAAAAGGACACCAGGCAGGACTTCCCATATGCTGCGTATGGGGACTTAAATGTCAGGGCTCTGACTCCATTAGATATAGTTGGCGAAATTCGCGGCGATTCATATGACAGAACAATTATGCGCCTAATTGAAATTAAGCAATCAATGGAGCTTATTGAAAGATGCCTTAAGGAGATGCCAGAAGGCCCAATCCTTTATGAGCAATCCTTGCAAAGGCTTCTTTTAAACCTAAAATCAGTGAGTGGCGAAGGTGTTGCTCTTGTTGAGGCGCCAAGAGGCGAATTGATACATTATATAAGAATGGAAAAAAATGATTTTCCAAGCGCTTGGAAGGTAAGAGCTCCAACATATGCAAACCTGCATGCAGTTGGGGTGATTTTGAACAACTGCGAGCTTGCAGATGTGCCAATTGCTGTTGCTTCTATTGACCCTTGCATCTCATGCACTAACCGTGCGGTAATTGCTTCTGAAAAAATTGTTTTGAGCCAGGAAAAACTTCATGAGCTATGCGTTGAAAAGACACGAGCGATGAAAGGTGATTCATTATGATTGATTATACAATTGCGTATACAATTGCAAACGCACTCATTATAATTTTCGCAGCGCTTTTCATCTCTTTGCTTTTTCATGGTATTGAACGAAAGATCGTGGCAAGGATGCAGGCTAGAATTGGGCCACCGCTTTTGCAGCCTTTTATTGATATAAAAAAACTTTTTATGAAGGAGAATATCGTACCTGACAGCGCTGTGAAATGGCTTTTCAATCTGATGCCAATTGTTGCTCTAAGCTCAGCAATTGTTTTGTTCCTTTATATACCCTTTGGTATGCCGGCTATCCTTAACGAACATGGCGATCTTATACTTGTGCTTTACCTTCTTTCCATTCCACCGCTTGCACTTGCAATAGGTGCATTTGCCTCAGGCTCAAGCTTTGCAGCAGTTGGTGCACAGCGCGAGCTTGTCCTTCTAATAAGCTATGAGTTTGTTCTTTCTGTTGTTATCTTTTCTTTTGCTTGGCTTCTTTCAGTTTGTACCCAAAACACAAATGTGTTTTCGCTTAATGCGCCAGCCTTAAATCCGCCTTGGTCTCTTGTTGGCCCAATAGGTTTCATAGGCATTGCTTTGCTGCTCATAAGCACGCTTGCCGTAATGCCTGGCAAGGCAGGGAAAATTCCTGCAGACATAGCAGAGGCAAAAACTGAGATAGCAGAGGGGGTGCTTGTGGAATACAGTGGCTTTAACCTTGCTTTGTTGTATATGACACAAGCTGTAAGAACATTTGGTTTTGCAGCGCTTATTGTTGCCTTATTCTTCCCATGGAATGCAAGCATCTTCATAGATATTCCAAAAGACACAGTGCTAGAACCCATATTTTTTATCTTAAAGGCAGGCCTTGTAATGTTTTTTAGTGCATTTTTCATCAGCGCTGCTGTTGCAAGGTTTAAGGTTGACCAAGCAGCAAGATTTTACATCAGCACGGTTTTCAGCATAGCCTTGCTTGGCCTTTTGCTTATCCTGCTAGATTTAACTCTGCGAGGTTTTTGATATGTTTTCTGCTGCAAAAGAATTGCTTAAACAGCTCTTTAAAAAACCAGCTACAAACCCATTCCCTGCAAAACGTGTTCCAAAAAATGTTTCTAAGCTTCTCGAGGATGTTTCAAAAGGAAAAGCAAGGATAAATGCGCCTGTTTCTGTGCCAGAGAGATTCAGGGGGCGCTTGCTTTATCATGAAAACAAATGCGTAAGATGCAAGCAGTGCATAAAGGTTTGCCCAGCTGGAGCACTTGAATTCGATGAAAAGAACAATGTCATAGTACACTATGTCGCAAGATGCACATTTTGCGGCCAATGCGTTGACATATGCCCTGCAAAGGCCTTAGAACAAACCTCAGAATTTTTGCTCTCAACTTATGACAAGAAGCTCGGTTTTGCAAAGCCGCCTGAAAGCAAAATCAAATAAAACTTGAAAAGATTTTATGATTGCATTTTGCGAATTTATTAAAATTTAATTAGAATTGATTTAATTTTTCAAAACCCTCTGTTCGCAAGATTTCTAAAAGCTTTTTAGATGCTGCTTTAACTTCCCTGCTTAAGCCACGCATATAATCTGTTTGCTTTGGCTGTATCCCAATAAGCAGAACCTTCTTTGCGTATTTTTCCATAGCTGAGATTAATTCATTTAAAGGAAACGTGTGCGTAGTTACAAAAGTTGAATAGGCAATCTCTTTTTTTATTATTCTAATTTCCCCTGCATCCAAACCCATGTGTGCAGCATCCACAATAACAACAAGTTCTGGCTTTTCTTTTATAATCTTACCTAGATAATTCTCTGGCACTGTGCTAGCTTCAATAGAGAGCCAGCCGCTTTGCTTAAATCGCCTTGCAATAAAACAGCCTATTCCATCATCTCCGTTGAGCTCGTTTCCAATGCCCAGGAGTATTTTCAAAGCAAACACCAAAAAGCTTAGCATGCAATTATTTTCCAACTCTGAGACGTCTGCGCGTGCTCACCTTGCCTGTAAGTTCATCACGCTTCTGAACTGCGGTATAAATTATGCGATTATTTCCGCGCCTTAATTCAACAGACCTTAGAATTGGCTCGCCAAGCCCAGAGCGCTCGCGAACATGCGTTACAGTTACACCAGCAATGCGCTTTGCAGTAATTGTTACCTTGCCTTGTTGCTTTAACTCTTCCATCTTTGCCTTGGCCAAAGCTTTAGGTATGCTTGCCCTAGCCCTTCTTCTTGGCAATATTGGCATTTATTCACCTCGCTTCTTTTTCATATATGGTGAGCGGACTATTTAATTGTTTTGTATATGCGCACTAAAAATGCAAAAATACGAGATATGTTGCTTTTTTCTATTTTTTATTTTCTAAAAATTAAAGCATTTTTAGCCATAAGAATACTTTAAGCACCGATTTGCATCGTTATCATGTCCTAAATGCAGTTGCTGTCGTGCCAGCATCCCAGCTAAACCTTGGCCTCACTTTTATCATCCACAACTTTTCACTGTTGTCATCAAGCACCAATGCAAAGCCTCTGCCTGTCGGTATTTCAGCATAATATTTTTCGATATTCTGGTATAGATATGTTGGCCTTAGCGTTCCAACAGCGTCTATATCTGGGCCTGCGGTTAGCCTGTGAGATATGAAAATGTCGCACTGAGAAAGAAAGTCAGAATGCAGGCGTTCAGGCCTCTGCGTTGCAAGCACCAAGCTTAGGCCTGGCTGCCTTCCAACTCGAGCCCATTCTAGAAGGATGCCGAGCGCCAGATTTTTGCCATCTTTTGGCATGAACATGTGCGCCTCATCAATGAAAAGCCAAACCAAAGGCATCTCGCTTGTGCGCACATTTTCAGTCATAAGCTTTGCTTCTTCTTCTTTTCTATAAAGCATTCTCTCCTCAAAAAGTTTTTTGGCAAGCAGTGAAACGATTATGTCACGAACGCCCTCCATCTCAATGGACTGCCTATATGCTGAAACGTCAATTACTGTTATTGTGCCTGCCCTTGCAATATCTTTTATCTTTGTTCCTGTTTTTTCTATTACCCCCCATGTTCTTGCCATCTTCAGCCTGTTGATAAGCGCTTGCCTTGTTGTGAAGTCAAACTCCTTGTACGAGTCAATAGAGCTTATTATCTCATCTATGCCAAAGTATGTTCCAATCTTTTCTTTTAAGTCTTCAACAGCCCTATGTATAAGTACACCTTCTGGATCATTCCAGCTAAGCCTAAAGAGAGCCATCCACTCTGTACCCGTTAGCTCAGATGCTTTTATTGTGAATGTTCCATCGATTGGTATGCCCTTGTCTCTGTAGAAAGAGGCCATGCCTTGAGGCACAAGCACCCTAGCATTTGTAGATTGCGCCTGCAACCCCCATTCTTGCAGAAGGTGCGTTTCAAATTTGTTCGGCACTTTTAGTGACCAAAATATGCCAACTGTATCTATCACTATCACAGAAATTCTATTTTGTAAGGCTATTGGCAAGCGAGCAAACTCTTCGATAAGCACAGCCATGGAATAACTTTTCCCATAACCACGCTTCCCACAGATGAGCACCATGTGTGGCTTTGAAAGGTCAATAAGAATTTTTCTCCCCAAAACAGGGTGCTCGCCTTTTGAGAGAACGACACGCCCAAGGTAACCCGTGCCTTCCTTCCCGTATTTTTCCTGCTCTTCTGCAGATCTGCCTATAACAGTTTCTTCCTCGGGAAATGCGCCAACCATGCTATTAATAAAAGACATCCCCTTATTTATATTTTTTCCTAGAAATCATGCAGAAGTTATGCTAGTTTAACTCCAACGCAACAAGAGAAAAATATAAATATGCCAAGCTATTAAATATGTTGGTTGATAGTATGGCTACGCTTGCTGAACGCGAAGAGGAATTAAGGCTTTTCCTGCAGAGCATAGAAGAGCAGATAGAAAAATTTGAAAAGCTTAAGGAGCAGTTTATGAATAAGCATGACAGCATAAAGGCTGAAATGCAAGCGCACGATTTGAAGCTTGTTCCAGTAAAAATTGTAACCAACGATTCTGAAGACATAGTAGCAGACATTGAAAAACATCTGGTTGAGCTCAGCAAGTTAAAAGCTTATATTTCAAATGAGATTAAAAAAGTTGTTGAGGAAAAGAAAACGCTTGAGGTTCTCGAGGCTAAGTTTGGGCATTCAGTTGAGATTGCAGCCAACGAAGAGGGCTTTGAGATAAAATACAAAGATGAACAAGCAAGGGATGCTTTTGAGGAGCTGAAGAAAGATCGAGAGAAGATTGCGAACATAAAAACTAGGCTTAGGAAGATTGAAGACGAACGAAAAACAAGCAGTTATGGCATCTAGTACAACGCATTCTGATTTTTTATTTTTAGGCTTATGTTCCAAATTTTTGAATTGCTGAGGAAAGAAACTTTTTCTAATTGTTTTTCTTGGCAAAGGAGGGAGAAGGGCAGCAAAGGTTCAAGGGGGCTTATTTTTGGGGGTGGTTGGGTGTTGGGAGCAAAGAGGTTTTCTTAACTACAAAAAAAACCTTCTTTCCCGAACGAACCTTTGCAAGATGCCCTTCTCGGAATAATTTATTTAAGCGTTGAGATCCTGCATTGACACAATTATATGCTAAAAGTTCTTTCACATCTTGCGCATTTATCATACCTTTTTGCTCTGCTAGTGCAATTATTCTCTGATCTGCCTCAGAGAGTATTGTCTGCTCTTCCAATTGAGGCCATCTCTGCGATTGCTGAGCAGATAGTTTTTTGTTGATCTCTTCTAACAGCTTGTTTGTATGCTCTCTTTCTTTTGCTAACTGGAAAAGAAGCAATGCAATAAAGAAAGGGTCTGAGCAATGCTTTGAAATCTCTGCAATATCTATGGTTAGGTCTGAGAATTCCTTCAGCAGTTGATTGAATAGACCTGTGTTAGATTCTTTCATGACTGCATCAGGACTAGTCATATTATATCATGATGTAGTCATGAATTTAAATCTCTTTCGGTTAATTTTTCTAAAAATAGAATTTATTTCTATTAGTTTTATTAACTAATTTCTAGAAGCAAAAAATAAAATAAATGGAGCCGTTTTGGCTCCTTTATGTTTATTTCTTGAGTTTTATCTCTATTGCTGACACTTTGAGCTGCTTGCCGTCTTCAGTGGTTACCTCTTCTGTAGCTGTTTTAATCTCGTCGATCTTGATGTCTGTAACAAACTTGTTCCTCACGATCTCTAGCACATCAACTGCTTTGCTTATCGCCTTGCCTCTTGCTTTTATTATCACTTCCTCCGCACCTTGATTCATCTGTGTTACCACTGCGAGCACATATGCCATTGTGCTCTTCCTGCCAACAAAGACAACGTTGTCCTTTGTCGCTTCCTCATTTTCTTTTCTGTTCATACTAGCACCTCCGATGTTTATTGAGCACTCAGCGCAAATACTTTATTGTTTTTTGCAGTATTGCAGGTGTAATACCAGGATCGTAATTAAAGTAAATCACTTTTCCTAAAATATGTCGCCTTTCTACTATGCCAGGATACCATTTTGCATGATAGACATCACTCTGTGTTCCTTCTTGTATGTATGCGATTTCATTTCCCTTGGTCGCAACATTAAATACTTCAAAATCGTATGCATCCTCTTGCAACGGAGGAACCCTTTCTATGCCTTCAACTATTGGATGCTCATAGTCAATTGTTAAAAGCTGACCTCTAACTCTTATGGGCTGCAAGCAAGTAGGGATATTTTGTATGTCTAGTATGCAGTCAACTGGTGCAATGTCACCTAAAAGCGCTCGCCATCCAACAACTTCTGGTGCATCTCTTCGCATTATTCCAGAATTGCCGACAATAATTAGCTTTCCGCCTTTTCGCACATATTTTTCTATTGCTTCGGCTGTTTGTCTTGAGAGCATAGGCCTATGCGAGCTATTTGTCTGGTCAAGCATGACAATGTCATAGTGCGAAAGCATGTATTCTGGGTCAATGCCAAAGTACTCATCGTCTCTGACCTGGTAGTGCACAAGGTCTTTTGAGGAATTAAGCGCATCAAATGTAAGCTGGCTAGGCCGCCCTATAATGAGCATTTTTGCAGGACCTGCTTTTGTTATATATGGTATATCCCATAGGCCAAGATATCCACCAGCCAAAACAATGACAAGCACAATGAGTATGAGCGGTATCAAACCTTCAAAATGGTATTTGATTTTGCCCTTAAAGCCACCAGCAGGAACATAGGGCTGTTCTTCAGCGCCTTCATCATACATTTCTGCCACTTTTCTCACCATACCCTATTATCTTTATTTACTTATTTTTTTAATTTTTTGCTTGAGTTTTTATAACACAAATTATGCCTCTTGGTATTTAAAAACCTTTTGTTTATGGAATTTAGCAGTTTTCCAGCAGCAAGGAAAGCGAGCTTCTGAATAGCATGCAATCGGCTAGCATTGCAGTTAATAAAATGAACATTTGATTTTACAATTGCACATATTGCAGGAATAAATTTTTTAACATAAAGCATTAATTATTATATTGCTAAGGGCGTGTAGCTCAGTTGGCAGAGCAATGGTCTTATAAAGGCAACTTAAGCACACCATCGGTCGCAGGTTCAAGTCCTGCCACGCCCATTGGCGCATTAAAATGCGTTTTTATCAGATGCGAAGAGGCCTTAAAAGGAAACCTAAGGCACGCAGCAAAGCAAATGCACTTTCATCGAGATTTTCAATATTGATTGCGGAAATAAGGCAGATAAATCCTGAGCTGCTCAAAGCACCTATTGTCGAAATGCTTTATTTGAAAGCAAAAGCAGGGCTTCTCAAACCATCAGACCTGAAAAAGCTCGAATCATTCGTCAAAAGAATTAGAATGAAATAAAATGGGGTTCATTGTGAAAAAGGCAAGATAAAAAGCTGGTAAAAAAATTAAAAGAAAATAAAATTAGCTTTCCAATTTTCACGCTCTTGGAATTGAAAATGCATTTGCTAGCGTTTACTTTTTTTCTTCCTTTTCTTCCGTATAGGGTTTATTTCTTTTATCATCTGCTGCGCTTCATCTTTAAATGCCAAACCAAAGCTTATGCCTATTGCAAGCGCAAACGCAAGTGCAATGCTGCCAAAGCCAATCACAAATGCATACTTTAATATCGTTGTATTTATGCCGGGTATCAGCTCAAGCGCCATAACTATTGCAATGTATATGATGAAGAGTTCTAGGCCAACACCAATAAAGTGCCCAATTTTTTCCACAGATGTTTCAACTATGTTTCTCACATAGCGGCCTATTACAAGCCCTGTAATGCTTATTGTTACAGCCGCAAGGATTACATAGATGAAGTACACAAGGCTATGCAGAGCATTTCTAAGTATCTCATATCTCATGAGCTCTGCCCCTTGCGCCATGAAAAGCAGCACAACAGACCATTGCAAAATATTTCCTATGAGTTTTGTTAAGGTGCGGCCGGTGATAACCTGTGCAAGGTTTTGCTCCTCAAGCCATTCATCAACCCTTACGTTTGCGAGCATGCGCATAACGATGCGCTTTAGTATGTAGCCAACGATGTAGCCTGCTGCAATTAGGATTACCAAAGCGAAAATGCCTGGCAAAGAGTTATATGCATTCTCTATTGCAGTAGAAATTGTTCGCTGTAAAAAATCAGCACCTTCGCTAGCCATAACAGAAAAACTTGTTAAAAACATTTAAATCCTTTGCATGAGTTCGTCAATCGCCTTATAAAATTCGTCCAGTGTTGAATTATTCGCGATAGAAATTGTGGCAGCTTTAAGAACCTTATCAAACCCTTTGTGCAATATATCATCCTTGTCTCTTGCAAAAAAGTCCTCTTGTGTTTGAGGATCAAGCTCTGTACGCCTTGAGAAGCGATTTTCGTTTGATGCATCTATGCGCACAATGTAAAATTTAGATGCTTGCTTTTCTATTGGCACGAGCTCCTCAAGTGAGCGCACACCGGTTATCACAACCTTATCATAGTTTCTTATGAGTTGGGCCATTTTTTCACCAAAGACACCCATGCCAAATCTCTTGCGCATCTCATTTCCAAATTTTGCCGCATTTGCCTTTGTGACCTTTAGCTTTTGCTCATTCATAAGTGGAACAAGAACATCCCTGAAGAAATCGAATTTTTTGAATGAATATTTAGCCTCAACATAATTAGCAAAAGTGTCTTTGCCGCTTCGAGCAAGCCCAACGACAACTATCACAAGCATAAAAAAAGAAAAAAAGAATAAAAATAAAAAAGTACCAGAGGAAGGAAAAAGGCCTCTGAAATGTCTTTCAAATCACTTTTTTTATTTACTCGAACTCTCCCCCTTCCTCAGGTGTACTAGCTCCCTTTGATTTGGATTTTGAAGAGCCGGCGATTATGTCATCTATACGCAGAATCATTTCTGCAACTTCTGCGCCAGAAGAAATTGCCTGCGTCTTCACTGCAAGTGGCTCTATTACCTTAAGCTTGTTCATCTCGACAAGTTTTGCCTTGTATACGTCTATGCCTATGTACTTGCCACCTTTCTCCCTATGCTTTGCTCTAAGCTCAACTAGCGTATCTATTGGGTCCATTCCTGCAGTTTCTGCCAATGCCTTAGGTATTGTTTCTAAAGCATCTGCAAATGCTTCTATTGCTAGCTGCTCTCTACCGCCAATGGTTGTTGCATAGTTTCTAAGCTGCATTGCTAGTTCCATTTCTATGCTTCCACCACCAGTCACAATCTTTCCGCTTTTTACAGCAGCAGCAACTGTGCCAATAGCATCGTTTACAGCTCTTTTTGCTTCTGCAACAACGTGCTCTGTACCGCCTCTAATCAGTATTGTAACTGATTTTGGATTCTTGCAGTCTCTTACAAATACCATGGCTTCGCCACCAAACTTTTTCTCTTCTATAAGCTTTGCAAAGCCAAGGTCTTCCTTGCTTAGGTCCTTTATGCGCGTGACAATCTTCGCACCTGTTGCCTTTGCAAGCTTCTCCATGTCTGACTTGGTAACACGCCTTACTGCAGCAATGCCTGCCTTTGCAAGGAAGTGCTGTGCTAAGTCATCGATGCCTTTCTGGCAGAATACAAAGTTTGCACCAGCTTTCTTTATCTGCTCAACCATTTCTTTTAGCATGCCTTCTTCCTTGTCAATGAACGCCTGCAACTGCTCTGGGTCTGAGATACGTATCTCTGCATCGGTCTCTGTTTCCTTTATCTCAAGAGCTGAGTCGATCAAGGCAATCTTTGCATTCTCAATACGCTTTGGCATATCGCTATGCACGATTTCTTTGTCTATCACAACACCATTTATGAGCTCGCTGTCAGAAAGCGTGCCACCTTCTTTCATCTCAACCTTTATCATGTCCTTGTCAACATAAAAGCCCTTGTCGCTCTTCTCAGCAACCTGCATCACTGCATTGACAATCATGCCTGCAAGCCCTTCGGTTGATTCGGTGCCGCATTTTCCAGTCATCGAGGTTGTTGCTATGCTCTTCAAGATGTTTTTATCTTCTATGGAAATGCTATCTGCAACCTGCTCTGCAATCTCGCAAGCCTTTTTCGCTGCGAGCTTATATCCCTTAATTATTATGCTTGGATGTATGCCATCGTTGAGGAGCTTCTCTGCGTTCTCAAGAAGTGCACCTGCGATGACAACGGCTGTTGTTGTACCATCGCCAACTTCCTCGTCTTGGGTCTTTGCAACTTCAACAAGCATTTTTCCAATTGGGTGCTCAACATCCATTTCCTCGAGTATTGTGGCACCGTCGTTGCTTATTGTAACGTCCCCAAGCTCATCAACAATCATCTTATCCATTCCCTTAGGCCCCAAAGTAGTCTTAACAGCTTCAGCAACGGCTTTTGCAACCATGATGTTTATTGTTTGCGCATCTCTGCCGCGTGTTCTTTTTGCTCCTTCTGAAAGAAAGATAACAGGCCTTTGATTTGTATCTTGTGCCATTGTTTCACCTCCCAAAAATATGTTTTAAAATTTTACAGCAGCACAAAGAGGAAAATTGCTCTAAAAAATAGAGAAGTATGAAAGATTTTAAAAATTAATCTTAGCTTGAGCTTCTAAGGTGATTTCTCTTGGCTAATAAAAAAAGGCTAATACTTGCCTCCCTTTCAAAATCGCGGCGCTCTGCTTTGGCTTTATTAGGCCTAAAATTTTCTGTAATCGGCTCAAATGTCGATGAAAGCGCAGTTTCTGAGAAAAACCCTGAAAGGCGAGTTTTGACGCTTGCAAAGATGAAGGCAAAAGCTGTGGCAGGTAAGGTCAAGCATGCAATAGTTATTGGGGCTGATTTAATTGTAGTCTTTAGGGGCAGGATTTATGAAAAGCCTGCAACGCTCAAGGAAGCGAAAGCTATGCTTAAGAGCTTTTCTGGAAAATGCGTGGACATTATTGCTGGGCTTGCAGTAGTGGATTCAGATTCTGGAAAAATGCTTTCAAAGGTTAAAAAATGCCGGATAAAATTCATGAAGCTCGATAAGAAGCAGATTGAAAATTACATTGCAAGATATCCTGTGCTTAGCTTTTCAGGTGCATTTGATGGTAATGCAGCAATTATGTTCTCTGAGGGCATATATGGCGATGCCATGTTTTATTCTGGGCTTCCATTAAGCGACTTGTACAAGATATTGAAAAAGTTTGGTGCTGTGTGATGCGAGAGCTCAGTGAAGGTGAAAAAGCAAGGCTGAATGCCTTTTTAAGCGCTAAAAATCTTAAGCTGAGGGGCATAATTGCAAGAGGCCACTCTTCCTTTGTCTTTCTTGTCTCGCATCGAGGAAAGATGTTTGCGCTCAAGCTTGAGCGCGAAGACTCTGGAAGAAAAGAGATGCTGAAGAAAGAGGTCACAAATCTTAAGAAGGCAAATCGATTTGATATAGGGCCAAAACTGTATGATTATAATAGTAAGCTAAATGTTGTTCTTATGGAATTTGTCCCTGGCAAACCTTTTCGCGAATGGCTTAGCACAAATATAAAAAGAGCGGAACTGCTTGAGTTTCTCGAAGAGCTTTTCTACCAAGCAGCGATTCTTGATAAGATAGGGCTTGATCATGGACAATTATGTGGTCGTGGCATAAACATCCTTGTAAGAGAAAACAAGCCGGTGATAATCGATTTTGAAAAGGCCTCGCAAAGGCGCAAACCGCACAATTTTTCGAAACTTTTCGCTTGGCTATTTATGAATGAGAGCTCAGGCCTTGCAAGAAGGGTAAGGGAGATTCTATTAAAGAAATAATCATGCGCTTGCTGACTGTTTCATTATTGCTTCGAGCTCTTCCTCTGTGACTGCAAACTTTCTTTTTATTTCCTTCTCCATAAACTCGCAGTCTGACTTTAATTTTGCTATATATTGAAGCAAGCGCTCGCGCTCCTCGGCGATTTCTTCGAGTTTTGTATATTTTGCAACAGCATCCTTGAACATTGCATAATCAATGCTTCTATATGGCTGCTTGTTCATTTCCTCAGAAATCTTGGCAACCATTTCAGCAAGCCATTTATTCATCTCAACCTTGACGCGCTTCTTTATCTGCTTACCAGGGTCAAGATGCTGGCGCATGATCCTAACAACAACAGAATTTGGGAAAGGCAATTTTTCTGCCTGCTCAGCTTCGGCAGCCTTTATTTCCTCTGGCTTTTGCTCTTTTACAGCTTTTTCAGCACCAACTTTTTTTTCCTTTTGTTGAGGCGTTGCCTTTGTCTTTTTTTCAATCTTCTTTGTCACATTACCACCCTCGTGCATGCATATTTTTGTAAAAAAGATAACAAATATGAGCGGCGTTATATTTTAAAAGGTGCCATTGCTGATTATCAGGCTAAAATATGCCAAAAGCGATTTTGGGAAAAGCGCTATGTAGTTAGCATGCATAATTGCAACATCATCCTTGTGCCCATAAAATGCTAGCATCGCGCTGTTGTTGATTAGCAGGCAAAATTGCAACATTTGCCTCTTATGCACCAGAAACCAGTACAAAAGTAGGTGTTAAGCTGACATAACTTGCAACATTGTGCCTATTATGTTCATTGTACAGCGCACTATTGCTAATTAGCACGAAAAAACTGCTGCTGGTTATGGGGAAAATTTGCACTGATAATCACCGATAATTATGCATTGCGCAATTGCTAATTAGAAAACCCGCAAAACACAAACCACTTGTCTTCTCTGCTCAGATTGCATGCGGTTCAAAAAGCATTTTGCTTGAATTCTTTTATTTTGGACTTAAAACACAATACTCCTTGGAGCTTCTCGCAGCTCTTTACCTCAAAACCTGCCTTGCATAGGCGCTCAATTATGCCTTTTCTTATGCCTTTGTTTCTATATCTCTCGCCAGGCAAACCGATATAGTGAAACATCTTGCCATTGGTTTTAAGCAGCCTGAAAAGCTCGGTGTAAAAGGCTAAGCTGTAAAGCTCTCCTGCAAGCGCAAACCTCGGTGGATCGTGAATGATAAAATCAAATGCATTATTGGGAAATTTTTTTATTTCATCGCAGGCATCACCAATGATGAGCTTTATTTTTTTATTTTCAAAGAGCTCTCTTGAAGCAGGATTTTTCTTAGCTATATCAATTACTTTTGGGTCTTTTTCAATAGTTACAACCTTATCAGCGTGCCTTGCTGCAACAATTGCTGCATAGCCCAAACCTGTACATATGTCAAGAACATCTCCTTTGTTTATGCCAAGAATCTTAATCTTTGCTTCTGCATCTGCTTTTGGGCTTGTATCCTTAATCCTGTGCATAAGTATTCCATCAATCATGAGCGCAGGCCAATCTTTTGTTGGAATCAACTTGTAAAGCACAGGAGACATAAAAGCACCCAAAAAATTTATCAAATTTATATTGCAAGAGCAAAAAATTATGTTAGTATGCAAATCGCAAATATTCACGCAACTATTTATAAAATTTACCCATAATTGTGCTTTTATGCCTTTACCTACAAGACCAAGACCAGTAAGAAAGATTGCTGACAGGAGAAGTGTAAGCACACGCAATACAATGGCCTCTTTCGTGAAAACAAAAAAATTTAAGGAAACGCACAGACCTTATAAAAAAATCATCAACGAGTAAGGATTGAAGCGTTTCTAAAGAAAGAGCCAATTGTGCACTGTTTTGATAGCTGATACTAGAAAAAGTTTGCTGCATTAAAAAGTTACTTTATTTTTTCCGCTTCATCTATCAGCATTATTGGAACTCCATCCTCAATGCGATAGGCCAATTTGCATTTTTTGCAGATGAGCCTTTGATCCTTCTCTTTATAGTCCAGCTTTCCTTTGCATTTTGGGCATGCGAGCACATCAAGGAGCTCTTTTGAGAGTTCAGCCATAAAACCACGCATCATTTCTTGCGTTCTTTCTCTGTGCTTGGCGCTTCCTTTTTGGCATGTGAGCAGCTACATTGGCCACTGAAACAACATTTTCGGTGAAGCACTATGTGCGTAGCAAATATTACAATAAACACAATGCCGAAAAAGCTGTGCAATCGCACCCAGGTGGTTTTTGAGATGCCTAAAAAGAGCGCATAGCTTGGACTGGGGGGCACGAAAAACATCAGAAGAAGGGCTGTTGATGCGCAAGCCAAAAAGAAAAAAGCCAAAAGAAGTGATGCCAAAATATTCATTTTCGATTTGATTATGTTTGCTTTCATAAAGCAAAAAAACTGCGAAAGGATTAAATTTGTATGTGCACAATTCATGAGGCAATAAAAACAGGCCTATTCATCTAAGTTTTTCAGCATTTTTTAAATGGCACACAAAAATTCTTCGCAGAGCCCCAATTGGAAATAATTTAATATATGTTATTTTCATAATATATTGGAATTTGCCCAAAAGTGATAAAATGGTGGGAAAAAAGCGCGTTGAGAAAGAGCTTGACTTAGAGCATGAAGACCTATTTGACGATGTGTTTGGGCTAGATGAAGAGCAAATAGAAGCGCGCAAAAAACTAAACGAAATTGCCCGGAAGGAATCTGAAAAAATGGAAAAGGCTATGAAAGAGCAGAGCAGCCAAGAATCTGAAAAAAATGCGCAGCGCAACGAAAACGCTAGCGAAGCGCAAAATGAGGCAGAAATAGCTGAGCCATCCTTTGAAAAACCTAGGAAAAAGCGCGCGAGGAAAAAAATTGTAAAAGTTGAGCCAGAAGAAAAACCAATTCAAGAAATTGAAGAAGGCCCAGAAGAAATCAAAAAAGAGCCTTTTGAAGGCATTGCTGCTCAAGAGGAACCTAAAGTTGAAGAAAAGCCGATTGCAAGCAAGGTCAGCGTTGCTCAGCCAGAAATAGAATCTGAGAAGAGCGAAAGAGAACTCGAGGAAAAAATCTTTGTTTCAGAGCCAACCCTCGAGATACTACCAAAGCTAAGCTTCCTTGAAGACAAAGATGGCAATGTATTCATAGGCAGATCTAAATCCACATATGATAGCTATGGCTCTGAGGCAGGCCTTTTTATTGGCAGAGTGAATGAGGAAAATTACGAAAAGAAAAATGTGCTCATGGACAGCTTAGGCCCGCACGTTGTATTTGTGTGCGGAGCTAGAGGTAGTGGAAAAAGCTATGTTCTTGGTGTGATTGCAGAAGAGATTGCTCTAAAAAACAAAAACGTAGGCGTAATTGTTGTTGACCCTGTTGGTGTTTTTTGGAGCATGCGATATCCAAACCGAGAGCGAAGGGAGCTTGAGGCGCTTAAGAATTGGGGGCTTGAACCAAGAGGCCTTGAAAACATCGTTGTTTTTATTCCAAAAGGAATGGAAAAGCAAACACCCCAAGGAACGTATGATGCTACCTTTTCTGTGAAACCTTCGATGCTCACTGTTCAGGACTGGTGTCTTACCTTTGGTCTGGAGCGCTTCAGCCCAACAGGCCTTCTCCTTGAAAAGGCACTTGAAAAGGTGGAGAAAGGATATGTCACAGTTGATAAAGAGCACATAAAGGGCACAAAGGATTATTCAATTGATGACATAATATTCTGCCTTGAAAATGACGCAGAGCTAAATTCAAGGGAGCGCGGCTATAAGGTGGACTCAATAAGGGCACTTACAAGCAGGTTTGAAGCAGCAAAGTCATGGGGAATATTTGACATGCATGGAACACCGCTAACAGAGCTTAGCAGAGAAGGGCAGCTCACAATTATTGACACAAGCTTTCTTGACGATAATGTCACCGCACTTGTTATTGGAATCCTTGCAAGGCGCATTCTCGCTGCAAGAAAAATAGTTACAAGGCGCGAGGCAGCAAAGCGCTTTGAAGCTGGCGAAGAGATGCTTGAGCTTGAGATTCCACCTACATGGCTTATCATAGATGAGGCGCACACACTAATCCCAAGTGGAAATGTAAAGACTGCAGCAAGCGAGGCATTAATAGAATATGTAAAGCAGGGCAGGCGCCCTGGATGCTCTCTAGTCTTTGCAACACAGCAACCATCAGCTATAGATATTCGTGTGCTTAGCCAGCTTGACATAATCATTGTGCACAAGCTTGTGTTCAACGATGATATAAAAGCGGTTTATAAGAGAACCCCTGCAATCATTCCACACAGGTACAAAGCAGGTGCTTTTATAAGAACCTTGCCCGTTGGTGTTGCCCTTGTAGGTGACAGGAGAGAGGAAACAAGCAGGGCATTTATAATGCAGATAAGGCCAAGGATGAGCCAACACGAGGGCAGAGAGATAGAGACGATAGAAACGAAGGTTGTACTAAGCGACCCGCAGGTATTGGCTCTTGTAAGTTCGCTTTACTGGGCAAGGCTCAAGAGGGATAATAAGGTTGGGCTCGTTGAAATACGCCGCACATTAAATTCATTAAATGCAAAATACAGCTCGCATGTTGAGGAAAAAGCACTTCTTGCAGAACTTGAGAAAAAAGGCGCAATCATTGACGAAAAACAAGGTGTTGTGCTGCTCGAAGATAAAACCATAGCAACACCTAAAAAAACTATTGAAAAGCAAGCAGAACAAGTGCAAGAAGCACCTTCTGCAGAGATAGCTGCGCCTAGCTTGAAAAAGCCCATTGAACCTGAACTTGCAAGCGTGGAGCTTATAAGCTTCCCTGTGAAATATGCAAGGGAAAAGGCAGAAGCCAAGATAAGAAAAAAGCTTGGAAAGCTTTTTGGCCTTATCGGCGGAAGCGAAAGGCTTATTGAAACAAATCTTAAATATGTGCCTGTTTATAAGGTTGAATTCAATTATTTCAACCAGCAAAACACCTTTAGGCAGGGCTTCCTTTTCGTAAATTCAGTCAGCGGTGAATTCTTGCATTTTACAAAAAGGTTTGTTGAATCGCAAGGATTGAAAGAGCTCTATAGCTTAGAAAGCGAAGAAATACTCGTTTTGAATTTCCTCACACAACCACTTACAGCATCGGAGCTGAGCAAAAAGGTCTACCTTGATGAAAATAGAGTAAAAAAGATTTTGAAAAAGCTTTGCGATAAGGAACTCGTAAAGATTATTGAAAAGAATGGCATTGTGATGTACCAGCTAAATAAACGCTTTGACCTTCCAAGAAGCCCGTTGCATCCTATGCATCAGTCCCTTCAAAACATACCGCTTGTAACAGCAGAGGTGCTTATGAAAGAAAAGGAAAGATATTCAAAGAATGACGTTCGAGATCTCTTGCAGAGGATATGGAAGAAGCTAGTTGTAACTTCTATAAAAGATATTTATTGGCCAATCTACGAAGGCATTGTTGAAAACACAAAAACGGGAAAAAGGAGAAAGATTTGCATTGATGCAATAACAGGTGAAGAAATCACATTTTGCTAGCGCTTTACAATTCTGTTGTCCTTAACACTTCTTCTTACAAAAGCCCCTGGAAAAAGAATGCATTTTTCCCCTATAATGGTCCCACAATTTATACAGGCATTTATGCCTATGCTTGCATCATTTTTTATAAGAGCTCCAAGCTTGCGCCTATTCGAATCAACGCGCTTTCCAAAGAAATCAACCTTGACTGTTGCGTTGTCCATGCGAAGGTTTGCAATCTTCGCCCCTGCGCCAAGGTTAACGCGCTCACCGAGGATTGAGTCCCCAACATATGAAAAATGAGGTACTTTTACACCTGAGAGAAGTATGCTATTTTTTACCTCAGAATTTGAGATCTTGCAGTTTTCTGCAATAACAACATTTTCGCGAAGATATGCATTTGGGCCTATTATGCTGTCTCTTCCAATATATGCATTGCCTTCAATTCTTGTGCCTGACTTTATAACACTGCCTTTCTCTAGAAAAACAGAGCCAAAAATCATTACATTTTTTTCTATTGAAGCACCTGCTTTTTTTGAATTGTCTTTTATCTGCAAATCATCGAGCAGTTCTATCACATGCCAAAATTTTGGGTTCTTTTGCTTCATAAGCTTTTTAGCTTCCAAAATAATTTCCTCAGGCCTCATGCACCAACCTCGTTTTTTATTGCATCAGCAATCTTCTTTGCAATCTCTTCTATCTGTCTTTTCTCTTTGCCTTCAACCATGACCCTTGCAAGGCTTTCTGTGCCAGAATAACGCACAAAAACTCGCCCATCTTTGCCAAGAATCTTCTTGGCCAAATCGATTTCCCTTTGCACATTAGGGAGTTTTTCCAGGGGTTTTTTCTCTTTTACTGGAATGTTAACCAGCACCTGCGGATATGGCCTAAATATCTTTCGAAGCTCGCTCAAAGGTTTCCCTTTCTCCTTAATTATAAGGGCGAGCTGAAGCGCTGCAACAATAGCATCTGGCGTTTCATTGTAGTGTCTGAAAATCATATGACCTGATTGCTCACCGCCAAGCATTATATCTTGAGAGCGCATCGCATTTGCAACATGCTTATCACCAACATCGGCTCTTACAACAGATATGCCAAGAGCTTGCATGCATTCATCAAGTGCAAGATTGCTCATGTTTGTTGCAACTATTGCCTTCTTCTTTAGAAGCCCTTTTTCAAGCATGCTTTTTGCAAAAAGAACAAGAAGCAAATCACCATCAGCAGCTATGCCTTTTTCATCGCACACAATAAGCCTATCTGCATCGCCATCAAAGGCTATGCCCAAATCAGCTTTTCTTCTATGCACCTCTTGCAGCATGTTTTCTGGGTGCAAAGCGCCGCAATTCTTATTTATGTTCAGCCCATCAGGCTCTGCGTTGATCACGAATGTCTCTGCGCCGAGTTCTGAAAAAACTTTTGGCGCAATCGCATAGCTCGCACCGTTTGCACAATCGATAACAATTCTAAGGCCTTCAAGAGAGCTGTTGTTTATCGTGCTCTTTACAAATTCTATATAGCGGCCGCGCGCATCATCGATTCTATATGCTTTGCCAACAACAGCGCCATTCTTTGAGTTGTCAAGGCCTGAAAAAATCTTCTCAATCTTTTGCTCATCTTGCTCTGAAAGCTTGCAGCCATTTTCATCAAAAAATTTTATCCCATTATGCTCTGCTGGATTGTGCGAAGCGCTTATCATAACGCCAGCGTTGCAGTTCAGAGATTTTACTAGATGAGAAATTGCAGGTGTTGGCATTGGGCCAACAAGCAAAACATCCGAACCTGAGGAAAGCAAACCGGAGGTCATGGCATATTCGACCATATAACCGCTAAGCCTTGTGTCCTTGCCAATCACAACGCTAGGTCTTTTGTATCTCTCCCTGAGGAAGATGCCAAGCGCTTTTCCTATTTGCACAATAGTGTTTGGCTCAATTGGAAATTCATTTGCAATTCCTCTGATTCCATCTGTTCCAAAAAGCTTTTCCATAAAAACACCTATTTAACAGTAACCGATTTTGCAAGATTGCGCGGTTTGTCAGGGTCATTTTTGCGCATGATTGCAAGGTAGTATGCAAGGAGCTGCAGTGGGATTACCGAAAATATGAAGTGAAGTTTGCCTTGTGGGATCTTAAAAAAATGGTCGAAAACATGGTTATTTTGAGTGGAAATGCCAATTACCTCTGCACCTCTTGCTTTCACCTCGCAAGCGCTGCTTAATGCCTCATCTTTATTGTCTGCGCAAATAACAATTACTGGAACGCCTTTTTCAATAAGCGCTATTGTGCCGTGCTTGAGCTCAGCTGCAGGAAAGCCTTCTGCGTGTATGTAGCTTACCTCCTTTATCTTTAGTGCGCCTTCAAGAGCTGTTACAGCGTTCTCATTCTTGCCAATAACGAAAAGGCTTTTCGCGTTTCTAAATCTTTTAGCAAGACTTTTTGCTTTCTGTTCATTCATCTTTATCAGCTCTTCTACAAGGCAAGATTCTTTCTCGATGTCTTTTTTTGCGCTCTCTGTGTTTTCAACAAGAGTGTTTGCAAGCAAGTAAAGCAAGGAAAGCTGTGCAATGTAATTCTTCGTTGATGCGACGCCAATCTCTGGACCTGCATTCATCATCAAAGTTATATTGCTCATCATCGTAAGGCTTGAGCCAACAACATTTACAAGGCTTATGATCTTTGCACCTTTGTTTTTTGCAGCTCGCACTGCATCAAGCACATCAGCGGTTTCGCCGCTCTGAGATAAAGCAATGATTGCTGTTTTTTTGTCCACCACATTGAGGTAATTTGAAAACTCAGATGCAAGCACTGCTGTTACATGGCGCATTGCAATCTTGTTGAAAAGGTAATTGCCGAGAAGCGCTGCATGATAGCTTGTGCCACAGCCGATGATAAAAACGCGTTTCGCATTTTTTATTGCTGAAGCAGTTTTTTCAAGAATTCCTTTTGGCTGAATGCTTGCATTTCTCATCGCGACTCCGGCTTCATGTATCTCCTTAAGCATGTAATGCTCAAAGCAACCTTTGCTAGCTGACTGGAAATTAAGCTTAAGAGGTTTCAAGCGATTCTTTGTCTCAAGACCTGTTGCAATTTCAAAGCTCTTTATATCAGAGCTGAGCTCGACTAGTTCAGAATCTTTTATAAACAGCACCTTGTTAGAATGCTTTACAATTGCATTAAGGTCGCTTGCAAGAAGAAATGCATCATCGGAAATACCAGCAATGAGCGGCAAACCTTTCCTTGCACCAATTATGGAATTCGAACCTTTAGCTATTGCAAGTATTGCATAGTTGCCATCGATATGAAGCAGCGCTCTTCTTACAGCTTCCCTTATGGGAAAGCCTTTTCTGAGATAAAATTCGATAAGGTGAGGTATAACCTCTGTGTCTGTGTCTGTTGCAAAGGAAAAGCCCTGCTTTTTTAAAAATTCCTTAAGTTCTGAGAAATTCTCAACAATTCCATTATGCACCACAACGATCTTTCCATTCTGCGAAACATGCGGGTGTGCATTTCTAACGCTGATCTTTCCATGCGTAGCCCATCTTGTATGGCCTATTGCAAGAGAGCCATTAAGCATTGTCCTTGGCAAAGAGGTTATTTTGCCAGTTTTTTTGTATATTTTGATATCTTTGGAGCTTACTGCAAGCCCCCAGCTATCATAACCCCTGTAATCAAGGGTTTTCAGGCCTTCGTAAGCTATAAGGCCTGCTCTATCAGTTTTTGAAATCACTCCAATTATGCCACACATAGCACTCAACATTTTTACTTGCAGGGCAAAAGGCCTCTAAATTAATTTATATGCTGGCCTGGTATATAAAAACCTCTTAAAAAGCCTAAAAACCCCTAAAAAACCATTAATAATGCAATTTGCAAGTTTTGCATTATAAATAAAAACCTTTTTATAATACCAATATAAATTATTTAATACCGGTATAAAAATTATAAAAATATGGTGATTTTTTTGCAAGGTGCACTTTCGTTTGAAAAAGATGGAAAGCGCTATGCATATAATGCAGAGATACTGCAATCTGCTGAAGCAATAAAGCCGCTGCTTAATGAAAAGTGTTGGCGCATTTACCAGGAGCTTTCCGCAAAGGAATGTTACCCTGCTGAGCTCTCAAAGAAGCTTGGCATTGGGCAGCAGGAGGCTTATTATTACATCAACAAACTCCGAAATGCAGGCCTTGTGGAGGTTACACGCAAGGAAGAAAAGCAAGGCGGGCTCGCAAAATATTACGCTGCAACAAAGAAATGCTTTGCATTTGTGCCTACAATAAGTAAAGAATATGAAGTAGATATATTTGGTCCTGAAAAAAATATTTTTGAGCATGCAGACGAATTTTTCTACCCAATTGTAAAAAAAGGCGTTCTTGATGCAAAGATCGTTATAGGCGCGCCTGATTCTCATGGCATTTTCAAGGCAAGGGCAAGGGATGCACATATTGCCGCTGAACTTTGTTGCTTTCTTGGGCTTTTCTGCACCAAGATAAAACAGCCATTTATTTTTCTTGACACGATGCTTGGGCACATAAGCAAAGAGAACAGCAATCTCATAGTTGTTGGTGGGCCAATAACAAATAAGACAAGCGGCGAAGTAAACGAATATTTGAGCGTGCGCTTTGAGCAGAAGAATGGGCAATGGATTATAAAAAGCACAAACTCTGAAAAGGAATACACTGAGGACTCGATAGGCATAATTGAGAAGATCAAACACCCTTTTTTTGAGGACCGCACAATATTGTTCCTTGCAGGAAAGAGAAATGTTGGCACAAAAGCAGCAGTGCTTGCATTGATGCAAAATACCTTGGAAATAATAAAACCAAATAAATTTAATGAGGCTCGCATAGCGCATGTTGTTGAGGGCCTTGACCTTGACAGCGATGGCCTTATCGACAGCGTTGAGATTCTAGAATAATGTCAGTTGCTTATAGGCCTCTTGAACCCACCTTGGTTGCTGGGATAATAAGGCCTTGCTGTGGCCTTAGTTATTGGCCGCTGGAGATGATAAGAACCCGCTGGAGGTTCTTATATTGGTTGCTGGAGATGATAAGAACCCGCTGGAGGTTCTTATATTGGTTGCTGGAGATGATAAGAACCCGCTGGAGGTTCTTATATTGGTTGCTGGAGATGATAAGAACCCGCTGGAGGTTCTTATTGAGGAAAGGAATATAAATATTCGATTCCTTAATTAGAAATGGGGTTTTATGATTAATGCAATTGGCAGTGCTGCAGGTTTGATGGTAAAAAGGCCTCTTGCTCTGCTGCCCATCTTTTTTGCATCATTGGCATGCGTGCTCATATCTGTGTTTTTTCAGCTAAGGCTTCTTGAGCTTTTCTCTGAATTTATAAATTATAGTTTGGAAGCGCAGGATTTGAATGCCGCTGTATTTTTCTTTACCAAGCAAGCTGCAAGCATTTCCTATATGCTTGGCCTAGCACTTGCGAATAGCTTCTTAGTGCTGCTTTTCGGAGTTTACTACTGCAGATATGCTATAACAGTGCAGCGTAAGGGCTCTATTGGCAATGCGCTTGGATTTGCTTTGAAATCTTCAGGAAACATAATTGCATTGCTCATCACAATGGCAATATTTTTGCTTGCAGCAATATCAGCCGGGTTTTTCTTCATAATGCTTCCGCTTTACAATACCTTTCTATATACGACAATAATTGCTGTTTATTGTATAATTGTTTTCATATTTGCAATGAGGCTCTTTATGTTTGCGCTGCCTGCGCTTGCGAAGGAAGAAAGCAACGCAAAAAAAGCCATTAAGGAAAGCTGGGCCTTTACAAAAAAACATTTCTGGCAATCGTTATTGCTTGCGTTGATAATCATATTTTTTATTTTTGCAATAAGCGCCATTGCAATGCTTTTTTTGGAAAAAATTGATGAAACGCTTGCGGTGTTTTCATTGCGGTCTGTTTTTGACACAATTTTGATTGCGTTCTGCTTGGGAGTTCTAGCAATATACTATTCAAAACATGCGGAATGATGAGTTTTGATTCATATGCTTGAGCTAAAAAAGCTTGTCCTGAAGAACTTTAAGTCATTCAGAAGTGCCGAGATACCTTTTAAGAAAGGTCTTACTGCAATCATAGGTCCAAACGGCTCTGGAAAGAGCAACATCCTTGATGCACTTCTTTTTGTTCTTGGGGAAACCTCAATGAAAAGCCTTCGCATGGGGCGAATAACTGAGCTCATAAATTATGATGCTGCTGAAAAATATGCAAAGGTTGAGTTGAAGCTCAAGCGCGATGAAGAGGTTATAACAATAAGCAGGCTTATTGATTGGAAAGGAAGAAGCGAATGCAGGATAAACGACAAAAAGGTAACGCTTAATGAGCTTGTAAGTCTTGTTGAAGAGCTTGGGCTTAAAAACAAATACAACTTTTTTGTGCAAGGCGATGTAACGCGCATCATAGAGATGAGCCCTGAGCAGAGGCGCACCATCATAGATGAGCTTGCCGGGATAAAGGAATTTGAGCTGAAACGCGCAGAAGCACAAGAAAACCTTGACAAGGTCAATGAACGTATAAAGAACGTTAAGCTTGTGCTTCAGGAACGCCTTTCAAGGCTTGAGACCCTTCAGAAGGAGCGCGAACAGGCCGAACGCTACAAAAGCCTTGTTGAAAGAAAAAATATGCTCAAGGCAAGCATAATAAAAAGCGAGCTTGATTCAATCCAGATGGAAATTGAGAAAAAGAAGACAAAGCTGAAGAAGTGCCAAGAAGACATTGAGAAAAGGGCCGACGAAAAGCTTAGAATAATTAAGCGTATCGATGAGCTCGAGAAAAAAGCTGAGGAGATAACAAGGAAGATTGTTGAGGAGCAACAGAAGGTTTTCCAGGAATTTGGGGAAAAGGCAGAAAAGCTAAGAACAGATATAAGGATTGCTGAGGAGTCAATAAATGCTTATAATGCTACGATGGAAAAGCTTTCAAATCAGGAAAATTCGCTTGGGGAAGAGATAAGGTCGCTGCTCGCGCAGATGGAGGATGAGAAGAAAAATATCAGCGCGAATGAAGAGGAGCTTGATGAGCTTAACGAAGAGATTCAAAGGTTAGAGGATGAGATAAAAGGTTTTGAGGAAAAGGCAAAAGAGGCCTCGCAAGTTAGGGCTGAGGTTGAAAAAGAAATTGGAGAAATCGAAGCTGAGATTGAAAAGCTGCAGAAAGAGATTAATGCAAAGCAGAAAGAGCTTGGCGAAGTAAAAAGAGAAAATGAGATGCGCCAGCAGAGGATTCAAGAGCTTGCTGAAGAGTCAAAAGAACTTGAAAATACAAGAAAGATTTTTGCTAAGCTGCGCGAACAATTGCAAACCCTTGAAGGCAAAGGCCTTGAAGAAAAGCTTTCAAAGTTCAAAATTGATGAGAAAAAACTTCGCACAAAAGAAAGCGAGCTTCTCGGTAGGATTGAGGAGCTAAAATCCGAGCTTTCTGAGCTCGAAAAGGCCTCAGCAAAATGCCCTGTATGCGACAGCCCAATAAGTGCTGACAAGAAAAAGATTCTTTTTGAAAAAAAATCCAAGGAGCTTAAGACGCTTGAGCAGCAGAGAAAAGAGCTAATAGGAAACATAGAGGCCTATGCAGAAAAAATTCAGACATGCGAGAAAGAACTTTCAAAGCTTCTCGAGCTTAGGCACGAGCTTAAGGGCTATGAGGATAGAATAAAATTGCTTGAAAAACTTGAGCAGCAGATAAAAGAGGAAGAAAAAAAGATCAAGGACATCGGAGCAATATCAAATGAGATTGCCAAGCTTGAGCAAGAGATTAGAAAATATCAGCAAATCCGCATGGAAAAAAAGGCAAGCCTTGACAAGCTTGTTGATGCACGAGATAGCAAAAGATATGCTGAGCTTACCGAGATGATTCATAAGAGGTCGATGCTTGAAAGCACAATTCAAATATCAGAAGGGCATGTAGCAAATATATCAAGTGAATGCGAAAAAATAAGGGCACGCTTGAAAGAACTTGCAGAGGAAAAACAATCTCTGCAAAAAAGCATTGAGTCAAAAACAAAAAGCATTGATGCTTTAAAGCAGGAGCTCGCAAAACTAGAAGATGCAAGAATGGCAAGAAGTGGCAATGTTTCTGAGCTTTTGCAGGAAAAGGATAATATTTCGAACACTATTCAAAAGCTTAAAACCGAGCTTAACCTTCTCGAAGCTGAGATAGGAAAGCTTGAAAAGGAAGTTAATGAGATAAGGGTTGAGCTTGGCAAGGGCGAAGTGCGCCTTGCAGATCTTGAGGAAGAATTGAAAGAAATGCCACAAACTGAGTTCATAAGCGATGTACCGATTAAGGATATGAAGAAGAGCCTTGCAGAGATTGAAAAAGAGCTTGCATCAATAGGGCCTGTGAATCTGCGTGCAAGCGAATCTTTGCGCGAGGAAGAGGAACAGCTTCTTGAGGTAAAGGAAAAGATTGAAAAGCTTGAAGAGGAGCAAAAAGCAGTGCTGGAGATGATAGAAAAGATTGAGGTGAAAAAAAAGGAATTATTCATGAGCTGCCTCGAGGCGATAAACAAAAACTTTTCCGATATGTTTTATAGATTCTTTGGAGGCACTGGGAAGCTTAGCCTGACCGACTATGAGAACATAAAGGATGCTGGCCTTATAATTGAGGCAAAACATAAGGAAAGCTTGCAATCAATTGATGCGATGAGCGGCGGTGAAAAAACCCTAACTGCCTTAGCCTTCATCTTTGCGGTGCTTCTTTATAAGCCAGCACCACTTTACTTTTTCGATGAAACCGATGCTGCACTCGATGAGGTTAACTCAATCAAAGTGAGCCAAATTTTGAACGAACTCTCTAAAAAAGCACAAATCATAGTTATAACTCACAACAACGTTGTCATAAGGTATGCAATGCAGGTTATAGGTGTAACACTTTCTAAAAACAAGTCAAGCATCATTGGCCTTGACCTGTCAAAGCACATGGAAAATGGGAACAATGCAAATGAAGCACAAAAAACTGAAGCACCAAAGGTTGAAGAATAAATTGGATTAGGAATCACTTTATGCAGCCATAAAATTGGCTTAAAAATTCTCCTTCATTTTGCGGCTTTTTTTATCTCTTGGCTTTCTTTTGAATTTTTTTGCTTTTTGTTAGCTTTTTTCTGTTTGGCAATGTCACTTTTTACATTATCCTTTTGCTTATTTTCCTTTTTTGGCTCTTCCTCAGAAACTTGCTCCTTTCTTGCAATCTCGGTCTCTATGGCGTTTATTCTTGCACAATATTCTGAGATTGCCTTGTTGTAGTCACTTTCTGTGATTTCGCCACGAGCATATTGATTTCTTATCTGCTCCAAGGCAAATGAAAGGCCTTTTATTTCACCCCTTAGCCTGTCAAGCTCAAGAAGCTGCTTTGACCTTCTAGAAAGCTCATTTTTAAGCGAATTTAGTTTTTCCTCACAGATGCGCTTTTTTTCCGCATACTCTGAGCTGCTCAATTTGCCATGCAAAAATTTTTTGTCAAGTTCCTTTAGCGAGCGTTCCACTTCAGAAATAGCTTTTCTTATGCGCTTCTTTTCTAATTGTGCCACCTGTCTTTTTTCTTTCAACTTCACCAAAGCAAAGATAATGAGCAAGGCACCAATGATAGAACCAATTATTATTGCTGGCAGGATTATGGCTGAAAGGTTGTTTAAAAAAGCACCTCCAGAAGCTTCATTTGTGGGCGTAACGGGCTTAGTGGTCTTTTCGGTTTTTGGAAGCTCTATTGTTATTGGCTCCTGCTTAGTTTCGGCAAGAACTTTTTTTATCTTCTGCGTAGCATCAAAGGTCTCCTCGGCAACATGAGCTAAGCTCAAGGATGTTTTTGCATCTTCAGCTGCTTTTGACTTTGCACCTTCGCTCATATAATGGTTTGCAGATTTCATGAAATATTCAGAATGCATCAGGTAAAGTTCAGCCCATATTGTACTGGCATCGCTCTCAATTTTTTTTCTTATTGCAGGATTTTTTTCTTCAAGCGTTTTTACGAGCTCTGAAAGCTGCTTGCTGCTATATATTGACTCGGATTCGCAAAGCCCCTTTACGCTTGCTGAATCAAGTATTGTAACATCATACCAGCCCTGCTCAAATGCTGCTTTTGCAGAATCAATGCGCCTTGTTATATCTTCGTCGGGGTTTTCTAATGAGGCATTGCAGTTTTCAGCATCTAGCAGGTATTGCCTTGCGATTTCTTTAAGGTTTGGCGTTCCCTGGAACTTGTCTCTTGCGTCCACTGCAATATTATAGAAATCCTGAGATATCTTGTACCAGCTGTTTGCAAATTCATATGCGCGAAGTTTTTCCACTAGTGTTGACGTCTTGTCCATGCTGTTCAAGCTTACCTCGGCCCATGTTATCCTCTGCTTTGCCGCAGTAAGCCATTCAAGGCGCTCTAAGGTGTAAAAGCTTTTGAGAAGCTGCTTTTGCTTTTCAATCTTTTCACTCAATGCTTCCTTCCAAAGGTTGAGAATCTCAGAATCTGGCTCAAAAAGCGCTGGATTCTTTGCTACGTCAGCTACAAAGCGTGCATAGGTTGATGCAACAAAGGCGCTGTTTGCTGAGGAATAAAGATAGTTCATCTCATAAAGCATGTTTGCATCATCTAAGAGCTTCTGGGCACTTGTAAGAGCATCAAGCAGAGAGCTCATTATTTCGGTTTCAGAATATTTCATGTCATTAAGCGCATCTCTTGCATTTTTTATCTCAGATCTTGCATCCACGATATAGTTTAGCGTAAGCTCCTTCATTACGTTGAATTTCTGCTTAAGAGGCATCTTCTCTGGAACAAATGGCTTCTGCTCACTGATCTTGCTGTTTATATCGATTTTATTGATATCCATAAAGGCATATTTTAAGGCCTCATCTATGTTTGCTACTTCCACAACTATAAGCCCCCAATTCCGTGGGGCATAATCAACGAGATTCACAGTTTTTATACCATCAGGAAACCTATATGTTTGGTAAGCATCGCCTTTTGGGATAAGAAAAAGTTTAATTCCCGTGTCATGTGCCTCTTTCGCCTTAAGGAAAACACCACCAACAGAGCCTATAGAGCCATCCTCTGAAATCTGCCCTGTGATAGAAACATAGTTGGGAAGCTTCTTATCCTCAAGCATAGAAACAAGAAGCAAGGTCATTGCTGCGCCTGCACTTGGGCCTTCCACAACGCTTGCATTTGATTTTATATCAAACATATAGTCGTATTTGTTTACATCAGAAAAGTAGTTTTTTGCGACCTCAACTGCAAGCCTTTCGGTTTGCTGAGTTGAGGTGCCTATGAGAGGCCCTATTGAACTCCAGATCTTGCCAGAGCCTGGCACAATTGAAATTGTTAGCTCTGCTTTAACAGCTTTATCTTCGGATTCCACGACAGCATATATAGGTATTGATGCATTGGTTATTATCGCATAGCACTGGCTTGCATAGAGCGCAAAAATTATTGCTGCAATAAAAAAACTTCTTTTCGCCATAAGCACACCTAATTGCAATTGCCCACAGATTTTTTTCAGAAAATATTACTTAAAGCAATGCATTGCGAACAATTCTATATAAACATTTTTAAATAATTTTAAAAAGACTATTATAATGTGCACCCTGAACATAAAAAGAATTAGGGCTGATTTTCCAGTACTGCAAAGCGATGTGATATATTTTGACAATGCCTGCATGACGCTTAGGCCTAAGCAGGTAATTGATGCGATGGATTGGTATTACAACAAAAACTGTGCATGCGCAGAGCGCTCCTTGCACAGGCTTGGCGCAGAGCTTACTGATAAGGTTGAAAATGCAAGGGAAAATATAAAGAAATTCTTTGGCGCAGATAATTCTTATGAGCTTATATTCACAAAGAACACAACTGAAGCAATAAATCTCGTTGCACATGGTTTTTGCTTTAAGGAGAAGGATGAGGTAATAATAAGCGATCGCGAGCACAACTCAAATCTTGTTCCATGGCTTGCGCTTAGGGAAAAAGGCTTAATATGCAATCATGTTCCAAGCATGCAAAGCTTTGAATTCGATCTCGATAAGTTTTCTTCACTTCTTTCTCGCAGAACAAGGCTTGTTTCAGTTGTTCATGTAAGCAACATTGACGGTTACAAAATGCCTGCAAAAGAGATAATAAAGATTGCGCACGAGAATAAAACGCCTGTTCTTCTTGATGCTGCGCAAAGCGCTGGGCACATAAAAATGAATGTGAAAAAGCTTGATGTTGATTTTGCTGCTGTCAGCGCCCACAAGATGTGTGGACCTATTATCGGCTGCCTCATAGCGAAAAAGGAAATGATTGCAAAGATAAAGCCATTGGTTTATGGCGGCGGCACGGTGGAGAGCACAACTTTAAGCTCATATAAGCTCACTAAAAGCCCAGAAGCCTTTGAGGCAGGTCTTCAAAACTATGCAGCAATCTTAGGTTTTGAAGAGGCATGCAATTACCTGAAGAAGATTGGAATGGAAAAGATAGAGAAATATGAGGATGAGTTAAACAAGGTGATTACAAAAGGCCTTTTTAAAATTGAAGGACTTTACTTTATAGGTGTAAAAGATGCGAGAAAGCGCATTGCAATTGCAAGCTTTGGCTTGCAGAACATAGATGCTAGCGATGTTGCCATAATGCTTGACGAATTGCACGCGATTGCAGTAAGAGCAGGGAAGCACTGCGCGCATTCATGGTTTAATGCGCACAAAATGCCCTCAAGCGTAAGGGCCTCTTTATATTTCTACAACACGAAGGAAGAAGTAGGCATATTTGTAGAAGAGCTTGAAAAAATTGCAAAATTAATAAAAAATAAAAAAGGTTTAGCCAAACAGTGCGCTTAGGCCGCTGACTGCTTCTTCCTCTGATTTCTGCTCTTCTACTTTTGTCTCCTCTGCTTTCTTTGGTGCCTGCGCTGATGTCTGAGCTTGCTGTGCTGGCGCAGCTTGCACAACTGCTGCATTTTTTATTGCTTCGTCTATGTTTACATCTTTGAGCGATGCGATCAATGCCTTCACTTTTGCGCTATCAACTTGAACTCCTGCAGCCTTAAGAACGCTTGTTACTGATTCCTCTGTTATCTCCTTACCTGCAGAGTGCAAAAGCAATGCTGTGTATATATATTCCACTTTTTTCACCTCTTAAATTTTTTTATGAACATAAATATTTAACCCTTCCTCCTTGGCCGAGATTTTTGCATTAAGATGTTTTAGCAATCTCGCTAAGCATGTTTGCAGTAGCTTGCGCCTTTGCAATGAGCTCTGGCAGTACAGCAGGGCTTAGAATTGATGCCTCTATTGCAAGAGCCTTTGCTTCTCTGAAAGCTTTTTGCAGGAATAATTCAATATTCTGAGGCGTGATATAGGTTATATTAAAGGCCAAGTTGAATGCTTGCACATAGCATGACTGCAGATCCTTTTCAAACTTGGCTAAATCGATGTCAAGGGTGCTTGAATCATACAAGGTATTGCCATCGCTTGCTGCTAAAATCTTCAACATTATTTCATGAGGTTTCATGTCAAGCTTTATCAGAGCATTTGCAACATCTAAGCTAACCTGCTCGCCTTTGTGAACAACAACTGTATCTTTCAGAACATGCACCTTTGTGCCCTTTGTTGCAACAGGGATGTTTGCAGCCTTTAGCAGCGACATATCAGGCCCTGGCATCAGATTTGTTTCGCCTGCAGGCACAACAATATCGCTGCTTGCAATGCTGCCTGCTTTCAAATAAGTTCTAACCTTGTTTTTCTTTATAGCAGAATAAAGCTCAAATGGATCCATGTTTGTTGTTACAAGCGCAAGCTGTCCGCTGATATATTTATCCCAGTTGAATTTTTTGTGCTTGCTTTCAGCTAGCGCCCTTTTTATTATCTTTGCTTTTGACACCTTTATAGTTGCATCGCCACTTAGCTTTATCTTCAGCTCTTGAAGCATGTTTGCTGGCAGACCATCGATGCTTGCGATAGCTACTATTTTGCTTTGCTCTATGAGAGCTTTTAGCTCCTCAAGCTGCTTTTCCTTCCATTTTCTTGTGTGTGTTTTCACGGCCTCACCTATATTATCCTCACAGCTGGGCTCATCGTTTTCTTTATATATACTGATTTTATGTTGTGCTTCTGCCCAGGCAATGCATGAACAACCTCATTGTATACTGCAACAGCATTCTCAGCGATCTCTTCCGGGGCCATTTTTTCATGGCCTATTGCTACCTGCACAAGAGGAACGCCCTTGCCCCTCTTGTTTGTAACTCTGAGAGCAGCACCTGAGCCTGACAGGATGCTCTCAGCTTCATTTTTTTCAGGATTAACAGGCCTTGGCATCTTTCCTTTTGGTGCAAGTGTTTGGCCCAAATATTTTGCAACTGTAAGCATAACAGGTCCTTCAGCAAGAAGAACATCGTACTCAGCAATCTCCTGAATGTCTTTTTTTGAAAGGGTTGGAATATCTGTCTCCATTATGATTCTATCAAATTTGTCTTTTACAGCTTCAGCAAATGCTGCTGTCTTTGCAAAAAGCAGCGCCTTTGCGCTTCCCTGGCCTGTTGAGTGCGGCAAAGCTACCTTTAGGTCGATAAGGTTTTCAGGCTTTTTAACATCAAGATTTTTGAAATTTATAATTAGCTCTATCGTCTGGGTAAAGTTTCTCTTTTTAGCCTTATCATCGATTTGCTTTAAGGCGTTTATTACATCCTTTACTTCCAAATTTAAGACCTCCTGCATTAAGCAGTAGTGGCGGCCAAAAAGCCGATAACATCTTTATTCTATGAAACATTTAAATATTTTAGCTTAAGACAAACAAATGCTTACTTTAGATTTTGCTCTATGAGGGAATCGTAGGCACCTGCTTTAACCTCTTTTATAAACTCTGAAGCTAGCTTGCCCTCAACGCGGACGCCCATTGAAGAGCAGCTTCCGATCACTTGTAGAACCATTCCCTTGAGCTGCTTGAAGTTCATCTTTTTAACCTTCTTTTTTGCAACATCGATTACCTGGGCCATTGTAAGGTTTCCGGCCTGCTCGGCTTTAGGGTTTGCAGCACCTTTAGAACCTGTGATTTTCTTTATCAGCTCTGTTGTAGGCGGCGAACCAACCTCTATCTCAAAATTCTTTGTTGAGGGATCCACTATGATTCGCACAGGCACCTGCATGCCTGCAAAATGCTTTGTTTTTTCATTTATAGCTGCAACAATTGCGCCGATGTTAACACCCAAAGGACCCAAAGCTGGGCCTAAGGGTGGCGCTGCACTTGCTTTTCCACCTTCAACAAGAACCTTTATCTCTGGCATAAAAATACCTCAAAAAACTATTTCTCAAGCCTTATGTTTTCGGCTTTGATTGTTACCGGAACTCTCACAGCGGCATCGACTAGCTCAATAGTCACCTCTTCTTTTGCCTGGTTTACCCTTATCACGCGACCAACTTCGCCTTTGAACGTTCCTGAAACAATCCTAACCTTTGCGCCTTCAGTTATCGCTTCCATGAGAGGGTGTGCCTCTAGCAATGAGCTAAGCTCATCGATCTTAACCTCGCCGACAACGATGCCCCTTGTTTTTATGTGAGGCACATCGATTACCGCTCTTTTCACTGCCTCTTCGGTTTCGCCCTCGATGAGTATATATCCCTTAAAGTCAGGCACAACAACTATTGAGCTTACGCCTGGGTTTTCAACGTCAAGTTTCTTTTTGAGCATGTCAGCCACGAGGCTCTCTTGGCCTGCGGTAACACGAACTGTGAATATCATGCGCTTCACCATTAGCTATTTCAAATATCAAAAACCTATATAAAAGGTTTAAAAAAGGGTTAAAATACTTTCCTTAGCACTCCTCTGCAATATACTCTTTATAGCAATCTTTTTATGCCTGTTGCTTTTATGCCATCACACGACCTTGGTAAAGCCTAGGTACAAAAACAGGAGTGCTATTATAAAACCCAATGCTCCAAGCAAGAGCACGCCTATCAATGTTATCTTTGCAAGCAAGAGGTATTCCTCTTTTGTAGGCTTTTTTGATACGATAAGTACCCTTTTAGAAGATTCTATAAAATCTCGCAAACCCAAAGAATCACCCTGTAAACTCTATGCCAAGGTCTATTACGCCCTTTTCCTTGTGCATCTTTTCAAAGTCCTCAAGATATGGGAACCTTCCACCTGCAATGACAACCATTGCCTGCACCCTGTTCTTTGAAAGTTCCTTGTCAATCATTGCGCCCCAGATTATATGTGCATTTGGGTCAATCCTCAGGCTCACTGTTTCTACAACCATCTCTGCCTCTCGCAGGGTCATGTCCGCGCCGCCAACGACATTCACAAGGGCACGCTTTGACTGGCTTATGTCAACATCAAGCAATGGCGAATTCAGCGCATTTTCAACAGCCTCAAGGGCGCGCGCATCGCTTGCTTCCTCGCTGTGCGATTCTCCAAGACCAATCATTGCTGCGCCGCCTTTCTTAAGTATGGTGCGCAGGTCAGCAAAGTCAAGGTTTATGAGGCCTGGTTTTGTGACCATCTCTGCAATTCCCTTTACAGCATTTGTTAGAACCTCATCAGCAACTTTAAAAGCCGAGTTCACAGGCAGGTCAGGTGCGATCTCAAGAATCTTGTCGTTTGGAATTACGATGATTGTGTCTGCATGCTCCTTAAGCTTCGCAAGCCCGTCCATTGCGTTCTCTGCCCTGCGTCTACCCTCAACTGTAAAAGGCAAGGTTACAACTGCAACTGTGAGCACGCCAAGCTCTTTTGCAATCTCTGCAATTACAGGGCTTGCGCCCGTACCTGTGCCGCCTCCAAGGCCACAGGTTATGAATAGAAGATCTGTACCTTTTATAATTTCTGTGAGCTCATCGATGCTCTCGCGCGCAGCTGCTTCACCAACCTGAGGCTCTGAGCCAGAGCCTAAGCCGCGAGTTGTTTCTCTCCCAATGAGAAGGCGCTTATCTGCAACAGTGTTGATCAAATCTTGAGCATCTGTATTTATAGCATAGGTTTCTGCACCTGTAATGCCAACCTCATGCATTCTCTCTACAGTATTGCTTCCGCCGCCACCTACACCAACAACCTTTATTTTTGCCTGCGCGCTCTCAAGAATCTGCTGAAGCTCCTCATCGTTAGGAAGCTCTGCGAGCTTTGCTTTCTTTTCAGCAGGATCCAATGATTGCGCCCTTTTTATTGCCTTTTTCACAATGGACTCCATGAAAATCCCCCTTTTGAGTTAAAAAATTATCCGCAAAAGATTTTTGCCCTGAAAATGCTTTAAAACCTTTTTGTTGACCTCCGCAATATTCCAAATTTCTAATCAACTTTTTACTCAACTTTTCCAATCAAATTTTTTCTAATTTTTCCCTAATTTTTCCAATTAAATTATTTTTCTAAATTAATTTCTAAATTATAATCATTATATTCTTTACATTCTAATTTTACAGTGTTCTAATTTTACAGCGCTTGCTTTGCTCGCTCGTGCTTGCTCTGTGCTTGCTCTATGTTTCTGCGTTTATCACTTCCGCATTTCCACGTTTCCGCGTTTTCCGGCCTTGCTACTGTGTTTATTAATTAATATTTGTGTAAAAAAGGATTAAAAGCTATGCCAAAATCATCAAAAGGCGTTTTCTTGGCTCGGCCTCAGCGCCGCGCACATCACATGTTTACGAAAAAATTGCAAAGATTGCAGATGAGTATTCGAAAAAATTAAATGTAGAATATAACAAAATTTTTATTCGACAACAAAAAACAAAATGGTCAAGTTGCTCGTTAAAGAAAAATTTAAGTTTTAACTTAAAAATTATTTCTTTGCCAGAAGAGATGATAAAGTATCTTGTTTTTCATGAAATGCTTCATCTTATAGAAAAAAACACAACGGCAATTTTACTTCATTGACTCAAAAAGAATTTCCGAATTATAAAGAAATAGAAAAAAAGCTTTATGAATATTGGATTATACTCAACAAAAACATATGGTGGAAAAAATTAGAAAATGTTGAGGCATAGGACACAACTCTTTTTCAATTTCTTCAGCAGTTTTTGGCAATTGGAACTGGGGCTTATTTTTTATGAAATAAAACAATCCATATCAAGCTGCTTTTATTTTATTTTGCAGACATATTTAGCTATTGCAGTGAGCTTATAATCTTGGCCGCTAGGCTTTTAAGTAAATCGGCCAAATTTTAAACTAAATCAAACACTAAATACATTTAAAATCACTCGATGCGTAATAATTGCTGGGCCTATTAAAGGCCTGTTGAATGTGGAAAGGCCTCAAAGGCGCTGAAGATACCGAAGATGATGGAAGGATTGAATAAGGAAATGTAACTGCGCAAAAAACTATGGAGCAGCAGAAAAGGATGAATTAATGGAAAAAGGAAATTAGAAAGATTGGCAATTGGAAAGATAAGAAATCAATGGAAATTGTAGCCTAAGAAGATGCAAGGTTAATGGAAAGGATTGCGCAAGAAAAGGTATTGGAAAGATGGATTGGAAGAAGGGCATTGGAAAGAAGGTGGATTGGAAACACAATCAATTGGAAAGATTGTGGAAAGGTTTTGGAAAGACGTTGGTTGAAAAGAAGGTGGGTTGAAAAGGATTTGGAATTAGAAAAGGCTGTGGAAAGATGGTGAGAAGATGAGCGAAAAAAATGCCTGGAAAAAAGATTGGTTGAAGGTTGTGGAAGAAACTGCTCGAGATATAAAGGCCTTGAGAATTCAGGGCGCAAGCGCTATTAGAAAACAGGCCATAGAGGCGCTGCGCATAAGCGTTGAGCTGAGCAGGGCAAAAAATGTGGAGCAGCTAAGAAAAGAGCTTAAGCAAAGCATCTTAATGCTTGCTACTGCAAGGCCAACAGAGCCAGAGACAAGGGCTGCGCTGCGAACCATACTTGAGGCATCAAAAAAAGAGCTTCCAATAGAGGCGCTAAAATCAAGCATCATAAAGGCCTGTGAAGATTACCAAAAGGACAGAGAAAAGGCAATGAAAAAGATCGCTATATTAGGCCTTAAAGAGCTAAAAAAATGCAGGACAATATTCACGCATTGCCACTCGCACACAGTTGAGGACATACTTAAGCTGCTTCACAAAAAAGGAAAACTTGAGCATGTGATATGCACTGAAACAAGGCCAAGATTTCAGGGAAGGATTACTGCAAGCCATTTAACGCGCGAAGGAATTAAATGCACAATGATCGTTGATGGTGCAGCAAGGACTTTCATAAAAGATGCAGATGCATTTCTCACTGGCTGCGATGCCATACTTGCTGATGGAAGCATTGTGAATAAGATAGGCACATCTTTGATTTCCTTGGCAGCAAAGCAAGCCTCAGTGCCGCACTACGTTGCTTCAAGCGCGCTCAGCTTTGACCCAGAAACTTATTACAAAAAGGAAGAGCCGATTGAGGAGCGTGCAGCAAGCGAGGTTTGGGAAAAAAAGCTCAAGAACCTTGAAATAAGAAACCCCGCATTTGATATCACCGAGGCAAAGCTCGTAAAGGCAATCATATGCGAGAAAGGGATTTTCTCGCCAAAAAGCTTTGTTTCTTTTATGGTCAGGGAGCTCGAGCTAAAGAAAAAGCCATATGTTCCGCTAATGGATTTGCTTAAAAAATAATGGACTGAGCAATGGATAATTGGCCTGCGACGCGCATTAAAGCAAATGGCCTTGCTTAAGATTTGTGTAAAATATAATGAGCCCAAGCGATAAGCTAATTGGCCTTTTCACAAACAAATAGCCTTGCTTAAGATTTGCTTAAAATATAAATGCACTTAAGTACAGCTAATTGGCCTTTCAATGCGATAAACAAATAGATTTGCTTAAGATTTTTGTCTAAGATTTGCTTAAAATACAAAGCGCTCAAGCAGGTTCTGCTTCTTAATTTAAAGAGAAGCGATTTGCTACGATAACAAATAAAACCCTTTTATGCCTTATTCTTGAAGTGAGCTTATGAACTTTGACTATAAGGCAATAGGCCTAAAGGCAGGCCTAGAAGTGCACCAGCAGCTTGACACAGGAAAGCTTTTTTGCAGATGCCCAAGCAGGCTTATGAACAGGGAGCCTGATGCCAAATTTCAAAGAAGGCTAAGCTTGGGCGCTTCCGAGCTTGGCGAGTTTGACAGGGCTGCGCTTGAGCAAGCCAAGAAAGGCCTTTTTTACGAGTATGAATTCTTCAACGACTGTTGCTGCCTTGTTGAATGCGATGAAGAACCACCAAAGGAGATTGATAGGGACGCGCTGGAAACTGCATTGAAAATTGCGCTGATGTGCAATGCACATATTTTCGATGAGCTCATTGTGATGAGGAAGATTGTAATTGATGGCTCAAATGTGAGCGGCTTCCAGAGAACCCTGCTAGTGGCAAACAACGGCATGCTTGACATAGGCAAAAAGCATGTTGCGGTGCAAACAATTGTTCTTGAAGAGGATGCAGCAAGGCTTGTTCGCAAGGAAGGAAACAAGGTTGTTTATTCGCTTGACCGCTTAGGCATTCCGCTCATAGAAATTGCAACTGCACCTCAGCTGGAAAGCCCTGAAGAGGCAAAGCAATGTGCTCTTAAGATCGGAGAGCTTGTAAGGAGGACTTGCAAGGCAAAAAGAGGCCTAGGCACGATAAGGCAGGACATAAACATAAGCATTGCGAATGGCGCAAGGGTTGAGCTCAAAGGTGTTCAGGAGCTAGAGCTCATAGATAGCTATGTAGAGCGAGAGGTTCAAAGGCAGCTTTCGCTGCTTGAGATAAAGAAGGAACTTGAAAGGCGCAAGGTGAATGAAAACATTGCTTGCGAATATAAAGTTTTAGATGATTTATTTGCCAGCACTCAATGCAAGTTGATCTCAACAGGCTTGAAAAACAAATTGCATGTGTTTGGCATGCGTCTTTCTGGCTTTGCAGGCATATTGGGCAAAGAGGTTCAGCCAGGAAGGCGCTTTGGCACAGAGCTTGCAGATTACATCAAGGTAAGGCATGGGCTTGCAGGCATCTTGCATAGCGACGAATTGCCAAAATATGGGCTGAGCGCTGAGGATGTGGAAAAGATAAAAAAGGCTCTTTCCTGTGGCAAGAGCGATGCGTTCGTGCTGCTCATTGCAAAAGAAGCGCAAAGCGCCTTTGAAACGATTGTTGAGAGGTGCAAGATTGCAATAAAAGGGGTTCCTGAGGAAACGCGCGAAGCTTTGCCTGATGGAAATTCCTCTTATTTGAGACCGCTTCCAGGCTCTGCGCGAATGTATCCGGAAACCGATATTCCTACAATAGTTATAAGCAGAAAAATGCTTGAAGGCCTGAAAAAAGAGCTTCCCTTAACAATCGAAGAAAGGCTAGCACTTTACAAAAAGCATGGCCTAAGCGAAAAGCTTGCCCAAGAGATGAAGCTCAGCAACTATGCCTGCTTTTTTGAGAGCTTGCTAAAAAAAGGCTTTGATGCAAAGCGTTGCGCAGTTCTTTTGCTCGAAGATTTAAAAGCTCTTGAGCGTCAAGGCATTAATGTGGAAAATATAAAGGAGCAAGATATTGAGGCAATCCTGATGGCAGAAAAAAAAGGCTTCAATAAAGAGCTCTCAATCGAAGCGCTTAAGGAAAAGGCACAGAATCCTGAAAAAACAGTTGATGAAATCTTACGCATGCTTAAAAAAAGCGAGGCATCTGACAGCGAGCTTCTTGCAATTATAGATGATATCGTCGCAAAGAACAAGAAGCTTGTGCTCGAAAAAAAGGAGCGCGCAATAAATGCCTTAATGGGTGACGCAATGCGCATCTTGAAAGGAAGGGCTGAATCAAAGCGAGTCGCAATGCTGCTGAAAGAGGCTATCAAAAAGTTGGAAGGGTGATTGCTTGGTGCAATAGTAAGGGGAAAGGTGCAAATAGGTGCAATTTTGATGGCTACAATGCTGTTGCAATCACAAGAAACATATGCGAAACCTAAATAAGAATAACTATTCTCAAAAATAGAATTGTTTGGTGGTTTGTGTGCAATACAATGAGCTTATAGAGAAGTACGACAAAGGCAACATGCTTGCCCTTATGCGCGAGTTTCCAGATCAATGCAAGCTCGCAATTGGGATTGCAAAAAAGTATCCTTTGAATTTTTCAGAAAAGTGTGAAAATATTTTCATACAAGGCATGGGCGGAAGTGGAATTGGCGGAGCGATTACAAGGGACTTGCTTAAGCAAATTTGCAAGGTGCCAATCGTTGTTGGCAATAGCTATGAGCTTCCTGCTTTTGTAGATAAAAAAACGCTCGCATTTTTTGTGAGCTACTCTGGAAACACTGAGGAGACAATTGCTGCTTTTAAGGAGGCACGGAAGAAAAAAGCAATTGCTATCTGCGTAAGCTCAAATGGCATGCTTGCAAAGATGTGCAGAAGCTGCATTAAGGTGCCTGCTGGCAACCTTCCAAGAACAATGTTAGCTTTTCTATCTCTGCCCCAAATTATAATTATTGAACGCTTAGGCCTCTTAAAAAAACCTCTTATGCTTGAGCAATTGCCAGAATTTCTAAGGCGCGAAGTTAAAAATGCAGAGAATATTGGAAAAAGGCTTGCAGAGAGGTTGTATGGGCAAATCCCAGTGCTATATGCTGGTGAAAGCTATAGCGCATTGGTTTGGCGTATACATGGCCAGCTTGCCGAAAATTCCGGAATGTTTTCACATTGCAATGTCCTACCAGAGATGAACCACAATGAAATTGTTGGCTTCAAGCCATCTGAAAAAAACTTAACTTTTTTATTCTTCAGAACTGATGATGAGAGCGCACAGATGATGAAGCGGTTTGCTTTTACAAAAAATGTTGTGAGCAAAAAGAGCAAGGTTTATGAGATAAGGTTGAAAGGCCGAAGCAATCTTGAAAGGATGTTCTATGGCATTATGATTGGAGATTTCATGAGCTACTATTTGGCCCTCCTCAATGGAAAGGATCCGAGCGAAAACAAAAACATAACTAAGCTTAAGAAAATCCTGGCAAGGTGATGGCTTGGAAAAGGCAATCGGCATCGATGTTGGCGGAACAAAAATCCTTTTTGTGATGATAGACGAGCAAGGCAATGTCCTGAAAAAAATGAAGTGTGCAACGCCTTCAGAAAGAGATGAGCTTCTGAAAACACTTGTGAAAGGAATTAAGAAGATCAAGGGAAAAGAAAAGATCAAAGGCATCGGCTTTGGCCTTGCTGGCTTTTTAGACAGCAATCGCGGAATAATGCGCTTCTCTCCAAACATACCTTGCATAAACAATCTTAATTTCAAGGCGTATCTCAAAAAACACTTCAAGGAAAAGCTTGTCTTTGAAAACGATGCAAATGCATTTGCGCTTGCGGAATATGCAGCAGGCTATGGGCGCAAGTACAAAAACATGATCGGCATCACGCTCGGCACAGGCATAGGCGGTGGCATAATATGCGAGGGCACGCTAATAAAAGGCCGCGGCTATGGTGCAGAGCTTGGCCACATGATCATAGATCTTTCATCGCAGAAAAGATGTGCCTGCGGCAACCCTGGCTGCTTTGAAGAACATTCTGATGGAAAGGCGCTTCTCGAAAAGGCACATGAATATGGGTTGGATATAAAAAGCAATCTTGAGCTTTCAAAGCTCTTGAAAAAAGGTGATAAAAGAGCAATCGGCGCTGTAAAGGAAATTGCAAAATATCTTGCTGTTGGCCTTGTGAACATAATAAATATATTTGACCCAGAAGCGATTGTGATCGGCGGTGGCCTATCAAACATAGATTTGCTCATCGAAGAAGCAAAAAGACAGCTTGCAAAATACACTACTGTAAGAAAAGACACAAAAATATTGAAAGCAAAGCTGAATGACAATGCAGCAGCCATAGGCGCAGCTTTGCTAACAATGGAAGATTTCCTAAGAATGGAAAAAACGCCAGATGTTGCGGTTGATGCAATAATAGAATACCACTCGCATGGAAGAATGAAGGGCGTTGTGCTTATAGAAAGAAGGTTTGAGCCTAAGGGCTGGGCTCTTCCTGGCGGCCTTGTGAAGTATGGCGAAAGCGCTGAAAGCGCTGTTAAGAGAGAAGCCTTTGAGGAAACAGGCCTAAAGATTCAATCGCTTAAGCAGTTCAAGGTTTATTCTGATCCGAAGCGCGATCCAAGAAGGCATGCGATAAGCATAGTGTTTTCTGCAAAGGCCTTTGGGAAGATAAGGCCTGGCTCTGATGCAGCAGATGCAAAGGTTTTCAGCATTAACAGGATACCAAAAAATTTGTGCTTTGACCACAATAAGATAATAGAGGATTGGCTCAAGGAAAGAAAAATTAAGGAAAAACTTAGCGCGGTCTCCTTATAATCCTTTTGTTTGGCTTTGGCCTAGGCACATATTCCCTTGACTCTTTTTTTGGATAAATTTTTTGCAGAATTGCTCTTATATCTTCGCGAGGCACGCCCTTGCGAAGAAGCTCTTTTATATCATCTCGCGTAAAATATGCTCGCTGCTGCGGTGTGCCATATATTGCATCGCGCCTTCTGCGAAGAGCTTTCATAAACTGTTGCATTGCCTTATGGCCTTCAAGCCTGCGCTTGTGCCAAAAGAGGATTGTGCCAATTTCCTTTTCCACAATCTTCCTTTGCTTATCGCCATATGTTTTTGGAATTCTCTGCATAAGCGCTTGAACGCTTGGTTCAGTTGTAAGAAGAAGTTTGACAACGAGCGCGATATCAACGCCTGCTTTTTCAAGAGCTCGCAGATGTTCTGCTACGCCGCGATAATGCCTGCCGCCAGTAACTGCTTGCTGCGAGATAAAGCTTATGCCCTTTGAATTGAGCTCTGGGAGCGTGAGCACCTCAGCAAGGTATGCTGCTTTGTCGCTCCTTGATTTCGGTTCACTTGCAAGAAGCAAGGCGCTTTTTATTGCAATCTCGATTGTCTCCTCTCTTTTAAGTTTTCTTGGTTGTGCAAAATCAAAGCCCATTTGCTGGGCTAAGCCCCTTTTTATATTTTCATTTATCGCTTCGATAAGCCTATCGCGCCTTGTTTTTGCCAAAGCATCACCCTATCTTTTCAGCATCCTTGCAGATTTCAAGAATTTTTAGAGCATCTTCCAATGTTGCTTCTCTCCGAGAAACTTTAAGCATAAAATCATCAATCTCTTTAAGCATATTTTCAAAATCATCGCGCCTTGCTGGAATGCCGCTTCTTTTGATCACAAGAAGTTTCCTTGCATAAGAGGCCTTTTTTAACGCGTCTCTTAGAATTGTTTCGCCAACGCTTGCAAGAAACAACCTTACCGCGCGCTCAGCTTTTTTAGCCTCTTCAAGCGTAATCTCTTGGCCTTTGCTTGCCTTGGTAAGGATTGGAAGTATAGAAGTTTTAACAAGAAGGCCAATTCTTTTTCCACCAGCGGCTTTTAAGATGTGGGGATTTTTGGTGATAAGCTCTTTTGATTTGCGCAAAGAATCCAAGATTGTATTGAGCTCAGCAGGGTATTGCGGTTTTGCCAAATGCCTAAGCTCTTTCCTTCTTCTTGCAGGCTTTCTTTTGGGCGGTTTTGCGCTTGGCATAAGTAAGAAATTGCCTTTCACCATTAAAAACCTTTGGGCTAATGCCAAGCAAGCAGACATTCTTTTAGAGGGCGCTTTCCCCCTATTTTGTGATCAGCTCTTTCAACAACCTGCCCGTATTTGCTTCGCACATCTTCAAGCACCTTGCCACTGGCTTCATAGCCTATTGGAATTATAACCAGAGGCTCAAGATGGTTTGGCAGCACCAATTTTTCTGCCAATGCATTGGCATCAAATGCTGAGCATGGGCATGCGCCAAGGCCTTGGTTTACAACCTCTAGAAGCATGTTTTCGAGACAAAGGCCTATGTCAATGTAATATCTTTTTTCTTCTGCTCGGTAAGCATTTCTTTTGTCAGCCATAAGCACTATCAAAGCACTTGATTCCTTTGCCCATTGATTGTGCGCGCTCATGCATTCAATTATTTTTGCTTTTGCTTCGGCACTTTCTGCAACATAAAAAACCCATGGTTGCGTGTTGCGCGCAGAAGGTGCCAAAGTTCCTGCTTCAAGAATCGCCTCGATCTGCGCCTTTGAAACCTTTTTGCTTCTGTCAAAGGCTCTCACAGAACGCCTTTCTTTTATTGCTTTCATAATATCCTTTGATTTTACCTTACCTATGGCCATATTTTTTAACCTCTTAAGTTTAGCGAGCTCAAATTTTTTGCCAACGATTTCTATTGCTTTTGCTGATTGCAAAAATCACTCCACAGTAAAATAAATCCTCTTGTTGTCTTTTCCTTTGCTCATCGCCTTAGTTATCTTTATTCTACCTATCTCTTTTGTATTTGCAACATGAGTGCCGCCGCATGCGTTGTAATCTGTACCTATTTTTGTGTATCTTATCCTCGGAATGTTTGCAGGCATTACATCTCTAAGCTTGAATATCTGAGGTATCTTAAAGGCCTCTTCTCTCGGCAATTCGCCGATTTCAACAGGCAAGGCTGCCTTTACAATTTCGTTTGCCTTGTCTTCAATTCTTTTCACTAAATCCTGCGTCAGCTCAGGCAAAGCATAGTCGTCTCTTGATTCTTGCAGATCGAGCTGGCCACCAGTGACAAGCGCATCAGGGAAAAATGTTTGAATTGCCATTGTAAGCACATGCGCTGCAGTGTGCATGCGCATCAATTTGTAGCGCCTTTCCCAGTCAATGATGCCATGAACAATGTCTCCAATTTTCAGGCCTTCTTTATCAAGCTCGTGCCAAATTTTTCCAGAATCTCGCCTTACATTTAAAACCTTAAACTCTTCCTTTCCTCTCAAAAGCTTTCCAGTGTCATTTGGCTGGCCGCCACCGAGCACATAGAATGCGGTTTTATCAAGCACAACTTTGTTGTTCTGCACATCTATAACTTTTGCGTCAAACTCTTTCAAATAACAATCCTTGAGATAGAGAAGCTCTGTCATAAGATGATTTTTATTAGAAACAATTTAAAAGTTTAGAGCACTAAATTTTGTAATGAAAGCAAAAGGAAAACCGCTAGCCCTCTTGCTTCTCAGCGGTGGCATAGACAGCCCTGTGGCAGGCTATCTTGCAAAGAGAAAGGCTGAAGTAATTGCACTGCATTTTTCAAGCGAAAAAATCACAGGCAAGCAGTCCATTGAAAAATCGATAAAGCTCTGCAAAATTTTGGGCATAAAAAGGCTTTTCGTTTGTGATATAAGCGATCAGCTTGTTGAAATCGCAAGCAGGTGCAAACATGCTTATTACTTTGTTTTGATGAGACGCTTCATGCTAAGAGCGGCAGAAAGGATTGCTAAGCGGGAACATTGCGATTTTATCCTTAGCGGCGAATCCATTGCGCAGGTTTCAAGCCAAACCCTAAAAAATCTTGCAGCAGTATCTTCTGCAATCCAGATGCCTATTGCTAGGCCTTTGCTTTGCCTTGAAAAGGAAGAGATAATTAAAATTGCTGAGAAAGCCGGCACGTTTGAAACAAGCAAAGGCCCTGAGTTTTGCGATGCCTTAGGCCCAAAGCACCCAATAACAAAGGCATCCCTAGCAAGGGTTCTCGAGGAAGAATCAAAACTTGATATGGAAAGAATGCTAGGCGATGCATTAAAAAATATAAAAGAGATGAGCTAGATGGCACAAGCAAAAAAACCTCGCATGCAAAAAATGCGCGGCTATGCTAGAAAAACAAGGGAGTATGCTGTGCAAAAAGCAAGGGCTGCTTCAAGGGCATATCAAAGGGTTGGGCAGAAGTTTATGCTAAACGCTATCGAGTGGGGGCTAAAAGAGGGTAAGCTAAGCGAAAGCGATGCTGAGCACCTAAGAAACAAGATCGCTTCTGGCCATGCAGGTGATTTTCTAGCAAGCTTTGGCGCACATCTTGCGCTTGCAGGAATACCTGCCCTAACAATAGGCCTTGGAAGCATAGCAAGGCCTGCATACACCATTGCTGCAAGAGCAAAAGCAGCATACAAAAGATATGTGAGGAGAACACTTACTCCCGAGGAATATAAGCGAATAGTGGAGCTGCACAGTGGAGAAGCCATTTTGATAGGAACGATACCAATAGTTGGCGGAGGCGCATATATATTCTCAAATTTTATCCGCGATCCTCTGCTTATGAACATCCTTACAAATTATCTTGCATACAAAGTGCTGGGTGCAACACTTTACAAAAGGCTTAAGGTGAGCTATGCTGTGGAAAGAACAACGCAAGGTGCGCGCAGCTATTATGCGATAAAGGTCTATGTTGGTGAAAAATTGAAAAAAACTTTTGGCATTCCTAAAAGAAAAAAGAGCTAGCGCGATTTGCTCTTAACTGCCAATGAGCTCAAGCATGGCAATGGCCATATAAATTATCCCAAATGCAATGCAAAAGATTGAGAAGTTTATTTTCCTTGCTGCCTTAATGAGAATGTCGATGAGAAGCAAGCCAAGGGCGAACGCAATTAGCATTGCAAAAATTGCATTTAAATCAAAAGCAACTGGCTCCAAAACTGAAAAAGCCACAACTGCAATTAAGATGCTTGGGATTGAAAGGAGAAATGAAAGCCTAAATGCCTGCTCGGGTTGAAAGCCTCTAAGCAAAAGCGCAGATGTCGTGATTCCGCTCCTGCTTATACCAGGAAGCGCGCTGAAGCCTTGAGCAAGACCTAAAATAATCGCATTTTGGGTTGAAATGCTTCCTTTAAGCTTTGATTGCTTTTTCAGCTGCAAAAATCCGGCAATAATGAGAAGAAAACCTATTAGAAAGATAAATGAGGAAGCATTGTAGTTGGTAATAAGAATTTTGAGAAGCATGTAACAGGGAACTGCAGTTATGCCTGTGGCAAAGACTGCGATGGCAAGGAATTTCAAAAGAGGTCTATTCTTAAGCAAAAAAAGTTCTTTGAGCTCTGTCCTGAAATAAAATACAGCTGAAAGCAGAGTCCCCAAGTGAAGCATAACTGCATATCTCAGGGAGGTTTCTGCGTTTAATTTAAAAAAGCTCATTGCTAAGGCCATTATCTGACCTTTAGAGCTCACAGGGAGCCATTCAAAAACCCCTTGCAAGGCACCAAGCACTAGCATCTGAAAAAGATCCATAAAGAAAGTTATAACCGAAAGTTTAATTAAGGTGCAAGCGCACAATGTAATATGATAAAAATGAGGCCTGCCAATTTTGCAAGAAAGCCTATGGAAAGAAAGCCTTTGAAATCAGGAGGGCGCAAAAGAAGGCTTGAGGACAAGCTCCGACAACCTGGAAAGGTATACAGCTACTATGGCCAGAATGTAGAGCGCCACATGTTTGTTGATCATCTTGTAAAAGAGGGCTACAACAGAGCTCATGTTGAACTCGCATTAAAAATTCTTGAATCAACAGCAGGTGTGCGTAGAATTACAGACATGGATGTAGTGAATTTTATAAAAACTAAAATAATGAAAAGCCCTTCTTGAAACTAGTTGCAAAATTACCGGCATTCGTTTTATTTAGCCCGATTTAGGATTTCCACAAGCCATGGATGTTGCAGTAGTCCCTAGCGTCAATCTTTTTTGCATTGACATTAAATTCTGCCTCTGGTTTTTCTCCAGGTTTTAAGAACTTTCTATAAACTGCGCCATCAGCGATTATCTCTATCCATTCGATAAAGTGCTTTTCCTCCATTGGGTGCGGCACAGAACCAACTTTTACCTTTATCCCGCTTTTAGTTTTCTCAATAACTGGCACATGTTTTTCTTTTCCCAAATCCTCTGTTTTTTCCTTGAGCAATTCCATAGGCTGCCCGCAGCAAACAAGTTGGCCTGCACCAGCATGCAGCACCTCAACTATGTTGCCGCAGATATTGCACTTATAAATCTGTTTTTGAACCGTCATATTTTCACCTCTGCATCAAAATTCTTCGCATTTAATTTGATAAAAGCTTTTTTCGTGGCTACAGGATGGGCATATTTCTGGGGGTTGTTTTCCGAAATGCAGATAGCCACATTCGCGGCAAACCCACCAAACCTCTTTTTCTTTTTTAAATACTGTTCCTGCCTCCACTTCTTTCAAAAGTTTCTTATATCTTTCTTCGTGATGTTTCTCTGCCACTGCTATTGCCCTAAGCCTTGCTGCAATTTCTGGGAAGCCCTCTTTTTCAGCAACATCGGCAAACTCAGGGTACATCTTTGTGTACTCGTAATTTTCACCAGCAATGGCTGCTTTTAAATTTTCGGCAGTGGTGCCAAGCGTTGTTGGAACTGCTGCCTCAACTTTAATCTCATCAAGTTTTTTATCGCTCTTCTTTTTTAATTCATTAATTAATTTAAAAAGCCAACTTGCATGCTCCCGCTCGTTATCTGCCGTAATGAGAAAGATCTCTGCAATCTGCTCAAACCCTTCTTTTTTAGCAATTTTAGAGTAAAAGGTGTATCTATTCCGCGCCTGACATTCGCCAATAAAGGCCTTTGCCAGATTTTCAATTGTTTTCTTCATACTTTATCACCTTAAGCAGTACATATATAATTTTCAATTATATTTTTATAGCTTTTCAAATTTTTATGGTTTTCCGAGAATCATGCAAAGCCAACTTAAATAATTAAAAGAATAATGAAGGCATATTTGCATATGATAAAACAAAAAAGCCGTTTAATCTTTGGAATTGTGGCTGTGCTAATTTTGGTCTTGGCTGCTTTGCTCATCAGCCTCTTTCAACAAGCTCAAAGGTCAAAGATTCCTGCAGATAAGTATTGTGAGAAAGATGCTGATTGCGCATGCGGCGTGCACATAGAAAGTGGAAACTGCTTTTATGGAAACAAAAATTATGTGAATGTTATGCAGCAATGCCCAGATTTTTGCACAGGCATTCATGGAAGATTTGTAATAAAGTGCATAGATAACGAGTGTAAACAAGTTTTTGGAAAAATTGCTTAAAATTCTAAAAAATCTGAAATTATTTTTTAGGATAAATTTGTGAAAAATCTTGCCTGTGTTCGCTCCAGCTATGGCATTTTTTGAATAAAATATATTTCACCCCATTGGCAACATAGCTAGGTATGCTTATCTCTCTCAAGCGCCTTGTAGAGGTATAAACCAACATTTTTTTGTTATAACCTAATTTGCCATATTTGCAAAGCCTTAAAGAAAGCTCAAGGTCCTCAGTGGTAATATCTTGTGTTATAAATCCCTGCGCTTGCTCAAATACGCTCTTTCTCACTGCGAAATTGAACCCTGGAAAAATAGGGTATCGTAAAAAAAGCGAAAGTCTGGTATTGAAGCTCCAATATCTAAAAAATAATCTCAATAAAACATCATCCTTTTCCAAAGCCCTTACAGGCCCTGTAGCTGCAATCCATTTTGAAAGCGCTTCCTTAGCACCTTCCAAATATCTTGGGTTTGCAATTGTATCTGCGTCTATAAAAACAAGGAGTTTGCCTTTTGCATGCTTAGCCCCAAAGTTCCTGCCAAAGCCAGCGCTGACTCTGTCACAAATTACGACCTTATCAGCCAAACCTTTTGCAATCTCAACTGTCGAATCATTGCTTGAGCTGTCGCTTACAATTATTTCATATTCATGCTTTGGCAATGTTTGATCTTGCAATGCTTCTAAAGTTCGCTCTATGAATTTTTCCTCATTGAGCGTTGGCACAACAACTGAAATCAAGACCATAGAGATACTATTTAATTGCAGCACAGATAATTTTTTTAAGAGCTTGCTGTTTCTCCTCAAGCCTGTAAGTTACCCTTGTGTAAGGCTTGTTTATCTTAATCAGCCTGCCAAGATCGATTGGTGTTGCAATTACAACCGAGTCGCAATCGCAAGCATTTATTGTAGCTTGCAGGTCAGCAATCTGCTTCTTAGAATAACCCATTGCTGGCAGCAAGGTTCCTATGTTCGGATAATGCTCAAACGTTTTCTTTATTTCACCCTTTGCATAAGGCCTTGGATCGATTATGCTTTTTGCTTTGTATTTTTTTGCAGCAACAATACCTGCGCCGTATTTCATCTCGCCGTGAGTCAAGGTTGGGCCGTCTTCAATTACAAGAACACGCTTTCCTTTTATGAGCCCTGGGTTTTGCACAGCTATCGGTGAGTTCGCATGTACTATCTTAGCTTTTGGATTCATCTTTTTCAAATTTTTTTCAACAGCTTTTATGTCCTCTGGCCTTGCTGTGTCTTCCTTGTTTATAACCAAAACATCAGCAAGCATTACATTTGTAGTGCCTGGGTAATAGAGCATCTCATGGCCTGGCCTGTGTGGATCAACAACGGTTATATAAAGGTCTGATCTATAAAAGCTGCAATCGTTGTTACCACCATCCCACAGAATCACATCAGCGCATTTTTCTGCCTCGCGAAGTATTTTTTCATAATCAACGCCAGCAAAAACAATATTGCCAGAAGCGATGTGTGGCTCGTATTCTTCGCGCTCTTCAATTGTGCATTTATGCTTATCGAGGTCTGCATAGCTTTCAAATTTTTGAACCACTTGCTCTGCAAGATTTCCATAAGGCATTGGGTGCCTTACAACTGCAACGCGCTTGCCAAGCTCTTTTAGTATCTCGCAAACCCTTCTTGTTGTCTGGCTTTTTCCACAACCTGTTCGCACAGCGCATACAGAAACTACCGGCTTCTTTGATTTAAGCATCGTTTGCTTTGCGCCAAGAAGCCAAAAAGACGCGCCGCAGCTATTTACCAAAGAGGCTTTCTGCATAACATAATTATGCGAAACATCTGAGTAAGAAAATACTACTACATCTGCCGAGTATTTTTTTATAAGCATTGGAAGCTTTTCTTCGCTTACTATTGGTATGCCTTTAGGATACAGCTTGCCTGCCAGCTCAGCCGGATATCTTCTATTGTCTATGTATGGTATCTGGGTTGCTGTGAATGCAACAACATTGTATTCGGGGTTATCACGAAAGAAAACGTTAAAATTGTGAAAATCCCTGCCAGCGGCGCCCATTATAATAACATTTTTTACCATAAAATCCCTCCTAAAAATTTTCTTGGAGTTATTTACCCAAGGCTCTCAATATTGCAGCCTTATCAAAACCAATTATTATTTTTCCATTTATGTCAAGCACTGGGACACCAAGCTGGCCGCTTTTCTCGTACATCTCTTTGGCCTTTTCGTGGTCCGCAGCAACATTGTAGTCAATGTAATCTACGCCCAGGTCTTTGAGAAATTTTTTAGCGAGCACGCAATAAGGGCATGTTGGCGTAGAATACACAATAGCCTTAGCACTGCTCTTAACGTTCTTTCCCATAACCTCACCTCAAAAATCAAACGGTTAAAGAATTAGATGAATAAAAAATAAAAAAGAATAAGAAAAGAGGGCAAGCTGCAGAATTGCAGTTTGCGCAGCCAAACTCGGAAAAGGTTTCCTCGTATGAGCCGCAGTAGAGCTGCAGAATTGCAGTTTTTACGCCCTTCTTCTTTCGAACCTTCTATTTCCTTTTCTTTTCAGGAAGCATTCTCTACAGTAAACAGGCCTTGTGCCATCTGGTTGGAATGGCACTTCTGTTTCCTTTCCGCAATCGCTACAGATTGCTTTGTAGAGAGTCCTTCCAAATTTGTCTTGCATTATTTTCACTCCCTTTTAATTTAGACATTAGAATCAGCTCTAAAAAAATCTTCTTAAAGATAGAATTAGCATTAGCTAACTTCACTTCCTCTAATTTTATGTAAGCATTGTGTAAGCAACTCTTTAAAAAATGAGTGGTTTTTAGTTTTTACTGGTTTTTATGCGAATTTTTGAGTTCTTGGCCATATTTCTAAAAGGCATGCTCATGGGTGCAGCAGACATTCTTCCAGGCATTTCGGGTGGCACAATTGCTTTTATAACAGGCATTTATGAGCGCCTTATATTTGGGATTCGCAACATAGATTTTGCGTTTATACCTCTTTTTTTGCAGGGTAAATTCAAAGAAGCGAGAAAAAACCTTTTGAGCATTGATTTTGGTTTCTTGATACCACTTCTTTCAGGCATAGCACTTTCTTTTCTGCTTTTGGCAGGCCTAGTAAAAACGATGCTCACAGAGCACAAAGCGCTCACTTACGCATTTTTCTTTGGCCTTATAGCCGGCTCTTTAATTGTTATAGCAAAAGAAATATCCTGGAGCAAGAAACATAAAAAGGCATTCTTGCTAAATGCTTTGCTGTTTCTTATCGGCTTTCTCTTTGCCTTTTTCTTTGTGGCGCTAAATCCAATAAAAGCAAACCACAGCATGCCTGTGATTTTTGGTTCTGGAATTGTTGCAGCATGCGCAATGCTTCTGCCAGGTATTTCAGGGGCATTTACAATATTGCTTCTTGGGCAGTATGAATTCATGCTCGATGCTCTGCGCAGCTTTAATGTTCCAATAATGGCTTTGTTCAGCATAGGCCTTTTCTTTGGATTCATCTCATTTGCACGCGTGCTTGCATATCTAATTCGGAACAATCGAAACCTGACGCTTGCTTTTCTTTCAGGCCTTATGCTTGGCTCTCTGAGGCTTCCGCTTGAAACAATCAAGGATGTACCTGAGGATCCAATTCTGATTTTTATCTCTGCGGCAGTCGGCTTTTTCATAATACTGCTTATTGAAAGAAAAGCAAATTCAAAAAAACTTGAAACATAAAGTTTTTAACCAACAAAGAGATATTTTTACAATGGCATCAAAAGGACCTTTTAAAGAACTTCTTGTTATCGTGCATCCAAATTGGCTTGAGCATGTAAGTGTTTTAGGCTTGGAGCAACAGCGAGCACGTGAATATTTGCGAGATTTGTATGCACAAGGCATGCCTGAAAGCATTGACTGGGAGCGCTACAGGAAAGCGATGTTTGATATTTATGGCAGGGCAATAATTGAGGCTTCAAAAAGGCCTGATGTTCTTGTTGCTATCTTTGCTGTGCCAATGAAATTTGCAGAATACAGAGGCATTGCAGAGAAAGATAGAGATAAGATCAAAAAGGCGGAGCATAGCGATGTTTTGAGGTTTATTGCATTTGCAAAGAAGCTTCTTGGAGAACGCCTTATTGTAATCAATTCGCCTGGATTTACCCTAAGGCATGATGCTGAGCGCCTTGTAAATATAATTAGAAAAAAAGGCATTAAGTTTGAAAGAGAATTTACCCTAAGAGGCGGTGGTGAATTAAGCCATGGGTGCGTTTCCACAGTTGTAAGTGAGCTAAAAAATAGCTTAAAACCAAGCAAAACATATGTGGATGCAAGAATTTGCGGAAACCTTTTAATAAAGGGAAAACCAACAGGAATGCGGGTTTTAAAAAGATCTATGACTAGGCGTTCAACCAAGGGTTCTTCTCTTAGCCATAGAAAATTGCCAAAATAACGCCGAAGAGCACTGCAAAAGCTCCAAAAGCGATTACCTTCAAATCTATGCTAAACAAAAGCAGGAATATGAATATAGTTCCCAAAACAGTTGGCACTGGAATTTTGCCAAGATTGAAAGGCACTTTAAAAGGCCTTGGCTTTGCAGGCATAGTAAACCTAAGGCGAATCAAAGAAATATTTACAATTAAGAAGATAAGAAATATGGAAAAGGTTACTGTGTTTGCAACAAATTCGAGTGAGCTGAAGGAAAGAAGGATTATAGAAAGTATTGCTGTTAGCAAAACCGCAATGTATGGAACCCCGAGATTAGAAAGCCTGCTCAATGCTTCCGGCAGAGCATGCTCATGGCTCATTCCATAAAGGATTCTTGATGTTGCCAGCATTATCAGAATCACTGTGCTTGAGGTTGCGAAAAGTGCGATAATTGAAAGTATTAAATAACCATAAGGCCCCATGCTTTCTTTTCCAACAACAGCCATTGGATTTTTTGAAGATGCTAAAACCTCTGGGCTAACAATATTTACTGCTGCAATTGAAACTAAGATATAAAGAATTGATGTGAAGAAAATTGCCAAGAGAAGAGCTTTTGGAACGGTTTTTTCCGCATCCTTTGTTTCTTCGGAGAGCCTCACGATTTCTTCAAATCCAATGTAAGCGAAAAACACTAAGGCCGAGGCACTAAGCAAACCATGTGCTGATTTTATGGAAAAAAGAGGTGTTGAACCAATTTTTGGAATGCCTGCAAATATCACGATAAGAAGACCTATTATGCTGAAAATAGTTATAAGTGCAGCAAGCTCTGCGGATTTTTTGACACCAGTCAAAAGCAGAAGCATTGAAAACAGTATTAAAACACTTGCACCAAAAACCCAGGGAATATTTATTAATTCTTGCAGATAATTGCCAAAACTCATTGCAACAGTTGTTATGCCAACGATAGAGGCAAATATTGCAAGCCATGCTGTAAGAAAAGCAAATTTTTGGCCAAAAGCAGGCTTTACATAGTCGTATTCTGCCCCTGCTTTTGGATACATTGAAGCAAGCTCAGCATAGCTAAGGCCTGTTGTTGCAGCAACAAATGCTGCAAACACAAAAGAAATCCAAACAGAAGCGCCTGTAAGCGCCACAGCATCAGCTATAAGCGCATATATACCAGCACCTACGATGATACCAATTCCACTAAACAATAATTCAAGAAGCGTTAGTTCTCTTTTTAGAGGCATTTTATAATATAAAGCAGTAGCATATTTATTTTTTGTGCTTTGCACAAGCATTTCAAATTTTTTTTAACAAGAAAATAATAAGATGGGTTTTTTCTAATTTCTAGATAAATTTTTGCAAATTTAAAAGCAATGGCAAAAGTTTAAATATTTCTATATAGTATTATTTATGCTGGTGAAATTGTGGGCATACAGGACTTGAAGCTTCCATTCATGAGAAAAACTGATCTTGAGAAGAGAAAGGAAGAAATGAAATATGCAATAGGACTCTTTGGAAGGCAAAAGAAGCTTGAAGAAGCTTCAGAATCTGAAAAGCTCCAGATGCTTGCAAAAGAGGTTGCAAAACTCAATGAGGAGACAATGCCAAGGGCTGAATCTGAAAAGGCCTTTAGCGACTTCGAAGAAGAAGTCGAGGACATAAAAGTTCCTGTAAAACCTCAGAAAGAGATTGAAAAACCAAAATTAGTTGAGGCAGAGAGCTTAAAAGCCAAGCAACAAAATGTGGAAAAACAAACAGAGCCAGCAAATATTAAACCAGCGGAAGACATATTTAAAAAGCAGTTGCCGACATTCTATTTCTGGTATTGCGAGCTAAAGGCAAGCACTCTAGGAGAATTTGAAGACGCGATAAAAAAGGCACCATTGCAATCAATTGAGCACCATTCTTCGAACCATGATTTCAGCAAATGGCTCAAAGGCAACATGCAAGATGATTTCGTAGCAAGCCTCAATGAAGCAGAATTAAAGAAAGGGGAAGCGCTGAGAGCTGCAATTTTAGATGCTATTTCTGCTCTTAAAAAGCAGCCAAAATCAGCTGTGCTTATTGCGAGCCAAAACAACGATAAAAAGCGCTTTAAAGAGCCTTTTATGGCAAGCATCTGATGTCTAAAACCTGCTATTTTTGTGCCCTAATCCTTACAGCATAGGTCTTTTTAAATTATAGGCTAAAATAGGCCTAAAATTGCCTATCCCATAGATTTAAATACAGGTTTGTATATCTTTTAAGCAGATAAACACAATATTTTGGATAAGGAGGCGATGAAATGGAGGATTATGTGGTAAAATCGAAGGTTAAGGAGTACGCAAAAAGCAAGGATATAAGAATTGCTGGCGACTTCTTCGACGGCCTGAACACAGTAATCCAATACAAGCTTGACAAAGCAGTTGAGAGGGCAAAACAAAACGGAAGAAAGACGCTTAGAGGCTTTGACTTGTAAAGCCTCTTTCCTTTTATTTTTTTATTAAAAATAGACCTTAAAGACAAAGTTATAGATAAATGTGCTTTCAGATTTGCATTGCAGCATATTGTTTATAAAATTTTATAGATGCCTGATTCTTGCAAATAAAAGCTTGCCCTTAAGGCAAAATACGTTTTATTTCGTAGTAATTTATAGAATTTTCAGAGTCCACAACTGCTTGAATTAAAGCAGTGTTCAAATTGCCGCTAAGCCGCACCATCCTACTTATTTCGGGCATTGTAAAGTTTTCATCCTGAGTGCAGACATTTATAACCCAAGCTGTGTGCACCTCGCCAGGTTTTTTTCCCTTTGGATAAACGCGCAGGTCAAATCCAAATTTATAGCCTGTTTTTACAACATAGCCTTTGCTTCGCAAATCACTAAAAACAAGATATTTTGAATAAAAGCGCTTGTCCTCTTTTTCACCAAGAGCTAAAAGCTCAGCTTCACTCAAAAGCTTGCGCCCTTTTTGCACCTTTATTTTCTTTTTCTCAACCAAGAAAAGCGCTTCGTTCAGGTCAAGCACGAGCTTACGCTCAATAGCCTCACCAAAGCCTTGCTGAAGCAAGCTGTCTCTTAGCTTGGCGCTTTCAACAATAACCTTATTTTCAACAAGTTTTGCAACAATTTCTGCCTGTTTAGTGATGCCAATCACCGCTTTAGGTAGTTTTAAATTAAAATAGTTGCAAATAATTTAAAAGGCTGTGGAAAAGAAGCGATTAAGGTGACAATATGAAGGCGTTTGATCCTTGGAGCTCAAAGCAAATCGATAACAAGAAGGTTTTCAAGGAATTTGGCTTGAAAAAATTTCCTGAAGCATGGAGGAAAGAGCTTAATCATTATCTCTTTGAGCGCAATATCGTAATAGGGCACAGAGATTTTGAAAAAGTGCTGAATTGCGTAAGAGAGAAAAGACCTTTCATAAACATGACAGGTATTGCATCAAGCGGCAGGCTTCATCTTGGGCATAAGGCAATAATCGATCTTTTCATGTTTTTTAAAAACTGCGGTGCGAGAAATTATTTTTGCGTCGCGGATCTTGAGGGCTACACAAGCAGGGCTCAGGTTGAAAACTTGGAGCAGGCAAAAGAGCTTGCTGTCAACAATTTAGCACATGTGCTTGCTTTTGGAATCGAAGAAAGCGAAGCTTATGCTCAAAGCAATTACAAGATAAGGTATTATTCATTTGTGTTTGAAATAAGCAAGAAGATAACAAAGAATGCCTTTGAAGCTACTTATGGCCATGTTGATTTGGGAAAGATGAGCGCTGCATTGCTTCAGTATGCTGATATCCTTCATGCGCAGCTTCCGGAATTTGAGGGAAAGATGCCAAGCATAACCCCTATTGCCCTTGATCAGGACCCGCATGCACGCATAACCCATGATGTTGCAAAGCGCTTGCATTATGACCTAGAGCTGCCTTCATTTCTGTACATAAGCCATCAGTCAGGCCTCTTGCAGGGCACAAAGATGAGCAGCTCAAATCCAGAGAGCGCAATCTTCCTTGACGATATGCCAGAGGATTTGCATGTAAAGGTAAGCAATGCTTTTACCGGTGGCAGAGAAACTGCTGCACTTCAGAGAAAGCTTGGTGGAAAGCCAGATATTTGCAAGGTATGCGAGCTCTTGCGTTTTCATTATCCTGACACAAGAGAGGTCGAACGCATAATGAACGAGTGCAGAAAAGGTACGAGGCTTTGCGGAGAGACAAAGAGCTTTGCAATTGAATTCTTTACAAAATTCCTCAAAGAGCATCAAAAGAAAGCAAAGGATAAGGAAAAGAGCGCAAGAAGAATTGTTTATGGTAAATGAAATAGCATGCTAAGCCATTTCACCAAAAAACAGTGCGGTCAATTTAAGATGGCTCATGCGCTTGCTTTTGAAAAAATTTTTGAAAAAATAATTCTTTTATATTTAGCCTTGCTTCTAAAATATTTACCGCTTTTTCAGCACGCGCTCCTTTGCAATTTCTAAGGCCGCTGCTCTTGTGTAGCCTTTCTTTCCAGCACGCTCAAGAACTAAGCGGGTGTTCTTTTTGATTTTTTCTTCAACAATCCTAAACATTTTCTTTTCATTTCCGCCGATATATTCGACATAGCTTGAGATAACACCGCCTGCATTTGCAACAAAGTCTGGTATTATTATCTTGCCTTTGTCTGCAAGCGCTTCTTCAACATCTTGTGTCATTGGAATGTTTGAACCTTCCACAATGAGCTTTGCCTTTACCAAATTCACTTCTTGCATCTTAATAAGGTCAGGCACAGCCGCTGTTACAAGGATATCAACATCAAGAGCAATGATGTCATGCCTGTCCATTATTTGCACATCGCCCTTATAACCAATCACTGAGCCCTTGCTTTTTATCGCTTCCATAAGGTCGTTGTAATTAAGCCCTCTTTTGCTCACAACAAGGCCTTTTATATCTGAAACCCCGACAAGCTTTGCACCTGCTTCGCTTAAAAATTTACCTGCAAAGCTTCCAACATTTCCAAAGCCTTCTATTGCAACGGTTGCATTTGCAATATCAATGCCTGCAAACTCTGCGCTAACGTTTGCTGCATGGAAAACGCCAAAACCAGTACTTCCGAGTTCATGCGGCAAGCCGCCGAGCTCTTTTGGTTTTCCAGTGCATGCTTTATTTGTTCCGATGGTTTCAGCAAATATCTTCATCTCTTCCTGCGTGGTGTTCATGTCTGGGCCAGCGACATATCTCATTGGAACAATGCCTTTTAGTTTTTCAGCATAAGCTTTAATCAGCTCTGCTTTTCTCTCCTTTGTAAGAAAATCAGAATCAGCGACGATGCCGCCTTTGGCACCACCAAATGGAAGCTCTGCCATTGCACATTTCCAAGTCATTGCCCTTGCAAGCTTTGCAACCTCATCTAGCGTGACTGTTTTTGTAAGCCTTATACCTCCTTTGCCTGGGCCTAAGGCAGTATTGTCTATGACAAGAAAACCTCTGAGGCCAACCTTTGGATTGTGAACTGTAAGCACAAATTCTGGGCCAAAATCATCAAACTCCATTTAATCACCTTAGCATAGTTATATTGAAATGATGGGCTTTAAAATTATGGCATATTCTGATAAAAAATAGAAATGCTTTGTCCTCTCATTTGCCTTGCAAGCCAACTATACAAATTAATTAAATTGATGCACTTATTGGTTTCGATTTGAAACTACTTTTGGTAGAGGGCTAGCTAGAACGCTTAACCAATTCAACCTTATAGTCTTTGCTTTTTGAAAGCTCTTTAAAAATGGCATCAAAATCCTTGCTTTCCTGCTCAAGAAGATATATCTTCTGAATCCCTTTAAGCCTAGCAGTTCTGTCAATCTTATTATAAATATCGCCCCACTCAACAATTACCTCGCAAGTTTTTCTCTTCCGGCCAAGAATGGCGCGCAGGCTTTCTGCAGATTGCTGTGCTTCTGCAAGAAAATTAGCTGCATCTGCCGAGGTTTTTTGAATCGCGCTGTCAACAACAATTAAAATTGTTATTTTTTTAATTTCTTTTGGAATGATTTTTGCAAAATAAGTGCTTGCATCCTGATTCGAAATAATTATTGGAATCAGGGCGCGCACTATAAACACCTACGTGATATATTCATAAAGCTCCTTTCGCCTTTCAGTTATTTCACCAGACTCGCGCAGAAACTCGCAAACGATTTTAACAAGCGATTTGTCAATGCCCAAATCATTTGAGATGCTGTCAGCAGTACATGAGACATGGCTCATGATGTACTGCAAAATAATTGGAGCACATTTATCATATAGGGATTTTTTGATTATGTAATACTCGCCATCAAATGTTTTTGTGCCTAAAACCTCGCGCCTTCTTATCTCCTCGCTGAGCCTCATTGAAAGCGCCCTTGCAATATTCTCGTCCTTCACAATGACATAATCTTGCTTTGCAAATTTAGTTTCATCCGCAGAAGGAATGACAACGCTTTCAACTGTTGGCACTTGCTGTTCAGGTTTAACATATTGCTCTTGCAATGGTGGTTTTTCCTCGACTACCCTTTTCACAGGTTCTTGCTCTCTCACTTGGGCTGCTGCCTGCGCTCTCGCTGCTGCATGCTCTAGACCTTCCGAGGTTTCCACAATCTTTTTTCCAACCTCTTTTCCTATGCTGGCAAGGCCTTCTGAGAGCTTATATATAGCTTTTTTGTATTTATTTGAAGACTTATAAAGAACAACCTTTCCTTCTTTCACAAGTTCCTTTAATCGCTTGACCTCATCATTGCTAAGCAGTTTCTCAAACTTACCTTCAACACGTTCGGAAAATGAGCGCTCTGTTAGCATTGTAAAAAGTTTTTTGTCTATCTTGTCTGCTTCAGCTGGCGCTGTCCTAGAACGTTCAACAAGCGCAAATGAGCCCTTAGAAAGTTCAATCAGCTCGTATTCTGCACCAGGCTCTAAGCCAAGCGCTGAAGAAACATCATCTGGTAGCAAATACTTATAGTTAGTACCTTTTCTGAAAATCACTGTCATAAGATCCTATAAATTTTGTGAAGGATAGAGATTAAAAGTATTTCTGAGAAAAACAGCTCAAAATTTCCAATTGGCTGGGAAAAAACAACCAGTGCTTAGCGCCACGAAAGATCCAGCAAAAGCTAAAAATTTCAAAGATTAAAAATATTGGGGCTATTTGAAGCTAGGCCTATGCAAAAATCTGCGTTTTTTTGCCAAAATAAATGGTTTTAAAAACAAAAACGATAGGCTTAAATAGGAGAAAAGCAGCAGTTAATTATATAAAGGTATCTTTTTTTGGGGCGAATTCAAAATCTTGATATTGTGGCCTTTGATTTAAATGTTTTGGGGAAGGTGGTTTTATGGAAATAACAAAATGCCCTGAATGTGGTTCAAAAAAGATAAGGAAGGATGAAGCACGCGGCGAGATCGTATGCGAAAACTGCGGTCTTGTCATAACTGAAGACCTTATAGACCTAGGCAAGGACTGGCGTTCATTTGACTCAGACCAGTTTGAAAAAGCCGCACGCGCAGGTTCACCCAAGAAATATGTTAAGCTCAACAAGGGCTTGGTAACAATGATTGATCGCAAGGGCAGAGACTTGCGCGGCAACAAACTTTCTGCACAGAGCAAGGCGCAGATGTACAGGCTTATAAAATGGCATAAGCGCACTTCGGTGAGCTCATCGATGGAAAGAAACCTTAGCATTGCGCTCACTGAGTTGCGCAGGATCGCTAGCTACTTAAACATCCCTGAGTCTTTGGTTGAAGCATCAGCTCTCCTTTACAGGAAAACAGTTGAAAAAGGGCTTATAAGGGGGCGCCTGATTGAAGCAGTTGTCGCAGCGATTCTTTACGCAGTTTGCAGGACATACCAAGTGCCAAGAACCCTTAACGAAATGGCAGAGGCATCTGGGCTGACCAAGAAAGAAATAGGCCGCACATACAGATTTCTTGTGAGAGAGCTTAAGTTCGATGTACCTCTTACAAATCCTGTACACTACATCCCAAGGTTTGCCACAGAGCTTAATCTAAGCGGCGAGGTTCAGGAGAAGGGCCGAGAAATAATTGAGAAAGCAATAAAGAAGGGCTTGATAAGCGGCCGCGGCCCTACAGGTGTTGCAGCTGCAGCAGTCTATATTGCAAGCCTTCTCTTGGCAGAGCGCAGGACACAGAAAGAGGTTGCAAACGTTGCAGGTGTTACAGAGGTAACCATAAGGAACCGCTACAGAGAGCTCAAGAAAGAACTCAATATAGATGTGGCAGCATAGCAGCCACATCTCTTCTATTTTTACTCTTTTTATCTCAGAAAAGCACCGCAATGCTGAAAACAAGGGCTTCTTTCCAATTTTCCTGCTTTTTTCCTAAAAAGTTTGTTTTAAAAGACAATATCATAATATAGTAAAATAGATATGGAAGCAAAAACTTCAGAGCTTATTAAAAAAGCAAAGAAAATGTGTTTGCTCTGCTATGCACGCAGGCATATTGAAACTGAAGAAAAAGAGCGCAAAGAGGTTGAATTGGCACTTAAAGAAATGATTGACTATTATGCTGTGCTTTACGATGATCTGAGGGCGCAAAATGCTGCTGTGGAAAAGATAAAAAGCGCTCTGAACAACATGCGCTACTGCAAAGACCTCCTTGAGAAATGCAAAAAATGCGACCGCACTGTTGATACGGTTAATAGGGCCTTTGTAAGCAAAATTTGATTAAGAATGCTTCTTTAAGGAATTTTTTTATCCAAAAAACTTACCAAATTTTATTCACTGCTTGTAAAATCTAGCAGCTTTTTCTGCCTTTTTTCATTTAACATTCTCACACTTGGTTCCCAGTATATTCTTGCAAATGGGGGAAGCTTATTGTAACTTTTTATATAGGCCTCAACAAAATTTTTTGTATCCTCGTCATGCCAATAGCCAGAACCGATATTTCCAAATTCTTTTTTTAGCTCATCGATCTCTGCATCCCTTTCCACTTTCGCAAGTATTGATGCAGCACCAACTATTGGGTATTTGCTATCGGCAAAATGCTCTGATTTAATCACAACGCTTGCACAAAGATATTTCCTAATTCTTTTTGCATAGTTTTCCTCGATTATGTCAGGTGCATCAACTATGGCAATATCTGGTTTTGGTTTCAGCTCATCAAGAATCTGTGCTGTTTTCATGGCTTCAATTTCGTTAAGTGACTTCCTTGGCATAAGTTCATTAAGCTCGCTTGCAGTAATTTTTATAATGGAATACGCCTCAACGGTTTTTTTTATCTTCTCAGCAAGTTTCTTGCGTGTAGCTGGCTTAAGTTCCTTGGAATCCTTGACGCCCATCTCTATGAGCATCTCCTCTTGCTCCTTGTTTGCGAGAACACCAGCTATAACAAGAGGGCCTAATATTGGGCCGCGCCCAGCCTCGTCAATTCCAGCGATAAAAATTTTCCTCATCCAAAGACATCAATTTGAATAAATTTAAAAAAGCTTCAGTAGAAGATATTTATTGCGATTTTTATGGAGGGCATAATAAAGAATTACAGGCGTGGCAGGCACACGCAAAATGTAAGACAGGCAATCATAAAAGTACCAAATGTGAAAACAAAAGCTCAGGCATTTGGGCTTGTTGGAAAAAAAGTCAGATATACAACTAGCAGTGGCAAGATTATTTCAGGAAAAATTGTTGATGCGCACGGCGACACAGGTGCTGTGCGAGCGATATTCGAAAAAGGCCTTCCCGGGCAGGCAATAGGAGCAAAGGTCGAGATTTCAGAATAAAAAATTATTAGGCCCTGCAAGCACTGCTTGAGCTTTTTTATGGCAAGCTGCAACACAAAAGCAAGCATAAAAAACGAAAAGCAATAAGTTTGCAGCAATGGCTGAGAATCTAATTAAATTGTTAAAAATTTTTTTGATTTGCTTTATACAAGGTTGTTCCTTTGCTTGAAATGATGTTTTTCATGCTTTTTTGATGTTTCCTCAAGATAATGCATGAGCTCAGTGTGAAGGGCACGAATCCTTGCAAGTGAACCGCTATGCAAATATTCTGCAACCTCTTTTACGATTATGTTAGAGCCAACAGCTTCCGGCATGCATACAAAGTCTGCATTGGCATTGTAAAGCTCTTTAGCCTCGTGGAATGAATGTGCCCTTGCAAACACAACAATATTTGGATTTACTTTCTTTGCATATCTGAGAACGCTAATGACAGCATCGAATTTTGGAATTGCCAGTATAAGAACCTTCACATCAGCAAAGTTTATTCTTTTCCATATCAGCTTATTTTCAGCATCCCCATATATTGCCTCGAAGCCTTCTTTTTTCAGCGCATCGATCACATCAGGATCATGGTCGATAACGATTGGCTTTTCCCTATGAAGGAATCTAGCTGCAGAGCCGCCCATTACACCGCCACCAACAATAACTATGTTTGAGGAAAGGCTTTGAGGTTCATCAAAACGCTTTATGTTTCTTCTGAAGAATTCGCCACCAAAGCTTGGCATTTTGCCAGAAAACTTTGCGAAAGCCTCTGCAAGCTCATCTTTGTACTTAAAGAAATAAGGTGTTATTATCATTGAGATGCCTATGACAAAGATTGTGGCCGAATAAAATGATGTTGAAAGCAATCCGTGGCTATAGCCCTGGCTTGCAAGTAGGAACGAATACTCCGAAACAGGGATGAGGATGAGCGCAGCTGCAAGTGAAATCTGATGCCCATAACCTGCAAAAAGGCAAATGATATATGTTATCAGTGGTTTAATTATAAGGATAACTGCAAGCGAAAGCAGAACTATGCTCAGGCCTGTTGGAATATAAAATAGATTAAGCTGCATTCCAAGCGTAACAAAGAAGATTGTAACAAAGAAATCGCGAACACCGCGCGTTTCGTTGCTTATCTCGAAGCTGTAAGGAAGCGCGGAAAGGCTTAAGCCTGCTATGAATGCACCCATTGCAATCGTTATGCCAAGACTTTCAGAGATGAACATGAATGCAAAGCATATCGATAAAGGGCCTAAAAACAAGAGCTCAGGGTTTAGCGTCGATTTGCTAAAAATCTTCGGATACAAATATCTGTTGAGAAAAAGCGCAAGCCCCAAAAGGTATGCGCCCGAAAGTATAAAACGCAAAAAAACAGCTATATTTGAGATGAGGCTGAAGTCAAGAAGCACAGGTATGAATAAAACTATCAATGCGTCCTGCACAAGAGAAATGCCTGTTACCAAGCGGCCGTGCAAAGTATTTATCGCAAAGCTATCAGAAAGAAGCTTGAGTATTAGCATTGTTGAGGAGCATGAAAGGATTACTGCAAGATAAAGTGCTTCCAAAAAGCCTAAAAAAGCAAAAATTCTGCCAAGCAATAATGTAAGAAGCACTGTTAACGTCACCTGAAGAAAACCACCAATTATTGCAACCTTTCCAACTTTTTTAAGCTTAAACAAATCAGAATCTATACCAACTGAAAAAAGCAGAAATGCAACGCCAAGCTGAGAAAGCATTGCTATGTTAGTGATATCAACCCTTGGCAAGAAAGAAATGTTAAGGCCTGTTTTTTCTGCAAGAAAATTTAGGAAATATGGGCCTATCAATATGCCTGCAATTATATAACCAACGAGCGGTGGCTGCTTAAGCCGCCTTGTGATTGCACTAAGAATTGTTGCCGCTACGAGTATAAGGCCGAGTTCCCAAAGGAACGCAAGGATATCAGGCGAGTTCATGCTATCAGACTGCAAGCATTATTATGTTTTAGTTTTTCTACTATTAGTGGTTAAAAACAAAACAGCAAACGCTATTGCTGCGGCAAGTATTGAATTTATATCGTCAAGATTTATAGCCTCTATTTTCTTGGGTATAACAAAAAATATCTGATGGCTGTTAGCAACAGGTGCTGCCCCTTCTATTGTAACACAGTATGTGCCTGGATTATATGTGCCAATGTTGTGATAAGCGCTGCACTGATGAGGACCTGAGACAGCGCATGTTCGACTGGTTAAATCACATATGAAATTATCTGCCTCACATATTGTAAGCATAACATTTTGGTTAGAGATATTGCCACTATCATCATAGCACTCAATATAAATTTTTACCTCGTTATTTGCTAAAATACTTGCATTTGCATCAGTAATAAAAACCGCTGCGTAGCAAGCGTATTGCAAAAAAGCCAATAGCATGAAGGCAGTGGCAAGTATCCGCATAATTCTCCCACATAAAGAATGTTTTAAGGATTATTAAACTTATTGCTTGCCATTTTGAAGCATGCAGATTTGGCTATTTATAAAACAAAAATTCGCTGCACAGGGCCTTAACTTCTTTAGCCACTTTCTCAATAACACTGCTGCTTTGTGGATTCTCAAGTACATGAGATATCATGCGTGCAATTTCTTTCATTTCTGCCTCTTTCATGCCCCTTGTTGTTAATGCAGGCGTGCCAAGCCTTATCCCGCTTGGGTCAATTAATGAGCGTTTCTCATAAGGTATTGCATTTTTATTGCAATAAATGCGCGCCTTTTCAAGTGCTTTTTCCGCTTCGCCACCGCTTATGTTTTTGTTTGTGAGGTCAACAAGCACAAGATGGTTGTCAGTTCCTCCGGATACAAGCCTAAATCCTAATGCTATTAGCTCATCAGCTAAAGCCCTTGAGTTCTTAACGATCTGCCTTGCATATTTTTTGAATGCTGAAGTCGAAGCCTCTTTGAAAGCAACTGCTTTTGCAGCAATAACATTTTCATGAGGGCCGCCTTGTATGAAAGGAAAAACTGCCTTATCAACTTTTTTTGCAAGATCCTGCTTGCACATTATTGCTGCACCTCTTGGACCTCGCAGAGTTTTATGCGTTGTCGTCGTTACGATATCAAAATATGGCACAGGATTTTCATGCACACCAGTGCAGCAAAGCCCTGCGATGTGGGCAATGTCAGCCATGCAATATGCACCAACAGCCTCAGCGATTTCCTTAAAACGCTTAAAATCAATTGTTCGAGGATACGCTGTATAGCCTGAAACAATCACCTTTGGTTTTTCTTCCTTTGCAAGCTTTTCTATTAGGTCATAGTCGAGCATCTCTGTCTTTGGGTCTAGCACATAATGGACTGGTTTAAAAAATTTTGAAGAATAATTTAAAGCGTGCCCATGCGTCAGATGGCCACCCATATCAAGACGCAATGCCATGAATTTCTCGCCTGGCTCCATCACTGCAAAAAATGCGGCCATGTTTGCAGGCGAACCGCTTAGCGGCTGAACGTTTGCATGCTCTGCATTGAAAAGTTTTTTTAAGCGTTTTATTGCGAGCGTTTCAATCTCATCGATAACCTCATTGCCGCCATAGTAGCGCCTACCAGAATAGCCCTCGCTATACTTGTTCGTAGCAACGCTGCCTAAAGCTTCGAGCACAGCTTTGCTCACAAAATTCTCGCTCGGAATAAGCTCAAGACCTTCCATTTGCCTTTGTTTTTCTCTTTCAAGTAGGGAATAAACAACAGGGTCGGTTTCACTCAAAGCACTATCCTTTCTTGACTTTGCCATTTATTTACCCCCAATTTATCAGGATCTATAATTATATGTTAAATTCAAAAATTTATTGCCTAAATTGCCAACAAATATAGTTACTCACTTACATGCACCATCTGAGCAACCATTAGGGCAGTTATATGTGCTAGTGCCAGTACCCTGACCACTTGGATCGCAGATGAACTCATTTAGACTTGTATTATTTATACAATAGTCTGTATATGACTTGCCGTTGTAAATTACCGTGCCTTTCACATTAGGATTATCACCATCGCTATCTTTACATGACACTGTACTTCCGCCAGCCAGGCATATACCATCTGAGCAACCATATGGGCAGTTATATGTGGTTGAATATCCTTGGGAGTCTTGGCAATAATACTCAACTACTGAACTGCCATTACAAAAATCAGTATAAACATTTCCACCAAAGGAAGTAGATCCTTTTACTGAAAAATTCTTTCCCCCGTCTGTATCATTGCAAGCAGCTGATGAGCTACCTTCTACACATGCGCCATCTTTACATGTATATCCTGTTGGGCAATACTCTTCAGAAACAGCGGTCATGCCTTTATAACAAGAATACTCTTTTACCCTGCTACCGCCACAGGTACATTCATCAGTTGATAATTTGCCGTTTTCATTTACCGTACCTTTCGCGAATATATTTAGACCGCCATCACTATCGGAACAACTTGAAGATGGATTTGCCTCAACGAAGGCACCATCTTTGCATACATAATCATAAGGGGCAGATATCTCTTCCAGGTTTGCCGAATCGAAAACACAATAATATTCATATAATTTAGAACCATCTGATGAACATTTATCCACATAAGAGCCGGTTGCATCTGTTGTTATCCCTTTTAAGTAAGGATTCTTTCCATTATCAGTTTCAGTACAAGTTGTAGAAATGTTTCCTTGCTTGCAAGCCCCGTCAACGCATTTATACCCTGAAGGGCAATTTTGCTGGAAATATTTTATTTGGTTGTCAGTACCGCAATAATGCTCTATTACAGTGGTATCGCCTGAGCACATATCAATATAAAAACTTCCGTTAAACTCTGCAGTTCCTTTAGTGTAAATATCTTGCCCATCACTATCCTTGCATTCTGTGCTTGCAGAAGGCTGCGTGCATCTTCCATTAAGGCATGTGTAGTTGAGAGGGCAATCAAAATCGGATGAAGCCAATTTGTCTCCATCACAATAGTACTCCAATACCTTCTGAATACCAGCGCTATATGGCTCACAGTAGTCAGAAAAGGTTTGACCGTTATAAGTGACAGTTCCGCTTGTATATATATCTTTTCCATCGCTGTCTTGGCAGGTTACAACTGGCTGCTGAGACTTACATTGGCCAGCTTCACAGATTTGGCCAGCAGGACAGTCACAATTTATAGTGCCACCACAACCATCGCTAAGAGGCCCACATCTGCCTAAATAGTC